>CERC01066342.1_pt1 | contig 257397 bp, 243 predicted proteins | sample 530921 | NCBI WGS metagenome assembly CERC01 (sample SAMEA2621099, study PRJEB7988) | marine metagenome | isolation source: saline water (ENVO:00002010), including
CGGGTTTGATTCGGTAAATGTAAGAAAAATAAGAGTTGAAAGATAATAATTGAAATAAAAAGAGAGGCTTGAATGCCTCTCTTTTTATTTTTGATAATTTTTATCCCCACTGTTGTAGGGCAGTTCTAGTTGGACTTAACGGTTACTTCTAGGAAGAACGGTCCAGCTGCGCAAGTAAAATTAAGACTGAGGCAGGGCCCATTTATAAGATGCTTCACCTTATGTCCTGGCCCGTAACTAATTGTAGGAATCGCCATTTCAATCTCAAAACCTTTCTGCCCCAATTTAGATTTAGCATAACCAAAAACTTGGTTGCATATTTCACCTGCACCATCACAATTGATATTATTAATTTCAGAGATATTTTCTCCAGTCATATTATTATATAAATTCTTATAAGTTTCTTCTGCAAATCCAATGGCCATAGATCCAATAAAGAGGTTACTTCGCATAGATATGATGGATGAAATATCACTCGATACTAGCTCATCTGGTTGGCGAACATTCTTTTCATGTAGCTCGGGAATTGTTCCACATAAGAGGCCAAAAACATCAACAACACCGTCAATGAAAGGATTGATGAATTGTACTTCCATCTTTTGTTTTTGAGCTTGAATACGATGATTCAAGAGAACTTCATCTAAATATTGAGTCATGAGTTCAATATTTACTGGTTTAGATAAGAAAGATAGATTCTTGATGGTGTGAGAAAGCTCCTTTGTGGTATCGTCTATGAAACCAGAAAAGACGATGACTTTATCAGGTCTTAGTTTCTCGGGTAATCTTCCAAGGTGCTTAACGACAGAGTTGCCCGTTAGGTTCGGCATTCTTAAATCTGTAATGACCACATCAAATTTCTGGTTCTGAGCTTTGGCCAGACCAATACTACCATCTTCAGCTTCAATTATATTAATATGTTTATAATGCTCATTAATTTCGAGAGCGATATACTCTCTCACTAACGGCTCATCATCGATAATAAGGATATTTTTAATATTTAAATGATTCATGACCTTATTATCGGGGGAAGTATAACGAGGTTAAAGAAAAAAGGGGTCAAGATTTCTTAATCTTTATTTGCCTAGTAGAAAGAATTTGAGATTAGCCATTCCCTTCGCGGGCTTCACGAAGAATATTCTCAATATGTTCCATAAGTCTTTTTGAGTCTTCAGAATTTAAAGCTTCCTTAATCGTTGATTTAAAAAGTTTGGGATTTTTCTTATATAAATCGGCTAAGGGGTCTACTAAGAAAAAGGCATCTTTATGATCAAGAATATCTTTGTAGGCTTGAATAAATCGTAATAGGAATTTCTTATCTTTTGATGACTCATAGTAATCAATTGATCTTCTAATTGCTGTAAGCAAGACGACAGTTTCTTTCTTGTCGGCATTTTCAAAAGAGAGAAGAACCTTATCTTTATCGTAATTAGTTCCCTCTGCTCCAATGGTAAGAACAAAGAAACTAAAAACTACAAAGGATATCCACTTTCTTTTATTCATCATCAGTCTCACTACAAGGCCCTGGCACATAAGCTGCGGCAAACTTTCTTTGGGTTGAATCTTTCTTATCAATAGGTTCGTCAGTCACATAATCACTTATATATTCATTTTCACCGGTTTTGACTTCAATATGCCCATGCTTAGGTGCTTCTGTCCCCTTGGCATTAGCTCGGCTTTCTGTCCATTCGTAAATCATGATAGAACCAACTGGCGCATCATTACTGTCGGAAATATCTAATTCACAAAAGCCATTATTTTTAAGAATACCATTATTATGCGCTTCAATGGCAGACTCTGAACCTAAATAATGATCTACGAGTCCAGCCTCATGAAGAGCAATTTTCACATATTTCCAGCAACGTCCTATTGAGGTACCTGGATCCTTTGGAGTCGCTCCTCCATGTACATTTTCAGAGCATGCTCCAGAGCTTCTATCATCTTTAGAGCAGTGATTAGAGGCATTATCTTTAAGTCTTTCAAAGAGCCCTTCCATTCCTTCTGCATAGTCTTTATTGGGGTCAAAAGCCTGTCCCCTTCCTGAGCGATCACTACTATAGGAATAGTCAGATGAACTAGGATAGCGTGAATTTCGATAATTGGGTCGACGTTCGCCAATATTTTTTTGACAATAACCCAAGGTAGGACCTGACAGTACAGCATTGATACCAAAAGGATTATTTTCGCTCCAACCAGAAAGACTACCACCTACACCTTTCCCATAGAACTTTCCAAAAGCATCACCTGCTACAACTTGCCCACCTTGAGAATAGATATTCTGGGAAAATATTCCTATTCCAAAGATGAAAGTAATAACAATTAATGGATTCAAAAAATTCTCCTCAACCTAAGCCTATTCAACGGTTCTCTTTCGCATTCTTATCGGTTAACTTCACTTAAATCATAACTCAGAACACTGTACTCTAATATTTTCAACAACTTATAGCGATAAATATTGCTTATTTTTATGGGCACATTTGAAAATGGCCTTTTCTTTCAAGTATTAGGAGATTTAATAAAGAATTCTCCTTCGCCGTACCGATACAAATTCATGGACTTGTATTTAAAACATTCTCTACCCTTTCTGTTTTTTCTCGGTTTACTCTTGAATCCTATTTACCCAGTAAAGGGTCAGACTCATTCCTCAAGTCAAGTTTCAAATCCAGAACTCATCCAAAAGGAAATGCAATCCTCTATAGAATTCACATCATTACTTCTCAAAACGGGTGAGAAAATTCAAAGAGAACTTGGGCCAGAAACCATCGAATCTATGGATGAAGAAAAACTAGAAAAAATAATAAAACCTCATATTGAAAAGTACCTTCTCTTTATTAAGAAAAGTGAAGGCATTTCGGAAGATAATTATAAAGCTCTTAAGGCGTTCTTCTCCCGTTTAAAAAGAAGGCCCTTGATCGAAGTCATCAAAAATAGCCAAAGAGGATTAGAGCTGTTTTTTAAAAGAAATGGAATTGGTGTTGCTGTGGCTATAACCTTAGGTCAAGTTGTTAATTACGTTCTTATCTATGCAAGTTATTTGATGGGTTTACCTCAGATTATTCCCATTGTTCAATTCATCCCCTTTTCATGGTTTTTTTCTGTAGTCCCTTCAGTATCCCATGCGATCAAAGTGAGAAAAGATCTCATTAAGATATTGGGTGGACAAGATCAATTCAAGGCCTACCAAGCCCAAATGAAGCTAAGCTTAAACAAAATAAAGGATTCTCAAAATTTAGTTTTTCCCCTATTTGACCAATCCGTATCCGATTCCCCTTATATAAAGTCTTTAGTGATCAACAGGCAAAATTGGAAAAACTCCTTACTAAGTCTTTTGGGAATTAAGAAAGATCTCCTTACCTTAAGAAGTTTAAAACAATTCATAAAGAAAAATGATATCCATGACTCTTATCTAGAAAGAATTTTAAAAGATAAATCACTAAGTAAAGAGATCAAGAGTGTTCTCGCTTCCTATCAATTATTAAATTCGAATCAGAAAGAAGTTTCTCAACTTTTCCAGTCTACCTACTCTAGTCATTTCCAAAAAATTAAACTGATTCCTCAATGGGAAAAGCTTGAAGCTTGGACCCAAAAGCTTCTTGCAATTGAAGATATCGAAGAATTAAGAAGATTACTCTTTGAGGTACCTATAGAAGCTCCACCTGAGGCCGTTCTTGAAATCATAAATCAATTACTTATCCCTCGCCTCGCCGGTCAAAGCAGTATCAACTACAAATCTTATCGGAGCTTAAAACATGAGTTTCAAATTCTAAGTTCATGGACCTATCAAGATAAGAGTGATCATTGGAATAGAGAGCATATAAGAAGAATAGATGCTATTTTCTCAAGCTCTCTTTCTCTATTTCCGCAAAAGTGTTCTCATCCTGAGGCTAAAATACTAGAACTTCTCAGTCCCTAATTTCTTCACTCCATCCTCCTCCAAGTGACTGATAGAGCCTAATATAGGAATTAAGCTGCTCTTTCTTAATTTCCACAAGTTCAACCTGAGCTTCTAAGAAGTCTCTTTGAGTCATGAGGGCCTCTACATAGTCCACTCTTGCAGCTTTAAATAGAACACCTGAAATCTCTACAGATTCAGTGAGTGCTTCAACTTGATCAGATTTAAGTTCAAAAATATTTTCTAAATTTGATATTTTGGAAAGCTGATTGGAAACTTCTGTATAGGCATTAATTAAGACTTTCTCATAGTCATAGATTTTCTCAATTTGATAGTTATTTGCGGAAAAATAATCTGCTTTTATTCCTTGTCTATTCAAAAGAGGTGCCGTTAAATTTCCTGCTAAATTATAGAAGACGGACTCAGGAGTGAGAAAATGCTTATTATTAAAGCTTTCATATCCCGCTCCAGCTTCAATACTAAAAGAAGGATAAAAACGCGCTTTTGCTACCTTAACATCAAGTTTAGCAGCTTCAAGCTCTAACTCAGCTTTTCGCACATCTGGTCTCTGACTTAAGAGATCACGGGGAACTCCCTTTAATACATGAGTCGCTTTATTTTCTAATAGGCTAAATTTCTCACGTTTTATGGGCTCCGGGAATCTTCCTACAAGGGTGTTGATTAAGTTTGAAGTTTCAACAATTTTTTGTTTGAGTTCATATTGAGTCGCTTCATTCTTTAAAACCTCAGCTTTAAAGCGACTAACAGCTAGAGAGGTCACTCGCGCAGCTCGTTGCTGAGCTTCAACTAAGTCTAAGGCCCTCTGAAGGATTGCTATATATTCTGTTACAATGAGTAATTGCTGATCATAGGCTAAAAGCTCGTAGTAGGCATGAGCTATTTCTGAGATCAAATGAATCTGAATAAATTTCTTACCTTCAACAGTCGCTAAATATTCCTGATAAGCAGCCTTCGAAGAATTTCTAAGCTTACTCCAAATATCAACTTCCCAAGATGCATAGAGACCGACACTTCTATTGACTAGGTTCTCGGGCATATCGGTTAACTCCCGATGAAGCGTTGATGATTTTTCTGTTATCCCTGCTCCAGAGTATTCCCCAACATTTTCAACCTCAGCTTTTCCTCCAAGACTCATACGAGGCAAGTACTCTCCTGTCCTTGCCATGACTTCATTTTGGGCCCTCAATATTTGCTGTTCAAGAATATTAATTTCTTGATTATTATCGAGAGCGTAACCAATAAGCTCTTTGAGATGAACATCAGTGAAGAAGCTTTGCCAACTCTCACTGGCCTTCTTTTCTGAGTAGTTCTTTTTTTGAGACTTATCCTCTTTAACAGGACTCTCATAGGTAGGAAAATCTTGAGGTAGAGAGGAGAGAGGATCTTTACTGAGTCCATACTCTATATCTTTAGGAATTGATGGAGCACAGGCATTCAGAGATAAGATCAAAATGAGTGTTTCAATTTTCAATATGTCTTTCATGGTAATTCCTTATTCAGTAAGTGGTGAATCATCTTCGTCTCGAATCAAAGTTTTGCCTTGAGCTAAACTTCCAAAAATAAAATAGAGACCTGGAACAATGATGACTCCAAATAGAGTTCCAAGTAGCATTCCTCCCAGTGCGGAAGCACCAATCGTACGATTAGCAATCGCACCTGGACCAGTTGCAATCACAAGAGGAATAAGACCAGCAATGAACGCAAAGGAAGTCATAAGAATTGGCCGAAAACGTACTTTTGCCCCTTCGATAGCAGAGTCGAGAACACTCATACCGCTTAGCTCTTTCTGTCTGGCAAACTCCACAATGAGAACGGCATTCTTACCCAATAACCCAACCAGCATAATTAAACCCACTTGAGCATAAATATCATTAGATAATCCCATGAGTTTGAGTAAGAAGAATGAACCAAAGATTCCAGGAGGCAAGGAGAGCATGACCGCCATAGGAATGATGAAACTTTCATATTGAGCGGCCAATACCAAGTAGACAAAGAGTAGAACCACGATAAATATCGAGAGAGCTTCATTACCTCTTGCAGCTTCATCATAGGATAACCCCTCCCAAGCTACAGAATAACCAAGAGGCAAAGTCGCCTTCCCTACTTCTTCAACTGCCTTAATCGCCTCACCTGTTGTATAGCCTTTCGCTGGTACGGCCCTAATTGCAGCTGAACTATAGAGATTATAGCGAGCAATCTCATTAGGTCCTTGAGTCTTTCTCAATTTCATAAAAGAAGAATAAGGAACCATTTCACCAGCTTCATTCTTTGTATATAACCGTAGGACATCGGAAGGCATTTTCCTAAATTTAGGATCAGCTTGTGTATAGACTTTGAAGAACCTTCCAAACTTGATGAATCCCTGCTCGTAAGTTGAGCCAATAAGAATATTTAGATTCTCCATGGCCTTACCAATCGAAACGCCTTTTTGCATCGCCGCCTTGGAATCAACCACTAACTCGAATTGAGGAAAGTTAGCTGCATAAAAAGTAAAGATACCAGTCAATTCAGGTCTCTTTCTCAAGTTATCCATAAATTCATCCGTGAGTTCGGATAATTTCTGATAATCGGTTTCGGTAGTTTTATTCAGCAAACGAAAGGCAATACCACCAGCAGCACCAAATCCTGGAACAGCGGGTGGTTCAAAATATTCGACCACAGCTCCCAATTCTTTGGTTTTTTCTTCTAAAATTTCAATAATCTCATGAACACTCTCCTTTCTCTCTGACCAGTCCTTAAGATTAATTAGACATGTACCTGCATTAGAGCCCCGCCCTTCCGTAAGAATTTCGTAACCAGCTAGTGCAGAAACCGATTCAATCCCATCAACTTCTTCTGCAATTCTTTGTAGCTGCTTTGAGACTTGAAATGTTTTTTCTAGTGTAGAACCTGGAGGAGTTTGAACAATTGCATAGATCATAGATTGATCTTCATTAGGAATAAAACCAGAAGGTACAATTTTTGCCATGCCAACGATGGCCAGAGAAAAAAGAGCTATCATTAGAAAAGTAATCATCTTTCGATGCCCTATTTTCTTAAGAAGTCCTACATAGAATTCTGTTAAATGATTAAAGCGTTCATTAAAGAAATCTAATCCCTTGGAAATCGGATCTGTTTTTTCATGATGGGAATCATGTTTCTTCAAAATCATTGCACTTAGAACTGGTGTAAGCGTTAACGCAACAATACCAGAGAGCACAATTGAAGTGGCCATGGTTATAGAGAATTGTCTAAAAAAGACGCCCACAGGTCCCACCATAAAGGCTACAGGAACAAAAACGGCCGTCATAAGAAGGGTAATAGCAATAACAGCACCGCTAATCTCCCCTAATACCTCTTGTACTGCTCGATAGGGAGATAAACCTTTTTCTTCCATCTTAGCGTGAACCGCCTCAACGACAACAATCGCATCATCAACAACAATTCCGATAGCAAGAACTAGAGCAAAGAGTGTCACCATATTAATGGACATTCCAAAGATTTGCATAAATACAAATGCACCAATCAAAGAAACAGGAACAGCAATCGCAGGAATAAGAGTTGAGCGCCAGTCTCCTAAGAAAACAAAAACAACAAGGGCTACAAGAACAAAGGCCTCAAATAATGTATGTATCACTTTATTAATAGAGGCATCTAAGAACTTAGAAACGTCATAGCTAATCTTATATTTCATTCCTTCAGGAAAGCGTTCACTTAATTCACTGATTTTCTGCTTAACCTCTTTAATCACTTCAGTAGCATTACTTCCATAAGTTTGCTTAAGCGTAATCGCTGCAGAGGGATTGCCATCAACATTAGAATAGATATTATAAAATTCACTATCTAATTCAACTTTAGCAATATTTTTCAAATAGAGGATCTCTCCCTCAGCATTGGCCTTTATAATAATATTTTCATATTCTTCAGCTTGATTAAGACGTCCTTTATAAACGAGAACATATTCAAGAGATTGGGCAGTCTTTCCGGAGCTTCTTCCTATTCTTCCTGGTCGACCAATAAAGCTTTGTTCCTCTAAAGCTTTCATGACTTCTTCTGTTGAAATATTGTAGGCACGCATTCGATCAGGATTTAGCCAAATTCGCATAGCATATTGTCGAGCACCTAGAATTTCAGCACTTGCGATACCTTTAATTCTCTTTAGCTCTGGAATGAGATTGATATTAGCGTAATTGAAGAGAAACTTTTCATCCGCTCCTTTTTTATCGCTAAATAAATTCACATACATCAGCATAGACGGCTGTACTTTTTGAACAATGACCCCTTCAATTTGTACCAATTTAGGAAGCCGGTTCATAACTTGATCAACTCTATTTTTGACTAGAACCAATGCTTCATTGGGATCTGTTCCCAATTCAAAAAGAACTTGGATCGTAGCCTCTCCTGCACTGGTTGCATCAGAGGTAATATAGCGCATCCCCTGTACTCCGTTGATAGATTGCTCTATTGGAATAAGGGCCGAACGAATGAGAACATCCCCACTGGCTCCAGGATAGGATACTCTTACAATGATTCTCGGTGGAGAAACATTTGGAAATTGAGCAATAGGTAGATTTCTAATCGATAGAAATCCTAAGAAAACGATAATAATGGATATAACAATCGCAAGAACTGGACGATGTATAAATTTTTGGAACATAACTCTACCCTTTTTTTGAAATTAACGAACAGGAAGATCTAGACCATCTTCGATGGCCTTACTTTCCTTAATTTCTTTTTCAATGTGACTGCCATGGCGAATTTTCTTTATGCCTTCCATGACCACAAGATCCTTTTCACTTAGACCAGACTTTACAATGAAAAGGTGGGCGACATCATCGTCGGTTACTTCTATCTCTCTACTGTGAACAACATTATCCTTGTCTACAACAAATACAAATTTCTTATCCAAAACTTCAAATGTAGCTTTCTGGGGAATAACAAGACTTTGATCAAACTCCTCTCTCAAAACCACGGAGCCTGTTTCACCATGTCTTAGTAATCCTTGAGGATTAGGAAAGGAGGCGCGAAAAGCAACATTACCAGTTTCATTATTAAAGTCAGCTTCGATTGTGTCGATTGCTCCTTTTTGATCAAAGACTTCTCCATTAGCTAAGAGTAAAGTCACGGGTAATGATCGCTTATCTTCTTTTCTCCCCATGAAATTTAAATAATCCGTCTCGGAAACATTAAAATAAACCCACATGGTTGAATTATCAGATAAGCTGGTTAGAAGCTCCCCCTCTTCAACAAGACTACCTAAACGAACATGAAAGCGACCCATTATTCCTTCAAAGGGAGCTTTTATTGTCGTAAAATCTAAATGAGTTTGAGCAAGCTTGAGTTCTGCTTTTGCTTTATTTAACCTGGCTTTTGATAGGGCCAACTCATTCTTAGAAACTACCTTCCTCTTGGCCAAATTAGATGTGTTCTTATACTCTATTTTTGCTACATCATATTCTGCTTTTGCTTTTTCATACTCAGCTTCCATTAATAACGGCATGAGCTGAAACATCTTCTGATCTTTTTCAATTTTCTGCCCTTCATCTACATAGGTTTGCTGTAAATAACCTCTTTCATAGGCTCTTAACTCTATATGTTGAATGGCGTGAATTTGGGCCACATATTCTTTTTCAATTTGAATTTTTTTTCGCCAAGGGTGGCCAACAATAAATTTTCCTAAATGATGTTCCTTATGGTGGCCATCACATGAAACGAGTCCCAATAGACAAATTATGAGAGATAAATACTTCATCTTATTTTCCTTACACTTCAATTTTAAATGGATATAGAGAGACCTCTCCCTAGAGGAGAATTAAATTTTACTCATTCAAAAGGAGTCTCTATTTTGAATTTAAAGCTTAGGAAATGGGAGGTGCGTGAGCACGATAGATGCGATTTAAAGATGAGTTGATAAACTCGAGTTTAGACTGATTAAAATCATCAATACTCAGAACTTCACTTTTAGGAGTTATAGAGGAGTATTCATGGGCAATAAATTGAAAAATCTGTAGGGCGACAGGAGGAATAGAATCATTATCCTCACTCTCTGTGATTGTTTCTACCTCATATTCAGTAACTTCCGTCGTTAGATTGTGAGAAGTTAACTCTATGGCCTCTATGGCAAAGAGGAAATTGAGTATAAAAATGAGGAGAAGCTTAAGTTTCATAGCTATTCTTATCATGCGCCTGATATAAGTGAGAAACAAGTCTTTTTTATTATAAATTGACCTTATTTCTGAATCGATAAATAAAAAATATCAAGCCCTTCCTGATAACTAAGCCTTAGGATACTTCTTTGTCAGTTCATCTGCAGCCTTTTCAGCTATGGTATAAATGGGTGCAGCTATGAAGAGACCTGGTATTTTTGGAAAAACTGAAGCATCCACAATTCTTAGTCCATCCACTCCATGAACTTGAAATTTAGAATTTACCACATCTCCTTTATCAGGAGAGGGGCCCATTTTACAAGTACAAGATGCGTGATGTCCCCAAGTCTCTTTCGTAACAAAATCTCGAAGTTCTTGATTGGAAAAGGGTAATCCTGTTTTTGGATTCCTCTTAGGTGGCCAAACTTGCTCTTGCAATACTTTACCTCTTCCGGTTATTTTTCGATTCATTTGTTGGGCGAGAGAAACTCCTTCCATCAAGGCATCGAGATCGGCCTTTCTCCCCTCTGCAAAATTCATAAAATTAATATCAGGTGTATCATGAGGATTAGAACTTTTAAGTTTTACATATCCCTTAGTATTTCGTGTCTGACCTTTCAAAACGGCCCAAGTTAATTTATCTGGAACAGCCGTTGCCTTCTTTGACCAGTTTGGTTCATAGCCTCTAAAATCACCAGGATTGGCAAAAATGAAGAGATCCGCTGCACTTTCTTTTTCAGCTGACTTTGACTTCTTAACATGCCCTACTAGTACACCATTGCTCGAATAGAGGTGAGTCGACTTATCTCTAGTCTCCAAATATTCGTCCAAACAAGGGTCATCTTTTGGATCAAAAGTACAATTGGCCAAAGCTTCGGTATCATTTTTAAAGCGGGCCACCACACCAAATTCATAGCGATCTTGTAGATTTTTTCCTACTCCGGGTAGGTTTACTCTGGTTCCAATATTGTGGCGACCTAACTCCTTACTGTCTCCAATACCAGATAACATGAGAAGTTGAGGAGTATTGAAAGCTCCACCAGATAAAATCACTTCATACTTGGCCTTAAGACCAAAGTTTTTAGCTGATTTCTTTGCACTCTCTTTATATTCAGGAGAGGCCTTATAAAGATTGTGAGAGTCGTGCTTAAGTCCCTCTACTCCAATCACTCTTTGCTTCTTTTGAGAACCCTCATCACTAAAGAGGAGACGAGTTACGAAGTGTCCGGTTCTTATTTCAAGTCGTCCTTGTGAAGCTTTCTGAGTCTCTAACAACCACTCCCTAGGAGAACTTCTCTCTCCTTCTCGTGTCGCCATAGGTGTGAAATGAGCTCCCTCTTTTCTTCCCGAATAAGGAGAAGAATTGGGATCATTGAGAAGTTTTGTTCCCGACCAAAGACTATGAAAAATACTACTGTAGGTCGTTGATCGTAAGTTAGCATCATCCGCGATTAAAGATGGATTCGGTCTTTCGTTGTTAAGCCAACTTCCTTCACTTCCTTTATAATAACGAGAACTATCATAGCGATTGCCAGAGAATATTCCCGAACCGTAGCGCTTATTTCTGATTCTTTGGACAAAGAGTCTGTGCATCTCACGGCCATCCCAAGAACTATCACCAGTTAAAGTCTTTATGTGATCCCAATCTTGTTTATCGGCAATCATTGTGATCATAGCATTATGAATAGTACAACCCCCTAAGGCCGAAGCACGTGGATAGAGAATACCATTCTTTTCTTTTACAAATTTTGAGTCCAATGAATCGTCGAATGTGAAACCTACACTTCGGCTTCCCGCCTTACCGGGATTTGGATCTGAATGTCTCACATAGAAATCCCAGCTCCAACGCTCATCTTCTGTTGATATCGTTTGATAGGCAGGAACCCTCTGTTCGATGGCCGCCTTTTCTGGATCATTAGGATCGGTATGATCACGTCCAGCTTCAAGTAAGACAACATGGTAGCCTCTTCTGGCCAAACGTGCAGCCAAAGGACCTCCACCTGCACCTGAGCCCACAATAATAAAGTCTGGCTGCTCATCTATTCTAATGTCCATGAATGAAGACATGGCCTTGTGAGGAAGCAGTAATCCTGCACCTATACTTGTTGATTGGATGAGAAAATTTCTTCTTGATTGAGCTTGGTCAGTCATAGATCCCTCTAAAAAAGTATTATTTTTGAGGAATTTAACTTGAGAAGGCGTTCATGGCGAGTCTACTTGAATTATTTATAAAGTAGGCATAAAAAAAGCCAGCTCTAAGAGCTGGCTTTTTAAATATTTTCTGGTGGGCGTGGCAGGGATTGAACCTGCGACATCTGCCTTGTAAGGGCAGCGCTCTCCCACTGAGCTACACGCCCGAATTCATATCTGTTTCGGTGAAAGAAAATTTAATGGTTTCGGCCTTTAATGTCAATGAGATAATTGAGATTTTTTGTAAAAATTATACTTCATCTAGGCGATTTCTCTAAGATGACCTATTAATGTGCTCAAAGGTCTATTAACGAGGGAAATTACATGAAAAAACTAGCATTCATTCTATCTTTTATTACTCTTTCAAGTTCATGGGCAGTTAGTCCATACCCTACGCTTGTTGAGCAAGCTGCTTCTCTACTTGCCCAAGATGTTAACGAATTCTATAACGTTGAAGAAGAAGTATCATTTGAAAATGGAGCCTCTGTTTTCACCCTTACTTTTTCATACGATGAAGAACTCTATGATCAATATGGTTATGATGTTCTAACTTATAACTGTGTTGCAACAGCAATGGCTGCTCCAGTACTTAGTGAAGAATCAATTTCTTGTGAAGTTGAAGAAGGAATTCTTTTCGACGAATTCTAAATAAAAAAAGGCCTTCTAAAAAAGAAGGCCTTCCCTTACGCAATAAATTTAAGTCAAAATTTTAGTTAGCTACTTGCTGACCGCCCTCTTGTTCGCCTTTGAGAACTTTCAATCCAACAACTTGCATGAACTTCTCTGGTTGAGTTAATTCTAAAGCTACCTTTAAAACTTCCTCTACATGAGTACAAGGGATTACATTAATTCCAGATTTAATCTCATCAGGAATATCTGCAAGATCCTTAGCGTTCTTAGCTGGAATAAGAACAGTCTTAATTCCGTGTTGCTTAGCTGCTAACATTTTTTCTTTAAGACCACCAATTGGAAGAACACGTCCACGTATTGTTACTTCCCCTGTCATGGCCACATTTTGTTGTACTTTAATTCCTGTAATGGCAGAAGTTAAAGCAGTAACCATAGTGATACCCGCTGAAGGACCATCCTTTGGTGTAGCACCTTCTGGTACGTGAATGTGAATATCATTCTTATCATACCATTCAGCATCTATTCCAAGACGATCACTAATTGAGCGTACATAGCTAAGAGCTGCTCTCGCAGACTCTTGCATGACATCACCTAGTTTACCTGTAATTTGAATCTGCCCTTTCCCCGGAACCGTGACCACTTCTATGTGGAGGAGTTCACCGCCAACCGAAGTCCAGGCCAATCCATTTACTAATCCTACAGTTGGGTCAGCTTCGGTATCGGTCCCTTCAAATTTCTTAGGTCCTAAATACTTAGGTAGCTGTTTGCTCGTTACCTTAAACTTTTTCCCTGTAGGATGATCTTTTTCAACTACTTCAGTAGCAATTTTACGACAAACAGTATTCAGAAGACGTTCATACCCTCTTACTCCTGCTTCTTTCGTCCAACCGCGTACGATTTCTACACCAACTTTATCCGTCATAGCGACTTCGTATTCTTCAAGTCCATTACTCTTAATGGCCTTGGGAAGAAGGTAATTCTTCCCAATCTGAAGTTTTTCAGTTGGAGTGTAACCAGCAACATTGATAATCTCCATTCTGTCTCTTAGAGGACCTGGAATGCGAGATAAGTCGTTTGCTGTCATTACGAACATGACTTTTGATAAATCATACTCTACTTCAATATAGTGATCACCAAAGTTCTTATTCTGTTCAGGATCAAGAACTTCAAGCATTGCTGCAGCAGGGTCACCACGCATATCAGAAGTCATTTTATCAATCTCATCAAGAAGGATCATCGGATTAGATGTTCCTGCTTTCTTAAGAGCATTCATAATTTTACCAGGCATGGCTCCAACATAGGTTCTTCTATGTCCACGAATTTCAGACTCATCACGAACACCACCAAGAGAAATTCTCTGGAAGTTACGTCCAAGTGATTCTGCAAGTGAGCGAGCAATTGATGTTTTACCAACACCTGGAGGACCCGCTAAACAAAGAATTGTCCCCTTACCTTCTTCTTTAAGAAGAGATCTTACAGCAAGGTATTCAACAATTCTGTCTTTCACTTCTTGCATCCCATAGTGATGAGAATCAAGAACTTCACGAGCATGCTTTACGGAATTATTATCTTCTGTATATTCAAACCACGGAAGATTTAGCATCCAGTCAACATAGTTTCTCACTACGGCTGCTTCTGCACTCATAGGAGACATTGACTTTAATTTTTTCATTTCTTTCTGAACACGAGCACGAGCTTCATCCGGCATATTCTTAGCCGCAAGCTTCTCTTCCATTTCTTGGATCTCAGATTTTTCATCTTTTTGCCCAAGCTCTTTTTGGATCGCATTCATCTGTTCATTGAGATAGTACTCTTTCTGGCTCTTCTCCATCTGAGTTTTAACTCGAGAACGAATTCTTCTTTCTACATTGATGATTTCAATTTCACCCTGCATTTTTTCTAAAAGAAGTCTTAGTCTTTGCTCAACATCAGTTGCTTCAAGAATTTCTTGTTTCTCAGGAATTTTCATCGTGAGATGAGCAACAATGATATCGGCTAAACGAGAAGGATCAGTAATTGAAGAAATACTCATAAGAAGTTCTGGTGGAATTCTCTTATTGAGTTTTACATACTGCTCGAAAATAGACTTGATACTTCTCATGGTTGCTTCAAGGTTTACAGCACTATCTGTTTCAGAAACAGCTTTAGTTACTTTTGCCCAATAACCATCTGGAGTAGCTTCAAGCTCATCAATACGAGCTCTATACTTCCCTTCGATTAATACTTTAACTGTATTATCCGGCAGGCGAAGCATTTGAATAATATTTACGACGGTACCTACATTGTAGATATCTTCACGATCTGGATTGAGAACACTGGCGTCCTTTTGTGTCACCAAAAAGAGTTCATTATTATTTTTAGCAGCTTCTTCTAGGGCAGCGATCGATTTTTCACGGCCAACAAATAAAGGAACCACCATATGAGGGAAAATAATTACATCCCTTAGTGGAAGGAGAGGAAAGCGAGACGAACTCTCATTTGACTTTGTGGACATAGCACCTCCTGTACTACAGACTAAAATTACCTGACCTAGATTCCTCCATGACTCTAGGGTCTTCAAGTCTTACTTCTATTGTAACCCTAAATGAGGATTGAATTCAAAAAAAATATAAGGGCCATTATTTCCTAAAGCTTTTTAATAAATATAGAAAAAATAAATAGTTAAGATTGTTATTTAACGAATTTACAGGCACTTCTCGGATGTAAAGATAAAAAAAAAGCTGTCATATAGAATGACAGCTTTTGTAAGTTGAAATTAATTTTTTCCTAAGAAAGATATCTTATGCAGACTCGATCTTATTCTTTGCTCCAAATGTGGTTTCTTCTTGTTTAGGAGCTTGAATCCTCTCCCCTTCTTCTAGACGAGGTGATTCGGTTCCAAGAATAGATGCTTTAGTGATAATGACCTTATTGATCTTATCATTCGATGGAATATCATACATTACATCAAGCATCGTTTGCTCAAGAATGGCACGAAGACCACGAGCCCCTGTCTTTTTCTTGATAGCAATTTTTGCCACTTCCTCAAGAGCATCTTCATCAAAGTCGAGCATAATCCCGTCTAATTCAAAGAGCTTCTTGTATTGCTTAGTAATGGCATTCTTTGGTTCTTTAAGAATTCTTACCAGGGCTTCCTCATCCAACTCTTGAAGAAGAGCATTCACAGGAAGACGTCCGATAAATTCAGGAATTAAACCAAAGCGAGTTAAGTCTTCTGCTTCAATACCACCAAGTTTCTCTACTACTGATTTCTCTGCATCTTTTGACTGAGAAGTAAGACCAAGAGGACGCTTCGTCATACGTTTTTCGATAATTTTATCTAGCCCAACAAAGGCACCAGCCACGATGAAAAGAATATTCTTCGTATTAACTTGAATGAATTCTTGCTGAGGATGCTTACGACCACCCTTCGGAGGTACAGAAGCCACAGTTCCCTCTACGAGTTTTAAGAGTGCCTGCTGAACCCCTTCACCAGAGACGTCTCTAGTGATTGATGGATTTTCCGATTTTCTTGCAATCTTATCAATCTCATCAATATAAACGATTCCGCGTTCTGCTCTCTCAACATCGTAATCACAAGCCTGAAGAAGATTGAGGATGATATTTTCAACATCTTCCCCTACATAACCCGCTTCAGTTAATGAAGTCGCATCAGCAATAGCAAAAGGAACATTTAAGTATTTTGCTAACGACTGAGCAATTAATGTTTTACCAGAACCAGTTGGTCCCGCTAAAAGAATATTGGACTTGGCCAATTCAACATCATCTTTACTCTTTCCACCATGTGAGATTCTCTTGTAGTGGTTGTGAACAGCAACTGAGATAATTTTCTTAGCTCTATCCTGTCCAATCACATACTCATCGAGATGCTCTTTAATCTCATGCGGCTTAGGAACATTATCTAAACTTGCTTTAGAAGTACTTTTGAGAGAATCCTCATAGATAATATCGTTACACAGTTCAATACATTCATCACAAATGTATACCCCTGGGCCTGCAATGAGTTTTTTTACTTCCTTCTGTGACTTTCCACAGAAGTTACAATGAAGAGAGCTATTGTAGCTGCCTTTGTCTTTGGCCATTGTCTTATTCCTTTATTTTGGATTTTAATTCTTTCTTATTTTTATAATTACTTATTAACTTTACCTTTGGGGTTAATCACTTGATCAATGAGTCCCATTTCAACGGCCTTCATTGGATCGAGATAATTATCTCTATCCGTCCACTTCTCAATCTGCTCTTTACTAAGCTCTTTTGGAGAATGCTTAATATAGATTCCATTAAGTTGATCTTTTAGAGTTTGAATTTCATTCGCTTGAATTTGAATATCAGAACACTGTCCTCTCGCTCCACCAAGAGGTTGGTGAATCATAATTCTAGAGTGTGGAAGAGCATGACGGTAGCCAGCTTCTCCAGCACTAAGCAGAAGAGATCCCATGGAAGCGGCCATACCTACACAGTAAGTATAAACCGGACAGGAAACGTGTTGCATAATATCGTAAATACCAAGTCCGGCGTAAACAGATCCACCTGGACTATTAATGTAGAAGTGTATGGGATCTTCAGGATTATTTTGCTCAAGGAAAAGCATCTGGGCAATCAGAAGGTTGGCCACAGTATCGTTTACCTGAGTTCCTAGAAAGATAATTCGATCAAGAAGAAGTCTTGAATAAATATCATATTGCCTCTCCCCTCTCGCCGTTTGCTCAATTACAATTGGGTTCGGGATGTGCATGCTGGGAAACTCTCGATTATCATTCATATTTCTTCTCCTAGACTCAACTTTTAATCCTGATTTATTCTCATTCAAGAGGGATTAAATGACGAGCATTGTAAAATTATTGATTTCATTGAAGCGTTTCGACTGAAAAGTTCAATTCCTTTAGCTGTTTAGGATAAATTTGACTGAAATTAATTACAAGACCAGTAACCCCATTAAATTATAGATTTTAAAAGAAAAATCCTATACCCGAGTTAAAAGATCGCTTGTTTAGATATATGACAAAAAAGAAGCTCCTCTTATGGTGTTAAAAGGAATAGACTAGTCAGATGAATAAATTTCTCCTTTGCTGCATGATAGTTTTTCACTTTGCGGGCTGCTCGGCTCCTGCTTCTAGCTTTAAGAATCTTGAGCCCACGCCAAATAAAAGCTTTGTAGACATCTTTAGATGGAGGTTTCTAGGGTCTCGCGATGACTGGCCAGACTGGGTTGAGTCCAAGCAGTACAAACCGGAGATCATGAGAAACCATTCAACTACGGAAATCATGTATAGCGTAGTGAATCATTCAACTATTCTCATCCAATGGCATGGACTCAATATTCTTACCGACCCTATCTATTCCGAGCGCTCCTCCCCTCTGAGCTGGATCGGTCCCAAACGAGTCAGAAAGCCTGGAATATCTTTTGATGATCTTCCTCCCATTGACCTGGTTCTTATTAGCCATAATCATTATGATCATCTCGACCTTGAAACCCTCAAAAGGCTGCAAAAAAGAGATAATCCTGAGATTCTTATCGGTCTTGAAAATGGACACCTTCTTCGCTCAGAAGAAATCGAGAATTATAAAGAGTTCGATTGGTGGGACTCTATTGATAAGGGAGGGCTCAAAATAACTTTTGTTCCCGCCCGCCATTGGTCGGCACGTGGACTCTTTGATCGCAAGGAAACTTTATGGGGTGGATTCTCTCTTCAAGATGACCAAGGAACCCATGTCTACTTTGCTGGTGATACGGGCTATGGCAATTTCTTTAAAAAAATTGTGAATATCCTTGGGCCCGTTCATTTGAGTTTTCTTCCCATAGGAGCCTACGCTCCCCGTTGGTTTATGAAGTACCATCACATGGACCCTGAAGATGCCATCAAGGCCCATAAAGTCATCCACTCTCGTCGCTCGGTTGGAGTCCACTTTGAAACATTTCGTTTAACAGATGAATCCTATGAAGCTCCTCGCCAGACTCTCAATGAACTCTGGTCAAAAGAAGTTGATCCTAAGTCTGAATTCATCGCTCCCGAGTTCGGCAAAACCTATACTTTTAAGTCCATTGGAAATCTCTAATTCTCCTTGTATATTTAAAGGCGTTATATAAATTAAAGGGAGATACCCCATACAATGCAGCTTAAAATTTCAGGTCGAAAATTTGAACGTATTTTTGTCATGGCCCATGGAGCAGGAGCCCCCATGGATAGTGACTGGATGAATGAACTTACTCAGGCCTTAGTAAAAAGGGAGATTCAAGTCATTCGCTTTGAATTTCCTTATATGCAGCAACGAAGAGAAACAGGAGTTAAAAGGCCTCCCAACACCAAGAAAGTTCTACTTGAAAGTTGGCAACAGGTTTTTGAAAAAGTCTCTTCAAAATCTTCTTCTCTTTATATTGGTGGAAAATCAATGGGGGGTCGTATGGCCTCTTTACTTGCCGATGAGCTAGGCGCTCAAGGTCTCATTGGTTTAGGATTTCCATTTCACGCTCCAGGAAAAGAGCCCGGAGATCGGATTGACCATCTAAAAAAAATAAGAACAAAGACACTAATTATTCAAGGGACGCGAGATCCGATGGGAAAGAAAGAAGAGTGCCTCTCCTATCCCCTTTCTAAAAAGATTAAATTTCATTGGCTAGATGATGGTGACCATAGTTGGAAGCCCCGAAAAAAATCCGGCCATACTTTGGAAGAACATATTGAAAGTGCAGCTACTGCTATCGATAAATTTATGAGGTAATGACATTGGAAGTTTTCTTAGATTTTGTACAAGGTAATATATATTACGCCCCTTACGCCTTTTTTGGTCTACTCATATTAGCAGGATTCAACTTGCCTGTTTCAGAAGATTTAATGCTCCTTACAAGTGCACTTATTGCTGTTAAAAATCCACACCTCAAATACGAACTCTTTGCAGGAGTTTTTCTTGGAGCTTATTTATCAGATCTCATTTGCTACGGATTTATGGGCCGATTTCTTGGCCAAAAGATTTTTAAAATTAAATTCTTTGCCAATATGATTACGGATGACAAGTTGGAGAAGGTAAATGGCTTTTACTCCAAGTATGGAATTTTCACACTGCTCATAGGTCGCTTCATTCCTTTTGGAGTGAGAAATGCTCTTTTTATTACAGCGGGCTTAGGAAAAATGAACGCATGGAAATTTGCCATCAGTGACTTCATTGCCTGTACGGTAAGTTGTATTTTCTTTTTCTGGCTCTACTTTACCTATGGAGAGGCCGTCATTGATGTTGTCAAAAAGGGAAATATTATTCTCTTCACCCTCTTTGCAGCGGGGATCTCGGGCTGGTTCATTCACAAAAAAATCAGACAGCGTCACAAAGAAGGGCTGGATGATGACCCTGTTCTCTAGAGAAATCATTGGCCCCGTAGCGGGCCTTTCCTATTTTCAATCACTTAAGTGATAACGTCCTCTTATCTTTATCCAAAATCTAATGTTAGTTTTTGTTAGTGAACAGTTGTCATTTTCATAAGCTATTGGTTTTTAAAGAAGCACCTATTTTTTACTGACATTTTAGAAATAAGACCTAAAAAATATCAGGTAAAAAGTTCACTTGGAAAAACACTCTATTGAAAGAGTGTGACTAAACTGTCAAAACACTCCTGCAGGGAAAACTTTTTTAAAGGTAAAAAATAGTGAATACAGAAAGCAACGTTACTCCTCTCAGTAACATTATAAATTTCAAAGTGGCCAAGAAGAACCTCGCTCTTCAATCCCAAGATAACTCTCTCTCTCGTTATCTTAAGTCACTTAGCTTTTCTCAACTTATTGATGAGACTTCAGTTGTAATCGAAGAACTCAATCAAGCAGGATCAACTAAAGAGATGATCAAAAAATCAAATCTCGTTCTTCGTGAGCTTGGAGATAGGATTGGAAACTCTCATGGTTTAGCCGAGAGCTTTTCCAAAATGAAAGAGAAGCTCGAACAAAAGCTTCATGAATTTAATCATTAATTCAGATCACCTAAAGACTAAGAAAATCTCAAGGTTTAATCCGACTTTTTTAATCCGAATTAAATCTTGAGAAATATCCGACTTCTTCGCTCCCTCCCCCCTAGATAAAATTCTCAAACCAAGTAAAATATTTAAATCGGCCAATCTAAAGAAAAAAGATTAACGTCCGAATCGCTTACTATGAAAGCTATTAAATATTTGTACCTAACTACACTTTTACTTTTATCGACTCTTAGTTTTGCTAAAGATTGGCAGAGCAAGAGTAGTGATGAATATGCACGATGTGATATTTTAATTCATGGTTTTTCTTTTAAGAAAGATAGTGATCAATATTTTGGAGACCTTCCCAACCAAGTCATCTGGGACTCTTCTGAAGAAATCGAAGTCGCTGCTCCAACAGTGGCCCAAGGTATTCTTGAGAAAATGGAAAATTGTGCACACGATGCTCCAGTAACATTAAGACCTCATAGCTATGGAGCTGCTGTTGTTCACTTTATTTTAGGAAAGGGAAATCTCTTTCAAGATGCTTTCCCTGATCATCCTTATGTTTTGATTTATAAACGAACAACAGAAGTGTATGCCTTTACAGGTGCCTATCACGGAACTCCCCTGATGGATGTTGTTTGTGCCAATCGCTTTACCAGGGCCATTATTGAACTCCTCGGTACTTCTTGTGTAAAAGGACTTTCGACTTCTGAGATTGATAATGTGGGAACAAAAGTAACCTCAGCTGGAATTCCCACATACCTCATCTATTCGACGAAGAGAGAAGCCTATCTTGGTACAACTGGTTTATTATTGGCCAAACATATGGTCTCCTTTAAAGATTTTCGAAAAGGGCTGAGAAATCAAAACGATGATACTCTTCCCCTCTATGCAGCTAAAGGTTGTGCCGTAAAACAGATCATGGAAAGTCCAGATGCTCAATGTGAAAAACTAGATCCTTACTTTATGGAAGACTTTTATCATACGAATGAGTATGGACATCTCGAATTTAGAAAAATTAGAGAATTTATGTACATGACCAAATAATGAAACAATCTAAGGCAAAGAAAAAAATCTCTCTTATTTCCTCTGCCCTAGTAATGGGAGTCTCCCTAGTATTTTGTTTCATCTTTATAAAATCTGAAAACTCTTCTCTCTCTTTCTTTTCCTCAAGAGAAATTAATTTTAATCAATTTGATCAGAATCAAGTTATCAGTAGAGAAAGTTTTCCAAAGAATAATCAAACCAGTGATAGGAACACTTCACTTAAAGATCAACTCCATTCAAATCCATCTAGGCTGCCAGCTGCAGAACCTTCTCATACGGAGTCAAGAAGCGTAAAAAAATATAAGAAAGTCGTTAATCTTCCTCCCAACTTTATCCCCTTAGGAAAAAGAGATCCCCTTACGGATAAATATTCTCCCCGCACTAAGACAGCCTTAGGTGAGGACGAATCCCTTTCGTTAAATCTTCTTCCCTCTCACTACTTTTTGAATTTAGAAAGAAATAAAGAAGAAACTTACCGCGTTTCCCTTAGAACTCAATATAAAGACCGTCCCGTTGATGTTCGTTTATCGGTTCACGATCAATTAGGTAAGCCCTATCCTATCCGCAAAGTAAGGCCCGGCCTTTATAAAATGACTTTAAACTCAAGTGAACTCACTCCAGGAAAGAAATATTTTGAATTCCAAGCTCGTTATAAAAACTCTGAAGTTTGGAGCCGCCTCTCATTGGAAGTGAATCAAAGTTTAGTCCGTCACCTTAGACCTATAGATCAAGGCTTAAATGCTCAAGGAAATCTCTTCTTTAACCATGAATTCTTATTTCATCAAGAAGGAACCTATCTGATAGAAGGAATTCTCTATCATGAAAACTCCCCTATTGCTCAAGTCAGTAAGGTATTAAAAAATGTTCCTCAAGGCCCATCTCAATTAAATCTTCAATTTCATGGATACTTCTTTTCTCAAAAGAAAATTTCTGGTCATTTTCAATTGAAATCGCTTCAAGTGAGAAAAGTCGATGATGCATTGAAAACTTTTGGTAATCAATGGATAGAATTAAATAGTGAAACTTCATATCTATCGTGGCAGCAATTTAATTCTAGAGCTTATGAAAATGAGATCATCAGAAATAAAATTGAAAGGCTTACTCAGCGCTAATCCACCAAGGCCTAATTTCTTGATTCTTCTTATCCATGGCCACAACTTGCCCTAGCTCGGGACATAGATAGAAGCGATCCTTCCATCCTTTCAAGTCAAAAAGCCTATAAGTTCTTTCTACAGGCTCATACCAAGCATGATAGGCCAAAGCAAACACACCCCAATGGATAGGTATATAGAACTTTCCTTTTAAATCTTCAAAGGCTTTAAGCGACTGTTCAGGAAACATATGGGCCAAGGGCCATCTTTTATCGTATTGACCATTTTCTAGAAAAACATAATCAAAGGAGCCAAAAGAATCACCAATTTCTTTAAAGTGACTCGCATATCCTGAGTCACCCGAAAAGAAGATTCTATTTTCAGATGTCTCAATAACCCAAGATCCCCAAAGAGATTTATTTTGATCATTTAACCATCTTCCGGATGAATGAAGTGCAGGAGTACTATAGAAAGTGATTCCACTATCTTTGAAACTCTCCCACCAGTCCAGCTCTAGAATTTGATCCCTCTTTACACCTTGCTTTTCTAAATAATTTCCTAATTGATCAGGTACTATAAATTTAATCTCAGGATCCTTTGCATAGAAACTTAAGACCTTTTCGTCATAGTGATCATGATGATTGTGAGAAAGAAGTATATAGTCCGCCCTAGGAAGATCATCCAACTGGTAAGGAAAGGCCGAAAAACGACGACAAAAAGCAGAAAAAGGTGAAGCTGTACTTAAGAAAACAGGATCAATATAAATAACTTTGCCTTCAAGAGATAAGGTCACAGAAGAATGTCCAAGCCAAATGAATTGATCCTTTTGTCGAAAGCTCTCTTTAAAACCCTTTAAGTTTCGATAAGGAAGTGGCTTAGTCGGAACTCGATCTTTCACCCCCATAACAGATTGAAACATGGCCGAGAGAATATTCTTCCAATTGGGATTCGTATTCTTTTGTGTCCTCTTCCCCTCGTCATGGGAGTAGCAATTTTGGAAACGGCCAGTAGCTTTATTGAAGTGATCTCGCTTTTTTAAACTCATAGAATAATTAAAGAGACTCTAGAGACTGATAATCGTGAAGGGCCTTTAATCTGAGTAATCCAATTTGCATGGTGGAATCATAACCTAAGAGATCGGCCACTTTACGTAAGATATCTAATGTCCCAGCTTTCTGTCCCCGCCCTTCAAATAGACCTAAATAGTAGATTAGATTCTTGGCATATCGTGTGACATATTGGGATATCAGATGTCTGTCTTCATCTGAACAAACAACGAACTGACAGCCTATCTTTGTGACAAAAACTTTATCAACTTCAGACTGTCCTTCAAAAGATCGAACAATTCTTGCTTTGGCCCTAATGACTCTCTTTTCCAGTTGATGAATATTTAAGGCCAATAAAATATCAGAATGCAATTGAGAAAATTCAGGATAGTCCACTAAAGGAAACATAAGTGGAATGGCACTTATATCGGGAACCCTAGGAAGATTGTCTAAAAGAATTCCCCCTTCTGAAATATTAAGAAGGTTCGCCTTGAGAACATATTCATCAAGAATATAGAGAGCATCTGTTTTAAGCGGGGCCCTCAAGTGGGCCCGCTGAAACTTTTTTTCCATACAATCTTTTAAAGAAGATGAGAAGCTGCTTCAGAAAGCGGGGATCTCTCACCTTGTGTAAGAACCGTATGACCCACGATGGCTTCGGTCTTCATATTTTCAAGTGCGTAAACTAATCCATTATTCACTTCATCAAGATAAGGACTATCAATCTGGAATGGGTCACCAGTGAGAACAATTTTAGTTCCTTCACCAGCTCGCGTAATAATTGTTTTCACTTCATGAGGAGAAAGGTTCTGAGCTTCGTCCACAATAAGGTATTGGCCAGGAATTGACCTTCCTCGAATATAAGTAAGAGGCTCAATATGAAGAAGGCCATGATTGATCAAGTCTTCATAACTAGCAGATCCATCCGTACGATATTGTCCAAAGAGAAAATCCATATTATCAAATATAGGCTGCATCCATGGACCTAATTTTTCATTAACGTCACCAGGAAGGTAACCAAGGTCGCGTCCCATTGGTTGAATAGGACGAGATACGAGAAGACGACTATACTTTTCTTCTCCTACAGTTTTTTCCAGTCCAGCAGCAATGGCCATTAAGGTTTTCCCTGTTCCCGCTTTACCAACTAAGGTAACCAGTTGAATGTCATCATTCATGAGAGAATCGAAAGCAAACTGTTGCTCAACATTCTTTGGATAAACTCCCCAAACGCCTTCTCTCAAATTGATAAGGGGAACAATCCCCTCTTTCTTTTGATCGTAGCGGCCCAATGCTCTTCTTCGATCATTTCCAGGAAGATGCATAATAAAATATTCATTGGGTTGAGCATCCTCAATACCGATATCACGTAGAGGAAGAAATTTTTCCGTTTCAAAAAAGTTAATTAATTCCTCTTCCACTTCTACGGTTCTTTGACCCTTATACAACTCATCTGCTGAAACATCTCTTTGACCATAATCCTCAGCAGGGATTCCCATTACGTCAGCTTTAAGACGTAAATTGATATCTTTTGTAACAAGAAGTGTATTCTCACCAGCTTCTTTACAGCTTAGGGCTGCACCGAGGATGATATTATCATTTACATTAAGATCGATTGTTGTTTTCTCTCTAAGAGTAGCCTTAGTATCTACTGTAAGATACAGCTTACCGCCATTGTCGAGATCGACTCCGTCGACTAAATGACCTTTCATTCTTAGATCATCAATAATTCTTGAAAAGTGACGAGCATTTCGTCCATTCTCATTCTGATCTTTCTTAAAGCGATCGACTTCCTCAATAACAATTAAGGGAACAACAACTTTATTTTTTCCGAATTTATTAATGGCCTGGGGGTCAAAAAGTATGACGTTAGTATCGAGAACAAATGTTTTATCCAATAGAATCCTCCGTGATAAAAGGGAACTCAAATCAATCCATTAGTGAGTTCCCCACTAAAATTGTAGAAAATTAAATACCGAATGCAAAGAATTCGTCTTTAAAAGGCAATAAAAAGCCTATAAAAAACTCCCTATATTCAAGGATTTGATAAAAAAGTCCGCCTTACCGGTCATATTTGCACGCTGCCCAAAAGTCCCAAGAGCTTTTAAACTATAAAGAGAATAAAGTTACGAAAGTAACCAAGCATTCCAGTCAAACTTTTTTACGATTAATTGAGGCCCGTTGAAACTTTTAGGAGCTCTACTCTATTTCTCTATCTTTATTAACTCTGCTTTGGCCGAGTTTAGCTTTCTTCATCGAAGTCCAGAAGCACTCATGATGGGAGATGCCTTTACCGCTGTAGCCGATGATGAAAATACACTCTTTTACAATCCAGCTGCCTTGGGAAGGAATCGTGGTTTAAGTATTGTACCTTTGAAGCCTAATATCGCTGTACCCGATGTTCTTGATAAAGAACTTAGTTTAGATAACCCAGGAGTGGGAATCTCTGATCGCTTTGAAGACTTTCCAAGTGACGCTGAAGGAATTGCAGATCGAGTATTGGGCTACCCCCTTTATTTAGAAGTGGCAGCCGCTCCCTCTATTAAACTACTCAATTTTGGATTTAATTTCTTTGCTGTTTCAAAAACAAGTATGGATCTTCAAAATGCCATTCATCCCGTACTCAATATAGACTATCGTCTTGATCGTGGCTTTATTACAGGCTACGCCTTTAATTTTGGAAATGGAGGTCAGGGAAGAAATCCAGCAGGTCATAGAAGTACGATAGGAATTGGCCTTAAGACCATGAATCGCCAAGGCCTCACTGGAACCTTCGATCTCTTTGGTACAGAACTTTTAGATATTATTCAAGACTCTGATGACTATAAATCGGTGCGAAAGAATCTTGGTTACTCCAAAGGCTCTGGCTTTGGTTTTGATTTAGGATTTGAACACAATATATTCATGGGACCTACTCGCTTGACCTTTGGAGCTGCGTGGTTAGATATTGGAAATACGAGTTTTGACAAAGACGAAGGTGACTTTGCTATTCCCGATCAAGAGCAGTCTCTTAATTTAGGTGCTTCTTTCAATCAAGACCTTGGCCTTCTCGACTATACCTTGGCCATTGATTACTCCAATGCACTTGATGTTCAAAGTGCAACTGCTTCTAAGGTAAAACTCGGTGCAAGGGCGAGACTTCCCTTCATCGATCTTTATACAGGATACAACGGTGGTTACGCTTCATGGGGATTGGGAATTAAGGCCTTCTTTGTGGATCTCAAACTTGGATTCTACGGTATCGAATTAGGACGTCGCTTTCGACAAAGAGAAGGGAAACGAACCGTTCTCACTATTTCCCTTGCTGAAATCAATTTTGATGCTTTTTAAATTTGTCTCACCCTATAATTCTTACTTGAAACTCTTCAATCTTTGCTAAGTCCCCAGAATTCTGAAAACCAATTTCCCATTAATCCGAAAAACAATAGCGTACCTTATTAAAATAAATTATTGTTAGAGACTATGAAAAAACCAAGTCTGCTGTTCTCTTTAATACCTATTGTATTTCTTGTTACTCTTTTGATTATTAATGTCATCATTTTTAAAGACAATGCTTCCTATGGACCCAATCAGGTCGCCCTGCTTTTAGGAGCTCTTGTCACAGGTCTTATTGGCTTTTATAAGTATGGAATTGGCTTTGATATAATTGAAGAAGGAATCAACAAGGCCACCTCCAACGCCCTATCGGCCATGATCATCCTCATTGTTATTGGAGCCCTTATTGGAACTTGGATTCTCTCGGGAACAGTTCCTGCTCTCATCTACTATGGTCTAAAAATTATCACTCCCCAAGTCTTTCTTCCTGTTTCTTGTATCGCTTGTAGCATTGTATCGTTGGCCACAGGGAGCTCTTGGTCGACAACAGGAACAATCGGTATTGCCCTTATCGGTATCGGAGAAGCCCTTGGTTTTGATACTGGTCTCGTGGCCGGCGCCATTATTTCAGGGGCCTACTTTGGGGATAAGATGTCTCCCCTTTCTGACACAACCAACCTGGCAGCAGCAATGGCCGAAACTGATTTATTCACCCACATTAAGCACATGATCTATACAACTGGCCCTGCGATCATCATCTCCCTCATTATTTTCACGATTATCGGTCTCACCAATTCACCCACTTCCCTAGAGACTGGAAGTATCCAAGCTCTAACGAGTGTTCTTGATCAAAACTTTAATATAACGTTTTGGACTTTTATTCCCCCTCTTATCGTTCTGATTTTAGTTAGAAAGAAAATTCCTGCCCTTCCGGCCATTACACTAGGGATTCTTAGTGCAGTTGTTGTTGCCTGTATTTTTCAACAAGAGCTATTACAAAAGATGATGGGTGGAAGCTTTAGCTTCAAAGCTGTTTATGAAGTTATAATCCATGTCTCCTATGCAGGCTTTTCCATTGAATCAGGTCATAATGTCATTGATAAGCTACTCAATCGTGGTGGCATGGAAGGTATGCTCACAACAGTATGGCTCATTTTTTCTGCCATGGTTTTTGGAGGAACACTAGAGGCAACAGGAATGTTACAAGTTATTGCAGAAACCATTCTTAAGGCCGTTAAAGGAACAGGCAGCTTAATTGGGGCGACCTTGGGAAGTTGTATCTTTTTGAATGCAACAGCATCTGATCAATATTTAGCGATTGTTGTGCCGGGAAGAATGTTCAAAAAAGCCTATGATGATTATAATCTAGCTCCTCAGAATCTTTCTCGAGCACTTGAAGACGCGGGAACTGTAACTTCTGTTCTCATTCCTTGGAATAGCGGTGGCGCTTATAATGCAGGAGTACTCGGTGTAGCGACCCTATCCTATGCTCCCTATTGTTTTTTTAACATGTTAAGTCCTCTTATCTCTGCTTTCTTAGGGGCCATGAATATCTCTATCATTGAGAAAGTTAATTCACGTTCCGAATAAAAGGTGATGAGTTAAAAATCATTTATACTTTATATTAATAAAGTTAATGCATAGGTTTCTTTCCTTTTTCTTTATTCTTCAAAGCTTTAAAGTGGATTAAGAAAAAGGAGGCAATCATGGGACATCTTAAAAATGGTCAATGGCACAGCGGAAATGTAGTCACAAGTAATGATCAAGGCGAATTCGATCGTGAAAAAAGTGAATTTCGAGAAACGATAACAGCAGATCATAAAAAGTATCAACCTGAAGAAAATAGATACCACCTCTATGTGAGTTATGCTTGTCCTTGGGCCCATCGAACTCTAATCACGAGAAAATTAAAAAAACTAGACTCCATTATTTCTGTAGATGTTGTACATCCCCATATGCTTGAACATAGTTGGAGTTTTAATACAGACTTTCCTAAGAGCACAGGTGATAGCCTCTACCATAAAGAATACCTTTACCAGATTTATCAAAAACATGATTCAAAAGTTACAACAAAAGTGACTGTTCCCGTGCTATGGGATAAGAAAACTCAATCCATTGTGAATAATGAGTCATCAGAAATTATACGTATCTTCAATAAATCCTTTGAAGGTTTAGCTCCAGAAACTCCTGATCTTTATCCTGAAAAATGGCAATCAGAAATTAATGAATGGAATGAAAAAATCTATGAGCCCGTTAATAACGGTGTTTATAAATGTGGCTTTGCCTCCAATCAAGAAGCTTATGATAAGGCCTATAAAAACCTATTCAAGGTTCTCAATGAAATTGAAAATCATTTAGAGGATCACGAGTATCTTGTAGGGGATCAATTAACGGAAGCGGATATAAGACTACTTACCACTCTTCTACGCTTTGATGCCGTTTATTATATTCACTTTAAATGTAACGAAAGAAAGATTTCTGAATTTCCTAATCTATATCGCTATACGTTGGCTTTATATGAAAGAGAAGAAATCAAAGCTACGACCCATATCGATCATATAAAAGAACATTACTATTATTCTCACGAGTTTATAAATCCCAAACGAATAGTTCCTCAAGGGCCTGTAGAACTTTTTAAGTAAGTCTAATTAACTCCAGAGAAAGTACACTTGAATCCAAGAGATTCAAGATACTTTTTCTTCTGGTTGATTTTATTAACACAGACTTTCTCATTTAAAGTTGAATCAACGAGAAGTTTTTCTTGGGTTACAACTTTCCAGTCTTCCCTTTGAGAACAACGCTCATAAAACTCAGAGCTTTTTTGAGTACATCTCTTATAGTAATAAGAGGCTGCACAATGATGGCCAACATAACCTTCATCTCTATCGTTATTGTATAAGGTATAAGTCACAGAATCATCATTCTTATTACAATTATAGATCGAATTGATATAGGCCTTTAGATTTCTATTTACTCCCATAAGATGGCTTGCATCAGGAAGATTCACATTAGCCGATGCAAGAGTCGTCATAAGAATCATCATTAGAGTTGTCATTTGAAATCCTAGTCCAAAAGGAACTTGATCAATAAGTTAACAGCTTCTTTAAACTCTGCTTTTTCAGAGACAAGACTTAGGCGTGCTGTATTTGCCGTACCAAATGCAACTCCTGGAACCATGGCCAAACCATGTTTCTCAAGTAGTTCTTCACAGATTTGAACAGAGTGATCACCCTCTTCTCCAAACTCTGCTTTAAAGCGCTCCATCACAGGGGCACCTGAAAAATCGATAAAATAATAAAAGGCTGAAGTAGGCTGATACCAAACATGAGATAACTTATTATTACTAAGAGCATCTCCTAAAGTTTCAGCATTTTCTCTTAAGTGCTTTTTAATGGGCTCAAGAAACATTGGAATTTTAGAAAACTCAAACTGGCATAGGGCCCTTTGAACTAGAGAGTTTGCTCCTGAAGTTGTTTGACCTTGTAATTTGTTGAGTTCCGTCGTTAAAACTTTTGGTGCGATAATAAAGCCAATTCTTAAACCTGTTGAGGCCAAGGTCTTTGAAATACCTTCAATAACAATCGTTCGTTTTAAAAGCTCAGGCTCATGTTGATAGAAATAAGTTGGTTTAGGGTCATAGTAATAGAGTTCATAATAAATCTCATCTGAAAGAATATTCACATGAGGATACTTCATCATGAGAGCTGCAAATCCCTTCATCCACTCATCATTATAATGAGTCCCCGTCGGATTGTTTGGACTATTCACGATAACGAGCTTCGTTTTATCTGTGATCTTCTTTTCCAATTCTTCTAAAGAAGGGACAAAGACATTAAAGGGACTACTTTCGACAAGAACTTCTTTTCCCCCACAGAATTTAATCATTTCAGGATAAGAAACCCAATAAGGGGAGAAAATAACAACCTCATCACCCTCATCGATTAAAGTTTGCATCACATTAATAATGGCGTGTTTCCCCCCATTACAAACAAGAGCATCGAATTCACCTTGAGAGGAGAGATTAACTTTTCTGCTTTCTTGAAAGTTATCCATCACTTTCTTTCTCAACTCCGGATAACCCGCTACAGGACTATACTGAAAGGACTTGAGAAAATCACTCTCACTTCTGATCAGTTCAACGAACTCACTCATTGGACGAAAAGGAAGTTGTCCGGCCGTGAGGTTATAAACCTTCTTACCATCAGCAGCCATTTGAGTGGCCTTAGCATTAAGTTTTAGCGTTATCGATTCTGAAATTTGTTTTACTCTATGGCTAAATTCCATTCTTTCCCCTACCGGATTATTTTTTAAGATATTTTAAAATTGATTCAGGAATAAAATCAGAAATATCTCTTCCATGCTTATAAAGCTCTTTCACTAATGATGAAGAGATAAAATAATGTTTCCCTCCCGTAGGAAGGAAGAAGGTATCAATTTCGTCATTAAGATGATTATTCATTGAAGCCATTTGAAATTCCATTTCAAAGTCACCAGTCGGCCTTAAGCCTCTCACAATGGCAAAGATATCGTGTTTCTTAGCATATTCAACGACGAGACCATCCCAAGCATCAACTTTTGCTCGCGGCTCATTTTCTAAGTGCTTCTTAATCATTTCCACTCTCTCATCTCGAGTGAAGAGAGATTTCTTTGAAGGTGATACCGCAACTAAAATGGTAACTTCATCAAAGACTTTTAAAGCTCGCTTGAGAATATCATCGTGACCATTTGTGAAAGGATCAAATGTTCCAGGATAAATAGCAGCTTTCTTATTTTGAGCAGAACTCATGGTTTATTCCTTTAGTCTTAAAGATTTCAATATTATGCCTTAGTTCGATTAGGTTTGGAAACTTTGACGTTGTTCTTAACGTCACGAATCATTAGGAGATCAGGTAAGTCATTTCTGTGAAAAACTTCAGAGGCTATTCAAATAGGGCCAAATAGCTGCCACCTTGCTTAAAGACTTTATAGGCCTCAAAACCTTGCTGCGCCCAAAAATCAAAAGGCACACCTTTATCTTTATCAGACTCAATCCATACTTGGGCCTTTCGGTTGGGATTTCGCAGAAGCTCTAATGTGTTTACCTTATATAGATTATGTTTTTCATAAGGTGGATCTATAAAAAGAATGGCTTCTTCCCTCTCTATCACAGAAGTTTGAACAGAGAGCCACTTTTCCATCGCACCATTTTGAAAGGAAATAGGTCGTGAGGATATTTCTTGGCCAAATATATCTTTAAAGATCCCAACATTCTTTCCCAATAAAGAATAAACCTGACGATGCTTCTCTAAGAGGAAACAACTCTTGGCCCCTCTTGACCAGGCCTCTAAACCCATAGCACCGGAACCTGCGCAAAGATCGTAGAATTCATAATCAGAGAAATCTTGAATGGAATCAAAAAGTCTTCTTTTAAGAAGTACAGAAGTAGGTCTTATTAATTGACCCTTAGGAACGAAAAGGGACCGGCCCTTGGCCAGTCCCCCTAATATTTTGATCGACATAAATTATAAATAAACCTTAAGCGGCCTTCTTACCAGCACTATTTGTTTGAGCTCCCTCTAAAGGAACACTAAACTTCACGCCACCGGCCATTTCCACTTCACAACCATGCTCTGATAGGTACAACTCTACTCCAGAGACGGTTACCTTGAGTTTTCCTTTTTCAACACTAAGAGAAGCTTCTTTATCTCCTAGAGAAAAACTCATATTGAAATCCATTTGTCCTTGACCAGAAAAACTCATTTCTCCAGTAGGAGCCTCATGGTGAGTTTGTGTAGGCTGTGCTGCCTCGCGATGTTCATCCATCGAAACCACATTATTAGTTTCCTCATGAATGGGCTCATCAGTCACCTCTTCAGAAGCGGCACTCATATCTTGCTCATATTCTTCTGGAGCATCTTCAGAATCAGAAGCTTCCATTGTAGCTTCTTCACTTTCATGCTCGATACTTTCAGTATCTTCTTCTAATTCGCTTTGGACATTGTCCATTTCCGTATCAGCCGATGGTGTCTCTGACGCTTCTTGTTCAATGAATTCTTTTTCCAAGCTTTCAATTTCATTCATAATATCTTGAAGCTCAGCATCGTTAAAATTTTGATCTAGTGTCTCATCGTGATCTGACATATTTCCTCCGGCCTTTAACTAACAAGTCCTTGTAATCACAGTCTAGTCCCCCTATCGGACTTTTACTCACGACTCTTTAGTCTTCTTTTCTTCCAATTTGATCCTGTGAATAATCTCAAGATCTTTAGGGCCCTTCCCTTGTTTTCACACTAAATCTATTTATGTCATTTTTTTGTCCGATGAAATCCCTCTTACATTTGGGATGTCATTGTTTTTCCTTGATTCTTCCATGACAAATCACAAGAAGTTGAGGTACATTTTCGGACCACAAAAGAGACAACATAAATATGATTCATTTTGAAATATTAAAGATATTGGGAGCTTAGGGTTGAGTAAAAGGTTATTTACCGCCAATTCCTGGCTTCAAGCAAATTTAAAAGGCTCAAGTGCTTTAGATAGAGCTTCTCTATCAAACAAAGATTCTTACAATGTCCTATTGGAACATCAGGATTCTTCGTCTTCTTCTGCACAAGCTTTTAATTCTTTGCCGTCTTCCTTAAGCAAGAGGAATGCGGGGAACCGTGATGAATTACCTCCTCTCCCCCATGAAGGACATGGACTTCATGGGTCTCATGAAATGAATGAAAGTTTTCTCCCTAAGAAATATTTTATTCCTGGCTGGTCTGGAGGCTCTCTCTTTTCACGACCTGCAGTTGCTATAAAGAAACTTCAAGAAGAACTTTGGAAAGATGCTCTCTACACCTTTAAGTCTTCTTCTAATTTTCCTAAAACCATGTCGGCTGCGATCCATAAAGAATTTAAAGGCTCCGCATGCGAAACCCTTATTCCTTCTGAGTTCCAAGGCGAAATGCTCCAAAGCATTCGTGAAAAAATTAAAGACCTCCATGACTATCAACTCTTTTGGAGTGAAGTAAAGAAACCTCAGTCAGAGTATGGCCTTATTTTAAAAGCCTTTTTAGAGCTATACTGCTTTAAAGTTGCCACGATTTATTTATTAAAATTAAAATTTCTCGTCTCTTACTCGGAAGCGACAAGCTTCTCTTATACAATTAATCATATTGTAAATCCCAGCACCTTTATCAATCACCTCTTTACCAAGGGAAGCTCTCAAGAGATCAATTGTGAGTCTCTTAAAATGAATCAATATTCTTGGTACAGACCTTCAGGTAAAATTGCTCAAAGACTAGAAGAGCTTACTAAGAGTTTTAGTGATGTTTCTACGACTCAGCTTATGAAGCTTTGCTCTTATCGCGATATTGATTCATCTAGTTCTTCCTTAAAGTTTAATAATAAGAATTATAGCCATGCGCTTTCCCACAAAAGCTTTGGGAAGTTTATAAATGAATTACTCGTCTTCTTTCCTTTGTGGAATCAATACGAAACATTTCACTATCCAAGAAAACAATCACTAGCTCACCCCGATGTACTCAATACTAAATTTGTCGGTGACCATATTGAATCTTTAGGCCAAGGCCATTGGCTGGCCCAAGAGAGCAACCTTGCTATGGATTGGTCAGAAATTATCTGTCCAGATTTTTCGACTGAAGATCAGTCAGAAAAGTGCTTCATTAAAACTTCTCAGGAACTTCAGTTTCTTAATTTTCTTGTAACCTATTCAAAAGATCGTCGTATCTCAACGAGAGATTTTGTCCTTCAAGTTACTCGAGAAAAATTTAATCGTTCTAAAATCAATATGTCCCCGCAGATCAGTCTTTTCACCACAAGTGAACAGCAGTCTGATCTCTTATATGACCGCATCGTTCTTAATCTAGGACATCTTCCTAAAAAGAATCCTCATCATTTTCTTTTAAGTAAGATTCAAGAACAGAAAGATTCACTTGCAACCGAAGCACAGCTTTTAGTTCTTACTAATCAGAAAATATTTGTTCCTAGTCAAAGTAAGAAAGTAAAAGCTCTATTAAAAGACTTTAAGATTGAAGCCATCTTTAATTTTGAAAAATTAAAGGGTCGTGGAGAAGTCTCTAATTATGCCTATATTCTATCTAAGAGAAATCCGTTTGCTCGCAATAAAGACTTTCTCAATATGGACCCAGCTTCTCTCGTCGCCTCTCAAAAGCTCGAGCAAGAATCATGCTTCTCTTTTCGTTGGCATGGAGAATTAACTCTCTTTTCTAAATTTGATATTTTAGTCGATGAGCTCTTTAACTTCTTCAGTGAAAAAAGCTCACAGAGTGCATCGATTTACCAAAGAGGCCTAGGGCACGAACTTTCATTTGAATTCCACCAAGATGCCATCATAGATGGAAAACTTTTAAGTAGTTTGAATGAAGATAATGAGAATATTACTCACCCTCAGTTTTTCAAAAATCTAACTTTAAGCTGCTCACCCTTTGATACTTTCTTTTCTATTATTGAACTCCAAGATAGACGTTCAAAAAAGTCTACCAAAGACTTTTTAGGCATTTCTCAAAGCTCAGAGCAATCAGCTTATAGTAGTGTACTCATTATCGACCTTAGAAATGCTGTACGCCCGCAAATTGAAATCATCTCACCCGAGAGCTATTTGGCCAAAAGAGATGAGTATGGAAATGCTTACTTTCAATACTACGGACTAACTCCTAAAGTAAAAAATCTTAATCTCAATCTTCTACGTGAATTCCTTGAAACTGATTTAGGCAGACAAGTCACTCAGATTTGCTTAAGTGGTGGCCCAAGTAAAATGAAGGGAAAACTTAAGTCTCTCCTTCTCCCTAATTTCTTTAAAGACGGTCGAGACCTCTCAACCCTTAATCCAGAGAAATATTGGTTCTTCAATATTAACGAAGAGGAACTTCTCAATACACATCCTGAGGAGCTTCACCAAAAAGTACTTAAAGAATATTCAAAAATTGATTATCTTAAAGATCAACAAATCTGGCTCTACTTAAGTCTTATTGGTCATTTAAAATTAACTCTTCGCTCAACCCTTGAGAAGATTAACGATGATCCCCATAAAGAATTTAATTTTACGAATCCTCTTTTAATTGAAGCTTTAACAAGTCTTACAACTTATACCATTTATCCAAATGAAGAAGTTTATACGGAATTAAAGATTGAACATAAAGATGAACTTGAGTGCCCTCTGACCCAATTAAAACTCATTGAAAATGGAGAGGATTGTTCACTCCATCTATATGGACCTGAAAAAGTTCTTATTGAATTTCATGCGGAAAAAGAGACTCTTCAATTTATTCAGTTTATCCTGTCTCAAGCTTCAGGCTATCCTCTCCTCCAGATCCTTCAAAATCTTGAGATTCCTAAGCATGATGAGCTAAAATCTGTTCTCACTGAGTTTAACCAAGTCAAAACGACACTTCATGACACCTATAATGAAGTTCACTCTAAAATCACCAGGGCCTTCACTAAACAAATTGCTCAAGTATAACGATTAACCTCTCAAAATTCTTATCAAAATCTCCCCTGAAATTCATTTTCCGAGTAAAATCGTATTATGAATAAAATTGATAAAGTCTGGGAACTTCATAAATCTATTTATCGCCACCTTAAGAAGAAGGCCAAAAGTCTTGAGGGTGAAGTTTCTAAAGAGCTGGTTCAATATGAGAAGAATCAGAGAAAGTATGCTTCTCGTGACTTCGAACAATCCTCTATGGATGAACTCTTTAATCGTATTAATCAAAGTCATGTCGTTTATCTAGGTGATTTTCACAGCTTCGATCAGAACTCTAGAAATTTGGAACGCCTTATTCGTAATCTGATTATTCAAAAAGAAGCATTCTCCTTAGGAGTAGAGTTTGTTGATATCAAACATCAACAGGCCATTGATGACTATTTAAAACGTCACATAACAGAATTAGAATTTTTAGAACAAATTGAATACCACGAAACTTGGCGCTTCCCTTGGGTTTATTATCGTCCCTTCTTTCAAATGGCGAGAGAGAATAATGTTTCGGTTCTCGCCCTCAATACAGAGGGAGGACTCAAAGAGAGGGATGAAAAAGCAGCTCATCAAATACAGCAATTCTTTAGTCAGAATCCAAAGTCTCGTCTTCTCGTTCTATTTGGAGAGCTCCATATCGTAAAGAATAAGCTGCCTCAGATGGTCAAAAAGAGGCTCTCCCCTCTCTTGCCGAATTATAAAGATCTCATTATTCATCAAAATCTAGATGAGGTTTATTGGAAGCTCCACGAAATTCATATTGAAAAGCATAATCAAATTATCACTTTTGAGGACAATGAATTCGCGCTGCTTTCTGCACCTCCATGGATAAAATACGAAAGTATGATTTATTGGTATGAAAATCTTGCGGATTCCCCAGAGCTAGAAATAAACGATTATCTCTTTAATGAAGGGGTCTTATATTTAAACTCAAATGTTCCAGAGAACTTCTTATACTTATGTGAAAAAATCCGAGAAACTCTTGAAATAGAAGATAAGATCGAATGGGAGTCCCTTGAAGACTTCAATCTCTATGAACACCAAAACTTAGAAATTGTAACAGAGAAGATTCAAGCCCTATCTCAACAAAGATTAATCGACTTTTTCGAGCGTCTCGTTTCAGAGGGGCGAGTTTTTAGAATTCCCCAAACATCGAGCTACTACTGCTCTTCTTATTCGATTAACCGAATGGGACAACTGGCTGGAACTCATCTCCAACATTTGGCCCATCAAAAACAAGGTTTAGATGACCAGAAGCAATGGCTCCAGTCGAAGAGTTACGAGAAATTTATAAGTATTATAAAAACCAATGCTATTGGATTTCTCTGCTCTAAAATTATTAATCCCTATAGAAAATGTGACCTCTACGGAGATGTGCTTACCCAGTTACAAAGCATTCCCACGAGCGATACAAAAACAGCGCAAAAGGCTTCTATTCTTCATTTATTTAAAGACTGTATTGAACTTGAAGACCAAACACCCCTCGCTAATATTCTTAAGAATAAAAATCTATTCATTATTCATGAAGCAGCTAGAAAGATTGGTTTCTATTGGGGCGAGGTTGTCTACGAAGAGTTTTTAATGAAGGGGAATCGGCAAGTGAATCAAGTAATGAATTATCTCTTTAGCCTTTCTTTGGACGAGTCTGAGTTTAAAAAAGTCTTAAGGCAAATACTCCCAAAGAGTATCTACCCTAAGCACAAGAAACGTTATTTCTAGTTTTGCATTCTCTCTAAAATTTCTTTCTTAGTTCCTCTTTCAACACGAGTTACTTTCTTTTTAGAATGATTTTGAGATTTACGATTCGTTTGTTTTTTATTGCTATCCGCTGCAGCCGTTAAAACGAGTTGAACTTTTCGTCCTACATGTGCGCCATCTTCATTTCCTACATTTTCGAACGAAAGCTTTGCTCCCATATCCTCAGCTAAACTTTGAGCGATGGCCAGATCGGTATGCTCTAATAGACCAGTAGCAAGTCCTTTAGATTGTCTTAAAAACTCTTTAGAGAACTCACGACCTGAATCAAAAATATCCATGAATACAGTTGAACCGAGAGTTCTCACTCCAATTTTTAAATACTTCTTTGGATCTTCAAAGTCATAGTTTTCAATCGCATTCGTTAAGAGATGATAAATCACTTGATCAAGTGCTTCTTCCTCGGCATATACTTTTACTTCTTCAGAATCGATATCCAGATTAATTCCTAAAGTAAATAATTTTGAAGATACCAGATCCACAACTCCAGCAATTCGATCTTCTAGCTCAACAACTTCATCACTACCAAGCTTATGGGGAAGGAGGGCTTCTTGTTCTCCAGAGCTCACTTCTCCCTCTTCTAAATTTCGGTTTGATGCAGCTTGAGCCGTAGCTTCTTCACTACCTTGACCAGGGCGAGTCCACATTTCTTCGATTTGTTCAGCTCTTTCTATTTTCTGTTCAGCAACAGGTACTTGAACCCCCGCTACCACATCAGACTTAACCTCTGTTTGGTTTCTAATATAAGCAACCTCAAAGAGCTGTCCTAATTTATGGAGTCCCATTACCTGAAGGGCCTTCACAATTATAGGCTTTAAAGTGGCCAGACTAACCGAGTCTTCACTGAGTAATCTATCTGATTCTTTAGATATCTCTTCAAGGGCTTCTTCGTCCGCTCTTCTTCTTAAGTAATCAAGTCCTAGAAAGAGGGGAACAAAAGCTGCAATGACGTAAAAGAAAGTACTCATTGTGCCCTTTCTTCCATTAAGAGCATTTTGAAGCGAATGAATCGCATCATTGATTTGAATCTTCTTTACTTCTAATTTTTCAAAACGAGTTCCAACAGCACTGAGAAGAACATTTTCAGGATTTCCTTCAAAAAGTCCTTCTGCTTCCTTGGCCATTACTTTTTGATGAAACCAATTTGCATCATTGGCCAATGTATTAAGGTCATCAAGAATAATATTGTTATTTAAACCAAGAGTCTCATACGCTCTAACAGTTTCACCTAAGCACTCTTCCGTAGTTTGCGTAAAAGAGTCAGATAGGTATTCAGAGCTCGTTCCTAAGAGTCTTGCAGTATATGTATTGTGTAATCGTGTGAAGCAAGTTTGAAGTCCCCCTTTTAGGGCCAATAACTTCTGAGACTTTATAGAGTTATTTTGAATTCCTGCCGAAACCATGACAAGACTTGCTAGTCCTACAATTGAGAGTACTTTTGTTCTTCCTTGAATCTTTGATAGAAGGCCAACCTTCATGGTTCTTCTCCGCTGTTTTGAGAATGTCTAATTCGATCTATAGGGTGCCCTCATGGCATAAAAACCCACTCTAAAATATGTTTACAAGTTGCGACATATTAGTCAAGAAAGGGAAATAATTGACCGCTCTTCTATAGTGCACCATTCTAGAAGAAATATGACAAAGTAAAAAAGTCGACCATTTACGGGATGATTTTTAAATTGCGCTCATGGTATGGTTTTTATGTGGAAAATCATAACCGACTCATAAACGCCAGTATCTTTGCGCTGCTCACTCACCTCTTTTTTTTCGGGTGCTTACTGCTGCTTACCCGTGAAATCAAGCTTGATCCACAAATCCCCCTCAAAGATCGGGCCATTCAAATTGACCGAATCTCTCAGGCACAAATGAATAAGTATCGTCGAGTAGGTGTTCGCGGTGGAGTTCAAGGCTTCAATATGCGCACAAAAAGAGGAAACACTGTAAGTAAAAGTAAGAATAATCCTCCGACTCACCTTCCTCCTCAAGAAGGAATTAAAGGGGAAAAAGGAAAAAAGAACCTCTCACTAGATCAACTTCAGGCCAAAGTCGATCCTTCCCAAATGAAGCCTAAGAACTCAGAACAAAGTGATAATCAAAGAAAAAATAACTCTAATAAAAATACCCCACGCAACGAACCCCAAGAAATGTCTCCAAAAATGGAACAACTTCTTATCAAAAAAGAAATTCAAGCTGCTGAACAAGGAATTCCTCTAACCGCCCTTCGCTCTACTCAAGCTGTTAATAACTTTAGAAGACAACAACAAATTCAATTCGAAATGCTAAGAGATATGGGAACTCAATCAACCCAAGCCGAGGTACTCAAAAGCACTGGCTTCAATCTCCACTTCGAACCTCCTGCAGGAATTCCCGAGGACGAACTCAACTCGGTAGAAAAGATTTTTTACAGCTTTCAAAAGAGAACCTTCATCGGCTACGTGAACTCTTTTATGTCGAGCTACCAAGACACACTCACTCGCTCCCCCCACGTGAGAAATGCTCTTCGTTCAGAACGCCATCTTCTCACCGGAAGAATTACATTTGATAAAGAAGGAAATATTATAAGAATAAAGATTCTAAGAAGTAGTCAAAATGATGAAATACATAGACTCTTTGAAACAACATTGCGAAATATTCGATCCCTTCCCAATCCCCCTAAAGCTATCATTGAAGATAAAGATCAATTTAATATTTATTATCAACTTAAAATCAATTAATCCTTATGAAAAAAACGATTAACGCTCTCATCCCCCTTCTTCTCCTCTTTTCACCAAGCATGAATACTCGAGCTCAAGAAAGAAAACTTCTATGCCAGCTCGTCGAAAATCATGCCTATTCTGAACTCACCAATGACCGTAAGAATCCATACGACAACGGATACTCCGAGCAGAGATATGATTATGTTCTCGATACCTTCATTGATGAATTCTCTCCTGACACAGGAAACCAATTAAATATTCAAAGGGACTGGACCGATGGGGCCGTCAATGCGTGGGCCTGGAGAATTGGTCAAGAGTATTGGCTTGAAGTCCCCGGAGGTATGTCACGCTATCACCTCATTTCAGAAGAAGGATTTATCTCCACTCTTTGTCACGAACTTGGTCACCTCCTAGGAGGCTCACCTCACAGTCACGAAATAAGCTACGAAGGACAAGCCGATTACTACGGGCATATGAAATGCTTAGAAAGAATTTTTAAAAGACTTAATCTAGATCGTTCCGACTCTTCAGAACTTTCTTGTGCAGGGGAATTCTGCCAGGCCAGACTTGAAGGAGCAAAAAGTCTTAGCTCCTACTATGCCTCGCTAGAAAATAGCCCCTTTCCCTCTCTTATAACTCCTGACCAATCCCAAGTTACCACCACTCTAAGGTCCCACCCCAAAGCTCAATGCCGCTTTGATACCATGGTTGCGGCCATGAAATGCCCCAACCGAAATCCTTTCTCTTACCTAGAACCCCACTCAGGCTCTTGTCAGGAAGAAGTTTCACAACGCCCAAAATGCTGGTATTCCTTTTAAAAAGGTCAGTTTTAGAAGATTAAAATGAGTAGGACAATGACGGATGAGAGTAAGAATCCTAAGACAATTTCTCGAGAAGAGAAAAATCCTTTTATGAATTCAATTATCGATGATCGAAAAAGAGCAAAGAAGTCCAACCGACTCACCGATTGATCCCCACTATCATGAAGCTTAGCGAAGTGATCAAAAGCATCCTTGATCTCCGACTCCAACATACCAGAAAGATCTTCATTAAAAGAAAACTCTGGTAGAGACGTCTTAATGGAATATTTCATTTTTCTATATTCAGAAGCCTTGGCCTGACAACTTTTGCAAGACATCAAGTGCTTGCTATAGAAAGATTGATCGAGCTTTGTTTCTCTTATTCCATGATCCGCTTGGTAGGATTCTTCTTCTAGATAAGCGAGTAGATTGCGATTGAATACACAATCACTTTTATTAAAGCTCTCGAGAACATCGTTATAGAGATCTTTATGTTCAGGACTATAGAGGTAGACAGAGTCCTCTTCTATTTTTGTTTCGAAGTTTTTTTTATTTTTACTTTGCCACTGAGGTGAGTTCAAATTAGAGGCCATGAATTCCTCCTTGCTGAGTTGAGTGATCATTGAGATCTAAAAACTCTGCACGAACTCTATGGATTAAGGCCAAAGTTTCTTCATAACTCGTTCCTAAAATATAAGCCGTGTCTTTAAAGCTGAATCCATATTTATCTTTTAAATAAAGAGCAGCTCTTTCCTCAATGCCTAAGAGAAAGAAAGAACTATTCTTCTCACTATGATCAAAGTTATTGAGCTGTCTTGAGTCTTTGAAGTGCTCGAATCTAATCTTCGAAAGCTCAAAAGCACCTTTTAAAAAATCTAACTCTAGCTTTCTAGGATCTAAGGCCACAGAGATATCTTCTTCTTTGAGCTGATCGCGATTCATCACTGAAATTTTTGTCACAGAATCAATCAGAAGTTGAGTGGCCATGAGCTCATCGGGCAATAGACCGAAGGCAAATGAATAGTATTTGTAGGATAAATTTTCAAAGGTTTTACTCGTTATTTTCACCTGATTATTTTACGACTTGCCTTGAGCTCGTGACAACCCCTTTATCATCAATATTTCTAACAAAGTCTTCCAAAGCGTCAATTAATTCAACAACTTAGTTTTATCGCTGCCCTTCGCTCAAGTAATTTTCGCCAACCTCCGATATAGACAAGGAGAACTGGTAAAAGATTTAAGAAACCGATCATTTTACCCTGATTAAACTAGGTATTGATATGAAAAGATTTAACCTAAAAATTTTCATCCTTTTATTTCTTGTAGGGCTTGTCGCCTGTGGAAAGGAGACGACTACGGTTAATAACAACTCTAGCGACTCTAGCTCCTCTGGAAATGGCTCAGGCAGTGGAACGGGCTCTGGCTCTTCTGGAAGCTGTCCAACCGGAAGAACAGGTAATGAAGCAGGAGTGGCCACAGACGGTCAAACCATTAATTACTACAAAATCCCCTTTGAAAATGTCGTCATGCATGGGGCACCGGATGGAGTGATCGTATTTAATTCTCAATATCACCTTCCGGCAAATTATCAAAATTTAATGAAATCTGATTCACGTTTTAACTTGAGAATCATCCCCAAAGAAATTTCTAAGGGAACTATTGATAGCCAAGGAAATGAATGTAAGAAAATTGGTGCCGATTGGCCATTTACGATCTTAGACCTCAAAGTTGTTGTTCGATCAGCAAGTGGTAGTGCGGGAGATGGGCAGGAATATGTATTTAATAATGTTCCTATAAATTGTGCATCCGAAGTTGCAGAGTTTGATGCTAGTATGATTCCGACAAATGACCCTTTGGTTATTGAAATCATGAATGCTAAAAATGATCAAGACTGTCTAGAGGATCAGGCCAAAGGAAATGGTAGAACTTCCTATTGCCCTACTCATACCATTGGAAGCTCTGAATGTTATGGTCTTGAAATTCAGTTTTCTACGGATACAACAAAAGATATACCTCACTAAAATTTATTCCCCTCATACCCTTATCTTAAATTGTTGATATGATAAGGGTATGGAAAATATAATCACATCTCTTCGCTTACGAAAAATCGGGATACTTTCATGTGTATTCCTACCTCTGTGCTTAAACTCATTGTCGGCCAAAGGATACCGAGGAGATATACAGGCCAATTCCTTTATGCTTCACTATCAAAATCAGGAAGCGACCCTCAATCATCAAGAAACTTCTCCAGATAGTGGCTACACCGCTTTAGATGAAGAGGTCACTACAACCATTAATAGTATTCAACTAGAAGCTTCTCGTGAATTCTTTGCCTCCTATCTCTTTTCCTTCACTTTATCCGCTCGATATGGAAAGAATTTCGGAAGTTCAGAAAATACGAATCAAACCACGGGTTACTCTCATAAAGAAAAGGTATCTGGTGAAATATATGGTGGTGGTGCTAGTCTAAATTTAAACTTTTCAGCTTATGGACTTAAAGTTCAGCCCTTTCTTGCAGCCTACTCTTTTACTCATAGTAATAGCTATGAACTCTCCTATCACTTAGAAGGAGATAGTTCTAATGCAACGGAATTCAAATATGAAAGTGAAGTTCAAACTCTCCAATACTCTTTAGGAGTTCGCTTCATTGATTATTTCAAAGGTCTTATGTCCTACTTTTCTCTGGATTATATATCAGCAGATGATCCTACAATAAACTCTTCTAGCAACTTAAATGAGTTTTCCAATCCAAGCACTCCAGACAGGCGTGATTATGCCTTCACAATTGGATTTGGGGTACTCTTCTAATTTTAACCCCTCAGAATCACACTAATTCAATCAATTATTTTCAACTCCTTTCCCCAACCTTCCGAAAAGATGATTGTGTAAGAATATCTTTAAATAAAAGAAAGTAGAAATAATGAACAAAGGTGAAGTGATGAGAAATAAGAGAGCCCTTTTATGGGTAAGTTCCGTGACAAGTTTAATCTTTTCCACTCAGGTTTATTCAAAAACATTCAATGTTATCAACCAGCAAACCAATCAAACAATTCAAGTGAGCTGCGTGTTCCCTAATACTATTCAATGTAAAAATAAAATTGAAGAGGCTAAGCAAAGAGTTATGAATCAAACCAACCCTGGAGCTAGAACTCTTTCAGAAGCACGAATGCAAGATAATGCACGTGCAGTTTCTGACAATGTTCAAGCAGGATATAACTCCGCTCGAGAAAGAGTAAATGAAGGAGCCCAGGCCGTAAGAGAAACCACAGAAGCAGGACTTCAAGTGGCCGGCGAAAGAGTGCGCCAAGGTGCAGATGCAGTTGGAGCTGGTTACGAAGCTGCTCGTGAAGGCGTGGTTAATGGTGCAACAGCAGTTAGAGATCGTGCCCAATCAGGTTATGAAACTGTTCGAGACGGTGTGGTCGATGGGGCAACGGCAGTTAGAGAACGTACTCGTGAAGGATATGAAAATGTAAGAGACGGCGTGGCCAATGGAGCAGCAGCTGTGAGTGATCGTGCTCAGAGAGGATATGAGTCGGTCCGAGATGGAGCTTCTCAACTTGCTTCTGATGTTAGAGGTAAAACCTATCGAGTCAGTCTACCTGGCCACGAGCATTCCATGACGTTTCACTGTCACGGAGGTCTTGAAAGTCCAGAATGCCAAGATGAACAAGCTCAAGTTGTAGCCGCCATCAAATCAGGTACCGAAGCAAAGACACTACAAGAATATAAAATGCAGCCAGTAACTGAAGTTGCGGGACAAGTTGCTCAAACTGCAACAGAGGTGGCCCAAGCTGCAGCAGCCACGGCCCGTGATATGGGAAGGGCCACGAGTAACTTCATATCAGAACAAAACCATGCTTACTGTGCACGAAAATTGGAAAGACATGCCCGCGACTTTGATCGTCAATATAGTGATAGTGGGCAACAACATCTTGTCAGCTATAAGGACAAAATGGACTATATTCGTGAAAAGCTCGAAGATGAAGGAAAGTTTTCAACATGTGAAGTACATTTCGAAAACGCTGTTCTTGGTCACCAGCTTAAATTTGTTTCAGGTCAAGTGATTCGTGAAGACACTCATATCTTTGATGGTCTTGGGCGTCTTCACAATGGAACAACTGGTTACTGGAAAAATGAAGATAGAGTCGATAGTTATCAATCCTACCGTCGATCTATTTCTCAATAACTTCAGTCACTACTTATAAATTTCATCTAGGCCATTCACAATGGGAATGGCCAGATTTTCTCCTAAAGCAGAAGAGACTTCAACAAGAAGGCCAGGACATGTGAGATTGGCCTCTTGTACCTTCCCTCCTAAAATATCAAAGGCTACCCAAGGCACCCCAATTTCCATAAGTTCATTGGCATACCTCATACACTCTGCTTTCACTTCATGGGAAAGTTCGACTTCTTCGAAAACTGCCCCTTGAGCAATATTGGCCAAGAATTTTCCCTTGGGAGGTGTTTTTAAAATACTCCCCAGCTCTTTACCAGCAAAGAAAATGGCCCTAATTTCTCCTTGCTCCACTTCTTTTAAATAGGGTTGAACCACTACGGATCCTTTGAACTCTTTTCTCTTTTCATCAAATATTTTAAGAAATTCTTCTTCAGTATGGCCTTCCTCAACTTTCACCACCCCAATTCCTTGAAAGAGATCAACGGGCTTAAGGATTAAAGCGGGAGAGAGCTCTGACTCCCCTTCACTTTTTAGATATTCGACAAAGGAGAGGACCCCTTCACTAGAGCTTCCGACATAAGTAGGAACAGATTCTTGGGATTCATAGCAAATCATCTTTTCATTATGGATGAGAATCCCCTCAGGATCATTGAGTACATTAACTTTATATTTCGTCTTCAGGGCCTTAAGCATCCACAAATATCTTAAGTAACGAGTGTCAAAAGGAGGATCTATCCTCATATGAAGAATAGTATCTTCATCGAGAGCCACCTTTTGAGAATCTTCTAAAATAAAATTATCGATATAGGGAGAATCTTGGACAAAGGAGCCTCTAAAATTATAGCAATCAAATTCAGGATTTTTGTGATTGGCAAAATAGAAATCTTTCTCAAAGAGAAGATACACCTCTTTTCCCATCTCTTTTAAAGTTAGAGCAAGCTGGAGAGATGAGTCTTTCTTAGGTACTAATTTATCAAGTGGATCAATAAAGAGAATGTGCTTCTTCATGAGCGAATTCCTCGTAAAGTTTTATCTATTTTTAAAATGAAGTTTATATTTTCAAGTTCTTTTGAAAAAGGCCATTTGAAAATGGCCCATCTTCATCAGAGTCTAAGTATTGATCATACGATTTTTGAATAAAGTTAAAGAATTCTTTAAGATCCATTTTCTTGGCCTTAAAAAGCTGGTCTAATTTCTTTTCTTTATTTTGATAGGTCATCATGGCCGCCAAAGAAGCGTTATTCCATTGAGACTGAATGGGAAAGCAATGATCCATTTTATTTTGTTCGCATAGCTCTTTAAAATCCCTTAAAAATTCAGTACTTAAATAGTTATCCAATAACTTTTTTGCCTCTTCTTTGCTTTCTGGGGCAGCCTCTTGATACTTTCTATTTAACACTTCAACATGAGTCACCATATTTCGCATGAGAAGATCGCGATCTCGATAACTTTTCTTTTTCTTCTCAATTTCGTCATCACTTAATTTGAAATATTCATAAGTCATCTTACGAGAAAAGAAAGTGGCCAAGGACTCATTAAAGCCCACTTCATTTTTAATAAAGAATATTGTGTGAAAGAGCTCGTGAAATACGAGTTCGGCCAGGGCAAAGTCATCATACTCAAAGAAGCTAGAGAGAATATTATCTTCAAAATATCCTAAAGTAGAATAGGCATAAACAGGTCGAACATAAGTAACCCATTTTTCTTTTTCATCGTTCGATTCTTCTTCTAAGTTTTGAGCGTACTTATAGGCCTTCTCACGCGAAAAAAAACCAAGGTAGGGAAACTCACCCATAAAGGGGAAAGAATGCTTTAAAGGGCGAATATGATCGTATGGTGAGGCAATTACTAAATAAGTGACTGCTTCTTGATCCAAAATAGTCGTTTCCGAATAAATATCCGTTTCTTTCTTATTCCAGTGCTCATAGAAATAGCGCTTATACTTTTCTACTAATCTGATCTTCTCTTTGAATTCTGAAGGAATATTGGGATCTTTCAAGACTTCACTATTCTCTCTTCCATCCCAAAAAAGAGATAATTGCCCTCTTCCCTGATCCCAAAGGTAGCTGACCTTTGCACAGCCTGAAAGAAGAAGCAGGACCATACTCAATATCAGAGTCGGATGAATGAACGGCCAAAATTTAGAATGAGGAATTTTCATGAAATAAGTTTACTCGAGGAACTTATAGGTACCAAGAAAAACCAAAGAGATAATTCATATTATCCTGAGCTCGGTTAAATTCGAATGCTTTAAAAATAGTCTTAACTGATCCTCTTAATGAAAATCTTCGGGTCAGCATGATTTCTAAAGAGAAGGTTCCAAACACCGAGTCATATCTTGATTTCGAACCCGCATTTGAAATTGAAAAATTCTCGCCAGTATCTGTGTTGGTGAAATAGGCCGTGGTTGAATCACTTGTGAACTGTCTTGCATAACCTAAACTCAGACTGGGACGAAAACGTGACTTCCGACTCGCAAAAGCTTGTCTAATCCCAATACCGTAACTGTAAATTTGAACGGTATTAATTTGTTTAGTTAGATTATAGGTATCATCAATAGAGAGAACTCTATTTTCATCCGTGATCGTCTCCGTTTGATTGTAATTAAGTTCAATTGCCGTGCGATCAAAGAGATATAAGGCAATGGATCCCCCAATCGTGGTCGACTCAATATTGTTATTTCTTTGAGAACCATAGACCTGCTGGGACAATCCGTACTCACCACTTAATTCAATTAAAGCATGTGATTCAGGCACAAGAATGAGAAAACTAAAAAGGAAAAAAAGAAAGCTCTTCAACATAAAAACCTCTAAGTACAGTCTATCAAGGTTAGTTGAGAGCTTTTCTAAATCGGAGCTTTTTTCCCCTCTCCATCCAGGACTCCCTTCATCAAAAGAAAAGAAAGAAGATAAGTATAAAGATAAAGAGAGGAGTAAAGCTTATAAAATCAGCAACTTAACTAGTAACGAGAAGCTTGTTCAGGCATTCTTCTTCCCCAAACTTTCTTCAATTTACCTTGGCAAGAGAAGGCGGTAGCAGCAGTTACTTCTACCTCAACCCAATGCCACTGGAGATCGTGCTCTTGGTGTTCAGGAAGAAAGTGAACAATTCGCATACAATTAGTTCTTCCCTTCCACTTCTTTTCTCCGCCCATGAATCCATGACCATCAACAAGGACAGTAAAGGTTTGACCAACAAGTTCTTTTCTAATTTTTTCTTGGATTTTGGCCTGGTAAGCTTGAATTTCTCTTAGGCGAGCACCACGGATGTCATCTGTTAATGAGTCTTCCCAGCGTGACGCCCTTGTTTTATTTCTTTGAGAATAGGCATATGAATAAATAAAGTCATACTGAGCGCGATCAAGTAGATCAAGAGTCGCTTGGTGCTCCTCTTCAGTCTCATTTACAAAACCAGCAATGATATCTGTACTTAGAACAATATCAGGCTTGGCCTTACGAAGTTTTTCGACCAATCCCATGTAATGATCAACAGTATATTCACGTAACATTCTTTGTAATACGGTATTTGATCCCGACTGAACCGGTAAGTGGAGATGACGAGAAAGTTTCTTAGCCTCTCCATGAACCTGAACAAGCTCGTCAGTCACATCATAAGGGTGACTTGTTGTATAACGTATGAGCTCTAGACCATTAATTTGATCAAGTTCAGTAATGAGACCAGCGAGAGATTCACCATTGTCCTTACCATAGGAGTTCACATTTTGACCTAATAGAGTCACTTCTTGAACACCTTGATACTCAACAAGCCTTCTTACATCTTCAACAACTTCTTTCTGAAGACGAGACTTTTCCTTACCTCGAGTAAAAGGAACAATACAATATGAGCAACATTTGTTGCAGCCTTTGATGATATTAACGAAGGCCTGCGGGGAACCATTTGTAATTTTTGTTTCAATAGAGAAGTTTTGACTTCTATCCCAAGTATTAATCGCAAAGGGGTCTTCCCCTGCATAACTTCTATAAACAAGTTCATTGATAGTATCAATAACATCTGTTCCAAATGAAAAGTCTAGATGCTTATATTTTTTAACTAATTCTTTACCTTCAGTTTGGGCCACGCAGCCCCCTACTCCAATCTTCACATCAGGATTTTTCTTTTTGATATGTTTAGTATCTCCAAGTTTTGAGTAGAACTTTTGGTTAGAGAGGTCACGGATAGCACATGTATTGAAGAGAATGAGATCTGCTTCTTGTTGATCTTTTGTTTGTTCAAAATTTAAGTTTTCAAGGTGAGAAAGAACTCTTTCCGTATCATGGTAGTTCATTTGACAGCCAAAGGTATGCATCCAAACTTTTCGTTTTGGAAACTCCATATCTCCAACTTTAACTACTTTTGCTCCAGTTTCTGGATTTTCTACCCACTGCTCTTGGGGTAATTCTGCATTACGATTTCCTAATCCACTCGAGGAATTGGTCGGTGTCGTCATAAATAAACTCCATTGAAAAGGTTTATAACGAATAAGTCTTTAATTTTCGGTGCCTGAAACTATCAGCCCTCAGTGTTTATGGCAATGAAAATGAAAATTTCACGGGGTCGAAATCGCGGCTTTGAAAACTTTTGCGTGGGTAAGACGGGACAAATAAGGACCTAATTAAATCTTAAGTAATTGATTTCACGAAATATTTCCTCGTAAAGATAATTTAACATACTGGAAATAGGTGAAAAAAATCAAAAAAAAAGGCCCCCAATCGGAGGCCCTTCTATAATCTATCTCAAAGAGAAATGATTATTTTTTCTTAGCAACTTTCTTCTTAGTAGCTTTTTTAGCTACTTTCTTCTTTGTTGCTTTCTTAGCTACTTTTTTCTTTGTAGCTTTTTTCTTTGTAGCTTTCTTGGCAGTTTTCTTCTTAGTTGCCTTTTTCTTAGCTACTTTCTTTTTAGTAGCTTTCTTCTTAGCTACTTTCTTTTTAGTAGCTTTTTTCTTAGCTACCTTTTTCTTAGCAGCTTTTTTAGCTACTTTTTTCTTTGTAGCTTTCTTCTTAGCTACTTTTTTCTTAGTAGCTTTTTTCTTAGCTACTTTCTTTTTTGTAGCTTTTTTTGCTACTTTTTTCTTTGTAGCTTTCTTAGCTACCTTTTTCTTTGCAACTTTTTTCTTTGTTGCTTTTTTCTTAACAGCCATTTGACGTCCTCCTGGTTGTAATACCTTTTTTAAGAATAAACACAAATTTGTTTTAACGCAAACAAAAATATGCACTTACTCAAGTCTCTAGGCTCATCAACCTTTCGCCATCTTCTAAATTTTTCTTTAATTTTTTATTAAAGTTTTTTTTAATTCATCCGGTGTTCAAAGCTTGAACTATCGATGAACATTATGCATTTGATGTTTTTATTCTTCTAAAAAAAACTTCATTTTTTATCCTTTAAAACCCTCATAACGATGCTACTTTTAACCATTTTTAACTGCTTTTTTTCTTCATTTTTTCGGCAAATTTTTCAAAAAGAGAGGACTTTTTAACCCATAAAAGTGGCACTTTTGAAGAATTGTTCTCATTTTCTAACCACCAACACAATGAATCTCATGGGCAATTAAGGCAATTTTATCAAAAAAAAAGCCTACTCATTAGAGTAGGCCTTCTTCATTTTGGTCTTTTGATAGGGAGATATTTAGACTTTTTCGAGCTCTTTCTTCACTTCAAATTCGAAGCCTAGCTCTTTATCATCTCCCGATTTGTTGAGAACGACTTGAACATGACCACCCTTTTCTAATTCTCCAAAGAGTATTTCATGAGATAGTGGCTTTTTGATCATCTGATCCACCATCCGCGCGATAGGTCTTGCCCCCATTTTGGGATCATATCCTGTCTCGGCAATCCATTCTTTTGCTTCTTCATCCACATCAATAGATACATTCTTAGCAGCAAGCTTACTTTCTAGCTCCATTAAGAATTTATCTACCACTTTGACGATATAATCATTACCGAGCTTGTTGAAGTGGATTATTCCATCAAGACGGTTTCTGAACTCTGGTGTGAAGAAGTTTTTAAGTGCTGTATCTCTTTTATGAGTCGCTTCCTTAATTAATCCACCAGCGAGTCCAATTGCTCCACTATCCATCTCTTTTGCACCGGCGTTGGTGGTCATTATAATGATGGTATTTCTAAAATCAGTAACCCTACCCTGACTATCTGTTAGCGTTCCATGGTCCATAACTTGGAGTAGAACATTAAAGATATCCGGGTGAGCTTTCTCAATTTCATCTAAAAGAAGAACACAATGAGGATGTTTCTTAACGGCATCCGTAAGAATCCCCCCTTCACCAAATCCTACATAACCAGGAGGAGCTCCGATGAGTTTGGATACAGCGTGCTTTTCCATGTATTCAGACATATCAATTCTTTCAAGATGTCCATCGAGATTAAAAGAAAGTTGGCGGGCCAATTCTGTTTTCCCAACCCCTGTCGGACCGGCAAAAAGAAAACTCGCCATAGGCTTATTCTCATGTCCAAGTCCACTGCGAGAAAGAAGAATAGCATCGGATACCTTATCAACGGCATCATCTTGACCATAAATAACCATTTTTAAGTTCTTTCTTAGATCTTTGAGCTTCTGTTTTTCATCTCCAGCAACTGAAATCTTAGGAATTTTGGCCAATTTCGCCACAATTCTCTCAACATCTTTCTTAGTAATCTTTGTTCTTTTGTTTGCGAGCAGTTGGGTATAAGCTCCCGCTTCATCTATTACGTCGATCGACTTATCAGGATTCTTTCGATCTGTAATATAGCGAGCAGAAAGATCTACTGCAGCTCTTAGTACAGAGTTTGAGTATTTCACCCCATGGTGGTCTTCAAACTTTTCTCTTAGTCCAAGAAGAATCTTGTAAGTATCATCAGTCGAGGGCTCTTCGACCTCTATTTTTTGAAAACGACGGCTAAAAGCAGAGTCTTTTTCAATAAACTTTCTATATTCTTCGTGAGTTGTTGAACCTAAGACTCTAATTCGGCCGGAAGTTAAAGAAGGCTTCAAAAGATTTGAAGCGTCCATACTTCCCCCTGTGGTCGCTCCAGCTCCCATAACCGTATGAATTTCATCTATAAAGAGGATGGGTTGTTTACCCACTTCACCCAAGGCTTCAAGATCTTTGACGACCCCTTTTAGTCTTTGCTCGAAATCTCCTCTGAACTTCGCCCCCGCTAAGAGGGAGGCCATATCCAGAGCATAAACTGTAGTATCAAGTAAAACCTCGGGAACTTCATCTTGGTCTATGGAATAAGCAAGGCCTTCCGCTATGGCCGTTTTACCAACTCCAGCTTCTCCCACTAAAAGTGGATTATTCTTACGTCGGCGGCACAGGATCTGAATAATTCGCCTGACCTCTTCTTCTCTTCCAATGACCGGGTCAATTTTATTCTTGGAAGCAAGTTCATTAAGATTAAGAGCATATTGCTCTAGGAATTTATACTTAGGTGCTTTTCCTTTAGCATTGATATCTTCTTCATGAAGATTAGCATCTTCAATCACTTCTTCTGAGTCCGTCGTTTCTGGCTGATCGAGACCGTGAGAAATATATTTCACAATATCGAAGCGCCCTACTCCTCTTTTTAAAAGAGTATAAAGAGCAAAAGATTCTTTTTCTTGAAACATGGATACGAGAAGATTGATCCCTCTAATATGTCTCTTACCAGAAGATTGGACATGGATCGCAGCTCTTTGAATCACTCTTTGTAGTGAAAGACTAATTTCAGGCTGATAAACAATTCCCGAATCTTTGGCCAGTTGCCTTAAATCATCATCTACAAACTGCTTCTTACTCAGTTCTTCCACTTCTTGTTCACTGAGAATACTAAAATTTTGAGGGTTATTTAAAAACTCCTCAAGCTCAGCTCTGATTTCATTAGGGTCGGCATCACAATTCGTAATAACCTCAAGAACCTGCTCATCATCGAGCATGGCCAAAAGCATCGACTCCAAAGTCAAATACTCATGCTTGAGTTCATTGGCCTTGCGAATTGCGGAATTAATGATTACTTCTAATTTCTTTGACATCATAAATCATTCCTTGTGGTTCAAACTCTTACTTGAATTTATTTTTCCACTTTGCAAATACTCTTTCTGGAGTATTTTATTTAGATTTTTATTAGATGGTGTGGCTACTCTGGTTCAGCAGTACACTTTAAAGGATGGCCATTGGCCTGGGCTTCTTGGGACACTTTGGCCACTTTCGTTTCAGCAACCTCATAAGTGTAAACACCGCAAATACCGACTCCTTCATTATGAACTTTCAACATGACAGCATGGGCATCCTCTTCTGTTTTTCCAAAAAACTTTTGTAAAACATAGATTACAAATTCCATGGTCGTGTAGTCATCATTATGAAGAAGAACCTTATAAAGTCTCGGCTTCTTTACCTCGTCTCTAATAACGGTAGCGACACCAGACTCTCCATCTGAGTCCTCCTCTACTGATAAGATGGGAGCATATTTGTTAAAGTCAAGGTTCATAGGTCGTATTCATTTTGTTCAGTTAACACTTACTCCTATATTTTATCTGAAAAATCACTCCTTCGATAGGGCCAAAAGCCTCAACGATCTCAAATATTTACCTTCTTCATTATAAAGGCCAAATTCACTGCTCTCTATAAGAAAAGCTTAGAATTTCTAACTCTTAAAATTTGTCTAAGGATTAAAACTTTAATCCCACTAACAAAAAGGTAAATGATGTCCCCTTACCCTAAAACTTAGCATGAAGATATAAGACACCGTTTGATCAACGATGGTACAGAGCTTATACTTAACTCATCTCATCACACTTAATAGTGATTCAATTTAGTCTAGCAATTTGGAGTTCAGATGACCCTTTGGAAAAACTTTCTCAACGAAATTAAAAGTCACGTAGAAAATCTAGGTGGCGTGACCATGCAAAAGTTTACTAGCCGACTTCACGAGAAAGTATCTCAACTCCTACCTGAAAAAACAGAAGAAGAGCATGTACGCATTGCTTGTTTAAGTGGTCTCATGGCGCGAATTGCTTATAATGATTTAAAAATTGATGCAAAAGAAAAAGAAGTCATCCAAAATTCCTTAGTAAAGTGGGCTGGACTCACTAAAGAAAATGCTTTAGCTGTAGCAGAACTTTGCCTCAGTGAGGTTAAAGACCTTGCCGGCATTGAAAATCATCTCTACTGCCTTCCCTTGCGAGAAAGTTTATCTCTTGATGAACGCTACAATATCATTGTCTCTCTCTTTGCAGTGGCAGCAGCTGATGGAAAAGTAGAAAATGGTGAATCTGAGGAAATTCGAAATATCAATCATGGACTTCTTCTTGAGCATAAGCATTTTATCGCGGCGAGATCGACTGTTCTCGAGAGCCTTGGAGTTCTCAATCAATAAAATACATAAGATTAATAGATTAATAGCAATCAATTGAAACGATATTATTGACAGGCTTTATCTCTAAGTTGTTCTAAGTAATACATGGGTGCACGTGCAGTAAAATCAGTATCACACATGAGATTACCTTGATCAAAATCGAGATCATAGTAAACAGAGTGCTTATGTTTCTCTTCATAAAACTCTAGATAACAATCTGGGAAACCAAGAACATGTCCTAATTCATGGGCATAGATAAGCATCAGTCTTTTGTAACTTAATCCTTCCGACATATGAATGATAAGCGGATGAGCATATTCAACAAAGGATACACTGGACTTATTCCACTGAACCCTCACTGCTTTTTCAGTTTCTTTATGGACTTGCTTCAGTTTTATTTGAATAGGCCCTTGTCCCCATCTCTTTTCCACAAAGGATTCAAAGTATTCTATATTTTGATCAATTTTTAATTTAAATTTTTCATCTATATAGTAAGGAACTTCAATATAAGTAATTTCCTCTTCTTTATGACAGTTCCATTTATTGAGAACATCAATTTTAAAAAACTTATTGTAGGCTTCTTTTGATTTTTCAATATAGTGACTCTCAAATTGGTGAAGAGACTTCTTTCTCTTGTGGTGTAGGAATTCAATTTCACAGGTCGTAGGGTTTTGATAGTTTTCACAAATTTTTAAAAGCTCTAACTTATTTTCGACTAACTCATTTTCTGAACAGTGCTCTTTCGAACAAAAGTTTTGGCGTTCTTCTAGATAGTGAAGATATGGCCTAATATCTTTTTTCTTCCTCTCTTTAAGTTCTTTCAAATTACACTGTAAGTAATTCCATCTTTCCACTTTATCTAACTGGCGATTCAGACTTTTAAGAACCGTTTCCATTTCATCCGTATCGACTGCAACTTTGAGATGAAATTGATCTCTCCCCTCTTGAGTTTGTTTAGCCGCAAGAAAGCTATACCAATTCTCTTCCCCTATCGCTTCAATCCACGAATCCTCAATGGCCTCTAATTCAGCTAAGTTTTCTTCCTCACCAAGAATGAGAGGGTCTTGAGGAGAAGTTGATTGCTTCTTTAATCCTACAAAAGGTCTAAAGATACGTTTTGATTCTCTATTGGAAAGCCCATTATAAAGAGCTAGAAATGAATCGATTTCTTCAATCTTTTGAATCGTTTTTTTATAAGAGGGCATTTCAATTAACTTTGCCCCTTGAGAACATTGAAGCTCCAATGCCGAAAAACTCTCTATTGGCGTAGACTTAGTATTTGGTCCTTTAATTCCGCAAGATGAAATACTCAAGACTCCCCCTATAATAAGGATATATTTGAGAGTAAATTTGAGTTCCGAAAATATGTTGATATCAACTCCAACTGTATAAAATTTGAACACTTCTCTATCGAATTCAGCTCCATGAAAAAGCTCTAAAAGCTTCTCTCGAAGGGTTTAAAGTCATTCTAATCGTGATAAAAGTGGCTATTTAGTGATAAACTCCATCCCCTAACCTACTTAATTCCTTTATCTTCTGATCTATTCGATGCAACCTTCAGGCCACCTGGTAAAGGCTATAGAACCCATTGTTTGACTTGCCAAACTTGCGTTTTTACCTTATAACAATGACATGTACCGCAAGGCATCAGATGACTTTTCCCCTACAGCTTTTACGACCCCAATAGCGGGTCAATTGGCCAACTTGAATCTAAAAAGAAAGAAAGATAACCGCATCTTTATCGCCTTTTTACTCATCAGTCTGGTAGTCCACCTGCTTGTTCTTTTTTATCAAAATCAAAAAAGTATAACTCTTCGAGCCGCACCTATTTCTCAAGCTCCCCTATCTCTTAAAATTAATATGAGAAAGCCGGTTATCATCCCTCAGAAGAAACCTCTCCCTAAAGTGGTTAAAAAAAATCCATTCAAAAAAAGAGAAAAGATTAAGAAAGAAGAATTGGTTAAAAAGCCCGTAAAAAAAGAAGTTGCTGAGCAGCCCGTTCCCACCACACCACAAACGACGACGAAAGCATTCGACTCTGTGATTGCAAACTATGTACAACCTCATTATCCAAGAATGGCCATTCGACGTGGCCTAACGGGAATCGTTACATTAACCCTATGGATAAAAGATAATGGTCAAGTGGATCGAGTGGAACTTACAAAGAGCTCTGGTCACAAAAGCCTAGATCATTCCGCCCTAGAAGCTGTAAAGCGTTGGCAATTCAAAAATCTCGTGGCTTCTCATGGTCATGAACAAAGTCAAATTTACAAGGTCGAAAAGCGAATAGTTTACAAGATCAACTGAAAGTTTGACATATCAAACCACTGCTCATAAAAAGCCCTGTTACCAAAATAAACCCCCTCCTACTTGGAAAATTTGGACGATATGGGCGAAGACTTCTCAGGACAAATGACATCCCTTTTTCACCAATGGCTAACTCCATTGGTCGATCTGACGATGAGTCCTTCCCAGCGAGTGTATTGGCCTTTTCTTATCCTAAGCCTCGCCTTTGCCGCCCTCTACTCACTCAAGACTTTAAAAGACCTTACCTTTAAAGAGCTCCTCCACGTGACTTTCTCAAGACGAGGACTCTTTCATAAAAGCTCTCTCTTAGACTTTAAGCTGCTTCTTTTTAATAGCACCCTCAAAGTATTCTTCTTTCCGCTTTTTATGCTCTCACTCTTTACGGTAACCACCTCAGTTCTTCACTGGTCTCACCGACTCTTTCCTGGATTTAATCCTCTTCAGGCTTCTCCCCTAACAAAGAGTGTTTGTGCCACTTTAATTGCCTTTCTTATAAGCGACTTCTTACGCTTTCTCTTTCATTTTCTTATGCACGAGATTTCCTTTCTAAGAAATATTCATCGCACTCATCACACGGCCCAAGTTCTTACCCCCTTTACTTTGTTTCGTGTTCATCCCCTTGAATCTGTCATCGGAAGCACGAGAAATATTTTGACCCAAGGCCTCTTTGTAGGGATCTATATTTTTCTCTTTGGAGGCAAAATGAATGCGTGGGATATTCTTGGTGTTAATGCCTTTGGTTTCCTATTTAATGCCTTTGGAGCCAATCTTAGACATATGCCTATCCCTCTGAGCTTTGGAGTTTTTGAATACCTTTTTATTTCGCCGAGAATGCACCAAGTTCATCATTCCACAAAAGGGGCGCACCAAAATAAAAATCATGGTGTTGCGCTAAGTATTTGGGACCTCCTCTTTGGAACCTTCTATAGGCCCACCAAGGAAGACCTCAAAGAAATGCATTTTGGCATATCGAGTCACAATCATCCCTACTTTGAAAGAGAGGCCACCACTTTAGGAGCTGCTCTTATTCAACCCCTTAATATTTCACAACTCATTCAAAAAATAAAAGGAGAATCTCATGAAAAAGCTATTACTCGCCCTTTTCGTGCTTAGCACCTCAGCTTACGCTGCGTCTGATCTCGTGAAAGAATTCACTAAGAGAAGAGCTATCGTTCACACAACAACAAGAAAAGGCATTTACAACTTCCTAAAATTTATGGAAAAAGATCCTTCAAACTTAAAAGAGTTGGAATTACTTAACGATAAAGGTAAATTTGCTGCTCGTTTTATTGAAAATGATGAAGTATGCTTTGGGGACACTCAAACCGCTTCATTAAATTGCTATAATGCGACAGGTTTTCAAACCTTTTTTGAAGCCGGTGATACTGACTAATTCAATGATAAATAATGAGGCCCTTTGATCAGGGCCTCTAGGCAAGGGGATGAGCTTATTAAAGAATCAAATATTCTCGAAATAAAAAATCTAGAAGTTGACTTCAAAACGGATGACGGTATTAACAACGTAGTTAAGAATATCTCATTCGAAATCCCAAAAGGTAAGACGGTAGCCCTTGTAGGTGAATCCGGATCCGGAAAATCGGTAACTTCATTATCTATAATGAAGCTTATCCCTACTCCTCCCGGTATCCCACCAAGAGGACAAATTCTCTTTGATGATGGCAAAGATATTCTCAAGTTATCAACAGATGAAATGTTCAAAATCAGAGGAAATGAAATTTCCATGATTTTCCAAGAGCCTATGACTTCGCTAAATCCTGTTTTCACAGTGGGATCTCAAGTGGAAGAGGCCATTCTTCTTCACCAAAATGTATCTAAGAAAGAAGCTCGTGAGAAGACCATTGCTCTTTTCGAAGAAGTTGGAATTCCTGAGCCTAGTAAACGCGTTGATTACTATCCTCACGAACTCTCAGGTGGTCAGAAACAAAGGGTAATGATTGCTATGGCCATTGCCTGTGAGCCCAAGCTCCTTATTTGCGATGAGCCTACAACCGCTCTTGATGTTACGATTCAAAAGCAAGTTCTTGAACTCATGCTTAAAATTCAAAAAGAGCGTAATATGTCTATGCTCTTCATTACTCACGACTTAGCCGTTGTTGCTGATATCGCAGATGAAGTTCTCGTTATGTTCAGAGGGGACCTTGTTGAAAAAGGTTCCAAAATGGAAATCTTTAAGAACCCTCAACATGCCTACACAAAAGGTCTACTGGCCTGTCGTCCAGATCTTCGTCAAAACCCAAAACGTCTTTATACAGTTGATGATTTCCTCAATGCGGAAACTCCTTTAAAGCACGTGGGTAATTTAACGGATGATGAGATAAAAAAACCAAACCGTGAACAAACGGACACGATTTTAGAACTTAAAGGCATCAAAAAATACTTCCCTATTAAAGGCGGAATCCTAGGACGAGTTGTAGACAACTTCAAAGCTGTTGACGATGTCAGCCTCAAGCTTGGAAAGGGTAAGATTCTCGGACTTGTTGGGGAGTCAGGATGTGGAAAAACAACTCTAGGTCGCTCTATTCTTCGCTTGATTGAACCTACTGAAGGTCAGATCATTTATGAAGGTGAAGACATCATGAATTATAGTGATGATGAGATGAGAAAATTTAGAAGAAAAGCTCAAATCATTTTCCAAGACCCCTACTCTTCTTTAAATCCAAGAATGACAATTGGAGATATCCTAACTGAGCCTCTCGTCATTCATGGTATTGGTGGAACAAAGAAGCAGAGATACGAAAAGGCTTCCTACTACTTAGATAAAGTTGGACTTGGTGGAGATCACCTAAGTCGCTACCCTCACGAATTCTCTGGTGGTCAAAGACAAAGAATCTGTATTGCTCGCTCCCTAATGCTTGAGCCTAGATTTATCATTTGTGATGAGTCTGTTTCAGCTCTTGATGTTTCCGTACAAGCTCAGGTTCTTAACCTCCTACTCGACCTCAAAGAAGAATTCGATCTTTCTTACCTCTTTATTTCACACGACCTTAGTGTAGTGAAGTTTTTCTCTGACGAAATCGGAGTGATGAAAAAAGGAAAGATTGTAGAATTCGGTGATGCTGAAGAGGTTTATCACAATCCTCAAAACGACTATACCAAGGCCCTTCTTGAAGCTATTCCAAAGGGACTTCCTGCTGAGTTCTAATCAATTCAAAAGTTAATTAAATTAGTTATTTATCTTATGAAAAGGGCCATTTATGGCCCTTTTTTGTAACCCCTCAAAATTAATGATCAATTGATTTTTTTTCAAAAAACTCTAAAAAGTTTGATTGACCAAACAAAAATCTCAAGATACAAACACCTCACAAAATTTAACCAACCTTTTTGGAGGAATATAATGAAAAAAATGATCCTTGCTGCTCTTTTCGCAGTTGCTGCCCTTTCAAACACATTTGCTCAATCTGCTGACCTCGTTCTTGATGGTGAGAGATGGCTTGCTAAGTGGACTGCTTATGTTTGTGATGATGGTCACACTCAAGCGACTGAAGTTCCAGCTGAGCTAGCAGAATACAATGTAGAGTTCAATCACCTTGGTGCTGACTACTCTCTTGATAACATCATCGTAAAAGCTTCTTACGAAGAAAATGGTGTTGCTTGTAGCTACTCTGCCATTCTTTTTGCTGACAACGCTGCTTGGACTGTAGAGCTTGTTGAATCAAGAGGACTTCCAGTTAATGACTGTGCTAATGGAAAAGCAGTTATTGATTCTGTTCTAGAGTTCAACTCTTACAAGTACCTTCACGGTCGTGCAGCTATCTTTGTTCCTTTTTCTAATGCTGAAAAAGCCTGTAACGACGGCTCTGGAAAAATTGGTATCCATTTCCAAGTATACGGAAGAAACTAATTCCATCTTAAATTATGATTTTAGGAAGCCCTCTTTTTTAAAGAGGGCTTTTTTATTTTAAAATCCAAAAGAAATCTTACCTGCAACCCTATCCACACCATAGACATTGCTGTATTCAGCCCCAATTTTGAATAAGAGAAGATTTACTTGTGCACCGGCAAAATAATGAAGTCCAGAACTCTTAGAGGAAGCACTTTGGGAATCTGTATAGGTAAAGATATTAGAGCCTCCACTAGCATTTACATTAATATCGGTATCACTGGATACATAGCCCACACCAACAAAGGGTTCAAATACGAGTAGATCAAAACTCGCTGTTACATTCGCTCCCATGGACTTACTTTTAATTCCAATTACGGAGTTAACATCCATTCCCCCGGTGGATGAATTATTGATGACGTCACTATAGCTAAGATCACTTGTAGAATAATGAGCTCTTAAGGCCAAATTAAAAGGAAGAGCTAATACACCATCTGTCATGGTCCACTTCACCCCAAAACTTGTACGATTCGCCTTAAGGTCTGATAGATCTACTTCTGGTAAATAAATCATCTCGGCCGTGATCCCGAAAGGAATAGAAACTTGTGCCATCAAACCTGCATCATAGAGAGAATCAAAATCGTTGTCAGGATCTTGCTCTTGAACAATCTTTTTAATTCGTGGGGCATCTGTCATGCGCCCAACAAGCCCCACTTCAAAACCAAATACACTTCCTAGACTACTCGCTCCTGAAACTGTCGAATGAACGAAGTTCCCTGAGAACTCCTCTGAAATGGCATCAACGTCTTCTCTAGAAAGATCGTCCATTTGAAATTCGTTGGCTGCACCATCAATATTGAATCCAATAAAAAGAACGGACAAAACCCAATAGCGAATACTCTTCATATAAACTCCTCAAAATGCTCCATTTATGAATAGTAGATTTTAAATAGAGAGTTAAATTATCCCCTTTCAAGGAAGGTGATTCAATACGGCGATTTTTTCGATCCCTTAGAGTGTCATTTAAGCTCTTTTCTCTAGGTCAAAAGCTAATAAAAAGCACAAGTTGTTTAAATCTCTAAACAAATAGTTATTTATTTATCCAAGATTACAGTGACCTTCTTAGATAGAATAAAATTGAACACTTTTGGAGGAGGTAACGTGATTGCAAAGCTTTATAGAATGAAAACAAAAGACCATCTATGCCCTTATGGTCTCAAATCAAAGGCCCTGTTAGAAAGAGAAGGCTACGAGGTAGAAGACCACCTCTTAACCACTCGAGCAGAAGTCGATCAATTTAAAAGCAAATGGGACGTATCAACAACTCCGCAAACATTTATTCAGCAACAGTCCACTCCTCACGAACAAAATAATAATGAAAATAACCTTATTAAAAGGGTTGGTGGCTATGATGACTTAAAGGTTTATCTGGGCAAAGAGGAACCTAAGTCAGCCACTGATAAGAATAAAGACGAAACAAGCTATAAACCCATTATCCACACTTTTTCTGTAGCTTTATTATCCTCTTTAGCACTTCAGTGGGGCTATCTTGGAGGAATTACTTTTCTCGAAACTCTTATTTCCTTTGTCGCTTTAGCTATGATTCTCTTAGCGACCCTTAAAATGCAAAACCTATCTACCTTTTCGAATCAATTCATTACCTACGATCTCGTTGGAAAAAAAGAGCCACGTTACGCCTATATCTACCCTTATTGTGAAGCTTTGATTGGACTTTCTATGCTTTCAGGAATTCTCATGCCTGTTATTGCACCTCTATCCATAACCATGGGAGCCATAGGATCAGTATCAGTTGTTAAAGCGGTTTATATAGATAAGAGAGAGCTAAAATGTGCTTGCGTGGGAGGAGACTCAAATGTTCCCCTTGGCTTTGTATCACTTAGTGAAAACTTGGCCATGCTCATCATGGGATTTGCCATGCTCATTATGTAAAATATCATTCAAGGTTTTTATTAAGGGCCAAGAGAACGTCCTCTTTGAAAACGATAATCCAAAAGGCCAGTTTTTAGAAATTGAATAAGATCTAGCCTTTCTTCTGGAGTTAAATTTATCCCTCTTCTGACCTCACCAATCGAGATAAGATTCACTCGTAACTTATTTCGCCTGGAATCACGATCGAGTACAAATTCATCTGTATAGGCCGAAAGATCAACTCGCTCTAGACTGAACGCTTCAAGTTGCTCTTTGGGATCATTATAGTGATCAACAGCTTCTTCAATCGTCGCAAAGGCACCATTATGCATATAAGGAGCCGTCAATGCCAAATTACGAAGAGCAGGAGTTTTGAACTTAAAAAGATCTCTCTTTTGTTTTGTTACTTCATAACGACCTTGATCATAAGGTTCTTTTAATACGGTTGAATTAAACTGTGGAGTAGCGACGGTTTTAAAGAGGAAGTTTGATAAGTGGGGGCCATTATGGCATTGCATACACTTTCCCCTCTCAGTAAAAGCAATCAGCCCTCTCTTTTCAGAGTCGGTCATTGCGTCCAAATCCCCTGCCAAATAGCGATCATAGGGAGTATCAGCAACATAGAATTGATCCTGTATAAAGGCTCCTATGGCCTGCCCAACATGTCCAATATTAAACTTCTTTGTTCCTGGATAAGCTTTTTTAAAAAGCTCTCTATATTTATTCTTTCCTTCACCTTCAAGTAAGCGCTTCATGATAGCTTCCCAAGATTCTTCATCTGTTTTAGCATCAGCAATATCATTATCCTTCCCTCTCATTTCAGCATCATTAATCAAAGGAAAGATGGCCTGAACAGAAACAGAACTTTTAAAAACCTTAGTTACTTCGATAAGCTGCGGGTCACTACCATTGAGTGACTCAACAGGAGTTGAAAGCTCTCCCGTAACTGAATTACGGTATACTCTTCCATCCCAGAACATATGTTCAATTTCTGGATAACCCAAATTATAAAGCGGCTGAGAATTGCGATGGCTAAGTAGTCCACTTTGCTGAATGCGTCCTCTTCCCATACCAACACCTCCAGTCCCAATAGGAAAAGGTAGGGAGTCGCCAGTCCCATTCATGGGATGATGACAGGTCATACAGGAAATATCCTTTGGCCCAGACAAAAGAGTTTCAGCAAAGAGATTACCTCCGAGAAAGCTTAGTGGCTGAGGAATGTCTTCTAGTTTTTTTAGAGGAGAGAGCTGATTGTCTCTAATAATTTTTTCTAAACGAAGATCCAGCTCATTTGGAACAGCCCCGCTATTGAATGAATTGAGAGCTAAGAAGAGAAATAAAAAAAGAATATTGGATTTTCCCACTATTCAACCTTGCCAAGAAGTTTTTGTTTGGATAAACATACCGCTGTTTGATTTACCAAACTAATGCCCAAATGTCTATTAAAAACCCTACTCATAAGGAGTTAAAATGCTACGTAACACATTGATTTTAGCTAGTTTATTAGGATCTGCACAAGCTGTTGCCTATCCTGTTCCCTACCAAAGAAGTGTAGAGCTGGAAAAGGAAGTTATTGAAAACTATGCTCAACTTGTTTTCTTAAACTACTCTGATGCTCTCGCAGGAGCAACAAAGCTTCACGTTTCAGTGAAAAGCTTTGTAACTGCAGCGGCAACTGGTAATACTCAGCTTTCACAAAAGCTAATGGATGTCACGAAGTCAGTTTGGACTACTGAAGCTCGTATGCCTTACGGACAGTCTGAAATTTTTCGTTTCTATAATGGTCCTATTGATTTTGAACCTATTAACGACGGAACAACTTCTTACTTAGAGTCCATTAATTTTGAAGGTGTTGAAGGACTTCTTAATGCATGGCCTTTAGATGAAGCCTATATCGACTATGTTGAAGGTGCACCTAATACTGGACTGATCAACGATCGTTCTGTTTCTCTTTCAAAAGATGTTATTGTTTCTATGAATGAACTCAACGGTGAAAAAAATATCTCTACTGGATATCACGCTGTAGAATTCCTTCTTTGGGGACAAGATCGCGATCAAATGTCTGCTGGAAAAAGAATGGCCACAGACTATATCGATGGTGAAAAAGAAAATGCTGATAGAAGAAGAGAATATCTAGGTCTTCTTTCTGGAACTATAGTAGAGCACCTTGGAAAAGTAACTGCTCAATGGACACCTGCTTCCACCAACTACAGAAAAGAATTTGTTGGTAGAGATTCAAGAGAAGGACTGGCCTTTCTATTTACGGCGATGATCTCAATGGCCGGTGATGAGTTAAAATCAGAAAGAATTGAAAATGCTCTTCTTTTAGAAGACCAAGAAGAAGAACATAGCTGTTTTTCTGATACTACAGTTAACGACATTTACACAAATGCTCTTGGAGTAAAGAACGTTTATTACGGTCAATACACTGGAACAAATATGAATGTGTCACTTGATGGTGCTGGAGTTGATGAGCTTGTAGAATTTGTAAATCCTACTCTAAATGCTGAAATCAAAGCTGCTTTTGAAAATGTATTTTCAGGAATCAACGCATTCTATGCTACTGATGCTGCTGGAAATGTAGAAGTTGGTAATATCGTACTTCCTTTTGATGTTGCGATTACTTCTGAGCAGTCTAAAGTTCAAAAGATTGTTGATGACCTTGATCATCTTGATGAACTTCTTCGTGAAGCTGCTACTGAACTTGGTTTAGCTCTAGAAATTTAAGAGGCCATCTCTTTGAGTAAAGTAACGTTCTCCCCATATTTAATTTTTCTACTTTGTATTGGAATAACATCTCATTCTCTCCAAGCAAAAGTACTTTCGGGGAGATTTGTCAAAAACTTTGCTCAACTAAGAGACGATTTAACAAAGAGTGAATTGGCCAAGGTCAAAGCTGGCCATTCACTCTTTTCCAAACCTTGGGTTCAGCCCCCTTCTTCAACTTTTTTAAGAAATGGCCTAGGGCCACACTTCAATGCCGTAAGCTGTATGAGTTGCCACCCTGGTTTTGGAAGAGGTGCTCCTCCCCATGTCGTTCACCCTAAAGACCCAGCGTTATTATTCAAAGTAAGAAGTATTAACAAGAACCAAGAGAGTTCTTATGGTGACCAAATTCAACCGATGGCCATCATTGGAATCACTCCAGAAGCTACGGTTCAAATCGAATATACTCAAACTTTCAATGGAAAACTGATCAAGCCCCACTATCAACTGAAAGATTATCAGTTTGGTCCTCTCAAAAGTAACGAATACCTCTCTCCTCGAATAGCTCCCCACCTAGCAGGTTTAGGATTATTGAACCGTATAAAAGAAGAGGACATTCTAGAGAATCAGAGAAATGGGGGAAAAGCACGTTTGATAAAAGGAAGAGTTGGTCGATTTGGCTGGAAGGCCGATCGCATCGATTTGCGCCATCAAGTAGCTGCTGCCTTCCAAGGAGATTTAGGTATAACAAATCCTCTTTTTTCCAATCAACCATGTACAGAAGAACAGATCGATTGCTTAAACTCACCTGACGGAATTGAAGAAGAACACCAATTTGAAATCAGTGAAAAACACTTGGGTTTTGTCGTTGATCTCATGGATGCTATTGATGCCCCAAAAAGACAGATTGACCCTGATAAAATTTCATTCATTGAAAAAGGCTCCACTCTCTTTCAAAAGATAAATTGCCAAAGCTGTCATCGAGAGAGCTATCAATTAGATGATCGATTCATCTCTCCCTATACAGATCTTCTTCTGCATGACATGGGAGAAGGGCTCGCTTCGGAAAGGAGCGATCGTGATTCTTATATGTGGAAAACACCTCCTCTTTGGGGTCTAGGCTCTCAAAAGAAAGTTAATTCCCATACGCGACTTCTCCATGACGGCAGGGCCAGAAATATAGAAGAAGCCATTCTTTGGCACGGTGGAGAAGCTACGATGAGCCGTGAGGCCTATCTCAAGCTCTCTAAAACCGAAAAAGAAGAACTTCATTATTTTCTTGAATCTCTATAAGTTCATATCATATCAAATACTTACACATTCCCTAAAACTTTAGTTATTTGGCCATTTTACCGATAATCTAATGATGATTTAAAATCACCATTAATTAAATGAAAGTAGCAAGGGGAAGAATTATGCGTAAAACCTTAACCATCTTAACGATGCTGAGTTTATATTCATGTGCTAGCTTTAATCCATCTCAAAGAAATCCATCATCTTCAGCGACGGGACCAAATCTCAGTGGAGATCATCTTGGAGTTTCTCAATATAAGTGGGGTCGAAAAGGGCCAAATCGTGCAGCGACTCGAATCTACTTTCAGGAAATTGAAAATGAACCAGGTAGCTATAATGTTGTTCTTCTTGAATATGTGAACCTACTGAGAATGGCCCCTCAATATATTGCTGCTAACAAACTTCCCATAGCGAGTAATGTTATAGGATATTTAAAAAATATCACAAGAAAAATAGCGACTTTTAAAGCTGTTCCTCATGTTGAGAAAGAAGGTGTTTATAATTTATATGAGCTTCATATTGTTGGTGAAAGAATTGAACCAAAGATCGTAGAAAAACCACGCCAACTCATTCTCTCTAAGTCAGCGAATGAGAACTCACCTCTGGAAGGTGCCATCATCACGAGTAATGGTAAAAAGAATCAACCGAAAGAAATTTTCTTCCCTGCAAAGAATGATAAGAAAGATAATGGTGTTCAATATCATACGGCAAACTTCGTTTATAAAAAGGTCGGACTTGATTCCACTTGGAGAAAAGACTATCTCCCTGGTCCTTATTTCTCAGCCTATGGTAGAAAAGATGATGTGGTACTCAAAATGACCACTCAAGGAACTCAAGATCAAGCTTCTTTTATTGATGATCCTGAAAAAGCAACCAGTATGTCAGAGAGAAAAAGAAGAGCGATGTTTACCAACCCTAAGTCAGCATTTCTAAAAGGAGACTTTGATGTTGTTGAGCCCCTAGATGGAATGTTCCTTTTCAAGTCTGTCGCTAGCGATAAAAAAACAAATGATGAAGTCACTCAACGTATTGGACTATTCATTGATATTTTTGATGCGACAAAAGCTCTCAATCAAGACGTGGTTGAATTCACGCTTATCAACCCAGAAGACCCTGAAGACTTCTTAATGTATTATGAAGATCCAGATAATGGTGAAGGAAAATAAAGTAAAAAAGCTTCTTTTATTTTCCCTTTTCCTTTTAAGCTTTAATGGCCATGCATTGACCATCCAATGGTTTGGAACAACATGCTTGGCCATCACTTATAAGAAGCAAACCATACTTCTTGATCCCTTTTTTAATCGCCCCTCACTTTTACAAATTCTTAGTCCATTTAGTTATCAACCGAATCCTCAAGTTGTTGATCAATGGCTAATTACTCTACCCAAAGAATCTAAGCTTGAAGCTATACTAACCAGCCATTCCCATTACGATCACATTCTTGATGCTCCCTATCTTTTAGAAAAAACTCAGGCGCACTTTTATGGATCAAAAACGGCAATTCACATTATTCACTCTCCTCAAATTAATTCAGAGAGACTTCATAGAATTGACTATAAGAAAAGATTTACTAGGGGTGACTTTAAAATTACTCCCTTCGCAGGAGAACATCCTCCTCATATCTTTAATTATATCTGGGCCAACGGAAAACGAGATAAACCTCTAAAAAAACCCGCACCTCTTTATCAATACAAAATGGGCAAAGTATACAACTTCCTCATTGAAACTCCCGAAGGGACTGTCCTCTTCCATCCTTCCGCTTATCCATCTAAGCAAATTACAGATGTCTTAAAACATAAGAAAATAGATATTCTCGTTCTTGGTATCGCTAATAGAAGAAGCTCTCTTGAACTTATTGAGAATGTAGTCAAACCATCGAAAGCTCAATTTTTAATCACGGGTCATCATGATGACCTCTTTGAAAAAATGAAGCTGACGAAGAAAGCTCAACAAATCCCACTACTTCTAAGCAGTGACTATGACGAATGGAGTGAAGCACTTTCTAAAGAAGTCCCCTCTTTAAAATCGCTGGAACTTACTTACTCAGAGAAGTTTAAACTACCTAAATAAGAAGCTTCACAAAGTATCCGAGTATTAAAATCCACTTTAATGGGAAAAAGATTTAGCCTAAGCAACCAGACGCTATAGATTTATAATTGAAGAGTATTTATTTAAAGGGAGCTAGCTTGAAATCACTTATACAAAGATCCATACCTCTTACTCTTATTCATACAGTAGCCGCCGTGGCTACAACTGTTTCTGTTCAAGCAGCTAATTATAATACCTTGAGTGCCTGCGCTAAACAGGAGTACCTCTGGAATAAAGTTAAAGAGTCAGAGTATAAGTCCCTACCCCGTTTTAGTAAGTTTGGTGTTGTCCAACTCATGGGCATGACCTTGCAACAACTTAGTAAGAAAGAGAATCACAATTCAGACTTTGCTCCTAAGAAATGGAAGAAATACCTCCACGAAAGAGGTGTTATGGCAAAAATAAAATTTGAATCAACTGGTGAGCATAAGTATTCAGGAGCTTTTCTTGGCCATGAATGCGGTCTTATTAGGCTTTCTCTGACCTTCCGTCCAACAAAGAGTAGAGACGTTGCTCCAGGGCTTGCTCTCAAACTTCTCAGGGATGGTCATGAAAGTGCGAATGTCTCTCTCTTATATCGCTTAGATGGTCAGGGAAAAAACTATAACTTCTTCGAAAATCCTCTTTCTAATATTGTCCCCATCGCCGGTGGAATTGGACCAAAGTTAATTCATAGCTTATTCAAAAGGGTAAGTGATTATCCAGAAGAGCTTTCGGTTAATCATATGGCAGCCTACTCGGAAGAGGGAAAGAAAAGTGCCTCTCCTGAAGCTCCTAAGCAAATCTTCTTTGTTCCTAATAAAAGTCTTAAGTTCAGTTCCAAGGCCCACGATGTGAGAGAGGATCTCCTCACTATTGAATCAGGAACAAAACTCTATGATGTCTATGCCTATCATAATGAATCTTTTAATTACTATGATTATGAGCCTGAGCATATAGCTGAATTTATTTCTAAAGCGGAGAAAATAGGTCAGATTACAACAACTTCTGAATTTGTAGCTTCCGAGTTTGGCGATACAGGGATTTTCTTTAGACATCAATTTCGTTAAATAAGGGGGCTCAAGGGTGCTATGGGTATCTTAATTTACCCTAATTTACCTTTATTAATCTTTGGCCATCTTTTTAGACATCCCTAAATTTTCTCTATAAAATGCCTATAAGTTTACTTATAGGAGACGCCATGGGCTTTTCAAAATATATTACGACCTTGCTCTTCGGTGTGCTTTTAACTGCCACCAGTTGTAATCCATTAGGGGAAGATAAATCTGAGCTTAAAATATTCGAAGTTCAGTCTCAAGATTTCGGACATGTCATAAATGACAAAGCTCTACCAGAAGAACCAAATCTTAATCTCGACAAGACTATTTTAAATAGAGACTACCCTATTGAAATCGCTCTTTATAACGATGGCAGATGGTACTACGATCTTCCCAACTTAGATACAGGAGTAGGAACTTGGAAGTACGAAAATGGAAAGCTTAAGCTCTTTGCTCAAAGAGAACGCTTTGATATGTATATTGATGTTGTGGCCACTCAGGAGTCTGCAAAAACAATGGCCATTAAATTTATAGACCGCTTTGGACCAAAGTCACTGACTGTAGAAAAAATTAATCAACCCTAGAAACAAAAAAGGCCACTTATTCAAGTGGCCTCTTTCTTTTTAATATCTGCTTTCCCTAATTAAACAACGTCTTTGTATTCTTCTTCATAATCATCCCATGCTGATTCATAGTCGAGAATCACAGGACGTTCTGATTTACGATGCATCTTATTCTTTCTCTTTGCATGTTTTTTCTCAAGTTGCTTTTCAAGCTTCCCCATTACAAGATCAATACTTTTATAAAGACTATCTGAGTGAGCCGATGCATGAAAGCTACACTTTGGTCCAATTAATTCAATCTCAGCAAATTGCTGATGATCCTCTACATAACAATTCCACTTAGCATGGATTTTTCCCTCCATATACTTCTTAAGTTTTTGTGACTTCTCTTGAATTCTTTCATCAAGTGAAGGTGTGTGCTCTAGATGTTGGAAGGAAACAGTGATTTTCATAATAGGCATCTCCCTGTGTGTGAATCAAATAGCCCCCTTTTATTGAGGGCAATTTTCATTATTTATTGCTTTATACTCTTTCGTAACTTTCTTCTAAATTACTTAACCTTTCTTTTAGAAGATGATGCAATTCCTAACATTTCTCGATACTTGGCCACAGTTCTCCTCGCCACTTTGACATCGTCTCTGGAAAGAAGATCGGCAATCTTTTGGTCTGATAAAGGCTTCTTAGGAGGCTCATTTGCAATCAGTTCTTTGATTTTAAGCTTAAGAACCTCACTTGAAACATCCATTCCTCCATCTTTTCCTCCGACTCCAGTATTAAAGAAATACTTAAGTTCAAAGAGACCAATGGGTGTATGCATGTACTTATTATTTGTCACTCGGGATACCGTTGACTCATGCATACCTATTTCGTTGGCAATATCCCTTAAAACCATCGGTTTGAGAAAACGAGCTCCCTTCTTAAAGAAGTCCTGTTGCTGGGCCACGATGGCCTGAGCAACTCGGTAGATCGTTTTTTGACGGTTTTGAATTGATTTAATTAGCCATAGAGCATTACGAAGTTTTTCTTGCACATACTCTTGAGCTTCTTTGTTATCCGACTGAGAAAGCATCTTCTGGTATAACTGACTTACACGCAAGCGAGGAACACCTTCATCGTTTACTTTCACTTGGAACTCTTCCCCTACTTTCACTACGTAAATATCAGGAACGACATAGTGAATTTCTCCAGGCGAAACGAGTCGACCCGGTTTAGGATGAAAATTCTTAAGAAGATCAAGGCTGGCTAGAACTTGTTCTCGTTCAACTCCAATGGCCTTAGCAATTTTTTCATAATCTTTAGTTTCTAAATCAGAAAGATGATCGCGAATAATTTTCTCAAGAAGAGGACTTCTCTCCTCTGCAATTCTTGCTTGAGAAAGTAAGCAATCAGTAAGTGTTTCACAAGCACAGCCTACAGGGTCTAAAGACTTAACCATTTGCCAAATATCTTCAGCTTCTTCTCTTTCTAAGTCTGTAGTCGCCATAACTTCTTCAAACGGAATGGAGAGATAACCATCATCATTAATACTATGGATAATCTCTAAGGCGAAGGCCATATCTTGTTCACTAAGCTCTTCCATTCTTAACTGCCACTCTAAATGTTCAGTTAAAGTTCTTCCCTTAGTAACAATATTTTCATAGTTAGGCATTTCATCAAAGTCTTGAGTGGCCATATTAGGCGGATTACTTGATGAAGATGAATTGTAAGTTTCAATATAAGATTGCCAATCAAAATCGTCCTTATTAACAGGACCATCCTCTTGAAAATTCTCTGAAGTAGCCTCTCGGTTTTGCATCTCAAGACGTTCTTCTTTTGCCTTAGCATCAACTGCGTCTGTTTCACTTCCTCCATCAAGCTCTTCAAGCATAGGATTTTCTACCATTTCTTCCGCGATAACATTTGTCATCTCTAAATGGGTCAGAGTCAGAAGTTTGATCGCCTGCTGAAGCTGGGGCGTCATCATCAAATTCTGAGTCTGCTTTAAATTTTGTGAAACCTTGATGGCCATAGGGCACCTCTATTTTTGTGTTGCGAATGCAGCTTCACTACATTCTAAATTCTTCACCTAAATAGAACTTCCTTGCTCTTTCATTATTAACAATTTCATCTGGAGTTCCATCTACCAGAAGTTCGCCTGAGTTCATGATATAGGCGCGATCTACAATTCCTAAAGTTTCTCTTACGTTGTGATCCGTAATCAAAACTCCAATATTCCTTTGCTTAAGTCCTCGAATAATTCCTTGGATATCACTCACTGCTAAAGGGTCTACCCCTGCAAAAGGCTCGTCCAAAAGAACAAACTTAGGTTCCAAAGCTAAGGCGCGAGCGATCTCCACTCGCCTTCTTTCTCCCCCAGAGAGGTCTCCCCCTTTTGAGGAACGGATATGTCCTAAACCGAAATCTTCAATCAAAGAGTTCAGTAAGTTCTTTTTCTTCGTAGTAGGTAAAACCCTATTTTCTAAGACAGCATAAATATTTGCTTCTACAGAAAGGTCCCTAAACACACTGGCTTCTTGGGGAAGATAACCTACTCCCTTTAAGGCCCGCATATGAATAGGATACTCAGTGAGTTCTTCTCCAGAGAGTTCAATCCCCCCTTCATCGGCCTTCACTAAACCTACCATCATATAAAATGAAGTTGTTTTTCCCGCTCCGTTAGGACCTAGTAAACCAACAACTTCCCCTTGGTGAACCTCAAGGCTTACGCCTTTAACAACCATACGCCCACCATAGGTTTTCTTTAAATTTGTCGCTCTCAAAAATTTAACTTCTTCCATGCTCACTCTTTAGCTGAGAATCACCCATGATTCTATTGTGTTTTTAAATTTCCTATCAAGCATCACTTTTTCTACTTACCTAGCTTATCGACATCTCAACTCAATACTTGAGTATTTTATTCCGCTTTTTATGCAAAGCCTTTGCCGCTTTCGAAAATAGACTTAAGTCACTGATTTTATTCCATCTGAAACTTAGTATTGGCATCATCAACCTCAACCACTTCCGTGCTCTGCCTCAGGACAATCTTATTTCCCTTGATAACATCTCCCAACTGATAGACCTTGGGATAACCTGTAAGAATCACTCTATCTTCACTTGGTAAACCTTCTAATTTTTCAGAAAAGGCTTTTCGAGTGATGGGCTTACTTCCTTGCATGACTTTTTCCGTGAGTTTCACGTCATCATACAAGGCATAATATTTTACTTTCTTATTATAATTCTCTAAGAAAATTTCACCTCTACGACTTGAGGCATGAAGATTATTCTTCTTCATTCTCACATCTTGATAGAGATCTGCTTTGTGAATATTCATATCGAGATATAATTCATGTGACCAAAAGAAGAGAGAATCCTCATAAACTCGAATACGCTTTATCTTCCCTTCTACATTTCCTGAAAAGCGAGATCGATTCGCTTCAGGCCACAAGAAAGCTTCTTCAGAGTCTAGATAGATCCAATCCTTCTGTTCCGGATAATACATTTTTGTTTTAACTTCTCCCAATAGGTGAACTCTATCTTGTAAAGCTTCATAAATCATTTGATTAGAATTGGCCTGAGTGTCTCCAGTTTTCACATCCACTGCACCATTGAGAACTAGTTTTTCAATCTTTTGATCATAGATTCCTCTATCTCCTTTAAAGAAAACTTTCTCTCCACTTTCTAAGAAGACATGCCCATCTGGTTTAAAGAAGAAGGTTTTTTTAGAATTATTATTGGTAACGAGTTCTACAGCGTTTAGAGAAAAGTGAGGTTGAGAATTTTTAAGCAGATAGTAGTCTACACTTTTGAAATAGGTTTCTTGAGTATTCTTAACCGTATCTTCTAAGTTTTCATAATCTTTGAAAGCACCTCCATCCCAGTTCTGAGTAAAGGAGTAACTAATCAAAGAAAGACTCACTAATATAAAGATAATGTTAACGATGGTTTGCTTAGGGGCTAACATAAAAATATATTACCACTTCCAATATTTTAAATCCTCCTTTTTTTAATAAGTTAGACGAAAGTCTAGCAAAATAACTTTACGCATCATCCTTTACGATCCCCGAGTATTTTTGTCATAATTACCCCCTCTTTTCGAGATAACATGACAACACGCAACGCAAAGGGTTCACTCGTGTCTACCACTACCTTACAACAGGTTCTTGATGCTAAAGTAAAGCTCACTCCTATGATGGAACAATATAGTTCCATCAAAGAAAATTATAATGATCATCTTCTTTTATTTAGAATGGGTGATTTCTATGAAGTCTTTTTTGAAGATGCTGTAAATGCCAGTAAACTTCTCAACATTACCCTCACGCACAGAGGAAAGATTGGAGACTTCCCTATACCGATGGCGGGAATCCCTCACCATGCTGCAGCCGTTTACATTGATCGCTTATCTAATATGGGCCTGAAAGTTGCCATCTGTGAACAAGTTCAAGACCCAAAAGATGCCAAAGGAATTGTCAAAAGAGCAGTAACCCAAGTGGTCAGCCCTGGGATGCCTTTTGATTTGGACAAAACAGAATCGAAAGAGCAGCGTTTTATGGCCTCTTCCCTTGAGGTAGAAATCGAAGGGGAAAAGAAATATCTACTGGTCGTACTTGATTTTACAACTGGCGAGTTTGACGGACTTATCTTAGATGATATCGAAGCTCTTATAAATAAGCTTCGCCTTTACTCTCCCCGTGAACTCATGACCTACATGGGTCAGTGGGATGAAAATGATCAGATGACTTCTTGCTTTGATCATTTAGGAATCTTAACGACCTATCTTTCAGAGGAATACTTCAATTCTAAGTATACAGAAATCTATATTGAAAAAATGATTCCGGGCCATAAGCGAGATAAAACTCTCAAGGCCCATAAACAAATTCTTAATCCCATTGGAGCCCTTGCCTATTATGTAACTTCTACTCAAAACTTGGATGAATTCTTTCACATTCGTCCTTTTCGTATTGTTAATGAACATGGCGAAATGAAAGTAACTTTGAGTACACTACAAGGATTAGAGATTCTTCCCAAATCAAGAGAAACCTATAAGGAATCTCTTCTTGGATATATGGATAAAACGCAAACAGCCATGGGCTCAAGAAAGCTCAAGCAACTTTTTGCCAGTCCTTTATATGACCTTAAAGAAATCGAAACCAGACAAGAAATCATTCAGTATTTTCTCGATCATCAAGATAGACTTCTGCAAACAAGAGAAGAACTCTCCGAAGTTAGAGATATCGAAAGAATTCTTGCTAAGGTATCCACTCATAAAATCAATGCAGGCGACTTAATCAACACGGCCCGGGCAATTGATGTATATGAGAGCCTTCAAAAGCTTCATCATTCCAGTGCAATTGAATCGGCACTCAATAAGACAATGAAGCCTAAGAAAGTAAAAGAGCTTCTTGAGCTATCAAAACTCATTCAAAAAACAATTAATGATGAAATAGGAGCGAGTTTAGACAAGGGCAATCTCATCAAAGCAGGCTGTCATCCAAAAAGAGACAAACTAGCTCACTTAGCCCAAAACTCTCGCTCGGAGCTCTCAAAGCTTGAAGAGCGTTATCGTGAAGAAACAGGTATTCAAAAACTGAGAATCAAGTCTAATAACGTTGCTGGTTACTTTATTGAAGTTTCAAAGAGCTTTACTAAACAAGTCCCTGAACACTTCCAAAGAAGACAAACTCTTGTTAATAGCGAACGTTATACAACAGAAGAGCTCAATCTTTTTGAAAAAGAAATAATCAGTGCGGGAGAAAAACTAGAGCGAATGGAAAGAGAGATCTTTAAAGATATTGTCTCTCAAGTTGCAGCTCTTTCTTCTGAAATACAAGATCTATCAGATGGGCTTTCTCTAACAGACTCCCTACAGTCCTTGGCGTGGATGGCCCTTCAAGATAATTTATCAAGGCCCATTTTTAAAACAGGAAAGAGACCTGAAATCCATATTCAACAAGCATGGCATCCACTCATTAAGAATGCCCTTAAAGATCAGTTCGTATGCCACGATCTCAACTTAAGTAGTGACATATTCTTTGGACTTATCACAGGTCCAAACATGGCCGGTAAGACAACGGTTATGAGAGAGGTGGCCATCATTCAAACCCTCGCTCAAATAGGCTCTTTTATTCCTGCACAAAGAGCCGAGATTGGATTATGTGATTTTCTCTTTAGTCGCCTCGGAGCGAGTGATGATATTCTGAAAGGACAATCAACCTTCATGGTAGAAATGGCCGAGACAGCAGAGATCATTCGTCACGCCACATCTCAATCTCTCGTGATTCTAGACGAAGTAGGAAGAGGAACTTCTACTTATGATGGACTCAGTATTGCTTGGGCTTTATGTGAGCACCTGATTCACAATACTCAATCTCTCACCCTCTTTGCTACACACTATCATGAATTAATTGATGTTATTGATGATTTACCTGAAGCCAAAAACTTAACAGTGGAAACTCAGAATAAAGATGGTGATGTTCAGTTCTTATATCGACTGATTGAAAAAGGAGCGAGTCAAAGCTTTGGTATCTATGTGGCAAAGCTTGCAGGTCTTCCTCCTTCTCTACTTCACAGGGCGGAAGAAATTCTTGAAGGTCTAGAAAATGACTCCACTCCTTCAAGCGCAATCGCGACCACTCAATCAAAGATTGAAGTTCAGCAACTTAGTTTTTTCCCAGAAGGTCAAGCTATGGCCGAGATCCCCAAATACTTAAAAGATCTTGAATCTGAATTTAAAAATTTAGATATTAATAATATGACTCCCTTACAAATGATGAATAAGGTTCAGTCCTTAAAGGAGAAGATGCAATGAAAAGTTTAATGATTTTAAGTTTGCTTACCTTTGGCTTCACCATCCAAGCATCTCTTGATGATGTATATTCAATGGTACAGATTTCAACTGGTACATGGCGAGTAACCTGCCAGTCTCAAAGAATTGAGCAAGCATCCACTACTGAAATTCTTTCGGAAGAAGTATGTGGACATGCGACACCTACTCCTCAGGACTGCTTCAACGCCACCACTCAAGGTATGCGCTCTTATGACTATGATGATCTTTCTGAAATACAAGAAATTAATCAAATGTGTGCAGCTGGTGATCGCACTACGGCTCCTTGTGTAACGGAATCCAAAAGGAATCTTAAGTCTTACGAATTTGATCAAAGAGCAGAAGGTCTTGAATTAGTTAGGGCCTGCACCCAAGGACTTCGTAGAGGGCGATCAAACTCTAGACTTGTTAACTGCATAGGTAACTCAACAGCAGGTCTAAAATCTTATGAATATGATGATCGTGCGGAAATTATTGAAATTGTTGTGGCCTGTGGAATGGGAAATTCTCAAACCTCTCAATGTGTAAAAAATACGACTCGTAACTTGAGAAGCTACGACTACGATGATCGTGACGAGATTCTAGCTATTATCAAGTCTTGTTCCTAAACAATATCACAGGAAAAAGGTAAAGTTTTCTTTACAACCCAATAAAAATTCCTTTTTCCTGTTTTATTAGTTCCTATCGAGACTTAAATACGCTATAAAAAGCCCACTATGACATCGATACGCCTTTCTCCATCGGAGAAGAAACGTTTAAATAATTTAAATGATTTAAATATATTGGATACCCAGCCTAATCCAAGGCTCGATGCACTTGTCCAACTTGCCTCACAAATCGCTCAAACACCGATCGCTTTAATAAGTTTAGTGGATGCTAATAGGCAGTGGTTTAAATCCAAAGTTGGTCTAGAGGAATCAGAAACTCCTCGAGATATTTCCTTTTGTACTCATGCGATTGAAAATAAAGATCAACTCTTTGAGATTCCCGACGCCTTGGCCGACGAGAGATTTAAAGATAATCCTCTCGTAACTCAAGAGCCTTCTATTCGTTACTATGCAGGTCACCCTCTTAAAACCTCAAAAGGTTTTAATATTGGAACTCTTTGTGTCATCGATACTAAGTCCAATAAACTCACAGAGACACAACGTACTCAAATTGAAACTATCGCTCACGAGATTATCTGCTGTATTGAAGATAGAGCTCAGATCTCACAACTCAAAAGTGATCTTAATGCCAAGTCAGCTTTCGTTGCATCTATGAGTCATGAGTTAAGAACTCCACTTACTTCAGTCATTGGCTTTACAGATGTTCTTAGTGAAATCATCGATAAAAATCCAATCGATATAAAGAAGGCCAAAGAAAATCTCAATATCTTAAAATCAAGCTCTGAATACTTGGTTGATCTTATTGGAGATATTCTTGATTTCTCAAAATTAGAAGCTAAAAAGTTTAACCAAACGAAAGAGACTTTCTCTTTAAATAAGCTCTTAAAGCAGGTTTACAATACTCTTCAAGTACAGGCGGAGAAATTTGATGTCGACTTTTCAATCAATCAATCCGTTGCTACGCCTGAGCTCATTTATGGTGACCCGACTTTACTTAAACAGGTGATTATAAATCTGGCCAATAATGCTATCAAATTTTCAAATGGAGAAAGCGTAAAAGTGAATCTCGATTTGGCAAAATCAAAAGATGATTTCCTGAGAATTGACTTTATTGATACCGGTATTGGAATGACTCCAGAAGAGGTCGAAAGAGTTTTTAAGCCTTTTGTCCAGGCGAATAAGAGTATTGCAAAGAAATTCGATGGAACAGGGCTTGGGTTGGCCATCTCCAAAGAAATTATCGACCTCTTAGGTGGAAAAATCTATCTTGTAAAAAGTGAAAAAAATATTGGTACTCACTTTGCTGTTGAAATTCCCTATATCGAAAAAGAAGCTCTTCCTGAAGATGAAGATACTTCGACAAAAGTACCTAAAAATATTGACCTCGATGATAAGAGAATCTTAATTATTGATGATGTAAAAGAGAACCGCTTTCTCCTACGCCATTACTTAAAAGATTACGATCTTTCATTCAAAGACGCCATTAATGGTGAGGATGCTATTAAGAAGTTCAATTCGGATTTTGATTATATCTTTCTTGATATGCAACTTCCTGATCTTAACGGAATTGAAATCTTTAAAATTCTCCAGCCCAAACTTCAAAAACATCAAAAGGTAATTGCTTTTACTGCATCAAGTACAGCAGAGGGAATAAAAGAATGTCTTGAAATAGGGTTTCATGCCTATTTGACCAAGCCTTTCACCACTGAAGATATTTTAGATTCGATTAAATTTAGTCTATCGAAATAGAGTATTTGGCCAATTCCGAAATCGCCTTTCCTTCTAGTCTACAATTCATCCACTCAGGATCAATCTCAGCTCCCAAAGTTTTATAGAATTCAATAGAAGGAGTATTCCAATCTAGGACTTGCCATTCAAATCTGCCACATTCGCTCTTACATGCATAATCAGCAAGAAAATACATTACCTTCTTTCCTAGTCCATGCCCTCTTGATTCAGGCTTGATAAAGAGATCTTCCAAATAAAGGCTCTTTCCCTTCCAAGTGGAATATCTAAAATAATACAAGGCCATTCCCACAGGTTGGCCATCCCACTTGATGATGAGAGCTTCAAAAAGTTCTTCCTTAAAGTCTTTTTCTAACTGCTCTAAATTGATCACTACAGCTTCTGGGGCTTTCTCATATTCGGCCAAGGCGTGAATCATCTCTAGGACAAAAGGGAGATCGTTATAGTCTGCTATTCTAATATTATCGCTTTTCATATTCACAGAGTATCAAAAACCCCTTTCATTTTCCATAGTTATAGCTTTTCAAAGACTAGGAAACACTTTCCTAAATCTTTGACATCCCCTTATTTAATCAAGTTCAATCCTTCATGGCCGAAAAGGAAAATATGAATGAAGCAAAAGACTATTTCCACAATCCTAATTCCTCCTCCACTGAGCTCACTTTAGTTAAAGAAGTGACCAAAGAACATAAGGAGCAAATTGAACATTCGGGTGTGACGAATCCTGCTGTTCATGAAAAAGGTAAAGGAAATACTAAGGTTAAGAAAAAAGCAAAGAAATTTTCCAAGACTAAAAAGCGCTTCTATGCCTTCAATGTAGATCTTTATGCCATCATAATTCTCCATAAGATTGGTATTTTTTCCTATATTAACTTTATCAACCAATCCTTCGAGCATGCCCCTTCAAATATAAAAAGGGCACTTATCGGAAATATCGATCAGATGTACATCAGTACATTTATGTTTACTTACTTCTCCTACTTCTTAGTAAGCTATTTCCTTGGCCATGGAAAAACAATTGGCCTCACGGTCTTTCAATTAAGAACGGTTAGTCATGAAGGTGATCCTAGAGAGCTTTCCTTTATGGAATCTTTTATGAGAACTTTAGGGTATACAGTAAACTATCTCATGATCTTTACTCCTTTCTTAATCAATCTCTTCAGAAAGGATAAGAAAGGGCTTCCTGATTTCTTTTCCCAAACAGAAATCATGACAGATAAAGAGTTTCTTCATTATGAACATGAAGTCACAAAAGAAATGAAAAAAGATTCGCAGAAAAATCTTAAAAGTGACCTATCACAAAGCCAAGAAGAGTCTAAAACAAGTGATGCTGATATCATTCACTTCCCAATTCAAGGGGAGCCTCATTCTAATATAGCTACTGAGAAAATCGATGAGAACGCTAAGCAGTTAGATTTATTCATTGCTTAATCTCTGACACCAAGTGAACAAAAATACTATTTCCCATCATTAAAAACATTTTTTAGAATAGCCTCTTATTATTGAGGAGGCTTTCATGAGAAATTATTCATTTCTAAAATATATTATTCTATTTTCCCTAACGATATTTACACTACAACCCAGCTCTGCCAGGAAAGTTGAAAAGAAAGCCGATCAATTATTAAAAGAACTTAAAGATAAATATTCTATCCAAACACGTGGAGAAGATTATCACCAAGATCTTCTCAAGCTTTCAAAGAAATATCCCCATTATATTCCTCTTCATATGGCCGTAATAGAGTCCCTTCACCAAATTAACCGAGGAGACTTTGCAGAACTCCTTTATAAAAATCGATGGCAGAAAAAAAAGAGTAAAGAAAATCAAATTTTACATCTTTATTCTCAAATGGCTTCATGGAGAATAGCCCCCAACATCATTAAAGAAACGCTTTCTAAGATTGAAAAAGTATCGAGATCTGCAAAAGGTAAAGAAATCCAAGCTGATTTTAATTATATGGCAAACCTGATTATATTAAAGAGAAGCCGCAATAATGATCAAAAAAAGAAAGCTGTTGCATTCTTCCTAGAAAACGCCCCTCTGGATCATAACTTTCTCTCTTACTACTCGAGATATCTGGCAGATATTGGCAATCTCGATAAACTCATTTCTCTTTGCGAGAAAGAAATGTCTGACAAAGTAAAAGTTCTTCATAGCTGCCACAACATATCGAGGGCCCAAACAGATAAATCTAAGGAACAAGAACATAAAATTAACAACCTTGTAGAGAGGTCTAAAACCTATGCATTAACAGCAAAAGAAGAGGAACTCGATTTCCTCATTGAACTCTATCACTTCAATGCTCGTAACGATAAAGATGAAGTAGCCCATATTATTGGAAATAAGATTGCAACCTTTAACAAAGATTGGGTCCCCAGTGAATCCCTCAGAGAGAATCTCAATATTCAAAATTTCAAAGAATATATCCAGTTTGATAATCTCTATAAGATTGTCTCCATGCCAGATGTTAGTAAAAGAATTAAGTCTTTGAACGAATATCTCGACCAAATCGATGACCATAAGGAACTTTCCGCGTATCTCTATCAGTCCTTACTCTCCTCCTATCTTCATCCCACTATTAAAAATAACGATAAAGCAATTGAAACACTTGAAGACTGGCTAGATATCGAAAAAGATAGCGATTATGCAAAAAGAAGACTTGCTGAACTCTACTTACAAGAGAAGAAAGAGCTTGAAAAGGCCCTTGAACTGATTAACGACGCCATTACTTTTCACTATGATAGCTTCTCTAAGAGACTGAAGTATTATCCAGACTTTTCTGAATACTTGAAAAACTATACCTCATCTCTCACGACTATTTATCGAACAAAAGGAGAGATCTATATGGCCATGGATAAATACGATATGGCGATTTCTCCTCTAAAGATGGCCTTCCAGCTAGAACCCAATCCTCTTTCGGCTTATAAACTCCATCATTCCTACCTACAGCTTGAACAAAAACGAAAATCATTCGAATGGGGACTCATTTCCTTAGTTAAAACGGATGATAAAATTGAAGAAGATCTACAAAAGAAAGTCACTGCAGAGTTGAGAAAATATCTGAGTTCTCTGAGTCCACAGAATATGAAAAATCTCAATCTCGAAGAGCTGATAGAGTCTAAGAAAGCACTCTATTCTCTTTCTAGTCAAGATGACAAAAAAGAAGATAAAAAGAAGCATCCTCTTATTGGTAAGAAGCTTATCCCTCTCCCCTATAAAGATTTAACGAAGAAAATGTTTGATTGGAAGACTCTCAAAGGAAAGAATGTACTTATTAGCTTCTGGGCAACATGGTGTGTACCTTGTATTCAAGAGCTTACAGTCTTAGAAAAACTCAAAAAAGAGTATAAAGGTAAACCGTTTGAAGTTGTGGCCATTTGTACGGACGGAGTTAATCGTAAAAAGGATATGTATAAGATTCTTAAGAAAGCGAAAGTTAAGAATTTGAATATTCTAATGGGAAAGAGTGATTCAATGGATACATACGGATTTAGCTCTATTCCCACCTCATTCTATGTTAATCCAAAAGGTGAAATTATCGATAAAGGCCAAGGCTACTCGGAGAATTTAGAGCAAGAAATTAAAGAAAAGCTTCACCTCTAGATTCACTCTTTGTATCAGAGTTCTCTAAATTAAGAATATAAGGGGGTTTCACTATAATATATCTTAAGAGATGTAATTTATTCATTATTGTGATTCCCCTCCATGACATCCTCAAGTTCAATTGATAAGTAAGTTGCTAATAGACCCCAAATCTATGCTACGAGACAAATTTTTACGAAGAGGACCTATGAAACCCCAATTTCTTGCTCTATTTCTCCTTACGACTTATTCCCCTACCTCATTTTCCTATGAAGAAGTCATAGAAGCTCCAAAATGCGCTCGAGAGGCCTGTATAAGAGGAGATCATTCTGAAATAGGCTTCTATAAAACTTATCCAAGGGATAGCGCACCCAGTTTAAAATTAAATACACACTCTTCTCTATTAGATATCAATTTTTCAAATTCATGTTACACAGGAGATACCGCAGAGGTTCAATCTATCGTGACTTCTCTTATTGGAAACACTAATTTAGATTTTTCTCAAGGGGGACACGCCGTTATTATTGATGCCAACCTCACAGTAGGAAACCAAGGTCAAATCAAAGTAGAAATAACTTATGGTTCTGACTACGAGGTTGAACTCATTCAAGAGGTACTCACTCTATCTAAATGTGATTAATCGTGATGGGCAGGAATATCCTCTTCATCTGGATCGATATGGTCGACACCAAGATGAACAACTCGAGTTCCTGCATCACAATTTGGTCTTACGTTTTTCCCAATCACAACTCCAGAACGATCAGCTTTAACCTCTTCTTTCACTTGTCCAAAGACGTCATAAACATAGGCAATCGTTTGTCCTTCTGAAACTTTATCAGCTAACTTAACAATGACATCGATGATCCCACCTGTCTTAGAGTATATCCAATAAGAATGATCACAGATAACGGCATCATCGATCATATCTTTAACCTTACCTCTAATCATTTTAAGGTAGCGAAGAGTATTGAGAATACCATCGAGGGTCTCATCTACGAGAGTGGCTTGAAAAGCATTTGGATTACCAATTTCAACAGTAATTGCTGGAATCCCCCTTTCATTAGCCCAGGCCCTGAGAGTTCCTTCTTCATCATACTTTGAAACAATGATTTGAGGATTTTGAAGGTAGGCAAGCGTTCTTGTTTTTTCATTTTCAAGATCCGCTCTTATATACAAACTATTCACCCTTCCATGGCTTGCCGTGTGCAAGTCGAGTAGGTAGTCAAATTTAGATATGATCTTGGTAGTTAAATGGTGAGCATAAATTTTACTGGTCGCGCCTTCAGGAGCTCCTGGCATTATTCGATTGAGATCGACATTATCAGAAAAGAATCTCTGATTCATGAGATAACCAGGAACATTACATATGGGAACGAGAACAAGAGTTCCTTTTAATTTATTGACGTTAATTGATTCGATTAATTTAAATATAGTTGAGATACCATTTAATTCATTTCCATGGAGTGCAGCCGTCAGTCCTACTACTGGCCCCTTCTCTACCCCTTTAATAACGATCAGTGGAAGTTTCCATGATACCCCTAATGGATTATCAGATAAGCTTATAAGAATACGATGTACTTTACCTTTTTCCAATTGAGATAATTTTAAATCATCTTTTGTTTTGATTTTAATCACTGTCATTTAAGACCTCATAATTTCACTTAACAACGAAGCATCATTGTCTAGTGTTTGAAAGAGTTTATATCTAAAGGAGCCCTTTTTATTGATTAAATTCTGCGCCATTTTATCAATGGCGACAATCGTTAAAATCGTTTGAATAAAAGCTTCAATCAAATCGTCTGTTCCAACCCCAAGGGCATTGAAATCTTTTCGGTCCATTAACATCAATCGTGACGTATCCGACTCCCACTGATTCTCTCCTTTTTTAATTGAGAGATTTGTTCCTAAAACTTCCCAACTCGACTCCGGTGGGGTTTTCTCTAAAGGAGAGAGCGCCCTTCGAGCATAGATAGCACATGGAGAGAAGCCCTGGGGCCCGTTATAGGCCATCACTCTTAAATCGGCGATAAAGATTTTACCTTTTTTATTAGGTACGGTTCCAACGTGAAAGTACTTTCCATGCTGACTACTCGAACTCCATTCGTAGTGTCCTATAAGACTTTGTACGATAAATTGATCATAAGAATATTCACCGGCCATAAAATCATCTAATTCCCTTTCATTGGTAATGGTAAAGACACCTTGACCAGCATTCGAGTAAGGATCTTTTACGACTGCTTTTCCACCAAATTTCTGGACCCATAGCGGGATCTCCAGTTTGCTAACATCTTTGATCGTTTCGGGCATTGAAATTTTTAGACCAGTACCCGCTAATTCTGAATTAAATAAATCATATGCTTTATTGGCCAATAATTTATTTCGACCACCTGATAAGCAAACCAATGTTGAATTATAAACAAATGTTTTACAGGTGGGAGGAATTCTATTCCAAGGCTTTTGAGTCACATAACGAAAGCAAGCTCTAATAGGAATTTCCTCGCCTTCGTAGCGAAAATACATTTGATTATCTTTGTAAAATAGAGACTGTTCTTCATTATTGAAGTGAGGAATCAGGTAAACATCTTCCTTTGCTAAATCTGCAAGAGTCGCAGCATAACCAGAAGTTTCCATATAATTCTTATCGTAAATGACGGCCAATGCCCCCTTTGGTAGCCTCTTCTTTTTTAAATGGGGCAAGAAAGAGTTTTCTATTAAGTAACGATAGCCGCGATATTCGTCAGCATCATCTCGAGGAGGCATTGACTTTTGTCCAGAGGGACAAGAATTTGTTTCGAGAACCACCATCTTTCTATTTCCATGCTCAGTGGTAACATAGAAAAGATCCGATCCCCCCCAAAAGAAGTGTTTCGTCTGATACTTTAAAACCTTATCCAAAGCTTCTAGATCAACTTGTGGATTGAGGTGACCGTAACGTTTCAAAATTCGATCGTGACCTAAGTTGAAAAAGTGTCCCACCATCGGATGCAATTGTGAATTTAAGGCCTTTGGATAAAAATGATGATCCGGCTCAAAAGAGCTCGGTTTAATTAATTCTATAGCTCGACTCATCTCAAATCCTTATAGAAGCCCAATACTTGGACCCTGATAATCTTTCTTCGTAATACACCAAGTATTCGTTTCGAAGTCTTCTAGCTCTCCCAAAACGATAACATCTTTATTCTGACAAATTCTATTCTTACCTACTTCAGGAACCATGACAAAAGCTTTTGCGTTCTTAACCATAACTTCAAATAGATCGATATCATTACCTTCTCCAATGATATGAGGAGCAATTCCATACTTAGCAAAATACAACTCTATTTCATATCGCAGTTCAGAATCCTTGGAGTAATTAAAAAAAGGAATTTCCTGCAAGCTATGAGGAAAGTTCTTCTTATACTTTCGACAACTCTTGTGAGCGAGAACATAAGTTCTATTCTTACCAACCTTTGTCGCTTTCATACTAGAGAATATTCCTTCTCTATCATTACTTATAACGATATCTAAGTTCCCTTCTTCAAGATCGGCAAGAAGAAGATGCCTCTCATTTTCCAAAATATTGACTTTAAACTCTTGATGATCAAAGAGCGGTAATATGGAATCATAAATAAAATATTGGGCCATATTCGGAGTCATCCCAATATCAAGAGAACTTTTCGGAAGCTTCTCTTTATTACGAAGAACCGAGGTCACTTCACGAGAGAGAGAAAAAGCCTTTTCAGCATATTCAAGTGCTAACTCTCCTTCTTTTGTTAAAAAAAGAGCACGGTTTTTTCGGTCAAAAAGCTTGCAATCAAAAAACTCTTCTAAAAGTTTTATCTGATCACTAACAGTGGGTTGAGAAACATAAAGTTTCTCAGCCGCAGCCTTAACCGATCCCTCTTTGGCCACAATATAGAAATAATAAAAGTGATTAAAATTTAATCTATCCATTATTTAATACTGTCTGCAACGACTGCACCAAAGATAGTTGGAAAGCCAATAATGGCCACTCTCTTAAAGGCGATTACAGAATCAGTCTCATAGGGGAATTTATCTATTAGAAAAAGGACTAAAACGACACTTAAGGCAGAAACGACATACACAGCTACAATCCTTTTGATAAATTCAATAATATGACCCTTTAACTTTCTTCGATAAAAGTTAAAGTACACGAACAAGACCACTGCGAGTACAGAGCAAAGAGTCAGATAATAGACATTCTCCATTTTCAATTGCTCACTCAAAGTCCAAACTTCTTCAGTAAAACAAAGAGGAGAAGAAACAAGAAGTGATCCAACAAAGATTTGCATGATATCCCTTGGATGAAATTCGACCATCAATGGATTCATGACATGGCCTATTGGCTTTCCCGTATCATCAAAGAAAGTCACGACCTCCTTTAAGTAACCATTTATCCTCTTAAGTTCTGCTTTATATTTCTCGCCCATAAGGTCTCCCTCAAACTACTTAGTTTTATCCTAATTATAATAGCAAATAAAACGATTTTCCCAAAGTGTATTTTTGTTCGAAAATAGAGCATGTTCTTATGGGTAGGAGAACAGAATATAACAATCCTTAGAGAGGTTTATATGAAAGCCATTAAAACGACCTTAGCCACTTTTATTTTTCTCCTTGGTTTAGGAATTCTAGGAAATTCAAACTTCCTTATTTCTAATGCATTTGCTGATGATGAGGGAATTGTCATTGAAGATGAAGGAGACTTGGACTCATCTCCTATTTCAGAAGAATCCGTAGAAGATGACTCTGAATCTTACCCGGTAAGCGATTCAGACGAGTAGCTTACCTCTCCTTCATTCTACCGAGGGGGGGAGTTCTTCTCCCCCTTTTTTATTCAAACTCTATGATGAGCTCTTCTCTTATTTGATCGATTTGATCAATCAACTTATCAGGGTCGGCATTCTTTAAAAGAGCATACCCTGTATCATTTCCAACGCCTTCTCTTTTGCTAACCCTATCTCCGGCCTTAAGTTTAAATCTCCACTTATGGATACTTTCTAGTTTTTTAACTCTTTGTTCGCCTTCGATTTTTTTCACTTTGCCATCACCTGGATGAAAAATAAAAGCAGCACTATACTCTTTTAAAGAAAAAGATTTAGAGACTTTTTCATGTAATTCAATTGAGAGAAAATAGTCCCAGAACTTTTCTCCGTAGCTCAAATCCATACAGTCCATTATATGTCCCCCAGGCGGTCGAAGAGCAACTTCTCCAAATAAGATACCGTCTTCAGTCACATAATATTCAAGATGGGTCATTCCCCACTTTATATTAAGTGAAGAAATCACCGAGCGATTGAGGCTGAGAAGCTTATTGCGAAGGTCCTCATCATATGGAGCAGGAATAAGATTGCAATGTCCGATAACGTAGTATTGAGTGATATTGGTAAAAGTAATTTCATGATCCTGAATAAAGGATTCAATACTTCCTTCAGAGCCTTTAATCGCCCCTTCACAATAGAGGTCTAACCTTCTCGCTTCTTTCTTTAATTGATTAAAATAGGACTCTGAAATATCTTCAAGAAATTCTACCCCACGTCCTCCTGAACTATTTCTCGCTTTAATAACTAAAGGAAGTCCCAATTGGTCAATCAGCTCTTCTCGACTGGCGCACTTTTTAATATCTACAAAAGGAGTCATCTTGATCCCCTTTTCCGATAGGTATTTCTTCATGGTTAATTTGTCTGTGCATTTGAGAATCAGCGAATGGGGATTTCTCTTAATCTTAAGCCACTTTCTAATAAGTGAAGAATAGACAACAGGCTCTTCACTTCCTGCAATTACGTGAGTGATATCTTCTTTATTAAGATTATATTTCTCTAAGGTTTTATTAAATTCTTCCTCATCTTTTGCAAAAGGACCTTCGATAATACAGCTTGCTTTAAGAGTACTTTTAACAGGCTTAGGACTCCAGAGAATATAATCAAGGGATCTTTGTTCAAGGGCACGACAAAGACCTTGTCGTAGCCCCATCACTAGAACTTTCATTTCTTATTGAACTTCATTGATAGTTCATCTAATTGATCCGTAGAAGGAACAGAAGGTGCACCGGCCATCAGATCTGTTGCACTAGTTGTCTTTGGAAAAGCAATGACGTCACGAATGGACTCAGCTCCTGTCATTAACATAACGACTCTATCTAGACCAAAGGCAAGTCCACCATGGGGAGGAACACCATAGCGAAGTGCTTCTAAAAAGAAACCAAATTGCTTTTGAGTTTCCTCTTCACTCATTCCAAGCGCTTCAAACATTTTCTTCTGAATATCCTGGCGGTGAATACGAATAGATCCCCCACCAAGCTCATATCCGTTACAAACCACATCATATGCTTCGGCTCTAACCTTGGACCAGTTTTCAGCTCCCCCCTCTAGGAAAACCTCTACATCTTCTGATTTGGGCATAGTAAAGGGGTGGTGCATGGCCGCAAAGCGATTGGCCTCTTCATCATATTCCAACAGAGGAAAGTCATTAACCCAAAGGAATTTGTATCCCTCTTCAATAAGATCTAATGTCTTTCCAAGGTGTCTTCTTAGAGCATCGGCACAACCATGAACAACACTTTCTTTATTGTCAGCAAAGAAGAGCCATGTCCCATCACCATTAAATCCTGTTTTATCGACAAGACTTTGATAAAGATCATCTGTAATAAACTTAGAAATCCCCGCTGAACGTGCACCATCATTAACTTTAAAGAAAGCGACACCTTTTCCACCATGAGGCTTCACGATATCTACAAATCCGTCCGTATCCTTTCGAGAAAAACTTCCCTTCTCAGCAGGAACAAAAAGAGTTTTGATAAGACCACCGTTATTTGCTGGCCCACTAAGAACAGCAAAATCTGACTCTTTAAATAGCTCTGTAACGACCTTATGCTCTAAACCAAAACGGATATCTGGCTTATCACACCCATATCTTTCCATGGCCTCAGCGTAGCTCATTACGGGCATCGAGAAGTCTTGGGGAAGACCATAGAGCTTAATCGCAATTTTTTCGACTAAGCGTTTAATATATTCAGGAGTCGTAAATGAAACCTCAATATCAATTTGAGAGAATTCTGGCTGTCTATCCGCTCTCAGGTCTTCATCTCTAAAACAGCGACAGATTTGAAAATATTTATCCGTACCCCCAATCATTAAAAGCTGCTTCAATGTTTGAGGAGATTGAGGAAGAGCGTAAACTTCTCCCGGATGTACTCGAGAGGGAACAATATAATCTCTCGCCCCTTCAGGAGTCGATTTATAGAGAATAGGAGTCTCTACTTCAATAAAATCTTCCTCATGCAGAATATTTCGTACATCGACAGTTGCCTGTGATCTAATTTTTAGAATATTTTGGAGTTTCTGCGTTCTAAGATCTAGATAGCGATACTTAAGTTTTAAATTTTCAGTGGCCTCTTTTTCTCCAAAAGGGAGAAAAGGAAGATTTTCAATATCACATCCTGAAAGAAGTTCAATGTCAGTAACCATAACCTCTACTTCACCAGTTCCCATATTTTTATTTTGGGCTTCTGCAGGACGCTCTCTCACTTCACCAGTGACTTTAAGAGTCGATTCGAGATAACACTTTTTAAGAATGCTAAGATCACCAGAAAACTCACTGAAGCTTAGTTGGGTCAGGCCATACTTATCTCTTAAATCAATAAAATGAAGTCCACCGAGATCTCTATATTTATTCACCCATCCGCATAGAGTAACAGTCGATCCAACATTTGATTTTCTTAGCTCACCACAGTGGTGGCTTTTCATAAGTCCAGTAGTTCCTAATTTTGAAGACATAGTGGAAAGCTCCTCATTCTTATATCCATATTCGTCAAGACTCTATAAGTATCACAGATGCCATCATACATATAGTCTCAATTTCTATTAGTAAGTATGGGTTGACGTCCTCAAATAAGAAAGTAAATTTGTTATATGAAAAACAAATTATGTCTTCTATGCTTCATCACTCTCTTTAATATTTCGTGTCAACAGTCTCCATCTGATGCTAAAAGTCATGAATACCATCCGGTTAAAGCGGGTGAGAAAAGATTTGATATTCACACCTATGATAAGATGAAGCTCGCCTTACCGAGCGGAAAGCTTATAGAGGCTTTCATAGCCGATAACCCAGATAAGCAGACTCAAGGCCTAAGTGGAATAAGAAAGGGCGAACTCAAAGAACACCAAGGAATGATTTTCACCTACTCTGCAGTCTCCGCAAAGCAGTTCTGGATGCCCAATACCTATATGGATCTCGATATCTATTTTCTCGATAAGAAAATGAATGTCTTACATGTTGATCGCGCAGTGAAGGCCCACCCTAGTCTAAAAGAGCCTATTCCTCGCTCCTCAATTATTTACGCTCAAAATATCTTAGAAATTCCCTCTCACTCTCCCTATGCCAAAGAAATTAGCAAAGGAATGCAGCTCAAGGTTATTAAATAGCTCCACGCACAATGACTAAAATTATTTAAGACCCTAAAGTGATCCCATGAGAGCAAGTGCCTATTTTTCTATTTTAATTTCTCTATTTATATTTTCCTCTGCTTCTACGTCTATAAGAGCGGAAATTTCACCTGCCCTCAAAGCAGGTGTTTCCGAAACCGACTACCCTCCATACTCCTTTACTCATAAAGAAACTCAGAAAATGCAGGGAATCTCTATTGAAGTATGCAACCATCTTGCGGCTTCTCTTGGATTAAAAATTGAATATATTAAAAGACCCTTTGCCCGCTCTTTAGTCGACCTCAGCAGTGGCAAGCTTGATCTTATGTGCACCCTTTTCAATACCAATTCCCGCTCTCCAGATGTTCTCTACACCAGTGTTCCCCATGCCATGGAAGACGTCATCCTCTTTACCTTAAAAGATAGTAAAACTAATTTGAGAAAACCAGGTGTCACTGCAATAAAGGATTACGATGTTGGCGGTATTCAGGGCTATTACTATGGTCCTGATATAGGAGAATCTTCTGGGCATAAAATTCATTATGCTCAAAATGAGGAACAGCTTCTCAAACTCCTCCTAAAAAAAAGAGTGGCCTATATCTTAGGAAATAAAGAAGCCATCCTATCTCAGGCCAAGGAAATGAAAATTCAAGATCGAATTAAGTTTTTAGATTTTCCCATTTATTCTGGGCCTGTTTATATTGGAATATCGAGAAAGAGACCTAAGGCCTTTGAAAAGCTCTCTCTATTTACGAGAGAACTTATTAAATTTCAAAGTACGGAAAAATATAAACGACTCTTAAGAAAATATAATCTCACTCAGCCTGATTATTAGCCTTCAGGAAAGAGAATTAAGAATTCATCAGAAGCAATATAGCCTAAGTGATCGCGAACCACTTTCTTTTGGTACTGCGAATTTTTTTTCAAAAGATTTATTTCTTTTAAAAGGGCTACATTTTCTTTTTCAATCGTTTCTTTGGCATTGAAACGTTCTTGTAGAACTTCTCTCTTATCGTAGAAATCAACAACTCCACCATCAGAAAGAATAAGTCTTACGAAAAGAAGAGCACAGAATACCCAAACACCTTTGATGATATATTCATTGGCCTGACCACTCTTCTTCTTAGATGCTCTCTTTGACTTTCCCTTAGTTCCTAAAGATTTTACAGTAGTAACTTTCTTTCTCGTTCTTGCTGGGACTGGAGCATTAGATGATTTTGCTTTGTAATTAACTGGGGCTGGTGCGCGACTCGTTCTCTTTCTTAATTCGGTAGTAAACTCTTGTTCGCCGGCCTTCCCAACACTTCTTCGAGTTGAAGCACTTGGTGCAGAGGAAGCAGCCTTTACCGATGAGGCACCTGATCCAGGTAGAGACCAGTCACTATCAACAACATCTGCATTCGAAGCAGCTGGTGCGCTTGCAGCACGAGTCGTCGACTGAGATCTCTTGGCCTGCTTGGCCCTATTTCTTTCAATAGCTTTTCTTAGGCGATCAGAGCCTACGGCCTGATCATTATTTTGTGCGCCTACCGTTTGAGGGCGTGGGCGGGGTTGCTCAAATGAAAATTCCACAAAAACATCCTGTTTTGGTGTTAACGTCCTGTAATTACTAGTTTAATGCTCTAGTCAAAAAATTCAAGTAAAAATGTAAGATAAATTTAACTTTTTTTAACCTACTCATTCAGTTGGTTTTGTACATCTATCCAAAATTTACGAAGAAGAGAAATTTCGTAGAAGTACAGAAGAAGCCCCTTATCTTGCACAGAATGACCTGAAGCCTCTGAATTAAAAACACTATCTTCCCAAGGAAAACGTCCATCAATAAAGAGTTGAACCAGTTGTTGAAACTCTGATTCGGAACTTTTTCCGCAAGTAACCTGAAAACCTTTCTCGGTTGCAGAAAACTCATTTATAGAAAACTGTGATTTTAAGAAAGGGAAACTCTTTTTAAAATACTGATAAGCAATCAAAGGATCACCAAGTGGACCTAGCTGAATTAAATTTTCATCTCTTTCGATACCATGACTCTGAAAATAAACTTCGAAACTTTGATTTCCACAGGATAGCCACCAACTAAAGCCAGGGTCGCTCAAATTACAAACGATAGCCTCTTGCTTGGGAAAACGTCGGTTGATCAGTTGGTCTATAATGGTCTCACCAAAAGCTTGATCATAAGTGGGAAAGAATCCGAGTAGATCCATCCCCTCTTCTTCATTGAGACGAAGTGTTTTTAAAATCTTGGGGTCCCTTCTCTCAATAGCATCAATTTCCCATTGAGCGTCAGAAGTGGCCAAGCCACGAAGACAGAAGGTTGAAATACCTTTTTCTAATTTATAGAGAACGCCAGGGCCTTCTGGGGAGAAACCAGATTCATCTTGATCACTATCAAGATTTTCGTTTTCTTCCTCAGTTTGGAGGTCATTATTAATGTTGGAGTGATAGGATTCTTGATATTGATCTGAATCTTCGTCCTCATATTTTTCAAAATAATTTTCTGGATAATTTTCTGACTTAGAAAAATCAAAAGCGTCTTCAAAGAAATCAAGTTCAAATTGTTCAGACTGATCCTTCATAAAAAAAGCGCAATCATCTTCCGAATTGGCCTTATCTAGAGCTTGGGATCTCATTTTTTCTGTAAGAGCAAGGGTTTCTCTTGCTAAAAAATCAAAATCAAAATTCTGATTTGACACTAATAACCACCTTGTTTCATCCGTGAATGGGTGCGTAACTTCTTATATTTTAGAAGACTTATCCCCGAAATGACAAGTTGAGTCCGAAAAAAAGAATTTTACCAAAGAACCTTAATGAGCTGAAGGCCCATAATTACAATCATTGGAGAAAAATCAAAAGGAAGATCTGGAGGCATAATCTGACGAATAGGCTTACATGTGAAGTCAGCTGCTTTTTTTATAAACTGAGCCCAAGGCTGATGTCTATACTGGGGCAAATAACTTAAGATCACATCGATGATGAGAACCAGAACATAAAGATTTATTAAACTTCTAATCATGACGAAATTATAACCTTATTTTTCAGAATTTTCATGGAAATTCTCATTAGGAAAATCCCAGTCAGCTTGACTCTGCTGTGACAATGCTTCTTTTCTCCTTCTTTTTTTATTTACTCTCCTATCGCGTAAAACGACCGATAGGCTGACACCAAAGAAGAAGAAACACATGACTAAATAGATCCAAATAATTGCGACAATAAAAGTATAATAATCGCCGTAGCTCGACATTAAAGTTTCTCTTACATAAAAGAAATATACCCAAAAAAGATTCTTTCCAATCAGTAGTAAGCCCACGAAAGTAGCACTACTCATTAACGAGTCTTTTAAGGAAATCTTCCAATTAAAGAACCAACGATAAATAAAAGTAAAGTACGATAAAAAGATAAGAAAATGGAAAAGGTTTTCTTTGAAAAGAGCAGACTTTTCAACATTTATAGAACGAAGATAATCAATAAGAGAGCGTGCAACTCCAACTTGTTCATAAATAATATCGACGACTAAATTATATTTAAGCGATTTTATTAACAGCAATAACATGGGATGAAAGGCGAATGCGACAACCAACATAACAACGGTTAAAGCAATCACTCCCAAGCCTTTTAAATGCTTCCACCACTTAAGAAAGCTCTTATCATCCGAAATGAGGAATATCCCGGACCAAATAGTATTAAAAAAGGACAAAGCAGAGATGGTCAGGATAATAAAGTTGATAAAAGTGAGATTACTATTGGCCAAAAGTGTGGCCTGGATAATCTCTTGAGCTTTTAAAAGTATTTCTGGTCCTAAATTTGGGAAAACTTCATTTCCTAATTTGAAAATCAGTTGATTGACCTGCTTTAGATCCCCTATTAACGAACCAACGATTCTTATTAATAGAAGAAAAAAAGGAACTATTGTCAAAATCACATAGAAACTAGCTGATGCAGCCAACAAGGTTGTTTTCTTGCGATTAAAGAGATCAAAGGCCTTTCGATAAAGGCTTAAGTAACTTGAAAATCCTGAAATAATAGCTTCTTTATTCATACTTTAACTTATAGCTCTAATTGTATCTCTAATCATATAAAAAAAGTCTCTGGTAATAATAACCTTCTAAAATTTTTGCCTTATTCACCTCAAGCTCTCTACCCAATGGACCCAAATGATTAATAGGCGTAATCGTCATATACAAGCCTTTATCTAGGGACCAACCTTCTTTATCTTCTCTTTTTTCTTTTAATTTAAAGTTTGGCCAATTTGTGTTGGATAAATCCTTATGACCTGTAAAGTCCTTTAAGAATCTAACCATAGAACAACTAATGGCATCACAATAGACCATTTCATTAGACGATACATTCTTTCTAACATATTGAACGATAGGAATAAGATCAGATTTTTGCTCGAAATCATAGGATAGGCGAAAGGCAAAAAATAAGGAAAAAAGAGAGATGAGAAGCGCTAATTCTCTTTTATACCTATAAATAATCTCCATCACTTCCCTACCTAATAAAGAAAAAGAGACGATCCCCATGATATGAAAGCCAAGAGAAAATCTCTCATTCAATCGAAAAGGAGAGATTTCAAATAAATGAGCTAAGAGATAACCAAGAAAAGAGAAAATCAAGAAGAGAAAGTATACGGACTCATTTCTTTGCCATTTTCGCTTAAAGAAGATCTTTGTTATTCCCAAATAAAGAGGATAACTAAGAAAGAGTTTAACACTCGTACTGCCTAGAAGTTCTTTAATCCACTGCGAATAACTTCCATAGTAAATTTCCATATATCCAGTATCAAGAGTCTTAGCTTGAAATGAAAATACAAGAACGAGGATGAATAAACAGAAAGAAAAGGGAATGGCGAGCAACTTGAGGGTGTCTTGGATAGAATTCTGAATATTTCTTCTATCTACAATCATTAAGGCGATAAATGCCCAGGCCATATTTATCCACAAATAATAGCGACTCCCTATAAAAAAACAAAGTAAGAGCATCATAGCGATATTAATCTTGGAGCATTTATACCTCATATTTTGAATAAAAAAGAAAAGATATAATGTTCCCAACATTTCCATGGCATAGGGGCGAATGGTAAACGCATGATCCATGACAAGAGGATGAATACTGAAGAGAAAAAGAGAATAGAAGCAGTATACAAGAGGCATTCCCCTTCTTCGCTCTGCCTTTTCTTGCTCTATTTGGGTTTGAGTAGAGCTTTCCCTAGTCAAGAACAAGGGAAGTCCAATTAATAGTCCAAGAAAGAAGCAAAAAGGAAGAAATCTTAACCAAAAAGTAGAATGAGAAAACTTAGTCCAAATATGAAGGATAAGAGTAAAGAATCCAGGATCAAGACTACCAAACGTTCTATTGGCCAAGAACGCGTCCACCACTCCGCCTACTCTTTCTTTATAAAGTGCATATTCTTCTACTTTTATATTCTGGGAACTGAGAGTAAGAATCACTTCATCTAGGTTAAAACTAGAGTAAAAAAGCGCCCCTCTATAAAAATAGGAAAATCCTAAAATAAAGATGAAAAGAGAAATGGCTCCAAAATGAGAGATACGTATCGATTTCATAAATTCCTTTTATGAGAACTTTCTAGATCACACCTTATTTTAAAGGGCATATCTCAAAGGCTAAAGGAAAAAATCCAATTGATTCCCAGTAATAATGTCGTCAAATTTCAATTCGAGAGGACTTAGAACGACTTCTGAGATGGGACGAATCTGCTTATCAATGTAGTGCTGATAGTCGAGATCATCATGTTCCAATTCGAGAGGAATAGGCCCTCTTCTCGTATATACATAGAAAATATCTCGATCCACTTGATGACCAGCTTCGATGGCCAATTTAGCAGCCCGAACATGGGGCGGTAGCGATTTGGTATATTCTTCCACTTTCTTACTTAAGCGCTTTTTATAAACGAGCTTTTGGTCAAACTTACCTTCTTTAAGATTATCAACGGTTTGCTTGATAATATCGGTAACATCTTCCCCATTAAAGAATTTATCAAATAATAAGTACTGAAACTCTTTGGCCATTTTAGTCCAATCAGAGCGAACAAATTCCATTCCAGAGAACTTGAGTCGCTCTTGTCCTTCCCCTTCAATAGCAAGGCCGGCATATTTCTTCTTTGCGCCACCCTCCCCTGTTCTTAATTCTGGAAAGAAGATTTTTCGGTAATAAGTTTCAAACTCGATTTCTAGCTTACTCTCAACTTTAAAGTGTTTGCGTAGTGCTTTTTCAATATGCTCATTGGCCTTACGGGCCATTTGTTTGCCTTTTTCTTTAAACCTTTCACCACTTGGAATTTTGACGAATATCGAGTCAGTATCCCCATAAACCACTTGATGCCCGTCATTTTCAAAGTATTCAATGGTATCTCTCAGAATCCATTGACCAGTTTCTGTTATCGCCGTAGGTAAATCAGCATGATAGAAACGACTTCCTGGTGAACCCATTACCCCATAGAAGGAATTCATTAAAATTTTAATGGCCTGACTTAGGTATTGATCTCCTAGTTGCTTAGCCTTTTGGCGCTGTTGCATAAGATGCCCAATAAATGTAGGTAACAAGTGCTCAGTTCCAGAGAAGCTAATTCCCGCGGGAGTCTTAACCGAATTGATCTCACTTTTTAAACGACTGTAGGGATCAATTTTAAATGTCATCATAATACTGGGATATAGACTCTTGAAGTCGAAGACGAGCACATGTTCTTTGAGACCACTTTCGGGCTGAACCACGTGACCACCTGTCGCTTGCAAACCACGTACTATATCGAGAACATTGGGTGCTACCAATCCTTTTCTGTGAACAAGGGGAAGCATGAAAAAATCAAAAGCTGCTGTTGAGACACCTTGGCGATCCATGAGCAGTCCCGAAAGCGTCACTCGAGTTTTCATAAGCTTCACAAGACCGGTTTTTTCAATAATATCTGTAACGAGTATACAGTCTTGAATATTATATTTGGCCAATGCTGGTTTATCATTTTTGAAGCGCTCTTCAATCTCTCTTACTTTTTCCATCCCCGTGCTTTGAATATCTTTATGAGTTCCCAATAGCTCATTAGCGACAGAATCTAGCTTCCAACTATCAAACTGATAAAATGCTGCTCTCATAGCATTAGGTCCATCAATTACAACTCGGCCCTTGATTCGAGCAAATTGCATGCCTCCCATCTTTTCACTTATAGAAACTTTTGTTCCTCTACGACCAAGATTTAGGGAGTGTCCCCAGCTTTGGCATTTTCGATCGAGAAATACCATATCAAAGCCCACAACATGCCATCCTAAAAGAATATCGGGATCAAGATCTTGAAGATCCCTTTCAAATTGTAGATAGCATGAGCGTTCATCTGGAAAATAGAAAAGCTCTCCATGACCAGGCTCCATAGGTCCTGAATCTCTTCCCACCATATAGACACGTTTCACTTCACGTGAAGAACTCTTATAGTGAAGTCCAATAGAGTAAAGATCATTTCCTCTAGAGGTCTCAATATCAAATGAAAGCATAGAGAGAGGAATATCTAAGGAGCGCTCAGACTTTCTCACTTGAGGATTGCGATAAACTCTTATCCCATTCTCTTCTTGATAGCCTCCAGAAAACTCGATCACTCCCTTAATAAATCTTTCCATAAGGAAGCGTTCGGTTGTTCTCACATCCGCTTCATAGGTTCTAACGCCTGCATCATCTTTAAATTTATAAAGATCACTTTGCCTATCAAAGTAACAAGCATCGACTTCTTTTTGAGCAAAGGACTTTAATCCAACAGGCTTTCTTGTGTATTGAATTCCTAGAGCAGCTGGAGAGGAATCTCTTTCAATAAAGAGAACCGGTTTTTCCTTATCTATAATAATTTGAAATGGGCCTTTTAAAGAGCGGCCATAATAGTGGAGTTCGTGACGATTTCCTACGTCTTCATGAGAAGCCGTAAGAAGAAAGCCAATTTCAAAATTTTCATTTTGCTCCATGCCTATATCTCCAATCATTTTGGCCGTAGAATGCGAGTGAATTTTAACAAGGATTTTCCCTATGAGTCACCTCTATCCTGAAATTGAACCCTACCACACCGATACCCTTTCGGTAAGTGATATCCACACCTTATATTACGAAGAAGTAGGTAATCCTGAAGGACGCCCCGTTGTTTTTCTACACGGTGGTCCAGGTGGCGGCTGTCAGGCAAATTACCGCCGCTATTTTGATCCAAAGAAATGGAGAATCATCCTCTTTGATCAAAGAGGATGTGGACAAAGTACTCCTTTTGCAGAACTAAAAGAAAATACGACTTGGGATCTTGTTGAAGATATCGAAAAACTAAGAAAGCATTTAAATATTGATACATGGGCAGTTTTTGGAGGATCTTGGGGTTCTACTCTTTCCCTAGCCTATTCCATAACTCACCCAGAAAAGGTGACGGCCATCTTTCTCAGAGGAATTTTTATGCTGAGAGAGAAAGAAATTAATTGGTTCTATCAAGAAGGCGCGAGCTATATCTTTCCCGATGCATGGGAAAAGTATATTGAGCCTATCCCTGAAAATGAAAGAGGAAATCTTGTTGAAGCCTTCTATAAAAGACTAACGGATGAAAATCCTAAAATAAGATCACAAGCAGCAAGAGCTTGGTCTGTCTGGGAAGCTTCAACTTCTAAACTCATTCAAGATGAAAACCTAATGGAGTCTTTTGGAGAGGATCATTTCGCTGAAGCTTTTGCTCGTATAGAATGCCACTACTTCACCAATAAAGGCTTTTTTGAAAGTGATGATTACCTACTTAAAAATGTTGGTAAAATTCGCCATATCCCCGCCATCATTGTCCAAGGTAGATATGATGTCGTTTGTCCCCCCACAAGTGCATGGGACTTACATCGTGCATGGCCAGAAGCTGAATTCGTCATGGTCCCAGATGCAGGACACTCCCTCTCAGAAGAAGGGATTACAAAAGTTCTCGTTGAAGCTACAGATCGACTTTAATCTAAGAGATTATAGAAAACCTTAACACCTATTTCTGTCCCCTTCTGTTCGAGGGGGCCACTTTCTTTTTTCTGATAATCAACAAAAGGTACAAAAGAAAGTGAGGAAGCTGCTGATAGCTTTCTCTCAATATCAAAGTTTAGAATGGCGTTATACCCGAAATCGAGTTCAAAGCGATCAGTTTTACTGGGAAGGTTGTACATCCCCATCCCTTCTAATGAAAGCTGAGTTCTTCCTTTTGAGTAGAATGCATAACGAGCTTTAAGATAGGGTGAAAAAATTTGAAAGCTCTTAACTTGCACAGTCGTTGCACTCAGAGCTGTCACGACTGGATCCTGACCATAGTGAAAACCGAAGCCTAGAGAAAATCGATTCCAATAGCTCACCATCCCCATATTAAAATTAAAGAAGGTGTCATCTCCAGCATCTAAAGTCAGTCCGTCGGGTTGAGAAAAAGATAATTTCTTATAACCAATTCCCAAGTCTAGAAAGAGGTCTTCTTCTAAAGGAAACTCCCCTCTGGCAGAAACCCCATAGGCCAAGTCAGACTCTAGATTAAGGGACTCTTGATCATTTTTAATATCGAGATTAAGAAGTGAAAAAGTAGCACCGATTTTAAGTTGAGCCGGTGTATAGACTTCTTCTTCATTTTTTTCAGATTGACTACTTTCAGATTCACTACTTTTTTCAGAAGCGGCTTGCTTAACACTTACTTCTTGTACTTCTTCCTTCGCCCCACTTTCAGCCTCATTTACTGTTGAGGCCATCTCTTGTGAAACAGAAGTATTCGAAAAATCCTCTTTAGAGCCTGGAAGATAGATTTCATTTCCTACAACCAGTAGATCAGCAGAACTTAGAACTTCTTTATTATATTCAAAAACTTTTTGAACACTTCCTTCATTTCCCCACAAGGGAAGATTTAAATTTTTACTTAAAAGAAGATTTCCCAACTGATCCCCAGGCTTTATCTGGTATTGACTCCAAACCCCAAGGGCCGGTTGCAATACGGATAGAGATAAGGACAATACAGTGGCTGTTCTAGTTACAATAGAAGTCATAGATGGTTTTTTCATGCTGAGAATATAGTTTCCCGTCAGAAAAAACACAATTCTTGAAGTCTAGCATTGTAATTTATACTTGAAAGAGAAGGCAAAAAAAAAGGATCTGCAAGTACCTTTAGACCCAAATCAAAAGTACCTACAGATCCTATTTAAATTGGCCTTTAACCCCAAAAACCATATTAGTCGGAGACAAAACTGACTAACATGAGGCCAATTTATGTTTCTCACTAAACACATCATCATGGCCTGTACAGGCCAATGATTGCAGTGTCTTAACCCCAATTTCGTGAGAAGCAATCTTGAGATAGTTATGCCCTATCTTGATAAAATTCACAATGGATTATTGAGTTGTAGAAGAAATTGAGTAAAAAAAGGCGAACGCTTCACATTTGTGAAAAACTATTCCTTAGCCCCTTCCTGAATCCAGCGTTTTACGAACTCCACCTCTTCCTTACTTAAAGGATTACGAGGAGGCATATTTCCTGAATTCACTTCTGTATACAAACTGGACCCTTCAGGATTGCCTGCTTCGGTAATCAGAGAAAAATACTCGGAGTAATCGAAGAGCTTTGAATATTCAGAGAGATCGACATCAGCACGGGCCTTATCCGGATTGTGACAACGGATACATTTATCTTGAAGAATACGCTCTTTTAAATTGGTATAAGTTGCCGGAAGCTTTGAAAGAGGCAGGACTTCAACTTTCTTTTCAATAGCTCCTTCTAAAATCCACCGACGAATATAATCAATTTCATCATGACTTAGCTTTGTACGAGGAGGCATGCTTCCTTTAAAAACTTCTGTATAAAGAGCAGACTGCTCAGGCATTCCTGGCTCTGTTATTGTTGAAAAATAAACACTGAAGCCAAAGATTGAACTATAGCTCGAAAGATCAACTTCACCCTTTGCTCTTTCTGGATTATGACAGCCAATACACTTGTCTTTCAAAATAAACTTTTTCAAGTTTTCATAATCAACGGCCATTGTTTTAAAGTCAGGCTTACTCGAATCCACGGGAGGAGGAGAACTATCGCCATCTCCACCCTTTTTTGCCCCCGTGTCTATCCAACGTTTAATTAAATCTATTTCACTCTCTGAAAGAGGAGTACGAGGGGGCATGGTTCCATTAAAAACTTCGAGAAAAAGTGTAGACTCTGAAGAGCGACCAGAAACCACTACTTTTCCTTGCTCACTTTCTCCTTCAAGAGTTGCTTCATATGTACTTAGATTAATTCCACCACGAGCACGGTTGGCATTGTGACATCCCAAGCACTTATTTTCTAAAATAGAATTCTTCAATATTTCGTAAGTAACCTCTTCATCCATAGGAATGGGTTCAACGACGACGTCTTCTGCAAAGCCAAGATTATCACTGAAATTGAATGGACCCTTATCACTACAAGATAGAACAGTAGTGAGGAAGAGCATTATCAATAGATTCATTCTTCTTAGAGAATAAGGAGTTTTCATAAGATAGCCATACGTGTTCTCACGCGATTAATCAAAGGCATAAAGTAAAAAGTATAGGAACTAAAATTGATCGTGAAAGCTCTTTTCGATTTCTTGCATAACTTGGTTAATGAGTATTCCTTTTTGTTTAGATTTATGAATAAGCATTCCAATGTCGTGCTCATAAAGCCCTTTATTCCCAACTTTTAAATTAACTTCTCTGATCTTCTTTGTATCAACAAGCTCATGAGCAACAAATTCAGGAAGAAAGCCTATTCCTAGTCCTTTTAAACATAAGGCCTTAGCCGACTCTAAAGAAGAAGTTCGATATACCTTCCTCTCCTCTAATCCAATTTCTAACAAAAAGTCCTCATTGGTCATCGCTGGAGCAAAACTATCAATCATCGTAATCAAGGGGGCCTTATCAACATGAGAGTAGATTTTCTTCCCCTTAGCTCTTTCGTAGAATTTGAATCTATCCTTTGCCATTTTCTTAATCACAAATTGCGAATTCCCCTTGGGATTCACAATTAACGCAATATCTATAACTCCCTTTTCTAAGAGTTCCTTCATTTCGGAGCTTCTCCCTGTGACAAGCTCTATAGATAAGTTAGGGTATTTCGGTAGAAAGTCCGCAAGAAAATGAGGCCAAAAATAGATACCAATGGAATCATAAGTTCCTATTTTCAAAGAACCCGCCATGGGATCATCGCCAAAGTCCAGACGCTTTTCAAGATCAGAAAGAGAATTAAATAGATTTTGGCAATATCTATAGAGTTCCTCTCCTTCATTTGTCAGTCTCACTCCTCTTGGGAGTCTGATAAAGAGTTCATGACCAATCACTTCCTCTAAGAGTTTAATCGATTTAGAAAGAGAGGGCTGAGTAATAAATACTTTCTCAGATGCTTTCTTCATTGATTTGCAGTTGGCCACTTCATAGAAGTATCTCAGCTTTTCCAGGTGTTCTTGTAACTTCATTCATACCCCTCAATAGAATTTTATTACCTATAGCTTCTAGTTATACCCTAAAAAGCTTTTTTCCAATTTTTTTATAAGGAATGTGAAGTTATTTTAGGACTACCTTAGGAAAACCAGAGGAGAGACTATGTTACAAGAATTTAAACGTCCTAAATATGATGAGAATCTCTCATCTTCAGTTTCAGAAGAACTTGTTAAGATCTTTGAAAAAAGAAGGACTATTCGTCAATACTCAAATGAGAAGCCAGACAGAGAAATTATTCTCAACGCAATTCGGGTAGCCTCTCTCGCCCCTAGTGGGGCAAATGCTCAACCTTGGCATTTCGCAGTCATTGAAAATCAGGCACTCAAAGAAGAAATTAAAGATAAGTGTGAAAAAGAAGAGTTCGATTTCTATCACAAGAATCCTAATCAGAAATGGATTGAAGACCTTAAGCATCTTCATACTCATGAAAAAAAGGAATTTCTCACTCAAGCCCCCTACCTTATTGCTATCTTCTATTCCCATTATTCCCACGATCAATCAGGAGAAAAGAAAACCCACTACTATGCAAAAGAGTCGGTAGGCTTGGCTGCTGGAATGCTATTATCCTCCCTGCATCTCTGTGGATTAAATACTTTAACCTACACTCCTAAGAGGATGCAATTTCTCAATGACCTCCTAGAGCGACCAAAGAATGAAAGGCCCTTTATGATTATTGCCTGCGGTGTTGCTCCAACAGATTGCGAGGTACCTCAAATTAGTAAAAAAACCATTCATGAAGTTACAAATTATTACCAAAATCCGTGACTATTTTTTTTACGCATAGGTATTTTTTTTAATGACTCCCCATAGAATGGCCAAATTGGTTTAGAATCGATCAATACTAATTCAATTGTTGAGGCATTTTATGAGTAGACTAGCGATCATTACATCTCTCTTACTTCTTTGGGGTATTGTTTTCTCTCGTGTATCAGCCCATCAACAAGAACAATCATCTCGATTAAAAATGAAAGCTCATTCAAATGAACTCACCCAAACAAAAGTGTCTAAACTTTAAACAAGTTGCCTACTATTTAGCCTTTTTCAGCATGAACGATTTCAAATGACAGCCAATACCCCCTGATATTGCCATCCTGGAGCATTTCCTTTCACAAACCTTTGGCACCAACGTTGCACAGAATATAAGACTTTGTAAGTTTACGAATCTGTAATAATCTAGCACTATAGCTCCCCTACTTTCTGTAAAAGAAAGTTTTAATGAGCTAAAAAAAAGAGGTTAAAATGAACATAAAGGCTATCAACAAATGGATCCCCAATTTAAAAAGACCTTTGGTAATAGCTGGTCCATGTTCAGCTGAAACCGAAGAACAAGTTATGACGACAGCAAAAGAACTTGTTCAAAACGAAGATGTTCGTATTTTTCGTGCTGGTATCTGGAAGCCAAGAACTCGTCCCAATAGCTTTGAAGGAGTTGGCGAAAAAGGTTTAAAGTGGTTAAAGCAAGTTAAAGAAGAAACAGGACTTTTAGTAACTACGGAAGTCGCCAATGCGGGACATGTTGAACTCGCCCTTAAAAATGATATTGATATACTCTGGATCGGAGCAAGAACAACGGTTAATCCTTTTTCCGTTCAAGAAATAGCTGATGCCTTAAAAGGCACAAATATTCCAGTCATGGTTAAAAATCCAATTAACGTTGACCTCGCCTTATGGATGGGTGCTCTTGAGCGTCTAAATCTAGCTGGACTTGATAAACTCGTTGCGATTCATAGAGGATTTTCCACTTCCGAAAAAACAGAATACCGAAATCAACCTCTATGGAGAATTCCTATAGAGCTAAAGAGACATCTTCCTGATCTCCCCATTATTTGTGACCCTTCCCATATCACAGGAGATCGCAATCGTATCGCACTTGTTTGTCAAAAAGCGATGGATGTTGACATGGATGGTGTAATGGTTGAAACCCACCCAAATCCCGAACAAGCATGGAGTGATGCTGCTCAACAAGTAACCCCTACGGCACTTGCCTCCATTATAAAATCATTAAACTTAAAAACAGAATTTTCTCCAGATCGAACTTTCGAACAAGACCTAGGAGATTTACGCTCTCAAATCGATAGAATCGATTCAGAAATTATTGAGTCCTTAAAAATGAGATTTAATATTGTTGAAAGAATCGGTGATCTTAAAATGAAAAATAGTGTAACAGCACTCCAAGTTCAAAGGCTGGATGCTATGATGAAGAGGATTGGTGACAAGGCCAAGAAAGTAGGACTTCGCCATGAATTTGTAGAAGAGATCTATCACGTCGTACACGAAGAATCGGTTAAACTTCAAACCGAGATGATGAGATCTTTTTTGAAAGATAAAAAAGACTCCTAGTCCCTAAGCTCTTCTGAGCAAGTTATTATTCGTGGCAAAAAAACTTGCTCCAGAGTACAATCTACATTGAATTATTTCTCTATAGCACTCGTTAGAGGAAATACTCATTTTGAGGAGAAGATTGTATGATTGCTGATCGTATTCACGCAGTAGAAGAGTCCAAATCAGTTAAGATGGCCGCTGTTATTCAAGAGCTCAGAGCAAAGGGTGAAGATATTATCAGCTTTAATGTTGGAGAACCCGACTTCCCTACTCCAGAACCGGTAATCAAAGCAACGAAATCTGCACTGGACCAAGGTCATACTCGCTATGCCCTAGTACCTGGAGAAGTCTTCCTACGTGAAGCCATAGTTAAGAAACTTAAAAGAGATCAAAATCTTGAGATAGGAATAGAGAATATATGCTTAAGTAATGGTTCAAAACAAGTTCTCTATAGTATTTTCCAAATTATATGTAATCCTGGTGATGAAGTTATAGTACCGAAACCTTTTTGGGTGAGCTTTCCAGAAGCCATTAAACTCGCGAGTGGTAAACCCGTTTTTACGGAATCTAATAACGGTCATCTTGATTGTAAGAGAATAAAAGAAGCTATTACAGAAAGAACAAGGGCCATCGTCATCAACTCTCCTAATAATCCCTCAGGTCTTCTTCCGAAGGAGGATGAGCTGAAAGAATTAATGGAAGTGGCCAAGAAAAAAGGTATCTACATTATCAGTGATGAAGCCTACGAGACTCTTACTTATCTCGATAAGCCTTTCATTGGTCCAGCAGGTTTATCGGACCCTAAGCTTGAAAATACTTTGATTGTACAAAGTTTTTCAAAATCATATTGCATGACAGGATTTAGACTTGGTTACGTGGTAGCGAGTAAAGAGTTTACGAAGGCAATGGCCAAATTACAAAGTCATGTATGTGGGAATGTTCCCGTTTTCATTCAAAAAGGAGCGCTTGCAGCTCTAGAAAATGAATCAGATATCGTTAACCATATGAAAAATGTCTTTTCTAGAAGAATGAATCTTGCTTATGAGAGATGTAAGAGAATCTTTCCCGGCACAGAAAAACCAGAAGGAGCCTTTTACCTCTTCCCCAAAATTGATCAGAAAATTCTAAAACAATTTGGAGGAGATAAAGAGTTGGCCATGCATATATTAAAAGAAGCAAAAGTAGCAATACTACCTGGTAGCTTCTTTGGCGAAGAAGGTTATCTTCGCATTTGTTTTGCAACTTCGGATGAGCTTATCGAAAAAGGCTTTAATGCAATCGAAACAGCACTTAAGGATTATCTATGAAAATTGGAATCATTGGGTTTGGACGCCTAGGAAAATTGATTGCCGCAAGATTAGTACAAGATGCAAATGTTCTAATCTACGATATTGAAAACTATCAAAAAGAAATTGAAGAAATTGGTGCCATTGCAAGCTCCATTGAAGAGGTTGCAAAATGTCCTATTATTATACCATTCGTACCCATGAGTTCTTTTCAGGATGTATTAAGAGAAATTGCACCCCTCTTAGAAAAGGATACACTGGTTATTGATGTTTGTTCAGTAAAGTCTGAGCCCGTCAAATGGATGAAAGAAATCCTACCCGATAGTGTCTCTCTACTAGGGACTCATCCAATGTTTGGACCTGACTCAGCTAAGAATACCTTATATGGTGCCAAGATTGTACTTACCCCTGTTAGGATCAAAGATGAAATCTTTCAAAATATCTCATCTTATTTATCTGATCATGGCCTCAAAGTAATTCATTCCACACCAGAGGAACATGATAAACAAATTGCTCACAGTCTCCTTCTCACCCATTTCCTTGGAAGAACATTAATGGACTTCGGAGCTGAATCCTTAGAAATCGATACAAAAGGATACAGACGACTTATGAAAATTCTCGAAACAGTAGAAAATGATTCATGGCAACTTTTTGAAGATATGAATCGCTATAATCCCTACGCAGAAGAAACAAGAAAAGAATTTCTTGAGAGCCTAACTCGTATCCATAAAAAGGTTTCCCAATAATGAAAGTTGCTTTCCAAGGTGAAAAAGGGGCATATTCCGAAGTGGCCCTAAGAAACTTTTTTAATGAAGAAGTAGAAGCTATAGGCTATGAACTAAGTGAAGAAGTAACAGATGCTCTCTTAAATAAAGAGGTGGCCATGGCCATTCTTCCTGTCGAAAATTCTATTGTGGGTAATGTAAATGTAAACTTAGATCTTCTCTATAAACATCCGCTTTTTGCGATTGGTGAAGTTTATCAGAATATTCATCATCATCTCTTGGCCAATAAAGGAGCAAAGATTGAAGAGCTAACCAAAGCCTATTCTCATCCCATTGCTCTAGCACAATGTCGTAATTTCTTAAATAAAAACTCAATTCAACCTGTGGCAGACTATGATACAGCAGGGAGCTGTAAACTTCTAAAAGAAAGAGGTACGCTTAACGAAGCAGCTATTGGATCTTATCTCTGTGCTGAAACTTATGGTTTAGAAATTTTGAGTGACGATATTCAAGAAACTCAAAATAATATTACCCGCTTTCTTGCACTTGTTAGAGAAGAAGAAATTCCAGAGTCCCTGCTTCAAACAAAGACATCCATTGCTTTTTCTGCCAACCATAGACCCGGAGCTCTCTTAGACTGTCTCCAAATTTTCAAAAAGTATAATATTAATCTGACAAAATTAGAGAGTCGTCCTATTCCAGAGGACCCCTTTCAATATATTTTCTTTGTAGATTTTCTCAGTGGAATAAAAGAGAGCAATACAATTCAATGCCTACAAGAACTTAACCAAGACGCCCACCATGTCAAAGTACTTGGTTCTTATCCTAAAGGACACAAAGAAGTTAATTAAACTGCTTTTTCTTCTCTTTAAGAGATGCACAACTCAGATTCTGATAATAGATTTTAAAATCAAATGAGTTTTGCATGATAATCTGAGGTGTTATCATCTCATCGATTTTAAAATATGATTTAAATGCATCATCAGCAAGATAGATATTAGCTTCATATTGATATCGAATCCTATCTCGTTTTAAAAGATTATTATCACCATAGAGAGCGATAACCTCAACTTCAAAATTCTTTCTTAAACAATCCATCTCACTCATTATTTTCTTACAAAATGGGCACTGAGGTGAAATGAGTATAAAGATTTTTATATTACTCTCTCTCTCTCCCTTGGAGGAATAGTACAGAAAGTCATTCGAATTAATACTTTTAATTCTCTTTGATTGATCTTTAGGAATATTATTATAATTATGAAGAGAACCTTCTCCTCTTGCTTCAACATTAAATCCCATTAATAAAAATATACAGAAAGAAAATTTAAATAAGGAAAAGGACTTATTAGTTGATGACATAACTAATCGGCAATTTGAAAAGGGCCACTTTCTCTAAAGACTTAGGAAGAGGCTTAAACTTCTTAACACGCTCAACAAGCTTCAGTGCGGCTTCATTTAAAAATGGAGAAGAGGACTCCCTAGAGACTTCAATATTAGAAAAACTCCCATCTAAATTGATTTTTAAAGATACGACTACCGTTCCATGGTGTCTTAATCTTCTCGCCTGTCGAGGATAGAACTTCTTCTTGTCTAGATATCGCTGCAACTCCTGAAGGTACTTGTCTACTTTCTCTTTGATCTCACCTTGAGAAAGAGAAGATATACTCTTCGTTGCTAATTCTTTCTTAAGATTATCATCTTCGTTTACAGCTTTCTTTCTAAGTCTTTTCTTCGATAACGGCCTGTCCTTTTGAGTGACACTTTTTTCTACAAGTTTATCTACTTTCTTTTCCCTTATAACAGGTTCAACCTTAGGTTTAGTGATAGTGACTTTAAAAATAACAGTTCCCTCTTCTTCATGGCTCGATGATTTTAAGGAATAGAATTTCTGTTCCTCTTGATTTTCAGTAAGAGGAGAATAAATCAAAAATAAACCATGTAAAAAAAGACTCATTAACAAAGCTATAGAAAAGAGTCTTGAAACTTTAGAATTCATTGATTATAAAACTAACATAAATGCAACAGACTTGCAAAAACAAACAAGCATGAGTGTACAATGAAATATACCTTTTCTCTCTTATCCAAGCACTTGATTTTACTAACAATTATTCTAATATCTTGTGCAAAAGAGCCAAATCCTGCTGTTCCTTATCTTCCTTCTTTAGAGGAAGGTTCCGATGATCTTGTCGGAGAAAGCTCTTCTTTAACCTTTATCTTTGATGGCCGCGACTTTCTAGGAACTCAATGTAAAATTAGCCTCACTCAAGTTGAGCAATTAGAGGGCAAAGAAAATATCTCTTGGATAATGGATATCGACTATCTTCTTCATGGAGAAAAACTCAATAGCTCTATTCTTAGACCCTATATCTATAATAGAGCTGAACGGACTTATTCACTTTATCAAAATCAAAAGTTTGAAACAGGCGAGACTCTTCATCTGTTTGGTATACTAACGAGAAGTTCTCTAACTGATCCCAACCAACTTGATCAATATGAACAAAATGGAGAACTCATTTTTTCCGTTCACGTTGAACTTAAAAATCCCTCCTCCCATGAAGCGTTCATAAATTTTCTATCTGCCACCAAAGAAATTCAAGGAAATCCAGAGCTCTTTAACAATTACTTTGCCCAGCTTGATCAAATCAAGAGAATTCGATTTAAAAGTTTCCATAGTAATCACTATGATTCTGGTGGATGTCTCGACTACACTCCGTTTGAAGTTGTTGAAAAAGAATAAGGTCCATAGATGCAATATAGAATATATTCCCATTTAATTTTGATAATGCTTAGTTTTTCAACATTGGCACAAGAGTCAGTGGTGGCACCAACTTTGATTATTGAAGACAAGGAAGATAAAGAAAGTGGATATACGACTCAAACAAGTAGCTTACTCAACCCTTATCAGACCTTTAAAAGTGAAAATGTTGCTCGTGAAAAACTTAATGATAATAGCAGACAAAATCTTTCAGAACTCCTAGATGATCAGATTGGAGTTGATTCACAAATCTATTGTGCAAACTGTGGAGCGAAGAGATTAAGCATAAACGGATTAAAGGGTGAACATACTTCTATTTTAATTGACGGACTTCCCTTACATTCCGCAGTATCTAGCTTTTATGGTGTCGATAATATTCCTATAACTGCACTTAAAGATGTCTATGTTATGAGAGGAACAGGGGCATCTTTAACCAATCCAGAAGCGATCGGTGGAACACTAGATCTTATCACAATAGATCCCCTTAATTTTAACCACAAGATTGGTCTATCTTATGGTTTTGATGATCATTTAGAAGGTAAGTCTAAAAACTTCCAATTTCTCACAGGTTTTACTCATGAATCTAAAAAATGGGGACTCTATCTTTCCGGTCAAGCCTCACGTTTAGATACATGGGATGTCGATGATAATAAAGTTTCAGAATCTCCGCAAAGAGAATCAAAGAACATCATGGCCAAAGGGCGCTTCCTTATTGGAAAGAGTGATTTCTCACTAAGAGGATCTATTAATGAACTCGAGATCTTAGGTGGATATGTTCATCCAGAGAAGCCTGAAACGGTTTCGGCCTTAGCCCCTGGTGAGACTGATTTTATTAATGGAAGTGTTCATGAAGACTTTATTGGCGATCCGGCCAAAATAACAGACTGGGTAGAAGTTAAACGTCAAGAGGCTGCCCTTACCTCTACTCATTATATCAATTCGAATACGACATTCGAATTTAAGTCAGGATTTGCAAGGCAGGAACAATCAGCTATCTATCAACATGGTTTTGATTACGCAAATACAGACAATCTCTTCGTTATGGATGGTAATATTCAATATGCGACGAACTCTGGATCTCTATTTAAAGTTGGACTTTTCTTAAAGGACCAAAGACTTAGATCTGCATCTCTTAAGCTCTTCGAACAAAGAGACGTCAAGAAAGATAATTTTGATTACCTCTCAACAGCAGGTTATCTATCCTACACCCTCTTCCTAGAAAATGTAGAACTCGACTTTGCTTTAAGAGCAGATAGAATCAATCTTAACTGGCTGGAGCTTGAAAATAAAATTGAAAAAACAATACTGGCTCCAAGATTTATGGCCCTACATAATATCACAGAGCATCTGACTCAAAGATTTTCTTATGGATTAGGCTATAGAGCCCCTCTCACATTCTTTGAATCTCAACATGGAAATAGTGAAAGTGGCTATCAAGTGAATATTACAGAGTTAGAAAAGTCTCATTCATTTGTCTATTCACTTAGTTACAATACTCCAAATGGTTATCTGACGTTTGGATCTCACTATACCCTCTTACAAAATATGGCCTATGGATTTGAACAATATAATGTTCCTATTCTTTATCAAAATGAAACGAAAGACTTTAAAATTTTAGTTAATGATCTTCTACTCGGTTGGAAGCCTAGTGATAAATGGTTACTTGAAACCTCATTTGAAGTCTTCACTTATCAAGACTCTTACAAAAGAAGATTACCGACAGCTGCTATTGAAGAGAGAATTCAACTTAAAACAAGCTATGACCACAATCATTGGGCTTTTCGCTCTATTTTAAGTGTTATTCCTAGTCGTGATCTCACGGCCTATGGTAATTATCGTTTTCATTATATAAATAGAGATCAGTCTGAAGAACCTAACTTATCAGATAACATGAGAAAAAAAGGAATGAAATCACCCACCTTCCTCACTCTTGATCTCTCTGTTCAGTACAAGCTTAACCAAAAACAAAGTTTTACTTTCTCAGTTGATAATCTTTTTGATTATACCCAAGCTTCAAGAAATGATACTCCAACAACTTGGCATTGGCATTTCCAGCATGCTCACTTTGATGGATTACATACTTGGGGCCCAAATAGAGGAAGAACTTTTAACCTTTCATATAACGCTGATTTTTAAAATCAAAGGAGAACATGATGAAAAAATCGATTCTATTAAGCTTACTTATTATGATGCCAAATCTTCATGCCTTTACAGGAGAAGAACTTATTCAGGCCAGTCAACAAACATTAGCTCAAGCCATCTTTGAAGTTGATCAGGATTCTATCGAAGCATTCCAAGTAGAAAATGGTCAACATACTATGGATGCTATTGTTAGAGCATATGATGAAGTTCATGGAGAAGATGTTGATCTTGAGTTTGGTTGTCACCTCCACGGAACTCATGTTGCTTGTCACGAGAGTGGACACACCCATCTTAATAAGTCTTTTGGATTTAATGACTTCTACCAAGGTTACCTCTCTTCAGTAAAAATGCTACGTGAGTCGTTCCAAAATACTGGTCGTTCACTTGATAGCCTCTTACTTATCAAAGCTTGGAAAGGCGAACATCACCACAAAGCAGCTGATGAGGGTGAAGTATGGGTAAAATACGAATACACTGAGCAAGGACAGGTGAAAGAAATCTTCACGAATTGTCACCGTCATGAAGGAGAAGCATTCTTTAGCTGTCACTTTCAATTTGCTGGTGAAGATGAGCCAACACTCGAAGACGATCATGGAGACGATCATGATCACGACCATGACCATGACCATAATCACTAATTAACATTTAGAGTTGGGCATAAGTTCTAGAGAGTTTAGAGAGTTTAGAAAGTTAAGAAAGTTTCTCTCTCTCAGACTTATGCCACTTCTTAATATCCACTCTCATCACAAGAATTTCTATAAGTGTAAAAGCTCCAAAGACAATATAGAAACCAATCGTTTTCCAAAAAAGCCATTGGTCAGTACTTCCCTTTATGGCCATTACGGCCATAAAGCTGCCGTAAATGACGAATAAGAACACCATATGCTTCTCTAGCTTCTGTAATATAAATCCAGGCAGGGGTGTCTTCTTAGGCATACTCTCCATCATTTCGAGCATCAAGCCCTTTCCTTTCCACAAGCGATATCCCATATATCCTCCAATGGCCCATCCGGAAAATGCAGGCTGCAGTTTAAACCAAATGCCTTCATCTCCTAATAGCGAAAGAAGGCCTAAAAAGAGTAAGAGAAAGAAATTGAATTTGGAAAGAGTGTGAACATGTTTGGTATAGAAATATTCTATCGATACTTCTGCTACGGCCAGGGCAAGTCCCCCTAACACAGCAATACGTATCGGATAATTTTCTTCTAAGTACCAATAAGCAATTGCTGGTAAAAAGGATAAGAAAAAGAAATTCTTATTATTCATAAGATCTCAATCAACTGGAGATAAATGATCTTAAGAAGCTTTTTTAAGATGCTTAAGAGATTCTTTCTGCTCCATAAAATGTTCTAATTCCTCTTTAACTGAAGAAGGGTCAATTATATCAATTTCCGAATATATTGTAGCTAGCCACTTGTAAAGTTCATTTGAAACTTCAACTGAAGCAGCCCAAATAAACTCACCTTCCGTATTCGTTGTAACAAACGGATTTCCTAGGAAGTGAAAATCAGGATTTAAATTAACCTTTTCCGGTGCACTTACTTTCATAACAAGACGTTGCTCATTACCGGAAATAGCTCTAACCGCAGAAATAAAATCATCTACTTCTGCACTTGCATAATTGGCCCTATAATCAGAGCCTCCTTCAATACGATAAGCCTCTATTTCATCAATATCTACACAAGTTAAACATCTATCATTAGTTTCTTCTCCAATAATAGAGAGAACACCATCAATATAGACTACTTTATGAACAAAAATATCAAAGTTTCTCTTGTCCTTTGTTTCTAAATTAATTTGTTCATCTTTCAATATCACTTCATTGACGGCCTTTAATAATTTTTCCTTATCATGACCTAATTCTCTCGTTAATTCACCCATCGTTCTTTCTTCATCCATATACTGATAAAAGTCGGCATTGGGGTATTTATTCTCAAGTCGGTTGAGACAGTTGGCCAAGGTATTATAAATGGCCTTTCCTTTATTTTCATCTAATAGCGGAAAGTGGGCTTGCATAGCGAGCCATTCGCTTAAAGAAATATTCATTTTGAATTGAGGCTTTTTACCTGTCAAAATGATCCAAGCATCATGTGTTTTATTCTCTATTTTTATAGGATGACCAAATTTTTTAAGAAAAGTTACAACCTCTTCAATATCTTCAACAGTATATTGGATTCCCATATGAGATATCAGCTCTGTAAAGGAAACATCCTGATTGAGAGAATCAATCGTTGAAATGAGTTTCCAATATTTATTATCTAAAAACTTATGAGAGGGTGAGTTCATTTATACACCTTTGTCTTTCTGGGCACTTAGCTAATTTATTGTTAAATTGTGCTCCCTAATACTTTAGCAATCTCATCGGGTACTCAGTCTAAAGCTTTAGATCTTTTTTTCTCATATAAGGCCAACTATCTGATCTTAGGTTATACTTTATTCATGCCATTACGATCACTCATGAAAAATCCAATGCTCGTTGTCGGCGTCCTTATGATGATGATCTTCCTCTTTCAAGCTGGAAAGAAATTCAACTGGTGGGAATCTCGACGTCAAAAACTTATGCCAAGTAGCTGTAAGGCCGTTCTCGTCAAATTAGAAAGAAGGATACCTGAAAATTGGCAAACCTCTTGTGAAGGTAAGATATTTAATAATCTCGCCGTTGAAATCAATTATCCAGTGCTAGAAAAGCAGGAGAAACAAAAGGATCAAGCTAAGTCGAATAAGGATAGAGTACGCTCACTACTCTATCGCGAAATGGCCAATGATCTGATCTCCATAGCCAAAAACTCTCCCTCTGATAATCTTGAAAAAACAGATATCGTTCGCATAAAGCTGATCCATCCAGAAATGACCATCAATGCAGTTACTGAAGGTAAATATATCGTTAAGCTACAAACTTTACGCGATAAAAGACTTATTGCTGAACATTTAAAAGTTACTGTACAAGTACAAGAGACCCTTCCCGAAAAGAAAAACTGAAAAAGTCTAGGCCCCAGAAGTGGGACGCTGTATAAACCTGACCATTCTCAAATTCGTACTGAAAACAATGAAGACCAAAACTATCTTTTTCAGAAGCTCCATATAGGGTATCTCCCCAAATGGGATATCCAAGTAGCGCTAGCTGAACACGTATCTGATGCCTTCTCCCTTCTTTTAATGAAACTTTTAAAAGCGATGCTTGATCGGTAACCATTAAAACTTCAATATCAATATGGGACAAAAGACCTTGATCACTTGCTTTAACTTTCTTACCAGAAGTGGTCAACTTGTGCTCATAAACACCATTTTTTAAACTAAATCTTCCCTCTACGACTACGAGATAAACTTTTTCTTTTATCAAATCTTTATGTCTTCGCATTTGATCGTAGAGATGACCATTCGAACTCAATAGAACAAGACCAGATGTTTCATAATCAATTCTGTAGAGAAGACCGCCATCCCAAGGAGACTTATCTTCAAGCTCCGTTTCTTCAAGTAGATAGTTTGAGTAACCTTTCTTTCTTAAAAAACTAAGCAGATTATTTTTTTCATTATAAGTTAAAGGATGGATATGGAGATGACTTGGTTTGTGCACGGCCAAGATATCACCTCTTTCTTCGATGACAAAGGGTGCTTCTTTCGCCTCTCCCCATTCAAAACTAGGATTGATAATCCCCCAATTATGAAGTTCTTGGGGGATACTTATTTCCTCTCGATAGCGAATTCTTCGACATCGTTCTTTCTTTGAAAGATTCGATTTCTTAATTCTCGCCTTGGAATGACCGAGAATCATTAAAACTTCTTCAAATGTTCTCTCTTCTCCAAGCCAACACAAGTTTTTCATTTATCGTGATTCAACCTTGTGACCAGAAGTGACTATATCTCTTTTTCGAATAATAAACTCGACTCTACGATTACGAGAAGGGTCTTGCTGACCAGTACTGCTTAAAACCTTATCCGGTCTCGTATCTCCATAGAATGTAGTCGTCACTTTATCAGGTCTCACCCCACGCTTCACCATACTACGGGCTACAGCCGCAGCTCTTTGGGCAGAGAGCATGAATGCATCAATATTGCCATCCTCTTTAGAGACTTCGCCTCTGGAGGCATGACCTATAACATAGAGAGTCCAGTCGTTATCAGATAACATATTTATAATTTTATCAAAAACTTCTATGGGAATTTTCGTAGGTGTAACACTTCCTCTCTCAAAGAAAATTTTATCTTTAATAAGAACTTTAATTCCCTCCGCCATTTCATGAACTTCAACATTGTCGGCGAGATTAAATTCAGAAAGATCTTTCTTAATTTGAGATAAGGTCTCATCACTTTCTCTATTGATTTCATGCTTATCTAGAATCCCTTCCATGGTAAGGAAATCGATAGGGAAAGGCTTTATCGGTTGTTGCGACTCTAACATAGTTGGAGAATCATCGGGAGACTTCCCTTTTTGGATTACCTCTCCATGCTTGAGTACATTTCCACCAAAAGCATTACGAATAGAACCCAGAGCCGCTTCGTATTTAGCTGATTCTGTTTTAGCAAAAGAGAGAAGTAAAACAAAGAATGTAAGAAGAAGTGTTACCAGGTCAGAAAATGTCGCCATCCATCCAGGAAGACCAGGAACACATACTTCACATTTTGGACATTCAGCAGCTGCTGCGCCACCTTCTCCTCCACCTGCTTCAATATTTTCTTCATCAGCCATAACGGACCTTCTTTATAAAATGAATTATTCTTCGTCGCCACTATCTCCAACTTCACGTTGAGCAGGAGGTAGAAAACTATTGAGTTTCTCTTTAATGAGTCTTGGGTTTTCACCAGCGACAATCCCTAACGTTCCAGCAATGACTATATTCATTTTTGTGATTTCAGCTGTTGAACGATATGAGAGCTTATTTTTAATTGGGTTACAAAGAGCATTGGCGATAACCGCTCCATAAAAAGTCGTTAAAAGGGCAACCGCCATAGCAGGACCAATCGCGGCTTGGTCAGACAGGTTACCAAGCATGATCACTAGACCAATCAGGGTTCCAATCATTCCAAAGGCAGGTCCATCTTCGGCCATTCCCCCAAAAATATCAGCCCCTACTTTGTGTCTTTCTTCCATTGCATCGATTTCAAGTTGTAAGATTGAACTAATGACTTCAGGAGGTCTATTATCTGCTGCTAACGTCATGGCCTTTTTCATAAAAGGATCATCAATAGGTTGCTTTTCAAGAGCAAATACTGATTCCCTTCTCGCTGTTTCGGCTAACTTACCAATTTCTTCGATCGTATCTTTTGGATCTGCTGGTGTGAAAAAGAGAGCTTTTAATCCAATACCAACAACACCCTTAACCACTTCCATCGGCCACTTAATAAAGGTTGAACCAATCATTCCAAAGATAACAACGATCACTGAAGGGATATCGATAAATGCGACAATATCACCCCCAACGAGAATTGAACCTAGAATGGCTCCAAATGCTAGTACGACACCAATGACTGTACCGATATCCATATTTCACTCCATTGATCGAACTCTTCTTTTGAAAAGTCTTCAAAGTATAATCTTCATCGAATAAACTGCTTCATTCCACATTTCGGAGTCTTATAAAATTAATCAATCCAACTCGTTGTTATTAAAGAAAAGGGAAAGAAATTCCGGAACAGACTGCTCAACTATCTATCTTATCACGACAGGATTACCGTTCGTTGTAGCCTCTCCCCTCTTCCTATAAAATAAATCTATTCGATCTCTTTTAAGTTCAAATCAATAAAGGTAAATCATGATCAAAGTGGAAGGCCTCACTAAGGTGTACGACTCGGATATTCGTGCCGTAAACGATATTTCATTTACAATTCCAAAAGGAAAAATCGCCTGTATTATCGGTACCAGTGGCTGTGGAAAGACAACAACTTTAAAGATGATCAATCGCCTTATTGAGCCCAGTGAAGGGAAAATTTGGATTGATGATAAAGAATGTCATGAAATGGATGCTGTCCATTGGAGGAGAAGAATTGGCTATGTCATTCAAAAGGCAGGACTCCTTCCCCACCTTACAGTAAGAGAAAATATAGAACTCTTGGCCAAAATAATAAAGCGTCCAAAAAGAGAACGATTAAAGAGATCAAATGAATTACTAGAGATGATCGATCTCGATCCCTCGGAGTTTGCAACTCGCTATCCTATTGAACTTAGTGGTGGGCAGCAACAAAGAGTTGGAATAGCAAGGGCCTTAATGGAAGATCCTCCAGTCCTACTTATGGATGAGCCATTTGGAGCTTTAGACCCGATTACTCGAAATACAATGCACGAGGAAGTCCTCCACTTGAATTCAAAATTAGGAAAAACCTTTGTCATTGTCACTCACGATATGGAAGAAGCCTTTAAATTAGGTGATGAAATACTTCTTATGGATAAAGGAGAGATCGTTCAGAAGGGTTCTAAAGAGGACTTTATTAATCATCCCAAGAATGACTTTGTAGAAGCCTTTGTCACACAACAACTCAATAGGGATAACTTATGAGAATGTACTTAATCTGGATTCTCTTCGTATTATCCAACTTATCTTTTGCCCAAAAGAGCAACGATATAAATCCAATCAAAGTTGGCTCAAAAATTTTCACGGAAGGACAAATATTAGGTGAAATGATGACTCTAGTTCTGAACGAGAAACTGGATCATCCCGCAACAGCCCAGTTAAATTTTGGTGGAACCAAGGTCGTGTTTGATGCACTTCTTGGAGAAGATATCGATATCTATCCCGAATATACGGGCACAGGTTATGTATTCATTTTAAAGAAAGAAAATCTTATTAGAGATCCAGAGAGAATATATAAAGAAGTCGCACTCGCCTATAAAGAACGCTATCAAATCCTATGGAGCCCACCAATGGGCTTTAATAACTCCTACGCACTTGTTGTCAGAAAAGATGACCCTCGTTTTTCAGGCATAAGCAAGCTCAGTCAGCTTCCAAAGGATCTCAGATCATTTCGTTATGCTTCTCCTCATGAATTTATGGAGAGAACTGATGGCTTTCGTTCCTTTAAGGACTTCTATCAATTTCAATTTGACCCTTCCCAGATCATGGGGATGGATGCAGGTCTCATGTATAGTGCCTTAAAAGAGAAGCAAGTGGACATGATTATGGCCTATGCAACAGATGGGAGAATTGAGGCCTATCATTTAAAAACCATTAAAGATGATCTTCATTTCTTCCCCCCCTATTGGGCAGCATGGAACTTTAAGGAAAAAACTCTTAAGAAATATCCCATTTTAAAAGAGGCCACTGAACTCTTTCACAATCTCATTTCAGAAGAAGAAATGATCCGGATGAATGCTGCTGTGGATGAATATAAAAGAAGTCCAAAAGAAGTTGCAAGGAACTTTCTTATTAAAAAAGGAATTCTTACAGGGAAAGTGAATAAGAAATCTTCCCATTCGAAAAGAGGAGTTCTTGAGTTTCTCTATCAGAAAAGATTCTATCTCTATAAAATTATGAAAGAGCATATTCAACTCTCAAGCCTATCGCTCTTTCTTGCTATCTTAATTTCTCTTCCTCTAGGGATTTTATTAACTCGCTATCAGAAAATTTCAGGTCCTGTTTTTGCCGTTATAAATACTTTGCAAACCATCCCTAGTCTCGCCCTACTTGGTCTGCTCATTCCCTTAACCGGAATTGGATTTGTTCCGGCCATCACGGCCCTATTCTTATATTGCCTCTTACCCCTGATAAGAAATACCTATACGGGCATTCAAGGTGTGGATAGTAAATATATTGAAGCATCTAAGGGTATGGGTCTTACCTCTTTTCAAATTCTCAAGACAGTGGAAATCCCCTTGGCCTTACCCGTTATACTTGCCGGAGTTAGAACCTCCTCAGTCATCGTTATTGGAACCGCAACCCTTGCGGCACTAGTGGGAGCTGGAGGCTTGGGTGAGCCGATATTTCGTGGAGTAGCGACGATCAATTCCTCTCTCATTCTCTTAGGAGCTATTCCTTCTGCCCTTTTGGCCATCCTTGTTGATAAAGCGCTCTCCTTAGCAGAGAGAAAACTTATCTCTAAAGGATTACAGCTCCAAGAAAAAAGATGACAGATGAATATCTACCCTAAACTTTTTCCTTTAAAGACCGTAATGGGCTAAACTAATAAGCTATGGAAGAAGTACTTAATAAATTCCTATTTATTACCTCCTTAATTTTACTCTCGAGTATTTTTCTGAGTAAATCCTCTAGTCGTTTTGGACTTCCTATTCTAATCCTCTTTCTCTTTATGGGAATGATTGCTGGAAGTGAGGGACTAGGCGGAATTCAATTTGAAAATTATGAACTGACTCACACCCTTAGCTTAATTGCGATGTGTTTAATTATTTTTAATGGAGCAGTTGAAACAAAACTCAAAGATGTTAAACCTATTTTGGTTTCTGGTACTCTTCTATCCACTTTAGGAATTTTATTTACCGCTCTCTTTGTAGGATACTTTACCTTTCTTATTACTCCCCTCTCGCTGGAGCAGTCCCTCCTAGTAGGTACCACCTTATCTGCGACGGATGCTGCCTCAGTTTTTGCAGCCTTTAAAGATAAGAAAGCTCAGGTCAGAAGGAAGGTTAAGAATCTACTGGTCTTTGAATCGGGAAGTAATGATCCCATGGCCTACTTTCTTGTGACCTTACTTGTGGGCTATATCAATCTTGGTGGAGATCAGATTAAGCAGTCGCTTATTCTCTTAGTCGTCAATCCCTTGGTGGGAATGTTCATTGGCTGGATGTTGGCGAACCTCTTTATTAAAGTCAATAATCGCATTAATCTTGAGTACCTTGGTCTCTATCCGGCCCTTACTCTGGCCTTTTTATTCTTATGCTACTCCATGACCACAATCTTATACGGAAATGGTTTTCTCTCTGTATATATTTTTGGACTTCTCGCAGGTAATCAAAGAATTCTTCACAAGAATGTTCTCTACACTTTCTATGATGGCCTCTCTTGGATTGCCCAAATAGGACTCTTTGTCATGCTAGGTCTATTAGTCTTTCCCAGCAGACTCGTAACGGTTGCTCCTAAGGGAATTCTTATTGCTCTATTTTTGATTTTTATTGCCCGTCCTATTGTGGTTTATCTCTTTCTTTGGAGAACTAAATTTAATAACAAAGAGAAGTTCTTTATTTCTTGGGCTGGCCTAAAAGGGGCGACGCCAATTGTTTTCGCATGCTTTGTCGCCACTCACTTTGGGGAGAAGGCCAACTCCCTATTTGATATTGTCTTCTTTGTCGTTTTGGCCTCTGCTCTCATCCAAGGTTCTTCATTAAAATGGGTCGCACGAAAGCTTGAGTTGCTCTTTGAGACTATTGAGGATCCCAACTTCCCTGTCGATATTGACCTCATTGAAAAGACTAAAAATGGCATTATCCAGTACCGTATTCGTAAAAAAGATTATGCCCATGAAAAGAGAATTATCGACCTCAAATTCCCCAAAGGAACTAAAGTTCTCTTTCTTAAGCGAAGCGGACAATTTATTATCCCTGATGGTGCAACTGTTTTACTGGCGGGAGATAACGCTCTCGTGGTGACCAATAACAAAGATGAAATCAATGAGGCGATAGAGCATCTTCAAGTCGAGCCCGAAGCCACCCCTATATTGAATACCTAATTTTAGGCAAAAAAAAGCCCTGCATTAAACAGGGAAGTCATGCAGGGCCTTTTCTAAACTCCATAGTCCATCCTAACAGTGGAGTCCAAATCAATATCTTTTTTAATCTATTAAACTCTTATTCTTTTCTAGAAAATTAACCATTGTTTTTCTTAAGTCTGCCATAGAGATATCTTCTCCATCGACAATAAGCTCAGACTTAATAAACTCAACAGGAAAACCTGTCATCATGGACAATGAGTCTAGAGATACTTTTTCAGCTTCTCTTTCTCTTACGCATTCCATTGTTTCTCTCTCGCCTTCTGTGCCACCTTGCACCAACTTTAATGACGTACTGGCCATCATATCAACACTCCCTTGTCCAACTTCTTACTCCAGGGGATAATTGTGTCTCTGACAGCTTTGGACATTTCGCCAAAAATGTTCCAAACCCGTTATCCCTAAGGAGCGCACTTCCTTGCGCGTTTTGTAAATCATATCTATCCAAAAATTTCTATGTCAACATAATTAGACAAAACTCAAAATAATGTAAGAATATATTAGAGTGCTAACGTACTGTTTTTATTGATTAAACCGAATTTGCTTAGGACAAAAAACGGACAAAAGAATGAGTTTTGTCCAAAATTTCGCGATATTCTTCATCGCATTCACTCGATATCGTAACGCCACCGCCCGACCAATAAAGGAGTTTGGCCATTTGTGTCTCAGCTTTGTCTTTAACAGGCGTAAAATAGCCTGAACGAATATTAATACTTGCTCCAATAAATTCAGAGGACTTGAGAATCGAACTACCACAATAGAATCCCCGATGACTTGGTTCTAATGAACTAATAATTTCCATGACCCTCTTCTTTGGTGCCCCGGTTATAGAGCCACCGGGAAATAGAGAACGAATCATTTTTAATAAACTGACTTCGTCACTAAGATCTACTTTTAAATGAGAATAACTATGAACAAGTCCGGGAACATCCATTCTCTCTTTTAAGGCCAAAACCTCGACTTGGGGATCTTCAATGCGATTAAGATCATTTCGTAGAAGGTCAGTGATCATATAAAGCTCAGATTCATTCTTCTGTGAGCCTTTTAGTGTCTCCCATGCATTGGGTATATCACTTGAGATAGTCCCTTTAATGGGACGCGTATGAAGCTCCCAGCCCCCTTCCCGTTCTTGGAGGTCAAATAAGCACTCAGGAGAATTGCTAAAATAATGGGTACCATTCACTGAGGTAAAATGAGCATAATCTCCCCTATGCTCTTTATTTTTCCATCGACTCAAAAATTCATCGAGCTTAAAGTCTGAGATCATCAAAGACTGGGGAAAAGTTAAATTATATTGATAGCAATCACCTCTTAGAAGATGTTCTCGTCCTTTGCTGAAGGCGACTTCATAATCTGTAGGAGAAGAAGGTGCGAGCTTGACCTTAAGGGATTTTAACTTTTTTGGATCACAGTCTTCAAGGGGCAACCTCGAAGTGTAAACCATCCATATTCCAAGAATGGTTTCGTCGTCTAATTCATTCCAGACACTTGTATCTTCAATATAGTGACCAAGTTCGTAGAAGCAATGAATTAGAGTTGTTTCATTTCTTACAGAAGAATATCCCACTTCCTCACGGCCAAGCTTTTCAAGAAACTCTTCTAGTCCACCAACGTAACACTTGTTGGTCAAAATATTTTGAGTTTTAGTCTTGGTAAAGACAAGGGCTTCACTAGGATTATAAAGAAGATGAAGTTCTCCCAAAATATTGAAGAGAGAATAAATATCATTTTCTAAATCAAAGTGAGAAGGGAGCTCACTCCAATTATTGGTTGTCATTATCCTGATAGGTTAGATTTTCAAATGAGGTATAAGCTCCAACCCAAGCAAGCTTAGCTGTTCCGGTTTCACCACCACGGTTCTTCCCAACAATAACTTCAGCTACACCAGGCTCTTTTGTATCTGGATGATAAACCTCATCACGATAAACGAACATTACAATATCGGCATCCTGCTCAATCGCACCAGATTCACGAAGGTCAGCAGTGGTAGGTCTTTTATTTGGCCTTGCTTCAACCCCACGGTTAAGCTGAGAAAGAGCTATAATGGGGCATTCCAATTCTTTGGCCAAAGTCTTTAACCCACGAGACATCTCTGAAATTTGCTGCTCTCGAGAGATACTCTTATTGTGAGGGTTCATCAGCTGAAGGTAGTCGATGATTATCATTCCAAGTCCGTGTTCAGATTGAATCTTACGACATTGGGACTGAATATCTAAAATAGTAGACTCACCGTTATCATTAATAAAAATGGGAAAACTAGATAGCTCCTTAACCGCTTGTCCGATATTACGAAGATCTGTATCTAAGAAGTTCTTTGTTCTCAACCTCTTAGAATCAACCTTGGCCTTGGAACTCAATAGCCTCATCGATAATTCTTTATCAATCATCTCCAGAGAGAAAATAGCTACGGGCTTTTGGTGGATCTCACAAACATTAGTTGCAATATTTAGGGCCAATGAGGTCTTCCCCATTGCTGGACGAGCAGCTAGAACTACCAACTGACCTGCTTGGAGGCCAAGTAAGAGAGAATCAAGCTTAGGGTATCCTGTACTTATCCCTTGAATTTCTCCAGGGTTTCTCGACATATCCTCAAGTTCTTTTAAGTTCTCACGTAGACAATTATTAAGCCTTTCCATCTTTCCAGACTTGGCGTCATTAGTGAGCTTAAAAAAGTCGGCTTCAACTTCTTGGATAAATTCTTCGGCTTTACCTTGATAATTAAAGCCTCTTTCAGTAACCCTCATGGCCGTTCTTAAAATTTCACGGATTGAAGATTTATCTTTTACTGTTTTAGCATAGTGGTAAATATTGGCAGAGGAAGCCTGCTCTTCAACAAGCTCAACAATAGCCGCAGTTCCTCCAGCATCTTCAAGTTTACCCATCTCATTGAGTTTTGAGCTTACGGTTACGTAATCAACAGGTTGATGATCGAGAACAAGGTCTTTGATCGCTGTAAAAATTTGTCCGTAAATAGGATGATAGAAATCTGCTTTATCTAATTTAAGGTCAGAAATATCATCAAAAGATTGCCCGTCTATGAGTAGACAACCAAGTAGAGAACGTTCGGCAAGGAGATCATGGGGAAGCTCACGAGTTTTAGGATTCGCAGAATTTTTTTCTGAAAATGAACTCATATTTCCTTCCATTGAGGTCTCCTTAAGAATATTAGGCTGAAAAAGAAATGGCCTTAGCGAATGCTAAGGCCACTTTTATCAATAGCAATTTATAGAAAGTATTCTATTAGCTTCTGAGCAATTCGTCAGCTTCTTTAGCAAGTTTCTGCTCATCAGTAAGAGGTTGTTTTTCCTCACCTTCTGCAGATTCTTCTTCTGACGCACCTTCTGCTTCAGCAGCTTCGGCTTTTGCCTTTTTCTTAGCTGCAGCAGCTTCTGCTTTCTTCTTAATTTCTTCAGCTTGAGCTGGGTCCATATCTACTTTAACAGTAAAGTCAGACTCAACACCGCTGAAAAGCTTAGCTTTAGCATTAAAAAGACCTGTGGCCTTAATTGGTGTTTCAAGAGTGATCACTCTTTTTTCTACTTCAATTCCTTTGTCAGCTAAAAGCTTAGAAAGTTCAGAAGTTGTAACAGCACCAAAAAGTTTACCGTTACCACCAACTTTTTTAATGAGTTCAAGTTGAAGACCATCAAGTTTCTTCTTAGTAGACTCAGCTGCATTCTTTTCTTCAGCAACTTTCTTACCAAGCATTTTTTGATAGTGCCCCATTTGAGCTTTATTTGATTCATCCGCTAGAACAGCCTTATTTCCTGGAATAAGGAAGTTACGAGCATAACCAGCAGAAACGTTTACTACTTCACCTACGTTTCCTAGAGAAGCTACTTTCTCTGTTAGGATAACTTTCATAATTTATCTCCTTCATCATTATTTTTTTTATTAAAAAGTCTGCGAAAATCTACCCAAGTATCTAATACCCCAACAAGGGCCAGAACCTGGTAGCCCATGATGACCGAAAAAAAGATCACCATCGTTCTAAAAAATCCAAAAATTCGCCATTTATTCAATAGTTCACTTAAGATCCCAAAACCTTGAAAGAAATAGAAAATCCCAAGCATCAATAAAATATTATATCCTGCAACTTCAGCCCAATCTCCAAGTTGTTCATAGGCATTACCAACGGCTAATACAAGACCGATAATAAGTGGCCAAACAAATGAAAAAGGCACTTTAAACGAAGTCAGGTTTCTAATATTGTAAGGATAGCTATGGACACTTCTCCAAAGCGGACCTAATTTAAGCATCACAAAAGTTCCTACCCAAATCGATAGAAAAACTCCGATAAAAATAGCACTCGTTCCATAATTTAAAATCGAACTTACAACCGAAGAAGGATCATCCTTCAGGTCTTTAAGTTGTCTCAACTGCTCTGAAGGAGCATTGGGAACATCTTTTAAACTCTTATAGTACTGAGTGGCTGCTTCTTGGATATTCGGAGTAAGAATACCTTCAATCCCACCCGGTTGTAGATAGTTGAAAAGGAGAACTCCTCCCATCACCACTACAAACATAGTGAAACCATTGCGTAGAATCCCCTTAACAGGGTGAACTTTCTTCTTAATCACTTGAGAAATTAAATAACCATAAATAAGGGCCATGGGAAATGTTCCCACTGCACTTCCTTGGTATACCTGAATCTGCATAAGTCCAACTGTTAGTGCTGTACCTACCGCCCCAAGAATAAAAGTCTTAGGCTTACCGTAGAGCAAGAAACTCAAAGTAAAAGGAATAGATGCAAAAAGAGCAAAAGGCTCTAGACTTGCAAATAGAAGTGCAAGAACACAAAGAAAAATGAGCTTAGAAAAACTAAGTTCAGGAACTTTCAAACTTCTCATATTTTGGAAGTAAGGATTATCCTTCATCTCACTTTCGAATTTGTTTTCTGGTTTCTTATCCGTCATTACTTAATCTACTCAACCTCAATTAAGAACGTACTTCAGCGATTCTATTAGATACGTAACTTGCAACACCGATTTGACGAGCACGCTTAATAGCAGTCGTTGCAAATCTTTGGTGTTTACGACTTACACCTGTAATACGAGCTGGAGAAATCTTTCCAAATTCGTTGATTAGCCATGTGAAAGTTGCAGGATCTTTCCAGTCAGCTTTGATGCTATTTGCTTTGAAATAACATGACTTACGACGTGCAAATTTCTTTGGATTTTCTTTCTCACCATCTTCTTCTTTGTCTGTAACAGAACCTTTGTAAGTTTTAGAGAAAGGAGTTTTGTAAGCTTTAACAACAGCTTCACGCTCTTCATCTTCACCAAGAGCAACAAACATGTGACGTAGGTGAGAATCAGAAATCTTAAGACGACGAATAAGCTCTTTGTTGTTTTCGTTATTCGCTTTAAAGATGAAATAAACAATGTGACCGCTTGGTACACCTTCTGTAGTTGGTTGCGCGAGAGTAACTTTTCCCCAATCATCTTCGATGAATACTTCACCGTCATGGGCCTTAACTACCTCGTGAACCAGACTTTTTAGACCGGCTACTTCTTGCTCATTAGCTTCCGGCGTTGCCACTAGGGCCAACTCATAGATCATAAAAACCTCCTGGACTAAACGGCTTAAAGACGACATGCCTAAAAGCGGGGTTTAGTGAATTTCAAAGCTCGCACCTTAACACTAAATATTGGAAATTAATAGCGGAAATTAGGTTTTTTTACGCAATGCTCGGATCCGTACAAACCTATAATTAGATACTTAGAAGTACTATTGGGAGACTTTTTCTAAAATTTTTCGAATTCGTGCCTCATTGGCCCCTAAGTCGGACTTTCCAACGCGACTCTCAGAGCGAAAATGAAGTTCCCCCATCTCCTCATGGTAGTGAAATTCAATATCATCTACGAATCCAAAGATTTTACTCTTTGCAGTAAAATGAAGATAGGGACCCTCTTTTTTAACGAGTTTCCAGCCCATGGCCTCCCCTTCTTTTACTATTTCATCCAGAATCTCTTCATTGATATGTTCAGAGGTTATCCAGTCGATTTCATCTTTAACCTGATCGCTATGAAAACAGTGGTCCTCAGACTCACAAGTTCTTAGGACTCCATCTCTTAATCCAGTATCTACTGTCATCTTCTGACTTTCTTTTCCTAAGAAGTAGAAACGCAGAAGTAGGGCCATAAGAACAAGGGAAATTACAATGATGAACTTTTTCATATCTCTATTTTAGAGTCCTTCGTACAAAAGTAAAAAAGAAAAAGGCCGTATTTGGTTTCAAAATTGAAATAGTAGCGATTTCTTAGGTTCGATACGCCATCCTTGCCCTATATCTCTCATATTCCACCTCTAACCAGGAGTATTCCTTTGAGATCCTTATCCTATTTTCTGCTTTTGCCCGTCCTCCTCATTCCAATTTCATGTCTCAAAAAGAATGAATCACCAAAGAAGCATCCCTTTCCTGGACCCCCAAATTTAACAAAAGAAGAAATCACCATCAGTGATGAAACCGACTCAGACCGAGATGGACTTTCCAATGTTTGGGAGAAAGATAATAGCCTTTCTAACCAAATCGCTCACTTTCCCTCCCTTTCTCTTGGAGATGCTCCCCTAACAGAGCTAACTCTAGTCAAAAAAACAAATAACTATGATGAATTTAAATGGCAAACTCAAGAGCATCTGAGAAATCGACTACCTCTTCATTCCTACTTTGATCGACCAACAAGAACCAGCCTTGCCCAACAGATCTACAAAACCGACTACCTCCTGCAAGATTCACCTCTTGTTAACACCTATATGGCCTTACCTAGCTTTAAGCTCTCTATGCCTACCTCTCACGAGCTCTTTAAAATGCAAACATTCATCGAAAATCATCAAGATGAATCTCTAGCTCTGCAAGTAAGAACCGAACTTTCTCTAAGATGGATCTACACTTCTGGAATAGAATCCCTTGCCGACATAAAAGCTGAATTAGGTTATTGGAAAGATGGCGAATTTCATTCTCTTACGAGTCAGTTTGATTTAAAAAATAAGGCAAAAGAGAGAGTGAAGTTTGAGGTAAGACAACCTCAAGAACAAGCGATTCTATCCTTTATGATCGAAGATAAAGAATTAATCCATCAAATATTAGAAAGCTCATTTCGTCTTTCACTAAGAATCTTAGACTTTAAAGTAAGAACATCTGAAGATTTTGAATATCAATTCACGAAGCAGTGGAAATATGCAGCAGAGAAACTCCATCCTCTCTTTATCTCGACTTCAAGTGAAGATAGAGCGCTACTTTATTTAAAAGACCCTCAAAAAACAAATCGGGAAAATTTAAAAACCCTCTATCCTCATATGAGTTTTAACTCTTCGGGTGAAATTGAATCCTTTATGGACCTCAATGGATATAGATCTTACCAAAATGACTTTTCCAAAATGAATCAAGAGCAACTTAATGAAGCCACTTGGTATGACTTACATCACCCTTCTATTAGTTTTATCAGTCATTTTACACAAACAGAAATTGCTCAGGCCGTATCTTTTCACAGAGAGAATAAGAAATTAGAAATTAAGAGTGACAAGGAAATTATGATTAGGAATCTTAAGGAAGAGGAAGTCATTACCTTTAAGCTACAAGGACAATACCTTATTCCCTCTCTTGTTCAAAAAGAAGGAGCTGGAAAAATTACCTATACTCAAACCCAGTGTCATGAGCCCCAACCTCGGTGTCCTCTATGGAATCCTCATTGCCAAGGAAGTATTCCAAAGTCAGGGTCCAATTGTCGTACTCACTCTTTCGAGATTTCTTGTAAAACTAGGTTCAATGATCTCTCTTGGGAAGAGAAAAATTTAGATGATCCAGAAAGCCTTGAGTTAAAAGATCAATATGGCAAAAAAATAGAATTTGAAGAATTGAGTGAAATTGTTTTTGATGAACCTTTTTATCATGAGAAGGAAAATCAGATTTTCTTTCAAATCAAAATCACTCCAGAATTTATAAAAAGTTTCGGAAGATATATCAGAATAAATATTCGAGAGTTCTTTTCTCCTCGTCAATGGAACTTGGGAAGAGAAGATTATCAATGCGCAGAATCTCTGCCGCAAAATAGCCGTAATATTAAATATTTTATTGGAGAAGAAAATATTGAGATTGTCTCTCAAAGGGTGGAAGCGGATCTTGAAATTTCTAGATCTTTTTAGAGAGCAATTTCAATACATAGAGAAGGAGGGGTGAATATCCCTCCTTCTCTGATTCGATATCTTTATAAAATGGTATTTACAGAATCACCATACATACTACGGACATGGATTAAATTCTGCTCAGTGTAATCAAAGTCTGGGATTTCAATTTCATAAGTAAAGGGCGTCATTTTCATCGTACACAGGTCGCCCACTTTCTTCATGAGAGGAAATACGGTTAATGTATTTTCTCCATTATTTAAGACCCTAACTTCATCTAGTACAAAACAATCAGAGGGATTATGTCCCTTTAATCTGATTACACCTTCATCTGGTGCTTTTTCGATATATTCAACGTTGGCAAAAATTTGATCTCTTCTTCTATCATCTCTTTCAGCAGCAACTGTAAATTCACCATGGGTTTCTGAAGGACTCCCCTCGTTAACGACAACTTCATAGTCTCCCTTATCTAAATTCCCTAATGGAATTGTTTTCACAAAGGGCATTATCGCTTCTGTACAGTAAGGATTACCTTCTCCATAGAAAAAAGAAGTCATAACTAATTTAATTTTCTTATTATCAATCTCTACTTTGACATTAGGATTTTGATGACAAGAATTGGGCAAGTATCCAGAGATCACGACTTCTGAATTATCACTCGTGTCATAACCTCTTGGAGAAAATACTCCTGACACGGGGACACGCTTAACCATAGGTGTTGATGCAAATAACTGATTTGAAAGCATTAAGCTTAAAAAGATTGAAAAAAGTTTCACAATAGCTCCTTAGTAAGATTAGAATTTCCTACAGTTTAAACGGCCTAACCGTTTATTAGTTACTTCTAGCTTTTAGCTTTTGTGTAGTTTTCTACAAAAGGATATTTATGAAACCTATGATCATTTTAGGACTACTCCTATTTAATACTCTAAGTTTTGCATCTCGCGACTCGGTTGCCTTCTTCTACAGAGCGGAAAAAGTTTCTGTGTTAATCAATGAATTAACTCCGTACGGACGACTGGGCTCACTTATGGATCTTTTTACTCAAACAGAGAATTTCAAGTGGGAAGACGAAGGCTTTAAAATGAGCTGCAGCCGCCATTACCGCGGAGCGGGTTGTCGTTTTCACTTCACTCCTTTTGATGAACAAGAGAATATCCTTATAGAGAATCGCTCTCTCTATGCTGAATTTGATCTTCCCATTTTTGAGGATAAGGAAGAAGTCATAACAGAAGAATTCTATTTTGAAAGTTCGGCAAATGATAAATTTAGAATCACTCTCACAAATGACAAGATTATTTTTGAAGGCTCTAAGATTTTAAGAAATCACTAATCAAAAAAAAGGGATCACTTAGTGATCCCTTACAAAATTGCTTATGTCGCTTTCACTGAATTTATACTTTTTCCATTAACAGGGCACTTCCCTGACCAACACCAACACACATAGTTGCAAGAGCATACTTTTCATCTCTTCTTTTCATTTCTAGTGCCGCATGAAGAACAATACGGGCTCCACTGGCTCCTAGAGGATGACCTAGAGCAATTGCTCCCCCATTAGGATTGATGAAATCTCCATCATCCGGAAGACCTAATTCTCTTAAAACAGCAAGTGATTGAGAGGCAAAGGCTTCATTGAGTTCAATAACCCCAATGTCTTTTAAATTTACTTTCTTCTTTTCCAATAACTTCGTTACTGCATTCACAGGGCCCATTCCCATAATAGAAGGATTCAGACCAGCTGCCTGGCCTCCCAAAATTCTTGCAATTGGATTCAGATTGAATTTCTTCACAGCTTCTTCACTAGCAATGATTAAAGCGACTGATCCGTCGTTAATCCCAGATGCATTTCCAGCAGTCACAGTTCCACCAGGCTTGACCACGCCTCTTAGCTTGGCAAGAACTTCCGGAGAGCTGAGTCTAGGATGTTCATCTTTTTCCACATAGCGAACTTCTGGATCAGATTTTCTCTTGCGAGGAATCTCTACTGTGCAAATCTCTTTGGCCAAAACTCCGCTTTCAATAGCTTTAGCCGCTTTTTCTTGGCTTCGATGAGCAAAGGCATCTTGATCTTCTCTTGAAACACCATATTTTTCAGCAACATTTTCACCGGTCTTTGGCATAGATTCAGAGCCGTAAATTTCTTCCATTTTTGGATTGATAAATCTCCAACCCATGGTCGTATCTTGAAGCTGCATATTGCGATCAAATGCCGACTCACCTTTTCCCATAACAAAAGGAGAACGAGTCATATGCTCAACTCCACCAGCAATGACTAAATCACTTTCTCCTGCCCAAATATTTTTAGCCGCAAGACTTACAGTTTCCAAACCAGATGCACAAAGACGATTTAAGGTCATTGCAGGAACATTTTCAGGGAGGCCAGCTAAGAGGGTCGCCATTCGAGCAACATTTCGATTATCTTCCCCTGCTTGATTAGCACATCCCATAAGGACTTCATCAAAAGCAGTAGGATCAATATTGGGATTTCTTTTTAGGAGTTCAGCAATGGGAATAGCAGCAAGATCATCTGTTCTTACATCACTTAAAGCTCCATTATACTTTCCAAAAGGGGTGCGGATACCATCGCAGATATAGGCATATGTCATAATCATTCCTCATTGTTTTCAAATACGAGGCTGTATTATACACATTAGAATGGTATCTTTTCCAGTTGATTAGCATAGACTAACCCACTGAAATTAATGAATGTCTTAGGAACTCTAGTCTTACTTTTAGTGTGGATTAGAAAACACTGGAGAGATCTAGGATATCCACTTCTTCCTTACAAATCATTTCGATTTCACGGGGAAGATCAAATTCATTCTCACCTACTTTGATATAGGCTCCCCAAGTAAAATTACCGATATAGACCATAGAGAGATATTTATTCTTCCAAAATGCAGTAAATGTACTAACGTCGGCACCAAAAGAGAAACGATCTGTTTCTTCAGCTTTCATGACCACCATAGTAGGTCCAAAAGAGCGTCCGAAGTCCATTCTTAGGCCAGTCTTCTCTCCAAGCCCTTCCAAAGCGATATCAAGATAGAGCTCATCCCCTTGCTGAAAGTTGGGGTCATTCACATTAAAAGGCTGGTGACACTTATAAATCGTCATGGCCTTACTTGAAATACTTAAAACTAGAAAAAGTGAAGCAAATACTAATTTGATTGTTCTCATTGTGAATCCCCTAAAACTAGTGGCAATCTTTTAAAAACCACTGAGTTATCCCTCTCACGACATAGAAGTAAATAATTATATTCTCCTTCTATCGCCTCTGGATTCAAATGAACACACTGGTCTGGAATATCTACAGACAATTGAACAGGTCTCATTAGTTTTCCCTCTTCATTAGCAACCATCGTATAAAGACGGCTTCCAAATATCAAAGTACTATTGATAAACGCTCCAGCTCTCTTTTGACCATTATCCCTAACAATGACAGGTGATAATGTCTCAGCAAACTGTACCCCTGGAAAAGAGCTCTCTCTATTAATTCTTAATTTACTTTCTTGCCCTGAATGATTCTGGTAATGAACATAGTATCTTCCTTCCAAAAGATGAGAATTCTGTTCATCATCAAAACTGCCGATGATTCCAAAGATAGGATCTCTATAATTATGGGTATCAAACTCAATCGTCGATTGAGAAGGAGAAAGAGAGGAGAATCCCTCTTTGAGAATATAACTTCTCGCCTTCTCTCGCGTAGGTTGAACCACAAAATTAGTCTGCTCACTTACTTCACCTACCTTTTCCATACTCCACACAGGTAAGCTTGAATTTTGAGAAATATAAGAAGGTTCATTAATAAATAGAGGCTCTACTGACAGCGATGAGTCTGTATTAACAATTTGGTAGCGAAAATAACTCTTTGAAAATTCTTCACCTGAAGATAAGAGACCTTCAAGATAACCTGACTGCTGCCTAACAGAAGTGGTATTGAATGGCTTTTCAAAGGATAAGTCCTCCCAAGGAGCAATATCTAATTTTTCTTTGAGTTGATCTAATACAGCAGGTGTATTGATAACCCTTAGATAGAATGCATTTTCCACCGGATTTAAATAATATAAGTGAGAACCGACGGCCTTTTCATCAATCCTCTCAAGGAGATCATCCGTATTATCCTCTTCAGGTAAGCGATATTGAGCATAGAATGCAGGAACCTTTAATGAGGCCCCATTATATTGTGTGTTCACAAATTGAACACTGCTTAAATCATCAGCTTCAAGGGGAAATCCTTCCAAGCTTAAAATATCAAATTCAAAATTAAGTTTCTTATCTTGGAAATGGTAAGCATAGCCTAGTTTATTTTCTCCAGCTAAAATACCGTATATAAGATAGTCTTGATGGCCATCATGATTAAAATCATTTTTAAAGATTCTAATGATAGAGCTAAATTTCTTTGTATCCAGATCTTGGGTTATCCAATTAGAGTCTTTTGTTCTTTTAAGTAAAGTAACAACCGTTTTACTTTCCCCTTGAGATTTAGCCTTTAAAGTAAAGTACTCTGGAGATTGACCGTAATCTGTTTTCACTCTCTTTATCCTAGAGGTTTTATTACTTCCTCTAAAATAAAGAAGATCATTAAAATGAGTATCAATGACTTTTTCTGTTTTTAAATTTTCATGAGAAAGATTTCTTGAAAAAACGATCTTCGTTCGATTAACAAAAGTCTTGTCTCCTTTTTTCAAAGTAACTTTTAAAATCTGATTTGTATCAAGGTGAAAATCCTTGATTTTCCCCTCTATGAGAATTTTTTGATTAAAGCCACCATAGAGATCCATAACGTATTCTTTCTTTAAAATCTCGATCTCTTCATTATTCATTTCAACTTGAACAAGAACGTCTGAAGCATCTCCCATATAACTTTTAATCTCCAATGGAAAAGAGAAGCTCCCATCTTTAATTAAGAAAGTTACATCAAGTAGATTCTTGAACTCTGCTGATAGAAAAACTTCAGGTTTCTCCATTAGTGCCTTTTTCATATTCACTCGCCCAAACTGAGTAAATTTCTCTTCGGAGTCCGTCTCTTTTAATGTACTTGAGTAGAGTCTCGCCCTAAGTTCATCATACGTGATCTCAGGATAGGCAAGCTTTAAACTTGCAGCAATAGCAGCAACAAAAGGAGCGGCCTGACTGGTTCCATTTTTAACTTCATAACCTTTAATTCTAAGAACTCGTGATTCAGCAGAGTCCATAGGATATAAGGAAACAATGGACTCACCAGGCGCACTGATATCAACCTTTCCACCAAAATTAGAAAATTCTGATATCTTACCTTGATTATCATAAGCTCCCACACAAATTACATTTTCTTCAGTACATGGATAAGTGGGAATCTCTTTATTGTTATTACCTGCAGCTACAACTATAGGAATATTCTTATCTGCAGCAGCTTTGAGCACGTTTTTCATTTTCGGAGTATGAATGAGGGCCGGCCAACCGATACTCATATTAATGACATCCGCACCCCTGGCCATAGAATAAGCAATTCCATCAGCAAACCAGTCTGTTACAAGTTTTCTGTTATAGACAAAGTGATTAATCTCTTCGTTGAGAACCTTTACTGGAAGTATTTTAACTTGAGGATTCGTAACACCTGCAATTCCTAATGAATTGGTATTGGCGGCAATAATACCTGCGACATGAGTACCATGACCGTCATCATCGGTGAGATTAGCACTTCCTTTAAGAATATTAATTCCTGAACATGGCTTTGTATCGAGATCTTCCTCAGTTGGACAGAGCTTCTTATCCACAAAGATTCGCCCCTTTAAATCGGGATGGTGGATATCTAATCCTGTATCTAATACCGCAACAACAACTTCTCTATCTTCATCAATCTTTGCTACAGCAGTAGGATTCAAATACTGAATATCGACAGAAGGTGTACCTACCACTTCTTGTTGAGTGAGTTCTCCTGTACTTCTAAAAAGAGATTGCCCCGTATTTTTCAAACCCCATTGTCTAGAAAAGAGGATATCCTCTTTTGAGAAATCTGAACCATAAACTGTAGGAAGAACAGTGAGAAGACTCATGGTAGAGAGAATTTTTAAGATAGTGTTCTTTCTCATTACAATGTCTCCCTCATCCAAAATCCGTTAAATTCACCTGACTGAACTCCAAGAATTTCTTTGACTCTTTCAACAGGTCCATTCCAGTACTTACTCTTAATGGTTCCTAGGGTGTGAGACCGAATCGGTTCATTCAAAATTTCAGAATCTGTTCGAAACCCATTAATCACACCATAGATATAGAGATGATCGATACCTATCATATGAATAAAGTCATCCATTTCGAGATCTTTCTTCATCTGCTGAGCAAGTTCAACAAGACATTGACCATGTTCACGAGAAAGATAATCTCTTTGATCCATTCTTTTACAAGCATCATTCTTATCTTTTAAAATATTCAGATTTCCACATTCAATCATTGTACGTGCTGTACGAATGCGAGTTCTTCTTATCGAACGACATTCTCCTCTCCTCTGTCTCGCATATTCTCGAGAGAGTCCTGTCAATCTATCATTATCTAAATTTCGTAGGGCCTGTATGCCACTCTCATAGATATTGATGTTTACATTGATGTCAAAGAGCTTTAATCCTTTTGCATTATCCAGGTCTCGAGAATCAAAGAGTTGAAATCCAAACTGCTCATTCAGATCTTTAATATATTTCTTTAATTTACGTTTACTTGCAGACCATCCCTCTTTACGAAAGCTTAATGAAAGAAGAGAGTTCTCCATCTTTCCATCTATATCTCTAGCCTCAAAACGAACTCCTTCTGTCTCACTTACTCCAAAGATACTTTGGCCTGGATTTTTAAAGGTTTCGCTATCTAGACTTGGTTTAATGGGAAGATCTTTAAACCACTCCCCTAGGTAATAATTCAAAACTTCATAAACAAAGGCTTGATAATTAATTCCAGACTGAGATTGCTTATTTAAGATCACAAAATTAGCTGTCGGTCCTTGATCCGGAGTAACGGCTACATCTAGATTTCCTCTTAGATATTTTGACTTCCATACAAGTAAGGAAAACTTGGTTGAGTCGTCTTTGTAATCCCCTTCAATAATATGTGATTTTGAATTTACAGAAAGCATTTCACTTGAACCATCATCAAGAAGTTGGTGAAGTCCAAGAGTGTTAGTAAAGAGATGAGGATTATCCGATAAATCGGTATTGATATTAACATCTGTCACCTTAACGCTATACTTACCTTTAGAGCGTGTCTGGTTTAGTCTTAAAATAGGAATATATTTGCTCATAGCAACACTCATGAGTAGATTCTTTCCTCTTCCTCGGTCTTCATAGATTTGGATTGTACTTGCATCTTTTCTATAAATTTGGAGTCTCTTTACGAATACTCCAGAGATACCACCAGAGAGACTCACTCGAGTTCCCATTACACTTGCTCCGCCAGTTCCCATCAACTGAGGAGTAATTCTATCTGTAATGAGTAGAGTTTCCCCTACACCAAGACTCTGATTGACTTCCTCCAAAAGAGATTCAATAATCTCCATACGGGGATCCACTTCATCCTCTTCCAGCTCACGATCCAGGGATTCATTCTTAACTTCAGAAAGTTCATAGAATTTCTCTGCTAACTTCTTTTTAATAAGAGGAACAATTAAGTTCTTATAGGGTTCTTTAAATGATTCTTTTAATGTTTTAACCGGTTTGAGGTGAGTATATGTTCGCACAGCAGAAACTTCACCACTTACAGCAAGGGAAGAGAATTCAAGAGCATTTTCAATTCCTACAACTCCTCCTAAAGAGATTCCAACTCCAACGGTATCCGCAAGTTGAACAAGATTATCTGTTCCCAGATAATTACCTACAACAATGTCTCGACTCATAATGAGACGACCATCTAGAGTTGGAGAAAACCATGTACCAACCCCAAATTCTTTAAATTCTCCAGTTTCTACAAAATGATTGAGCCCATCCTCAAATTGATCTTTTAAGAATTCGAGTCTCTTTTCAGAGGGATCAAAAACTGAGAGTTTATCGTTCACTAAACTGATTAGATTACTTAAAGCCGCATTTTGGATTTTTGAAAAAGCAAAGTACTCAAAATCTTTAAATGGAGATTCGGGATCTCCATGCGCAAAACGAGTAGCATAACCTTTCCAATCTTCTCTTACCAGCTGACCCCTAACGATTTCTCCTTCATAAGTTGGCTGAAGATTAACGCTAAAGGGTTCAAATTTAATATCTAATAATTCAAGTAGTGAGTTTCTTCGTGCTAAAAGTTTTTCTCTAACAATCCTGGCCACAGGCTCAGGAAAAGCTGCTTCATCAACGAATTGAAAGAATTCTTCTCTTGGAATTTCTTTTAATCTTCTGGCCATCCATCTCAAATCATCTAAAGTGGCGCTAAAACGTGCCGTTGGAAAGAAGTGAGGAAGGGTGAGATATTCATTATCTATTTTACCTACAGTCCATGGGAACTTATTCACGGACTCCCCTAAATTGAGAAGAGCATAAGGTAGAATAAGAGAGCGTAAGGTACGTGATGTCAAAACCTTGGAAGGTACTCCCATGGCCACATTGTAATGATCTCTTTGATCTGGCCTTAATAGAGCAACATCGAAGAGAGTGATAGTTAATTGATCGTCTTTTAATTTCTTGTGATCAAAGCCCAGCCAACGTGAAGGAGCTCCATAAGTTCCTTCTGGTAGTGACTTCGTTAGAAAGTGATCTCTTTGCTCTACGGAATCAAAGCGGATATTTACTTTAGGATAATATTTAATCGTCGGAATGATATAACCTAACCTCTTAAGTAGAGCGTCTCTAAGAAGCGTTGTATGAAGAGTCTTACTCATCATAACTGTATAAATCCCATCATCCTGAGTTCCCTCTTCCAATTGACCATTAAAACGCACAAGTCCTTGGTTGGAAGTAATAACTCCTTTAAAGTGAAGCTCAGAATTAGAAGATATATTTATGGAAACACCTGATTGATTTTCAGAAATAGGCTGAGAAGACCAAACTTCTGACTCTATGGGATTCAGTTGAGAAAGGTCTATATCTTCAGTTAATGAAAGGCGATAAATCTCTTCTGCGCTTAAACGTTTTCCTTGATAGATGAGATCATCAGATGGCTTTCTCTTGGACTTTAATGGTATACGCTCCTCTACTGCGCTCACTGGAGAACAGAAAATAAGGCTCAGGCACCATACCATCAAAAAGTATTTCATCTAATATCCTTTATTAATTGAAAATTCCCTTATTTAGTAGCAAAATCGATGCCAAGACCAAGTGATTTTATCGACTATTTTCAATAACCTTGAACGGTGTCTGGATATAGAGTGTTTAAACTTTAAACAGCCCTTTAAATATAAGTCACTTGCTAATATATTCTAAATTAGTGACGATAAGTTACTTAAATTACTTATTAAGGTTTGCTCGTGAAAAAGAAAGAAAAACCCGTTATTGGATGGCGAGAATGGATGTCCCTTCCGTCATTACATATAAAGAAGATCAAGGTCAAAGTTGACACTGGTGCCAGAACGTCCTCACTTCATGCCTTTGATCTCAAGTACACCACTCGCAAAGGTGAGGACTACGTAAGCTTTAAGGTTCACCCTATTCAAAAAGACTCTAAGACAACTGTTGAATGTAAGGCCAAGGTTTTAGAATATAGAAAAGTTAAAAGCTCCAACGGTCACACCGAGCAAAGACCAGTTATTATTGTGGAAGCAAAACTTCACGATCAAAAATGGCCTATTGAAGTAACTTTAACAAATAGAGATGAAATGGGATTTAGAATGCTCTTAGGTCGAGCGGCAATGAAGGGTCATTTCATTGTAGATCCAGGTAAATCATACTACAGCAAGAAATTATAAATAAAGGAAGCAGACTATGAAATTGGCCATTCTCTCCAGAGAAAAGAATAACTACAGCACAAAAAGATTAGTGGAAGCCGCTAAGCAAAGAGGACATAAAGTAAAAGTACTCGATACTCTTAAGTTCTCTATTGATGTAGAAAAAGGTCACCCTGATTTGTACTATATGCAAAAGAGGCTTTCTCATTTTGATGCTGTACTCCCGAGAATTGGAGCTTCGATTACCTACTTTGGTACTGCTGTAGTAAGGCAATTTCAACAAATGGATGTATTTTGCGCTAATACTGCTGACTCAATTATCAATTCAAGAGATAAACTGAGAAGTTTTCAAATCATGAGTCGCCAAAATATTGGTCTTCCCCTTACGACCTATGTAAAGGATAAGTCTGATGTAAAAAAGGCCATCGAGCGTATTGGAGGAGTTCCTGTCGTTATCAAGCTTCTCGAAGGAACCCAAGGAATTGGTGTACTCTTGGCCCATACCATGGAATCTGCGACTTCGATTATTGAACTTCTGCAAAGCCAAAAACAAAACGTTTTAATTCAAAAATTTGTAGCTGAATCAAAAGGTAAAGATATTCGTGCCATTGTTGTTGGAGATCAAGTGATTGCAGCTATGCGAAGAGTTGCTCAAGGCCAAGAATTCAGAAGTAATGTCCATCGTGGTGGTAGAACAGAACAAGTTGAGCTTTCCGACGAATATAAAGAGACGGCCATATTAGCCGCTCGTAGTATGGGACTTGGTATAGCTGGAGTTGATATGCTTGAAGGTCATGATGGTCCTCAAATTATGGAAATCAATTCCTCACCTGGTCTTCAGGGTATTGAGACCTGTACTAATATTGATGTCGCAGGTGCATTCATCGATTATATTTCTTCATGGGTAGACTTCCCAGAATTTGATATCAAACAAAAACTCACTTTAAGTCGAGGTTATGGTGTTAATGAAATTATCATCAGCCCCCAATCAGAATATATTGGTCACTCTATAAAAGACTCGGGTTTATGGGAAAAAGATATCAATATTCTTACTCTCCATAGAAAAGGAAAAGTTATACCCAATCCAAGTGGAAATCGTGTCATTGAAGCTGGAGATAAACTCTTTTGCTTCGGAAGATTAGATGCAATAAAGAATTTAATTCCTGAAAAAACTCAAAAGAGAAGAAGACCAAAGCCTAAGAGGCTTAAAAAGAAGTAATCCTATGGCGAAAAAAGCTAAGAAGAATAGACCCTCTACCTCCTCTCCTTTCATGCAGTTCGGAAACGAATTAGTAGGTCCAGGAGAGCGTAAGAGAATTGATTTAGAAGTCGCTACTCTTTATGACTACACAAAGATCAATATCCCCATTGAGGTTATTCGCGGTAAAGAAGAAGGCCCAACCCTATTTATTAGCGCTGCTGTTCACGGGGACGAAATTAACGGAATTGAAATCATTAAGAGAATACTTCAAAGCTCCAAGCTTGCTCGAATCAAGGGAACACTTATTTGTATTCCCGTGGTTAATACTTTTGGATTTAATAATCTATCTCGTTATCTTCCCGATAGAAGAGATTTGAATCGTTGCTTTCCAGGAAGTGCTCGAGGCTCTCTTGGCTCACGTTTGGCCCACCTCTTTATGAAAGAAATCGTAAGTAAATGTAGTCATGGTATTGATCTTCATACAGGAGCTATCCATAGAAGCAATATTCCTCAAATTAGAGCAAGTCTTGATAATGAGGAAGTTAAACAATTAGCAAATGACTTTGGTGTACCCATTATAATTAATTCCTCTTTAAGAGATGGCTCCCTTCGAGAGGCCGCGAGGAAGAAAAGGGTTAAGGTTCTTCTATTTGAAGGTGGAGAAGCTCTTCGTTTTGAAGAAGATGTAATCAAAGCTGGCTTAAAGGGATGCTTTTCTCTTATGAAGAATATTGGAATGCTTCCTCAAAAAGAAAAAATTAAGAAAAAGAAAAGAGTAAAGAAGAAATCAACTTATGTCGCTCAATCAAGCCATTGGATTCGTGCCCCGCACAGTGGCTCAGTTAAGCAAATTAAGACTCTTGGAGACGAGGTTCAAGCCGGAGAAATTATAGCTGTTATTTCTGATACTTTTGGAAATAACCCTTATAATGTTCGAGCAAAATCAAGCGGTATTATTATAGGAATGAGTACAATCCCCCTCGTGAATAAAGGGGATGCAATGGTGCATATTGCTTTATTTAGCGATTCATCAAAAGTAAGCGATCTTCTGCAAACAGACGACGAAGAGATTATCTAAAAAGGTGCTAAAGACTTGCTTTAGCACCCTTACAATTTTTTATTGAACGCCTAGTAACTCAGGTAAAATATGATCTTCTAATTGCTGAGGAGTTGTCCCCATCTTAGTAGAGATTTTATTCATGAGTTCTGTTTTAGCTTCATTATTTAATTCAGCTGCCGCAACTTCTTCAATTGTTACTCCAGCAATCTTCTCGATATCTTGAGTAAGAATCGCCTGATCTTCAGCAGTCAATTCTTCTTGTGCATCTCCTTTTTTCAACATAACTTCCACTTTTTCACCAAGTTTTGCTAGTTGAGTCGCCGTTTCAAGAGAGACTTTATACGTATAAGAAATTTTTGAAACCTTTTCGTAAAGGGCCATTTCTTCTTTCTCGCTAGCTACAAGATTCACGTCATGAGTTTCAACTTCATCTTCGTAACGGTATCCTGTAGTTTCACCATAGAAGAAACCATCAAAAGAATTATAAGTAACGTCTTCATAGTCTTCACCATAGGCATCACCATCGTAGAAACCATAGGCCATATCTTCTTCCTCAATATCACGGAACTCTTGAGCAAGATCGTAACTATTACTATAATAAGCATAGTAAACAATAGAGCGAACATATTGTAAGCTTACAGCTTTATACTCACCTCTAAGACCATCATAAATAACAAACCAATCTTCACTATCCCAAGTAGAACGTACTGTTTCATTTTGATAGAGAACAATTTCAGAATCAGGATAAGTATTGTCAGCTGCATTTAAGCCGTTAACAAATTGAGTCGCACTAATATAAGGTGAACGATAGGCTCCAAAACTACTTGAAGATGAATTACATCCAGTTAAACCTAGAGCGGAAACTGCAATAACAGAACTTAGAATTAAATGTTTAATTTTCATAATCATTCCCTGTTAGATTTTTAATTTTGGGGAAGATAACACAAATCGTAAGCCAATAAAGTTCATTTGAAATATTTATAGCTATAAAAAAGCCCCCTAATTCAAGGGGGCTTTTCGTATGTGGCAATTTTATAAATCTTAATTAAATTAAGAAGTTAGATTATAACTTGGTCTTATTGAATCCCAAGAAGCTGAGGAAGGATTTCATCTTCAAGCTGTTGAGGAGTTGTTCCCATTTTTGTTGAGATCTTCTTCATAACTTCATCTTTCTTTTGGTTATCAAACTCAGCTGCAACAACTTCTTCAAGAGTTACACCAGTGATATTTTCAAGGTCAGACATAAGAGCGGCTTGATCTTCAGCAGTTAGTTCTTCTTGAGCAGCACCTTTCTTAAGCATTCCTTCAACTTTGTCTCCTAGCTTAGCAAGTGATGTTGCTGTTTCAAGAGATACTTTATAAGTGTAAGAGATTTTAGAAACTTTGTTATAAAGGGCCAATTCTTCTTTCTCACTAGCGATAAGGTTCACATCATGAGTCTCAACTTCGTCTTCATATTGGTAACCTGTTACTTCACCATAGAAATAACCATCGTATGAATTATAGGATACGTCTTCATAGTCTTCACCATAAGCATCACCGTCATAGTTACCATAGTACATATCATCTTCTTCAATATTTCTGAATTCATCAGCAGCAGCATAGTTGTTGCTATAATAATCGTAATAAACAATAGAACGGATATATTGTAGACTTACGGCCTTGTACTCACCTCTTAGTCCATCATAGATAACAAACCATTCCTCAGAGTCCCAAGTTGAACGAACTGTTTCATCTTCAAATAGAGTTACTTCTGAAGCGTTAATACCAGTAGTACCATCAACATCATTCAGTGAATTAACAAACTGAGTCGCTGTAATATAAGGAGACTGATATGCACCGTAAGTAGAAGTAGAACCACCTCCACCACCGCCGCCACCGCCGCTACAGCTGTTTAGAGTGATTGCAGTTGTCGTTAGTGCCATTGCTAATAATAATTTCTTCATTTCCAACATCTCCTCTTTTCATGTGTAATGAGTAATTGCTCTCCATCTCGATTGAGGCAATATTACACAGGTCAAGGTAGAAATAAATACTTGAGAAAAGTATATAAGTTTTTTTTAGAATTTCAGAGTTAGACAGGTATCACTCTGGCCCTAGTTGTTGTCAGAGTGATACCAAAATGGGCTTTTTTTCTTAGACAGATCGAAAATTAAGAAAAAATTTCATACTGCTCTACGTGATAATTATTCTCAGAACGAATGGCGATTTGCTTTCCAAAGGTTGTTTCCAATGTTTCCACCATATCCATTTCGTCTGAACATAGTCTGGCGGTCACTTCAGGATGAGCATAAATATTGACCTTATCTTGATCCGATTTTTTTAATACTTTTATGAGTTCGCGTATCAGTTCATAACAGACTGTTGTAACTGATTTAACTACGCCAGTTCCTTCACAGTAGGGACAAGAATTACACATCAAACGAGTAAGAGTATCTCTCGTTCTCTTTCTTGTCATTTCAACCAGTCCGAGGCCCGATATAGGAAGGACATTTGTTTTAGAACGATCACGTTTAAGTGCTTCTAATAGTGAAGAATAAACTTGTTCACGATGATCTTCTTTTTCCATGTCGATGAAATCAATAATGATAATCCCACCACAGTTTCTTAACCTTAACTGGTAAGCGATTTCTTTTACTGCTTCTAAGTTTGTTCTTAGTATCGTTTCTTCTAAAGTCTTACGTCCTACAAACTTCCCTGTGTTAACATCGATAGAAACCAGAGCTTCTGTTTGATCAATATTTAAGGAGCCTCCCGAACGAAGGAAGACTTTATTAGAGAGTCCTCTTTCAATTTCCATATCAAGACCAAATTTCTCAAAAAGAGGAATATCATCTTCATAGAGATTAAACTTACCTTTTAAATTCGGAAGAAATTTTGAAGTGAACTTTTCGACTTCTTTATAATTACTTTTTGAATCGACCCAAATTTCTTGAACATCCTCATCAGTAATGTCTCTCAGTACTTTATGAACAAAGTTTAAGTCTTTGTAGCAAAGACTGGGAGCTTTTAGACCTTCAGAAGATTTTTGAATATCCTTCCAAATTCGATTGAGCATATTATAGTCGGACTTTAGAGTTTTATAAGACTGTCCTTCTGCAACAGTTCTTGCAATCACCCCTTTTCCATCTGGTCGTATAGTTTCAAGAATTTCTTTCAAACGATCTCTTTCTTTTTCATTTTCAATTCTTCTAGAAACACCGGTATGTTCAATAAGAGGCATGAAAACAACATGTCTTCCGGCCAAAGTAATATGACGAGTAACTCTTGGGCCCTTTGTTGAAATAGGCTCCTTTGCTACTTGAACTAGAATCTCATCCCCTTCTTTAAGAAAGCTTTCAATCGAAACATCAGGACGAAATCTCATATTCACGTGGTCTGAAAGAGTAGAAAACTCATCGGGAATAACTTCTCCCATTTTCTCCCTCTGGCCAGCAAGCTCTTTGCGGGTTCGCTCCGCTATCTCTCTTTGCTCATCGAGGGTAGGAATATACGCATCATCAACATAGAGAAAAGCCGCCTTATCATGGCCAATATCAACAAAGGCCGACTGCATTCCTGGCAAAACTCTTAATACTTTTCCTAAGTAGATATTTCCTAGGGAGGGATGCTGGCCGCGGTTTTGCTCACCGCGAACCATGAGGAAATCTAGAATTTCCCCATTTTCAACCAGCGCAGCACGACACTCACTGAGCGTCTGGTTGATAAACAGTTGTTTTTTCATTATTAATCCTAATTTTTAAATTTTAATCCACATTCATCTTACCATTTATCCGCCATTACCGGCAATTAGAGGAAGCTTTCGTCTAGTTCCTTTATTAAATAGGAAAAATGAAAAATTCTCGAACAACGGTAAATTCAATCTCTGCCTGATTGAGATAATCAATAAATTTCTGCTTCTCTCTTTTTTTCTTTTCATTAGAACGAGGAATAACCATACAAAGGACTCCGCCAGATTCAATATACTCTCTCCAATAGAGATAATTTTTAATATTGGCCTGGGCTTTAGATGAAACATCAATACAGCAGAATTCATATTTTCTTGTCCACGTAAATTCAGGTGGAGAAGCTATCTTATGGAGGTTAATTTGAATTTCTTGAAGCATAGACTCTAGCTCATTCAAATCAATTTCGTGATCCTCATCAGGCTCAGGCATTTCCATGGTCTCAATATGAGCGGTTGGAAATCTCTCTCTCAAGTAGAGACTTCCGTCTCCCCTTGCCGTTCCCACTTCCATAATAGAATTCCAATTCTTGTACAAATTAAGGTCTCTAAGGAATTCAAAAAGATATTTATATTGAGTGATGTAAATTTCAGGTGAAGGTGAAAACTTTTTTACTAGGCTCATAGAGACCCTCTCTTCTTGGCCATGAGTATACTAAAGCCTTGGCAGTTCTCATCATTACGATTGAAAATAAAAGGTTCAAGATTATTATTTTTAAGGATGCTTTCATATTCTTCCGGGGCTAAGCTCGCGTGATATACCTTCTGACCAGCGACCTCTCCCCACACTTCTCCTTCTTCGGGACCAACCGTTAAGAGAAGGCACCCTCCAGCTTTTAAGCTCTGACAAATGAGGGGCAAATTTCTTCTTTGTTGTTCGTGATTGAGATGAAAGAAAGCCCCCCAGGAAATAATGCCCTCGTATTTCTGATCGACAAGCTTGTAGTCTCTCATGTCACAGAAAATCCAATGATGATCTGGATAACGCTTTCGACAAATGGAGAGCATACTTTGAGAATAGTCAGCACCCGTGACTTTATGACCTTGGGATATTAGATAGGAGGCAATCGGCTCGCCTGCACCACAGCCTAAATCTAGAATATCAAGACCGTCTTCGGTGACTTCGGTGACTAAGGAATTGGATATATGGTCGAGAAAGAGATCAATATATTCTTTCTCAAAGAGGCTTCGATCTCTATTTCTATCATAGGAATCCGCCCACCGTTCATAGACTTCTAAAGTACTTTCTTCTCTTTTACGTAAATCTTCTTTCTCTTTTGACATCCCTCTTATTATAGAAAGAAGCCTTCACTAAATAAAGAGTCCTGCAATACAAGCGGTCATAAAACAGGCCAATGTCCCCCCTAACAGAGAATACATTCCTAATTTTGCCAGGTCTTGTCTTCGTTCAGGAGCAATCGTTCCAATGCCCCCTACTTGAATGGCAATAGAGCTAAAGTTAGCAAAGCCACAAAGGGCATAGGTAGAAATCACTACCGAGCGCTCTTTTAACTGAGGAATCATCTGCTGGAGATCGAGATAAGCAACAAATTCGTTAATAATGAGTTTCTTTCCAAGCAAAGTTCCTACATTCAAAATATCTTCGCTTGGAACTCCCATCAAAAAAGCAAAGGGAGCAAAGAGGTACCCAGTGATGAGTTCCAGAGAAAGTTCAGGATAACCTACGAGGGCACCAACCCAACCTAAAGCTCCATTGAAAAGGGCAATCAAGGCAATGAAGGCCAACAACATCCCCCCAACATTTAAAGCAAGCTTAAGCCCGTCTCCAGCCCCAGTTGCCGCAGCATCAATAAGGTTGGCCGTTGTTTTAGGAAGATCTAGAGAAACTTCTCCCTTCGTAGAAGACTCTTCCACTTCAGGAATAAGGATTTTTGCACAAACCAGGGCTGCAGGAGCTGACATAACGGATGCAGCAAGTAAGTGACCAGCATCAATTCCCATGCCCACATAGGCTGCGAGAACACCTCCGGCCACCGTGGCCATTCCACCGGTCATTAACGCCATAAGCTCAGAGCGGGTCATTTTTCCGATAAAAGGCTTAACAACTAAGGGAGCCTCTGTTTGTCCAGCAAAGATATTAGCAGCAGCCGATAGAGATTCTGCTCCAGAAGTTCCCATTACTTTAACCATCACCTTAGCCGTGGCCTTAATAATGATTTGCATAACTCCTAGATGATAGAGAATACTCATAAGCGAACTCATGAAAATGATCGTAGGAAGGACCATCACAAAGAAAATGAATCCAAACTTTCCGGTATTCATAAGGCTACCAAAGATGAATTCAGAGCCTTCATTAGTATAAGAGAGTATCCCAGTAAAAAAGGAACGAGCCCCTTCAAATACGGTCTTCCCTACTGATGTTTTTAAGATAATGAGTCCCAAAAATATTTGAAGAAAGAGTCCTGAGATAACCGTTTTCCAATTTATCTTTTTACGATGGGAGCTAAAGGCATAGCCAACAGCGAGCATGGATAACAAACCAATTAAAGAAATCAAACGTTCCAACATCGTCCCCTAAACTAAGTATTTAAAGGCCACACCTTACAATAGGTGATCAAATAAAAATAGCGATCTTTTCAACTTTACACAGTTTAAACGGATTTTAGGGAGTCACAAAAAGACTATTATTCTAAAGCGTTAGCTAATTTTAGAAATCAAATTGGAGATTAAATGCCGATTGGCCAGCTGCACCTACACGGGCCAGCTCCGAACTAATTTCGTGGTGGCTATTTCTATGCCAACCAGAGCGCATCACAGTCGTAAACTCAGAGGCAGGAGCGGAGTCCTTTTTCAATTGTAGAGCACCTGTGGCATCGTAGTATTGAGCACTTTTATTTGCCTGACGCCAGGCCACGACTCCCACACCAATGATAATTCCAATAGCTCCACCTACTACAATATTATCAAGATGCTCACTAGGCTCATCAACAAAGCTTAGAGTAGATAGACCAAGAATGGCTCCACCAAGACCAGAGCCACCAACAATATACATATCAGTCATCGTCTCTTCGAGAATATCCCCATTTTGTTGAGCACTTACACTTGGCACAATGCCCATCATGAGGCTAAGGCTTGTAAGAAGAGGAAGAAGAGATTTTTTAACGCATCTTGCAATAGTATTTTTCATAAAGTGACTCGGCGAATAGTAAATAATTAGTTCAATCTTATAGTTATTAGAAGAGAGTTTAATCTCAGTAATATTTGCCACCTAGGCTTTCCCTTTCTATTATACTCCCTTTCCCTATTTACTGTGAAGGGAAACGTGAACTCCGTCAAATAATCAAAGATTCACGATTGATTTACAAACTAGAAATAAGGATTTTCCATGCATAGTGCGTATACCATTATTGCCAAAAAAAGAGATGGTCTCGAGTTAAGTGAAGAAGAAATCAAATGGTTCATTTCTTCATTAATTGATCCCAAAGGCTCAGTAACAGATTATCAAATGAGTGCCCTTCTCATGGCCATTTACCTAAATGGGATGACCACAAAAGAGACCAAGGCCATTACCGACGTTATGCTCTATTCTGGAAAAACTCTCAACTTCAATGTAGATCACGTTGTCGATAAGCACTCAACGGGTGGAGTTGGAGATAAGACAAGTTTTATTCTTGGCCCTATTGCAGCAGCTTGTGGAGTTAATGTACCCATGATTGCAGGGCGAGGTTTAGGTCATACGGGCGGAACAATTGATAAGGTTGAGGCCATAAAAGGTTTTGATACTTCCCTTTCTCTCGATAAATTTCAAAAAATGGTGGAAAAAGATAAAATGGTCCTTATTGGTCAAACCGGAGAAATCGCTCCAGCCGATAAGAAGATCTATGCCCTAAGAGATGTCACGGCAACAATTGAATCTGTGCCTCTCATTACAGCATCTATTATGTCCAAGAAACTTGCTGAGGGTGCTCAAGGAATCGTGATGGATATAAAAGTCGGTAATGGGGCTTTTATGAAGAATAAATCGATGGCCAAGAAGTTGGCCAAATCCATTAGACAAACAGGTCTTCGTTTTGATCGCAATATGATGACTGTACTTTCGGATATGAATCAACCGCTAGGAAATGCTGTTGGAAATACCTTAGAAATTATCGAATCCATTGAAACCTTAAAAGGTAATGGGCCCAAAGACTTAACTGAACTCTCTATTCACCTGGCAGGTGGAATGGTCCATTTGGCCGGTCTTGCTAAAACTCACAACGCAGGAATTAGAAAAGCAAAAGAAGCCCTTAAGTCTGGAGCTGCTCTAGAAGAATTTAGAAAATTAATCAAACGCCAAGGTGGTGATCATAAGGTTATCGATAACTACTCCCTACTTCCTCAGGCAGAATACCATTATGTGGTTACAGCTGCGCGAGGCGGATATATTAAAGGAATGGATAATCGCAATATTGGACTTCACTGTGTTTCCTTAGGTGGCGGAAGAATGAAAGCCGAAGATAGCGTAGACTTTGGTGTCGGCTTTACCTTCCACAAGAAAGTGGGAGCGAAGGTAAAAGAAGGAGATCCCATTCTAACGATTCATCACAACGAAGATCAAAAAGAATTAGCAGCTTCAATCGCTGACCAACTTCTGCAAAAAGATATTTCTTTCTCTAAAACCGCTCCAAAGAAATCACAAGAGCTTATTTATGAAACAGAAGTATCTTGGGCAAAGAAATCATAATTAGTCATTTTAGTGCGAGGAAATATGAACCCTGAAATCGTTTATAAAAACTTAGAAGAAACCACCCAATTTTTAAAAGATAAAATTGGTGGACGTGAAATTCATGCAGCCATTACTCTTGGTAGTGGATTAGGCTTATTCACCGATAGCATGGAAAACAAACTTGTTATTTCTTATAATGACATCCCCCACTTTCATACGACAACCGTCGCAGGCCACTCTGGCGAAATGATTATTGGTGATATTTCTGGAAAAACTATTTTGGCCTTAAAAGGTAGAATCCATGCTTATGAAGGTCATAGTTTTGAAGAAGTTGTCTTCCCCACTCGAGTTATAAAATCTCTTGGCATTAAGAATCTTGTTCTCACAAATGCCAGTGGTGGTATGAATCCAAAGTATAAAGAAGGTGATCTTGTTCTGATCAAAGATCATATTAATTTAACGGGAAATAATCCTTTATTGGGTCCCAATCTAGAAAAGTTAGGCCCACGCTTTCCAGATATGTCTACGACTTGGACACCTGAACTGATTGAGGTTATGCATTCAGCAGCCAATGGAATTAAATTTCCTCTTAAAGAAGGTGTTTACGTTGGTGTTCTCGGCCCTAGTTATGAAACTCCTGCAGAGATAAAAATGTATCAAGCTCTCGGGGGAGATATGGTGGGAATGAGTACCGTAGCCGAAGCGATTGCTGCTCGTCACTGTGGACTTAAACTAGTTGGAATTTCTTGTATCACGAATATGGCAGCCGGAATTCATCAAGGTGAATTGGATCACGCCGATATTAAAGAGCAGGCCAACCGAATTAAAGAAGTGTTTGTTGACCTACTTAAAGAGTTCTTTCGTTATTTAAATTAACGACGTTCTCCATGATACGCCTAGGGAATAGAAGCTAGAATTATATCCAGACTCTAAATCATATCCAAAAGAAAAGTCGAGCTGCAGATCTTTATGAACGAGATAGGCAGCTCCAGTATCCCAAGCATGACTCCATTGCTCTCCATCATGTTGAGCATACTCTTCTAAAAATACACTCCATTTATCATCAAGGGCCATAGTCCAGTTGGCAATATAGCCATAAATGGGATGACCACCATCACCTGAATAGCTATGAGTAAGATTCAAATTTATGATCCCAGCTCTACCGATATTATGAATAGAAGAGAGAATATTTTCCGGACGAATTTCTTCGTTTTTAAAGTCGCCACTTCCTTTCATTTTCCATCGAGTTTGAAAAGCGAGTGAAGGTATCCAACCATCCGCCTCTGCTATGAGATTAACTCTCCCCCCGATCATCAGATTATCTATACCTGAGCCAATCCTTTCGTGGATACGATAATTAATATTGGTACTCACTTCAAAACGCTCATCAAGGCCATAACGAAGAAAGTTATCACTCACCCAGTCGTCTGTTTTATTACTTTCTGAATAACGATTTAAGGTTACCCCACTTTGAACTTGAAATACTTGAGTACCAACAACTTCTGTTCCAATTGAAACCCCTGGTCTACCTGAAGTGATATTAGGTGAAGTCTGTGCCCAAGAAGTTGTGGATAAAAAAATCGTTAAAATAAAAATCATTTTATTCAAAGAAATCTCCCTTTTTTGATTCTAATTAAGAGGCTATAGGGTATTTTTCCTATGTCTAGGGCCAAAATCTTGGAATCTAAGGCTTTTTACTCTCTAATCGACTCTTTCGGTTAGTTTTGCCCCCCAAAATTATTTTTCTAATTCGCCGAATTTCCTTTATAATGAATAAAAAACGAATCTCTTATCGAACGAATGTTCGAAGTGAAAGCTATGAAAAAAGAAAATCCTCCCAAAAAGTCGAAGAATTCAACTCCTTCTAATCAGGTTAAGAAATCTAAATTTGATGAGTCCGAAACGGATAACCTTCACGGGCTATCTTTGTTAAAAGACTTAGAATTTGTTGTATTTGACCTCGAAACCACGGGGGGAAACCATAAGTCAGATAAAATCATCGAAATTGGATTAGTTAAAGTTGTTAATCTTGAAATTGTTGACGAGAAGAATTACCTCATTAATCCTGAAATCAAAATTCCCGACTTCATTCAGAAACTAACTAATATTAGGCAAGATGATGTAAAAGACTCTCCTCTTATAGAAGAAGTCATAGAAGATGTTCTTGAGTTTATGGGAGATAGTATCCTTGTCGCTCACAATACCTCTTTTGATGTTCCCTTTTTTAACTCTGTATTGAGAAGACTCAAAAGAGAAGAGCTCGAAAATAGAAGTATTTGTACTAATCTCATGACTAAGTATCTTATTCCCAATCTTTTAAATTCAAATTTAAATTATATGAGTAAGATCTTTAATATTAAACACTCCAAAGCGCACCGTGCCCTTGATGATGCAAAGGCCACTGCAGAACTCCTTCTCAATTATTTAAAAATCTTTATTGATAAAGATATTCAAAAGATAAACCATCTCTATTATCCGCGAAATCGTTACGAACTTGATCGCATTCATTTCAAGTCTGATCAGTCCAAGATTTCAGATATTGAAAAGAAGTTAAAGAAACTGAAAACTCCTTCTCTTATTACATTGAAAGGGGAAAATGGAATTATACTCTACTCCATACCTTATACGCAGAAAGACTCGGAGACCGAGTTCATTCTTGAGAAACTAAAGAGCTCACCATGGCTAACTGCTACTATTAAGCTCTTTGGTCCCTTCTTAGAAGTTCTCGTTCATTTCAATAATCTTTTTAGTAAAATGGAACCTTCGGCAAGAGGTGAAACAATTCGTCTCATGTGGGAAAATTATTTACCAGGGATAAAGCTCCCCCCTAAAGGTCAAGAGCACCTCATTCATAAGTCTAATCTTGAACAAGACTTTGGAGACTTTGTCATTGCTCACCATTTAGTTCCCGAGCAAATGATCATTTTCCCCATTCAATCGCTACATGTGAAGAATCAGCTTATTTTTAGATACCCTGGACATAAGAAGAAACTTCTTCAGTATATAAACTCTAAATCCCAGCGCATGGTAAATAATAAGATGAAAAAACCTCATTATCATCCGCTTCTGAATGCCTTTATTCAGCAATATCTTATGCTGGAAAAAGAAAAGTCTAATGGACTTTTTATTTTTAGAAGAAAAAAGCCTCAGGCCAAATCAGATGAGTTTTTAGAGGAATTGGATCAATTCCTATCGGAGCATCCCAATAGCTATCAGTACCCCAGCGAGTATATTTAGCCCAAATATGGCCAGTGCCTGTAGCGGCTGCCCAGACTTTACTGAGTAGGCAACTTCGTAAGAGAAAGTACTAAAAGTTGTAAGAGATCCTAATATTCCAAATCTTAAGAATGACTGGCTCCAAATAATATCATTGCCCATCATTTTCACAGATAAGAAGTATATAAAAGTTCCTAAAATATTAACAATCAGTGTTGCCCACCATAGAGGCAGACCACTCGAGTGAAAAGTAATCGAGAGAAGCCATCTCAAACTGGCCCCTAATCCACCACCTACAAAAACATAGGGAAAGAGCATCCATTTTTCCATCATATCAATTTCCAGTCAGAAAGAGAGATTCGATTATTTTCAATTTCTAATTCAAGTCCTTGAACTTCAACCAGATATTGAATCAGTTTCGAGGAAATAATCTTAGAGGACAATTCAATATCATGATTAAAAGTTAAGAGAATTCGATCTTTCTCTTCTTTATAAGACGCTTTAAGAACTTTGAGAGACTGATCTCCCAATACCAGGCGGTAGTGATTAAAGAGGGTAAGAACTTCTCCCAAAACGAGATAGAGAATCATAGAACATAAGGATAAATTAATATAACGCTTAAAGGGTTCCCCTGCTCCTTCGATATCAACCTCAATACGAACATCTGACTCAATCATTCTAAATCTTAAAAGATCCAATGACTGTCCGAGGGCATTGCGAATAGGCCCTTCTTTTTGCTGCTGATCCCTTGTTCGAGAAAACCCTAGAAAGATTTCGACTAGACTCTTACACCTCTTGGCCGAAGTCTTCATCTCATTGAGAGACTCTTTTTCTTCGGCCTCCCAGTCTTCTAACTCTAATAGTCCTATCGCCGCTAAAATTCCGGCAAGAGGATTATTTAACTCATGGGCAATTGAACTCGATATAATTCCCAATTCTTGGGAGGAAATACTTTTTAAACTCTGTCCCTCAGGTGCTTCTGAGTGAATCATATCTTGATTAAAAAAGAGAAAGAGAAAACAATCTAAATCATCTTTTTCTACATCGACTTTATTCACTTTAAAAAAGTCACCTGATACCTCGATAGTCTCTTCATCATTGTACTGTAAACAGTCTCGTGGTGATAAGTTTAAGCGAGTAAAAGCGTGATTATAGACGATCAAGTCCCCCTTAATATTAATCAAGGCCAAAGGCAGAGGGATTTTAGCTAGGGCCTCTTCCCATAGAGAATATTGGGCATCTATTTTAGAAAGCTTAGGATGGAATCCCACATATTTCTCCAACCACTCAAGTAAGAGAGTCAGAGCAAACGATAGGGCCCTTGGCTCCTCGAGATCCTCCATTGGTTGATAAAAGAGAAAATGATCAAGGCCTAGCCAATCGAGAGGAAAGACCTCCCCTTTAGGATATTCATCTTTAAGCCCTAGAACTTCATCTATAGTGGCCAATTTTAATTCCTGCCACAACTGAAGCTCTTTAAAGCAATCGGCACAGTTTGAGATGAAATTTTCTAAATTTTCTTCACCAAAAAGGTCGCCATCAAAACTGAGGAAGATCTCAATAATTTTGGAGATCATATCAGTATGGGCTCCCTGCTTATTCATAAGAAACTTTCCCGCATCTTTAAAAAGATCAGCACAGTGCCCCTGTGCTTTCTTTTGAATATCAAGCTTCTTTTGTTCATCAATGATGTGTTCAATCAGTTCTAAGGTTTTCCATATCTCTTTTGGATTCTTAGAAAGCGGACAGATCTTATAACGAAATTTTTCATCTACAGGATCAAAGCTTAAGAAGAATATCTTCGAATTCTTTTCCTTCAATGGAATACATTGTGAGTACTCCTCAGGACGCATAATAAAAATAATATTCTCTTTACTCCAATCAATATCAAAGAATGATTTTCGTACAGGACGAAGTGAAAATTGAGTTTCGAAGTCTTCATCTTCAATAGGATACTTCGTATCCACGTAGATATTGAGATTAGAAAATCTATTATTTGAAGAGAGAAGATCGATGGACATTACTCACCTAGTGCTTGCGAAGCTTCAACCAGGCTATCCCCTTCTACGGCCAATTTATTCACAGTAACTCCCCAATGAAGGTGAGGTCCAGTAACTCGTCCTGTAGCTCCCGCATGTCCAATGATTGTACCTTCGGGAATGATTTCACCTTCAGAAACGAGTAATTTAGATAAGTGACCATAGGTAGTAAAAATCCCCATCCCATGATCGATTATGACTGTGTTTCCTGTATAAAAGAAGTGACGACTGATTGCGACCTTTCCTCTATTTGCCGTTTTAATGGGAGTCCCTACACCTGCACGATAATCCGTTCCAAGATGCTGGGTTTGTTTCTTATTATTAAACACTCTCTTCGAACCATAAATACTGGTAACAAGAGATTTAATAGGAAGTTCAAAAGGTCCAAAGAAGTAAGGGGTAGCAGGTGAGCTATTATAAGCTTTTGATCTAATCTTTCTTTCTTTGGCAGCTCTAAGACTATCTTTCTTAGAGAGAAAGACTCTCTTCTTATCAACTTTTAGTCTTTCCGCTGGAAAAGACTTTTCTAGAACATTGAATTCAGCAATCTTTACTGGAGAACCTTTGCTGTCTTTATAATAACAATCAAAAGGTTTGAGATCAGAAAAGTAAGTTTCAGAAACGAAGGCCCAAAGTTCGTGACCTCTTAAAAAATAATTTACCTTTTCTGTATCACAAGTCAGGACACCATTTTTCATAAAAGGTCCTTTAACGCGAAGAAGAGAGACTTCCCCAGGTCGAACCGTTCCCTTATAGAGATCAAAACTCTTCGGTGCCTCTACTTTCTTCTCATTAACTTGAGTTGTTTGAGTATCACTTTCCTTTTTTACACCATCTAAATTCTTCTTTTCGATTGGCCTTATTCCAGCACAGCTGGCCAATAAAACAAGAGGGGTTAGCAACTTGAATGAATTGAGAAGGTATGATGAGACTGAAGTATATTTATGCATGAACTCTTCCTTTATAATTGAGATCAAAAATTGAGCGCTAGGAAAATATCTAGTCTGCTTTAACGAGATTTCCTTTTCCGTCTTGAAAATGAATCTTTAGCGATTGCCCAGCTTCTACTTTATTGAATTTTTTCATATTCGTTATGACTTTTCCAGATTCATCTTCGAGATAAGTATATCCACGTCCTAGCACATTTTTAGGATCTAAAACTCGAAGTACAGAATACTGTTTCTCTAATCGGTTTTTATGGGATTCTATTTTCCTAGGATAGGCCTGTAAACGATGCGAGGCTTCTTCTAGCCTCATTATATAGTCATGATATCCTGTAAACTCGAGGAGACGATGGTCTATTTTGCATCGTTCCACTCTTCCCTGCAGTAAATAGAGCTTCGACTCCAATTTTCTCAATAGCCGTTCAGGACTCATCGCAGCAAGTCTCTTATCCATTTTCCATGTAAGGGCCTCTCCAAAATCAGCCAGATTTTTTTGAGTTTGCTTCATACGCATTTTGAGCTTTGTTTGGGCTTCACTCAAAATTTCCGCAGCAGCTGTAGGGGTCTCGCAACGTTTATCAGCGACAAAATCAGAAATTGAATAATCCACTTCGTGTCCAACTGCCGAAATAATGGGTATAGGACAATTATAAATATCCCAAGCTAGAGCCTCATCATTGAAGCACCAAAGATCTTCTAGGGAACCTCCTCCCCTAGTGAGAACAATGACATCAAGTTTCTTATCCTCTGGGGCATTGAGATGAAATTTAATAAGTTGAGAGAGGGCCTTTCTTAAAGAGGCAGGCGCTTTATCACCTTGAACCATGGCCGGATAAAGAACAATATCCATCCATAAACTTCTTCTTTCAAGTACATTTACGAAGTCATGATAGGCCGCACTTCCATGAGCAGTAATCAATCCAACTCTTTTAGGATATTGAGGTAGGCTTTGTTTATGCTCGAGATCAAAGAGCCCTTCACCGGCCAGTCTCTTCTTTAACAATTCTAGTTGCTCTTTAAGGTCACCCTTCCCTGCTGGAGCAATTCTTTTGGCAACAAGCTGAAAAGTTCCTCTCTTTGCATAAACTCCAAGAGGTCCTTGGGCTACGATTTTATCTCCATTTTTCATGGAACGTACAAATGGATTTCTCATTGCATCCATTCGAAACAGACTACAGCTAAGGGATGACTGAGCATCGGAAAGTGTAAAATAATAATGTCCCGCTCCTGAAGAGGAAAGGTTACTGACTTCACCAACCACTTCAATGGACCTAAATTGGCCTTCGAGAACATTTTTAACGGCCTGGACGACCTGAGATACTGACGGAATATTATTATTCATTCCGTCAGTTTATCATTGGGAAAACCTTATTGAATAGGGCCTACTTCTTCACCATATTCTGAATAAGAGGGTAAGCTTTTAAATATTTAACGGCCTGAATAACTTGAAAGTCTTCAGATGGACCACTAATAGGCTTGTCCTCTTCACTTTCACCTTTCTTTTCTTTTTCTCTCATTGCTTTAATTTTAGCTATTCTCTTTTGTCTTTGCTCTTTTTCTTTCTTAAGACGTCGGGCCTTTTCTTCTTTTGTCTCGATCGTTGCTGTTAAGTGATTTCTTAAATCAGCTTCTCTTACATAACGAGACTCTTTTTCATGTTCTGAAATCCAAGCTCCCTCATACTCACTAATGAAAATGTCAGGCTTTATTCCAACAGCTTGAATTTTTCTATCTTTAGGAGTCATGTATTGAGCAATCGTGAGTTTCACTCCCTGCTTATCATCTATTTTGGCAATAGACTGAACTGACCCCTTACCAAAAGACTGGCTTCCCATAACGATGGCCCTTTTATGATCCTGAAGAGCACCTGCAACAATCTCTGAGGCAGAAGCACTTGCACCATTAATCAAGACGGCCAATGGTTTTTTCAGTTCTTTAAAACCAGTCTTCTTTACGTAACGAATATCTTTTTGCTTAGGATCTCTTGATTCAGTAGAAACAACAATTCCATCTCTTAAGAAAACAGAAGAGACATTGACTGCTTCATCTAAGAGCCCACCAGGATTACTTCTTAAATCAAGTACAATCCCTTTGATACCATTTTTTGTTTTCTTTTCCATTTGTTTCAATGCTTTTGCTATTCCACTTCCAGCATCCTTTTGAAACTGAGTTAATCTAACATAAGCATAATTATCTTCTAGGATCTCATGCTTAACTGCAGAGATCTTAATTGCCTTTCTTTTAAGATCAAATCTTTTAATTCCTTCAACACCTTCTCTTGAAACGCCTACCGTGATCTTTGAGCCTGGCTTTCCTCTCATTTTATCAACGGCTTCCTCTAAAGTGAGCCCAAGTGTTGATTCATGATTAATTTCTACAATCTTATCACCAGCTTTGATACCAGCTTTAAAGGCAGGAGTATCATCAATTGGTGTAATGACAACAAGAACTCCATCCTTTTGGGAAACCTCAATACCAAGACCTCCAAATTCACCTTGGGTATCTTCCTGCATTTTTGAAAATACCTTTTCATCAAGAAAAGTCGAATGTGGATCTAGAGTATTCATCATCCCTTTGATCGCACCTTCAATTAATTTTTCAGTGTCTACAGGTCTATAATACTGACTCTCAATAAGATAGAGCACTTTATTAAAGAGCTCTAATTTCTCAAAACGAGATTTACCATTGCTATCTTTTGCGAGGGCAGGAAGTGATTGTGAAGCCAACCCTAAAAGAGAAACCGTAGCTGTAACAGCAATCAAACTTCCCACTTTCTTTGAGAATTTCATTTTATATCCTTTATATATATAGACTAAGATTTAGTTGTATAATTTCCTGTACTGGCCAGAGCCTTATCATCTAATAAATGAATCGTTGGCTGGGCCTTATCTTTCTTTCTTACTTCAAAATAAAGTTTCCCTTCTCGTCTATTTTTACGAGAAGTGTAGCCAATAACTTGGCCAACCTTTACTTTCATTCCTTTTTTCACTTTAGGTCCAAAGTCACCAAAGCATACACTAATTGTTTCTTTTCCATGATCAATCATGATTACATTCCCATAAGGAGCAAGTGATCCATTGTGAATGACCTTGCCTGAACGTGGAGCTAGAACGGGTAATGTTTTTTGATCGAAAAAGAAAGTTACACCCTTTTTCTTGAAGTCTAATTTCGTATGTTTTTGAAGCGGTGGTTTAAATGTTCCTAACTGAGAACGAAGTGCTCCTGTTTTACTCGTCCTTGTCTTCTTAACCTTAGCTTTCTGCCATTGGGCCATGTATTTTTCGTAATTCTTTTTAGTATTGAGATAGTTTTCGGCATTCTTATTCTTCTCTTTCTCTAAAGTAGAAATCACATCGAGAAGAACATTCTGTTCGTTCGTGTACTTTGCAAGACTCTTCTCAACCGCAGATAGATTAATCTTAACCGCTTCCGTTTTCACGATTTGCGAGTCGTAGAACTTCATTTCTTTTTTTAATGAAGTCATGAGTACCTTTTGTGTTAAAAGATCCGATGCTTCTTGCTCTTTTCCCATCATATTCACAACATAGGTACTCAGAATATTTTTGATTTTCTTCTTTTCTTCGGTGAGATTACTTAAAGAGTCATAAACCCTTTTCTTTAAACTATAGAGTTCTTTTTCAAGCCCATTCTTACGATCATTAATTTTTAAGTATTCTTGATTTGTTCTTTCTAACTTTTTTTCAAAGGTTGAGATCTCACGAGTAATACTACTCAACTTACGTTTTTCTAAGGCAATTTTCTTGTGAAGTTTAGAAGGAGAAGTTAGAGCAGCAAAGGAAGTGCTACTTAAGAAAATAGCTAAAAGAGAGCTAAGAAAAAATATCTTTCTGTTCTTTTCACCTATCGTTAACATACTTTTTTTCGATCTCCTATAATGAGATAAAAGGCCATTGAGAAAACAACTGCTGCCAATAGAGGGAGCATGATCATTTTATAGTAAAGAGTTGAAAGAATAACTCCAGCGAGTAAAGGAGCTTGAGAATAGCTTAATGTTTTAAGATAGATTTGTTTCTTACGTTGATATTGCTCATATATAAAAGATTCTTCTTTCAATGAACGATAAATCATTCCTAATGAAATGAAGTAAGCGATTCCGGTTAAAATGGCCAAAAAGAGCAATTTATTTTCGAAGTAAAGAGACTTACTCTCAACTTCTTTAACCTCAGGAACTTTAATGGCTCCCATTGTCACTTCATTCTTTCCCGTTAACCTTGTTAAATAACTTCTAATTAACTCTTGAGATCTCAACTTTAAATCTGGAGAGAGAGAAACTTTTATTCCTCCGTAATTTAAATCCATTAAATCACTATCCCACTCAATACTAGCTTGACTCAGAATAGATTTAATTTGAGAACTCACATTTTCTTCAGACAGAACAAATACTTTTTCTACTCCAGGCAATTCTAAAAGTTTTCTCTTCACATAATTGGAGTTAATTTTATTAGGCATGATGGCATAGAAATAAGGATTCGTTTCCGATTGAATCACGACCTTATTTTCAAAGAGGTTCTCTACTCTTGGCCCCATCAAACATAGAGCTAATACTGTTAAAGAAGTCGCTGCCCAAACCATTCCAGACCATGGACGATGAGTGATTCCTTTTATGAATAGGCTTAAATAAAACATGCATGCCCCGAATATATAATTCTACCTTTATCCATATGTACCATTCTTCCTGTAAACTTTTTGGCCAAGTCTTTATTGTGAGTGGCCCAAATGACTGACAGTCCCTGCTTCACATTATACAAATTGAGAATATCAAAAATTCTTTTGGCATTTTCATAATCTAACGCTGCGGTAGGCTCATCAGCTAGCACAATATCTGGCCTTGTGAGCATAGTACGTATAAAAGCTATCTTCTGCTTAAGTCCACCATTAGCATCTTTCACCTTTAAGTGTAGGCGATCATAAACCCCCAACATTTTAGTGAGTTCTACAAGGTCGGATTCAAATTCTTTCTTGTTTTGATAAACTGATGAATCGTAAGAAGTGAAAAGATTCTTTTCACAGCTTTTGTTATCAAAGAGTTTTAGGTCTTGAAAAATAGGTGAAGTAAAAACGTGACGAGGATCTGGACGCTCAATCTTCCCTCTATGAGGACGATAGATCCCAGCAAGGGTTTTGAGAAAAGTGGTCTTCCCTGCTCCGGAAACACCTGTTAAGAAGACGATTTCTTTTTGGTGAAGTTTAAAATCAACTCCATTCAAAGCACGTATATTATCAAAGTGCACATGAACATCTTGCATAGCTAAAAGCCTAGGTCCAATTCCTGCGCCTTGATTAAGAGAATGATTTGAATGAATGGAAGATCTTTGATTAAAACGTTTTTGAGCCGACTTATTTTGCCCCAAACCGCTTTGCAAATCCCTTTGAAGATTAAACATTTTTGATACCAATCCTTAGTATTTCTCCTTAAACCATCCTGGCCTAAGGGTCGTCACACACTCTTATAGTGTACCTCGTGTAAAGGACTTAAGTAAAGGGCCGAGTAGGCACTATGAAAGAACTAAGCCCCCAAAATGACACCACTTTTAATGAGATATCACCGTGCGAGGGCGTTCTTGCTGAGAATGATGAGATTAGCCGACTTCTTCAGACGGTCTTACATTCTCAATTACCCCTTCTTTTACTAAGAGATCATGGGTTTTCTGTGAACAAAATACATTGGGAATAAAGTTCATCGTATTTTTTAGACGAGAAATAACCGAGTTTTCTACTTCGGCCAAGAGCTTAACGTCACCGTTTTCGTAGCTAATCTTTACTGGATCCCTTTCTAACAAGACATTGGTTGCCTTATTTTTAGTGACAAGGCTCTTTGAAGATTGAACGAAAATAATTTGTTTCTGAGGAAGATCAGCTATAAACCAATCATCCTTCTCTCCTTTTTTCTCAATCACCTTGCTGATTTCTTCAACTTTAGCTTCTGCCCTTTTCATATATTTACTTAGTTCTTCTGGATCATCTTGGCTGACCAAACGTTGCTTAAGTTCTTCACAACGAACATGGCGTGCCCCTTGAGCAAAGAGTAAGGTTTTCGCCATATTCTTCATTCCAAATTCTTTATCACGATCAAAAGCCCCACTATGGTACTGCTCATGAACAATGCTCATGAAGTAAGAATCTTGAAAGTTCCAAAATTTTACAGGGTCTTTTTCAATTTGCTCTAAAAGGTCGCTATAACGACTCATCACCCCTTTTTCTAGGAAGTAGTAACAAAGCCCTTCAGCTATAGCATCATACTTAGCTCCGCGAGAACTTCTAATAACTTGAGAGTACCAAGCAAATCGAGACTGTAGAAAGTCTTCTACACAGTGAAGGGCATTATGTTTGATCGTCAATATGTCTTGGCCACCAATTGTCTTTGGTTCAAAATGATGAAGAAGATAGTCTCTATCATAGCTTCCATATTTCAAGCCTGTGTAATGGGCATCACGAAGAAGATAGTCCATGCGATCACAGTCTATTTCAGAATGAAGAATCTGGTTGGCCATGATAGAAGGGTCTACTCCCTTAACGAGATCTGATATACGTTGAGGATCATAGCCATATTTTTTTAAGATGTACGTTATCCCTCCAGGATAATCCGTATTCTTAATAATATAGGCTCCAAGATTTTCGTGGTCATCCTTGAGACCTTTCCCTCCGGCAATATGAGTCGTTTCCCCAAAACGGATATAGGCCATTTCAGTAGTATGGGAAAAGCAGAAAGTTCCTAAGTCATGCATCAGTGCACCTAGGCGAATCATTTGGTGCCAGTCTTTTTCCTTTGAATGGAAGTCGGAGTCCATGAGTTCTTGATCACTCACTGCGCGGTCACAAGATTTAATAATATGATGAGCATTATTCATCACGCCAATCGAGTGTCCAAAGCGCGAATGCTCTGCCCCTGGAAAAACATAGAAGGAATAACCCAGTTGTTTAATCCAGCGAAGTCTTTGATAAAAAGGAGAATGGATAATCTCTTTTTCCACAGGAGTCATATGTATAAACCCATAGATTGGGTCAAAAACAATATGCTGCTTCTTTTGAGGGGTAGTACTAAACATTTCCATTTTCTATCCTTGAAAATATAAAAAAAGGGCCAATAGCTGGCCCTCTAACTATTTTATGTTTTTTTTGTATTCTACTGCAACTTTTTACTTTTAGACTTACGAATTCTTGTTTTTTTCTTTGGCTTATTTAGCCTAGCATTAATAAATTCGAAGGCATGGTGTGCTTCTCTTCTTAGTCCATTTTCGTTAATGAAGCGATAGAGATCTTCAAGGTCCTTAGACTTTCTAAAAGTCTTTAAGCTCTTGACCCCTTCGGACTCCGTAGAGATTTCTTCTTGTATTTCTGACATATATTGCTCCTCAAGTTGAGATTCTAGATGATACTTTTTTAATATTAAATTAACAATTTAAATATGCGCCTTCACTACTTAAGTTCAGGCGCTTAGTAGGAATTAAGCCTCTTGTTGATTACCAATCATTCCATAAGAATGAAGCTTGTTATAAAGAGTCTTAACTGTAATCCCTAGCATTTTAGCTGTTTTCGTCTTATTTCCACCAAGGTGCTCAAGAGTTAAACAGATATGACGTTTTTCAAGTTCATCTAAAGTCATTTCTGAGTAGCGTACAACATCCTCATCTTCAGTTTCCTCTTCAATTCTTGATTCAGTTACTGAGTCTGCAAGGTGATCACGCTCAACAATCATTCCATCAGAAAGGATATAAGCTCTCTCGATTACATTTTGAAGTTCACGAACATTTCCTGGCCAGTTGTATTCTTTAAGGGCCTTAACTACACCTGGTGATAGTGACTTCTGCTCTTCCGCCTTCTTATGAAGGTTAAGAAAATATGTTGCAAGAGTTTCAATATCTTCCACTCTTTCTCTAAGTGAAGGAATCTTTAGAACCATAGTATTTACATTGAAAAGAAGATCTTCTCTAAACTCACCTTTGGCCACGAGCTCATTAAGGTCTTTCGTTGAAGAAACCATGAGTCTTACATCTGCTCTATAAGGCATATGTCCACCAACTCTGAAGGCCATCTTCTCATTGATAAAGTTATAAATCTTTGATTGTAAATGAAGTGTTAATCTATCGATATTGTTAAGAAATAGAGTTCCACCATTAGCAAGCTCAAGGAGACCATTTCTTACTCTAACATCTTGGAAAGATCCATTTTCTTCACCGAAAATTTCTCTCTCTAGTGCAAGTTCGTCTAGAGCTGAACAATCAATACTTAAGAAAGAGTGCTCTGCTCTTTTTGATCTACAGTGAACACGACGAGCAACCATTTCTTTACCAACTCCACGCTCACCAATCATAAGAGCATTTACATCAGCAGCTGCTACTTTATCAGCAAGGTGAATAAGTCTCTTCATTGTTTCAGACTTACCTGCAATTTCTTTTTCAATAATTTTAAAGCTTGTATTAGCGACAATTCCAGAACCTTTCTCTTCGATTTCTTTTTCTTTTAGTTCAATTTGTCTTAATAGTGATTCGTTAAGATGTTTAGCTGCAAGATACATCTTCATATTTGCTAGTGGGTGATGAAGTTCATTAAGAATTTCAAGTACTGCTGTCATATCATCACGTCCAAATTCTTTTTCAGACTCGATACACTGGAAGTGAATCGTAGCAATAACGATTCCCTCATGAAGAACTGGAATAGCAAGCTCAGCTCTTACCCCTTCTTCTTTTGCATCTGCAAATAGAGGATCTCTTTCTGTATTATTTGAGAAGTAAGGTCTTTTTGTACGAATTACGTGACCTGAAGGACCAACACCTTTTTCTAGAGTGATTCCTTTCTTAACTTGTTTTCCATTTTTTGAGATTACTTTAACTGAACCATTTTCTTGTACAAGATAGATAAGAGTTTTATCTACTCCAATGAAGTCATGAAGAAGCTTTCCTAAGTGTGGGAAAAATACTGACTCATCGAGTGATGAAAGTAGGATTGAAGAAATTTCTTGAATCTTTGTTAAGTTTTTAGCCACTGAATCCATCATCTGCTTATCTCCTAGACATATATAACAATTAGTTTTCAACTTCAACGCTATGCGTAACTAGGAAAATAATACACCGCGTCTGAATATTTTACAAGAGTAAAATGCTCGGGTGTTTAATTTTTTGATGCTTTTTTCGTGTTTACTAGTACTTAGACCATCTAGGAGTTGAACAGTTTCCGAAATTTTCGGTGACCTGCCCTAAAATCTCCCCTTCACGGGTCATAATGTATATATTTTGAACGGCCTTACTTTGGGAGAGGACTCTCTGGCTGCTAAAAGCGATAAACTGTCCATCATTTGAATAGGTAGGGTCTTCATTTGAGCCAAAATCCTTCGTTAAACGGTAGAGATTACGTCCATCTTGGTCGATTCTGAAAATATCAAATTTCCCATCCATCCAAGAGGCAAAGGCCACTTCTAGTCCGTCAGGTGAAAAGCGTGGAGTTGCGTTATAGTCCCCTACAAAGCCTCTACGCTTTACATCCTTCTCTTCAGCCCTTGGATCTGCAATGTAGATCATGGGCTTTTTAGAGCCTGATCGCCCGGAAAGAAAGACCATTCGAGTCCCTTCACTATTAAAGCTAGGATCAACATCAGGGGCAAAGTGTCTAGTTATTCGACGAGTTTTTCCAGTATTCAGACTAAGGGCATAAATCTCAGCATTTCCTTCATGACTCATCGTTAGAGCGATATGTTCTCCATCAGGCATGAAAACAGCACCCGAATTGATCCCTTTTCGAGATGAAACAACTCTAGAATTTCTTGTCTCTAAATCCATCACATAGAGATTCACATTTCGATTCTTATTTCTATTATTCTTTATCAAACTATAAAGAACCTTTTTCCCATCAAAGCTTAGGGCCGGAGAAATGACTGTCCCTTGATGTCTCGTAAGTTGAATAGGATTTCTTCCATCAAAATCCATCATATAAAGTTCTTTAACCTGCTTGCTTCTTGTTGTATTTCGATCAGAGACAAAAATAATTTTTGAATTGAAAATGGAGTCCGTCTTTTTAATTGCTTTGAAAATTCTATCGGTTAATTGATGCCCCTTCTCTCTTAAGTTATTAGCAGAAAAAGTATCTCTAACCATGGTCATTTTCTCTTCTGTAGCAGCATCGTATAGAGTCCCCTCTACAGTAACTTGTCCACCTGGAGCCAATTCGTAATTGGAGAGAATAAGATATCTAAGATTCTTTTTCTTTAATTGCGAAAAGTCTTTATCTTTTGCAGCAGAAGAATATTCACTTGCTTTCATCACATCAAAATACTGCTTATAAAAGCTAAAATCATTTTGAAAAAGAGACTGCATTTCATTGATTATTTTCTTTTGAGTAGAATTGGCATTACTAGGAATATTATGGGGAACAAAAACCATTTTATCCTTTTCAACCTCGGCCTCTCCGACAGCAACGATAGTTAAACCTTCGTCAGCAAAAGAAAAGGGGTTAAAAGAAATTAACGTGAGTAGAATTAACCATAATTTCATATAAAATCCTTCATTTTATAAAGGGAATCCCAATAGGATATCTCCCCTCACTGTTCTATTTGATACTTTCGATTCAGGGGCAGGAAATGGAGACGCTTCCTTAACAGCTTTAAGAGCACGAGAATCATATTCGGACTCTCCACTCGTTTCAAAGATCTCCGCTCTAACTAACTGACCTCTTTCATCTATAAATACTTTGATTCGACATTGTAATTCTTTATCTGCAAGGTAGCTGGGAAGCTTCCAAAAGGGTCTCACTAAATTAGATACCTCAGTCGCATAGGCTTGAAGCTCTGTTAAGTTTTCAGAACTCCCATTGCCCACAAGCGCTTGCCCATTACTTACCTTATTTCCTCTATTGATAAGTCCTTTGAGTTTATTCATTGTTTTGGTATCAAATCCCTGATCTTCGGCTTCCGCTTGAGTTGTCTTCTTACGAGGCTTCTCCTCCACCTTGGACTTACTATACTTTTTCATTAAGTCAGAAAAAGAAGGTTTCTTAACAGCTGCTTTATTCTCTTTAATAAATTCCTTCCCCGTCGCAGGAGCTGGAGCTTCTTTCTTCGGCTCAGCCTTTGGTTTAGGCTCTACTTTAGGAGCACTCTTTGCTGTGACACCTGCTTTCTGTAAGGCCTTCAATTCTTGTATCGTTAATTTAGGCATGGAAACGACATCAACACGAACGGATGATTGTACGAGCTTAATATTCGCTTTCTTTTGCTTCTCACCTTTTTCCCATTGCCAGTAACTAAGAGCTACCATAACAAGAAGGATTCCGACATGAATGGCAGAAGACTTCTTAGTATAAAATGAAAATGGTTTTAATTTTAAAGTACTCATTGATTAGTTAGGCTCTATTTCTGTAACGAGGGCTATATTAGTAATTCCAGAATTTTTCAAATAGGACATAAGCCTGGCAACATTTCCATACTTTATGCCATAGTCTGCTCTCAAATAAAGGATTTCCGATTTTGCTTCTTTGAAGCGACCTTTAACTAGATTTATGACCTCATTCTTCAATACTTTATCTTTTCCAAGAAAGAGCTCTCCAGATAAGGTCATACTCAATACGACTTGCTTTGTAGTAAGATTCATTGGATTAACTTCTTTAGTCTTAGGAAGTTCCAATTTAATTCCATTTAGCATCAGTGGAGCCGTAATCATAAAGATGACTAATAGCACGAGCATCACATCTACTAACGGCGTAACGTTAATATCTGCGATAGCTCCTTTCTTATTTTTATTTAAATTAGCGCCCATGAATTTCCTTCTTATCTTCTAGAGGATGGTTCTTTCAATACTATTGAGAAGGTCTTGTTCAAATGATTCCATTTCTGTATTCATATCGCTCAAACGATTATTGAAAACATTGAAAAACCATACGGCGGGAATAGCTGCAGCAAGACCTACGGCAGTAGCGACAAGAGCTTCAGCAATCCCTGGGGCAACAGCATCAAGAGTAGCCCCACCTGAGCCTAATCCTGTAAATGAATTAATAATTCCCCAAACGGTACCAAATAAACCAACAAAAGGGGTTACAGATCCTATACTCGCCAATGTAGAAAGTTTCTTTTCCATTTCTAGATTTACAGAATTAACTCCTTTTTTCATTGCTCTTTGAATAGACTCTAAACCAAAGTGCTCATAGTGAAGTTTGAGTTTTTCTTCTCCAGCTTCTTCTATGAATAAAGTAAATTCTTTATAACCTTCATTGAAAATAGACTTATAGGGGGAATGAGGTTGAGCCTCGGCTCCCTGAGCCGCTTCCCTTAAGGTACGACTCTGACGGTACATATCCATGAATTTCTTATTACTTTCTTCTAATTGAGAAAATAATTTCTTCTTCATGAAAACAATTGCCCAACTTAAAACGGAAGCAACAATTAAAAGAAGTAATACTCCTTTCACAACTAAACCAGACTCTAAGATGATTTTAAAAATATCTAATTCACCACTCATAGCGACACTCTCTCCTTGAGTTATAACTAATTACACGACCAGTATAACAAAGACTCTTCAACATTTCGATCACAGGCAAGGTCAAACTTTTGTAAATTATCTGGGCAAACTTGAGTGAACGAGTAGGATGCTTACTTTTTCCTCTTGGGAAGAAGGAAGATTATAGTGGAATTTTTTTGAATCTTTTCGAATTAAAGTAGATCAAAGTCAGGACAGAGAAGACCCCTATCTCTAATCCGCCAATTGATTTTTCGAAAATAAAGGGCGAATAAAGTCCCTTCCATAGTGGACCGAGTCCAAAAAGAGCACATAGTGGTGCAATCATTAGAAGAATCAATAAAAAAGAGTGAAGCCAGACGTAACCACCTCTTAGCCTCAAGCAATAGAAAACAAGAATAAAGAAGAATACAATCTCTAGCGACCAGTTTAGACCGTAGAAATAAGTCCATTTATTAAATAAAAAGGCCATGAGAGAAAAGAGCACAATTTCAATGTACCAATTTTTCCTCTTTAAAGGGAGTTCATCATTAAGAGTAAGAAGAAGAAGTCCATCAAGACCAAAGAAGAGACATACTCCAATGTAGTTTAAGAGCACCGATGAAAGCTCCCATTCGAATTCCTCCCTCCATACGGGCCTTCCCAATAGGGCCATGCCCAATAAGAAGATCGAAATGGCGACATAAATCTCTGTTCTAAAGATACCCTTCTTATATTGAAGAAGATGAATTAAAGGCTTTCTCTCAAAAGACAGAATTCCTGTAAAACGAGAGATCACGAAAAAGGCGGTTGATTTTGAGAATATGAGTATCCACCACGATTGAAAGAAGATCCAATCTTGAATATCGGCCAATCGATGATCCAGTAAGAAATGAAAGAAAGCTATAACAGAGAGAACAATAAGATAAATTAAGGCGTGAAAAAGATAATAGCCTGTAAAATAGTAGAGATGTTTCGAAAAGTTAGGCTCCACATAGGGAAGGCCAGGTAATTTATCTTTCAATAATATCTTCCCTCGAAATTTAGAGAACCTTTTTATTCTGAGGCTTAAGCCAGTTCTTCTGTAATTCAGGGCTAGGATAAATCTTTAGATACTTTTGGTAAAGAATATTTGATTTAACGAGATTATCAATTTTGCCAAGCATAAGATAATAACCATTCCACCATTTTATATTATTCTTCAGCAACTTATTCATTCTCGTCGTGACGCTATACTGTTGCTGGAAGTTGAAGCCTTTATCAAAGATTAATTCATCATACTTCTCTGAAATCTTTTCGAGCAGAGATTTATCCCATTTCTTTTCATAGGAATTACTGCCCAAAAATGAGTCTAGCCCTTTTACGCTTGCATAATCCTTAAAGTAGCCTTTTTGAAGTCGCACATAGTCTTCTAGTAAAAGAAGCGAAATTTCGAGTTTACTTAGATCAAGAGTCCTTATAAAAGGAACGCTAACCAAGAAAATAATCTCATTAGCGTTACTTGGTAAAGCAAAGTGAGTGACATCAGGAGTATTAACCAACAAAATTTTAAACTTTAGTTCATAGATTCCAAGTTTTTCCAAAAACTCTTTGAAGGAATCCTCTAGACCATATTCTGGTTTTTTAAAATTCCATTTCAAAACAGTTGCATTTTTAACAATCCAATATTCGGAAAAGAAACTCCAAAAGTCTTCCTTGCTTGGAAGATCATAGAGTGCCACTTTTTTTCGATTCAAGGCCTTCTTTTCTTTGATAATTTTATTCTTCTTTGTTTCGGCTTCTTTGCCCAGTCGGTCCTTTTCTAGCACTTGCTTAATGCGATCAAATTCGATGGGCTCTACTGTTATATTAACGGCATCATCTTTAGCTTTTTCCTGAGCATATGTAGGAGCTAAGATGGAAGCGAATAGGAGACTTTTTAAAAATATGTCCAGTCTAAAGTATTTATTCATCATTGAACCTTTGACTCCCCTTGAACATATTGATCATTGAGTTTTCCCCAATAATACATTTCAGAGATCGATAGATTTAATGAGTTAAAAAACTTGGGATATTTATCCGAAATACATTTCTCTTTCTTATTGGATAAGTAAATTCGATCGATATATCCAAGATAAGGACCCACCTTAACCTTGAAGTAATTACCCGATAAAATCTCATTACCCTTTTCTTTAACGATCTTTACAGGATGGCCACATTCAATCGTAGATAGCGATTGAGAATAACGAGAAGGATTCTTGTGAACATGACCAAAGAGGTGATTAAAATAAACCACTCTTGATATCTCTTCTTTTGCCTCTACTCTTGAAAAGAATATAAAAGACATTATGAATAGAATTTTCGAATATTTAATCATCTCAATTAAACCTTCCAACGGAATTGAATCGTTTCCCATTCATGGCACTGAGGACAACGCCAAAAGATTTCATCCGAATTATATCCACAGTTTTCGCAATAATGTTTTGTTAATGACTGGTGGAGATTCTCAAGAAGGGCATCAACTTGATCGACGACTTCTTCTCTCTTTCCCAATTGGATTAAGATTTTAATATATTCTGTTTTTACAACATCAGAAGCATTGGGATGAGACTCCATATAAGCTTTTAATACAGAATAGGCCTGTTCCATTTTTCCAAGTTGCTTGAGAAGTCGTACTTTAGTCAGTACAACAGAGGGTGACTCATCCAAATCGTGATCATTCATCTCTAAAAAGAACTCTTTGAGAAGTTCTAATCTTTGCTGATAAGATTCTTTGGTTCCTTCGTCCCCTTTAAAGCCCTCACTAAGTGATTCAAAAATAAACGAAGTATACATTGGATGCTCTTTCAGCAATTCGATCATTAGATCCTTTGCTTGATCCATATTTCCCATAGTGAGATAGAGCCTCAGCCTTAAAATCTTTGCCGATACAGAAGGAGCAAATCGGAAGGCATCTTCTAAATCTTCATTACATTGGGAAAAGTCACCTTTTTCAAATAATGCCTTAGCCTTTTGAACTAAGATATGGGAGATCGTTTCGGCTTGATTCTCATGGCCAACTTTAGAGAGCATGATGCGGTAATTATAAGCTTGGTCCCAATTTTCAATATCTTCAAAAATTCGACACAGAGATTGAATCACTTCATATTGATCCCTATTAATGCGTAGAACATCTTTATAGGTATCGATGGCCTTGTCGACAAAGCCTCCCTTATCGAAATCAATCGCCAACTCTTTTAAAGAACGTAAACGATCAGCTTCACTTATATTTTCTCTAGCGATAAGGCTGCGATGAATTGAAATGGCCTTATCAATTTCCCCATTGCTTCTAAAAAGTCCCCCTAACGCAAAATACGTATCAATAGTTTCTCTATTAATATCTACGGCATTAAGAAACTCTTTAATGGCCAAGTCCTTATTACCTGAGATGAGGTACTGAGTTGCATTCAAAAAGACTTTCGATTGAGCTTCAAATATAGAATTTCTATATTTTTTAGAAAGCTTAACTCCTGTGTCTTTTTCGGAGAGGTAATGATAAATCAATACGAGGGTAAGCCCAACGGCTACCGTGGCCAACAAGTGATCCTGTAACCATGCTAAATATACTTCCAACCCGACTCTCCTTAGCGGCTGACAAAATTATGTATTCTACTGATAAAGCAATATGGGTGAATTATCCATATGGCCTTCGACTTTTCCAGTCATCTTACCCAAAAACTGAGAAAAGAGATTTAAATTGGTTGAGGCTTCATCAATATTGTCCATAATGGCCCAAAGACCTTTCTTTTTCTTCTTTTCAATATACTTAAGACCAAACTCTTTTTCTATCTTTAGCTCTTCATGAATCTTGCGACCAGCTTGCCATAAACTTGCCACCTCATCGACTAGGCCAAGATCTCGAGCTTGTTCCCCTGAAAAGATTTGACCTTGGGCCAGCTCTCTCAGGTCTCCTTTAATTTTTCCTTTTCTTGTTCTTTCGATATCGCGGATAAATTGATTATGAACCCCAGAGATCATATTATTTAAAATATCTCTTTCTTCTTGAGTAAGACCTCGATTAGGTTGACCCATATCTTTGTAACGTCCGGCTTTGATATTGACTTGTTTCACCATGGCCCATTCATAGAGTTTCGATAAATCTAAATTTTGCATGATTACGCCAATAGAGCCTGTAATCGTCCCGGCATTTGAATAAATTCTTCTGGCTCCCGCTCCTAAGTAATAACCTCCAGAGGCGGCAACAGAGCCAAAACTCGCATATATCGGCTTCCCTTTTTCCCCTTCCGAGTCTTCATATTCTTGATCAATTCTTCTCATTTCTTCATAGATCTCCTGAGTAGGAGCAACAGCCCCCCCAGGGGAATTGATTCTCATAATAATAGCTTTGGTCTCTTTGTCTTCATAAGCTCGCTCCAGGAGCTCTATGATTTTCTTAGACTCCATAATCACGCCATTAACTTCAACAACAGCAATACTCTTACCTTCTTTTAAATCACTGAAGTTAATTCCTTCACCCTTTCCAGAAAGATTCTTAATTGTATAGGAAGCAAATATCATTAAAAGTACGAAGGAAAGGAAGACGACAAGTAGAATTCCTAAAACAGCTTTATTATTTTTTGTGGTCACAGAGTCACTCCTCAATCTTTATATAAAGACTCAAATTCAACGAATATACCTTTATAGTCTCCCAAATTATCGTTTTTCCGTAAACATAAGGCTTTTTTACCTGTGCAGTTTACTCAAGAACCTATCAAGGCATGAAGAATTCTAAAGAAATCCCGTTCCTAACCGATAAGATGAGAGGATAGAGGCTACAAATCATGCGGCCTTAGGAGGAAAGATGAAGTTTCGCCATGCTATGCTTGTCACATTTCTATTAGGACTTTTTGCTTTTAGCGCTCACAGTGAAGAGTACAAGGCACCTAAACTTCAATTCAAATCCAACCATAATTCTAAGAAGTATGATGTGGCCAAAGAAAAAGATTTTAGAGAGTTTGAAGAAAACTCCTACCGCGTTCAAGAAAGTGATTATTCTGATCGTAACTTAGCTTCAGAGGTTGAGCCTATGGACGCTGATGATGCTGAAGGGAGAAATCCATCTTCTCAAAAAGAAGAGCCTGCTCCAGAAATGCAACCCAAAACATGGAAATATAATAGATAGTCTAGCTCCAAAGATTGAGCTTATCTTCCATGGATTTTAGCTGTCCACAGGCAGCTAAAATATCATCCCCTTTCGTCGTTCTCACCGTACAAGTAATTCCTTCTCTATTAAGACTCTCCATAAACCAACGAATCTTATTATTACTAGGTCTTTTGAACTTGCTATCCGGATATTCATTAAAAGGAATAATATTAACTTTAGATTCTCTCTTATCGAGAAGGTCAATAAGACCATCAAGATCTTCCTGACGATCATTGAATTCATCAATTAGAATATATTCATATGTAATTCTTCGATTGGCCTTGAGTGGAATCTTCTTAATCGCTTCAAATAATCGAGTTAGATCAAAGGCCTTATTAATAGGCATGAGCTCTGTTCTAATTTCATCGTGAGAAGCATGGAGTGAGATCGCAATATTGACGGGAGGAAAGTCCCATAATTTTTCGATTTGGGGAACGAGACCTGATGTGGAGAGAGTAATCCTTCTCTGACCGAGTCCAATCCCCTTCTCTTCCATAAAGACTTGGGTAGCCGTTTTTACATTTTCATAATTATGGAGAGGTTCCCCTTGGCCCATATATACGATATTTGTAAGACGAGAGTCTTCATCGACATTTTCTTTCAACCATTTAGTTACGGCCACAAATTGCCCTACAACTTCTTCTGCTTTTAAATGCCTCTTCAGTCCCATCGTTCCTGTATGACAAAACGTACAGCCAATGGCACATCCCACTTGAGAAGATAAGCATAGAGTTAAACGTGACTGTGCTGGAATGGCCACTGTCTCAACAGTTTGAGCATCTTTCATACCAACAAGAAACTTTCGAGTTCCGTCTTTAGAAAGACCGTGCCAAACGACCTTTGGAAGTTCCGTGTCCATTTCTTCAAGAATATGGGCCTTCACTTTCTTAGAAACATTTGACCAGCTTTCAATATCAAAATTCCAATTATGATAGAGCCAATTATAAACTTGAGAAGCCGCAAATTTAGGTAGCCCATTTTCTACAAAATAGGATTGTAGCCCAGAGAGCGTGAATGAGTAGAGAGAGGGTTTATCCATAATATATTTCCAATAATTTATGTGGCCATAAATAGCTTGGAACTGAATAAAAATCAATGGATATGAAAAATCTAGTGGGTTTTCCCCACTAGAAAGCCGCAATTTTGCTTAGATGTAATAAAATAGATTGATTTAAGGGAGGGAAACCTCTACCTCTAGCGCCTTGTGATCACTTCCTTCGACATCTTTATGTACCTTAGAAGAGTTTAATTTTAGGCCTTTAATGAAAACGTGATCGAGAGGTTTTCCAAAAGTTTCCATTCTTCCAGCTCCAAAAGGAACTTCTTTTAATCCAATTCGACTTAAAGATGTTCTCATCACGTTAAGTTTTTTCTTACTCCAAGTATTGAAATCTCCACCAAAAACCACAGGACCCTTGTGTCGAGATATCAAAAGAGCAGCTTGTTGAATTTGGTCTTCCAACTTAGCAGCACTTACAAAATTTACTCCATGAATACTTAGAGTGAGAAGGTCCTCATCTGTAGCTTCAAGATCAAACTTGGCGATAGAAATCATTTTAGGTGTTTTAACCATGGGCTCATGGTGACGACTTCTCTGCCACTTAACTTCCATCGCTCGGTAACGTGAAGCTGTCGCTGTCCCCGATCGGGCCCAACCATCTTCTGAATCAAAGAACGAAGTGGCCACATGATAAGTTCTCTCAGTGTCGGCCTCTAATACAGGCTTCATTCTTTTGTTCGTAATCACTTCTTGAAGAAGAAGAATATCTTTTCCTGCCGTAAGTTTCTTATAATCCTTAACGAAGGAGTCTTTCTCACCTTTGTAGAGATTCCACACTAAAATTTTTATTTTTTCTTTGTCGATTGTATATTCGTCGGCATGTGCGCGATTTATTGTATACTCGACCTCGCTATCTTTTGCGGGAATATAGCGCTTAGCATGAGTCTGCGTACTTATGAAGAACGAAGAAATCACCGCGAGAATAGTTGAACCAATGAGAGGCTTTCTCATTGTTGAAGTTGAGCGTAACATCCGTGTACCCTTTATTTAAAATTTAAGATAGAAGTATTATCTATGACTTAAATTCAAAATGTAAACTCAAAGACCCTTACAGAGGCGCAGTTGGCGAATATATGCTTAGAAACTCATCAAATCTAAATAAAACCTATAAAGGAATCTAACTTTACTATGAATCACTTAAACTCTCTTTCCTTTCTTCTCACCATGTGGCTTCTCTGCGTTAATTCTTCCCAAGCGGCAGAATCTTTCTTTGCCAAAGACATGATTCGCAACCTCTTTGACATAAAGGTAAGTGAAAAGAGAGTTATTTCTAAAGAGAAGAAAGAGAAGTCTGTTCCCTTTCAAACTCATGACCAAAATGGCCTTCAGATTCTAGTGTGGAATATCTATAAAGGAGACCTCTTTAATAAGCTCCCTTTACCCTTAAAATATGAAGACTATGAATTTATCTTAATCCAAGAATTTTCAGAAAATATAAACGATTCCTTTCTTCCCCATGCTCATTCCTACTTTCTTCCAACCTTCACTTGGGAAGAAAAGAAGACAGGAGTTGCCCTCTTTTCAAAGTGGCCACTTGAAATAGTAAAACCCATTCATACCTACTATCGAGAGCCTTTTATTCTCACTCCTAAATCAACTCTAATTGCAAAGTTCAAAGATATTCTCCTCGTTAATACCCATGCTTTGAATTTTGTTTCACAAGAGGAATGGGAGTTTGAACTCAAGAATGTGGCCAAAGAAATTAGAGGTCATTCTAAAATTATATGGGGTGGTGACTTTAATACTTGGAATAGCTCACGTATTCAATTTTTAAAGGTGTTGATGGATCAGCTTGGACTCGAAGAAGTTATCTTCAAAAAAGATAAGAGAACGACTCACTTAGGCTATCCCATTGATTTTATCTTCGTGAAAGGAATGAAAATAGAAAGTTCTCAAAGTTTAGAATCAGAAGATTTTTCTGATCATAATCCTATATCAGTAGAGCTTAAACTCAATTAAAGAGTTTACTGAAGAATCCACCTTTACCAGCATCAGGATTCTCAATCCTATTTCCTCTATTTTCTAGATTCGTCAGTAAATCATCTGACTTAAAGCTGTTTACCAATGCTTCATTATAATCTTCTACAGAAACGAGAGAAACTGATTCAGATCCAAATCTCTGACAAATTCTGAAAGCAAATTTTTGAATATCTTCCATTTGAGCAAAGTATCCAATATGTCCTGTCTCTAAGATTTTTGGCTGTCCTGGCATAAGTTCTTTATAAAAATCTTCCAAAGTCGATTCATCGACGAGACCCTTATCATTAAAGATCGAAATTATTTCATGGCCATTGATATCCGCATCACTGAGGTAGGGGCCATAAATCACAACAAGAATAGATGAGTCTCGTTCTATACTCATACAAGTACTCCAAAGTCTAAAGATAGAGAGCCTTCGGGTAAGAGTTCACACTCTATTTCCTTTTGACCATGCTGAAAGCTCACTTTATTTTCATCAACAACTTTTAGTAATCTAAAGTGCGATGGAATGATAAATTTAACCTTCTTCTTATAAGAACTTGGATTAAAAATTCCCATTCTACGCACTTCTTCAAATTGGAGCTCTTGGGTATTACTTGATCTCACTTTCCAGGATATTTGCACTCCCTCTGGTGGAATGACGATAAGATGACCTAAATCGAAAGTACTAATTACTCTATGCCAGAATTCGATGGCCTTCTTCTCATCAAGATCGACTAAATCATCCCCATTGAAAACGAGAAGCCTTCCATCCCCTAGTCGAGTATTCACTAAGGTTGTATGAAGTTTTACTTTTTCAATATCTAATTCATTTTCAATAAAGAAAGCTTCCAACTTTTTTTGAAACTCTCTTTCTAGTCCAGCACGATTAAGGATAATCTTGGCCCCACTCATAAAAGCTTTCAGCATATTATGGAAGAGTCCTTTATCCATATTCAAACCGTGAAAAAAGAAGACACGATCCATATGAGAATCTTCATTGAAGGAGAATTCATTGGAGCCCATATCGGAATAGCACCATGAATAGTACTTTTGTAGATAATCCCATAAGCCTAAATCCGCCCAGCCGATAGTATCAGGTAAGAACTCGGGGCCAAGATCATAGACTTCGAAGTACACTTTTGGCGCAAATTGCGACACAGATTCATCTTCAAAAGAATTCTTTGAAAAATGTTTTTCAACAAATGAATGAGTCACAAGTTGGTCGAGCATCTTCCCGAGTACACCTTTTTTTAGGCGACCGGGTATGAGGGAACTTGAAGTTATGGCATTTAAAGACATTCCCTCTAATAGGTCATGTCCATATTGAACAAGGGAGTCACTTTGATGAATTCTTTTAAAGAAATCTTCCTGGCCACCACCAAGAAAACTAACTTTAACCTCTCCTTCCCAATTGCCAGACATTCTTTCTTGTGAAGCCATGAGGTAAATACTTTTGATCATCGTATAAAACTCATGGTGAAGAATATGTTCTGTTTCAGCATCAAGAGTATCTAAACTATTTTGCAACTCAGGATCTTCACTCTCATCAAATTCACTTCTCTTATTTTGTAAAAATCGAGAAAACCCTTGTTGGTAAACATGAGAATGATCTTTTAAGTAACTTACGAGTCCATAGTCGAGAGTGACTTGGCAACAATCCATTGACCAGATATCACTGGCAATTCCTTGAGTTACAAAATATTCGCCAAGGGCCTTCACAAAGTGGTCATAGGCTTTATAAACTCTGGGATCAAAGAAAGAATAGAGTTTATTAAGATTTCCTTCCTGATCAACTGCGGCTACGACTCTTCCTTTCTCATCTAACATTGGAGTTCGTGCCAACAAAGCTGGAAGACCTCCATTGGTTAAAAAAGGACATGGCCCTATGGGCACAAGAAAAATGACTTCCTTAGCGCATTCTCTTGCTATATCGACTAATTTCTTGAGATCTGTTTCTGGACGCTCTGAAGCAAAGTCATACTTGTCCCCAGTGTCTGAATGAAAGGCCCAATTAATGGGAACGTAAATCTTATTCACCCCAACAAGGGATTCAAGCTTTACCTTCCACAATGACGCAGATGTTTTCCAATAGAAGAACCAATTCTCCCCCGGAAAAACCGCATCTTCATCCCTGAGTACTGGTGTCGTAAGCGACAAATTGACCTCATTTGCTAACATTAAAGGCTTCCTTACCTTAAATTGAATAATGGATTAATTTTAGCAACTTAAAGAAAATGTTGGCAAATCTTAATAGTCTTCCTAAGGAAGAAAACCCATATCCCTAGACCGATCGTACTATTTAACGCCGTTTTATTAGATATGGACCGCTGTTTCTTGTCAGATTTCCTGGGGCTTTGCTAGTATCTCTTGAATTTTAAATTATTTAATGCACAACCCCATCAAGGATCTTGCTCGTGTGGTACTTCTCTGACGAAGAAAAACAATTACAAAAAGTTTGTAGCGACTTTGCTCGCAATGAAATCGCTCCTCATGCTGAAAAGCATGACACTGAAGAAACCTTTAATATTGAAGCGTTTAGAAAAATGGGAGAACTCGGTGTTCTCGGTATCACTGCTGATCCTGAATATGGTGGAGCAGGTATGGGTGCCCTGGCCGCGACAATGGTCATGGAAGAGTTTGGTAAAGCTTGTCCAGGTCTTACTCTCAGTTATCTTGCCCACTCTATTCTTGCAGTCAACAATATTGAAAATAATGCTTCTGCTGAACAAAAAGCAAAGTATCTTCCCAAATTGGTTACCGGAGAACATATCGGTTGTATGGGAATGAGTGAGCCAGAATATGGTTCGGATGCTGTGGGAATTCAAACTCGTGCTAAGAAAGACGGAAATGATTACATCATTAACGGAACGAAAATGTGGATTACCAATGCTCAGTATTCTGACATTGCCTATGTCTATACTCGTACCGGAGAAGACCGTAAGAATCTTTCGACTTTTATTTTAGAAAAAGATAAGGGTCATTATGAAGTTGGTAAACCGATCCATAAAATGGGAATGCGTGGCTCTCCAACTGGTGAACTTATTTTTGATAATGTTCGTGTCCCTTCAGAACAAATGGTTGGTGAAGAAGGTTCTTCGATTTATCACATGATGAAAAATCTTGAGATTGAAAGACTCACTATTTCTGGTATTTCACTTGGGATTGCCCAAGCCTGTGTAGATCAGTGTATTAAGTATGCAAATGAAAGACAGCAGTTTGGGAAGAATATTGGTGAATTCCAGCTTATCCAAAAGATGATTGCTGAGATGGCGACAGAGACTGAGATGATGAGAAACTTCCTCTATAATCTCTGCTATCGTTATGACCAAGGTGAAAAAGGACCTGTTACGGCAGCGATGGCCAAGCTTCAAATTCCAAAGATGGCAACGAAGATTGCTCTTGATGCTATTCAGCTTCACGGTGGTTATGGCTATTCACGTGAGTTCCCTGTTGAGCGTCTCATGAGAGATAACAAACTCAATGAAATCGGAGCGGGAACCAATGAAGTTATGATTATGATCATTGCTAAAAATCTTCTTTCTCAAAAATAAATTTAGGAAAAAATATGAATGAATTTCAAACAGAACTTAAGAACTCACTCGAACGTTTTCGTCTCGACCATATCGAGCCTCATGCCGAACATGATGATGCTGAAGAAAACTTTCGAATGGATGTCTTTAGAGGTTTAGGAGAACTTGGCGTCTGTGGAATGACGGTAGATGAAAACTATGGTGGTCTTGGTCTTGGGTATACAGACCTTTGTATTGCTCTCGAAGAAATTGCCAAGTCTTCAGTCTCCTACGCAGTTACCGTTTCTGTAAGTCTTATGGTTCAAGGAATCATTCAAAAGTTTGGAAATGAAGAACAAAAGAAGAAGTACCTTCCTGATCTCACATCAGGTCAGGAAATTGGTGCTTTCTGTCTTTCAGAATCTTCTTCCGGTTCAGATGCAAAATCCCTTAAAACGACGGCAAAGAAAGTTGAGGGCGGCTATATTCTCAATGGAGCTAAGATGTGGATTACATCTGGTGGCATCGCCAAGACTTATGTCGTTATGGCCAGAACAGGGGAAGAAGGAGCAAAAGGAGTAAGTGCATTCATTGTTCAAGATGGAACAGAAGGACTCTCCTTTGGAAAGAAAGAAAAGAAAATGGGTTGGAAAGTATCCCCCACTAGAGAAGTCCTCTTTCAAAATTGCTTTGTCCCTGAAGAAAATCTTCTTCTAGGAGAAGGACAAGGATTTAAAGTGGCCTTAGGTGGGCTAGATGCAGGAAGAATTACCATTGGTTCAATTGCTGTAGGACTATCTGACCGTGCAGTATCCGAATCAGTAAAATATTCACTTGAAAGACAACAATTCGATCAACCTATTTTTGATTTTCAGGGTCTACAATTTATGATCTCTGATATGGCCTGTGAAATGGAAGCTTCTAGACTTCTTGTTATGAAGGCTGCCGAGCTTCTCGATGCTGGAAAAATTAATAGTAAATTATGTTCTATGGCCAAGCTCAAAGCTACAGATGTGGCCATGAAAGTTACAACGGATGCTGTACAAGTCCATGGTGGAGTTGGATACACTACAGAATATCCTGTTGAGCGTATGATGAGAGATGCGAAAGTACTCCAAATTGTAGAAGGTACGAATCAAATTCAAAGATTAGTTATCGCTCGTCATTTAAAAAAAGAATTCCAAGGATAAAACGTGAATATAAATTTCTACCCCGAAACAAAGCTTGATTCTTCATGGAGTGAACCCTCTAAAATTCAAGAGAACTGGAAGCGCTTTCTTCAGACGATCGATGATCCCAAAACAGGTTTCTTCCATATCACTCACAAAGAAGAACTTCTCAATTCTTGTGTAGAAATATTTGAAAAGTTTCAGTCTCGTAAGAACTTTATTCAAGTAGGGATTGGCGGAAGTAGTCTAGGCCCAGAAATGCTTGTGAGCGCTTTGGGAGATGGACAAAAAAGATTTGAATTCATCAATAATATTGACCCAGACCATATCTCGAGACAACTCACCCATTTAAAACCTGCGGAATGTCTGTTCTACTTTGTTAGTAAAAGTGGCTCTACTGCCGAAATGAGTGCAGGAATGGCCATTATTACGAATTGGTTAAATGAACATGGCTTTACAGAGAAAGATTATGCAAACTTCTTTGTCTTTGCCACAGATCCTATTCAATCTCATCTTCTCGATCTGGGTAAGAAGTGGAATGTGACCTGCTTAGAGGTACCAAGTAATGTTGGTGGTCGCTTTAGTGTTCTCACACCAGTTGGATTTCTTCCCGCTCTATTTGCTGGAATTGATCCCTCAGAGCTCCTTAGAGGGGCAAATGATTCAAAAAAAGAATTACTTCACACCACTTTGTCTGAAAATAAATTAATCAAAGCAGCCAATTTCATTATGGCCTTAAAAGATGAAGGTGTTGTTCAGACGGTTCTCATGCCGTATTCTTCTCGACTTCGTGATCTCTCTTTTTGGTTTGTTCAACTTTGGGCAGAGTCACTGGGAAAGAAATTAAAAGAAGGAGGAGAAACTGGCCTCACTCCTATTCCAAGTTATGGAGCTACAGATCAGCACTCCCAAGTTCAGCTCTTTATGGAAGGTCCTCGAGATAAAGCTCTTATCTTTGTTGAAGTTGAAAAGTTTGAAAAAGACTTCTCTTTAAAGACAGATATCGACTCTCCTTCACTGGTAAAGCTTGCACCTTATAGCCTCTCCCAACTCATGAAGGCCGAATTCCAAGGAACTCTCAAGGCCATGGAAAAGAACGAGAGACCCTATATTAAACTAAGCTTATCTACCCTTGATGCCTATAATCTTGGCCAAATCATCCTCTTTCTTGAGTGTCTGACAGTTTTGACAGGTAGAATGCTAGGCATCAACCCCTTTGACCAACCAGGAGTTGAAGCTGGAAAAGTCTTTGCTTTCCAGTGGTTAGAAGGCTTATCCGACTAGAAAAATCATCTTTTATTTCCCATTGGGAAAAGATTGTTTGGCTTGAAAAGAACGGGTAGTAGGGATAGAATTAAGCTTATTTTCATAATGGCTTAACCTACTGAAATCAAGGAAATATTGATGGCCAATGACGATTCTACAGTCGTTTTAACGGATATAAAAGCGGCCCTAGCAGCTGCTGAAAATGAAGCTGCAGAAAAGCCCGCGGCCCTACTGGTTGTTGGCGGTGATCTTAACGGAACTATTTTTGATCTAACAGGCGAAGAAGTTACTGTTGGACGTAACCCAGATAATAATATTCCTCTCGAATTTAATGGAATTTCTCGCTACCACTTTAAGCTAAAGGCCATCGAAGGTGGACATAGTGTTGTGGACGCAGGTTCTAGAAATGGAACCTTCTTAAATAATAAAAAAATTGAAGCAGAAACTCCTCTCAATAAAGGGGATATGGTTAAGCTCGGAAATATTGCTCTTAAGTATCTTCCAAAAGGAGATCCAGAGAGACTGACTTACGATAAATTACAAAAAGAAGCTAACACCGACAGCCACACGGGTTGTTATAATAAAGGCTACTTTAATAATGCTCTCGATTTAGAAGTAAAGAAATCAAAAATTACTGGAAATCCCCTTTCCCTTATTGTTTTTGATCTCGATCATTTTAAGAAACTTAATGATAATTACGGACACGATGCCGGTGACTACGTACTTAAAGATGTAGCTGCTCAAATTAGAGCGGGTGGTGTTCGTGATCAAGATATTTTTGCTCGCTACGGTGGAGAAGAGTTTGTTATTCTTCTTCCTAAGACAAACCTAAAGCAATCTTTTGAAATTGCAGAACGTCTTAGAAAGCTGATCGAAAATCATGAATTTAATTATGAAGGCAACAGACTTCCAGTCACTATGTCTGTTGGAGTTGCCGACTATCGTCAAGGAGTGACGACAGGTACTGACTTATTTAAACGTGCCGATGAAGCTGTTTATAAGTCTAAGCAAGGAGGAAGAAACCAGGTTAATTTCTATCGCGCTTCATAATGGAACTGGATTCTTCTCAAAGTCAAAACTCAAAAATTCATCTCTTACCTGAACATCTTATCGATCAGATTAAGGCCGGCGAAGTCATTGAACGTCCGGCCAGTCTAATCAAAGAAATCATTGAAAACTCTATTGATGCAGGCTCTACTCAAATTGAGCTTCATCTCATTAATTGTGGAATTGATCTTATTAGTCTTGAAGATAACGGGAAAGGAATGTCCTTTGAAGATCTCCCCTATGCTTTTTGTCGTCACGCTACTTCTAAGATTGAACGTTTTGAAGACCTCTATAAACTCTCGAGTTTTGGATTCAGAGGAGAGGCCTTGGCCTCTATTTCTGCAATCTCTAGAATCACTTGCACTTCTCATCCTGAACATGACCCCGAAAATGGGGGAAAGATTATCATTCATGGAGGAGAGACGAAGGCGCATGCTCAACAGCCGGGCTCAAAAGCAGGAACCTCTCTCTTCATTAAAGACTTATTCTATAATACTCCCGCTCGATTAAAATTTATTAAATCTCAAATCTCAGAAAAGAATGCTCTTAAAAGGGTCATCCAATCTTTCATCCTAAGTAATCCTCATGTTAGTTTTTCCATCAAGTGGGATAACGCAGATAAAGAGTTCTATCCGGCGACTGGTGAAGATTTTCAAAAAAGAATCGCTCAGGTTTTTTATAAGAGTAAGAATCAACATGAGCTCTATGAATTTAGTGCTGAATATGAAGGCCACACCGTTCGCGCTTTCTTTAGTACCACATCCACGAAGGGCAATAGTTATAAGAAGCAGTATCTCTTTGCTAATCATCGTTTATTCACAGATAAACAGATTCATCAGACCATCATAAGAAATTGCGAGGGACTCTACCCTCAAGGAGAGATGGGGAATTATTGCGTTTTCTTAGATGTTCCCCCCAACCTCATCGATGTCAATGTACACCCAAACAAAACGCAAATTAAGTTTTTCAAATTACCGGTGCTCACCGCCCTTTTAAGTTCAGAGTTAAAGAAATTAAAAGCCACTCACAACCAAAACTTCGCTGATGAACAATCTCAGATGAGTTTTGAAAATTATTCATCACCTAACCAAGCGCTTTCTCATACTCATTCTTCAGCAGAGACTTCGAAAAACTTTCAAAGCTATGCACAAAGCTTAGGGCAATTCCAAAGGCCTGTAAGACCTCAAATGGGAGATATGAGTCCCCAGGATGACTCTTCTTCTCTTCATGAAGCTAAACTTATCTCATCCGAGCCCTCCCCTATTCAGCAGGTCACAGATGATAAAGGGAATCTCTATCTCATTCACAAGTTTAAATTCATGATGAATTTCTTAGAAGAGAGGACTCAAATACAAAATGATGACCTCAACGACTATATTCCTCTTTTAATTTCTAGTCCGATCCGGATTAAAGAAGAAATTCTACCTTCTCTTCACTTAGAGAAAGAATTAAAGAAACTCCTTCAATATGGAATTCAAGTAGAACAGATGGATAAATTCTCTTTAGTGTTGAGAAGCTATCATAAGAGTTATCTCGATTTCCCCATTGAAGATTTCCTTGTTCACTATTTTAATGAAGGACTCAAGTTGGACTTTCTCCTTAAGACATCATTTCAATTTAATAAGAAATGGTGCCTTCCCCTATTAGATGAAAATCAAGGTGTACTCCATATTAACGCTGAAACCTTAGAGAATTTATTTTCATGATCTCTTTGCCTTTGATTGTTATTTCTGGAGCAACCGCAACGGGAAAAACATCTCTCTCTATTGAAATAGCAAAGTCTCTTATTGATAAAAAATATCAAGCAGAAGTCATTAATTTTGACTCTCTTCTTTTTTTTAGAGAACTCAATATAGGAACAGCAAAGCCTACTCAAGAAGAGCAAAGCGGAATTCCCCATCACTTAATGGATATTTGCTCCGTTCAAGATGAAATGAATGCGAATCGATTCTGCCAAAAGGCCATCGATATTATCCGTGAGCTTCACGATAAAGCTGTTATTCCCATAATCGTTGGAGGAAGTGCATTCTACATTAGGGCCCTCATTAAAGGTATGTACGAAGGCACTACAATTTCTGAACAAACAAAAATCGATGTTCAAAAAATTTTAGAGGAAAAAGGTTTCTCTTATATTCGTGATCAGCTCAAAGAAAGAGACTATCAAAGCTATATTGATCTGCACGAGAATGATGAATATAGAAATATTCGGGCCTTTGAATACCTCCTACAAACCGCAAGTCCAATTTCTGAACAGAAAAATAAGATCGATGATCCCTATGATTTTTCAAAGAATCAATTTCCCGATTGGAATATTCATCATATCTACTTAGAACTTCCCAAAGAAGAACATTGGCCTCTCATGAAATTGAGAACAGAGAAAATGATCACAGATGGTCTAATTGATGAGGTCAAAACAATTCTCGAACAAGGGATTAGTGAGAATGAAAAACCACTCCAGTCTATTGGTTATAAAGAAACTATAGAATATATTCGAAGTAGCTCTAATGATATTCCAGCTCTTATCGAAAAAATTTATATAGCGACTCGGCAATTGGCCAAGTCCCAAAAGACCTTTTTTAAGAAAATAAAACCAAAATATAATTATCACCCTCTCAAAGATAGAGATAGAATCCTTCAAGAGGCCATTTCGTTTATTGAAAAAACTAACAAAGAATAAATTATGACAGAAAGAAGAAGACTTAAAATTATTATTATATCTGATGGAACAGGAGAAACAGCTACAGCGATCTCTCGAGCCGTTATGACTCAGTTTTCAGATAAAGATGTCTATTTTACTCGTTATAAGAATGTTAGATCTAAGGAACAAATTGACGCTATTTTTACCGAAGCTGCGATACATCACGACTTAATTATCTATACGATTGTATCCGCGGACCTTAGAGAATATATCTCTGAAGTATCTCGTATAAAACATGTTCGAACTCTAGATGTCTTAGGTCCGGCGCTGACGACATTCGGTAACTACTTTGAGCAAGAGCCAAAAAGTCAGCCAGGATTACTCCATCAAGTCAATGATGACTACTTTAAAAGAGTAGAGGCCATGGAGTTTACCCTTAACCACGATGATGGCAGAAACCTGAACTCCCTTCATTTAGCGGATGTGGTTCTTGTTGGAATTTCAAGAACATCTAAAACACCTCTTAGTCTCTATCTCAGTCTTAATGGAATAAAGGTCACAAATGTTCCTCTCATTCTTGGAACACCGTTACCTGAGTCTTTATTTAAAATTGACCAAAGAAAGATCTTTGCCCTTACGATAGATGCTGAGGCATTAAAACAAATTCGCCAAAATAGACTCTCTCGCCTTGGTGCTGAGTCTGTTACTGGTGATTATGCTGATGAAAGTAAAGTATTAGAAGAACTTGAATGGGCCAATCAAATTTTTAAAGAAAATAAGAGATGGCCAGTGTTTAATGTGACAGACAAAGCTCTTGAAGAGACAGCTGCTGAAATCATGAGGCTACTCAATATGAGAAAAAATAATATTTTTAAACAGAAGGCTGCCGTAGAAGAATCTAAGAAAGATTCCTAACTACGACCAATGATAGTTTTAAAGGCCACAAAGATCTATTCTTTGCTCTTCGTGCTCAAATTTAACCTGAATTTTTCTTTCTAAGCTTGAGCCATTCTTTTTGAAATAGAGAGTATATTCAATATTTCCTGAATTATCCGCAGGAGCTCTTCCGTCTCCACTAATCGGAAATGGAATCCCGATTTGAGAACCCATAGGGAGTTTCTCTTTGCGAGGTTCACCATATAAGTTAAAAGTTAGAGTTCCATACATTTGGCACCCTCTCGAAACATAAGCATATCCAAATGCTTCATTTTCCATTTCGGGGATATCAATTGAAGTAATACTTCTATTATCGGAAATCATCATTTTCTTAACAAAGGGCTTATACCCAGGTCTTTCCACTCTCAGCCAAAACTCTTTACGAAGAGGAGCATCAATCTTTTTGAGATAATTAGGTTTTACTTCATCGCCATCGATAAAAGCGCGGTGATACTGATTATTGAAATTAGCAATTCTTAAACCACTACTTAGCTCTTTGGCCACACCAGTCACTTCTTGAGAAGCATCATTAAACGGATCTGGCTCTTGAGTAACCTTCTTATCTTCAGAAGCAGGCTGTCTATTTCCTATAATATTTTTAACAAAGGGAAGATCATTTCGTCCCATCCAACCAATTCCTACGATTACACAAAACATGATCGCAATTTTGATCAATTGATTTTTCTTCTGCTTCTTCAACTCAATGATTGAAGTTGCATTGGTTGCTCTCGTTGCTTTGCGACTACGTGTCTTACCTGATTTAGTATTTCTTGTTTTAGTGCTTCCACTATCTCCAACTTGAGGATAGCTAGGAGCAGGCTTCTTCTTAGCAGCAGGTGCTGATATTTTTAAATTATTAGGGTCAACTTCTTTTGCAGCATCAGACTTCTTCCCTAATTTAGGAGCGCCTGACTTAACTTTTGTTCTTGTTCTAGCTGCTGCCCTAATACTTGTTTTTGTAGAATCTTCTTCTTCAAATCCAAAGTCGAGAACTTGTTCTTTACCACGTGCTGGAGAAACAACATCATCACTAGATTCAGAAGAACGCGCACCGGTCCCTCCTTCCTGCTCTCTCTTCCAATCATTAACATAGGGCTTGATATCGATTTTACCAAATTCAAAAAGCTTTTCTCTATCTTTACGAATCTCTTCTTTAAAGAGTTCTTTTGCAAAATAAGAGAGATCACTTGAGTTGAAGTCAGGATAGTTAGCATAGAGAAACTTAATAAGCGCTCTATTGAACTGATCCATATTTTCAAATCGTTTATTGCGATCTTTTCTTAAGGCCTTTAAAACAATATCGTCGAGTTCTTTAGGAACATTGGGATTAATCTTAGATGGAGGGGGAACTTTACATTCCTGAATTTTCTTTAGTACAGCAAGATCGTTCGCTGCTTTAAATAGCTTGCGACTACAAAGCATTTCCCATAACGTAATCCCTACCGCAAACATATCGTAACGAGGATCAAGCTGATGACCTTCAAGATACTCTGGTGCAAGATAGGATAATTTACCTTTAATAGTACCCGCTTGAGTTGCTTCTGAGTTTGTTTCAGCTTTAGCAATTCCAAAGTCAATAATTTTCACAGACCCATCATAGGTCAACATAATATTATGTGGAGAGATATCTCTGTGAACAATATTAGCGGCTTTCCCACTTAGTTTATCTGTAAATGTATGGGCATATTGAAGACCTTGGCAGACCTGTGAAATGATATACACACTGATCTCAACAGGAAATACAAATTTCTTCTGTCTCAAGCGGTCTAAATATTCTTTTAAGTTTCGGCCATCGCAATATTCCATCGCGACAAAGAGTTGGTCTTTATGAATACCATAGTCATAAGTCTGAACAATATTTGGATGAAGTAAACCGAAGGTTACTTTAATTTCATCCATAAACATTTGTTTAAAAGAATCATCTGATGAATATTGAGGCTGAATCATTTTGATGGCCACAACCTTGTCAGCTTGCTCACCCAAGAACCGAGCACGACAAATCTTGGCCATACCACCGTCTACGAGGTGGTCCAAAATTAAATATCTACCAAATCTATCTTTCTTTTCGCTCATTACTTAATAAACTCCTAGCCTATTTATCGGAGTTCTCTGCCAAAATATTGAGGAAAAACTTTTCAAGATAGAGAGATTTTTTTTAGTCGGATAAAACTCTATAACTCACTAATTTTATGCTCTAATCTAAATGAACTTCCTTGAAACCAGGAAATTGAATAGCAATTTTTTTAGAACTCATTCCCCTACGACAAAAGGCATGAGTGCTATAGACTCCCATTTGATAACGAGCAAAATCAGGGTGCATTCTTAAATTTCTCTCAAAACCATTTAAAGCAAATGCCTCATATCCATACTTTGCCATTTCAAGTTTAAACATACTTTTAGAAATATCTCTTGGGCGAAAAGCATAGCTTGAAGTAATGATAATATCGACACACTCTTCTAGGGAGAGCTTCTCATCTTCTGAGAACCAGCGATAGAAGGGAGACTCTTTATCTATATGGGCGTAAAGAACATCAAAGTACATAGTGAGTTCTTTGAACCAAGAAGATCTCTTTAAAACAAGTGACTCATCCCAAGTTTTATCTTGGTATTGTCCACCGACAAGTACAACCTCTCCTGTCATATATGTATTCTTCGTCATGGTCGAACACGAGCCCACAAGAGTAAGAAGTACACATAAGAGAGTGGAAGTCCAAATTCGATCTACTGAAACTTTCATAGATTACCTTATTCTAAAAGAAGTGATAGCTTATCTATTTTATTAAGAGTTGCCTCTTTGAGCAATATAAAGCTTTAAAGAGAGTAATTAGTCTGACTTTTTGGCCTTTTTAAGAGAGCTAAATTTTAAATCGAGCCACTGTGATACATCCCTTATTAGATCGGATGTAATATGGGAGTGTAGTAGATCATGATCCGAGACTTCATAGAATTGGATCGTCGAATCATTAATCGCCCGAGAAAAGAGCTCAGTTATTTTGTAGTCATAAACCTTATCTCTTCTACTAATTCCTATAAAAATAGGAATATTTAAATAATAGGCACTCGTCCTGAGAAGGCTTGAGTTTCTTTTAAATTCCCAGAAGGTATTCCAAGAAAAACGATGATTAACAAGAGGATCACGATCGAATTCTTGAGCGAGTAAGGGATCACTCGAGATATCACTTCCTTCCAAATAAAAAGGAACTTTTACTTTTCCTAAGAAAGAGCCCTTACTGAAGATTAAGTCTCTAAACTGCGGTAAAGCTCCACGCCATTTAAAAGAAGGATTCAAAAGGATTAATCCGCTAACTTTAACTGATAATCTCGAGAAGAATTCTGACAATGTTTTAAGGGCGACTAAACTTCCAATACCAGAACACAGAATATATACAGGACGTGATCCAATATCTTCTTTAAAGTGCTCTAATAACTGAATACCATCAAAACAGAGGTCATCTATTGATTCAATATGCCCTCGGTTACCACTACTCTTTCCATGACCACGGTAATCATACATAAGAACCTGTACCGATCTCTTATAGCTTGAAACGAATGCTTTAAAGAAATCATTCTGCCGCCCTACATGATCACCTAGATCGTGAAGGTATAAGAGAGTGGCTTGGGGTTTTTTACGAGGTCGATATTCTCTTCCATAAAAAAAATTGGCCTTCGAAAGCTTACCTTCAAAGGCCAAAAGATCGAAATCTTCGTGCTTTTCTATAATTTGAGAATGAAACTCAAGCTTGTCCATGAATATAGCTCGAAATGGCCGTCTGAGCTTCCTGTCCTAGTCCTTCAAAACGTAAAGAGAAACCAGTATCCCCTTCTAGTTTTCTAACAACGACACCAGTAGCTGTAAAACAGTGATCACTATTGTCCGGATGAACATTCATGGAGACTTGTTCTCCCACTTCTGCTGGAAATCCCGAAACTAAAACTTGAAGTCCCCCTATAGAGATATCTCTACAAATTCCTTCAAATACGGTGCTTTGATTATGAAAAAGCATTCGTGCAATGAATGGCTTTCTTACGGCCTTTCTTCTCTCTGCTGCATCTATTTCAGGAGGCGCATCGCCCGTTATTTTTTCATAGAGATCAAAATCTCCTAAGAAAACCCAGTTTTCCATGCCTGGGGTAAAGATATAGGTTTTCTCATTGATTCTTTTTTGATCGTAGGCTTTTCTCAATTGAACCAAACTAAATGGCCCGTACTCAGCTTCTACTCCACCACGATCAACCCCAACTTTAATCGTAAAAACTTTTTCTTCCTCTGAAATACTATGAAGATCGAGAGGCTCAATTCTTTCGGGGAAGGCCATTTCATCATGATCTTCTTGGTTTTGGGCACTGTCGTTTGCCATGCTTGGGATCTCATCAATCTGCCCATTCCCTTCTTGGGTTTCTGATTCGGATTCATTTTGAGAAGGCTCAAGAAGATCTGCAAGTTCTTCTACGGTATTTAAAACTTTCCAGTTATCAAAGCCCTTTGTCCATACATAGGATTCAGCGTGGATTACACCTTGATTAAATAATTGACTAAGCTCTGAGCGCTCTACAGGTCCTACCCTTTCATTTCCCTGAACGTAATACCAAACGTCACTCATGTGAACTCCTTTTCCTATTTCACTCTTTTTCATGAGTATAAAATCAATACCTTACCATTGTAATCATGGTCGGCCTGCAATCCCACAAGGTAAAAGTTGCCATACATCTCAAGAATCTTTCCCAGTCTTCCGATAGATTCAAGGAGATAGAAGATTTTCTTCCAGGAAAGTATAAATTAAATAGGATTTGACCCATCATGAAACGCTTAAGACAGAGAAAGACCAAGTATTTCGCTCAGACCATCATAGGTCTTGGAATAGCCCTTAGTTTATCCTCTTGTGGAGAAGAGTCCTTCTCTACGAAATCTAAATCAGATGGGCTCGTAACCAACACGATTACGACAAATTCATCTTCTTCGTGTGCATCTTTTACTCTTGTAAAACCCAAGGTCGACTTTCTCTTTCTTTGGGACAATTCAACAAGTACGACCTTTATTAACAATGATACAAAAGAAGCCTTAGCTCAAGTTGTAGAGAATATTTCAGATCGCTTTGACTACCACGTCATGCTAGCTCCTCTCATTAATAATACGAGTGATACCAATCATCAGGCAAAATTGATTGCCTCTAATACAAATGGACTCAGCGGATCGGCCATCAATATGATGATCCCCTCTTCGAGTGCCAGTGCAGCTCTCAACAGTTTCGATGATGCTCAAGGCTCTTTAGAGTCAGGTATCTCACGCTCAGTAAAACTCATTAAGGATAACTATACAAATGGGATCTTTAGAAGAAAGGCCTATACTTATATCGTAGTGATGTCCAATCAAGATGATAACTCTTGGCAAGTTGGAAAATCACAACCTGATGAATCAGATCGTACAGCTTATGTAGCCGATGAAACCAAGAAACTTCTCTGTTTAAGAGGAAATTATCTTCCTAGTTCTGGCAACTGTACGGGACTTAATCTCAACGCCATTCAACTGCGATTTATGAATATCACTTCTTTCACAGATAATGATAGTAGCTGTAGTGGAGTTTCCTCTGTTAAGAGAGGAAAGACTTATCAAAATGTTTCTGAAATCATCTATGATGAGCCTTATAAAATCTGGAGTGATCAAAATGGAAACAACCAACTTGATCAGGCCAGTGAGGTAACGGGAAATGATTTTAACCGCCATATTGATCAAGATGGTGAGTCCATGCCTGATTCTTACAATATTTGTAATCGCTCTAACTTTACTTCTATTTTTGATGGAATTAATGGTTCGATTAATCAGGCGATCGTGGCCCATAAGTACGACTATTGGCCAGTGGCCACAAGTGGTGCAGCGGCTATTGATCCCGCAGAAATAGAAGTTTACAAAAATGGATCATCTATTCCTAGACTAAGCGAACCCGTTACCAGCTCTTCGGCCAATGGGTTTACTTTCACGAATTCTGTTCAAACAGTGGACACAAGATATGAACCAACATCGGGAGAAAGCTTTACTGGTTACGTTGTTAAACTCTATGGAAGTGCTCGTGTCACTTATCCTGAATGTATTCAAGTTAAAACTCAAACACCAAAAGAGTATTACGGTTATATTAATATGACAGCGAAGCCTGTCGAGTCGAGTATTGTTGTTCAAATTAATGGAAAGACTATTTCTAAATCGACAAGTAATGGTTGGGAATTGATCAAGTCTAATGGACAACCTCGATTCTATGATAATAAAAATATCAAAATCACTAGTCCAACAGACTACTCTGAAGCGACTCCAGCAGTAAATAGATCCGGTTACTTCTTAAAGCTTAACGGATCAGCAGTTTACTCAAATGGTGCGGCGATAGAAGTATTCTACGACCCAGCAGCAAACTAAAATAGACTTCAATCGTTTCTCCTTATGCTGAAATGAAAGTCTATTCCTACCCCACACTATCAGAAATAGAAACCTGTCCTTATCTTGAAAAAGAAAAGGTCAGGTTTCGTTATTTCTTTGCAGATGATCTTTCCCAAGAGGAATGGGCAATATTACTGCAGCAAGGCTTTAGAAAGTTTGGGCATTATATTTTTCGACCTGAATGTCCTCAATGTCAAAAATGCATCCCTTTAAGAGTCAGAACAAAGGATTTCACACCTTCAAAGTCCCAAAGAAGAGTTCGAAATAAAAATAAGGATACTCATATGTCCTATCATCCTCTTCAATATCGAAGAGAGATATATGACCTCTATAAGAAGCATTCCCAAGAAAAATTTGATATCAGCCGCTTCCCCATCGTTTCCGAGGAACAGTTTATTCGCTCTCATTTTACGAGAAGCTCGCCAAGCCTTATGACCGAATATAGAAGAGAAGACCAACTCGTAGCCGTTGGCTTTATTGATGTTGCAAAAGATGCATTAAGTTCCGTCTACTTTATCTATGATCCTGATTTTTCACAATATAACTTAGGAACTTTGGGTGCAATAACCGAAATCGAATTGGCACGAGAAATGGAGAAGTCTTACTATTATTTGGGATATTATATTAAGGAAAATTCATCGATGAGTTACAAAGCAAATTTTCGGCCTTATGAAATACTCACTTCCACAGGATGGGAGGAAAAAGGAAGTCCCTAATAAATCTAAGAACTTCCTTTTACGCTATGGAGTCTTAAACTCCTGGCTTATACCAACATAGAGGACGAATTCCTGTATCGTGCCCTGTGCTTCTGTTACAAGTTCCAACCGTTGCATCATTCTTATCTACATCTTCATCTAGAGAAATCTCACATAGAGCTCCCTGGAAGTAAGTATCGAGACGACATTGTCCTGCAGGGTGCTTATCATCTGTTCTTCCTACTACTGATGTATCAGGAGTTTTAAAATTAACTGAACGAGAACCACCTGCTAAGAGGGTTGCTAATGACTTCCCGGCCATAGAAGAGCGAATACACAAGGCCACATCTTCTTCGTTTGACCATGAATTACGACATTGAGTTTCTGCATAAGGATCAACATTCATATTTTTTACAATCGTAATATTGTCATCAGATCCAAAAACCTCTCTAAAACACTTTAGAGATGCGAAATAGTCACTTTGTCCTTCATTAGATGCCCATCTTCTTCCAATCTTTGGAGCTCCTCCAATATGGTGTCCAATTTCATGACAAATAACCAGGGCAAAGCCATCATCAGTTACAGCTGGGTGACGGGCCAATCCACCAAACATAGAAACTGACCACCACTTCCAAAATTGCTGAGCATAGGCATTAACTGTATCATCACTCCACTTTCTTTTAACTTTTAGAATTCCCCCTTTCTCTTTAATGATTGGGGTGTAAACTTCCTCTACTCTATCAATGATTTCATTAAATCTTTTTTCCGTCATGTTATTGGCATTCTTTGCACCGACAGGAATTCTCATATCATTTTCTGGCATGAAACCTGAGTTACCATCGGCATCGCATGAAAATGTATTGGGGATCATTAAGAGGCTTAAAAGCAAAACTAAGTTTTTCATTCCTTTCCCTCCTTGGAAATTATAGGATGTTTTTTCTAACTATTGAGTATCTTCCATTATCCCTAAAAAAAGATTTTTAGGGAGATTTAACTCTTACGACTTCTTACTTCCAAAAAACTAACGATCCGTAATTTAGGCTAAATGCACAATATTCATCGTATGAACCAAAAGCCAAGGGACTAAAAAAACCTAAGAATTCTAGGACAAAACCAACTAATCGTTAGCTACGCAGCTCATCATCATTGCCTAATACCTTATTTTTATCTATCAATATTCTATGAATACTCTCTTTAAAATCTTTATTGTTTTTCTTCTTCTCTCCATGGGCTCGGCCATAATGATGAGGGACTTTGGAATTGAATTTGGTGACATCAACTATTGGCAAAACCATGGTGTCTTCTTTCTTATCTTTATTACTTTATTTCCCAGATTAACATTGCTTTTCAGCTCCGTCGCCACAGGTGGACTCTTGTGGTGGTTGGCCTGGTTTATCACACCTCGTTTTCTTGTGGCGTACTTGGCCACTATAGCCTACTGGCAAACGAATCCTGTATTAGTCGTCATCTCATGGGTCATGGCGATCGGTGGAGAATCTTCTGAAAAAACAGTCGTGATCAATAGAGGATCACCCTTTAGATCAAAACGTACTGTTGTACTCAATAACAGCAATCATCGTCATCAAGGCGGTAACTCCCCAACTGATAGTATTGAAGCTGAGTTTAAAGTAAAGAATGAGAGTGATTTAGATTAATGGCTTCCCGCTTTAGATTCATTAATTCGTTTAATCGCATTTTGGAGACGAATAGCGGGAAATACCTTTCTCAATTTTTCAATATGAATCACCGAGGTTAACGTATTTCCTTCTCCTACGAGAATATCTTCGGCAAGTCCAGCTTCAACCGCGTCTTTAAAGTCAGCATCCGTAATGGGAACATTTCTCGACTTAAAATCTGCCAGAATCGCGCTTATATTGGCCATTGCTTGAGGCTTATCAGAAGCTTTGAGTTGCTCCATGACACGGCTTAGGAAACGTTCACATTTCGAAGAGACCTGAAGTTTTTTATGATCTTCTAAAAGCTTCTGCGTATTAAAGAATACCGTAATCGATCGAAAATCATCAGGATTATGAACATGGATAACCTTAGGAAGACCATCATCATCTTTTCTTATTTCTACAAAATGTTCCGTCTTCAACATATTTAAAAATTCTTCAAATTTAATTTCAGGAACATTGAAAATATCAAAGAGATAGAACTTCAGTTTATTCATGTGGATTTCCCATCCACCTGCATCTGTTTTCTCTCCGTGAGTTTTAATCACTAAGTAAAGAGTAGAGAGAACTCTCATTACATCCGTTGTATGAAAGAAAACGTAATCGGCAACTTTTCCACCTGCCCCAAAGCCTACAGAATTAGTTTCCAATTCTTTCACTCTTTCATTCGTCTTTCGTAAGCGATTGGCCAGAGTATTAATAATCGTTTTAAACCATGGATTAAGACCTTCCATCGTTTTAGCGAAAGCAACAAAACTAATCTCAATGACTTCCGTAGTTACAATGGCTGAGGCCGAGCAGGACCTTCTTCTACTTTTTTCATCAAAATAGGCCATTTCACCGATAACTTCACCTGATCTTAAAATAGCAAGATCGACAAAGCCTCTTCCCTTGGGGCGAAAAAGTCTAATTTGGCCTTTTTGAATAATATAGAGAGAAGTGGCGGGATCATTCTCATTAAAGAGAACTTCACCTGGTTTAAAAGTTCTAATCCCTGACTTTTTCTGCTGAGCGGACATCCGTATCCTTTTAACTTACTAATTTAAATATAAATTATTATACCCCTAATACAAAGGAACTCAAGCAAGGCCCAATTAATAACGGGACTTAACTTGAGTTCCTTAGAAGAATTATTAATTTATAATGGACTAAAGTCTTTCGATCAATAGAGCAAGGGCTTCTCCCCCTCCAATACAGATAGAGGCCATTCCATAACGACCTTTTGTATTCTCAAGGGCCGTCATTAAAGTAACCACAATACGAGTTCCTGAACAACCAATAGGGTGTCCTAAACTTACTCCCCCACCATAAATGTTGACTTTATCACTTGGGAGTTCAAGCTCTTTCATCGCGGCCATAGTCACCACGGCAAATGCTTCATTAATTTCAAAGAGATCAATATCGTTAAGGCTCATACCTGCTTTATCGATACACTTTTTCATCGCCTCCACTGGCGCAGTTGTGAACCATGTTGGATTTTGAGCATGCTTTGCATAGGAAACAATTTTAAATTTAGCTTGATCTTTATAAGCGTCTCCACCAAGAACCACTGCCGCAGCACCATCATTAATTGTCGAAGCATTAGCAGCTGTAATTGTTCCATCTTTTTGGAATGCTGGTCTAAGAGCTGGCATCTTTTCAAAGTTAGCTTTAAAAGGTCCTTCGTCCTCTTCAACAGTCGTATCACCTTTTCTTCCCTTAACTACAACAGGTGTAATTTCAGACTTAAAGATGCCTTCACTTGCCGCTTTCTGAGCTCTTTTAAATGAATTAATAGCAAACTCATCTTGCTCTTCACGAGTGAAGTTATATTTCTTAGCACATTCTTCCGCACAATTTCCCATTGGAGTCTTAGCGTAGGCATCTGTTAATCCATCCCATTGCATAGAATCTTTTAAAGTCGTCTCTCCAAATTTGAATCCATTACGAGATCCTGGAATCAAATGAGGGGCTAAACTCATATTCTCCATTCCACCGGCAACAACAACTTCGTTATCTCCTGCGAGAATCGTTTGAGCTCCAGAGATAATTGTTTTAAGCCCTGAACCACAGACTTTATTCACGGTCGTTGCAGGAGTAGATTCAGGAAGACCAGCAAAGATAGTCGCCTGTCTAGCAGGAGCCTGACCAACACCAGCTTGTACAACATTTCCCATGAATACTTCGTCTACTTTCTCTTTTCCCATTCCAATTTTATCAAGAGCACCTTTAATGGCCGCTGCCCCTAATTCTGGTGCTGCAACAGAAGAGAGTGAACCTAGGAAAGAACCACTTGGGGTACGTGAACCTGAAAGAATATAAACGGCCATAATTGCTCCTTAAAATAAATCGTATAGAATTTCACTTATACGTGGGTATTAAAATCGCACAGAGCTTAAACCATTGAATAGGGATTGAAAATGGCCGGCGAGTCTATGTCCCATAGACTCAAGTTCATTTATACAATATCAACTACTTAGACGATAGCCTCTCGGCTTTACGAGTTTATACACTCTGGTGTAGTTTTGAAGTGAAATAAGTATTTAAGGAGCTATCTTTGCTATCAAGAAAAGAACAAGAACGTCTCGGCATTGTCCTTCCAGAACAATGGAGACAAAAGGTTGAATCAGTCCTCTATGGTGTTTATCAAAAGAATTGTGATAACGATAAAAAAGGATTTCAAGTCTACGCTATAACCTACCCTGATGAACTCTTACTCACGGCCAGTTATCTCAATCAAGAAAAGCTTGAAGAAGCTCCTGTGACGTATATGATCAGTATGGACTTAGAAGAAAAAGAAGATCCACAAAAGTATCTCGATACCTTAATCGACTCTATCGGAATCTTCTTCGATCAATACTTTGCAGATGCCAATTGGAATGACTATCAGGCCAATTGGGAAGAAGCCGAATATAAGAAACTCAAGTTTTTCTATAAAATAAGCCGTGAAAATATGGCCCTCTCAATACAAGCGGAGCAATTATTAAATCAATAAATAAACTCACATTCACACTCTTACTCAACTCGTCCCTATTAATGAGCTGTACCTCAGAAAATAGAACTCCTGCTAAAGAAGCTCAGCAAGGAGGAAAAGTGGTTAAAGTTGAGTCCATCCTTTCCCTGGCCCCTAAGCTTCGTATCATTAATGATAAAGGTGAGATCAAAGTCGATAGCACAATGGGCTCAAAAGAAAATGTCTTAAGCTATGAAAAGAAAAACTGGAAAGAGTGGTGTGTTCTTCACGATAAAGAAGAAAAAGGCATTCATACAGTTGAAGTAGAAAATACCTCTTTTACTGGTGAAGATGGTTGCGAGCTTCTGTGGAAATTAAACCTTACTCCCAATACGGAGTTAGAGCTTAAACAAAGAGCAGGTAAAATTGAAGGTCGAGGCTCACTCTTTGATCTTAAGATCCAGCAAGCAGCAGGAAAGCTTTCTTGGATTGATTCAGATATGCCTATTCAAGTGGAAATGGCTGCTGGAAAAGTTGAATGGCAAGCCCTGTCCTGGCCAAAGAAACAAAGTTCTTCAATTGAGGTCGCAGCAGGTTCTGTCCTCGTTAAAAGTCCAAAAAATGCTACTGTCGTGACTAAAATCTCCAATGCTATTGGAAAAGAAAAGAATGAGTTTGAAAAATCTCAGAAAGATTTTCATAAACTTGAGATTGAAGTAGCAACCGGTAAGGCCCAACATATCTCGATCAAATAGAATAAAAAAAAGCCCCTTATAAAAGGGGCTTTTTTATATCATCATTTTAATTTTTAATTATTCGTCAAACATACCAGCTTTAGAACTTCCCTTTGTCTCAAAAGCAATATCTTGATCATCATCATCACCGTCTTCTAGATCTTCGTATGATTCTTCATCAGCATCAATATCCATTTCTTTTAGGATAGCAAAGAATGACTTCTCATCTGTCAGATCAGAGATAACAGACTCAACAAATTTAACGGGATACTTCTCAATCAAGTTCTCGATTAGATCTTGAAGCTGTCCTTCTTCAAGCATTTTTTGTTTCTTTTTAATATCTTTCCAATCAGCAATATAGTGGTATCGGCAATAACCTTTGGTTGTCGCTGGGTTTTCACAATTACGATACATACATTCATCAGAATCAGAGGTGTAGAACTCAAGAGTTCTAAGGGCCTGAAAGATCTCTTTTAGAGAATATTCTTCTGCTAAGTCAGAAATACCATCAGATAATTTTTCTTTAGTCTCAGAAGCCACATCTTTTTTCTGCTTTTTCGTCAGCTTGGCCACTTCGGCTTCAACTTCAGCTTCAAAGTCAAAACTTCCCTGAGAATCTTTCATTTTTGGTGAATCTGATTTGTCCATTTTCTTCTTACTTGTAGGTGTAGAAGCATTCTTTTCGACAGATTCAGCTTTATTCTTAGTAGTTTTTTTAGCTGCTTTAGGTGCAGTAGATTTTGTTGTTTTCTTGGCCACCTCTTGAGCTGCCTTGGTCGTCTTTTTGGCGACTTTCGCGGCTGCTTTAGTGGTTTTCTTTGCTGTTTTCTTAGCGGCTTTAGTTGTCTTCTTGGTTACTTTCTTAGCGGCTTTAGTGGTTTTCTTTGCCGTTTTTTTGGCTACTTTCTTAGCTGCTTTGGTGGTTTTCTTTGCTACTTTCTTTGCCGTTTTTTTGGCCGTTTTTTTGGCTGCCTTTTTAACAACCTTTTTCGTGGTTTTTTTGGAAGCTTTGGGAGCGTTTTTCTTTACAGCTTTCTTAGCAGCTTTCTTAGCGGTTTTCTTGGCTGCCTTTTTTGCAGTTTTCTTGGCCGTTTTCTTCGCAGTCTTCTTAGTTGTCTTTTTAGCCGTTTTTTTGGTCACTTTCTTTGCTGTTTTCTTAGCTGTCTTTTTAGCCGTTTTCTTTGTAGCTTTCTTAGCCGTTTTCTTAGCTGCCTTCTTCGTTGTTTTCTTAGCAACCTTCTTCTTTACTGTTGTCTTCTTCTTCGCTTTCTTAGCGGCTTTCTTCTTGGCCATACCAACTTTCTCCAGTATTTTTTTTAAAACCACGGTTTCACCTTTGATGCTAACCCATCAAAAACTGACTAAAACTACCAATTTTTATTGGTAACACTTCTTTTATCCCTAGGCAAATAGAATGCTTGTGAAAGAGTGTTTCCACGGCCTAAAAAAGAGAGATAACCTCTCTTTTAATTAGACCGTCGCACAATTTCTATCGATATTCTTTTAATTCATTGGCCGCGATCACAAGCCTTTGAATCTCAGATGTACCTTCATAGATCTCCGTGATTTTCGCATCTCTAAAATGACGCTCAACAGGATATTCTTTTACATATCCATTACCACCAAGAACCTGAATGGCCTTAGTTGTAATCCACATAGCCGACTCACTAGCAAATACTTTCGCTTGAGCAGCTTCCTTAGAATAAGGTTCGCCTAAGTCTTTTAAACGACTTGCTTCTGCGATAAGTAAACGAGAAGCTGCTATTTTAGTACTCATATCCGCAAGGATAAATTGAATGGCCTGGAGATCACCGATGGGCTTTCCAAATTGAATCCTCTCCATTGAGTATTTCTTAGCATAGCGAAAAGCTGCTTCTGCAATACCAAGAGCTTGAGCAGCAATACCAATTCTCCCACCATCGAGAGTGGCCAGACCAATACTGAATCCTTTTTTCTCTTTTCCAAGAAGGTTTTCTTTGGGAACCTTAACATTTTCAAAAACAATCTGAGTTGTAGATGAACCTTTGATACCAAGCTTATCTTCAGCTTTTTGAATGCTAAATCCTTCCCAAGCAGTTTCTACCACAAGAGCGGACATTCCTTTATGGTCATCAGTCTTTTCAGTCTTAGCAAAAACAACGGCAACATCAGCCTCTTTACCATTCGTAATCCAGTTCTTAGTTCCATTAAGGAGATAGTGATCCCCTTTATCTTCAGCATAAGTCGTTAAAGAAGCGGCATCAGATCCGGCATCTGGTTCAGAAAGACAAAAACACCCAACCCATTCACCAGTGGCCATCTTGGGAAGATATTTGGCCTTTGTTTCTTGAGAACCGTATTGAATGATTGGCCATGTGGCTAATGAAGTGTGAGCAGACACGAGTACACCCGTTGAAGCACACCCTCTTGAAAGCTCTTCCACGATAATGGCGTAGCTTGTGTAATCCATTCCCGCTCCACCAAACTCTTCTGGAATATAAGATCCCATGAATCCATTTTCCGCTACTTTCTGTACTAATGACTCAGGAATTTTTCCTTTTTCATCAATCTCTGCAGCAAGTGGGGCAACTTCCGCATCACTAAATTTAGCAACTAATTCTCTTAATTCTTTGTATTCTGGGCTATGCATATAGTTTAATCCTTTTTAATTATTTTCCAGTGAATTCAGGTTTTCTTTTTTCAACAAAAGCAGCTGTTCCCTCTTTCATATCTTCTGATCCAAAAACAGCAGCAAATTGTTCTAACTCATGTCTCAGGCCATCAGCAACAGCGAGGTCATTGGCTTCGTTCATCACTTTCTTAGAAAGTTTTACAGCATTAGGACTTACTTTGAGAATTTGTCCCATCGTTTTCTCTGCTGCTGCAATCATCTCATCTTTTGTTTTAAAAAGTTGAGTTGCCAGTCCTATCCTATAAGCCTCATCAGCCGAGACATTTCTTCCTGTATAAATGATTTCCTTCGCTCTATTTCTTCCCACTAGTTTTGCCAGTCTTTGAGTTCCCCCAAATCCAGGAATGAGTCCAAGCTTTACCTCAGGTTGTCCAAAAACAGCAGACTCTACAGCGTAGATAAAATCTGAGGCCATCGCCATTTCTGTACCACCTCCAAGAGCAAAACCATTAACACAAGCTATAACGGGCATAGGTAATGCTTCAAAGAGAAGAGTGACTTCTTGGCCAAGAGATCCAAAGTCCTTTGCTTGATCCACATTCATATCTCTCATTTGAGCTATATCTGCTCCTGCAATGAATGCTTTTTCACCAGCACCGGTAAAGATAATCCCTTTTACAGTCTGACCATCATCTTCTTCTATAAGGTGACCTAATAAAGTTTTGAGTTCCGATAAAACGGTAGAGTTCAGAGCATTAAGCTTCTTTTCTCTATTGATCGTTAAATAACCAATGGATTCTTTAACTTCAAAAGTAATTGTTTCGTAATTATTTGTTATATACATAAAAACCTCTTCCCGACTTTCTTCCCATTCTTCCTGCTAGAACATACTTTTTCAAAAGAGGACATGGACGATATTTAGTATCTCCTAATCCTTCATGAAGAACTTCCATGATGGCCAAGCAAGTATCAAGTCCAATGAAGTCTGCCAATTCAAATGGTCCCATTGGTTGATTGGTTCCTAGCTTCATACCAGTATCAATATCTTCGCAACTAGCCACACCTTCATAATGAGCATAAATAGCTTCATTAATCATAGGCATTAAAATACGATTAATGGCAAAACCAGCCACATCGTTAACCTTTATAAAAGTTTTCCCCATTTTTTGAGAAGCTTCTTCAACAGCATCAAAGGTCTCATCACTTGTTTCGAGTCCTCTAATTCCCTCAACGAGTTTCATAACAGGAACCGGATTCATAAAGTGCATTCCTGCCACCTTATCTGGACGACTCGTTACTGCTGCAATTTCGGTAATGGAAATTGAAGAAGTATTGGTTGCCAAAATAGCCCCCTCTTTAGCCACTTCATCAAGCTGCTTGAAGATTTTGAATTTGATTTCTTTATTTTCTGTTGCTGCTTCAATAAGGAGATCACAATCTTTAAGAGAAGTAAGGTCTGTTTCTCCTTTCAGACGACCGAGAGTTTCTGATACAAATGAGCTCTCCCATTTCCCTTTTTCAACACCACGGTTGAGCTGCTTCTCTATAAAGCCATATCCGAAATCCAAGGCTTCTTGAGAAATATCAAACATTTGAACTTCGTAACCTGCCATAGCTGCAACCTGAGAAATCCCTCTTCCCATTTGGCCAGCACCTACCACACCAATTTTCTTGATGGTCGTCATTTGTAACCTCTTTGCTAAATATCAGTTATTTAAATCTTCTTATTTTAAGTGCGAAGATAATATAGACCCCATGGCCGATTTTCAAATCTAAAGACAGGCAAAACTGGTATGCCAAATTGATTTATGATAAGAATAGAGAGACATAATGGAAATTTCAGGTATTTATAGATTTTTTTTACATTATGGCCATTTAATCTTGCCAAGAACGAGAATATCATTTAAAACCTTAAAGCTATTCACACGTGATTGGACAAGTGCATTAAGATTTAAACGCAGGAGTTGGTTGTGCCACATCATAAATCCGCAGTAAAACGCGTAAGACAAACAAAAGTTAGAACTCAAAGAAACAAGACGAAAATTACAATGGTTAAATCAGCCATTAAAAAAGTTCGTAGTGCTGTAGAAGCTGGTGATAAGTCAGCCGCTACTAATGCTCTTACAAACGCTCAAAGTAAAATCGCTCGTCTTGCTAAAGCTGGAGTAATTAAGCCTAATACAGCTGCTCGTAAGACAAGTCGTCTTGCTAGCGCAGTAAGCAAGCTTTCTTAATTCAAAATATTTAAGATTAGTAATACCCTACGAAGTCTTCTATATTAGCCCACTTTTTAGTGGGCTTTTTACGTTTAATCTACTTGTGGTAAGAATCAATTAATCGAAGCTTTAGTTGATGCCCCAACTCTGCAGACTTCTGCTTGGCCAAGATCTCACAATTTCCAAAGAATTTTAACTCATCCCGCAGTTCGGCACCTGACCACATTCGAGAATGGAGCTCAATTTCTTTGTCATACTTACTAGGGCGAGCTTTGGCGGCCATATAGCTGGTATCCGACATTTTGAGAATATGGGACTGCATAAAGTTAAAGAACTTAATCATTTCAATATGGTCATTTACGAAAGGAATGAGTTTCTTATAAAAACTTTGAAATTTCTTAGAGCCCCATAATTTAGCAAGCCCAAAAGTATCAAACTTATCTTTTTCCCATTCTGCTTTGATATCTTCAATATCAATCTGTCCCATAGGCTTGCCCAGGAGAGCGAGTTTTTTCAGCACATGAATATATTCTGAAGCTTCTGATGGGATATTTTCAACGAGATAAGTTTGAGCTTTATAACTCAGAGGTAATGACATTTGTTCGCAAATGAATTTCATAAGCTTATCGTAGTCCCAAAAATTTGGAGTTTTAATTTTATAACTTTGAACTTCTTCTTTCTTCTTTAACTTATCAAAGAATTTATTCTCTTTTTGGAAACTAAGGAGAAAATAGCGGCTCCCCCAGTCTACATCTTCCTCAAGGAGAAACTCTTGAACTGGTGCTGACAAATGCTCACTCATAAGGACTTTATAGGATTGTCCAGATGAGAAGAAATCCAATGTCTTGAGATTATCCTCAAGCCAAGCCACGGTTACATCTTGGGGATTTAAGACAGACCATTTTCCACCATCGAGATAATGGGACGGCACTGAATTCAGAAAGATTTTTTCTAAGAAAGGGTCATAACAGGAAAAAGCATAGAGCCCATGCTTCCCCTCTTGTAAAAGATGGGGGTAATTATTTTTAAATTCCCAAGGAAAGAAACTAGAAAACATTAATAACTAGCTCCTCAAAATCTCTTGCATTACTTTCCGCAAGTGATTGCAAGGTTTGATCAAAATAGCGTCTTGTATTGGTATAGTTTACGATCCCCCCACTATCAGATGTGTCAGTAGGTCTAGCGTCGCGGTTAAAGCTCCCTGTGTAGGAGAAGCTTCTATTAAATACAACTTTGGGGTGGCGATCCATATATTCACCCCACTTACTTTTAAAGAGTTTCTGATCCTCAATTGTTGGATCTTTGATCAGCATAACTCTAACTTGAATCTTAAATTGAGAGGCGGTAGGAACATAGAGTCCGGCCCTATTTCCAATAGTTGATCCACTTTGGAAGTTAGTCGCTGTCGTTTTATAGGCCTCTGTATAACGATTATCACTTTCAACAATTCCAATCAGGAGAGCATCAACTTCGGCATTGGGAGAAGTTGATATTTCTAGACCGGGATAGCCTGCGAGCAAAGTCTTGATTTCCCTAGTAAAGGGGACATTCGCTTTAGGGTAAACGGACTCATTCACAAACATTGGAATGGCCACAGATTTGATTCCATGTTCAGCAAATGGATTTCCTTTAGTCCTCACTCGATAACCCCCACAGGAGTTAAGAAGAGAAAGGATGCCTAGAGCAAGAGTTGTCATGATCGTATTAAGGATAATCTTCATGCACAGATCATATCTCCTTTAATACCTATCGACTATAAGCCCCTTGCCAAAAACAGCTAAAAATCGTGAAATGACATCATGTTTAAGAAACTGTCCGACTCCTTACCTAACATGGGGCAACAGGGAAAGGGCTCTGGCCATTCCCGTAGCTCATTCAAGCCTAAGAACAAGGCCAGTGAGCTATTTGATTTTCTTGAACTCATAGAAAGATGGGAGGAGATCGTAGGTCCAAAATTGGCGAAAGTAACGATCCCTTTAAAGAATCAATCCCAGACTCTAACGATCCTAACCAATCACTCTGCCTACTCTCAAGCTCTAAGCTATATGGAAGATACGGTTAAGCAGAAACTCTTTAAGATTTTTCCTCTCTTGAAAACAAAGGTTAAGAAATTAAATTTTCAAGTAAGTACGGCCCACTTTGATAAAACAAAAGCTGATCTGGAAAAACGTGCGAATTTAAATCGTAGACCTGAAGCTGAAAAGAAAAAGAGAACCACTCTCCATCCTCAAAATCCAATTTATAAGAAATTAAAGTTACGAGCAGAAGAAGAGTTTTCTCATATTGAAGATGAAGAAATCCGCAAGAGCATGATTTCACTCTATCTTCAAAATGAGCTCACTAAGGGCGACTTCTCTAAGTAGATAAGCCATCCCCCAGATATCTTCTTCTTTTCCCTAAGCTTCCATGCTCCGTGCTCTAGAATTCGAGGCAGGATGAGTTCGTCTCTTAGTGTGAAGAAAATAGAGCCTTTTCTTTCCCCTGAAGTAGACAGCAATAATTCAAAGAAGGAAAACCATGAGATAAAAATGGACTTATCCATGCGACGGCATTGATCTCTTTGGATATTTTCACTGGCCCTACTTTCCTCATGCCAAAAATAAGGAGGATTAAAGAAAATGAAATCAAACTTATGGGAACTTTTCAGTTCTTCTAGTTTCTGATGTGAGAAAGAAAAATTGATTTCACCTAACTCTTTTTGAAGTCTTTCTTGATTACTTTTAATATAGGGTAAGAATTCTTTTTGCTTTTCGATAGCAACAATTTGCAAACTTGGCCTTAAAGATAAGAGTTCGAGGCTAATGACTCCGCAGCCTGTACCTATTTCTAAACCAAGCGCATCCTTAGCAATGCCTTTTTCTATATGCTCGCTGATAAACTTTGAAAGTAGAATCGAATCTTCCCCAAACTTATAAAATTCAGGCTGATCATAGTGCATCATTTAAAGAACCAACCACCATAAATGATCACTATCTTTGTCTCCAAGACGATAAAGCTGATAGAGAGCAAATTGGGAGCTACGACCACTATTTAGCAGGCGTATGAAGAATTCTCTTGTTAATTGAAAGTTCGCCCTATTTAAATCACTCACTTTCTTAGACATAGCGGACTTTATTGGAGCCATTTTTAGAAGTTCAAGAATCTGATAGGTATCTAACATATCTCCTTTACTCCACTTTTCTTCTAAGCGTGAATAAAGGGCTTTTCGCACTTTCTTATTCGCAGGTAGGTAAGAATCAAAAACCCAAAGTTGAGAAAAATGAGCACTTGAAACTAAAGGACCTGTTAAGACAGACCTTAGCTTACTATCAACTTCTGCTTGAGTGGTTCGCTCTTTAATCAGAGAATACCAAAAATCAAAGTATTCATTCTTCCACAAGGGGTTTTGAAAAAGGTCCCTTAATTCAGATAGTGACCATTGAGCGTCGAGTTCATCTGCAATCTCTTGAAAATCCTCTGTCTTTCCGAGTTGTGACACCTTTCGAGCTAAAACCTTAATCCTTAACTCATCATCAGTTCGATCTTTTACTTTTTCAATTAATTCTAAAATATAGTCTCTAACCATCTTTCTCTCATTCTCTGAAAAAGATGGTCCGTAAACCTCAAAGAAGTAGGGAGAGGTCTGCCCTAAATTCTTAATGAGCTGGGTAAGCCAAGGATGATTTTTAGAGGCCATCGCTAAATTTAGAGAAAAGAGATTCTTCCAAAAGTCTTCACCTATCCTTTCTATTTTCTCTTTATATTCAAGTCTCTGAAAGGGGTCACTAAAGCGATCATCCGATAGACCGTAAGTGAGTAACTCTATAATGGAGTCCTTCTCTTTTTCAATATACCTAGCTTGCCTATAAAAGCTTTGAATTTTGAAGCGCTTCATTGGACTAATATCATTTTCGATAAGATATTTCTTAATCCCCGCTTGATCACCTAGGAAAGGAAAATAGGCAATTCTCTCTAGGTCCTTAGGAATAAAGTTTAAGCACTCACCTAATCTCTTCTTAAATTCCACCCTCCCCTTTTTCTTCAAAACAAGGAGTAAAGATATTTTAACCAGGTAATCATTTAAATAATCACAATTCTTTACTGATTTAAATTGAGGCTCTTTGAAGATGAGACCATTTATATTGGATTCAATCTCTAGTGAAACATAGTCATTTTCTAAACTCTCTAAGAATAGAAAGTTTTTTTTTTACCAAGGGTCGTTAGTCCCTGTGCTTGAACTGATGCAATTCCCACAAAAGGAAGGGGTTTATTCAAAATCGTTCGGTAGTAATAAAAAAGAACTGCAATAAGAACAAAGACTAGAATAAGGATAAAGAAAAGATACTTGTCATTTCTTTGCTTCACTTGCCCATTGGCCTGGGCTTGTTCATGGAGAAGCTCCTCACCGTCGAGAAAATCATCGGAGGTTTCATCATGGTCAAGGGAATCTTGATCAACAGAAAATGAGTGACTTCTTCTTTTAAGGGGTTTCTTTTTTTTGTGAGCTTTTGCGTGAGCCGCGGCCTTAGGAGGAAGAGAGAGTTCAGGAAGATCTTTACTCAGACTTCCCTTACTATTTCCTTTTACTCCCTCATTTTCAAGGTCATCTTGCTCGAGAGCAACAGCAGGACCTAGCCCACGATCTTCGTGTTCAGAAAGAGGATGAGTATCATCACTTTGATCCTCTTCACCGATATTTAAATCGATTTCACCCGTTCCCACATCATCGAGGTCTGGATATTCAAGATCATCGTCAGAAGGCAGGAGTTCAATCTCCTCTTCAGAATCATTGAGAGCTGAGGGAGCATCTTCTCTAAGCTTTCCCTGTCCTGCAGCTTTCATCTCATTAATTTGTCCGCTTAGGTCTGATAGATCGAGGCGCGTGATGTCCTCTTCATTAGATTCATGAGCTGCTTCGATATGAGACGGACTCTGAGTTTCAACTTCCTCCAATTCCATATTGGAGCTTGTTTCTGAGCTGACTCCCATATCGGGATATTCAAGATCTTCACTATTGGGAAAGATCATTTCTTCTTCATTTGAGGGTGGAGCTTGCTTCTTTTGTTGGGAAGACTGATTGGCCTTAGGAGCAGAGCCCATGAATGGCTCTAGGGGTGTCTGCCTTCCCCCTGCCGTCAGAACATCAGGAGCTTCACTAATGGGATTAAAACCTTGAGATATATCTCCATAGACATATTTTTCGAGTAGATCTTCCTCTTTAATCCAGAACCAGTATCCATTACCGCAGCAAATCTCATCTTCTCCGGTGAGACTTCCCTTTTGGATCAGTTCAATAACCTTCTGCTTGGTCGCGGGACCAAGTATTTGATTATTCTTTGTTCTAATAAGCCAGTTCTTCTCTGCCAATTTAGTCTATCCTATAAGAAAAAACCAAGAAGAGCTCTTAAGTCTTCATCAGTAAACTTAAGCCCTAAACTAATGGTTGCACTTCTGGTGTCTTTTTCAAGCATATCTTCAACACGAATTCTTCCATATAAAACATTATAAAGCTGTTGTTCGGTTGAGAATCTGATATTAGGCCCAATATCATCTCTATAGTCAAATACATCTAGAGAAAATTTAGAACCCCAATCTCTCAACTGATAATCCACTCCGATCCCACCGGTCGTTTCAATAAGACCACCACGGAAAACCCAATTATGAACCTGTCTTCCCAATTGAAAATTAAATCGAAAGCTATCTTTTGTTTGCTCCGACTTATATTCAACTGTTTCAGAACCATCTATATTTCGACGAGTAATTGTTTCTGTTTCGGGACCAAACTCACTTGTTACTACTCCAAACTGATAGAAACGCTCTGGAGCTGGATACAGTCTCAAGGCCAGAGTCGATTCACTTCCGTAATTGGTATTCGCTCCCGTAAAAACTTCTAGCTCAGAGCGAATATTATTAAAACGATTAACAAGGCGATTCACCCCAGAAAGAGTTTGTTGAACTTCATCAGCAATTTGCTCTTCAACAAGTAGCTTTCCAACAGTCCCCTTACCTGCTTTAACATTCGAGATAATCCCTTCAAGATCGCGAGTGATATTCTTGGCATTGGCAAGAATGGTTTTCACATCATTCATTGCAGAGTCTTTATTTTGATTATTTACTTGGTAAGAAATATCCGCTGCAAACTTATCAATATTATCGACAATTTTATTAATCTTCTCCTCATTCCCCTGCATAATTCTATTGAGAGAGGCCGTTGCTTGCTTAGTATTTTCGAGAAGAACTTTTACATCGCTTAATATTTTCTTAATGGGAGGTTCTTCATTTTCAGGAGCAAGACTATCTTTAAGAGAACTCACTACATCTTTTACATCTTTTAAAATGGTTGAGGCATCTTGGACGAGATTCTCCATGCCGCCACCCTCTTTAGAAGAAATAAAACCATTTTCTTCTAATCGCTGGGTTGAATCCCCAATTTTAATTTCAATATACTTATCACCAAGGAAACCTACCGACTTAATTCTCAGCTCAGAATCTCTCGAGATCGTTACCGTTTTCAATACTTCAAAAGTGATAACTGCATTATTTTCAGCCAGTTCAATCTTTTTAATACGACCAGCATTAATACCGGCTACTTTAATAGGTGTTTTTGGGAAAATTCCAGATGCGTCTCTGATGATCGTTCTATAAGTGAGGTAATCCCCAAATCCCGATTGATTCGAAGTTACTTTAAAAGACATAATCACAACTGATGCGATAGTAGCTAAGGCCAATAGGCCGACTTTAAATTCGTTCACTTTGCTTCCCTGCAAAAGACTATAAGTTCACAAACTCCTGAACCAATTCATTCTTTGAATTGGCAAATTCAGAAGCAGGTAAGTATTCAACAATATTACCACGATCAAGGAAGGCCACAAAGTCTGAAATTCTCAAACTCGCCCTAACATCATGGGAAATAATAATCGATGTCATCTGTCGGTCTTTACTTTGTTCACTAGTCGAAACGATCAGATCATTAACCATATGAGTCGTAATCGGATCGAGACCAGTTGTTGGCTCGTCATAGAGCATGATCTCAGGACTTAAGGCCAAAGCCCTAGCTAATCCGACTCTTTTTCTCATTCCCCCAGAAAGTTCTGAAGGTAAATTATCTCGAGTAATCTCCTTAATCCCTACTGAATCTAATAATTTATGACATCGGGAAACAATTTCCGAGTTGTCGAGCTTAGTAAATTCTCTCAAGGGAAAGGCCACATTCTCTAGAGCTGATAAAGAATCAAAGAGAGCTGCATACTGAAAGAGCATTCCAAATTTTTGGCGAAACTCTCTTAGTTCTACAGGCCTTAATTCAGAAAGGTCCTTGCCTAGAACTTCAATTTTTCCACCTGTTGGATGCATCAATCCTAGAATATGTTTAAGGAGTGTCGACTTCCCTGCTCCTGAAAAACCTAGGATCGTTGTAATTTTACCTCGAGGAATATCGAAACTGAGTTCATTTAATACGGTATGTTTACCAAATGTTTTGGTTAATTTATCAATACGAACAGCAGGATTATCAAAGCTCAACATAGAACAACTAAAGGACTTGAATGAGGAAACTAGTGAGAAAGTAATCGGATATTAAAACCATAATCATTCCCCAAACAACAGATAAATTTGTCCCCTTTCCTACTCCTTCCGCTCCTTTTGTTACATTAAAACCAAAATAAGTACCAACCGTAGAAATGATGAATCCAAAAAAGAAGGCCTTTATAAGACCCTGCCATATATCCTCTAAAAACATGAACTCTCCAAGCTTTGAGAGATAAATAGCTTCATCAATATTTAAAAACTTTGTTCCTACAAAGTAAGAACCTATATTTCCAATGAAAAGATACAGCGCCGATAGCATAGGAAGAGAAAGCGTTCCCGCTATGATACGAGGTACGGCAAGATACTGAACTCCATTAATCCCCATCACCTCTAGCGCATCAATTTGTTCTGTCACTTTCATGGACCCAATTTGGGCCGTCATAGCCGCCCCCGCCCGTCCTGCGACAATCAAACCAGATAATACTGGAGCTAGTTCTTTGGCCAAAGTAATTGCCGTAACCGTCCCCACGAGAGAATCAACATTGATTAAATTAAAAGCAAAGTAAGTTTGATAGGCCATTACCATTCCGGTAAATGAGCCGGCTAGTGTAACGATAAATATACTCTTATTTCCAACGAAATAGAGTTGTTCGAATACGAGTCGGAAACGATAAGGAGGACGGAACATCCAGGAAAGAGCATTGAGGGTAAAGGAAATATAGGATCCTAATCCCTCTACACTTTCCAAAATAGTGGCACCAAACGATTCAATTAATCGATAGAAATAATTCTTCTTGGGTGCTGATTTTAGGGATTCTGTAGTCATCCCTATTAGTTTAACCTGTAGATTCTAGAAACGCGAGGGGTAAGCTGAATAACTAACTCGTAAGCGAGAGTTTTTGTTTGTCTAGATATGGATTCAATATCTTCTTGCTCGTGGGACCAAATAAGAAATTCATCCCCTTGATCAAGCTGCGTTCCAACAGGAAAGAGAACCGTGGTCATATCCATACAAACTCGACCACAGACTTTTCCCACCTTACCTTTATAGTGAAGTTTCGTCCCCTGATAAGCTGTACTTACTCCATCACCATAGCCCACCGCTAAAATGGCCACAACTCCATCTTCAGGAGCGGGAGTACTTCCATAACTTAAAGGGTCTCCTTTCTTAACTTCAAAACTATGTAAAATATAAGTCTTTAAAGAAGATATCACTTTCCCATTCCATTGGCTCTGAGAGCGAATATTGGGAGCAAGAGAACTAGGTCCATAAAGAAGAAGACCTGGTCTAATATGAGTCTCTTCCTTTCCTATTCCCTGTTCAATGGCAGCACTATTGGAAAGAGAAGTTCTCTCTAAAATAATATTCGCCTTTTTGAAGGCTTCTTTAATTTCGGCAAATCTCTCTCTTTGCCAAATATTGCGATTATTCTTATGCATGGACAATGAGCCATTTGCAAAGTGAGTCAATAAATGAAAAAGACTTTTCTTTTGATAGAGGTTGAGTTTTTCAATGACTTTATCCACTTCATCATAAGGAATGCCTAGTCGATTCATTCCAGTATTAAACTTCAGACAAAGAGGAAGTTGAGAGCGAGTTCTCTCATCTTCAAGGTAAGCTTCCAAATCTGGCCAACGAGCGATGACAGGAATAATTCTCTTGTGGAGATAGACTTCACGATGATCCCTAAAACTTAAGCCCAATTCACTAAAGACATAAATCTCACCTGTAAATTCAGGTAGCTGATCCCGTAAATAGAGTGCTTCATTAAGAGTCGCAACTCCAAATTCCTTGATCCCACATTCGCGAAAAGCAAAGTCCACAATACTAATGAGACCATGCCCATAAGCATCGGCTTTCACCATGAAAAGGATTTCATTCTTATCGTATGATTTTCTCAGAAGCTCTACATTACTTTTAAGAAGTCCAAGGTCGACTTCCAAATAGCTTCCATGTCTAACAGGTTCCATTTACATGCTTTGTTCAGATCCAGGATGGAAAAAATAAGAAGATGCAGGCTTCTTCACTTCAGAACTCACCTCTTCTTCTTTTAATATTTCGGTATTTTCCAGCTCTTTATCAGCTTTGGCAATAATTGATTCAATTGCTTGTGCTGACATGGGATAGACGCGAGTATCAGGCTTAAGATTCGCTCCCAATATCACATCTGCATCTTCAAAGTAGCGCCAATAATTAAAACGCATGGAATAGGATTTAATCTCTTTTAAGTAATCTTCAAGCTCTTCTTTTTCTACTCTGAAAAAGAGGTGCTTAACTCCATGTTGGTATGAAGTGAAGCTTAATTTCTTTTGAACTTCTAAACCATTGATGAAGTCTTGAATAAAGTTTTTCCAATAGAAGCGCATTTCAGTTTGAGATAGAGCTCTATCCACGAGATCAGAGAAGTCTACTCCGATCAATGCATGCCTTTCATATCCACCTTGAAGTCGAGCCTCAGGAAGGCCACCAAACTTAATATCATCCATTTCGTGAAACAGATCCCAAGACTGCTTTCTATTATTGGAGAGATCTTCAACTTTTTGATTTCTCCATCCGTAATAACAAAAAACACCTGATAAATAATTCTCGAAACTCTCCCAATCAAATTGGGCAAGGAAGTCTTCATTGTCGACTTGAATAAAAATCATCAAATCAGGATTACCTCTACGTCCCTTAATAAGAAGAGACATAAGATCTCCTCCCATCATTTCAAGACAAACTTGAGAGGCCATATTCTGAGCAAAGAATTCGATGCCATCACGACAAGTTCTTCCCAGCCACAAGGAGGGAATCTCTTGGTACTTATCGAAAATAAATTTTGGAGAAACAAGCTTTTGACCTGAAGGAGAAAGTTCGAGAAAAGTAAAACGCTTAAACTCCTTAACTCCAGCAAAGACATGAGCTGCCGCAGTTAGAAAGTCATCAGCATTTTTTTCGGTTTCAAAACGGGCTTCTAAATTCTTTAAGAAGTTGTGATAAAAGTTCTTCTCTTTTAACTCTTCCGATCTCTTAATCACGAGATTAAGCTTTTCATCTAAGCGGCTCTCAGAATGAAGAGCTTTCTTCGCTTGATGTTGCCAGCCTTGATAAGTATTAAATCGTTTAAGTATGGCTTTGACTTGTCCAGTTAGGCTTCTTCCTTCGTGAATCATTCCTAGACTTAGGAGATCATAAGTAGAGTACGCTAGTGCATGAGAGTCTTGTCCGCAATAGAAAGCAACTGAAATAAGCTCATCCCTTATCGCTGGAATATTTTTAAAGAGTCGATTTCCTTCACTCATCATTTTCACATCAACGATGGAAAGATCAGGAAGGTCCTGAGGACGACTCGTAATTTCAATAAATTCTTTTAGGCTGGTGCAAACAAAGGGATGAACCCCTGTTTTTTTAAAGATTTCTGAAAAACTCTTTGCCACTTTTAAGTCTTGGCACAAAATAGCAACGGATATTTGATCCTGTTCTCCAGTGACTGAATAATCTTTGCTTTGCATCATAATCTTGACCTCAAACTCAATCTAGGACCCTCATGGCCAAAGATAAACTTATTATGCCTGAAAAAGACACACTTAGTCTATAAAAGCTCAGAAACTCGCTTAAATCACGTAATTTTTCCAGAACTCTTCTCTACTAGGAAACTCTCTATCACCTGAAATTCTATAGTTGGCCAGCTTGTAGAGTTTTTCCCTCTCTTTATATAAGGAAATAAATTCGTCCTTGCCGGCCTTTACGAGAGGTCGATTGGAATCCTCTTTGACCCTTTCCCAACAGAGTTCCACCGGCGTCTGCACCCATAAAGTTTTGGCCAAGGGATATTTTTGAAAAATTTGAGCATTCTCAGCTGAAAATGTTCCTCCCCCTAAGGCATAGAGGCCCTCTTTTCTATCGAGACTCTGGAGAAGAAGTTCTCTTTCCCTTTTTCTAAACTCTTCCCAACCTTTTCTTTTAATCCATTCACCTAATTGATCAGGTTCTATTCCAGATATACGAGCGAGTTCGTGATCAAAGTCATAACAGGTTCCCTCAAAGGTCGATGACCACTTCTCAAAGAGAGTGGTTTTTCCTGAGCCCATGAATCCGAGTATATAAAGATGATTCGACATAATGATTAAGTATTTACTGTAAAGTCTTCGTCCTGTATGAATGCTCTCTTATTACCATTAATATTAGCAATAAGATGAAATGAGTTTAACATGACAATGCAAAGAGACCATCAAATTTATGATTCCATTGATAAAGAGGTTATTTTATCTCGCTATGTCTTTGATGAAACCGTTCAGTATGAACTTGATGACAGTCTTGATTGGGTTTCTGCCCTCTATGATGAATTAGAAGAGAATACCGATCGTGAAGAAGAAGGTTATAAAAAAGGAAATATTTCTGTCCGCTTACAACTTAAAAGAAAGTCAGGAAAGCCTTTTGGAGACCATCTTTTAGTAAAAGGCAGTATTGAGGCCCAATACACAGCTGGTTGTGTGCGATGCCTGACCCTTACACCAGAATCTGTTGATACTGAATTTCAATGCGCCTTCATTAATTCTCGCTTTGAAAAAGACCCTGAATTTGAAGAGCTCGACGATATTTTTACAGAAAATGAAGAATACGATCTCTATTTCTACGAAAAGGGCAAAATAGAGATTGCTGAAATGGTACACGAGTACCTATTTATGAATATCAACCACCTTCCCCTTCACGATCCCAACTGTCTTGGACTTTGCCAAGAATGTGGTCAAGATCTCAATAAAGGAAGTTGTATTCACCACCCTGCTCAATAAGTTCCTAAAAAAGGGAGCTTAAAGGCGGACAGGATTACATTCTCGTTAAAAAAGACTTGTCTTCCTGCCCGTAATTTAGTAAATATCTCAAACTCAATTACTAAATTTAAAGTTGAATTACTAAACGTTGAAGTTATACATCGGAGTCGGAAATGGCCGTACCTAAGAAGAAAACATCTGTATCTCGTAAAGGCTTAAGAAGAGCTGGACAACACCACAAACTTTACAGAAAGCATCCAATGTCTTGTACAAACTGTGGTTCTCACGTTCTTCCTCACACTGTATGTCCTGCTTGTGGACACTACAAAGGTAAAGAAGTTGTAGCAATTGCTGCTGACGAAGCCGAAGAAACTGAAGAGTAATCTAAGTTTTATATAGATTTCCATGGCCAAGACATAAGTGCTTGGCCTTTTTACGTTTTACCAAAACCTTCAATTTAACTCCTCTCTAATTAAAGAAGTCTCCCCCATTTTTTCATTGAATTAAGCTCCCTTAAAAAACTCTTTTTATTACATATGTGGGTTCACATGTGGTTTCAGTTGAAATACCCTTGCACAATCCTAATTTTATTGAAAAAGGGTCTGTGAATTATGACAGCAATGAATCTTAGAAAAGTGAAAATTAAAGGTACGGGTAATTACCTACCTAAGAAAGTTCTTACTAACTTTGATCTTGAAAAAATGATCGATACAAATGATCAGTGGATCTATGAAAGAACTGGAATCAAAGCAAGAAGAGTCAGTTCTACTGAAGGTGGTGAGTTCCCAACCGACATGGCCGAAAAAGCCACTTGGAAAGCACTCGAAATGGCAGGAATGGAACCTAATGATATCGATATGATTTTATTTGCCACCTGCTCTCCTGATTACCAACTTCCTAACTGTGCTTCCGTACTTCAACAAAAACTTGGAATGACAAATAACTGTACGGCCCTAGATATTCAGGCTGCCTGTACGGGCTTTGTTTACGGTACAAATATGGCCAATAGTTTTATTCAAACTGGTATGGCCAAGAATGTTCTCGTTGTGGGTTCAGAAATGCTTTCCACCAAAGTTGATTGGACTGATAGAACAAGCTGCATTCTCTTTGGTGATGGTTGTGGAGTTGCTATTTATGGGGCTGCTGATGAAGGTGAATCGTCAGAGATCCTTGCAACGACTTTAGGTGCTGATGGTACAGGAGCTGAATTCTTCTCCCAACCAGTTGGTGGATCTGCAGAACCCATCAATCACCATCATCTAGATGAAAACCTTCAATTTATGAGAATGAAAGGTCGTGAAATGTTTAAAGTTGCGACTAGGACTTTAGCGGAAAGTGCCAAGAAAGTTTTAACTGATGCTGGGCTTACTATGGACGAACTTGATTGGGTTGTTCCCCATCAGGCCAACGTTAGAATTATTGAAACCACTGCCAAGCTCCTTGGTATGTCTCTAGATAAGTGGATCATTAATATTGAAAATTATGGAAATACTTCAGCGGCTACTGTGCCTATCGCTTTTCACGAAGCGATTATGGATGGAAGAATCAAAAGAGGTCAAACTGTACTCTTCGATTCTTTTGGTGCTGGACTTACTTATGGGGCGACTCTGCTTCGTTACTAAAATTAGGAGTTAAACATGGTTAAATCTGTAACTTTAGTATTCCCAGGACAGGGAGCTCAATATGTGGGAATGGGTTCAAGTCTTGAAGGACATCCCTCTTCTCAGCTTCTTGATCAAGCCAACTCTTCATTAGGTTATGACCTTAAAAATATGATGCTCAATGGCCCCGAAGAAGATCTTACTCTAACAGCGAATACTCAGCCGGCTATCCTAACTTACTCTGTTGCTCTCTATCAGAAACTAGAAGAGCTTCTTCAAAGTAAAGGTGTAAAGGTTGATCGTGTTCTTGGTCACTCAGTTGGTGAATATGCAGCTCTTGTAGCGGCAAAGTCTCTATCTTTTGAAGATGCTGTTAAGGCCGTTAATCTTCGTGGAACTTATATGCAAGAAGCCGTTCCTGCAGGAAAAGGGAAAATGGTTGCCGTAATGAAAGTTCCCATGGACACCATCGTAAAAGTTTGCGAGGAGTGTTCCCAAGAAAATAATGAAGTGATGCCGGCGAACTTTAATGAGCCAGGGCAAACGGTAATTTCTGGTCACGCTGAAGCTTGCGATCGTTTTGTAAAGTGGATGGAAGATAACTACAGCGAACCTTATCGCTGTGTGGAACTTAAAGTTTCTGCTCCCTTTCACTCAAGCCTTATGAAGCCTGCTGCCGAAAAACTTTCAGAACATTTCAACACTATCGAATTTAAATCGACAATGACTCCTTATATCGCAAATATCGATGCTAAAGAATACGGCGCCGACACTGCAGGAGACATGGTAAAAGAAAACCTTATTAAGCAAGTAGATGGCTCTGTAAAATGGACTCAATCTATTCAAGCTCTTCCTGATGACACCGTTTGTGTAGAAGTGGGTCCAGGTCGTGTGCTTATGGGACTCATCAGAAAAATTAATCGTAATATAAAAGTGATCTCTCTTGATAAAGAGGGAGCCTTTGAAGAACTCGAGGAGCTTCTTGGATGAAAGCAACATTTGAAGATTTAAAAGGAAAGAAAATTCTTGTAACAGGTGCCACTCGTGGTATCGGCCGTGCCATTGCTGAGAGTCTTGCCGAGCAAGGCGCTCATATTATCTTTAACTTTCGTGAAGGAAAGGAAGAAGTCGCTAAAGAAATGGGAGAACATCTCAAGTCACTTGGTGCTACTGAAGCTACTGCCGTAATGTTTGATGTTACCCAAACAGAGCAAATTAAAGCAGCTATGGATAACTTTCAAAAAGAGCACGGAGTTGTGGAAGGGCTTGTTAATAATGCAGGTATTTCTCGTGATCAACTGGTTCTTAGAATGAAAGAAGAAGATGTTGCGGCCACTTTAGATACAAATCTAAAAGGGGCCATCATGGTGGCCCAAACTTTAAGCCGTGGTTTTCTAAAAGCTGAAAATGCATCTGTGGTAAATATTTCTTCGATTGTAGGACTTATGGGTAACGCCGGACAAATTGCTTACGCTGCTTCAAAAGCTGGAATGATTGGACTCACCAAGTCATTAGCTAAGGAATTAGGAGCAAAGAATGTTCGCTGCAATGCCATTTGCCCAGGTTTTATCGACACTGATATGACTGATGCCCTTAAAGAAGACACTAAAGATAGCTACTTAAGTGGGATACCGATGAAGAGATTTGGTACAACGCAGGAAGTCGCGAACCTCGTTAATTTCTTGCTAAGTAATGCCAGTTCTTATATTACTGGTGAATCAATTAAAATTGACGGCGGTCTTTATATTTAACTTAAACATCAATAAGTCTAAGACTTAAGATTAGATTAATACGCTAGGAGAGAATAATGGAAGAAAAAGTAATCAAGCTAATTAGCGACGCGACTAAAGTAGACATCGCAAAAATTTCAACTGAAACAAGCTTTGTCGATGACCTAAACCTTGATTCACTCGACATCGTTGAGCTTATGATGAAGATGGAAGATGAATTTGGAATTGAAATTCCAGAGGAAGATGCTGAAGGTCTTAAGAAAGTTAACGACGTTGTTAAGTATCTAGAAACAAAACAATAAAATAATACAGAAATAATAAAGAAAAGCCCCGAAAGGGGCTTTTTTTTTGGTCATCTTATACTAGGATAGTGTGGCCTTTATAAACTTTAAAATTTATTGTTCTAGGACAATTTATTTGTGGTTTTACATGAGTTTATAGAGAACGAGTTTAACCAATAATAAGCATTCAACAGATCGAGGGATGAGCTTATGACACAATCGAGAAGAAGAGTTGCCATTACAGGAATGGGAATTACCTGTGGACTTGGACATAACCTAAATGAAGTTTGGAATAATGTAATCGAAGGGAAACCTGGTATATCTCATATCGAACAAATCGATACCGAAAAACTAGCGGTAAAGATCGCTGGAGAAGTTAAAAACTTTCAACTCTCCAATGATCTTCTCCCTGAAAAAGAGCATACACGCTATGACCGCTTTATTCACTTTGCTCTTCATTGCACTGATGAAGCTCTTAAACATGCGGGACTAAGTAAAGAAGACTGGAAAGGATACGAAGCTGAAAAAGTAGGGTGTATTCTTGGTGTTGGAATGGGTGGCTTCCCTATTATTGAAGAACAACATAATACTTTCCTTGAAAGAGGACCTAGAAGAGTTTCCCCATTCTTTATTCCTGCGATTATTCCTAATATGGCTTCGGGATTAGTTTCTATTCAGCAAGGTCTTAAAGGAATTAATTATACTGTTGCCAGTGCTTGTGCCTCTGCTGCTCACGCTATCGGTACAGCTGCAGATGAAATTATGCTTGGTCGCCAAGATGTTATGATTACCGGTGGAGCTGAATCTGTAATTTCAGAAATGACGATTACTGGATTCTCCAATATGAAGGCCCTTTCTAAAAGAAATGATGATCCCGCAGCATCCTCTCGTCCATTTGATACGGGAAGAGATGGTTTTGTTATGGGTGAAGGTGCCGGTGTTCTTATCCTTGAGGATTATGATAAAGCAGTTGCTCGTGGAGCAACTATCTATGCTGAAGTAGTGGGACATGGTTCAAGTTCAGATGCCTATCATATTACAGCTCCTCATCCAGAGGGATTAGGTGCTTCTCAATGTATGAAAGCTTCATTGGCCATGGCCAATATCAAGCCTGAAGAAATTGGATACATAAATGCTCATGGAACTTCAACTCCCCTAGGAGATATTGGAGAGACTGGAGCCATTAAAAAAACTTTTGGAGATCATGCCTACAATCTTCATGTATCTTCAACAAAATCAATGACTGGTCACCTCTTAGGTGCAGCAGGTGGAATTGAAACTATTTTCTGTGCGATGGCCCTCCATACTCAGACACTTCCTCCAACCATTAACCTTGAAGATCAAGATCCTAATTGCGACCTCAATTATGTTCCCAATCAATCAATATCTAAGAAAGTAGACTACGCTTTAAATAATTCTTTTGGCTTTGGGGGAACGAATTGTTCTCTTATTCTCAAAAAACATAACTAAGAAAAGCGAAGGAGAGAGACATGTTTCATCCCAATTCAAAATCAATTTCTGCCATGGACCCTAAAATAGCAGAGCTCATGGATCTCGAGAGAAAGAGACAAGAGGAAGGGCTTGAACTCATCGCCTCGGAAAACTATGTTTCTTCTGCTGTTATGCAAGCTCAAGGCTCAATTCTTACCAATAAGTACGCTGAGGGATACCCAAAGAAACGTTACTATGGTGGGTGTGAATTTGTTGATAGTTCAGAACAATTGGCCATTGACCGCTTAAAAGAATTATTCGGCGCCAAGTTTGCCAATGTTCAGCCTCATAGTGGATCTCAAGCAAATATGGCCGTTTACTTTTCAGTTCTCGAGCCTGGTGACACCGTAATGGGTATGGACTTATCTCAAGGTGGTCACCTCACTCACGGTTCACCTGTTAATTTCTCAGGAAAACTTTTTAATATTGTCTCTTATGGACTCGATCCAGAAACTGAAGAAATTGACTATGACCAACTCTCTGAGCTGGCCAAGAAAGAAAAACCAAAAATGATTGTTGCAGGAGCCTCGGCTTACTCTAGAACTATCGACTTTGAAAAATTTAGAACTATTGCAGACGAAGTTGGAGCTTACTTGCTCGTTGATATGGCCCATATTGCAGGCCTTGTGGCAGCTGGTGTTCATCCAAGTCCTATGGAATATGCTCACTTTGTAACCTCAACAACTCATAAAACTCTACGTGGTCCACGTGGAGGAATTATTCTTACTAATGATGAAGAGCTAGCAAAGAAAGTAAACTTTAATATTTTTCCTGGTATTCAAGGTGGTCCTCTAGAGCACGTGATCGCTGGAAAAGCGGTTGCCTTCCTTGAGGCCCTTCAGCCTGAGTTTAAAACTTATCAAGAACAAGTTGTTAAGAATGCTAAGACTCTTGCTAGTGAGCTTGAAAAAGAAGGCTTAAAAATCGTCTCTGGAGGAACAGATAATCATCTTGTATTGGTGAATGTTGATAGTATTGGACTTACAGGAAAAGAAGCTGAAAAAATTCTTGAGAAGGCCCATATCACTTGTAATAAGAATATGATTCCAGGAGATAAGAAATCTCCTTTTATCACTTCGGGGGTTCGTCTAGGTACGCCTGCTATTACAACGCGTGGTTTAAAAGAAGAGCATATGAAAAATATCGCTTCTTGGATCGGTCGAGTTCTCAAAAATAAGGATAACCCCTCAGAAATAGAGGCCGTAGCTGCAGAAGTGAAGGCCCTTTGTTCCGACTTCCCAGTTTACAGATAAGACCCTAACAAGGTAAAACAGTTGAATTAATTTTTGGGGGTGTATTTCACCCCCTTATCTTCTCTATCCATGAGGAAAAACCATGTACTGTCCAAGCTGTCAGACAACGGATACAAAAGTTATTGAAACTCGCATTCTTAATAATGGAATGACGATCCGTCGACGTCGCCGCTGTGAGCAGTGCGACAAAAGATTTACCACCTACGAAATGATGAATATTCAAGTTCCTGACGTGGCAAAGGCCGATGGAAGAAGAGAGGCCTTTAATCGTGATAAAATCGTTAAAGGCCTAACTAAAGCATGCCAAAAAAGGGCCATCTCAAGAGATCAAATTCATGCTCTCATTGATTCCCTAGAGCGCTATCTTACAGACCTCAATGAAAAAGAAGTCACAACAGATGTTATTGGTAACTATGTCATGAAAGAGCTCTACAAGCTCGACCCCGTTTCCTATGTAAGATTTGCATCCTTTTACTGGGAATTTGATAATATACCTGACTTTGTGGATACTTTAGAGCAAAACATAAGAGTTCAAAAGAAACCCATTTTGAAGAATATTATAAACCGTGATGAAGATAACGGAAAAAGCGATAAAGGTTTAACCAGTGGCCCAACACAATAGCGACACCAATAAAACACCCGGACGCGAGTTCGCCCTCAAATTTCTATTCCAATTTTTTATTAAAGAAAACTCTGATCTAAAAGAGAAGTTGCTTCAAGGAGAAATGTCTCCCTCTGAACTTGAAGATAAGCTCACTGAGTTTAAAGAAAGTTACATGGATACTGACGAGGAGCATCCTGATAATTTCATTGATAGTGGAAACTGGTTCTTTGCCAACAAGCTTTTAAAAGAAGTTTCAAAGAATATGGAAACCTTAGAAGAAGTTATCAAATCGGAAGTAAAGAAAGATAGCTTGGATCAAATTGAGAAAGTTGAACGCTCTGTTCTCCTTGTTGGTACTGCAGAACTTTACTACTTCGAAACTCCTTATCAAGTTGTCATCAATGAATTAGTAGAACTTGCTAAAAAATATGGTGGTGCTTCTTCTGGAAAATTTGTAAATGGTGTCCTTGATGGAATCAGAAGCAAAAAGAAGTAAATTCATAACCTCCCTTTCAAGTTTTTTAAATGTGGCCGGAGCTGAAGCTCAGGCCTGTATATGGATTGGTTCACTACCCTTATCCCAAAGGGAAAAACCTTTTCATTGGTTTAATTACCTCTTTAACGGAGTTCTTGAAGACCAAATAAATCAATTCACTCCATCAGATCAGTCCCTCTTTAGAACAGAACAATTTGGCAATGAGTTTCATCTCCTTCACATTCATAGTGAGTCAGACCAACTTGATCAGGCCTGTACTAATTTTTTAAAAATGATTCCTCAGCCTGAAGGCCAAAACTCAAAAAGACAGATTCTTATTCTTAGTGAGAAGCCTCTTGGTACAAAGAAGTGGCTCAAAGATAAATCTATGGAAACAGTCGAATACTTTTATTAGTCTTAGAGATCGTCTAAAAACTTATCAGCAGCAGCAAAAATCTTTTCCTTACGTTCTTTATCCATTTTCTTTAAGGTGTTGGCCGCAAACCCCATACGTGGATTTGAGCTATAGAAATCGATATTGTCAGAAATAAATTTCCAGTAGAGTCCATCCCATACTTCACACCAAGGTCCTTTCTTGTAATGAGACATCTTCAAAATATAATTTGATCCACTTACATAGGGCTTTGTCGCAAAAATTCCCCCATCACTAAATTGACCCATTCCATAAACATTTGGACCCATCACCCAATCTGAAGAATCGACATAAAGTTCCATGAACCAGCGATGAACCTCTTTAGGATCGATTTTGCATAGGAGCATAAAATTAGAGAGGATCATAAGGCGCTCAATATGATGGGAAAATCCAAGCCTCACGACTTTCTTAATGGCATCATCTACAGGGGGAACGCCTAAGCTTCCTTCATACCATTTTGGAGAGAGCTTTCTCTTATGGTTAAAGAAATTACTCTTTTCCTGTTTTTCACTATAGTTTTGATAAATTCCTCTTACAAATTCTCGCCATCCAATGAGCTGGCGAATAAATCCCTCAACACTATTAAGAGGGGCTTTATTCTTTTTATATGCTTCTAAAACCGCTTCAACCACTTCATCAGGGGTCAATAGTCCCATATTAATCATTGGGGATAGAGCGCTATGAAAGAGAAAGTCAGTGTTATCTGAAATAGCATCTTGATAGGCGCCAAAATTTTCAAGTCTATGATCGATGAAGTCTTTTAACCACTCCAAAGATTCAGACCGAGTCGTTGGTAACCAAAACTCATCGCTATCGCCGGGATGATCTGCAAATAGCTTGTCCGTGAGTTCCATTACATCTGTCACATTCTTACCTCTTTTAGTTTGGGTAAGAGGACTAATGACAGGAACGTCTAAATTTTTTGGCATCTTCTTGCGATTACTAGAATCGTAGCTCCATTTACCTCCCAGCGGTTTTCCCTCTTTAGTAAGTAGAATATTCAAATCTTTACGCTGTCTCTGATAGAAGGTTGCCATAAATGGAGACTTCACATCATTGAGATAATTCTCAAAGCTTTCCCTCTCCGTAAGAAAAAGAGGACTTTTCAAAAAGTGGACTTCAATATCTCTATCTTCAAAAAAAGAGGTGAACTCTTTTTCGAAGAACTTATCTTCGATTTCGTGTACATAAACAGAATCGTATTGACCAACTTCTTCCAAAGTCTGCGTAAGCTTATTCCAAAAAGTTGCTTCCTTTGCTTTCTCTTCTTCAAGACTCCAATAGTGAACTTTGTAATCGTGTTTCCTTAGGTAATCTCGATAATTTCTCATAGCAGCGAGAAAGAGAATAATCTTAAATTTATGATACTTAAAATGGGTGCATAGCCCAGAATCTTCGGCCATAAAGAAATCGACCCCCGAAGAGAGAAGATCTCTAGGATAATGCTGTAAAAGAAAGAGCTGATTGCCTAATGTGATGAAAAGTTTTTTATTCTTTGTTTGAGTCATATAATTTTCTCTTATCTCTGTGTACGTTTTGAATTTCTTGCTTTTGAATATTTGCGAAGAATTTGAGGAGCATTCTTTTTTGAATGCTCAGAGTTTTTGAGTTGCCATAACTTTTCACGGGCCATGGCCGCTGATTTCTCTAGATTTACTATAGGCAATGGATAGTCAGTACCTATCCTGATATCATACATCTGTTCTTCAAAAGATGTTATCTCCCATGGATTGTGGATAAGCTCTCTTGGAAGATTCCTTAACTCTGGGACCCATTTTTTTATAAACTCACCATCTCTATCTTTTTGTTGAGATTGTTTTACGGGATTATAAATTCTTAATGTATTAACCCCTGTAGTACCTGCCTGCATTTGAAACTGAGCATAGTGAATCCCAGGTTCATAATCTAAGAACTGTCTTGAAAGATAGCGAGCTCCTTCCCTCCAAGGTTGCCAGAGATGGTGGGTTAAAAATGAAGTCACCATGGCCCTCATTCTAAAGTTTAAATATCCTGTCTCTTTTACACATCTCATCGATGCATCGACTAAAGGAAAGCCAGTAAGCCCCTCTTTCCATGCCTTGAAATATTTCTTATTCTTCTTGGTTCTAATTCCATCAAATGCCGAATTTATATTCTTTTTTTCAATAGAAACATCCGTTTCAAGCTTTTGAATAAAGTGGGCCTGCCATTTTAATCTCGCCATAAATTGCTTTAAAGACTCTTTGTTGGTGACAATTCTCTGTGCCTCATCACAAGCTTGATAGATATGCCTAATTGAGATATTTCCCCAAGCTATATAAGGAGACAAACGTGAACAGTGATAAGATGCTTTATCGGGGTAACTCATTTGAGAAAAATACTGCTCAACCTTTTCTTGCAGAAATTGATGAAGAAGACTCTTGGCCTTACTCTCTCCGCCTACTTGCTTAAGACTGTTCACTTTGCTTAATTGACTTTCTAGTTCATCAGGTAGGAATTCATTTGCTTTCTCGTCTAAAAAAATCGCTTTATCCCAAGAAGGATCATTTTGGGAATCCTTCATAAACTTGATCCACTGAGCGTCCCATCCCACTCTTTCTCTTAATCCACGTACTACGCCATTTGCCTGAAATTCTTTCCAATTCGAACCCTTTTCTGTAATGAGTTTTTTTATATGAAGATCTCTAGCAAAAGTATGGGCCAAGCCCGTTTCATTATAAGAGTAGACATGTTTAATATTAAACTCTTCCAACAGGCTTTCGAATACAGTTTCAGCTTCAGCATAATAGATTTGTATCGGTATTTTTTGAGACAATTCTTTTAAGGACTGATAAATAAAGCGCCAGTGTCGGATATCAAAATCATAATAGTTTTCAATCAATGGTTCGAATATATAAATGATCTTAAAAGGTAACTTCTCTTCACATGCTTTTTCAAAAGGAGCATGATCGAAGGACCTGAGATCCCTCTTAAGCCAGACTAAGTTAATCTCTTTAGCGAATTTATCCATATTATAGAATTAACAGATTCTTTCTCTTTCTCACAAAAAAAAGAGTTCACTATATCTGTTGTCTTATATTTTATTCTTATAAAAAGGTGCTTTTTTATTAATCTTAGAATTGTGAAGAAACCTAGGTAAATTATGCAAAAAAAAACTTATACAAATATCATTATTCACAAAAACTTCTTGCAGGCGTTTGTCTTCATCAATACTCATCTAAGAGAGTATTCTCAAGGCCTTCTTAGGCTCTACTTTTTTAAAGATGACTTCGCTCCTTACTCAAAAAGAGTTAAAGCTTATCGTGACCAAATATTTAAAGACTACTTTTCTTCTTATCTAAATGATTTTCAAATCATTGAAGGGCGAAGAAATTTAGAAAGTATAAATTTTGAAGGAACGACTCATCTCTTCACTTTAGATGCTTTTTATGAAAGAAATCTTTTTCTAAAACTAAAAACTCCTTCTAAGTTTATCCACATTTCTTCCTATCTTCTCAGTCAACTCGATAAAGAAACAAAAATTGTCTTATCTTCCAAACAGCAATTCCCCCCTTTTAAGAACTTATACGAATCTCAACTTCCTCAATCCTATAACACCCCCTTTCTTCCTCCCAAGAATATTCAATCTCTACAAAAAGTTGCCAAATATTTTAAAGGGGAATACCCATCTCATTATTTTGAAACACGTAATCAGCTCATCAAAAATGATAAAAATGATTTCTTCTCCACTCATTTCTCAGACCTCTTAGCTTGGGGTTTAATAGATGTCAGATATCTCTATAATCTCGTGCGAAATTATGAGAAAACTAAGCATAAGAATAAGTCTACTTATTGGCATATCTTCGAATTTCTTTGGCGTGATTTTTTCTACTGGCTCTACAAAGATCAAGGGGCTTCTCTCTATTCTAAAAATGGTCTCAAAGGAGAACCCTCTTTCTTTAAGCAAGAAGATTTCGATGAGAAATTACTCGCTTTTGAACATCCCTTTATGAAAGCTTCATTTAATGAACTATCTGAAACAGGATATCTTTCAAACCGAACAAGGCAACTCTTTGCGAGTTATTGGATTAATGAATTAGATAGACCTTGGTGGCAGGGTGCACTCTTATTTGAGCGCTACTTGATAGACTATGATCCCTACTCTAACTATGGAAACTGGATGTACCTTGGTGGAAAGGGAGTTGACCCAAGAGGAAAGCGCCATTTTCATTTAGAGAATCAACTGGAACGATACGATCCCGAAAATAAATATATTCGCCATTGGAACAATTAGTCCTAAGTGCGAAAAGTTTTAAGAAAGTATTCAAAATTCTTCTTAAATTGTCCTTCATAGAAGACTTCATTAAGGTCTTGAACTTCTCTATTGAAGTCAAATTTCTTTGGATCAGAGATTAGAACACGATGAGCAAAATAGGCACTCATGATGAATAAAGTCTCTAGAGGAGAAAGGTTGGAGCTATCTTGTTGCCCTCTAGGGAATCCTACTCCACCAGGTAATTCATGATGAGACTTAACCATTGCGGCAACTTCAAACCCGGTAAACTCTCCATAATCTAAGAGTTTTGCCGCTTTCTGAGGGTGAATAAGTACTCTATCCTTTTCATAGGTATCGAGCCTATTAAAAGCATCCTCATCACGACTATAAATCTTTGCATGATCTTCTCGATCTAAACAGATATTTTGAAAGAGCGAGGCCATGATTACTTTTCTTTTTATAGACTCACTAGACCAATCCACATTTTTTAAAACACTTGTCGCTATGAAGGAGCATAAGAGAGCATGAGATTTTATATATTCATTCTTCTTAAATAAGAGTTCCGTTAGAGTCTCTATGGAGTCCCATTTTGAGAAAGAATAGATCGTTTTTTGAATCAAATTATCTACGTGCTGAACCGTAAGCTCTGAGATACCTAAATTTACGACTAGAGACTTTGTATCTTCTAAGAGATCGGCAAGACCATCATATTGCTGATTAATACCAGAGTACTCATCAATTTTTTCCAAACTATTATTGATATTACTTTCAATATCAACCATCAGATTATTGAAATCTTCAAGTTTTACGTAAAGGGAATTAAGGCCTTTTTTAGAATAGTCATCTAGAGTATCAATAGGATTGGGAGTATCCTTACTCGCCACTTTTACATACTTACTTTCACTTAAACGAACATAGAGATCGAGGGGTCTTTTCGATAAGAAAATTTTTAATTTAAGAATAGATAACTTGCAGTAACTTTCCAATTAAAACCCCTCTGATAAATGTTTTAAGATTCTTAGACCATCCCTACCACATAGGTAACCCAAGATTCACAATTCTCTTCTTTATTGGATGGATAAAAGTCTCCGTCACCTTCTCCATCATCATCTTCGCCTTCCCAATAAGTCACAACTTTTTCGAATCCTGCTTCTTCCATAATTTCTGCAATTTCTCTTACAGTCCAATGGCGCCAGTCATAGACAAAGACTTTTTCGTACTTAACCCCATCGGTTTTAAAATGGATATAATAAAGAGTTTCGTTATTGAGTGGATTATAATAATCGCAATCCCAAAAATAACTATGCTTATCAAACTCTGTTTCTTCTTCAATCTCTTGAAAACATTCAGTCCCTCCAAAAATATCCACAAAGAATAGTCCGTCTTTATTAAGAGACTTTCTTACTCTTTTAAAATATTTGAGAAGTTCAGCACGTTTTTTGAAGATGAAATAACTGAAGTTAAACGCTACGACAATATCAGTTGAAAAGTCATACTTTTCTAGAACATTGCCTTCAATATAATTCATGCGTGACTGCTCTTCTGAGTCAAGTCTTGTGTAATGATTTTCTTTTCCGTAACGAATGGGCTCAGGATCGAGATCGATTGCCCAAGCTTCACGTGACTTGGATCGCTTTACCCAGTCACAGGCCATTGCACCTGTACCGCCAAAGTCTTCTCTTAAAGTCTTTGCTTTCTTCTTTCTTAGTCTTTTGAACTCTTCTTCAATGAATTCAATATCGGCCATATGGTTTTGAACAGAAGCCTCGTAGAGTTTATATTTTAGATCAATAGATAATTCGCCTGCGCCTCTGGCCATGGCCTGCCTCCAGATAAAACTTTTAAGTATATTTTTGATAGGATTTTACCTCTTTAAACCTACTTCCAAAAGTCTCATTACAATTATTTTTTATTAAAAAACGATTATCATTTGTTAAATAAACTTTTCTTGCTAATTCTATGAACTCTGCATCGAATTCCTTACATCTTTCTTTTTCACGAATGGCGTCCTCGATTTCCCATAATTGAGTATTGACCTCTTCAAGATCTTTTAAGAAGCCCTCTATCATTACGTTATCGAGTTTCAACTCATTCAAAGACTTCTCTAGAGCACCAAGTTCATCTCTAATGAGTAAAGCCTTCCCTTCTTCGTGGATTTTCTTACTCTTAATTCTTAAAATCGTGATTTTATCAACTAATTCACCCAAGCTGACGTTTACTAGGATCTTCATAGACGAACTCCTCAATCTCTATTTCCTGATAGGTCACTTCCATTATGGTATATTCTCGTGCTCCATTTGGAGACTTGATGACGACTTCATCCCCTTCTTCTTTGCCCAATAGGGCTTTGGCTATGGGAGATCTCCAACTAATAAAGCCCTTTGCTGTATCCACTTCATCAATACCTACAATTGAGTAGCTTCGATGCGTGCCCTCTTCATTTTCAAGACCCACAGTTGCACCAAAGAGAATTTTACCCTCAGCTATATTTTCTTGTTCGATAGGATTCACAATTAAGGCTTCATTGATTCGGCGAGTAAGAAACCTTATCCTTCTATCAATTTCTCTCAATCGTTTCTTTCCATATTGATAATCAGCATTTTCGGAGCGATCTCCCAAAGAGGCAGCCCAGGAAACAACTTTTGTTACTTCTGGTCTCTCTCGATGTTTTAAAAAGTCATACTCATCTTTGAGAAGTTTATAACCACCGGGAGTAATATAATTCTTCCTCTCAATGGCCAAATCAAACTTCCTTTTTCATGAGATAGGTTAATAATTTTTCGCAACCTTCCTCTAGCATATCTAAAACCAATTCAAAGCCAGATGCCCCTCCATAGTAAGGATCAGGAATTTCTCCTTGAGAGTATGAAGGAGTAAAATCGGCCATTTTTAAAACCTTGTGCTTATCATCTTCGCTCTGAGCAAGGCGGATGGTATTTCTATAATTAGACTCATCCATCACAACAATATAGGAGAATTTATCAAAGTCTTCTGCCACTAACTTTCTAGAAATAGAAGGTAATTCAATAGACCTTTTGGCTGCATGAGATCTCATTCGTTGATCCGCTCTTTCACCAATATGATGAGCACTTGTACCAGCGGAATCGATATGAAACTTCTCTCTTAAAGACTTCTTATCAAGAAGATCTAGAAAAACTCCTTCAGCAGCTGGGGAGCGACAGATATTTCCTAAACAAACAAAGAGTACCGAAATCATAAAGTCTCATCACTAGAAGAATGGTTTATAATGACGTATAGTGTACAAAAAAAAATCCTCCTCTGATAGGGAGGGTTTCCATCAAATGGAGAATATATGGCCGTAAAAGAAGTCTTAAAAATGGGAAATCCGACCCTGAGAGTCAAATCTGAACCGGTCGATCCAAGTGAAATTTCCACCCCCGAATTTAAGCAGTTAATTCAAGATATGTTTGAAACCATGGATGCAGAAGATGGAATAGGAATTGCTGCTCCTCAAATTGGTGTAAATAAACAAGTGGCCATTATTGGGGTCCCTAAAGAAAATCCACGCTACCAAGACCTAGAAGATGCGGATCAAAATGATGAGGACGATGAGGCGGAAGGCTTTGAAATCGTGGTCGTCATCAATCCCAAAATAACCGTAACCGATCCAACTCTCAGGGGCTTTTGGGAAGGATGTCTAAGTGTTCCTGGATTAAGAGGCTTCGTAGAACGTCCTTCAGGTGTTCGAGTGGACTTTCTTGATCTAGAAGGAAAAGCACAAACCATTGAAACCACCAGCTTTGCTGCTACAGTATTCCAACATGAGATCGATCACCTAGAAGGAATTCTATACGTAGATCGAGTTGAAGATAAATCTAAACTAAGTTTTATCGATGAATTTATGAAATATCATGATCAATAATATAGAGCCCATTGGAGCGATTCATTCCCCGTTTCAACAAAAATTAGGAATTCCTCGTCAACCTGGCCTTGCTCAAAGTGTGGAATCTCAAATTATTTTTCACCCCTCTTTGGCAAAAGAAGAAACCCTTAGAGGTCTTGAAACTTTTACTCATCTTTGGGTTCTTTATCTCTGTCATAAAAGTGAGTCTTGGCGAGAAACAATTAGACCCCCAAGATTGGGAGGAAAGAAGAAGCTAGGAGTATTTGCCACTCGCTCCCCTCATCGCCCCAATCCAATAGGATTAAGTGTCGTCAAAATAAAGTCGATCAACCCTGATCACTCCATAACGATTTATGGTGCCGATATTCTTGATGGATCTCCTCTACTTGATATTAAACCCTATCTTTCCATGTGGGATTCAATCCCTGAGGCCAATAATGGATGGGTGGATAATACTCCTCAACTTGAAGCTCTTGAAGTCATTATTCATCCTGATGCTCTTCAGGACTTTAATAATCTCGACCTTTATACTCAATCAATCATCAAAGAAACCCTTAGATGGGACCCTAGACCTGCCTATTCTAAAGATGATGGTCGAAGCTTTACCCATAGAATTAATCACTTCGATATTACTTGGTCTAAACTCGACGAAAGCATTCAAATACTTGGTATCCGGCCAGGTCAGAAAAAATAGCACTTCAACAGTTTTCTTTCCTAAAACATTCATAGCTTTTCTTTAAATTTCGATAAGTAAAGGGACTATCATCACTTTAATTATGATGAAAAAGATAATTTGCAGAGGAAAGCTTGCTAAAGAAACAGAGAAAGATTCATACTTTTATTCACTATTCATTCACTGCACTGTTATGTGTAACTCTCTCTCATTGTCTTTTTCACTACTATGAAAAAACAAGAATCAAAAAATTTTGGTCAGAAGTATCAATCGATTCTACCGGTAAAGAAAAGGGAAGATTTCCCAGTTCTCAACTCCTCATGGAAGAATCTCCCGAAGTCATTCAACTTCTCAATCCTTATTTTAGATTTGAAAGTTTTGACCAATATCTCGATTACGACTTTCACATCGATACGATGATCGTACTGAATTCTAAAAAGAATGAATCCGCAAAGAAATCTGAAGATAAGAATAAGATCATCAATCAGCCCAATAATGAATCCTTGACTCTATTGGAAGAATTGAGCTCTACACTAATTCTTGATCGTATCAAACACAGAATGAGTCCCACACAAATTGCGACCTTTCAATTCTCTGATCTTATGGATGAAATACTTTTTGATTTTGATGAGAACAAAATTCCAAATGGAGCTTTTGAAGTTAATTTCAATTTTATCCCAAAACTTAATAACGATCCTTCCAAATTTAAGGTCCTTCACTCTCGAGAGGACTCATGGTCTGACCTAAGGGAAGATAAAATAGATCTCAAAAACAAAGGTCTCTCTCTAATAGAGAAAATTAAAGAAACTCGTTTTCCAGATAACGAAGAACCTTTCCAATATGTAGGTGGTCAAATCACTCTTTATTTTGAAGTAAAAGATCTAAATGATTCATTAGAAAATGAAGTCATCAGATCTAAACAACGATTTATCACTGGTCAAATTCGCTACAGAAAATACTTTATGGCCCATCATTTTACTGATTCTCAGCTATCTCATCTTTATTTCTCAGGAAACTCGAAGACTAAAATTGATAAAATGAGTTACCTTAATAGCTCTAATCAAGCCCCATTTTCCACTACAGATATTATCCAAGAATTTAATCCACAAATACCTAATGGAAGAATTAAAAAAGCGATATTCCACTTTGGGCAACTCAGAAATGACCCAATCATTTCTCATAAAAATCATCCTAGAATTTTAGGAGAACTCAAGTTTGATGGAAGCTATAAGCTCAAGGGTCATCCCTTTCAATTTGACTCTACAATCAACTCACTACACTTTGATTTTTTAAACGGACAATTTACCAGAGATTCTGAAATCAATATTTCGATTCTCTCTAAGACAAGTACTATTCGTCAGCGGGCCCAACTTCAAAATGAAATTAAAAATCAGTTTCTGGAGGATCTCGGATTAGAGCTAATCCAGAAGTTAAAACTTGGAAAGATTCAACATTTCTTCTCTCAAAAGAGTGAATCAAAAGGAGGAGAACTCTAATGAAATATCTTCTTCTCATGAGTTCATTCTTATTTTTCCTTTCTACTGAGGAAGCGAAGTCCACTGCCATTCTTGAAGAGAAGATTGTATCTATTCAGGAAGAGATATCTTATATATCAGATCATTCCCCTACGATCGAAAATCTTATCCATCGTCCTCTTTTTATAGATCAGAAGGCCTTCCAAACTTATCTACGGGCCCTTCCCGAGTCCGTTGATTTAGAGCTTATAGAATCGGATTACGTTAAGCTATCTCCATTTCTTCCCAAAATATATCTTCGCGCTCTTCTCTACTACCGTCATATTGAAGTTAAGCCAATCAATGTTGAGAAAATACTCAGCTTTCTTTTCTCACAGAAAATAAGAATTCTTCAAAGAATTGCAAATCACAAAGAAAGTAGAGGAAAAGAAGCGCTCCAGCTTCTTCAAGAAGTAACCGAAATTAACAATCTCAATCTAGAGACCACCTATATTGAATTAAAAGAAGTCCTCTTTTCAAAAGCAAAAGCCATTTCAGAAATGGACCATCATGAGAATTTCATGACTGCATTACTAGAAACTAAAATTTTTACTTTTTCACTTAAAGAGATTCTCTCTAAAAATCGAGTCCCCTTCCTTCAAAATCATGGTCCTTCCTTAAAGGGAAATAAAATTGTAAGAATTAAAACCTCAATAAATCCGTCTCCAATGACTTCCTTTATTGAAGAAGCAAGTGAAACTCTACTTGTCTACATACCGGAACTCCAAGGACTGAAGGCATCTCAAGAACTTGAAACTCTTGATCAACTTACCAATGATAAAATAAGGACAAATCCAAACTTTAAAATCGTTCTCCTCTATAAAAGAGCTGACCCTATACAAATTAAAACCTTACAAAAGATGGAAAGTGATCACTTTCTCTTTAAGAAAATCAATCTCTCTTCCTCCCAATTCAAAAGAAGCTTCTACGTCATTGATGGCAATAGCAATGCTCCTCAAGCCATTATTTCTTATTTTGATGGACAGGATTCTTTAGATCAACCGAATCAAGAGAAAGATTCAATCCATGTAAAAGGGCCAGCAGCAAGCTTGATTCAGTTTTCTTTTGTGAATAGAGTTCTTAGTGACCTTCCCAAATCTGAGCAAGAAAAGTTCGCTTATTTCAAAGTTACTAAAGAAAGTATTCCAGCGCGAGGAAGTGATGAGATGACATTAAGTGATCACTTCTTTATTCCAACTCCTTCTTTCAAGAATCACGATTTGTTCCTAGAGTTCATTCATCTGGCAAAAGAAGAGATTATCATTGAACAGCGCTACCTTCTTGACTCCACAATAATAGAGGCCCTTATTCACAAAAAAAGAGAAAATAGAGATATCAAAATTAAGGTATTTTTAGATACAAGTGATGATTACAATCCAGATGGCTTCCCAAATTCGATCCATATGAAAAAACTTTCTCGCTACGGAATACAGTTGAGAACGAGATCAAAAAACTCTCAGAAAGCTACTTCATTAGGTTACGTGATTGTTGATCAAAGCTCCATTCTCATCAATGGTGATCAAAGTGAGCTTGCAGTCAATGATCCACAGATGGCCCATTCATTTTATCTAAGTTTTATTGCAGACTGGTCTAATCCAGAAAAAAGTTTTGAATTAGATATTGATCATTTTCAAATCAGGAAGAATTCACAGTCTTTTACCAAAGACTTTTCGACTCTTATTAATGATATATCTTCATTCTTAATTAAGAAAAAGCTCTTCTAGTCATCCCTTATTATTGGACTTCGCAATTTTCATCTCCCCCTTGGAGTTGAAAGGCCTTTTTCTTACGGGCTTGTTCTTCAATCTTTTTTTCTAAGTCTTCCTCTGTATCACAAGACTCATCTTTTTGTTTGAGGTCAGAGAAATCATCCTCTGCTTTGGCCTGCAATTGAGTTGATTCTTCCTCCAATTGCTTGTCTGGAAAAGTCGAACTTTCTTCCCCCGTATTTTCTAATTTAGTTTGCTGACAACTTGATATTAATAAGGTCAATAACCCGACTACTAGCATTTTTAGTGAAAGTTTCATTCTATTGTCCTCCATCTTTTATTTTGAATAATTTGCAAAAGGAAGTGTCATAATAAATCGATACATGAAGCGAGGTAAGCGCCTCAATATATGCATAACTAAGGCCATTTGCCATGGGAAAACATATAAATTTCTTCCCTTATCAATTGCTTTTTTTATTTTCCGAGCCCCTTTATCTACAGACATCAGAAATGGCATATCATGATCATTCTTTTTGGTTAACGGAGTATCGATAAATCCAGGGCATATCGCCGTGACTTTAATTCCTAAATGCTTCAGATCCAAGGCATAACTTTCACAAAGTGAAATAACGGCAGCTTTGGAAGCACTATAAGCGGAAGCTCCTGGTAGCCCTACAAAGCCAGCAACAGAAGCAGTTCCTACCAAATGTCCATGACCCTGTTGAGCAAAAATAGAAATCGCAGGAGCAAAAGTATTGAGAACACCATAGATATTGATATCTATAATTTGCTTGGTAACTTTAAAGTCGGGAAGCTTCGATTTCGAACCATGGCTAATTCCAGCATTGGCCATCACAATATCGAGTCCACCTTTATGGTGAAAGTCAACAATTGCCTCTTTCAATGCTTGCTCATCAGTCACCGAAAGTTCGTAACATTCAAACCTACTCCTATAAGGATCAGGGAGCTTAGTTAAGTCCCTACCACAGACACCTACTCTATAACCTTCTTTGACATAGAGTTTGGCCAATTCAAATCCTATTCCCGTGGTCGCCCCAGTAATGAAAATACTTTTATTCATGAGCAGCAAGCCTTTTTCTTTTTGGTAAAATATTTTGCCAATTTTTCATTATAAATTCCTTTGGCCATAAGTAGGATAAGAAAAATTCCAGTAACTTCACTAAAAGAAAGGGAATGTTCATCATGATGGACATCAAGTCCATAATTCATAGGCCAATCAAAAGTTAGGTAGAGATAATCAACTAAGTAGCTCATCCCTAGACTCACAAATGCGATGGCCAAAACATTAATAATAACTCCTCGTTTCCCAATATGAGACTGAAGTACGGCCATATTTGTAAAATTCGTGGCAGGTCCAGCAAGTAAGAAGATGAGAGCACAGCCGGGACTCATTCCTTTCATCATCATACCTGCCGCAATAGGAGTGGAAGAAGAGGCACAGATATAGAAAGGAATACCGATTAAGAGGAGAACCAGTCTTCCCCAAAGAGTATTACTTTGGAAAAAGAGCTCTTCCGGAACTAAAACATTTACCAGGGCGCCAAGAGCAATACCGATGAGAAGCCAAAATGCGAGATCATCAGAACTATCCTTAAAAGCGTAGCGAATCGCATCTTTTGCATGATCACTAACTGATTTCTTCGCCTTTTTTCCACCAGAGCAGCAGGAACTCACAGGCTCAGGCTTCTTAGCTTCAAATCGATTCCAGATATTTTGTGAAATTCCGGCCACTATCGCGGTAATAAAGGCAGCTATTGGCCGTAAAATTGTCATGGGAAGATCAAGAAGAGCATAGGTAATTAACATTGAATCGATCCCAGACTCAGGAGTCGAAATCAAGAAAGAGCTTGTCGCTCCGTTACTAGCTCCATCTTTTCTAAGGGTCGCTGCTGCGGGAATCACACTGCACGAACAAAGAGGAAGGGGAATACCAATGAGGGCCGCTTTAAAAACAGGCCCGGCTCCCTCCCCTTTTAGGAAAGATTTAAAGCGAGATAAGCTTAAAAATTCGTGAAGAACACCAGAGGCCAAGAGACCAAAGAGAAGATAAGGAGCAGTGATGACAATATAATCCCAAAATGCTGCAGTATACTCAGATAAAAATTCCATAAATCGTCTGCCTTCAATAAAGCCTTCTCATCAAGACTTCATCTATTCTAAACGCCCATATACCTTTCGTATAGCTAAGCTCATGCTCTCAGTCCTACTTTTTATTTGTAAACAAACTAAGTCGGACACAAAATTTTACCCTAATATCAAAATATTTCCTTCTTTTTTCTTGACGTTAAAGCTCGACATATCTATACTTCATACCACTCTGAAATTGCGGGGGCGTAGTTGAGCTGGTTACAACATCGCCCTGTCACGGCGAAGGTCGCGAGTTCGAATCTCGTCGCTCCCGCCATTAATGAGTTTAAAAAAGCTGATCTTTGTATTATCAAGATCAGCTTTTTTTTTGTCCTTTTTTTATCCGTTTTCCATTCACATTATCGCAAAGCTATCGCTTCAAGCTAAGGAAGTAAAAGTCGAGGACCAGCTCCTTCTTTTGCGAGATAGTCATCTGGATTTCGAAGGGGACAGTCTTTCAAAGAGAGGCAGCCACAACCGATGCAAAATCCTAATTGAGTTTTCATTTTTTCAATCAGTCTTAACTTCTCAGTTAAAAGCTTATCCCAGCTTTTACCAAGCTTTCTCCAATCACTAGGCTTTGGGCTATCTTTATTTTCAATAGCACTAAAGGCTTCTTTGATTTCACTAAGAGAGAGACCAATCGTTTGAGCAACTTTGATATAGCTTAAGAGTCTTAGCTCCTGTCTATGGAAACGGCGTTGATTGGCACTATTTCTGTGAGAACGTAGTAACCCCTTGGATTCATAAAAATGAATCGCTGAAACAGTGACACCGCCTCTTTTCGCCAATTCTCCTACGGATAAATATGGGTTTTCTGAATTTACTGACATACCACTCCTTGACCTCAACTTAACTTGAGGTCTTAACATACCTTAGTCTAACAAGATGAAAACTGAAAAGGAGAAATAAAATGGCCAAAAGAAATGCTTTAATCACTGGTGGAGCCCGTGGAATTGGTGCAGCTATCGCTGAGAGACTTGCAACTGATGGAAATAGGGTTTTTATTAACTATGTTAATAGTACTCAAACTGCAAATGATCTTGTTGAAAAAATAAACACTAATGGTGGCGAAGCCTATGCGCTTCAGGCAGATGTTAGAGATGACACTAAGATTCAGGCCATGTTTGATAAGATCGCTGTAGACTTTGGTGGTGTTGATATTCTTGTATCTAATGCCAATATGAGCTTCACTCAGAAGCCTTTCCTTGAACAAACTTGGGATGAGTTTTCCCAAAAACTTAATGATGAAGTCCATGCTTCTTATGTGACGGCTCGCCTTGCTGCTCTAAGCATGAAGGACAAAAAGTATGGTCGCCTTATTTTTATTTCAAGTACTTTATCTGAAAGTCCTGCCCCAAGTTTTATCGCTCATGGTACGGCTAAAGGAGCTCTTGATAGCTTAAATAAGTACCTAGCTCAAGAACTTGGGCCACTTGGAATTACTTCTAATATTGTCGCTCCTGGTCTTATTCTTACAGATGCGACAAAACAATCACCTGATGAATTTAAAGACTTTATCAAATCAATGACTCCAACACAAAGAATTGGTGAACCAAGTGATGTAGCTAATACTGTCAGCTTTCTAGCAAGTGAGCAAAGCCTTCACATTACTGGAACTTATATTCCTGTCTGTGGTGGCGCCTATTTACCCTAGAAATTTGAATCTGGACATGCACCTTTGGTTCTGCAATTGCGAAACCAAAAGTGCATGGCACTTCTTCCCTTCTCCACTATCATATTGACACTTAATATTAAATCAGTGCATTCTACTCAGGTTGGTGTTGGTTACGCCAGTCGTCCGTGCAAAGACTTATGGTCAAACCTTTTCAATAAGTAGCAAGTCAAACTCTAACTTTATGACTCGCTTCTTGCGGACAAAGATCGAGTTAACTAAAAGGAGGAGTGTATGACTAATACGTCTACACCAGTTAAGTTTTTCAAAAGAGAAGCAAAAATCTTGTTCAAACAAGTTAAAGCCAATGATGATAAAGCATTAGCCAGAGTTACTTCTATTATTAAAGACTCTAATAAAATCAGTCTTATGCGCGTGCAGCACGTGATTGCTGTTGAGCACGGATTTTCAAAATGGGAGGAATTGATTAATTCTTCTGACTTTGAATTACAAAATGCCATTAACAAAAGGCAAGTAACTTTATCCCAGCTAAAACCTCGCTCACGAACACCACTTAGTAGCTTCTACCTTGGACCAAAGGGGATCCCTACATCCCTAGAGAATGAGACAATATCAACTTTCTTTGATCAGATGACTCAAAGAGAACAAGAAATGTATCTTAATGAGGATGCTCGAGCGAAGGAACTAATCGGCTATCGCTAATTACAAGTTCGCTTTAGGATTCTCAATCCTTAAGGATTAAGGACCTGAAGCGATTACAAACGACGTGAAAGACAGCGATGACATCAAGACTCAGGACTAGAAAAAGCTATTAGGAATCATTTTCTCGATCAGCATTTTACATGTATCACCTTTCTCTATGGGTAAGTATGAGTCATCCTGCACGCTACTCATCATATGCTCAATAATCGTTTCACTGACTCCATACCCCGTTGAAAAAAGCCTCTTATTTTTAATATGGTCTTCTAATGAGTTGCGATCAAAAAGAAGAGCATTATTCTTTCGATCAAATCCATAGCCCAAAATTACAATTTTTTTGCTTTCATTGATATCTTTATGAAAGTTGTTAACCGCAGTCTCATTATGTTTTCTTATCAAGGAAATGTATTCCGATTCTTCTTTAATCTCATCAAAATTCTCTACTTTAGCAACTTTTTCATGTTCTCTATCAAAGTTAAGCCCTAGGGTTCTTCCATAAATGTGCTTAATTCTTAAATATTTATAATCCTGTACGTGATACTGCGTTCTCAATATGAACTCGACTTTTTTCTTAAATAAATTGTCATAATTAAAACTTAAGACCTGCGGTGGTTTCGAAAGAAACTCATCTCTATGATGCTCCATTGAGTAATGAACAAAAGGCTCGATCCAATCATTATGCTTTAATACTCTGGCAACTTCTTTTTGAGAAATGAAATAGTATATTATCATCTTAGCAAGTCTAACAAGCTCCGGCTTGATCTCGTGAGAGTCCTGTAAGAATAAATCAATTGATGTCGCTCCAGAGATCTGAAGTTTGTCACGTAACTCATTAACTTTGCTCAGTCCGTAACCCTCATTCTTTAAATGCTTTAAAAAGTTAGCATCGTTTATTTGTGTTGGACTCCAGCTATTATCAGGATGATTATTAACTAAATTTATGATTGCTTCTTTTAAATCTTTCCCTGATGGAAACTCGTAGGGACAGCTTGAGCCAGCCCCTAAAATAAAAATAGAATCTTTGAAAAAATATTCACCCATTTGGAACTAACCCCATTTGCATACTCTTAACCTATGCTTCTTAAGCCCCCAATATTTTACAAAAGAGATACCAATTAGGGTAACTCAATATCTAGGACACATAACACACTCAAATTACGATAAGTTATCGAGTTTTTACGCTCCCGCCATTTTGAGTTAATTTCGAAAAAAAGCCCTTCTTCTTGATGGGCTTTTTTATTGTCTTTTTTTCGGATTTTCTCACTTAATGGTGGACTGCACCGCACTCAAACCTTCAACTACAAGCATACAACCCAAATCCACAGCTACACCTCTTCCTTATATAAATCTTACAAAACTTAAGCACTAGCTACTTAGCCTTGATAGAATTTACTCATGCTTAATCGATTACTAAAGAACCTATTGCTTTTGGGGTTCATTTGCCTTTGTTTTGAATCTTACGCTGAAAGTGTAAGCATAAGAACTCTCGTTATTTATAGTGAGGAGTATTTAAATTCTTATCCAAACAAAACCAAGGCCAAAGATGAAGTAAAGAAAGAAATTCTCTTTCTTAATAACTCACTTGAAAAACAAAAAGTAAAAATCTTCTTCAATCTCATTGCCGAGGAGTCAGTAACCCTTGATTATATGGGATCTCCAGAAGAGTACTGCTATGATTTTGTGGGGGATTCTTTTTATTTGATCGATCCAAATCCAGAATTTGCAAACTTAGTTAAATATAGAAAAAAGCATAAAGCCGATGTTGTTATTTTAATGACGCATAATAACTCATCCCATTTTATCGCATCTAAAAATTATGGTATCGCCTGTGATCAATTTTATGATGGATCTTTCCGTGACTATCGTGAGACTGATCAATCTTATTTAATCGTTGATAAGCAGGGACTCAACACTCTTACACTCCCCCACGAGATCGGCCACTTTTTAGGGCTCGATCATCATTACGCCCTGATTGATCAAAACGAAGCGACCATGATGATCGGGAATGGAAATGAAGAGAATTTAAGAAGAATTGGCCTATGGTCAGATTCCTCAATGAAACCTTTCTACGAATATGGCGAAGTGGCCACCTCTTTTCAAGGCCTTAGTGATGTTCAAATAATGAACCATAACGCTGTACATGCCTCTCAAGCTTTTGAAAGGATGAATAATACTTTGCCGAAGCTTGAGATGGATTAATACCCAAAAAGGTGCCATGCACCTCTAGAATCAAACTTCTTCAAAACCTATTTTAATTTTAGAGCGAAAACCTTCAAAAGTATCTAAGATTACAATATCTCGAATATCCCCAATCGGTAGAATTACATGCTCCTCCTTCTTAGAATCTCTAATCCTTAGCCTATACTCCGCCTGATGAGAGAAACGAGAAGGCTTAACTCTTCCAACTTCATTTGACCTTATTGGGAACTTTTCAATATCTCTATATACAAGAGGACCACCATCAACTTGTAAATCTAATTGCTTAGCAGAGTTATTGACTCTATCTAAGAAAGTCTTTACATCATGTATAAAACAAACAGCATCGCCAAAAGTTCTCATATTATCGCTATAAAGGAATTTTCGAGTAAGTTCTTCAGAAGTCGTTCCTTGAGATACACTAACCTCTTTTCCGTAAAGACCGAACATACAAAACACCTTAATTCCACCTGATAAACTTAGGCTTACATCAGAACAAACCCCAAGCAACTCCTTTCCATACAATACCTTATAACCCTCTTTGGAATTTAAAGTGAAAGTTCCTTCCGAATTATCAAACATCTCATCTAAGTCATCACAATCATTTCTATAAAACGATATATCATTCATATAAAGATCACCTTTTAAAAAGTCATCTAGATATTCTTTTTTCAATATTTTTATAAGACCAAACAATCGTATATTTTTTGACATTAGAAAAAACCTAATTTTATTAATAATTCGCTTGAATCATTCAAACCACTTCAAAAAAGTGCCATGCACTTCTTTACTTTATTCCAATATAAACTTTAATGCGACTTGGTTCATCGTAAAGCTCGAAGTCTGTTTTATAGAGGCGTTCATACTCTGATTTTTCATCCGAAAAGTAATTCCAAATATCAGTCCAAGCTTGAATCACGACCTGGGGCATTTCTCCCTGTGCAGAAAAGACGAGATATCTTCCCGATTCAATCACTACAGATTCCGTTGCTTCAACTTTCTTTTCAGATGCGGCAGTTACATTAAATTCTCCAGAATGATCAGAGTCATAGGATGAATAAACACCGTAAATAGCTTCCGCTTCACCAAGTAGAGGAGAAACTTTAGAAGAAAAGCTTGTCCATAGATCACCTATTTTTGCAGTCTCTTGATTCATCTCATTTTTATTCATTGTACGAATACTAAGACCATAAACGGTTTTAGGTTGTTTTATTATTTCTAGCTTCATAAAAATTACCTCTTCTATCACTCCATACTTTATCTCAGAAATTATAAGTAAATATTTTGCTTAATTACAAATATCAAATCGTAAGCTTCCTAGATAGTTGATAATAGCACCTAGTCCTGCCTGTACATATGATCAACGACATAAGTACTCAATTTCACGAACAAATCATCTCTCTAAACACGAAAGACGAGATCCCATGCTGACAAGTGAATAACGATAAAGACCATTACTGCTTAAAAGCCGTAAATTATTTAAACACCCCTGTAAAATGTGACTTAACTTCACAATCTACCTCATTTTTCGTTTAACATTAGAAAAACAATGAATAAGGAGACCTCAGATGAAAACCATTATCGCATCATTAATTATGCTCTCTTGCACTTCTGTATTTAGCCAAAGCCTACTTGAGGGTAACAATACTGCATCCTTCGTTTCATCTAAGGATTTTCAAGATGGCCATATGAGAAAAGTAGGAGCTCTTAACAAAAAAGGTGACTTAGTTTATGTTGAAGTTCTTGATAGTGAAGATATGACATGTGTAACTATGCCCACTGAAGCTAATTTTGATGAGACATTACTTTGCGAAGAAGGTTATGAAAATAATCATGCACCACAAGCGGATCGCTTCCTTTTAAATATCAAATCTATTACAGCTAACAAAAGCTACTTAGAAGTTCTTTACCTTGATAGCCATCCTTGGGGACAAATTAATAAGTTTCAAAATGGAGAAGGTAGAGAAGAATTACTTAAGAAAAGCATTTCTCTTTCCTTTATTGTAGATAAAAATTAATTATAAGAATCTTAGAAGAGGGCTATTTACAATGGCCCTCTTTGTTTCTTTAATACCCTAGCACACGATCATAAGACTTCAGATCCGATTTTATTTAAAACTTCCCTGTGCCATTTTTTGATCTTACCGTAAAACCCCAGTCTTATAAGAGTTGAAAGGAACATCTTGGGATGCTCTCTCATTCTCTCTTTCAAAAGTGAGACTATAGTATTAGAAAAATTATTTGCTGGAACTTCACGATAAACTTTCAAAATTAAATCTTCAGGTAAAAGATAACTCCATAGCCCCGCTACATCTAAGCCTGCCCCCATATGGAGAAATTTAAGTTCAGAGGAGCCTGAATTGGCCATTCCAATCGCATCATGTAGTGAAATCATTTCTGAGATAATACTAATTTCTGTATTGGAAAAGCTACGTTGACACATTTGACTTGCACAGTTTGCACCAGCAACTTCAAAAGTAACAGAAGAAGAACTTTGATTTAAACCTATATCATGCAGAAAAGAGCCCACAAAAAAGACCTCATCATCGATCTTCTTTTTTTCAATATTAGCAAAAATTTTCCCAAAGAAGTAGGATCGAATGCAATGAGCGGCAATAGCTGGATCATATATCTCATTCCCCTTCTCGATAACTTCAGTAATTCTTCTACTATCTGGAATAGAAAAGTTTAAATCAAGGGAAACACCATTAGCTGAAGAAAACTTCTGTTGGAAGAGGTAACGAGTTTTTTCAAAATCCATTCTCAGCATTTCTTTTATAACAAAACACTTGCTTGGAGCTTTCATTTTATTCCTTTTCATAAGATTAGAGATAAACAGACTTTACGATAAACTTGCCGAAGGCAACATTGTCGTATATGACATATTTAATGAAAAAGACGTCAACCTTGCGAAACATATATTTTCTTGAAGTAAATAATTATTTAAAGAGTTCTTTCTATATTTTGAAAGACCACTGCCAAATTTTAGAAATGCTTGAGGCAAGGAATAAGTACAAGGTTTCAAAAGTTAACCAAAGAAAAAAGTTGGAAAAGATATCTTCAACCGATATCCTTATCATACCACCAACTCTTACTAGTCCTACTAAAGTTTCATTTGAATTAAATATTATTAATCAATTTATAGACCAAGGTTGTCGTATATTCGCTCTTTGTGGTGGAGTCTATTATTTAGCTACCATGGGGCTACTTGATAATAAATACGCTACAACCCATTTTTTCTTTGAGAAAGATTTCAAGATAATGTTTCCTAAAATTAAGTTCGACTGTTCCAAGATTTCGATCACACATAAAAAAGTTACAACTCTAGGTGGAATATATTCAATTCTCGACATGCTTTGTATTTTAGTCCTTAAAGACGAAGGTAGAGCTTTTGCAGCAAAATATAATCTTTTTTGTGTCGGACATGGAATAAGAAAAGAACAAATTAAAAACTTCGACTCAATAAAAAATTCATCTAAAATAAAAGTTTTATTTTCTGGCCATGAACTTCCAATTACCCTTGAAGATCTTGCTAATGGAATGGGAATGAGTATAAGAACAGCACAGCGTTATCTTCGTAAAGAATTCAATGAAACTTTTAGAGAACTCTATGACCAGTACAGAGCTATGCTTATTGAAGAATACTTAGCACAAGGTCTCCGACTTCAAGAGATTGCCTATAAAATCGGTATTAACGATGAGTCAGCCTTTTCTCAGTTTTTTAAAAAAATGTTTAAAACAAGCTATCGCAATTATAAAGAACAGTATCTTCTTAATCTTTAGCCTAGGTTCGTTTACTTTTAAAATTAAGAGCAACCCATCATTTGTTTCTTATAAGACAAGGCCGTCGTTTGAACTTTACGTGCATAATTCTTTATAGCTGGTTTATTCTTATAAGATCCTCTTTTGAATCCAGTATTTCCTTCGTGATAAGCGAGATATAATTTATAAGCATCATAGCGTGAAATCCCTAGTCTCTTTACGGAGCGATTTAAATACCAACCAATAAAGTCAACAGAGTCTTCAAAACTAGATCTTAGGGCCGCCCAATTTTTGGTCTTCTCTACATACTCCAACCATGTTGCATCAAGAGCTTGTGAATACCCATAGGCTGAAGAAATTCTTCTTCCTAGAAGTCCATCGACAAATGATTTTTTAAGCGGTGGTTTTGCATTATGAATAAATTTAGACTCATGATAAATGATGGAAAGAATAGTATAAGTTGGAATCTTCCACTTCTTAGCGGCTACATCAAGTGGCCTAATCCATTCCCCTTTCTCTCTTAGCAACGAACATGCATTTGCGCGAACCTGAGGTGGTCTAGTCGCACATCCGACTAAAGAAATTAATAAAAACAGAAAAATAAGCCTCATCATAATAAGATTGATCGGCAAATTTTTCCGCTTTCTTTAGAACCCAATAAAATTAAGTAGATATGCTTTTGATTTAAGTTAAACGAAGATCAACTTTTCTTTAACTATTGGCTTCACTTCTTTAGAATTCTATTTATGAAAAAAATTCTATTCTTAGGCTTAGGTCATTTAGGTACATTCTTTATTAGCCAAAATAAAGGTCACGAAATTATTGGAACAAATCGAAGTGGTGAATCCGACTTTGAAATTCCTATTATTTCCTACCAACTGGGAGCACGATGGGATGGCCCTAGGAAATTTGATATTATCATCATTTCGTTTCCTCCGACGCAGGAATATGCAGAGAATCTAAAAATACTCTTATCTGATCTAAAGCCTTTTCAGAAGATCATTTTTGTAAGCTCAACTTCTGTTTTTGGCAATGGAATGGTCTCAGAGTTAAGCCCTCAAACTGGACAAACAAGAAATGCACAGGAACTCATAGAGTGCGAGTCTTTGATAAAGAGTTTCAACAATCACGTCATCATTAGACCTGGTGGTTTAATTGATGAACATAGACATCCTCGTCGTTTCTTTGAAAATAGAACTCATATTAAAAAATCTAAAACTCAAGTAAATCTAGTTCATACCTATGACGTAGCCTCTTTTATCCATTTTGCTATCGATCAAGGAATTACGAATGAAGATTTTAATTTGATCTGTGATGATCATCCGACTAAAGAAGAGTTCTATGGATCGTTTCATCATCATCTCGATTATGACTCGCAAGGCTCAGAAACAAGAATCCTTAGCAATAGGAAAAGTAAAGAATTTGGTTTCGAATACAAATTTAGTACTTTGGAATGGACTCAACACTCTTAAAAATTAGAAGTCAGAAAGTAGCAATACTTAAAAGGAATAAGATTTAATCAAATCCTTCTCCTCTTCTCTAAGAGTCAGAATCTCAGGTCCCTTTTCAGTAATAGCAATGGTATGTTCATATTGTGCTGAAAGCTTTCTGTCTTTAGTGAGAATTGTCCAGCCATCAGCTAGTTCTTCAATGGCCGCCCCGCCAAGATTTACCATGGGCTCAATAGTAAAGGTCATCCCCTTTTCTATTTTGAGCCCTTTATTCTTTTTTCCATAGTGAAGAACTTGAGGCTCTTCATGCATATTCTTTCCAATCCCATGACCACAAAACTCTTTTACAATACTGTAACCATTCTTGATTGCATGCCTATGAATTTGAAAACCTATATCACCTAATCTTTTACCTTCAAAGGCTTGCTCAATTCCTCTATAAAGACACTCTTGGGTAACTTTACATAAGCGAATCGCTTCTTCATTACAATTGCCTACAAAATACATACGTGAAGTATCTGCTATGAATCCATACTTCTTCACGGTTACATCAAGATTTAAGATATCTCCCTCTTTAAGAATCTCATTTGGAGAAGGTACCCCGTGACAAACAACTTCATTGATTGAGCTGTTTAGAGCAAATTTAAATCCATACTGACCAATAGAAGATGGGATTGCATCATAGTCACCCCTTATCCACTGCTCCACTTCTTTAGCAATTTCATAGGTTGAAATTCCTGGCCGAACCGTATCAATTAAACGAGTTAGGATTTCAGCGGCTATCTTTCCTGTTTTTCGAAATTGAATGAGATCACTCTCAGATTTCAAAAGAATCATTTCTTCTTGGCCTTTTTAATGAGGCCTTCAATTTTAAGAGATTTATTAAGAAGAAGCATTTTAAGAAGGTCATGGTAACAGAGATGAGGATGAATTTCTGCTAAAAGGCCAATTTTTAACCAATGCTCTGCTTGTCCATTCAACGAACGATCAAAGGACTGAGAAGCTTTTCTTAATTCTTCATGTATCTCATCTGATATTTTCACTATTCCCATATATGTTTTATAGCATTTTATATATTCACAGTAAATATAGCCTTTACTTTTTTTTACAGTCTCTATTCTTTATATTCTATGAAGATCCATCCTTAAAACCTGCCTTGGCCTTCCATTAGCAATCTCAGAAACACTATGAAGCCCGCGAGGATCTAAAATGACGATATCTCCAGGATCACCCGTTAGTTCAATCAATTCATGTTCAATGCCCATATGACTTTTAAAGGACGATAATTCCTCTCCTTTAAACCAAGGTTCTTCTGAACACAATTTCTTGTATAGCTCAGTATGAGGAAATAGCGCCCTCTGAGTTAACAAATTTGTTTTCTGTCCAAAGCGATCTTTAAATTCTAAAACTAAACTCTCATCATAAAGATGACTTTCCTCAGCAAGCCTCTGTGCATGATGGTGGGTGCCACTTATAATGAAAGTTCCTCCTCCCTTATGCTCAACCTTATCTAAGAAAATAAAAACGAAGTATGACCAAGGCAAATCCTCTCCTTGAAATCCTGGCTCATCTGCATGCCAGGAACCTTTCGGAATATGCCAATTTTCAATCGGAATGCCTGGCATACTCAAAAGCGAGTACCAAAGCTCTTGGGTTCCCCATAAATTAGAATCGAAAATCCCATTAACCTTATTTTTAATTTGTTCCTCAATAGAAACTAAGGCGTAGCTTTCCTTAAGATTTCTCATTATAGGATTCATTCCCGGCACTCTCCAAGTTCCGCGAAGACTTTCCGAAACAGGTATGCTCAAATCTATATGTAAAGTTTCCTTTAAATCTTTAGAGAAATTTGATTGAAGCTGAGAGAGATCTTCAGGATTTACGAAGCTCTTCAACCTCAAATATCCAAACGTTTTCAATTTTTTTAACAAATCTGAGTTTTTTACGTCGCTATTTTTCATATTTTCTAATCTACCACGGGCCTTTTCAGGAGCAAATTAGACAAATCAAGTTGTAGAAAGGCCGTTTTGGCCGGAAATATGGTCACAATTTAAGCACTACTTCGGCCCTCAATAAAGTTAACCTACTGAAAAAAGGTATATTCTTCCTGCAAGGATAAAATACTCAATATCTCCTGTTATAAACCGACAAATATTGCATATATGCCCTCAAGGGAGTTTGTTGATCTTGAAGAATTTTGCCTTAATCCTATTCTTTCTTTCTTTGGTGACCAGTTTTGGTCTCTGGATGAATTCATCTTTCCAAAGTCAAAAAGATGATTCACTTAGCTATTCGGAAATCGCTAAAAAGGTGAATTTAAGGCATGAGCTTGTCAGGCCAAAAGTAAAAGAAAGACTCTACAACAAAGAAGCAAGTAGAAGACCGTCATCCTTGTCGATGAAGCCTGAGTTCATAAATCATAAATTAAATAAGAAAAACTCCATTACTTCTTTAAAAAATAAAAATGTTAAGAAAGGATATTTAAATAAAAGCAAGAGTAAGAATAGAAATCGGGCGCCATCATCAAATTTTTCAAATTCATTCAATCAGCAAAGATCCCTTGAAGCCTTTTCTAATCGAAGTCACTCTATAGATTTTGATGACACTCCTAAAAAGAAAATAAATTCTCCACAAAGCGATCAAGACTTAGGGAAGAATTCTTATACTTTTAGGCAATCACCTCAATCACCCTCTCAAGAATCATCTTCAACTCAACAGGATCAAGATAGTAGCTCTTCAAGAAAGAGAAGTTCTGGCGGTGGCTCCAAGTCTCCTATTATTCAAGGAGAGATTCCTCCTTTAGATGGTTTAATTTCCCAAGTAAACCATAATTTCTTAATCGATAGTGCTTATGCTTCTGTGAGTTGTTCAAATCCAAAAATAGAGCTCTTTGATATTTTAACGATGACTCCACTTGAAGATAATCCGATTACTTTTGAAGGTGTAGATAGAACGACTCGATTTATTTTTTATCCTAATGACCTTAATTTAGACCTTGAAGCACCAGCTCGTTATAAAGTTAAAATAACAGGATGTAGTGAAGAACTTGAAAAGATCGTAACAAGTTATTACCTACCCCAAAGTATTACAGCGGCCTCTAGTCTATTAGCGAAGATCACAAATACTGACGTAAATTACAACCCTACAGAAGAACTCTCAGAGAATCTTGAGAAAATGGAAAAGATTATAAGTTCTACTCTTGGGGATTCAATCATTGATTATCAGGCCATCTACTCTGAACTAGAGACCAATCAAGATGTTCTAACGGCTTTTCAAAATATCTCTGAAGGTGAAGATGTTGTTCTTTTGAAGAATGCTGCACCTAAAGTTAAAAATCTTGATATCCCCTCTATCCTCGATGAACAATCACCCCATACTTTTGAAGCAGATGCTCTACATTGGGATAATGACTACACAATTGCCTTTCAATGGATCTTGGATGGCAGCACGGTTTCTTATAATAAGATTTGGAGTTATACTCCTCCTTCTAATACAGCTGCAACAGCACATATTCTCCTTAAAATTGGGAAAAAGAGTTCATCCTCTAATGATGTCGACACAAGTCTTCCCCATCATGAATTTGAATTTACACTCAATGTAAATCTTATTAATGACCCTCCCATTCTAATTAACACGCAAAGTGTAGCTCTTGCTGAAGACACGGTTCATAACTTTAATCTTAACGACGCTACTGACGTAGACTCTTCTTCAATTGATTATATAATTACGAGTAATCCAACTAATGGGAGTCTTTCATGTACACCTGGAACGACTCAATGTACTTATGTTCCCAATTCTAACTTCTATGGAAGTGATTCTTTTACCTATAAGGCCAATGATGGTGAACTCGATTCCAATATTGCGACAATTAACTTAAGTGTATCTAATGTCAATGACCCTCCTCTAGCGGGAGCCAATCTTGCTCTTCAAGTAGATGAAGATAATTCTCTTTCCCTAACTTTAAATCAAGCAACTGATATCGATCACCCACAAGGTTCTTTGTCCTACAAAATTACTTCTTCCCCAAGCCACGGAACTCTTACGAACTGTATTTCACCTTCTGGATATTCTCAAGATTTAACCTGCGACTACTCTCCTCATAGTAATTTCAATGGGAATGATAGCTTCACTTATATCGCTCACGATGGCAGTTTAGATGCAGATTCAAGTACCATTGTAAATATAACGGTCAATCCTATAAATGACGCCCCTACTTTGACAGCATCGCAATCAGAAACAACAAGTGAAGACAATGCTCTAAACTTTACTTTAAATTCTGGTTCAGATATCGAAAGCTCTCCACTTAACTATTCAGTTGTAACTGGCCCTGGCCAAGGAGTACTCAATTGCGATGGTGGAACTTCTCAATCCTGTACTTACACACCTAATTTAAATTACAATGGTTCTGATAGCTTCACTTACAAAGTAGATGATGGGGAACTCGATTCAAATATTGCAACTGTTAATCTAACCGTTACAACAGTTAATGATCCTCCAACGATGGGATCTGATCAAAACTTATCTCTTAATGAAGATAACCCTTTGAATTTAACTCTCAACAACGCCTCCGATGTGGATGGAGACTCACTTGGATATAAAATTATAACACCCCCTTCACATGGTGTTCTTTCCAGTTGTATCACTACAGGTAGTTATGGTACCGATCTTTCATGTACCTATACCCCCAATGGAAATTATAATGGTCCTGATTCTTTCACTTATATTGCCAATGATTCTTCACTAGATGCGCAAAATGTTGCGACTGTTTCTCTTACCATCGTCTCCGTAAATGACGCTCCAACACTAGGGGCAACTCAGTCAGAAGCAACGAATGAAGATACTCCTATAACTTTTAATTTAAATAGTGGTACGGATGTTGAAAGTGATCCCCTAACCTATATCATCGTAGCCCCCCCCGCAACAGGAACATTAAGTTGTAATGGTGGTTCATCACGTGAATGTACTTTTACACCTAGCTTAAATTTTAATGGATCTGAAACTTTCACTTACAAAGTTAACGATGGTGATCTCGATTCAAATATAGCGACAGTTACCCTAACAGTTAATTCCGTTAATGATGCCCCCGTAATGGCAAGCGATCAAAGCCTAATAACAAATGAAGATAATCCTCTAAACTTTACAATATCCAATGCAACTGATGTTGATGGAGATTCTCTTACCTACAAGATTGTAAGTCCACCAACTCAAGGAACTCTATCCAATTGTATTACAACAGGATCCTATACAACAGATCTCACTTGTACCTATACCCCCGATCTAAACTATAATGGTTCTGATTCATTTACTTATATTGCCAATGACTCCCAAACAGATGCAACGACCTTTGCGACTATTAATTTAACGATTAATCCTATTAATGATGCTCCAACTCTGAGTTCTACTCAAAGTGTGACAACAAACGAAGACAATGCAGTGGCCTTCACCTTAAATTCGGGATCTGATATTGAAAATAGTCCTCTCGATTATATTATTGTCGGTCAGCCCACAGAAGGAACTTTATCTTGTACAGGAGGGACATCGACTGACTGTACCTATACTCCTGATAATAACTACAATGGAACAACGACTTTCACCTATAAAGTTAATGATGGTGAACTAGACTCAAACACAGCAACGGTCACATTAAATATTACTTCTGAAAATGATGCTCCAGTAATGGCCGGCAATCAGACTGAAAGTACGTTAGAAGACACTCTTGTATCTTTCACACTCTCCGGTGCTACCGATGTGGACATTCCCGCACAAACACTTCAATATAAACTTATCACGCCTCCTGCAAATGGTTCTTTAAGCAATTGTATTCAATCAGGATCTTACAATACCGATATAAGCTGTGATTACACTCCAAGTAACCATTTTAATGGCAGTGATTCTTTTACTTATCGTGCAAATGATACACTTTCCGATTCTTCAACGGATTCTACCGTAACCATTAATATTACAGCAGTAAACGATGCCCCAACCGTTCCATCGACACAATCTCTATCTACCAATGAAGACAATCCTATCAATTTTAATTTAAATTCAGGTAGTGATATAGAAGGACAAAGCTTAACTTACACAATTGTTTCTTCGCCTGCTTCTGGAAATCTCTCTTGTACCGGAGGAACATCTACTGCTTGTACCTATACTCCGGCACTTAACTTCAACGGAACCACAACTTTTACTTATAAGGCCAATGATGGAGCGCTAGACTCAAATACGGCCACCGTAACCATAACTATTAATTCTGTTAACGATGCTCCTGTTATGGCCGCTGATCAGACAGAAGTTACGAATGAAGATAATTCTGTTAACTTCAC
>CERC01038299.1_pt1 | contig 251133 bp, 231 predicted proteins | sample 530921 | NCBI WGS metagenome assembly CERC01 (sample SAMEA2621099, study PRJEB7988) | marine metagenome | isolation source: saline water (ENVO:00002010), including
TCTCAAGGTGATGATGGTTTTGATACCGATCAAGCTTGGAGCGGTACGCTTACTAATGGTGTTGTTGTTATGGGAACTGAGTCTGGTTCTGGTCTTGAGCTTGACGGTCCTGAAGGTAGTGCCGCTACAGAAGGTGGTTTCACTATGGAGAACATTACTCTAATAGGTGCTGGTACTTCTAGTAAATATGCTGACTTAAGAGATGGTCTTATCGCAAACCTTAACAATGTTTTCGCTTCAGGATTCAATGCAGAAGCTACAGTAAGTATCAGTGGAGAAGATTCTGCAACTGAACTTTCTGCAGATCGTATCACTTTCTCTGGTTGGGAAATTGTTCTTCCAGAAGGATTGACTACTATCGGTGAAGTTTTTGCCGGTGACTTCAATGCAGGAGACGAAACTAAATTTACAGACAACGCTACTGCAGTGGAAACAGCAACTGTAGGTGCAGATTTATCAGCTTTTGCATGGGCATCGGCTGCAACTGAATTAGGCTTGTAATTCTAAAAACACACAATAAAAACAATATGTCCAAAGGCTTTAAATAAGCCTTTGGACTATTTTATTAAATAACTGAGCCTTATAAATTTAAATAAAATGTTGAAAAAATTTCTTTTTGTAACATCCCTTGTACTAGCACAGTGGTCCTTTGCTCAAACCGGTACCATTTCAGGGAAAATGATGGATGGCGAGTTTAATGATGTACTCCCATTTGCCAATGTATTAATACAAGGCACAACTATAGGTGCCTCATCTGACTTTGACGGTATTTATACTCTTGAAGTTGAACCCGGAATTTATACACTAAAGTTCTCTTATCTTGGTTATACCACAAAGCAAGTATCCGATGTTGTTGTTGAAGCTGATAAAACAGTTGAAGTAAACGTAACTTTAGAGCAGGCTTCTTCACAATTAGACGAAGTTGTGGTAACCACTACAGTAAGCAAGAACACAGAAGCATCTGTTTTAAATCTTCAGAAAAATTCGGTAACCTTAATGGACGGATTATCGCTTGAAGCAATAAAAACTACTGGTGCAAGTAATATTGCATCCGCTATTAAAAGTGTACCAGGCGTATCTGTACAAGAAGGAAAATATGTATTTGTTAGAGGTTTAGGAGACCGTTATACCAAGTCCATTTTAAACGGAATGGACATACCTGGTCTAGATCCAGATAAGAACACCGTTCAAATGGATATATTTCCTACCAACATTTTAGAAAATGTAATAGTTCTTAAATCTGCTGCTGCTGAATTACCTGCCGACTTTACCGGTGGTGTTGTAAATATCGTTACTAAAGATTTCCCTACTCAAAAACAAATGTCTATCTCAGCTTCTGTTGGTTTTAATCCAGACATGCATTTTAAGGACAACTATGTTACTTATGAAGGTGGTGGAACTGACTTTTTAGGTTTTGACGATGGAACCAGAGATTTACCGATATCAAAGGAAACCGATATTCCTAATCCTTCCAATTCAGCAGAAAACGGAACTTTAGAAGGTATTACACGTTCATTTAATAAAACACTTGCTACCCAAAGAGAAAATTCAAAACCAGACTTCAGCTTAGGATTCAGCTATGGAAATCAATTTAATGTTGGTGATAACAAACTTGGTTTTATCGCTTCTATAGATCACAAGAACACCACTACTTTTTATGAAGGATTTGAAAATGGTATCTACCAAAAAAGTCCAGATTCTGATGTTAACGAATTACGATTCGACAGAATACAACAAGGAGACTTGGGTTCTAATAATGTTTTGACTTCCTTTTTAACAGGTTTGTCCTTTAAAACCGGAAAATCAAAATATAAATTAAACTTGTTGCACATACAAAACGGAGAGACGAAAGCAGCATTTTTCAATCAAGAAACTCAGCTTTCCAATGATATTGATGTAGTTAGGGACAACTTAGAATACTACGAACGTGCGGTATCTAACCTTTTACTTTCTGGAAAACATACCTCTGACGATGCTTCCTTTATAACCGAGTGGAGTTTATCGCCAACCATGGTAAATGTAAATGACAAAGATGTTAGGTTAACAACATTCATTATTGATCCTGATGGCTTCTCTATTAGCTCAGACGCAGGTTTTCCACAACGACTTTGGAGAGAACTTAAAGAAGTTAATGCGGTAGGAAAAGTTGACTTTTCTAAAAGCTATGAAATGTTCGGCAATAAATCTATGCTAAAATTTGGAGGACTTTACAGCTACAAACAAAGAGAGTATGACATACAAAACTATAATATAGCCTTTAGAAATTTTGCTACTGCTGGTTTAAATGGTGATCCTGATGCAATTCTAGCCGATGAGAATATTTGGACAGTTGAAAGTGGCTCTGGAGCCTATATAAGAGGTAATTTTCAGCCTGCGAATAGTTATGATTCCGATCAGCAAACAACAGCCGCATACCTATCTAATGAATTTAAATTTTCTGATAAATTCAGAGCTATTTTAGGGGTAAGAGCAGAGCAATTTATTACGCATTTCACAGGACAAAATAATACAGGTACCGAAGTATTCGATAACGAAAAAACGATAGATGAATTAGATTTCTTTCCTTCCGCTAACTTAATTTATGGTATGAAAGAGAACATCAATTTCAGATTCTCATATTCAAAAACTACGGCAAGACCAAGTTTTAAAGAATTATCAGTTGTTCAAATTACAGATTTATTAACGGGTAGATTATTTATCGGTAATCCAGAATTAACACCTACCTATATAGATAACTTCGACTTTAGATTTGAAGTTTTCGGAGATAGAGCACAAATGGTTGCCTTTAGTAGTTTCTATAAAAAATTCGAAGACCCTATCGAGATAGTTGCTTACAGTAACGTTGCTCCAAACCAAATTACTCCACGTAATGCACCATCGGCAGATGTATTCGGTGTTGAACTTGAAGCACGTAAAAACTTCGGTTTTATTTCTGAAAGCCTTAATGATTTAAGCCTTAACTTAAATATCTCTGTTATTGATTCTAAAATTGAAATGGCAAAAGGAGAGGACCAAGAATTTGAAACCAGACAGATTTTTGCTCGAGATGGTGAAACTATTGAAGACACAAGACAATTACAAGGTCAATCTCCATATTTGATCAACGTTGGCTTAAACTATAACAATAGAGAAAATGGATTTGAAACCGGTCTTTTCTATAATGTACAAGGAAAAACCTTGGAGATCATAGGTTTCGGACAAAATGCCGATGTGTTTATCCAACCATTTAACAGCTTAAATTTTAATATCTCAAAAGAATTTGGAGAGGAACAACGTTCTAAACTAAGCTTTAAAGCTAATAACTTACTTGGAGATACAAGAGAAAGCTTGTATGAGTCTTTCGGAGGAATCACAAATCGCTCTTCTTTTAGAGATCCAGGATTATCTTTCTCTTTAGGATATAGCCTTTCTTTCTAAAAAATAATGCATTCATTTAGAAAAAGCCCGCAAATTGCGGGCTTTTTTGCATTTCATCGAAAAATTTAGAAGAAAGGGTCTACCACATTGACATTCAGTCATCAATATTTATATATTTGTGGTATACAATTTGTATTGTAGTAGCGTATGAAGCACCTTTACCTAATCATCTTTTTTATATTCACTTCCTTCTGCTATGGGCAAAGTACCCAAAGCAATGGTGATATAGGTGGTTTTACCATGTACCCCAACCCGGTTACCACAGGTAAAGTTTACATTTCTACCAATCTTAACGCTCCAAAAGAAATTTTCATTTATGACGTTTTTGGAACCTTGTTATTAAAAACGACCATCCTAGGCAAGGAGTTAAATCTATCTGATTTAGATGCGGGCGTTTATGTACTACGTGTTCTTGAAAAGGACAAAATGTGTACACGTAAGTTGATCGTAAAGTAAACTTAGCCCCTTCTATCCACAACTTTTCCAACAAATCACCTTCGGTTAAATACACATATTTACGATGAAATGCAAAGGCTATTTCATTGACCTACATAAAATTAGCTTTCACAACATTTTCAGTGTACCAGTTACACTTCTATCTACATTTGTAGTGTTGATCCCAAATCAATACAAAATGAAGAAAATCTACTTAATGCTATTTATGGTAGTCTCCGTTGGTTTATATGCCCAAGACACCATAGACATCAACAACTTGGACAATGATGAAATTACCGGATTCAAATTATACCCAAATCCGGCAATTGCAGATGTTGTTTATGTTACTACGCAACAGAACTCTTTAAAGGAAATTAGAGTATATGATGTTTTTGGCGAATTAGTATTGACCGATAAACTATCTGCCAAAGCATTGAATATTTCAAAACTTTCACCAGGCGTATATGTTGTTCAAATGACCGAAAACAACAAATCTATTACCCGTAAACTCGTGGTGAAATAAAAGCTTACTTAATTACGGTACAAATACATAAAAATAATTTGGTTCAGTACCTTTGTCCCCTTAGGCAAGAACCATGGAACACAATGCTATTTTTGACATACGCACGGCAGCTGATTTTTTACATCATGCATTGCGTATTTTTAAGTTTCAACACACGCACAACCCAGTGTACAAAGCTTTTTGCTCCTATTTAAATACAGACCCCAATGCTGTTCAAACTTTAGAACAGATTCCGTTTTTGCCCATTGAGTTTTTCAAATCTAAAAGTGTTCTCAGCTCAACTGATGCTGCAGAAATAACCTTTACCAGTAGTGGTACTACAGGAAGTGAAACAAGTAAACATCATGTTACCGATCTTAGTCTATATGAAGAAAGCTATTTAAAGGCATTCAATCATTTTTATGGTGATATTGAAGATTATTGTGTACTTGCCCTTTTACCTTCTTATTTGGAACGTACTGGATCTTCACTGATCTATATGGCAGATGATTTGATCAAAAAATCAAAGCACCCAAAAAGTGGCTTTTTTCTAAATGAATATGAACAGCTTTATAAGCTACTTGGTGAGCTACAAAAAACAGATACCAAAATATTGATCATTGGGGTATCTTTTGCTTTACTGGGGTTTACTGAGCAGTATCAATTAGACTTAAAGAATGCAGTAGTAATGGAAACCGGAGGCATGAAAGGTCGCCGAAAAGAAATCGTAAGACAAGAATTACATGAACTACTTTCTAAAGGTTTTGGTGTACCACACATACATTCTGAATATGGAATGACAGAACTACTTTCTCAAGCCTATTCTAAAGGTAACGGTGTTTTTGATTGCCCTTCTTGGATGAAAATTTTGGTAAGGGACACTGAAGACCCGCTTACATATTTAAAGAACGGTAAATCTGGCGGAATCAATGTCATTGACCTTGCCAATATCAATTCTTGCTCGTTCATTGCCACACAAGACCTTGGAAAAATCAATCATGATGGTACTTTTGAAGTAATCGGTAGATTTGATAATAGTGATGTACGTGGCTGTAACCTTATGGTGCTTTAATTGTTCAAATAATTTTTAATTATACGTTTTATAAAACCAAGACGTTGTGTATTAACATATTTACGGTAAATAAATGTTAATGCGCTTTTATACTTATCTCTTCATACATCTAATATTCAGCATTACTACTAATGCACAAAAAGTAAAAAAAACACCTCTTCCAAATTGGGTAACCCCAATTATATACCAAGAAGAAAAAGAACCTAATAATGAGGGTGCTTACAAATATCTGGTTTTAGATTATCAGGATAATCTAGTTCAAAAAGAGCAATTTATACATTATGCGGTTAAAATTTTAAACAATGAAGGCATTCAGGAAATGTCTGACATAAATGCTGTATTTGACCCTGCATATCAAACTATAGCTTTTCACAAAATACAAGTTATTCGTAATGGTGAAAAAATAGATAAGCTACAAAACGCAACTATTAATACTTTCCAAAGAGAGACCAATTTAGAGCGCTCATTATATGATGGTTCCTTAACTGCGGTAATTAATCTATCGGACATAAGAGTTGGTGATATCGTTGAATATGCTTACACCTTAAAAGGTTACAACCCTATAAACAAAGGAAATTACGCTAATTTAGTTTACGAGGAATACACTATACCCGTCAATAAAATATACAGTAAGGTCTTAACAGATAAAAACAACCCAATATTTTATAAATTATTAAATGGGGCCAATGAGCCTAAAATTGAACATACCAGTTTTGGGACAGAATATTCCTGGGAAAACAATAGCAATGAATTTGTAATTTACGATAGCAATACCCCGTATTGGTATAACGTGCAAAAAAGAATTTCCATTTCAACTTTTAATAGCTGGAAAGATGTTTCTGAATTGCTAACACCGCATTACCAAATACCAAGGACGCCATTAAAACTGCCTATTACAATTGACAAAAACTTAGATTCAAAACAAGATGTCATTGTAAAGCTAATCAGGTTTGTACAAGATGAGATTAGATATTTAGGTTTTGAGGCCGGTGTAGGTGCATTTAAACCGCACAAACCATATGATGTATTGAACCGCAGGTACGGTGATTGTAAAGACAAATCAATGCTATTATCTACATTATTGCAACAACAAGGAGTGGACGCTTATCCAATCTTAGTTGACAGTGGATCAAATGAACATTTAAATGAATATGCTCCTAACCACTTTATTTTTGATCATTGTATCGTCTATTTTGAACACGATGACAAAGAGTATTTTGTAGACCCTACAATAGCCAACCAAGGCGGAGACCTTTATCGACTTTCCACGCCAAATTATAAATTTGGATTGGTATTAAAAGAAGGTAGTAACCAACTTAAAGAAATACCTAATTCTACGAAACCAAAGATCCATATAGTAGAAGATATTACATTGGATTCTATAGGCGGCAATGCAAAATTTGATGTTAAAACTGAATATTTTGGTAGTAAAGCCGACGAGATAAGATCGTACTTTAAAAATAATACCGAACAAAACATCAATAAAGAATACTTAAGTTTTTATAGTAACCTTTACCCTAATATAAGTTCTAGCGGCAAGGTGACCATACTAGACGAAACAAGACCTTATGAAAATATAGTTACAACAAATGAGCATTATTCCATTGAAAAATTATGGAACACAATTGAGGGAGAAGAAACCATTTATTTCGACATCAATTCTTTGGTGTTAGATGGTTTAGTTAGTTACAACAATTCATTAAAGAGAAATATGCCCTACAATGCCGGCATACCATTTAGCTTTACCCAAGTAACCCGTATTTTAATGCCAGAACCTTGGTACATAGATTTAAAAGACATTGTAATAGATAATGATTTTTATAGCTTTAAGAAAAGTATTCATGTTAACGGTAATATGGTCACTATAGATTATAGTTATGAACTAAAAACAGATATAGTACCCGCAAAAGAAACCGAGACATTTTTGAACGGCCTTGACAAGGTAAGAGAAGATATTGGCACTCAATTAACCTATACCTATAACACCGCCACATCTGGCATTAGCTGGCTTTCAGTTTTTATAGCAATTTCGGCTATTGCCATAAGCATTTTTTTTGCATTTAAAATTTTCAAAAATTTCAACCCAAATAATGAAATTGCAGCTTTACCTGCACAACCATTTGGCGGGTGGTTAATTTTACCCATTATCGGTATAGTTCTTACTCCAATTCTCATCTTAGCTCAAATATTTGACACCGGATATTTTAACAATAGTATCTGGGAAGGCTTTGAATATGCTGGTTATGACAATGTAGGCTTTTTAAAGTTGTATTTAGGTATGGAACTTTTTTACAACTTTACATTTTTAGTATTCGTAATCCTTACTATAATTCTGCTATTTAAAAAACGAACCTGTACACCAATTATGATGATGATTTTCTACGGTTGCAACCTAGTTATCATTTTATTGGAAAGTTTTTTATTGAATCAATTTGGTATACCGGACCCAACTGTTGGTTCTGATATTTTTAGGGCTGCATTATCTGCCGCTATTTGGATACCATATTTTCTATATTCTGATCGGGTCAAACATACTTTTGTTACAACTTACAACAAAAGCAAATCCATAACAGCAGAATCATTCATTAAAAATACTGTGCAATAACAATTATTTGACCAGTTGATAATCTAACCCAGGACCATCACAGGCCATCCATAAACTAGAAATTTCAGTTGAACTTCTGTAGATCAGTATTTCTTTATTATCGCCCGTACAGTTACCGGCTAACTCTTTCCCTGTTTCAAAAGTGAGTTCTAAATAATGATTTGGATCGTCATCGTATTCTAAAACCTCAATACTTCCGGTTGCCTCCATTACTTCTTCTTCCACAGTTCTAGATTTTACAAAAGTACCTTCTGGAGAGAAAATATAATACTCTTGCCACTCCATATCCTCGCCCTTAGTTTCAGAATTTTGGAAACTTCCGGACATTTGTGTCAACACCCATTTTTGTTCTGAAAACACAAATTGTGTAGATGCTAAACCATAATCATCATCACTGGCACAAGAAGCCAATGTAACTATTAACAAAATATAAATTGTATAATTTCTCATAGCACCAAGACTTGTAAGTAATTACAAGATACCCTAGTGTCCATAACGTTGCGTTAAGGCAATCTTAAATTATTAAAGACCTAAAATTTTGGCGTCTACAAAGAACGTAGAATTCACCTCCAATTCATGATCGGTACTCATTAATTCATCGGTTACAGTATTTAACCTTAGACTGAATTGATCTTTCTTGATATACTCTTTTAAATCAGCATCAGAGGTATCTAATGTTATTACATTGCCTGCATCTTCAGGCACTTCTTCTAAGTAAGCTATTCTAATTTCTTCTAGGTCATCTGCCGAAATATAAACCTCTATAGAGTTTAAAAAACTAAAATCTGCAGTATCAGGAGAGATGACCACCAATTCTAACTCGGTGAGCTTAATTTCCTCTATGAGATCTTTTCTAGTATCGTTTACTTCAAAAGTAGATTCTGAGTTCGTTTCCATTTCTGGCGTAAAAACATCAAAAGGTAAATCTATGCCCGCAGAAGATGGTATGGTAGCACGTTGACTATATTCCATATCAAACTTTGTAAGTTCATCTAATTTGTCACATGAAGAAAAAATGGCAAATAAACAGATAATGGAAATATACTTCTTGATCATAATTCAGGGGTTTATGCTTATTAACGAAGTATCCCCTTAATTATTTTAATAACTAAGGGGATACTTAAAGAATTATTCCATGCCAAAAAACGTTTTCATTTTAGTCATTGAAAACCAGTACAAAATAATTTTTCTTTCCTCTTTGTAAAAGCACAAATTTATTATTGATCAAATCATCTTCAGTAATTAAAAAGTCTTCTTTAACCTTCTCTTTGTTTACCGAAATAGAATTTTGTTTCAATTCTCTTCTTGCTTCACCATTTGACCCCAGGAAGTTTGTTTTAGCAGCCAATGCACCTATCATATCCAATCCGTCTGCCAACTCAGATTTAGAAAGTTCCGCTTGCGGTACACCTTCAAATATATCCAAGAACGTTTTTTCGTTCAGCCCCTTTAAATCCAATGCCGTAGATTTACCGAACAGAATTTGACTGGCCCTTACCGCATTATCAAGATCATCTTGGGAGTGTACCATTACGGTAATTTCATCTGCCAATTTCTTTTGAAGCAATCTTAAATGTGGCGCTTCTTTATGCTGCTCAATTAATTCCTCAATTTCTTGTTGACCTAAGAAAGTAAATATTTTAATGTATTTATCCGCATCCTCATCTGAGGTATTCAACCAATATTGGTAAAATTTATAAGGTGATGTTCTTTCCGCATCTAACCATACATTACCGCCTTCTGTTTTACCGAATTTAGTACCGTCTGCCTTTGTAATCAACGGACAGGTTAAGGCATACCCCTTACCACCGGCAATTCTTCTAATTAATTCTGTACCCGTGGTTATATTGCCCCACTGATCACTACCGCCCATTTGAAGGCTGCAGTTATGCTCTTTATACAAGTGAAGAAAATCATACCCTTGTACCAATTGATAAGTAAATTCCGTAAAGGACATGCCTTCTTTTGATTCTGCTGAAAGACGTTTCTTTACAGAGTCTTTAGACATCATATAATTTACGGTAATATGCTTACCGACATCTCTAATGAATTCCAAGAACGAGAAGTTCTTCATCCAATCATAGTTATTGACCAATACCGCAGCGTTTTCTTCGTCTCCTGAAAAATCCAAGAAACGAGATAATTGCTCTTTTAATGCCTCTTGATTATGACGTAGCGTTTTCTCATCAAGCAAATTACGTTCTGCAGATTTACCAGATGGATCACCGATCATACCCGTAGCGCCACCGATCAATGCATAAGGTTTATGCCCTGCCAATTGAAAATGACGTAACATCATTACGCCCACCAAATGACCTATATGTAAAGAATCTGCCGTAGGGTCAATACCCACATAAGCAGACTGCATATCTTCCAATAAATGTTCTTCTGTTCCTGGCATTGCATCATGCAACATACCGCGCCACTGTAATTCTTTGACAAAATTTGTCATTTCTTGCTTAATTTTAATTGTACTGCAAATATAAATGGAATTCTTGCCAGTACACAGAAGTTTAAAGCATGAATTTATCCACCTGTATTTCCTAAATTTGAATTATGGTATTAGTCACAGGAGGCACAGGTTTGGTGGGGTCGCATTTGCTACTGAAATTGACAAGGGAAAATATTGCGGTCAGGGCTTTATATAGATCTGCGGACAAAATTTCTCAAGTAAAAAAAATCTTTAGTTATTACACGGATGATTCCCTTTCCCTTTTCAACCAAATTGAATGGATCCAGGGCGATATTTTAGATATCCCCTCTTTAGAAAATGCAATTGTAAATATCACCCAAGTATATCATTGTGCCGCATTCATTTCTTTTGACCCTTCCGATTTCAAAAAATTGGAACGAGTTAATAGAGAAGGTACCGCCAATATTGTAAACATTTGTATTGCTGCGGGTATCAAAAACCTATGCCACGTAAGTACCATAGGCACTATTGGAAGAACACTCAACGGAGAAACCGCAACCGAAGAAACCGATTGGACCCGACAAAACGCCAACCCTTATGCCATTACAAAATACCTTGCAGAAATGGAAGTATGGCGCGGCGCCCAAGAAAATTTAAATGTGGTCATTGTAAACCCCGGCGTAATTCTTGGTCCGGGATTTTGGGATTCCGGCAGCGGTTCTTTTTTCAAAACAGCATCTAAAGGCTATAACTACTACCCTCCTGGAGGTTCTGGTTTTATTAGCGTTACAGATGTTGTAACGATAATGACGACTTTAATGAATTCTAATATTCATAGTGAGCGTTATATTCTAGTGGCCGAAAACCTTTCTTATAAAGACGTACTGCATAAAATTGCCTTGACCATGGGAAAAAGACCTCCCACAAAACCACTTAAGTTTTGGCAATTGAATATTGGAAGAATACTGGATAAATTAAAAACAATATTTACCGGTAGCAACAGAACCATTACTAAAAATACCATTTACGGTTTAAAACACCCTAGTATTTTCAACAACTCAAAAATTAAACAGGTCATAAAAACCGATTTTGAGAGCTTGGACGAGCAGATTACTTTTTCATCAAAGCTATTTATTGCTGAACACTCTTGATCGACGTTGAGTCTTTCTCATTAAGGTCAATATTTTTTTTAACCTTCTCTGCCTGGTTCATACTGTCACGTACTTTTTTTTCTGCTTCCAATTTTAATCGTTGCTCTTCCAATTCTTTTTCCACTTGTTTGTACATAGTTTCATAAACCAGTGGTTTAGATGCGTAATACCTGTCGCTATTTACAAATTGTGCACTATCGATCTCATACTTTTTAAAGATATAAGACGTTGGATCTACACCGTTTTCCCTAAGCTTACTAAGATTTGTAGCTTTACCGGCATTAACAATGGCCATATCTTTAATTATGGTGACCATTTTATCTTCTGGTATTAAATTATCCGGTTTTTCAATAAGTTCCTCCGCGCAAGAAGAAAATAACACCACCGCCAGGGTTAGAAATAGAAACTGTTTCATGATCTGTTGAATGTAAGTCTTTTTGCATTTCGTTTTTCAGAAAACACACCATTGCTATATCCCAAATGACCGTTGATAAAAGTATGTACCACTTTAGATGAGAACGTAGTATCTTCAAAAGGAGACCATTTACATTTATAAGCGATATTTTCTTTACTAACCGTCCAAGGGCTATTTAAATTAGCTACTACCAAATCTGCATAATAGCCTTCACGAATGTACCCTCGTTTTTCTATCTGAAACAATATTGCAGGATTATGACACATTTTCTGTACCATTTTTTCTAAGGTAATGGTACCGTCCTTGACCTTTTCAAGCATTGCGTTCAAGGCATGTTGTACCAATGGTCCGCCAGAAGGTGCCTTAGTATAAACATTGTTTTTTTCCTCTAATAAATGAGGTGCGTGATCTGTTGCAATTACATCTATTCTATCATCTAACAAGGCATTCCAGAGCATAACGCGATCCTTGGCGGTTTTAACCGCCGGGTTCCACTTGATCAGTGTTCCTTTATTTGCATAATCAGCATCTGAGAACCAAAGATGATGTATACATACTTCTGCCGTAATTTTCTTTTGCCCTAACGGAATATCGTTACGGAACAGATCAGTTTCCTTTCCGGTAGACAAATGAAACACATGCAACCTTGCCCCTGTTTTTTTAGCTAATGCAATTGCTCTTGATGAAGACAAATAACATGCTTCTTCACTTCGTATAATAGGATGCATCTCTACCGGAATATCATCACCATACTCCGCTTTGTACTTCGCAAGATTTTCACGTATGGTCGTTTCATCTTCACAATGTGCAGAAATGACCATCTCTGTATTACTGAATATGTTTTCAATGACTTTTTCATCATCTACCAACATATTGCCCGTTGAAGAACCTAAGAACAACTTTATTCCCGAACAGGCATTTTTATCAAGTCTTTTTAATTCCTCTAAATTATCATTGGTTCCCCCAAATAGAAAAGAATAATTTGCAAACGCAGAGTTTGATGCAGTTGCGAACTTTTCTTCCAATTTCTCTATGGTAGTTGTTTGCGGCGTAGTATTGGGTTGCTCCATAAACGTAGTTATACCGCCGGCAAGTGCCGCTCTACTTTCTGTTGCTATAGTTCCCTTATGGGTAAGGCCCGGTTCTCTAAAATGTACCTGATCATCTATGACCCCAGGTAAAATATGCATACCGGCAACATCTATAACCTCTGCAGCCGCATCAGAAATATCATCGGCTATTTTTGAAATTACATCATCAACTATTAGAATATCTTTTTCCTGTACTATTCCCTCATTAACAATTGTACCGTTCTTCAATACTATTTTACCCATATTTAAAACTTATTTTTCAGAAATAAACTTCTCATTTTCATTATAAACACTCCCCAAATCGCTTCACTAATGATTGACGAGCTCATTTTTGATTTTCCCAATACCCGATCTCTAAAAATAATGGAAACTTCTTCTATCTTAAAATGTTTTAAGTACGCCCTAAATTTCATTTCTATTTGAAATGCGTAGCCTACAAAACGAACCGAGTCTAGGTTGATAGCTTCTAACACCTCTCTCCTATAGCAAACAAAACCCGCTGTTGGATCATCTACCCGCATACCGGTGACCAATTTTACATAAATTGATGCACCATAGGATAACAACACCCTATACAAAGGCCAGTTCACCACATTTACCCCTTTTTTATAACGAGACCCCACTGCAAGATCCGCCCCGTTCTCACAAGCCTTTAAAAGCCTTAACAAGTCTGATGGAGTGTGCGAGAAATCCGCATCCATCTCAAAAATATAATCGTAGCCTTTTGCAATTGCCCATTTAAAACCGTGAATATAAGCAGTACCTAAACCAGATTTCTCCAATCTAGTTTCTAAAAAGAGTCTTCCTTTAAACTCTTCTTGCAGTCCACGAACGCAATCTCCTGTTTTATCTGGCGAATTATCATCTACTATAAGTACATGAAACTCTTTCTGCAACACAAATACAGCCCTAATTATAGCCTCTACATTTTCTATTTCATTATAAGTAGGTATGATTACTATACTACTGGACATAAGATAATTCTAGGTGTTTGGACAAAAGTAAGGTTTTAAAAGTCGTCTTAAAATGGCCTACAATATCTTTATGAAATATTTAATCTAGGTAGGTAGTCTTAAATTTGTAATTTTACCACTTAGTACTTTATGCAAATGTTGACTAAAATACCCATGCAGTTTTATTTTTTTTTGGCTGCAATTTTCATTCTAAACCTTGTTCAATCTAGTTTTACGCAACTCATTTTTGATGAAGCTTACTACTGGTATTACAGCCAAAAAATGGCATGGGGCTATTTTGATCATCCACCCATGGTGGCCCTACTGGTAAAACTCAGCAGTTTCTTTTTTAATGGTGAGCTTGGCGTACGCTTTATAAGCTGCATTCTTTCTGCCGTCAATATTATTCTACTGTGGTTAATGATAGACAATCCAAAAAAGAACGATTACATTACCCACTATTTTGTTCTGGTTTTTTCCATGACACTGCTTAATGCCTACGGTTTTTTCACTCTACCAGATACGCCTCTCTTATTTTTTACAAGTTGTTTTTTGTTGACATATAAGCATTTCATCAAAAAAAACACTTGGGGCCTGGCCATTTTAATGGGTGTTTTTATGGCTGCGTTAATGTACAGTAAGTATCATGCCGTTTTGGTAATTTTCTTTGTGCTATTATCAAACCTAAAACTTACTACCAACAAATATGCTTGGTTAGCGGTCATAGTTGCATTAGGTTGTTATGCCCCTCATTTTTACTGGCTTTATGAAAATGATTTTGTATCCATTAAATATCATTTATACGAACGCCCCAATGCGGCTTATAGTTTTGAAAAATACACTTTAGGTTTTCTCGTAAACCTGGTTGCTATCTTTGGTCTAACTTTTCCTTTTATCTATAAGGCACTTTTTAAAACCAAAGGCAACGATCTCTTTAATAAAGCTCTAATATATCTAACTTACGGAGTTTTGATTTTCTTTTTTATTTCTAGCTTCAATAGAAGAGTACAAACACAATGGATCATCATTGTCTGTATACCTCTTGTAGTTATTGCTTTTAACTACATGCTACAAAACAAACAAGCCTTAACCTGGATTTTTAGATTAGGACTCATCAATACCGTTTTAATACTTTATTTGAGAATGGGACTTGCCTACCAGCCCTTGCTCTTTAATTTCTATTATGAAAGCCACGGCAATAAAGAATGGGCAAAAGCCATTGAAGATGAGGTTGGTAACATACCGGTAGTGTTTGAAAACTCGTACAGAAACGCCCCCATGTATTCATTTTATACAAATGGCACACCTACGTTTTCCTTAAACAACTTTATGTACCGTAAAAATCAATATTCTATAAACGATACAGAAGAGCAAGTGCGCGGTAAAGATGTTGCCTATGTTTCTAAATATTTAAACAACCCTGCATTTACCTATACAAGAGAAGATGGCGGACTCTACAAAGGTAAATACATTTCTAACTTTCAATCATACCGCAAATTAGATTGTATTATTGAAGATGATGAGGTAAAATTGCATACGGATAAGGCTATTGGCCTAAAAGTATATAATCCTTACAAAGAAGACATAAACCTTAAAAAACTGAAATTCGCCGTAACGTACATGGATAACTATAAACATCCATTAGAAACCTTACGAATATCCCCAGAAACTTTGCTTAATGGCATTACAACTTTGAAAAAGCAAGATACTACGGTATTTAAATTTCAACTACCAAAAACTAAAACAGAAAATATTGGCTACTTTAGGGTTGTGATTTCTGAAAATGACCTTTTATACGGTCTAAACGGAAAACCAATTCCCGTAAAATAATGGAACCCATTGCAAGAACATTTGGACAAACCGATTGGATTACCATAACCCTTATGGCTAGTCTCTTGTTCCCTATAATTGCAAAAAGCATCTATTATCCACGTTTTTTAAATTTTATAATACTACCGTTCAACAACAAGTACATTAGCATGTACACCAAGAAAGAAAAACTGTTTAATTGGTTTCATTTTCTAATGAGCGTGTTTCAAGTGATCAATTCTACACTTTTTATTTTTTTTATTTGGCGTTCTTATTTTAATCCTACCGAAGCAAAAAACCCATATATTTTTCCTTTACTACTTGCAGGGGTTTTCTTATTTATTGGTACAAAAACCATGGCTCAGCTTTTTAACGGATTCATTTTTAATTCATACAATACGTTTAACGAGCTGATATTTAAGAAATTAACTTACTTAAATTATTCTGGCATTATTCTGTTTATAGCCAACGTATTTTTAGCTTATGTTTTTATAGACTCAAAAATTATCATAATCATAGCTTTAATTTTATTTTTAGTTATCAATATAATTGGTTGGATAACAGTTCTGAACAACTATCAAAAATTTATAAGCACCTATTTTTTCTATTTTATTTTGTACCTTTGCGCACTCGAAATTGCACCCTTAGTTATTATGGGAAGCTTTCTAAAATAGTGCAGCATATGAAAGTAAAAACGATTTTGGTCTCTCAACCTGAGCCAAAAATGGAAAACTCCCCCTATTCCAAGCTTATCGACAAAGAGAAAGTAAAGGTTGATTTTAGACCGTTCATTCATGTAGAAGGAGTTGACGCAAAAACAGTTCGCCAGCAAAAGATAGATCTGAACGATTTTACCGCGATTATCTTAACCAGTAGAAATGCAGTAGATCATTTCTTTAGAATTGCGGATGAAATGCGCTTTAAAGTGCCAGATTCAATGAAATACTTCTGCCAATCTGAAGCGGTTGCCTATTACCTTCAAAAGTACGTGGTCTATAGAAAACGTAAAATATACGTTGGAAAAAGATTATTTGCCGATTTGGTACCATTGATCAAGAAGTACAAAGATGAAAAATTCCTACTTCCTTCTTCTGATGTATTAAAGCCAGATGTGCCCGAAACATTAGAATCTTTAGGCATCAATTGGAAAAGAGCAATTTTTTACAAAACCGTTATAAGCGACTTGTCCGATCTAAGAAATGTTTATTATGACATTTTAGTTTTCTTTAGTCCGTCCGGTATTGAATCTTTACTACAGAATTTTCCAGATTTTGACCAGAAAAATACTAGAATAGCCGTATTTGGAAATTCTACCGTAGATGCTGCAACAGACGCAGGGTTAAGAATAGATATTAAAGCCCCAACGCCAGAAACACCATCTATGACTATGGCGTTACAGAAATATATTATGAGCGTTAACAAATAACGAACTACATACATAAAAAAAAGCCTTGCAATGCAAGGCTTTTTTTTATCTCCTAAAACGCGTACCGTTGTGGTCCGCCCCTTCTTATTTCTTCACTGGCATAACTTTCAAACTTTTTAAAGTTTTCCCTAAAAGCATTTGTCAACTTAAACGCAGTGGTGTAATATTTTTCATCATCGTTCCAAGTAGCTCTAGGACTCAAAACCGATGTTGGTACCCCAGGACACTCTCTTGGCTGTGCAACACCGAATACTGAATGTATATGGTATTTATCATAAGAATAAAGACCTAACTCTCCACTTAAGGCAGCTGAGATCATTGCTCTTGTATACTTTAATTTCATTCGAGTTCCCACTCCATAAGGACCACCTGTCCAACCCGTATTTACTAGCCATACATCTACACCAGACTCTTTCATTTTCTTACTTAGCATTTCTGCATACTTAGTTGGGTGCAAAGGCATAAACGGAGCTCCAAAACATGCAGAAAATGATGGTACCGGCTCTACAACACCAGCTTCTGTACCTGCCACCTTTGCCGTATAACCAGAAATAAAGTGGTATGCAGCTTGACTAGGAGTTAATTTAGATATTGGAGGTAGCACACCAAAAGCATCAGCGGTCAAAAAGAAAATATTCTTCACATTCTTACCAATTGATGGCTGCTGAATATTATCAATATGATGAATTGGATAACTCACCCTTGTATTTTGAGTAATTGAAGTATCTGAAAAATCAACATTACCCTTATCATCTAAAACCACATTTTCCAGAATTGCCCCTGGCTTAATGGCACCATAAATTTCTGGCTCTTGCTCTTCAGACAAGTTAATGACCTTGGCATAACAACCGCCTTCAAAATTAAAAACGGTATTTCTACTGGTCCAACCATGTTCATCATCACCTATTAGTTTTCTATTGGGATCAGTTGACAAGGTTGTTTTACCCGTGCCTGATAGTCCAAAAAAGATTGCTGTATCACCATCCTCACCAACATTTGACGAGCAATGCATTGGCAATGTTTCTTTATATACCGGTAAAATAAAGTTCAATGCAGAGAAAATTCCTTTTTTAATCTCACCCGTATAACCCGTACCACCGATCAAAGCAATTTTATCGGTGAAATTTAAAATAGCAAAGTTATGTTGTCTTGTACCATCAACAGCAGGATCTGCCATAAAACCGGGTGCATTAATTACCGTCCATTCTGGAGTAAAATCTTCCAATTCCGCCTCGGTAGGTCGTAAAAACATATTATACGCAAACATATTAGACCAAGAATACTCATTAATGACCCTTATATTCAATTTATAATCCTCATCTGCACAGGCATAACTATCTCTAACAAAAAGTTCTTTTTCGTTTAAATAGTCTATTACCTTAGTATATAGTGCATGAAATTTTTCTTTTTCAAATGCAATATTGATATTACCCCACCAGACCTTATCTTTTGTGATATCATCTTTAACTATAAATCTATCCAAAGGAGATCTGCCTGTAAATTCACCGGTTTTGACCGCAAGTGTTCCGTTACTGGTTTCAACTCCCATGTCCATTTCCAGAGTTGCTTTTTGAAGCTGTTCAGGGGTTTCTTGATAATGAAAATTGGCGTGTGTAATCCCATAATTTTTTAGGGATATGGTATTCGCATTTGTCATTGAGCTTTTCATGCTTTAGAAAATTTGTTCGTGTAAAACTAAAAAAATAAAAGCTGAACCTCTGATTTTCAGAGTCCAATTAGCACCTTTTCACGAAGAAATACGAATTCAATTAAAGATTGAGTAAAAAGGAAAATTATTCGCAGGCACTTTATATTTTTCAATACACATTATAAAGCAATAACGTATTATAATTGCATTATTGTTATTTACACCTTAAAATTTTAAGAAATAAATAAAAAAACGACTTTTTTTTACTAATTTTTAGATGAAATATTCTGCAGTTTTAGCGGATAAAAGTTGGGCGGCATTCTTCATATTATAATCAAGATCCTTACTGGTATCTTGTATTTCCAATACATCAAAAACACCTTTACTCTTTAAAGCATCTTTTGATATTTGTAGTGCTCCACAAATTGTGATTACCGGGATTTTATAATTTTTACCAAGTTTAATTACTCCTTGTAATAATTTACTGTTCAGGTTTTGCTCATCTATTTTACCTTCGCCAGTTATGATATAATCAAATTTTTCTTGATTCAACAGTTGTTTTAATCCAGATAATTCAACACTAAAGTCCATGGCTCCCAAACCTTTGGCACTTAAAAACGTTTTCAACCCAAAAGCTGCTCCACCCGCAGCCCCTGCACCCGGCAAATCATTATAAAATACTTTATATTTTTCTGAAACTACTTTGTTCAGCCTTATTAAACCCTTATTCAATTCCATTATAGAATTTTCGCTTGCCCCTTTATATTTTGCATAAACAAAAGCTGCACCGTCTTTACCAAATAATGGATTAGCAACATCATGAACCATAAAAATGTCTACATCTTTCAATTGTGCTATAACTCTAGATTCGTCTATGGATTTAATTAATTGCAAACTTGACCCCAAAGGCATTAGCACTTCTCCCTTATCATCTAAAAAATCATATCCAAGAGCACTGGCTATCCCAATTCCACCATCATTGGTAGCACTTGCGCCAAGACCTATATAAATATGTTTAATACCTTTCCCTATAGCATCTTTTATTTGTAATCCTGTTCCATAAGTACTAGTAAGCATTGGGTTTCGCTCATCATAGGACAACAATTGCAGACCAGAAGTATTTGCCAATTCTATATATGCGGAATTACTCTGCTTATTATATAGGTAGTACGATCGTATTGGCTCACCTTTTGGGTTTTCACTGATTACATCAACAGAAATACATGGCCTATATTTTGCTACGGTATTTAAAAACCCTTCTCCACCATCGGTTGCCTTAATATATTGGGTACTAAAAGGCTTCCCTAATTTTTTCATACCGGAAACAAATGCATCTGCAAAAGCTTCACTCGTTAGAGAGCCTTCAAATTTATCTGGAATTAGTAATAGTTTCATTTATTTAAATTTCTGGGGGAAACTATTTATTGAGATATCCCATAATTCTGGGAGAATAAAATATACAAAAAAGGTCAATATAAAAATAGAAATTATATTCATAAATAAACCCTTACCTACCATATCCGGAATTCGCAGGTAACCAGAACCAAAGACTACGGCATTGGGTGGTGTGGCAACCGGCAACATAAAAGCACATGATGCCGCAACCGCCGCCCCTACCATTAACACAAAAGGGTGCACATCTATGGTCAAGGCCATTGGCGCCAATACCGGCAGTAACATTGCGGTCGTAGCCAAGTTAGAGGTTATCTCGGTTAAAAAATTGACCGAAGCTATCAATACCAATATGAGTATAAGTATTGGTAGACCCGATAAAGTTGTCATTTGACCACCTATCCACTCGGCTAGTCCACTAGATTCAAAACCTTTGGCCAAGGCCATACCGCCCCCAAAAAGTAGAATAATTCCCCAAGGCATTTTTACCGCTTCTTCCCAGTTGATCAATTGCTCACCTTTTTTCTTTGAAGGAATTAAAAACAACACAATAGCAAAAAATATGGCTATTATGGTATCATCAAGCGCTGGTAGCAGTTTTTGTAATAAAACTGACCGTGTAATCCAACAGAATGCGGTCAAGGCAAATACCAAGGCAACGACCTTTTCTTCATAAGTTATTCTGCCAAGACTTGACAATAAGCGTTGTATTTCTTGTTTCCCGCCCGGAAAAGACTTTTGTTTAAAGCTAAAGGCATATTTGGTCAAGTATTTCCAACAGATAAAAATTAGGATAACGGAAATAGGCAAACCAAAAGCAAACCATTGCATAAACGTTATTTCATAACCATAGGTATCCAATATGACCCCTGCCAACACTAAATTGGGCGGAGTACCTATTAAGGTTGCAACACCACCAATAGATGCACTGTAGGCTATTGCCAGCATCAATGCCTTACCAAAGGTCTGGTTTTCATCTTCTACGGTATCTGGGTTATCCTGTAATTGTTTAATTATAGCCAAGCCAATGGGCAACATCATCACTGCCGTAGCCGTATTGGAGATCCACATGGACAAAAATGCAGTTGCCATCATAAAACCTAAAATTATCTTTCTAATATCAGAACCTATTAAATTGATAATATTCAGCGCTATTCTTCTATGTAGATTCCATTTTTCTATTGCAATGGCGATTATAAAGCCCCCCATATATAAAAAGACATACTTATGACCAAACGCGCCAGATGTTGACGATAGATCCAAACCACCTGATAACGGAAACAACACCAAGGGCAGCAATGCAGTTACCGCAATAGGAATTGCTTCGGTTATCCACCAAATAGCTATCCAAATGGTAGATGCCAATACGGCATTTGCCTGTACGGACAAACCTTCGGGACGAAAAAAGAACAGAATAAGTATAAAGGAAACAGGACCCAAAACCAGACCCAATAATTTAGTTTTACTCATAAAAGCACCATTAACGGGTTGAAAATACGTTATTTAAGAACTAACTAGAGCTATTTAGCCGGCTATTTCACAATTTTAGACCTTAATATATTATAACCCAAGATCAACCATGCCGCTATCAAGAAAAGTCCTCCGATCGGTGTTAGTGGTCCAATTACCTTGAGGTCAATACTAAATAGCGAATTCAAAGACAACAGGTATATGGAGAATGAAAACAATAGCACTCCTATAAACGTGCATATATAAATTGTTTTTTCTGACTTTAGAAATTCTTTTGGCAACAGACCAAGCGCAAATAAGAAAAAAGCATGATACATTTGATACCTTACCCCGGTTTCAAACGTCGTCACTGCTTGGGTATCTACCAATTTCTTCAACCCATGTGCACCAAAAGCTCCAAACACCACCGCCAGCATTCCAAATACGCATGCAGTTGTTAAAATTGTTTTTTTCATAACTTTAACTATAACTTTTTTTATAAATGTAACAATTTGATACCTTAGTAAATCCTTACCAATCAAAAATACTGAAATCGTATGATGCGAAAAATTCTTGTTATAGGCGCAGGTAAATCTACCTCCTATTTATTAGACTACCTATTAGGCAAAGCAACCACAGAAAATCTACATATTACTATTGGCGATATAAATCCCGCTGCCATACCAACATCTATTGCCAATCATAGCCATTGTACCGTTATTGGTTTAGATATTTTTAATGAAACGGAGCGAAAGGATTCTATTGCAGCTTCTGACTTGGTTATTTCTATGCTACCTGCCCATTTCCACATTAAGGTTGCAGAAGATTGTGTTCAACTGAAGAAGCATTTAGTCACAGCATCTTACGTTAGCCCTCAATTATTGGGCTTAAATGATAAGGTAAAGGAAAACGGATTGGTTTTTATGAACGAAATAGGTTTAGATCCAGGGGTTGATCATATGAGTGCCATGCAAGTTATAGACCGTATTCGTGAAAAAGGAGGCAAAATTATACTGTTTGAATCTTTTTGTGGCGGTCTTGTTGCCCCTGAACATGATAACAACCTATGGAACTATAAATTTACTTGGAACCCAAGAAATGTAGTGCTCGCAGGACAAGGTGGCACGGCTAAGTTTATACAGGAAGGCACCTATAAATACATACCTTACCACAGACTTTTTAGAAGAACAGAATTTTTTGAAATTGAAGGTTACGGAAGATTTGAAGGTTATGCCAACCGTGATTCACTGAACTATAGAGAAGCTTACCAATTACAAGACGCCCTAACCATATATAGAGGTACCATGCGCCGTGTAGGGTTTTCCAAAGCATGGAACATGTTTATACAATTAGGGGTTACAGATGACACTTACTCCATTGAGAACTCAGAAAACATGAGTTACAGGGAATTCATTAACCTATTTCTTCCTTATTCTCCTACAGATTCCGTAGAACTTAAACTAAGACATTACTTAAAACTTGACCAAGATGATATTAGATGGGATAAATTACTTGAACTCAACATATTTGATCAAACTAAAGTACTAGGTATACCAAACGCCACCCCAGCTCAAGCACTTCAAAAAATTCTTGAAGATAGCTGGACACTTAAAGCCGAAGAAAAAGATATGATCGTTATGTACCATAAATTTGGTTATGAATTAGATGGAGAAAAAAAACAAATTGATTCTAAATTGGTGGTAACAGGTGAGAACCAAACCTTTACCGCCATGGCAAAAACAGTTGGTTTACCCGTAGCCATGGCAGCATTAAAAATACTTAATGGCGAAATAACAACACCGGGAGTTCAAATACCCATTTCTAAAGAGGTTTATGAACCTATATTGAAGGAACTGGAAACTTATGGTGTAAATTTCAAGGAATATGAGGTACCTTATTTAGGGTACAACCCCAATTCTGTAATTACATAAGGTATTTTAACTATCATTCTGAAACCAAATAAGTACATTTATGTTTTGATTCCTTATTGAAGATGCAATTTCTTTAAGGCTTTCCTTGAAATAATAAACATATTCATAAGCTCACCTCCAATCTATTCTATGGATTGGGGTTATTGATTTAACGATATATGAAAACACCTACTTCTTTGGCTAAAATTGACGGAATTGACAAAAAGATCTTACGATTTCTAATGGAAGACGCTCGTAAACCAGTACTAGAAATTGCTAGAAGTATTGGCATATCTGGGGCGGCAATACATCAGCGACTAAGAAAACTAGAAGCATCTGGACTTTTATCAGGTTCTAAATTTATTGTCAATCCTAAATCATTGGGTTATACTACCATGGCGTATATTGGCATTTATTTAGATAAAGCTATGAGCAACCCAATGGCAGTAAAACAACTTGAAAAAATACCCGAAGTGTTAGAGTGCCATTATACTACCGGAAACTGGTCTATTCTTATTAAAGTACTTTGTCGTGACAACGAACATTTAATGCAAGTGTTAAACAAGGAAATTCAAGCAATAGAGGGAGTTTCAAGAACAGAAACCTTTATTTCATTGGCACAACAGATCGACAGGCAAATCACTATTTAATATTTTGATTTAATCTAAATAAGCTTTAGATTTGCCCTATGAAAGTGGTTTTTCAATCTAAATTTTATACGCTTTATCAATCCGATAAAGAGAAATGTCATTACCTTGACATGAACCAAAAGACCATTAAACTATCTTTTTGCCAGTTGCTTGCCCTACGCAACAAAGTGCAAAATATTTCAATAGAAAATCATTTTGATTCTGACCTTAACAAACATGGTTTTGAAGTATTAATGCTTTGCAACAAAGAGCACTTATTCATATTAAATACCATTGAGCTTTTAGACTTAAAAACGTTGGTAGACTATAGTTTTATATCGCTTGATATAGACCACATAGTAACCACACCTTAAAGTTTACCCGGTTTTCTTATTTATAATTGGTCTTAAATCAAATTCAAATTAAGACCCAAATACTATAATTCATATTATAGTCGTTACTTTTATACTAAATTTTAAGAGAAATGAAAGATATAGCGAGATTAAACATGAGTATTAAGGTAACATCTTTAGATGCCCTTAATGACCAAATACAGATGGAAGGCAAGGCTTCTTCATCTTATTTAGCAATGGCATCATGGTGTGATCAGCATTCATATACCGGTAGTGCAGAATTTTTCTACCGACAAGCAAATGAAGAACGTGAACACATGATGAAAATTTTCAAATTCATCAACGATTGTGGTGGCAATGCAATTTCACCGGAAATATCGAATATAAATCATGACTTCTCTTCTTTAGAGGAAATTTTTGAAACTGCATTAGAGCAAGAAATTGCCGTAACCAATTCGATCAACAAAATCATTTCTTTGGCGAAAAAGACCGAAGATTTTGCTGTTGAGAATTTCTTACAGTGGTTTGTAAAAGAACAATTAGAAGAAGAGAAATCTATGAGAGATATTCTAGACCTATTTGAAGTAATCGGTAGAGAAGGAATTGCCCTTAAATTAATTGATGAGCGTATTAAATAAATAACTCATTTAACTTAAAAAGGGGAGCTTACAAAAGTAAGCTCCCCTTTTTTTATACTTATACTTTACGTTTAGTCTCTTCCTCCAAATACTTGAAGCCCCCAGTAGACCAAAGTTGCCAATGACCCAATAGCAGCAACTAAATATGTACGTGCCGCCCATTTTAGAGCATCCTCTGAGCCTTCATACTCTTGTGGAGTAACAACGTTCTTATTCTTAAGCCATGCCAATGCCCTATTACTTGCATCATATTCAACAGGCAAGGTTACAAAACTGAACAGTGTTGCCATACCCATCATTATTAGACCGGCAACAGCTACCCAATAACCAAAACCAACACCGGCTGCGGCACCCAATGCCAAACCACCAAACACAACCCACATAGACATCCCAGAGGTTACACTAACAATAGGCACCAATTTTGATCGCATACCCAACCACTCATAGGCTTGTGCATGCTGTACGGCATGCCCTACTTCGTGAGCGGCCACCGCAGCTGCAGCAGCATTTCTTTGATTATACACACCTTCGCTTAAGTTGACCGTTTTATTTTTTGGGTTGTAGTGATCTGTAAGCATACCAGCAGTAGATACCACTTTTACATCGCGTATGCCATGATCCGCCAACATCTTTTCAGCAATCTCGGCACCACTCATTCCATTTTGCAAATGCACCTTAGAATAATGCTTGAACTTACTCTTTAATTTATTACTAACTAACCAGCTGACCAAAGCTATAGCCCCGATCAATATATAATATCCCATCATAACTTTTCTAATTTTAAATCGATTAAATATACTAAAGATTCATACTTAATTATGAATCTACATGTATAAAAGCAAAAACCCCGCCAAATTCCTTTCGGATATGACGAGGCATATTTTACTGACAATTTGTACAGATTAGGCTACAATCTCTTCCCAACCAAAAGCTTCCATTATCTCTTGATATACCACTTTGCCTTCTACAATATTTAATCCCTTATGTAAAGATGCATCTTTTTCACAGGCTGCTTCCCAACCTAAATTAGCCAACTTTAACGCGTAAGGCAAAGTTACGTTGGTCAATGCCATGGTAGACGTATAAGGTACCGCACCTGGCATATTAGCTACAGAATAATGCACCACATCATCAATGATATAAATAGGATCTTCATGCGTGGTAGGCCTGGTAGTTTCAACGCATCCGCCTTGATCTACCGCAACATCCACGATTACAGTTCCTGGTCTCATTTCTTTCAACATGTCTCTAGTAATCAAATTAGGAGCTTTAGCACCTTTCAACAAAACACCACCTATAATTAAGTCGTGCGTTTTAATTAATTTTCTAATATTAAACTCGTTTGAGAATTCTGTTACCACATGTGGCGGCATTACATCATTTACATAACGCAAGCGCTTCATGTTAATATCCAAAATAGTAACATGCGCACCTAGGCCTGCTGCCATTTTAGCAGCTTGTATACCCACTACACCTGCACCCAATACCAAAACCTTACCTGGAGCAACACCTGGAACACCTCCCAAAAGTACTCCACGTCCTTTTACAGGTTTCTCCAAATATTTTGCACCTTGTTGTATGGCCATTCTACCTGCAACCTCTGACATGGGCGTTAAAAGTGGCAAAGTCCCTTCTTCATCTTCAACGGTTTCATACGCTATACAAATGGCTTTTTGTTTGATCATTGCCTTTGTCAATGCTTCACTAGATGCAAAATGAAAATATGTAAATAGTATTTGCCCTGCTTGAATTAGATCGTACTCTTCTTCTATAGGCTCTTTGACCTTTACGATCATTTCGCTCATGGCATATACCTGCCCGATCGTATCAAGAATAATTGCACCAGCTTGTTGATAATCTTGATTGAAAAAACCACTGCCTTCACCAGCCTCTGACTGTACATATACTTTGTGGTTGTTCTTTACCAATTCGAAAACACCGGCCGGCGTCATACCTACCCTGCTTTCATTGTTCTTAATTTCTTTTGGAATACCAACAATCATGATTTATCATTTTATATTACTCTGCAAAATTGATACTAATTAGTCATATATCAAACAATAATTCGATAAAACACAGGGGTCTCATGTCATAATTATCATTTTATAACCACTATACCCCTATTTTTTAGGGGGTGCATTTCATTTTGTGATGAATTATTCAATTAAACTTCAAAAATTAGCTATTACCTTGATGAATATTTAACGCAAAAAAAAGAGGCAATTCCCATTGCCTCTTTTCTAGTTATACTACCTAAGAATTAACCAACGATATTTACAATTTTACCAGGTACTACAATCACCTTTTTAGGAGTACGCCCTGCCAATTGTTGTTGGGTTTTTTCATGTGACATAACCGCCGCCTCTATTTCGTCTTTATTTAAATCTAAAGACAACTGCATGGTAAATTTCATTTTACCGTTAAAGGATATCGGATATTCTTTATCACTTTCCTTGATATACTTTTCTTCAAATTTTGGGAATGGTGCCGTAGCAATAGAATCTGAATGACCCAATTTGCTCCACAATTCTTCCGCAATATGTGGCGCATATGGCGATACCAATATTGCCAATGGCTCCAACACTTTTCTGCTGACACATTTTTGAGCTGAAAGTTCATTTACACAGATCATGAAAGTAGATACCGATGTATTAAAACTGAAGTTTTCAATATCCTCTTCTACCTTTTTAATGGTCTTGTGCAATGTTTTCCAAGATTCTTTAGAAGGCTCTTCTTCACTTCGGCTACGCTCAGCAATCGCAGTTTCATCTAAAAATGGCGTGTACAATTTCCACAGTTTCTTTAAAAAACCATGTGCTCCAGTAATACCTGCCGTGTTCCAAGGTTTAGATTGCTCTAACGGACCTAAGAACATTTCATACAAACGCAAACTGTCTGCACCATATTCTTCACAAATAGCATCTGGATTTACTACGTTGTATTTGGATTTGGACATTTTTTCGACTTCGCGAGTTACTAAATACTTATCATTTTCATCTTTTATAATCTCTCCTTTTTCTCCTATAAAAACTGCATACTTATACTCCTCTCGCCAACTTCTAAAAGATTCTATATCAAGTTCATTTGATGAATTCACATGAGAAACATCGGCATGCAGTATTTGAACATTGTTTAAATTAGTATCAACCCAAATTTTTCCCTTATCAAGTTTTGAACTAATCCCCTTAAATTCTTCATATCTCTCACCTGATTTAACTAAAGAATTTACAAACTCATCCCATTTTTGTTTAACAAGTTCAGTAACTTCTTCATTTTCCACTTTTCCTTTATTAATTTGCCCTCTAGAAAGGAACAACACAACTCCACCTAACGGAACTTCTTCGTTATTATACTTAAAAACAGGTACTATTCTGAATACAAAAGCACTAGTCCCCGTAATCATTCCTTGGTTGATCAGTTTTTTAGCAAACTCATCTTTAGGTACCAAACCTTTATCGAACATGAATTTTTGCCAGAAACGGCTATATAACAAATGCCCTGTTGCGTGCTCGCTACCACCTATATATAAATCTACATCTTGCCAGTAGTTAATAGCATCTTTAGAAAATATCTCCTCGCTATTATGCGGATCCATATATCTATTAAAATACTGCGAACTACCTGCCCAACCCGGCATGGTATTCAGTTCTAATGGAAATACAGTGGTATTATTTATCTCGCTATTATTGACAACTTTATTAGCAACGGTATCCCAAGCCCACACCTCAGCGTTACCTAATGGTGGCTCACCAGTTTCAGTAGGTAGATACTTTTCCACTTCTGGTAACTCAATTGGCAAATGTTCTTTTGCAATCATCTGCGGCATATCATCTACATAATATACAGGGAAAGGTTCTCCCCAATATCTTTGACGACTAAAAACAGCATCGCGCAAACGATAATTTATTTTTCCTTCACCATGTCCTATTTTCTCTAACTCATAGATTGCCAATTTCATGGCTTTCTTATACGGTAATCCGTTCAAGAAATCAGAATTTGCAATAACCGTTTTTTCCTTATCAGCAAAAGCTTCCTCAGAAATATCTACACCTTCGAATACATTAGGAATATCAATATTAAAATGCTTTGCAAAATCATAATCGCGCTGATCACCACATGGTACGGACATTACCGCGCCTGTTCCATAACCCGCTAATACATAATCACCGATCCAAATAGGAATAGGCTCTTTTGTAAATGGGTGCTCTGCATAGGCACCTGTAAATGCACCGGAAATGGTTTTTACATCTGCCATACGATCACGCTCGCTGCGTTTTGCCGTTGCCTCAATATATGCCTCTACCTCAGCTTTCTGCTCCGCCTTAGTTATTTTACCAACCAATTCGTGCTCTGGAGCCAACGTCATAAAAGAGACTCCGAAAATAGTATCGGGTCTTGTGGTAAAAACCTCTATTTTTTCATCATGGTCTTTCACATTAAAAATAGCCGATGCACCTTGACTTCTTCCAATCCAATTCGTTTGCGAATCTTTCAAGGGCTGGGGCCAATCTATCTTATCCAGTCCGTCTAACAAACGTTGTGCATAGGCAGATATACGCATGCTCCATTGGGTCATCTTTTTACGAACCACAGGGTGGCCACCACGTTCTGACACTCCGTTTACTATTTCGTCATTTGCCAAAACCGTACCCAATGCCGGGCACCAGTTTACCTCGGTATCCGCTAAGTACGTTAATCTATATTTTAAAAGAATTTCTTGCTTTTCAACATCAGAAAAATTGATCCAGTCCTCCGCAGAAAAAATAGCAATGTCATCATCGCAAACCGCATTTACATTGGCATTGCCTTCTGCCTCAAATACTGAAATTAAAGTATCTATATCTTCCGCCTTATCCGTATCGGTATTATACCAAGAATTGAATATTTGAATGAATATCCATTGTGTCCATTTATAATACTCAGGACTAGAAGTTCTTACTTCCCTGCTCCAATCAAAAGAGAAACCTAATTGATCTAATTGTCTTCTATATGTTTTAATATTGGCTGCAGTGGTTATTGCAGGATGCTGACCTGTTTGTATGGCATATTGCTCTGCAGGCAACCCAAAAGAATCATACCCTTGCGGATGCAATACATTAAAACCTTTATGTCTTTTGTAACGTGCATAAATATCACTGGCAATATACCCTAACGGATGACCAACATGGAGTCCCGCACCAGAAGGATAAGGAAACATATCCAGCACATAAAATTTTTCCTTTTCAGAATTATTCTCTGCTTTAAATGTTTGGTTTTCTGCCCAGTATTTTTGCCATTTGGCCTCAATTTCGTTGAAATTGTATTGCATGATAGTTACTTCTTTTCTGTAAGTCGCAAAAATAGGTTGAATCGTTGAGAGTTAAAAAGATATTGCTAATTAACAGCTTTACTTCTACAAACTATAGAACTATTGCCTATTGACTAAATTTGGTATCTTACAATCGTGAAATTAATGTGTCCCAAAAAATTAGTCTTTTTACTTTTCATATTCTGTTTGGTTTCCATAGAAATGAAAGCCCAATTAGGATTTTGCGGTGGCAATTCTGGCGACCCTATTTTTACAGAAGATTTTGGTGCCGGGACAAATAACGGCCCAGCTTTGCCCGCTGGCACAACCACATATAACTTTACCGCCTTTACCCCTAATGATGGGGATTATACTATTTCTAGCACCACAAATTACTTTGATTGGCTATCATTACAGGATCATACCCCTGGAGACACCAATGGAAAAGCATTTATCGTCAATGCCAGTTTTACTGCCGGGGAGTTCTATCAACGTCAGGTTACGGGATTATGTGAAAACACTACCTATGAATTTTCTTCTTGGCTCATTAACCTTCAACCTGCAAATAGCTGCGAAGGCAACAGTATACCCGTTAACGTTCGTTTTCAAATTTGGGACGAAACGGACACTAATCTTCTAGCCCAAGGTGATACAGGAAATATTTTCAACACCGGCAGCACCGAGTGGAACCAATATGCCTTGGTTTTTAAAACCGAGCCAGGCCAAACATCTGTCATTTTAAAGATGAGAAACAATAGTAATGGCGGTTGTGGCAATGATTTAGCCATAGATGACATTTTATTTAGATCATGCGGAGACAACGTTACGGTCTCAACACCATCTAATGAAGTAAGTTTAGTGGTATGTGAAACCCAAGGCGGAGTCTCAAGAACACTTACGGCTACACCAGATTCTTCTGTTTTTAGCACACACGCCTATCAATGGCAGCAAAGTACGGACCAACAAAACTGGGCAGATATTCCTGGTGAGAATAGTGCTATTTTAGATACCCCATTAGTAACCACAACTACCTATTTCAGAACAAAAATTGCCGAAGATGTAGTCAATGTCAATAACGATCTTTGCAATGTGGTGTCCGATGTTTTTGATATTACCGTTTTACCTATACCAGCAGCTCCAACAAGTAACGGGGACATTATGGTCTGTGAAGGAGAATTGGGAATATTATCGGTAGCCACCCAAAATAACTACACGGTTAATTGGTATGACGCCCCTACCGATGGAAATTTAATTTTATCCAATAGCCAAAATTTAGAAATTGGTGTCGGCGGCACGTATTATGCCGAAGCAAACTCAACTGAAATAGTATGTGCATCTACCACAAGAACAGCAGTAACGCTCACCGTAAACCCCTTACCAATAGCACCAGATGACATGAGCACATTTTTATGTGAAGATTCTTTTACCACTTTAGATGCCGAGGTTGAAAATGTCGCCTATCAATGGAACACGGGTGAAACCACACAACAAATTGATGTTATCACACCGGGCGATTACAATGTGTTCATTACCAATGCAAATGGTTGCTCTACCATTCGAAATTTTAATGTGGAACAAATAGATCTTCCCAGAATAGACAACATTATATCCGATGGAGCATCAATACGCATAACTACAATTAACGATGGAAATTTTGAATATTCCCTAGACGGAATTTCATTTCAACAAAACCCCATTTTTGATGCTGTTGAAGGTGGATTTTATACTATTTACGTGCGGGACAATACAGATTGTGGCGTAGTAACCCAAGATTTTTATCATCTGGTGATTCAAAAATTCTTTACCCCTAATGGAGATACGTTCAACGATTTTTTTGAACCTGACGGATTAGAGGCTTTTAGCAACATCACCATTTCTATTTATGATCGTTATGGCAAGCTTATAAAATTTGGGAACACAAACGCCACCTCTTGGGATGGCACCTTTAATGGAGAAGATATGCCAGAAGATGACTATTGGTATCTAATTGAAGCAGACACGGCTCAATTTAAGGGGCACTTTAGTTTAAAACGTTAAGGCTTATTTTTTTAAGTACCATTTCACTTTACTTTGCTATTTTTACTGCACTTTTAAGCACTATGGCTAATTCTTTCGAAAATTATCAAAGACGCAAACTTATCTCCTCGTACTTTTCCGTGGTGTTAAGTATTGCATTGGTCTTATTCCTATTGGGAATTTTAGGACTACTGGTTTTAAACACCAAAAAAATGGCAGATCGCTCTAAAGAGCAGATTACCATTTCTGTATTTCTAAAAGAAAATACCAAGGAAATTGAAGTGGAACAACTTCAAAAAACCTTGGCAATGTCAGAATACACCAAGTCTTCTACCTATGTTTCTAAAGAAGAAGCTGCAAAACAACACAGTGAAGAAATTGGGGAAGATTTTGTAGACTACTTAGGCTACAACCCTCTTAAAAACTCGATAGACATAAAGCTAAACGCTGATTTTGTTACCGCAGAAAAAGTTGAAGAGATTGCCGCAACACTTTCTGAAAAAAGTTTCGTTGACGAGGTCAGTTATGATAGGGTGCTGGTTAGTATGGTAGCAAAAAGTGTAGAACAGATAGGTTTCTGGATTTTAGTAGCTAGCGCCATTTTCACCTTTATTGCCGTATTGCTGATCAACAGCTCCATACGCCTTTCTATTTACTCAAAAAGATTCATCATAAAGACCATGCAAATGGTAGGTGCTACCAAAACGTTTATCCGTAGACCATTTATATGGCAAAATATTAAATTAGGTATGATCGGTGCTACTATTGCATTGTTGGCCATTGGTGGTGTCGTATACTATGTAAATACTAATTTTGAAGACTTAGGGTTACTAGAAGAACCTTATATTTTAGTCACCTTATTTATAGGCGTTTTTCTACTGGGTATACTTATTTCGTTCATTAGCACCTATTTCGCCACCCAGCGCTTCTTAAACCTTAGAACGGACGAATTATATTATTAAATTTGCGGCATGAGTAAAAAGAACAAAATTGAACAGCAACCTAAACAGGAATTTATTTTTCAAAAGAAGAATTACATGTTCATGTTCATTGGACTTGCCTGTATTGCAATAGGATTTATTTTAATGAGCGGTGGCGGCAGCGATGACCCCAACGTTTTTAACCCTGAAATATATAATTTTAGAAGAATAAGACTTGCCCCTACTTTAGTGCTTATTGGCTTAGGTATAGAAATTTATGCCATTTTGTTGAACCCACACAAAAAGAAAAATTAATTGGATACTTTAGATGCTATTATACTCGGTATCATACAAGGATTGACCGAGTTTTTACCTGTTTCATCAAGTGGTCATTTAGAATTGGGTAAAGCTATTTTAGGTGATAATTCTGTACAGGAAGAAAGTTTATTGTTCACCGTTGTACTTCATTTTGCTACCGCACTAAGTACCATTGTAGTCTTTAGAAAAGATATTTGGGAAATTATAAGTGGTTTGTTTCAATTTAAATGGAACGAAGAAAGCCAATTCTCTGCTAAAATAATTGTCTCTATGTTACCTGCAGTATTTGTAGGTCTGTTTTTTGAAGAGCAATTAGAAGCTTTTTTTGGCGGCAATATAAGGTTCGTAGGTTTTATGTTGATCATTACCGCTGTACTCTTATATTTTGCCGATAAAGCCAAAGACACCGATAAAAAAGTAAGTTTTGGAAATGCATTTATAGTTGGCATTTCTCAAGCCATAGCTATGCTACCCGGTATTTCACGAAGTGGTGCTACTATTTCTACCTCTGTTCTTTTAGGCGTAGACAAATCTAAAGCCGCAAGATTCTCTTTCTTAATGGTTGTTCCATTGATTTTTGGTAAGATCGCGAAAGACCTTATGAGCGGAGACTTAACTTTTGACGGGGAAAACAACGTTGCAATGGGTGCCGGATTCATTGCCGCCTTTGTTGCGGGACTTGCCGCTTGTACTTGGATGATCCAATTGGTACGTAAAAGCAAGTTATCCTATTTTGCCATCTATTGTCTTATTGTAGGATTGATCGCCGTTATTTACGGATTTACTAATCCGTAAAACATCAAAAACACCCAAATTCATGAAAGATTTGACCAAAGAAGACTATTTAAACGGTCAAGTATTATTGATCGATAAACCACTGGAATGGTCCTCTTTTCAAGCGGTCAATAAATTGAAATGGGCGATTAGAAAAAAGTTCAGCTTAAAGAAATTTAAAATAGGTCACGCAGGTACGTTAGATCCTTTAGCAACAGGTCTTTTGGTGATTTGTACAGGTAAGTTCACCAAAAAAATTACCGAATTCCAAGGTCAGGAAAAAGAATACACAGGTATAATTACTTTAGGCAGTACAACACCTTCTTATGACTTGGAAACCGAAATCAATGAGACTTTTTTGACGGATCATATAACGCCAGAGCTTATAAAAGCTGCCACCCATGAATTTATTGGTGAAATAGAACAAGCCCCGCCTGTTTTTTCCGCATTAAAAAAAGATGGTAAACGTTTGTACGAACTGGCAAGAGAAGGTAAAACTGTAGATATTCCAAAAAGAAAGGTACATGTAAGTGCATTTGAAATTACCGACATAGACAACTTGAACGTGCATTTTAGAATTGCATGCAGCAAAGGAACATATATAAGGTCTATGGCGCACGATTTTGGAAAAGCATTAAACTCCGGAGCACATTTAACGACCCTTAGAAGAACCAAAATAGGTGATTTTAACGTAGATAAAGCCCAAGACCCTTTGGACTTCGCCGATTTATTATTGGCACCAGAAGAAAATAAATAGCAGATTTTGAAATGCCATTTATCGATCTTCTAAAATATTTTGGTATTATTAAGGTTATATATTCATGAATCTGAACAGAAAACAATTATCATTACTTGCCACTACCTTTAGCCTGTCTATTGTAGTGCTGGTTTTGTTTGGTATTCAGTTCGGTGGCCAAGAGGAATCTCACGAAGACTATGTGGTTGAAATGATCATGGACCCAGAGGTATTGGAAGAAATTCTCAAAGAAGAAGATCCGGTTGATGAAGAAATGAAAGCCGATCCAATAAAAAGTCATTTAGCTTTTAACGAAACCGCAAAACCTAGCTACGGTAACCCAGAACCATTACAGACTTTAGAAGAGCTGATGGAAGAACGTAGTGAAATGAGTGACGGTGACCCTACTGAAAGTATGATTTCCGATTCTGGTTATTCTGAAAGGGTAAAGGCCTTGGCCAAAAAGAGAGAAGAAAAAAAGCAGCTTTTAGGAGAAAAGGAAGCGCAAAAAAAAGAATTTACCAATAACCTTGCCGCCAGACGAACGTCTGTATCCTATTCTTTAGTTGATAGAAATAATTATAAATTACCCCCACCAATATACACTTGTATTGAAGGGGGAAAAGTTGTTATCAATATAGAAGTAAATGCACTAGGCTATGTAACCGAAGCAGATTACAATGCAAAAAGTTCTGGAACATCTAACGGATGTCTTGTTGAAAACGCCATTAATTATGCTTTGAAAGCAAGATTCAACAGTTCTGAAAAAGATTCCCAAAAAGGCACTATTACCTATTTATTTCAAGGGAAGTAATTCCAGCAGATCTTGAACTATACTTTGCCCCTTATCCTTATTGTAAAAAATTTGAAGATCCTGTTTAAATTCAGGCGTTAGTTTACCGTACTCCGACTTATAATCTTCCACTAGCTTAGTTGCCTTTTTAGATCTTGGACCCCATGTAGCCGCAACCATATTTTCTTTAACATCAACGGCAATTAATTTTGGTATTGACCTACCTCCATTGGTCAAAAATTGATCCATAATATGTAAGTTCTCATCTCTTAAGATTATAGATAATGATATATTAGGATTGATTTCAGTGAATTTATGCATAACTGGCAGCGCAGGAGAAGCATCGCCACACCAGCTCTCTGATAATACTACCCATAAAACTTTTTGATCCACAGACTTTATCTTGTCAACAACCTCATCGGTAAATTTTAAGGTTTTATCCCACCTACGCATACGGCTGTTATTCAATTGGGTATATTGTGAAAGTGCTTCAGTTTGCTCAGGGCCGGTAGACGCTCCTTTTTCAGCTAGGTCAGAAACCAATGCCCTATACTCGGCATAACTATAACCGTTATTTAATCCCTTTGCTTTAATATCTTCCAATAATAACTCCATAATGCTTACTTTAAAATATCTTGATCGATCACATTAGTAGCGTTACAAATAGAATACTTACAAATTTTCAGGATTGACGGCCAGGCTGTTGAATAATTTGGCCTTCGCCGTAAAATATTTATTTTCTACTTGATTCTGTTTTAAGACCGCATCTATTAACTTTGATTCCCTTGAATTGATCAAAAACAACGAGCTCTCCCCAAAACTGAATTTTCGTTCTTCCGCTGCTAGCAACGCCTCATAACTGGCAACGATATCATCTATTAAAATATTCTGATTTTCAAAAGAAGCCAACTCATTATATATAGCCAATACCTTATTTTGAATTTGCACCTCGGCGTTATCTAACTCAAACTGTGCATCCCTTAATTTCAGTTTAGCCAATTTCAAATCTCCCCGTTCTTTTCTTAAAAATAAAGGCAACTCAAAATTTAAACCACCCTTATAATTTTGGGTTTCCAATGAATTTAAATACTCGGGCGTTTCAGTAATAAACTTATATTCAACGTCAATTTTAGGTAATAGTTTATTTGTTTTTAATCGCTTATCTACGCGTAAACCATCTATTTTATACCCTAAGGATTTTAGCTTAGGATGATTTTCAAGGTCAAAACTATCTAAAGGTTTACCTAAAATTTCCAAAGCTTGATCTATCTCTACATCTAAAGACAGTTCTGGCACCACACCTGGTTGTAATTCCATAGGTATATTATCTCCCATCCAGAGAAAATTGGAAAGCTCCAATTTTGCGTTACGTAAAACTACATTAGCCTGCTCTCTTTCCAAAGCTCTGTTTTGTACGGCAATTTTAGCCTCAACGGTATCAATAGCAGCAATTTCACCAGCGTTGGCACTTTTATTGACCCCCTCTAACCTTACTTTAGCGTTCTCTAAAAAATCATTGAACAATATACTATTTCTATAAGCCTGCAACCAATTGAAATATGCCAATGAAGCATCGAACAAAATTTGATTGACCAATAGATCCCTATCGGCTTTAGACTGCTCCCTAAAAAACTTTGCCTTCTTTACGGTTGCCATACGCTCATTGATCCATGAACCACGTCCTAGAGAAAGGGCAACCCCGGCACTGTACAATCCATCATCAGGTACATTTCGCTCTGCGTTCAAGTATTCTCCAGAGTACTGCTCAAACTCGCCTTTTAATTCTATACCATACCAGGTAGGAATTTTAAACGTAGTATTTAAAAGATCATAATATTCCGTTCCCTTAAATTCTTTAGTTGCATAATCTACCGCTATTTTGGGATCAAACCCACCACGGGCCTTCATTAGATTTGCTTGCCCAACGCTCATTACCATCTCAGCTTGTTTAGTAATAGGATGGTACTTTTTTACATATCCTAAATACTCTTTAAACCCTAGCTGGACAGAATCTACCGTTTGGGCCGACACAAAAAAACCGGCACATATACAGAAAAAGAAAAAAATGCTTCTCATCATTATTTTTTTACGGGTTTGTCCTGGGCACCTTCAGGTTGGTAATAGTTAGGTGGAAAACCATTTAACTGACGCCAAAGCTCATACCAAATAGGCACATCTTCCAATAAGGCAATAGTATTTGCCCCTGAACCAACACGCAAGGCATCTGGCCATGCTTGATCTTCTTCATCCGGAGATAAAAGCACCCTATATTTACCATTAGGGTTTATAAACGTTTCTATAGCTACCACTTTGCCCGCATAGGTACCATATGATGCATTTGGCCATCCGCTGAAAACGATAGCCGGCCAACCATCAAATTGTATTCTAACACTTTCTCCTAAATGAATCAAAGGCAAGTCTATTGGCGCCACAAAAGTTTCAACCGCCATATCATAATCTGCCGGCATAATACCTACCAACGGCGTGCCTTCTTTAAACGTTTCTCCTATACCTGCTGTTAATACCTTATTGATATACCCATTTTGCGGTGCCTTAATATAACGCAGCTCACTCCTCATTTTATAATTGGTATAATCATTCTCCAACTTACTGACCTGAGCCTCAGAATCAAATTGATTGGACATCGCCGTAAACTTATCGCTCTGTGCCTTTGAAATCTTATCTGTATATGATGCTTGAACACTATTGATCTCTACTTCCGCATTGATTATTTCGTTCTTGGCCGCCAATAATTTGTTCTCTTGCGAGAGCAACTTTGCTTGGGTTTCTTGCAATTTCAACCGTTTTGCCTCAACATCTGTTACCGCTTTTAAACCTTCGCTCTCTAATTGCACAGTTCTTTGAAACTGTCTTTCAGCAATTTGAATATTTGTCTTAGCGGCCTCAAAATCAATACTATCGCTTTGTGCCTTTAATTTGGCCTGTAGCAGCTTGTTCTTTGCTTGCTCAAGTTTTAACCTTCTTTCATTGATAAGTGCCGCAACTTGATTGTCCAACGACTTCACCTTTTCACCATATGAGGTTACAGATGAACTCTTAGATTTTAATTGTTGCCCTGTGCGCTCCACTAAATCTGGATCAAAATATTCTGATTTCACTTCAGAAATGAACAATATGGTATCTCCTTTTTCTACATAATCTCCTTCTTGTACATACCATTGTTCTATTCTACCCGGTATTTGTGATTGAATAGTTTGAGGTCTTTGCCCCGGGGTCAACGTAGTTAAATTACCTCTAGCGGTTATGGTCTGCGTCCAAGGCAAAAACAGTACTATGACACCTACCACGGCAAATGCCAAAAGAAACCTATTAAAATGCTTGTAGTGCCTCTTGTGGTTTACCTTCTGTACCGATTTGAATCTATCTATAGAGACTTTCTGGTTAAGTTTGTTATGAGATATATTAAGCATCTTTTCCTTGGATTTCGTTAATAATCTGTCCTTTTTCCATGGTTATGATACGCGAACATTTTTTGATCCACTTATCGTTCTCACTTACTACAAGTAATGCCCAACCGTTAGCTGGATCACTTAAAAAACTCAAAATACGGTCTGCTTCATCTACATTGAACTGATCAAGCGGGTCTTTAAGAATGAGCAGTTTTGGTTTACGGACAATACTTCTAGCCAACACTATCTTTTTTGACACGGTATATGGAATCTGTTTACCTTCAGGGTACAATACCGTATTAAGACCTTCTGGTTGTTTTTTCACAAAATCCGTAAGTCCTACTTTATCTAACGCCCAATACACTTGCTCATTTGTGGTCTCTTTATCACCAAAGGTGATGTTGTTCAAGATCGTACCCTCAAATGGGGATTCTTCCGGTAATGATTGACCTAAGTGCGAACGGTAATAATTAAGGTTCATACCTTTTAACGAAACTCCGTTCACGTAAACACCACCACTGTCTGGCTCAATGATTCCCGCAATTAAACGCAATAAAGTGTTTTTACCAGAACCACTATTACCCCTTAGAAGAATAGTACAACTAGGGGATATGGTTAAACTTAAATCTTTAATTATTTGTCTTTTTGGCTGTGGTACACTGTAAGATATTTCACTTAGCTCAACAGTAAAAGCCTGGTTCTCCATAAATGGTTTTTCTCCTTCTTGAGCCTCTAGTTCTTTGTCTACCACTTGCCCCATCTTTTCTAGAGATGTCAATAAATCATAAAACGTTTCCAATCCTAAGATTAATTTTTCAACCGAACCGATTACTAAAAGAATAATAATTTCGGCCGCTACGAACTGACCAATGTTCATCTCTTGATTAAGCACCAATAATCCACCAATCAATAAAAGACCTGCGGTGACCAAAACCTTGAACCCGATCATTTGAATAAACTGCAATACCAAAACCCTAAAATGACTTTCCCTTGCATTGAGGTAATTGACTACGAGGGTATCATTTTTATCCAATGCGTGAGATGTTTTACCAGATAACTTAAAACTTACTATAGACCTGGCTATCTCTTGAAGCCAGTGCGCAATTTTATATTTACTCTTAGATTCATCTAAACTCGTATCCAGACCTCTTTGAGCAGTAAACTTGAACACCACATAAATCAACAACAGCAACAACATACCGTAAACAATAAAAAATGGGTGATAAAACGATAGTAGCAATAACCCAAAAACAATCTGCAGTAATGCCGCTGGAAAATCTATCAATACTTTTGATAACGATTTTTGAATAGTCAAGGTATCAAAAAACCTATTTGCCAATTCTGGCGGATAGTAATTGTGCAGTTCGCTCATCTTAATTTTAGGAAAACGATATGCAAACTCAAAAGATGCCCTAGTAAATATCTTTTGCTGTACATTTTCAATTATTCTTATTTGCATAAGCTGCAGCACACCAACAAAAGCAACACCCAATGTCACCAAAATGACCAATACGATCCAAGATGAACTAATTTGGGCACCTTGCATTAAGTTTATTATTGCCTGTATACCCAATGGTAACGATAGGTTGACGACCCCCGCGAATATGGCATAATAGAAAACTTGAAAAATATCCTTTTTATCCAGTTTTAACAGTCCTAAAAAACGCTGCCAGGCAGTTAGTATGTTTTTACTCATTTAAGTGTTGTTTTAATGTATTGAATACAAGGTGGGTCAAATATTGTGTTGGTGTCACTTTCTTATTACAATCTGTAAGTGACGGAAAGTGCTCTCTTAAATAATGTTGGTGCAAACCATTTTCCAAAATGGTGCTTGCTAAACTCGTAGGATATTCATAATCTGCATCAACCTCGGAAATCATAGTAGACAAACGCCCTACCAATCTTTTATATATAGCGTAATAACCTTCTTTATTCTCTTCGTCTACTTCCTTGGTCAAATAAGCTTTAGAGTATTCATTGATTACAATTTGATTTAAAAAGACCTCATTGACATGAGAAAATGCGGAATCTTCCTTGATTTCCCTAGTTATGATAATAATGGACTTTAATAATTTTTCTTTTGGATTTTTGATACTGTGCGTTGCAAAGACCAATTGATATTCCATCCACCCCCAGTACCAAGAGGTTAGGTAAACAAGTAATTTATGTTTGTTTTCAAAATATCTATAAATAGAACTCTCGTTAGAACCTATTTGATGACCTAGCTTTTTAAAAGTAAACCTTTCAAAACCAATTTCGTTGATCATTTGAATACTGTACTCAACGATTTTTTTACCTAGTCCAGAAGATTCAGGGTCCTTTAAATAAAGTTTCTCATTAACTTTTATCCGCACCCCTTGCAACAGCATATCCATAATACTATTAATTACATAAAATGCAAATATAATAGTATTACTATCAACTAATAATAGTTTAACAACTATTAACTTAAATTTAAACTTTCTTTAATGGGGTTTAAAAGAAATTAAAAACTATACTACCAAATTATAGGTAAATGCATGTTCTGATCTTTTTAAATACTTTTGTCATTAAAGAAACTTTCTATGGAACCAGTAAGATGCGGTTGGTGCAAGGGCGATACGCTTTATGAAGCATATCATGACCAAGAATGGGGCGTACCCGTTAAAGACGATGATTTGCTGTTCGAGTTTTTAGTGTTGGAAACCTTTCAAGCTGGTTTAAGCTGGATCACTATTTTAAAAAGACGAGAAAATTTTAGGGTTGCATTCGATCATTTCGATTATAAAAAAATTGCTAAATATCCTGAAACCAAAATCCTCTCTTTACTACAAGATGAGGGCATTATCAGAAACAAATTAAAAGTTAGGGCAACGGTAACCAATGCCATTGCCTACATGGAAATTCAGAAAGAATTTGGTAGTTTCAGTAGTTATATTTGGGAATTTGTAAACAATGAACCTATTAAGAACAAAGTAGTAAATTACAAAGATGCCCCTGCCAATACACCCATATCAGATGCCATTAGTAAAGACCTAAAAAAGCGCGGTTTTAAGTTTGTGGGCAGTACTATTATTTATGCGTTTATGCAGGCCACTGGCATGGTAAATGATCATCAACTAGATTGTTTTAGATACACTGAAGTGTAAGTAACATAACACCGTTATTATGAAAAATATTCAAACGCTATTACTAATAACCACTCTGTTTTTTTACAGTCAGTTTGGGCAGGCTCAGTATAAATACGAAAGGGAACATCGTATTTTAAAATCTCAGTTTCCTGCTGTTGCTATCTCTACCATAGAAGAAAATGTTACAGATTATAGGCGTATTAAGTTCTATAAGGAGACGGATAGCACTAAAGTTAGTTATGAGGCGAAATTGAAAAAAGACAAGCTTTGGTACAGCATTGAGTTTGATAAAAAAGGCAATCTTGAAGATATTGAAATACTAATTAAACCAGACGATATACCTAATGATACCTATGCCAGAATAGAAGAGTATTTGAACAATAATTTCACTAAATATCGTATTAAAAGGTTGCAACAGCAATATCCTTCAAATACCGATCCTATTGATCACACTTTTAAAAACGCATTTCAAAACTTGATACTACCCTCTAACAATTACGAACTGGTAGTTGTTGGAAGAAAAGAAAAAGGCTATTTAGATTATGAGATTCTATTTGATGCTGATGGAAATTTTATGGATATAAGAACCTCTCTTCCTCCTAACTATGACCATGTATTGTACTAGATTTCGGTTCATTTTTACCTTATTGCTGTTCTTATGTGTACGTTATGTTCAATCTCAAAATAACACTGTTGCATATTGGGAGCCTGAAGTAGCTTTAAACTACAAAGTAACCCCTTTATTTAAACAAAATTTTTCTTTATCAAATAGAAATTATACCTATCACAATAACAAATCTCAGTTAACTGTACGCCAAATAGAAATAGCCCATTTTTCCTCTTTAACAATAGATCCCTATAAGAGCATAGGCTTAGGAGTACAATATAGATTTAGAGAAGCATTTGAAAATGACAAGGAAAATGAACTACGGTTAACGCAACAATTCAACATTACCAAAATTACCAATAGCGTCCGCTTTGGTAACCGGTTTAGAATTGAGCAGCGCATACAACCTTCTACACTTATTCATCGTTTTAGATATCGTTTTGCCATTGACATTCCCTTAAAAGGTTTAAGAACAGATATTGGAGAACCATACTTAGTGGCTACCACAGAATCTTTATTAAGCATTGAAAAAAATGCCAAAGCAATGTATGACCAACGCATAACATCGCAAGTAGGTTGGTCTATTTCAAACCATTTAAAAGCACAATTGGGCGTACAGTTCAGAATGGAGAATTACACTGAAAAAACTGAACACGTTTTTCTCTTTTTAAATAGTTTGGTTATATCACTTTAAGATTGCCATAAAATCTTTTCTTGCAATTTCTTTGGCTCCCATACTGGCCAAATGATCGGTGTGCAATTGGCAGTCTATTACCTTATACTCATTTAGAGACAATTCCTCCGCTAGTTTAATAAAGGCAAACTTTGATGCATTAGATGTAAGACTGAACATGCTTTCTCCACAAAATACATGACCTAGATCAACACCGTACAAGCCCCCTACCAGTTTATCTTCTTCCCAAACCTCATACGATTGGGCAATGCCATTTTTATGTAACTTAATATATGCGGTTATCATTGCTTCGGTAATCCATGTACCGTCTTGCCCTTCTCTTGGTACGGAAGAACAATATTCTAGAACCCTTTCAAAACAAGTATTTTTAGTAAGCCTAAATTGCTTGTTTCGTATTACTTTTTTCATGCTTTTAGAGACCTTAATCTCATTTGGAAATAGCACCATTCTAGGATCCGGACTCCACCATAATATTATAGAATCGTTATCAAACCATGGAAAAATTCCGTTTTGGTAGGCCAACAACAACCGCTCTGGGGAAAGATCGCCACCAACAGCCAACAAGCCTTCAACATTGGCATTTTCCACGGGCGGAAAGACAAGTTCATCAGTTATAAAGTACATGATTCTTTTTGAGGCTTTTTCGTTTTTGTTCAAATTAACCAAAGGTGTGAAAACAAAAAAACTTGTTCAACTTTTTAAGCTAAACAAGTTTTTTATTTAAAGGACAGTACCCCTTATTTTATTGTGCTATAATTATTAAAACGGAAGATCATCATGATCCTCTTCGTTTAAATTATCAGCTGGTTCAAATGCCTCCATTGGTGGTACTGGTGGCATACCTGGTGCCGGTGCTTGTTGAGATAAATATTCTATCCTCCAGCCTTGAATTGAGTTAAAATATTTTACCTGACCTTGAGGATTTGTCCACTCTCTTCCTCTAAGATTAATACTAACTTTTACATCTTGCCCTACGGCATAACTGTTCAACAAATCACATTTATCTTGAACAAATTCTATCATGATATGCTGTGGATATTGCTCGTCTGTAGTAACGACCAACTCTCTTTTTCTAAACCCATTAGACCCAAACGTTTGGGTTTCACCTATCAACTTAACTTTACCTTCTATTTCCATCTTGAACTCTTTTTACAATAGATTTCAAAAATACATAAAATGAAGCGGTAATAAAACACGGTACATTGATTACAACACAACAATTATTCACAATTAGGGTTATCTTTAGTATTAGATAACTATTGGATGAACTTTATCCCTAAAAACAAAATTTCCAACATTTTTCTATTGGTAGGCTCCTTTGTTGTGGTTAGTCTAATCTTATGGAATACCAATAGCTTTTTTAAACAATTTAAAGAGGAAGAGCGTTTAAAAATGGAGATTTGGGCTACTGCGCAATCAGAATTTTTGCAATCCTCTGAAACTGTAGATTTAGGCAGTCTTCATTTAAAGGTATTTCAAAACAACACTTCTACCCCAATGATCCTTATAAACAAGGACAAGTCTATAAGGGTGAATAATTTTCCGCCAAACAAAGCACAGGACTCCGCCTACATTCAAAGTCAACTAAAAAAATTCAAGAATGAAAACACCCCTATTTCAATTGATCAGCAAGGCGAACATTTAGCCACTTTGTATTACGGCAATTCTGACGTTTTAACCAAGCTGAAGTTTTACCCTATTGCCTTACTTCTTATTATTTTTCTTTTTGCCGCCGTGATCTATTTTCTGTTCAAGACCAATAAAGCTGCTGAACAGAATAAATTATGGGCAGGTATGGCCAAAGAGACCGCCCACCAAATTGGCACTCCCTTATCTTCTCTTTTAGGATGGAACGAACTTTTAAAATCTGAAGACATTAACCCAAGTATTACCAAAGAAATTGAAAAGGATATTGACCGGCTACAGACCATTACCGAACGTTTTTCCAAAATTGGGTCATTGCCAAAACTTGTTGAAAGTGATATTGTAAAAGAAACACAAGATGCTTTTGATTATTTGAAAAGAAGAAGTTCTAAACTTATTCACTTTTCTTTTAGCTCTAAAGTGGACCACTTACCCGTTATGCTCAACAGTTCATTATACAATTGGACTATTGAAAACTTGGTTAAAAACGGAATTGATGCCATGCGAGGCAAGGGCAGCATTGCCATTGAAATAGTACCAGATCATAAATTCGTGAATATTTTAATTGCCGATACCGGGCACGGTATTTCAAAAAGCAACTATAATAGTATCTTTACACCCGGTTTCACCTCAAAAAAGAGAGGTTGGGGCTTAGGACTTTCTTTGGTTAAACGAATTGTGGAAGAGTATCACGATGGAAAAATAAAGGTGTTATCATCTGGCAAAGAAGGAACTATAATGCAAATTTCTTTAAAAGTGGTTCACTAATTATGGCGAAGGAAAAATTTGAAGTTATTAAAGAAGCTCAACTGACCAATAACTGTCCGGAGTGTTTTAATCAGGATTTAAGTCTTACTTTTTATCAAAAACACACCTACGGTAGCTTTTTTCATAAAATTACTGGAGACCTCAGCAATAAATTAGTTTGCAATACGTGCCACACTACAATCTACCCAGTAAGTTGGACGGATGATATAGAGCGAATGTTCAACTATTATCAAAAAACGGCTGTTCCAGTTAAAAAATCATCTAAACCAACACTATTATTTTATGGGCTTTTGTTAGTTATGATCGCCTTGGTCGCAGGAGCTGTTTACCTTTTTATTTCTGGCGCCATTTAAATCTTAGCTCCAATTTCCTGGGCCAAGTCTGCCAGTTCCTCATTACTTAATTTTACCTTGTATTGAAAAGTTGCATTTTTCATTTCGTTCAACGGAATTAAATGAACATGCACATGCGGTACCTCTAACCCAATAACAGACATACCAATTCGCTTACATTCAACAGTTTTTTCCAGAGCCTTGCCCACTTTTCTTGAAAATGACATGAGACCCAAGTACGTTTCTTCATCCAAGTCCAATATTTTATTTACCTCTTTTTTAGGTATACACAAGGTGTGCCCTTTAGCGTTTGGGTTGATATCTAAGAATGCTAAGAAATTTTCATCTTCAGCTACTTTAAAACATGGTATTTCACCATTTATGATCTTGGTAAAAATCGTTGGCATAATCGTTTACTATTTAATGGAAATAAAAAATCCTACCCTTTTCAAAAGGATAGGATTAAATATAGTTATTTAAAAAATTTAAGCTCTTGTTATTTCAAGAATTTCAAATTTTATTGCTCCGCTAGGAACAGTGATTTCAGCAGTATCTCCCACTTTTTTTCCTAAAAGACCTTTGCCAATTGGTGAGCTTACAGATATTTTACCCGTTTTAAGATCCGCCTCACTTTCCGCTACCAATTTATAGGTCATTTCCATACCATTATTTTGGTTTTTAAGCTTTACGGTAGAAAGTACCAATACCTTAGAGGTATCTAATTGCGACTCATCAATTATACGTGCATTGGCCACGGTATTTTCCATCTTGGAAATTTTCATTTCCAACAAACCTTGTGCTTCTTTTGCAGCATCATATTCTGCGTTTTCTGACAAATCGCCTTTATCTCTTGCTTCTGCAATTGCTTGAGACGCCTTTGGGCGCTCAACATCTCTTAAATGATCTAGTTCTGCCTTTAGTTTTTTTAACCCTTCGACAGTATAGTATGATATATTACTCATAACCTCCTCGTTTTATAAATAGACAAATCCTCTGCAAATGCCTGTTAATTCGGCTTTTTAAGAGAGGATTTAACACAAATATACATAAATTTTACGCACATTTGTTGAAGTTATTGAAAACAAAATTATAGCATGTTCAGAAGATTAAGTATCCTAATTCTATTGATTATCACTGCTTGTAGCAATGATGGAACCAACAGAAATCCGTACTTACAGGAAATAGGCTTTCGTTTTGAAGCTAATTTAAACTTGCCTTCCTACAGCCCACTTACAAATACGGGTAGTGCCGTATATATTCAAAGTGATCTTGCCGGTACACGAGGTGTTTTTGTCATCAATGCCGGTTTTGATCAGTTTAGGGCATTTGAGGCCAGTTGTCCAAATCATGCACCTAACGATTGCTCTACCATGCAGCTAAATGGACAAATTGCAACGTGTTCTTGCGAAGATTATGAATACAGCTTATTTACCGGTCAACTATTGAATAGACCAGATGATGAAAATCGATATTATGACATGCTTGAATATCGTACTACCTTTAGTGGTGGTAGTGTAATCATCTCTAACTAAGCATTTTCTTCAGCGCGATATTTCTCCATTATTTCCTTGAACAGTTCACCTGTACTTGGTGGTGTATACGATATTGCATTTGCCCCGGCATCTATTGCTTCAACTATAGAATCGTCAGATTTTCCACCCGTGGCAATGATGGCAACCTTATCATTTAAATCCCTAATTTTTTTGATGATATCTGCAGTTTTAGCTGCGCCGGATACATTGAATATATCCACACCTGCATCTATTCTACCTTTAATATCATCTTTTTCCGAAACCACCGTAATGGTTACCGGTATATCAATTTTTTCCTTAAGCATCGTAATAAGGCTGTTTGGGGTAGGCTTATTTAAAACCACCCCTAAAGCACCTTGAAATTCTGCATGTATTGCCAATTCTAAAGACCGTACCCCGGTTGTTAAACCGCCACCGACCCCACAAAATATAGGCTTGTCGGCAGCCAATATCAAAGCATTTGATATTACCGGTTGCGGTGTAAACGGATATACCGCTATAATTGCATTGGCATTGGTATTTCTTATAATAGCTACGTCCGTACTAAACAAAAACGACTTTATAGATTGCCCAAAAACACGAATGCCAGAGCATTGAGAAATGACCTCTGGCACCGTTACTATATTGTTTCTTAACCTACTGCCAAAAACTGGAATGTTGCGCTCCATAACCCTGATAATTAGTCTCCTAATTTAGATTATTCCACTATGCGCCTTACATTCTCAACAAATATTTAAGACAACTTTATATCTTTCTATTATCAACTAAAAATTCACTGTTGCACCTAACAAAAAGTTAGTTCCTGCTTGTGGATAATAACCCTGTACTTCAAATGAATTACCAGGTGTAGACCAACTATCTACATAAGTATACCCGTTAGAAACATACTTTTCATTGAAGATGTTATTTACCAAACCCGAAAACACGATAGACTTTACAATGCTATTCATGTTGATCTCATAAGTAATATTGAAATCTGTGGTAAAATAAGAGTCTAGCTTAGATGCTTCTGTATCTGTATTGCTTAAATATTGCTCACCTACAAACTTTGAATACAGCGAAATATTCATAGCATCACATGGCATATAACTAAGAACGTTACCCGCCACCAAGCCCGGAGAATAAGCAATGTTGGTATCTCCTAAACCTTGTAGCATACCATCTCTATCAATAAAGAAATCTTTGTTCTTATTTTGACTGATGGCAATGTTAGGCCTTAGGTTGAATTTTTCACCCAATATTATATTTGCATCAACTTCTAAACCTAGCCTGTAACTATCACCAATATTTTCCCTTAATGGTGCACCAACGTCATTTAACTCACCAGTAACCACTAACTGATCTTTATAGTTCATGTAATATACATTGGTATTTACCTGAACTGAAGGAGAAACGTATCTCCATCCCAATTCAAAATCATTTAGTTTCTCAGGTTTTGGATTACCATTTTCATAATCGTTCCTATTGGGTTCCCTATTGGCAACCGCATACGACAAGTAAAAATTATTATTCGCATTAAGATCAAAGGTTACTCCTGCCTTTGGATTGAAAAAATTGAACGTATCATCAACAAGACCGGTATCTTCCCCGTTTGCTTTATACCCCACTGTTCTATATTGAACATCTCCATATAATGACCACTGATCCGTTAGTTGATAATTTGCCTTTGTGTATAAGTTAAAATCTGTTTTAGACGAACTATCATCATAATAACGATCTCTGTAACTACTATTACTAGCATATCTAGCCCAGATTACCTCTCCAAAATGATCGCCTTCGTATTTATTAAGACCACCACCTATTATTAAATCTAACTTTTCTTTCTTGTAATTCGCAGAAAAAACGGTTCCGTAGAAATCATTATCCAACCAACGTCTTCTAATTAAATCGGTAGTATTCACTTCTTCACCATCTACAATCAGTGGCTCAAAACCATAGGTAGAAAAATCATCGGCTTCTCTATACTGCTCAAAATAACCTCTTCCTCTTGTATAGTGCAAAGCTATATTTGTACTCCAAAAATCAGAAATCTGTTCGTTCCATAATAATTGTGCATGGTCTTGCTTGTAATTATCCACTTCATTATCATAAAACTGGGTATTACCATTTAAATCAGTATAAATACCTGAAGGATTAAAAGTTCTATTATCCCTCAAAGTTTGACCATCTATACCGTACCAAGCTTGGTACGTAATTTCATGACCTCCAAACATCAATGCCTTGATCAAAGTATTATCATCTTTATAAGCTGCTTGTAAAAAATAAGATTCCAAATCCGATCTTGCTCTATCTATATAACCATCTGATTTAATTTTAGATAGTCTACCTGAAATTTCAATATGATCATTTAATAATCCGGTACTGAACTTTAAATTATTTCTTAATGTACCGTAGCTACCTATAGAAGTTGATATTTGACCATACGCGTCTTGTGAAAAACCGTCTGTCAACAAGTTTAAACTTGCCCCAAAAGCACCGGCTCCATTGGTAGATGTACCTACACCACGTTGCAATTGTAAACTCTCAGTTGAAGAAGCAAAATCTGGCATATTTACCCAAAATGTACCTTGAGACTCCGCATCGTTATAAGGTATTCCGTTAATGGTCACATTTACACGTGTAGCATCACTACCTCTTACTCTAAGCCCTGTATAACCTACACCGGCACCAGCATCTGTAGTAGTTACCACAGATGGTAAAAAGTTCATTAATACAGGAATGTCCTGCCCAAGGTTTCTTGGTTTAATTTCCTCTTTTGTAAGATTTGAAAATGTAACCGGAGATTGCTTGGTTACCCTTACCGCAGAGACGAACACTTCGTCTAAGACTACTTTTTGACCCTCCAGAGAATCAGTTACCTGTTCTTGGGCACTAACTCCAAGACTAAACGCAAAAAACGCCGCAATTGTGAAAATAGTAAGTTTCATTCGTAAATTAAATACGAATAAAAGGGGCTATTATTCTAAGTAAAAATTGATTTTGCCTATTTAAAGACTTTGTTTTCCAAAATGAAGTCAGCCATTACGCTGGCCGGCCCCTCGCTAAAAATGTCCACCGGACATTTTTTTAACGCTCGGTCCCTTGGCAGCATTACCCGCCCAGGTTCTTTGGGTATAATCTCAGCTTTGTCCTAAAAAATTTCAGGATTTTGGCACCCCTTTGAGATGCAGCAAATGTAATGCAGTAATTTTAACTCTCATAAATAAATCTGAAAAAATAACATCTTGTTTAATTAACATCATTTTAGAACTTATTATCCCTGTTTTGTCGTATTTAACTATACATTTCAATCTGTCTTTACTATACAATTAGAAATATTACATGGATTCCAAGAAAAACAAGTTCACCCTTAAAATTACTATTAGCTACTTGCTTTTGGTCATATTGGGCATTATTGCATCATACTATATCTATACAGAGGTTCAAGAATACATTGCTACTGAAAACACAACGGAAAAAGACAACAAATTACTTAAAACAAACTCCTTTTTAGCCCAGTTATATGAAGCTGAAAGTCTCTCTAAACTTGCATTGCAAACCAAAAGTAAAATTAATTTTAGCGCCTATGAGAACAAAATAGACTCCATACGCACCAATATTCAAGAAATAAAAACGCTAACGGACAGTGAATATCAACACAACCTTTTAGACAGCCTTAGCGCACTTTTAGATAAAAAAGTGACAAATATTAATGCCTTAAGAGCCATTAGACTTAAGGACCAAACAGGGACCGCTATAAATTCTGCACTAGCGGAATTTGATAAGTTAGAGGAATCTTTAGGAATTATTAAACCGGAAGGCTTAGCTCCTAATTTAGAAGAACTTTCACCCAAGGCCCAAAGTACCATAAAAAAGGTTGCGGATTATCTTAATGCCAATGTCCCCACAAACGGTAATTCACAAAGCAATACACAGACTATGGACAGTGTTCTACAAGTCTCTAAAAATCTTTTGAAAGATGTTAAACAGGAAAATGCCATAAACGAAAACACCTTGGCCCTTAGAGAGACCAATATCAATAAAACCGATCTTGAACTTTCGCAGCAGTTACGTACCATCCTCTCTTCATTTGAGCAAGAGATTATTACGAACAGCATCAACAACTCCATTAAAAAGGAAACCTTGTTAAAAAGAAGTATTCGCCTTGCCGTTATTGCAGCAATACTCGGTTTTCTAGTGGTTGGTATTTTTACTTTTATTATAAATAGAGATTTCTGGAAAGCAAATGTATACAGAGAGAAACTTGAAAAAGAGAAGGCCTACTCTGACTCTTTATTAAAAAGTAGGGAACAATTGATTGCAACGGTAAGTCATGATTTACGCACCCCATTAAACACCATAAGCGGTTACACCAATATAATAGAAGAAAACGACCATGGAACCGTCAATAAAAAGCATATTGACCAAATAAAATCCGCTACCACATATGTGAACAATCTGGTAAACGATTTGCTGGATTTTTCTCAATTAGAGGCCGGTAAAATGGTAGTCAAAAAATCTACTTTTAAGGTAAATGACTTAATTTCCGAAACTGCTAATAGTATTGCCGCACAGTATACAGCCAAGGATATTGATTTAATTCTTCATTTAGATGAGTCTTTAGAACATCCTATTGTTTCAGATGCTTTTCGATTACGTCAAATTATTACAAATTTACTGGGCAATGCCTATAAGTTTACCGATAAAGGCTCTATCACCTTAACGGGCAATATCATTGAAAAACAAAAAATAAAATATCTTTTCCTGAAAATTTCCGATACCGGCATAGGGATATCAAAAGAGAAGCAAAAACTAATCTTTAAAGAATTTACACAGGCAGAAAACGATACCGACAAAAAGTACGGCGGCTATGGATTAGGACTCACCATTACCAAAAAACTTACCGAATTGTTAGGCGGTACGATCTCGCTTGACAGCAATATAAACAAAGGCAGCACCTTTACACTTAAAATACCTATTGTTTATGGTGAAAAATCATCTGTTGAAACAAAAATCGCTTTAAAACCGGATAGGTTAAAAATTATTGTTTTTGATGATGATGCTTCGTTTTTGAAACTAATTGGGGAAATGCTAAAATCAGCCGGAATAGAAGTTTTACTTTTTACCGATTTCAACGCTTTTCAACCCGATTCAGATTTTAAATTCAATATGATTTTGACCGATATTGAAATGCCTACGGTCTCCGGCTATGATATTGTTGACCAACTTAAATCAGGAACATTTAAACATTATGAAAATCAACCCATTTTGGCAATGACCGGAAGACGAGATCTTACGGTAGATCACTTTATCGAAAAAGGATTTACTGGACTAATCCGAAAACCATTTTCAAAAACCGATCTTTTACAAAAACTAAACAACATGTTTGAAATGGATTTTCAACATACTCATGAAAAACCTTTCATTTCTAGAAATGACAACGAAAACCTTTACAGTTTAGAAACCATTGAACTCTTTTTAGGAAAAGACAAAACCGCTATTGACGAGGTTTTGCTCACATTTAAAAATGATACAGGGAAAAATTTACATGAATTAAAATTGGCGGTAGCCACAAACAATATTACTCAAATAAATAGTACTACACATAGAATGCTACCTATGTTCAGGCAATTGCATGTGAACAAAATTGTACCCACTTTAGAAACTTTTGAAACCCTGAAAAAAAATGATTCAACCCACAAATCAATATCAGAAAAATACGCGAAGCTGGAGCAAGAAATAAGCGATGTTATAGAAGCAATTTCACAGGAAATCTCTACAGGTCTAAATCATAATAGTTAATTCTATTATACAGTGTTTTTCTGGTTACCTGTAATAACTTGGCCGCTTTAGACTTGTTGTAATTAGTACGTTTTAAAGCATTAACAATTTGCTCTTTTTCAAAATCTGCTTTAGACACGCTACCTAAGTCCAGTTTTTCCGGCTTTGACTCCATAAGCTCTTCTGGCAAAGTATTCACTTGTATCTCATTGGTGGTAGTCAATAACACTGCACGTTGAATAACATTCTGCAATTCCCTAATATTACCTGGCCAGTGGTATGTATTAAAAACATTCCACACCTCATCTGAAAAATCAAGAATCTGCTTGTTTAATTTTTGGTTGAACTTTTTCAAAAAATGAGATGCTAACACAGCTAAATCTCCCTGCCTGTCTTTTAAAGCAGGTATTTGAAGGGAAAACTCATTTAACCTATGATATAAATCTTCTCGAAAATTACCTTTTTCCACTGCTGCTTTTAAATCTTCATTGGTGGCCGATAAAATTCTGACATTAACCTCAACTTCACTATTGCTACCGATCCTTTTAATTTTACGCTCTTGTAAAGCTCTTAATAGTTGTATTTGATTCTCATAAGAAAGATTACCAACTTCATCTAAAAACAAGGTTCCCCCATTTGCCGCTTCAAAACTTCCTATTTTATCGGCTATAGCCCCAGTAAAACTTCCTTTCAAATGACCAAAAAATTCACTAGCGGCAAGTTCTTTTGGTATTGCCCCACAATCTAGGGCTATAAACGGTTTTTCTTTACGATTGCTTTTTTGATGAATTGCTTTTGCCGTAACCTCTTTCCCAGTGCCACTCTCACCTATAATTAAAACAGACATGTCTGTGGGTGCCACTAAGGCAATATGGTCATCTAATTTTTGCGCAGCTTCACTAAGTAACTCCAAGTCATTAGAAATTGACGACTTTTCTTCATTTTCTACAGTTGATTTTGAGTCATTTTTTGTTGTAATAGCCGTTTCTTTGGAAATAATTGGTTTAGCGTGTAATGCACCATCAATTACAGCTAACATTTGATCTGGCGTAAATGGTTTTGAAATATAATCATACGCACCCATTTTCATGGCTTTAACTGCGGTAGATACTTCCGCATAACCGGTCATTACTATTACCGGAATACTGTCCTTTAGTTGAGAAACGAGTTTAATGCCATCATAATCCGGTAAACGCAGATCTGTAATTACTAATTGAAAATTTTGCTCTTTGAGTTGCTTTTCACCATCTAACCCGGTCTGACTTACCACAATGTCAAAACCATTTCTTTCCAAAAACTTTTTTAGCATTTGGGCAAAAGAAGTATCGTCTTCTAAAATTAAAATTTTGGACATAGTAAGTTTGGTATTCTAAGTATTTACGTAAAAATACCATAAGCCGACTATTTGTATTTTAAAATTATCATAAAGCTTAATTAATCAATTCAATAGAGCAAAAAAAAAGGAAAGAATAGCACTTAGCTATCCTTTCCTGACCAAACCAACTTGAACAAACAAGTTTCTCTATAATTACATATCTATCCAATTCCCATTCTCATCGGCATATACGGTTCCTTGTGTACCATCTTCAAGGGACAATACCAACTTATACTGTTTCTCACTGTTCGTATATGCTTTATCTAGACTAGCAGTCGGGAAATTCTTAGCTACTGCATCTGATACTGCTTGAGGAACTTCTGCTACCGAAATTTCTTTGAAATCATCGGCCACGACCAACATCTCATTTACTTGATTATGTTGAATTCCGTTTTCTGCTATTAATGCATCTTGTGCGTTCATTGTAAAACCACCTAATGTCATTGCTCCTAATAAAAATAAAGTCTTCATCTTTCTAATATTTAAGTTAATACTACTTTTCAATACTATTAACTAAGAAAAAAGAATGCCATAATCCCTAAAAAACCAAAAACTACTGATACACAACACGTTACATATGCCACACCTATCTTAAAGCTGTGTAAAACTGTACCCAATACTAGTATCTGTATAATTTTTACCCAATAAATAGTCACATTTTCTTGTGACCCAGAACTTATTTGAAAACAAAAAAAAGGAGCTGCAATCCGCAGCCCCCCTCAAACCACCTATCAAACTCTTGTTTTAAAATTTTTAATCAACACCTTAATCAATTCAACAACAACTAATACTGGCAATGCTAATCCGGGGGATTATTTTAAATACAATTATTTGGTGGCACTTTCATAGTTAACGGTTAGTGTTTACGCGAAAGTGATATTATTGCTATTTACTTCTCTAAACATAGTTTCGATATCATCCCTAAAGAAAAAATTAGAACTGTGCCTAAAACCGAAATAAATACTAATGTGACCATTGTTTCATAATTTGCTTCACTTATTTAGACACAACATTTTCTGGTAGGTCACATTTTTAAATAAAAAAAACCGCTTTTTGCAGTTTTTTTTATTTTGAAAACTTTTTTCAGATTATTTTTTATTGATCCAATTACCGTATTGATCTATATAAACGGTTCTTCGGGTACCACTTTTAAGCACCATAATCAATTTAAATTCTCCTCTATCATTTTTATAAGCTCCACCAAGTTTAGATGTTGGGTATTGTTTTAATATTTCTTCAATAACCGGAGGTGTCAACTCACTCGATTTTATTTTTACGTACTCATCTGTATTGATAGCAATTTCTTTTTCTATAAAATTTGAACCTGTCATTGCTGTACTGTTCAATGTTATTCCTAAAGTCAAGAATACTAATAATGCGTAATTCTTCATGCTAATGTTTTAATCGTTAATAACTCTACTTCTATAATTATTTACGGAAGAATCTGACATATGGATTTTCCATTGCCATAATTTAAAGGCGCTAAATTGAAAAAAGCTGCCTAGGCAGCTTTTTATAAACAACTAACTCAAACTTATAATTTCTACATTTCTAACCAGTTACCTTCTTCATCTGCATACAATACTACAGAAGAACCATCTTGAGAAGTAATTTCTAATTTATAGTTATTTTCATCATCAACATATGCTTTATTCAGCATTGCACCTTGATAATCTGATGCTAGGGCATTTACAATTGGTGCCGGTAAATCAGAAGTTGCTATCTCGGTATAATCTTGAATGAAAACATCTTCCATAATACCATCGTGAAATATAATTGGTGTAGCTGCAGTACCTATTGTTAAACTACCTATTGCTAAAGCTGTGGCAAAAACTAATTTTTTCATCTTTCTACGTTTTTATATTAAACATTCTTGATAGGTATATTAGAATAATTATGCCAACCATGTAACTTAAAGTTTTACAGATGCAAATTATTGATTTACAATGTATTGTGATTTCAACTACACTTTCCTTCCCTGTGTAAAATTGTGCAGAAACAAAAAAAGTGTGTAGAATCTACACACTTTTTTACTTTATGTTAGCATAGATAATTATGCCTGATGCGAATCTTTTAAAAGATCTACTACACTTTTTACCGGATTGAAGGTCACTAATGGAACTTCTACAAATATGGTGTTCCAAAACGCCATTGCCCCGTTCCATAAACCTGGAAGCTCAAGTGCCTTTAATTCTTTACCGTCTTTGGTCTTACCTGTTATAAAACCTTGTTTTTCATCTACGAACTTCAACAGGTCATATTTCTCACCTTTATAGTTACGCACAGCACAGACCAAATCTACTGGATTAAAATGCGTTGCATTCTTTAAAATATCCGCTTGTTGAGAATTATTCATATCAATTTGAGCAGATTCAATAATCTGTAATGAAACTTCTCCCTTGCTGTTAGTAACCCAAAACGGTCCACCACCAGGTTCACCTTCATTCTTTACCATACCGCAAATACGAATAGGCCTATTTATCTTATCTTTTAAAATATTTACTTTATCAGAATTTGATTTTGAATCGAACTCTTCCGAAAAACGAACATTTAGATTTGTTTTTAAGAAGTTTTTGATGTCTTCTATAGTTGCATCATCCGCTACTCCCTTATCCAATAAGGCAGCATATTCAAATGCTTTTTCCTGCTCTTTCAACAATACACCTGCCAATACCTTTTTGCTATCCGCAACGGCCTTTGCATCTTTCATTACGGCTACATTATCTATATTCTTAATAAAAATAATATCGGCATCTTGCTCATTTAAATTTTGGATCAGTGCACCATGACCACCAGGTCTAAACAAAACAGAACCATCATCATTTCTAAAAGGTTCATTGTTCATATCTACTGCCAAAGTATCTGTTGATGCTTTTTGAAAAGAGTAATCCACATCATAAGTAACACCTGTATCTGAAGAAACTTTAGGTCCAGATGCTTTAAATTCATCGCCAAACATTTCTTCGTGTTGTTCAGATATCGTAAAATGTAGTTTTGCTTTTCCGTTAGAACCGGCATAAAGGGCACCTTCTTTTAAATGCTCTTCAAAAGGGGTAGCCGTAGAATTGCCATATTTATGAAACGGCAATAGCCCTTTAGGGTAAAAACCATAATTTAGTGCGTTATCTCCTAAAAGATCAGCAACGAACTTATAGACTTTCTCACCTTCAGATTCAAAAGAAGTACCTATACTTTCCATTACTTTATCATAAAACGGAAAGCGCTCTAAACCAGCGGAAAATTTCAGTATATCCTTGTCATTTGTTCTTTCTAAATATGCCTGTAATGTTTCATTATTTGGGTCGTAAGCATTTAAAAATGCGAACAAAGCCTTAAACATTCTAGATGCCGCACCAGAAGCGGGTACAAACTTTAAAATATCTAGGTCCTTCAATTTTGAGTCGTAAAAAGAAATAAGTTCTTTTTCTTCTTCATCGGAAAATTTAAGAATGCCGTTACCTATAACAGCAGCATTCTCTAAATTGACAAAAGGTATACCTTCTTTAAATGTCTGGATATGACCCAGCATTGTTTCTTTAGAAATTCCTTTACTCTCTAGTTGCTTTTGGTCTTTTTCTGTAAGTTCAATCATTGATGTAATAAGGTATCTATATGGTTAATGGCTTTATTTAAACGTTGTTTTTTGTCTCCTTTCAAGGTAATAAAATTTTTACCGTATTTTTCTAAAGTATCTTTAAAATAATTGAACATTTTTTCCCTCTCGTTGGGCTTATCCCTTAGGTCATCTGCTTCCCATGGGATATCTATATACGTCAACAAATAAAGATCATATGTATTCTGCAATGCATATTTTTCTAAAATAGGATCACAATTACCTATGTAATAGGCTTCTGAATATACTTTGGTTTCCAATAAATCTGTATCGCAAATGAGAATATCTGTAGCTTTTTTGGCCAGCTTGTTCTCTAAACGCATTTGCCCTTCGGCAATTGGCAATAAGTCGTGAGGTTCACAAGTTTTACGTTCGTTGTTCCATTTATCTTGTAAATATTCCCTAGCGTATTCCGGTACCCAAACGGTATGGTAATGTCTTGCCAATTGTTCTGACAATGTGGTTTTACCCGTAGATTCCGGACCAAAAAGAACAACTTTTAAGACATCTGAAGGCTGTTGTCTGTATTTTTCTTCCATGCGTTATAGCCGTAAACGGCCAATATTGTAAAAATGAGATATTGAAAACTTGTAAACGTAAATCCCTTGTAAAAATATAATGGTACAGATATAAGATCCCCAATGATCCAATATATCCAATTTTCTACTTTTCTCTTGGCCATCAACCACATACCCACAAAAAATATAGCTGTTGTTATAGTATCAACATAGGCGGTCCAGCTATTCCATTTATCAAAAACCTGATACACGGTAAACACGAAAACAAGCGTACTTATGAATATAATGACCGAAATTCCATTTTCTTTTTTCGTTGTTCTAGTGATTGGTGTATAATGGTCGGCATCAACCTTTCTTGTCCAAATGTACCAACCGTATAAACTCATTATAAAATAGTATGCGTTGATCATCATATCACCCAGCAATCCCCATTTTAAAAGGAGATATACAAAGATTGAAGTACTTATCAAGCCTGTAGGATATACTAAAATGTTGTTTTGCTTAGAACATATTACAGATAACAACCCAAAAATAACGGCTACAATTTCAAGTGTAATATCCAATGTACTATAATCGGCATATTGCCCAAAGAGATAATCAAAAATGGGGCTCATAGTCGCTTCTATCAGATTTAACTATTTTCATGAATAAAAGCCCGCGATCCATAAGTTCAAACGCTGTTTTTATCTCGGTATTCAGCACTTCCATCACTTCATCATAAGAGCCGAACACCTGTGTACTTAAAGGATTTTCAAGTATGGTTAATCCGCTAGCCCTTAGTTTTTTTATAAAATCTATAATGTGTTGCTCAAAATCGTCTTGTAAGGGCGAAAAAGTCAACTCTACCGATATGTCCATATAATGTAGCCTAAATATTAATTTTTATTTTTGATGGCATAAACACAGGTGAAATCCTCAAATTCCAAAAACTTGATCCCATAGTCCGAAGATTGCCCGTTAAAAATTATTTGCGCCGTTGTCCGCCCAGCGTTAAATATAAAATCTTGAACGTTGATGTGATGTAAGAAACTTACGCCTCTATGCCCATAAATTTTATATAAAGATTCTTTGGCGCCCCACACTATGGTCAATTTTCTGATTATTGCTGCAGTATTAGCCAAAGTTCTATACTCTTCAAACGGAGTAAATTTGTGTGCAATTCGCAATATTTTATCGCGCTGCATTTCAATATCTATACCTACTTCTTCGGATTCACTTATTATTATCGCCGTGAAATTATGGGAATGCGTAATAGAGATAAAATTTCCGTCCTTTAAATGTGGTTTCCCATTATCATCATACTCCAGATCGGCATCTACATAGTTATACAAAGCCAATAAATGTCTAATGCTTAAAAATGCCTTACGGTGAAGATCAGACTTCATACCATTGAACCTATTTTGGCAATGATCAGTAAGTTCTACTCCTTTCCAAAGATGTTCTTCTGTCTCTTCTACCTTCCATATAGCTACAGAGGTTTCTTTGTTTACTGTTATAGTTTTGTAAAGCGGCATGGGATTCTTAGTGTTATTCGTACCTTTGCACGAATTAAAAATTGCTGTACATAGATTAACGAAAGTATAAAATTATAAAGATATGAGCACGAAAACTATTCCGTATGTGCCTTATAAGGTAAAGGATATTTCCCTTGCCGATTGGGGAAGAAAAGAAATTGAATTGGCAGAAGCTGAAATGCCAGGCCTAATGGCCCTTCGTGAAGAATACAAAGACGAGCAACCTTTAAAAGGGGCACGTATTGCAGGTTGTCTTCATATGACCATACAAACTGCCGTTTTAATTGAAACTTTAACCGCATTGGGTGCAGATGTTACTTGGAGCTCATGTAATATATTCTCTACCCAAGATCAAGCCGCTGCCGCTATTGCTGCCGCAGGTGTACCAGTTTATGCCTGGAAAGGTATGAACGAAGAGGAGTTTGACTGGTGTATTGAGCAAACCTTATTCTTTGGCGAGGACAGAAAACCATTGAATATGATCTTAGATGATGGTGGTGATCTTACCAACATGGTTTTAGATAAGTATCCAGAATTGGCGGCTGATGTTAAGGGACTTTCAGAAGAAACCACTACAGGAGTACACCGTTTATATGAGCGTGTAAAAAATGGTACTTTACCTATGCCCGCTATTAACGTAAACGATTCTGTAACCAAATCTAAATTTGATAACAAATACGGTTGTAGAGAAAGTGCTGTTGATGCTATACGTAGAGCTACGGATACTATGCTTGCAGGTAAACGCGTTGTTGTAGCCGGTTATGGTGATGTTGGTAAAGGTACCGCTGCTTCTTTTAAGGGTGCCGGTTCTATTGTTACTGTTACGGAAATTGATCCTATTTGTGCACTACAAGCCTGTATGGACGGGTTTGAGGTTAAAAAATTGGAAACCGTTATTGGTAATGCAGATATCGTAATTACCACTACTGGAAACAAGGATATTATTAGAGCCGAACATTTTGAAGGTATAAAGGATAAAGCCATTGTTTGTAACATTGGTCATTTCGACAATGAAATTGATATGGCTTGGTTGAACAAAAACCACGGAAGCACTAAAGATGAAATTAAGCCTCAGGTAGATAAATACACTATTGATGGTAAAGATATTATCATTTTGGCTGAAGGTAGATTGGTAAACCTAGGTTGTGCTACCGGACACCCTAGTTTTGTAATGAGTAATTCATTTACCAACCAAACTTTGGCGCAAATTGAACTTTGGAAGAATAGTAAAAACTACAAGAACGAAGTATATATGTTACCTAAGCATTTAGATGAAAAGGTTGCAAAATTACACTTGTCTCGTTTAGGTGCAGAATTGACCGAATTAAAGAAAGACCAAGCTGATTATATTGGTGTTACGGTTGAAGGTCCTTTTAAACCTGATTACTATAGATACTAAATTATAATCCTGTAAATTAAAAAGGTCTCGATGTTATCGAGACCTTTTTTTGTTTTAAGCTTTTCTAGTTAGTTGTTTTCTGCCAACATACCTTCCAAATAATAACAATCTGTTTGCTCCTTTAATTGAGCCAAACCTTGTTCTTTAGAACTTAACGGATCAATTTTCACCTCTTTACCGTTTGGCATGTAAACAATATAAAAACCTTCTTCAAAAGATGATAGTTTTATGATCTCACCATTAGGTCTTACCGCATTCCATGATTTTTCACTTGGCTTATATACCAAATCAATTTTCTTACCTTTTTTAGGCCCATCGACAACAGTTACCTGCATCCTATTTTTAGTAGCGGTCATTTCAAAGGTATTACCGTCTCTTTCTACCATTTGAGTTTCAGACTCTCCTTCTTCCATAGCAATTGGGTTAGATCCGCTCCAAAATTCGATAACATTGAAAATAATGGCATCGCCCAAAAAGAATAGTCCGTAAACAGGAATTATGTTCAACCCCCAAAATACCAGGTTATTTACAAACTTACTATCAGAGACTCCTTGGTTCCAGTCCTTTAAATTATTGAAAGCGCTAAAAGAACCCAAGCAACTAGAAAATAATAATGTGCCGGCCATAGCAATACAGATAACTGATTTTTTCATGATTTTAATTGTTTAGAATTAGTTGTACAAAATAATCACTAACCCCAAAAATTGTAATCTGATAAAAATCAATTATTAACGGTATCCATTAATATTGAAAAACGGGCATTTCATAACATACTACTATCGTAACAATATTAATAACCTTGACCACTTTGCATACCCTCATTCCATTTTCTTACGAACTCCTCGGACCATGCATCCCATCCAATTGTGCTCAACGTCCAAATGGTAATACCAATTACTATAATATTTAAAATTATCCCTATAATCGCAATTATTTTACCCCTTTTTATAATACCATAATTGTCATAATCATCAGGATTCATTTTATAAATTCCTTCAGATTTTGAAGCTAAATAATAGGCAATAACTGCAGGTATAATACCAAACCCGCCAAGGCAACATATAATACAGCTTAGAACTGATAATACATAAATGAATGCTGAATTAGGTAATTTTTTACTTTCCATAGAATAAAATAGTTTTGACGTCTTCTTAAAGTTATTCATTAAGTTTTAAATCAATCTTATATTTTCCTTAAGATTAAAGTCATAAGCACATACAATTGGGTTATCTCTTTTCTCTTACCTACATTTTCACGTACTTCGTTTAAAATATAGCACTATGATAATATTTGTTGATATGGACGAGGTCATAGCCGATACCTACGGTGCCCATATAGAAATTTACAATACAGAGTTTAAAGGTGAGCTCACTTCAGAAATATGTAAAGGCTCAGAGGTTTGGCAATTGGTGCCAGAAGCACACCAGGACAGTGTTAGAAAGCACGCCACTAGAAGAGGCTTTTTTAGAAGTTTAAAGCCGATTGCAGGCAGTCAAGAAATACTTGCAAGATTAGCCGATAAGCATGAGGTATATATAGCATCTGCAGCTATGCAATTTCCTAATTCATTAGAAGAGAAAAGTGAATGGTTAGATGAACACTTTCCTTTTATTCCTTGGCAAAATCGCATTTTATGTGGTCATAAGCACATTCTTAAAGGAGATGTTCTTATTGACGACAGAAGTTTTAACCTAGAAATTTTTGAGGGTAGAAGTATACAATTTACATCTCCACACAACGTAAATACAGAAGGGTTTGAACGTGTGAATACGTGGTTTGAGATTGGGGAGAAGTTATTGTAACTACTCTAAATTATTTATATATAAAGTGAATTACCTTGTTCATTACATTCTTACGCTATGGCCCATCCCAAAATTAAGAATACAATAACATTTACAGATCAGTATGGCGAGCATTTAAATTTATCCAAAAGGCAGATTCTTGAAATTGATGAACTCACCTATAAGTGGCTTAAAGATTATACATGGAGTATTAATCCTGATTATGATGAAAACACAGAACGCTGTCGTTATTATAAGACCATTTACAGAAAATTAAACGTTAAACAAAGAAGTCAATTTAGAGAAATAAAACAAGAGGTAAAAAGTAATTACGAAAAACAAGATTTTGAAAAAAGAAGATTTGAAATCAAACAAAAGGAATACGCTTCTTTAAAATTGAGTGACAATGAATTAGTAGAACTTCAAGAAATACTGCAAAAAATTCAATGGGAAACAAGTGATAAATCTGGTTACAAAGTAGAAGATTATAAAATAAACCATAGGCGTAATTTATATGTAAAAATAGCCCATGAAAAATTAAAAACTTTCCTAAACCAAGAACAATTAAAAGAGTTTTACAGGGTAGATCAATTAAATGAAGATTGGATTAAAAAAGGTCAAATAGAATTGATAGTTAATATGAATGAATCTCTTAATTTAACTAACGAGCAAGCCGAACTAATTTATAATTACAGAGAAAACAAAACTAGTAAAGATTTTAAAGGAGAAATTTTGAGCGAATTTGAAGAATGGGAATTAGAAAAATCTTTTAAAAAATCTATATTAAACGAACAACAATTTAAGAAATATTTAGAATGGAAAGAGCATAATGAAAAGCTTAGAATCTCTTATTTCGATGATGAGAATAAAGGGAAAATTCAAAAAATAAAAGAAATTAAGAGTTATTTAGATTACCTAATCAAACACCACTTGCCTGTTTTATGTAATTGGCGAGAAACTATTGAAAAGGACATTCCTAATAATATTAAGTTAGAACTAGAAATTTTACGGAATACTTATCAAAACGATTTAAAAAAAAGGTTATTGGAGCATTTAAAAGCTCACAAAAGACATACCAGAGATTACGTACCGAAAGGAAAAATTCTTATAAAGCTAGAATTCAAACAACGAGCACTAATACCTTCAGTGTATTGTCTAAATAAAAAACAAAAAACTATTATCAACCATCTTTCAAAAAATTTGATTAAACTAATCGACAATAAACAAATAGAATTAAAGGATTTATATATTAAAAAGCACAATTTTTATATTGACAATTACGAGGAATATGGTGGTACCTACGGAGCTTCTATAAAGGTAATCCGGAACAACGAGCCGAATACTAACATCCAATTGATTAATACCCTACTTCTACATCCACAACTCTCCAAGAATATAGAGTTTGCTGACTCAATTTAAAATTATTCCATAAAAAAACCCTCTTCAGTATTGAAGAGGGTTTTTTAAATAACTTGTCTTAAGCTTAAGCTTCAAAAGGCTCAATGGAAACATATGATTTTCCACCTGCTTTCTTTTCAAACTTCACTAGGCCATCTACACGTGCGTGTAATGTGTGATCTTTTCCTGCATAAACATTTTCACCAGGATTATGTCTTGTTCCACGCTGTCTAACGATAATGTTACCAGCGATAGCAGCTTGACCACCAAAAATCTTAACTCCTAATCGTTTCGATTCTGATTCTCTACCGTTTTTAGAACTACCTACACCTTTCTTATGTGCCATTGTCTGAGGTTTTAAATATTATTATACTTTGATGACCTAGCTTATTTAGCTACACCACCGTCTAATTCGTCTTGCCATTTCTGTAACTCGTCCCATTTACCGTCAGCAGCTAATTCAGCTTGCTTTGGCCAAGTATCGGTTACGTGATTTCCACGAACGTCAGCAATAATTTCAGAAATTTTAGCTGCGTCTGTTTTTGCTAAATCAGCAAAAGTAGAAATACCTGCATTATTTAAGGTTTCGGCTATTTTTGGACCAATACCTTCAATCTTTTTTAAATCATCACCTTTACCAGAAGCTTTCTTTGCTTTTGGTTTAGATGCTACAGAAACATCAACTGGTGCCGCTTTACCATCTGCCTTCTTAGCTTTTGGTGCTGCTTTCTTAGTTTCTGCTTTCTTAGCTCCTTTAGAAATAATAGACTCGATCACTATCTCGGTAAGAGATTGACGATGTCCATTTTTCTTTTTGTAACCTTTACGTCTTTTCTTATGAAAAACGATTACTTTGTCACCTCTTAGGTGCTTCACGACTTTAGCCTCTACTGCGGCTCCGTCTATAGCCGGGGCGCCGATAGTTACGCTCGAACCATCATCTAAAAGAAGAACGTTGTCAAAAGTAACTTTCTTACCTTCTTCTACTTGCAAACGGTGAACGTACACTTTCTGGTCTTTTGCAACTTTAAACTGCTGCCCTGCCATCTCTACAATTGCGTACATATTGTTAAATGTATTATTAAACCTGATGGATTTTTTCCATAGGCGGGTGCAAATATAGTTCTAAATCGTGAATTTACAAGCGTTTTTGTAGAATTTTATACGCTCTTTATTTTTGTAGTATTCGAAGTCTTGAACAGTTGCATAAAAGCAAGTGTTAAAACCAGGCTTGTTGTAAAGCCCATAGTGGCTACTACTAAAAAAACAATAGCCTCAAAACTTTTATAGGTATTTGCCCACCTTGTTGATAATTGTTCTAAAAAACCGGGTTGTAGCTCTGTGGAATATATGGCAAAGAAAAGTGTAAATAGCAAGGTTGCTACACCACCGGTGATCAAGCCGGCCATGAAACCGCCCGAGTAATTAAACGTATCTCCCTTTTTTAGTTTATAATATTTTATGGCCTCATAAATGGCAAACCCTGTAATAACTGCATTGAACAGGCTATAAAAAACGTTTACATGAAGACCAAACAAAGACAACACCAAAAAATAAGCGATTAAACTACCACTGGCGGCGATACCAAATCTTATAGGAAGGGCGAAATTGTTCATCTTAATTTTATTTTTGTTTACTCTTTTAAGATAATGAATAAACAATAAATAATTTCAAATAATATGTTAAAGAATACTAAATTTGAAGATTGTTCCTACAAAACAAAAATTATTGTAACAAAATGGTATTTAAATATACCAATGGAACAAAGTATTTAAACACTAACCTAATACAGTTTCAATGAAAATGAAATCACTACTGGTTTCGGCAATGTGCCTTTCCATTTTTGCCGGAATCTCACAAGAGGTCGCTTTTGAAGAGTATGACCTAGACAATGACCTACATGTAATCTTACACCAAGACAACACCGCACCGCTAATTTCCATTTCGGTGCTATACCATGTAGGATCTAAAGATGAAGATCAACAACGTACGGGCTTTGCCCATTTTTTTGAACACCTACTCTTTGAGGGAACCGAGAATATTAAAAAAGGGGAATGGGACAAAATTGTTTCTTCTAACGGTGGCTCAGGAAACGCTACCACTGATGAGGACAGAACCTACTACTACGAAGTATTCCCCTCTAACAATTTAGAATTAGGTCTTTGGCTAGAATCTGAGAGAATGCTGCACCCAGTTATCAATCAAAAAGGGGTAGATACTCAAAATGAAGTTGTTAAAGAAGAAAAAAGGCTTCGTGTCGATAATTCTCCCTATGGTAAATTTATAGAAAATATCAAGAAAAACCTTTTTCAAAATCATCCATATAAAGAAACCGTAATTGGCAAAATGGCAGATTTAGATGCCGCTACTTTAGACGAATTTATTGCTTTTAAGAAAAAGTTTTACTCTCCAAACAATGCCGTATTGGTCATTGCCGGGGATTTTGAGAAAGACAATGCCAAAAAATTGATTTCCGATTATTTCAAGGATATTCCAAAAGGTGCAGAAATCACCAGAAATTTCCCTAAAGAAGACCCTATAACTACCGAAATCAATGCAAAAGCTTATGACTCCAACATTCAGATTCCGGCTTCTATGATCGCGTATAGAACTCCGGGACTCAGAAATAGAGACAGCCAAGTTTTAGAAATGATTTCCACCTACCTCAGCGACGGACCATCATCCAAACTATATAAAAAGATGGTAGACGATGAAAAGCAGGCTTTACAAATTGGTGCCATACCCGTTACTTTAGAAGATTATGGTATGTACATCATTTTTGCGCTACCCGTAGGTGAAACAGGTTTAAACACTCTTAACAACTCTATTGAAGAGGAAGTAGAGAAATTGAGAACTGATTTAATTTCCGAAAACGATTATCAAAAACTACAGAATAAGTTTGAGAACCAGTTTGTAAACAGTAATTCTAGCGTTGAGGGCATTGCAAACTCACTTGCTGAATACTATATGCTCTATGGGGATACTTCTTTGATCAACAAAGAAATAGAAGTTTACAGATCCATAACCAGAGAAGAGATCCAAGAAGTGGCCCAAAAGTATTTGAAACCCAACCAAAGATTGGTACTAGAATATTTACCTGAACAAAATACCGCAAACTAAACACGACCATGAAAAATACATATATATTACTCTTAGCATTGTTCTCCTTTATTGCCATACAGGCACAAGTAGACCGTACAGTAATGCCAACACCAGGACCTGCTCCTGAAGTAAATTTAGGCACACCACAATCCTTTAAACTGAATAACGGTTTAAAAGTACTAGTGGTAGAAAATCATAAACTTCCAAGGGTATCTATTCAATTATCCATTGATAATCCTCCAATTTTAGAAGGTAACAAGGCCGGTATGTCCAGTTTAACCGGCAGTCTTTTGGGACAAGGCACAAAAACCATAACAAAAGAAGCCTTTAACGAAGAAATCGACTTTTTAGGTGCTAGACTTTATTTTAGCTCACAAGGGGCATATGCTCAGTCGCTTTCAAAATACTTTGCAAGAATGATGGAACTTATGGCGGATGCCGCTATTAATCCAAAATTTACGCAGGAGGAATTTGATAAAGAAAAAGACAAACTTATTACCGGACTTAAATCTGAAGAGAAAGTGGTTTCATCTATATCTAGCAGAGCGCAAAGAGCCTTAGCTTATGGTAAAAATCATCCTTATGGGGAATTCACGACAGAGTCAACCGTAAACAATGTTACCCTAGCCGATGTTGAAGATTTTTATCGAGAATACTTTGTTCCCGCCAATGCTTATTTAATTGTAATAGGTGACGTAAATTTTGATGAAGTAAAAACATTGACCGAAACATACTTTACCTCTTGGACCAAAGCGGTACCACCAAGCTTCTCTTACTCTCAACCAAAGAACGTACCAAATACCCAGATCAATTTTATTGATATGCCCAATGCGGTTCAATCTGAAATTACGGTACAAAATATCGTAAATCTTAAAATGAAGGACGATGACTATATCGCCGCACTTTTAGCCAACGAAATATTGGGCGGAGGATCTGATAGCAGGTTGTATTCTAATTTAAGAGAAGACAAGGGTTACACTTACGGTGCCTATTCTTCTATTGGGAACGACAAATATGGCCCGTCTAGATTTAGGGCATCTGCAGAAGTTAGAAATATGGTAACCGATAGTTCCGTAGTTGAAATGTTAAAAGAGCTTGAGCTTATAACCTCTAAACCTGTTACAGATGAGGAATTAAAAAACACCAAAGCGTTATATGCCGGTAGTTTTATTATGGCTCTTGAAGACCCAGAGACTATTGCCAGATATGCTCTGAACGTTGAAAAGGAAAATCTACCAAAAGATTTCTACAAGACTTTTTTAGAAAAATTGGAAAAGATCAGCAAAGAAGAAGTTGAGGCTGCCGCAAAAAAATACTTCAATGTTGATAACGCCCGTGTAATTGTTGTTGGCAAAGGAAGTGAGATTCTAAGCAACCTTCAGAACGTACAATTTAAAGGAAAAAAATTGCCTGTACTTGCATATTCAAAAACTGCAGATCGCGTTGAAACACCCAACTATGAAGTTACCGTACCGGAAGGTGTATCTGCACAATCGATCATTGAAAAGTATGTAGCAGCTGTTGGCGGAAAAGACAAACTTGAAAGCGTAAAAACATTCGCCATGATGGCCGAAGCTGAAATGCAGGGCATGAAGCTTAACCTAAACATCAAAAAAACATCTAATTACCAATTGATGCAAGATGTACAAATGATGGGAAATTCAGTTAGCAAGCAAGTTCTTAATGGTGATAGCGGTTATATGGTTGTACAAGGTCAACGTAAAGATCTTGGCGAAGAAGAAATTGTTACTTTCAAAGGAGAATCTACCCCGATATCCGAACTTCAGTACCTAAAGGCTAAATCACTTTCTTTAGAAGGAATGGAAATGGTAGGTGACAAAAATGCCTATAAAGTTACGATCAACGAAAAGAAATCTGCTTTCTATGATGTGGAAACTGGATTGAAACTTCAAGAGATCACCACAAATGAAATGCAAGGACAACAAATCTCAAGCATCACTAATTTTGAGGATTACAAAGAGGTGTCTGGCATTATGTTCCCTTTCAAAATTATACAGACCGTGGGTCCTCAGTCATTTGAATTCATAGTTTCTGAAATCAAGATCAACGATGGCGTTTCTCCATCCGATTTTGAATAACATAGCATACCATCACTAAAAAAACCCGCTAAAAAGCGGGTTTTTTGTTTTAAACAATTACTTTCTTCTAACCTATCTTTCTAATTCTGGCTTCACCAAATATTAAGCCCTTGTCCACATCTGGGTTACCGGTATAATTTACATTTGTTTCTCCATAGCAAGTTACCTTCAACCTATCTACTACGTTCACTCTAAAATTGCTTTCTCCGTAAGCAGTAATTTTAGTTTCATCGGCAATCATACTTTCAGTATTTACTTCACTTTCACCATAAGCCCTAAAAACCTGACGAGCTACATTACCTCCGCCAATTTCCAAATAACTACTACCATAAATTGCCACGGTCAATTCATCTATAGAAACCTCATCAAAATAAACTTTTGCCTCACCATACAAGGACATTTTAAAATCATCTGCATTAAAAAGATTCTTACACCTTACGATCTCTTCTCCCCTTACAGAAAGATTTTCCAATTTTCTATATGTGACGGTAATAGTAGCCATGGTACCATTGTACAAAGGTTTACTACCGCGCCAGTTATCATTTGAAATACGTTCAGATTTTGTAACCACTTTAGCCCCTTCCAAATACAGTCTTAAGGTTCTTCCTTCAACTTCAACATTTATCTTTTCTAAAGGAACTTTTGCATTGTCAATAACCACATTTTCCTCTTCACCCTCTACAAGATTCAATTCAATATGCGGACTTACAATTAGTTTATCAAATGACTTTACGTTGAACGTTTTTTCTTGAGAATGAATATTACCGATCGCAAAAGTGACCGCCAATATGACAAATACTATTTTTTTCATGATCTTCAGTTTTTTGATTAGTTCAATTCAAAGACAACGATATGAAGATATTGTTACAGTTCACGTAGTTATTTTTGCCAAACTAACTTTTTTCTATTCACTAGCCATACCCCAAATAAGATAATAATACCTCCCAACAATTGAAGTATACTAATATTCTCTCCATCCAAAAAACCCCATAAAACAGCCACTAAGGGAATTAAGTAGGTTACCGATGCCGCAAATACCGGACTAGATAACTTTATTAATTTATTGAACAGAATATTTGCCAAAGCGGTACCTAAAAATGCCAGCGCCATAACATACCACACCGCTTCATACATAGCACCGTTACCGGCAAACTGTCTAAATACTCCAGAATATATAAGAATGATCAAAGCAGGAAAAAACGCAACACCAAAACTTGCCGTGGTAACCGCCAACGGACTCAAATGAGACAAATATTTCTTAATAATATTAATATTGAATGCATACCCTAATGCAGAAAATATAATAAAGAAGGCATACCAATAATTTTGATCCGTATTATTCTCCATACCGGCAGCTATTAGTACCACAGTACCAAAAAGACCAATGAGAACACCAATCACCTGTCTTCCTTTTAACGCTAAACCAAAAAGAGCAATACCTACCATTGTTGTAAACAAAGGTGCTACCGAGTTTAAAATTGAGGTGATGCCGCTACTGATTTCCGTTTGTGCAAGTGCAAAGAAAAAAGGTGGAAAAAACGAACTACAGAGCCCTGCTATAACAACCCATTTCCAATCTGTTTTAGATAAGGTTTTCAATGATCTATATCCCAGCACAAACAAAAGCAATGATGCAAAAACAATGCGCAACCCACCTACCTGTAATGGCGTATAACCTACTAATGATCTTTTAATAAGAATAAAGGATGAACCCCAAATAAATGACAGAATTATTAGGTAAATCCATTTTTGATCTATATTCTTCAATTGTTTAGATTTAGAACAAAAGTGAGGTTTTTTCCAAAAAAATCATCTGGTTAGCTACTTATTTTTACAAATGATTTTTAAATGGATTTTACATAATTGGTATCTTTACGCTATAACTGAATTTACTTCACAGTAGTATTCATTAAATCTTAGCATCATGAGAATAAAAATATTGGCTCTATTCATAAGTGTTTTCACCTTGACCACAACAGTTTCATTGGCACAAGAAAACCCTACGAGCATTATTAAATTAGAAAACAGAATAACTAAGTCTGTAGAAATTGGTATAGACGGTATGGCTTGCCAAGAAGGTTGTGCAGATAAAATAGCATCCAACCTTAAAGAGAAAGATGGCGTAATTTCCGCTGATATCAGTTTTAACAATAAAAATGGAAATATCGTTTTTGACCCTTCTTTAATATCAATTGAAGAAGTAAAATCAATTATTACCGGTACAAAAGTTAAAAACTATGAATACACTATAACTTCTGTTACCCCACAAGAAAACTAAAATGAAAAATATTCTTTACATAGCTACCATAGCCATCTTTATATCTTTTACCTCCTGCAAGGAATCCAAAAAGACGGAAACAGAAACTTCAAAAATGTCCGAAGTAATGGCCATTCATGACGAGGTCATGCCCAAAATGGGAACTTTAGGAAAACTTGTTGGTCAACTTAAGCCAATGGCAGATTCCTTAGGTGTGGAATCAGTTGAATTCAAGGCAATGAAAGATTTACAAGAAGCCAATAGATCTATGATGGATTGGATGCAAGGTTTTGGAGACCGCTTTGATGCCGATGAAATTTTGAACGGAAAAGATCTAAGCGATGAAAAGAAAAAATGGCTTTTAGAAGAGGAAGAAAAAGTAAAGCAAGTAAAAGAGAATATCAATTCCAGTATTGCAAATGCTGAAAAAATTCTAAGTAAAAAATAAACTTAGTGCTTAAAAGGGTAATTTGGAAAGATCTACATTTCCTCCAGATATGATAATACCTATTTTCTTGTTCTGAAAAATTTCCGGTTGTAGCATTGATTGTTTTACAACCGCAGCTACCGTAACGGCACTAGAAGGTTCTATGATAATTTTCATACGTTCCCAGACCAATTTCATAGCGGTTACAATTTCATCTTCAGTAATTCTTACAATACCGCTAACGAGCTCTTTTATTATCGGGAAATTCTTATCTCCCAACATCGTTTTTAATCCGTCCGCAATGGTATTGGTAGTTTCGTTACTCTCAATTTTGCCACTTTGTAATGAACGGTAGGCATCATCAGCCTCAAATGGTTCCGCTCCAAAGACTTTACAGTTATTACCAAAATGTTTTACCGCCAAAGCAGAACCCGCAATAAGACCACCGCCACCTACCGGGCAAAATATATAATCTAAATCGGGTTGTTTTTCTAATAACTCCAATGCAGCGGTACCTTGACCTAAAATAACATTATTATCGTTGGACGGATGCACGAAAGTTGCTCCCATTTTTGATCCTATTTCATCTGCCAAAGACTGCCTTGCTTCTACTGTGGGTTCACATTCATAGATTTTACCACCATACTCCCTAACCCCAACCTTTTTTACTTCTGGAGCCGTATTGGGCATTACAATATGGGCAGTAACACCAACACTCTGGGCTGCAAGAGATAAAGCCTGGGCAAAATTACCTGATGAATGGGTTACCACTCCGCTTTTCTTTTGTTCTTCGGATAACTGTAGAATAGCATTAGTAGCGCCTCGCATTTTATAAGCCCCAGCTCTTTGAAAATTTTCACATTTAAAAAACACTTGGGCATTAACTTCCTTATCAATTAATCTAGATGTTAATACGGATGTATTGTGAACAAACGGAGTAATTCTTTTATGGCAATCTAAAAGGTCTTGGCTGGTCATATCAGTTACTTATTTTTCCACCTTAAGGTCTCAATGATACTTCTTATATCATTTTGAAGATATGAAGCGGCAGGAAGAATGGAGTCATAATTAGGCCGTGAATAAAAATATACAGAGCCCGTTAAAAAATGTTCAGTACTATCCGTTACAAAAAACTGGGATTGAGAAGCCGCATTGCCCTGAACCTCAAACAAGGCACCATACACTTTCTCATTTGGGTTTACATATGGCTGCTCTACAATATTGTCTGCTTTCGCAGCATGTTCATAACTTAATCTTTTAGAATCGTGAATCAACTGAGATAAATTACCATCAACTTTCTTATAACTTAAAAAAATGGCTCCTTTCATTTCAGGGTACGAAATGGTATATGCCTGATCGCCATTAGGTTCTGCTTCTGCCAACTGATTGTACTTAAAACTGAAGTTCTCGGTTTCTAAGTCCGCCAATTTACCTTGTGGATACTCTAATCTCATTTTAGCTTTCGGCTTTGGAATTACCGGCTCATCTTTACAACTGAGCATTAAAAGAAATACTATAAAAAATCCTACTAATGACTTACTCTTCATGTGGTAAGGTTACTTTTATTTGTTTCAATCGTTTTTTATCCATGGCCTCTACTACAAAAGTGTATGACCCAAACAATATCTTTTCTCCACGTCTAGGAAAACTGCCAGCTTTTTCCAAAACAAATCCGGCCAAGGTTTCTGACTCTCCTTTGTTTTCCTCAAAGTTATCCGTATCCTCTAATTTGATAACCCTGTAAAAATCTTTTAAAGGTGTTTTTCCTTCAAAAACATAGTTGAAATCGTCCAATTTGGAATAAATAAGGTCTTCATCATCAAATTCATCACTAATATCACCAACTATTTCCTCAATAATATCTTCTAAGGACACTAAACCTGATGTGCCCCCATACTCGTCAACAACAATTGCCAAGTGATTTTTCTTTTCTTGAAATTCGGATAAGAGATCATCTAATTTCTTATTCTCGGGCACAAAGTATGGCTCTCTTATAAGGGTCATCCAATTAAAGGTCTTTCTGTCTAAGTACGGAAGTAAATCTTTTACGTAAAGAACCCCTTTCACAGTATCTATATTCTCGCCAAAAACAGGAATTCTAGAATAACCATGCTTTTTAATTTCTCCCAAAACTTCAGGAAATTTCATTTGCTCATTTAAAGCGAAAATATCGATACGGGGACGCATTACTTGCTTGGTGTCCGTATTACCAAAAGTTACAATACCTTCTAAAATCTTCTTTTCTTCTTTTGTAGTATCTCCTTGTGAAGTTAAATCCAGGGCTTGGGATAAATGATCGATACTTAAATTAGATTTCTGTTTACCTAGCTTATTATATAAGAACAAGGTACCGGAGCGCATTGGCAAACTTAAGGGTGAAAATATAAAGTCCAATATCCTTAAAGGGAAAGCCATTAAGTGTGAAAAACTCATTCTATTTCTATTGGCATACACCTTTGGCAGTATTTCACCGAACATCAATATTAAAAATGTTGCTACCACAACTTCTAGTAAAAAACGAACGGACACCACCCCGAACAATATCTGATTAACATTTTCAAATAACGTGTCACCAATTACACTGAACAACAAAACAACACCAATATTAATAGCATTGTTAGCTATTAAAATGGTCGCCAATAGTTTTTTAGGGCGCTCCAATAGTTTAATGAGAATAGCACTTTTTGCCGTTTTCTCATCTTGCAATTCTTTAATTTCGGTTGTGGATAAACCAAACATGGCCACCTCTGCTCCTGAAATTAATGCAGAGCAAAGAAGAAGTACACATAGTACAATTATATTCATTGCAAAAACACCGTTTACAACCAATGTTGTCATTAAAAACGGTATGGGGTCTGGATCCAATAGCTGCTATTTAATATTGTTAGAATGGCAAATCATCATCATCCTCTTGACTTACAGGTGCAGAAGATTTAGATGGCGTTCTATTTTCAGTACTTACGGGTTTTTGCTGACTAGGTGCAGCTCCGCCGTTATTTTGCATACCTTCTTTTTTGGTAGTCAAAAACGTAAAATCTTGCACGTGTACCTCTGTTGAATATCTGGTATTACCATCTTCACCTTGCCATTGACGGTTTTTCAACCTTCCTTCAACATATACCTTATCACCTTTACTTAGATATTTTTCACAGATTTCAGCAGCTTTGTTTCTCACCACTATATTGTGCCAATCTGTATTGGTAACCCTTTCCCCGGTAGATTTATTGGTATACGTCTCATTCGTAGCAATTGGAAACCTACCAATACTACCGCCTCCTTCAAAATAATGCATTTTAACTTCGTCGCCTAAATGCCCTATTAACATTACCTTATTTAATGTACCGCTCATAACTTAAAGATATAAAAATCAAAAGTACTAAAATTTAAATGCTTTTATAAAATCTGCGATCAAAACCGGCACAGGAAATTCAGTTACTTTTTCAACAGGAATCTTATTGGTTAAATCTGCCTCAATATCAACTATCCAAAATTTGGTATGTAAATGTTGATGGGACAATTTATGCACTATATCCATATCATTATATATATGTATATCTTTTACGACCGCCCCATCAAAAACAGCATTACTACCTGCAATAACATCATTGAGCTCCAAAGATGCTTTTGACTCTATTAATGGAAACTCCCATAGATTTTGCCAAATACCTTTACCCTTTCTCTGTTGCAATATGGTAAACTTATTATTTTTTGCATCCTTATATATAGGTATAAGATAATTGAAGTACCTATTACTAACTTTTGTCTTTTTAAGTTTTACTGGCAATTGATCAACCAGGCCTTTTTCCAAAGCAACGCAACTATCACTCAATGGGCAAAGTAAACACAAAGGTTTTTTGGGCGAGCATTGCATTGCACCAAACTCCATTATAGCTTGGTTGTAGTCCCTTATATTTTCAGGGTTCATGACCTTTTGGGCCAAAGACTTAAAATATTTAATACCCTCCGTACTATTTATAGGGATATCTATACCATAATACCGAGACAATACTCTGTACACATTACCATCTACAACTGCATGTGGTTCATTAAAACAAATAGAGGAAATAGCACTGGCAGTGTAATCACCTACCCCTTTCAGTGTTAAAAGTTTCTTATAATTATCTGGAAACTTACCTTTATATTCGACCATAACCATTTTTGCGGCAGCATGTAGGTTTCTGGCCCTGGAGTAATACCCAAGTCCTTGCCAGAGTTTAAGAACCTGCTCTTCTTTTGCGTTGGCAAGATCACCAACGGTAGGGAAACTTTCCACAAACCTTAAGTAATACGGGGTTCCCTGGGCTACACGTGTTTGCTGAAGAATGATTTCAGAAAGCCATATTTTGTACGGATCAGTGGTTTTACGCCATGGTAAAACACGTTTATTTTTATGATACCAATCTAAAATTTTACCCGAAAATGACATGCTCTTCAATACTAAGTTATAAAAGTAGCAGTTTATACACTTAAAATTAACCCATTAGAAAGAAAGATTGAATTTAATTTATATATTTGCAACCCGAAAAAACATACAGAAAATCTAATATTGAAAGATGACGAAAGCGGAAATTGTATCGAAGATCTCAGATAAACTGGGAATTGAAAAAGGAGATGTACAGGCAACTGTTGAATCCTTTATGGAAGAGGTAAAAACATCATTAGAAAGTGGTGACAATGTTTACCTAAGAGGTTTTGGTAGTTTTATCATTAAGACAAGAGCTGAAAAAACCGGTAGAAATATTTCCAAGAACACAACTATTAAAATACCCGCTCACAACATTCCTGCATTTAAGCCTGCAAAGGTTTTCGTTGAAGGAGTTAAGAGCAACGTACACGTAAAATAATTAATCTTAAAAAAAGAACTTTATGCCAAGCGGTAAGAAAAGAAAGAGACATAAGGTAGCTACACACAAGCGCAAGAAGCGTAGAAGAGCTAACCGACACAAGAAAAAGTAGTTTTAAAAACTACTTTTTCTTTTTAAAAAACGTTCATTGACATAGAAATCCAATATTTGGATTTCGGCAAATACACTAGTATTTGTCTATGGTATTGTTTAATCAGTTTGTTCCCTATACAATAGTTGGAACAACTAAAAATATATTCAGGTGAATAGAGAATTAATCGTAAGATCTAGTTCGCAATCTGTTGACTTTGCCTTGTTAAAGGACGGAAAACTCACTGAACTGCACAAAGAGGAAAACAGTAATGATTTCTCTGTTGGAGATATTTTTCTTGCCAAAATAAGAAAGCCCGTGACCGGTCTTAACGCAGCGTTCGTAAACGTTGGTTATGAGAAAGATGCATTTTTGCATTACCACGACCTTGGTCCTCAATTATCTTCAATGCTTAAGTTCATTAAACAAGTGAGCACAGGAAAATTAAAAGATTACTCCTTAGGTAATTTTCCGTTCGAGACCGATATTGACAAAAATGGTGTTATCACCGATGTCATAAAAGCAAACCAATCTTTATTGGTTCAAATTGTAAAAGAGCCTATATCCACTAAAGGACCAAGAATTAGTTCCGAGCTTTCAATTGCCGGACGTTATTTGGTAATGGTTCCTTTCTCTGATCGTGTATCTGTATCTCAAAAGATAGGTAGCAAAGAAGAGAAAGATAGGTTAAAAAGACTTGTTAGAAGCATTAAACCCAAGGGGTTTGGTGTTATCATAAGAACGGTCGCAGAAGGACAAAAAGTCGCAGAGCTGGACAAAGATCTAGAAAACTTGCTGAACAAATGGTCAGCAATGTGTAAAAAATTACATCGTGCCCAAACACCATCAAAAGTATTTGTTGAACTTAATAGAGCATCTTCTATTTTAAGAGATGTATTCAATGATAGTTTCACAGGAATACATGTTGATGACGCTACATTATTCAGTGAAATAAAAGAATATGTAGCCGAAATTGCTCCTGAAAAGGAAAGCATTGTTAAGCACTATAACACCAATGTTCCTATTTTTGAAAAATTTGGAATCGAAAGACAGATCAAAACGTCTTTTGGCCGCACTGCCGCTATGAGCAAAGGCGCCTATTTAATTATAGAGCATACCGAAGCACTTCATGTAATAGACGTAAACAGTGGCAACAGATCAAACAAAGCTAAAAATCAAGAAGATACGGCCTTAGAAGTAAATCTCTTGTCTGCATCAGAAATCGCAAGGCAATTACGCCTACGTGATATGGGCGGAATTATTGTAGTGGATTTTATTGATATGGTAAAACCACAACATAGAAAAAAGCTTTTTGAACATCTTAGAGATGAAATGAAAGATGATCGTGCCAAACATAAAATACTACCTCCTAGTAAATTTGGTTTAATTCAGATTACCCGACAAAGGGTACGACCTGAAATGAATATTAAAACAACTGAAGAGGACCCAAATAATTCTGGGAAACAGGTGGAAGCACCTATTGTTTTAATAGATAAAATTACAGCGGACCTTGAAAAACTTCTTAAAGGACCTAAAAAGGATAGCAGTATAACTTTAAATATACACCCTTTTATAGCAGCCTATATTACTAAAGGTTTTCCATCAATGAGAACAAAATGGTTCTTGGAATATAAGAAATGGATTAAAATTCAACCGCGCGATGCGTATACGTATCTAGAATATCGTTTTAAAAATAAAGACGGTAAAACAATATATTAATTAAAAAAGCGATTTCCTTATGGAGTCGCTTTTTTTGTTTCTCATAACTACAATCATTGTAATAAAATTCAACTATGCTCTTTAGATTAAAATTTACACTCTCCTTATTATTAATCACTCTTTTAAGTACCACCTCTTATTCCCAAGTAACATTCGAACCTGGTTATATAGTTGATAATTCAGGAAATAAAATTGAATGTTTTATAAAAAATGTAGGCTGGAAAAACAATCCCACTTCATTTGAATATAGGACCAATTTCGATTCAGAAATTAAGAATGGATATATTAATAATATAGCCGAATTTTCATTAAATAATGGAAAGAAATATATAAGACAAGAGGTCAAAATTGATCGATCGAAAACCCTACTCAAAAGACTGAGTAAATCAAAAGAAGCGGTCTTAAATTCTGAAAAATTATTTCTTGAAGAAATAGTCAGTGGTGACGCAAACTTGTTCTATTATGAAGATAGCAATCTGATAAGATTCTTTTTTAATACCACCAATACTTCTACAGAACAATTAATTTACAAAAAGTACCTGACTGCAGATAATAAGGTAGGAGAAAACACCAACTACAAAAAACAATTATGGGACAACCTACAATGCGGTAATATAACGCTAAACGATGTTAAGTCTATAGATTACAAAAAAACTGAATTAGTTACTTTTTTTAATTTATACAATCTGTGCAAGAACCCAAAATATGTAGACAGCAAAGCATCTAAAATTGAAAACAAAAATGTTTTCAACTTAGGTATAAGAGCTGGATTAAACTCTGCATCATTGGACTATTCTTCACCTCAAGAAAGTACAAATTTCAGTCTGGAAAATAAAACTACTCTAAGGTTTGGAATTGAACTAGAAGCTATATTGCCTTTTAATAAGAACAAATGGTCTTTGTTTATACAACCAATGTATCAAAGTTTTAAGGGAGAAGAACAGCTTGAATTCCAAACAGTATCCGTAGACTACAAATCAATCGAAACATCATTAGGGGTAAGACATTATTTTTTTCTAAGTAATGATTCTAAAATATTTATAAATTCTGCGTTCCAAATAGATACCGCTTTAGATTCAAATATTGATTTTGAAACAAGTAGTGACTTTGAAATTTCACCACGAACTTCCTTTAATTTTGGAATAGGTTTTTCCCATAACAACTCTAGCATAAAGATAAATTATAATCCTAGACGAGAATTATTAAGCAATTACGCGGCAATATCATCAAGCTACAAAGTACTTTCTGTAGTATTAGGATACAACTTTTTATAAGGGGTGATAGTTTAAATCAGATTTGTATTATACTAATATTAATAAACAAGCGACTCTAACAGAGTCGCTTTTTTTGTTTTTGGGTTTTTATGTATTTTAACAATTAAATTCCTAACCAACCATTACAAATGTCCTGCAAAAACTGCTCTTCTGCTCTAGTTCATCAATCATTTTACTGTAACCAATGTGGTGCTAAAATAGTCTCCGAAAGAATAACGATTAAACGTATTCTAGAAGACGCTTTTCAAAATTATATTGGGTGGGACAATAAGTACCTTGTTACCATTAAATACTTGATTTTAAGACCTGGAGTGCTTCTTAGGGAATATTATAGCGGCACACGTAAAAAATTCTTAAACCCTTTTGCATTTCTAACTATAGGCATGGCTATTAACTTGTTTGTATTTAATTCTTTTGATGAAGAATTTATATCGGTTATGAATAATTTTAATAAATCTCAACTAGATTGGTATGCCGAAGTTATAGGAGGTCCATTTACAAATGAAGAGTTTCGATCAGAGCAACTGACAAAATCTGCTGAAAGTTCAAAATTCATGCTTAAGTATTTTAATATATTAGTAATACTTCTGTTACCACTATACACCTTGATGGCTTTTCTTATATACAGAAAGCCATACAATTATGCGGAACATATTGTAGCTAACTCTTACATTCAGGGATTTAGTTTCTTAACAACTACCTTTATATTCTTTATTTCTATTTGGATTCATCCAAGTCTGTATCTCATAATTTATCCATTACTGATTCTCTATTATACCTATGTCTATGGAAAGCTTTATAAGCTAACAATAGGACAGTCAATTTTGAAAATTATTTTATTTTTAGCCATTTTAATAGGAAGTATATTAGCTGTAGCAATCATTTCAGTTATTATAGGTATAGCTATTGGATACATATTGGGAAACTTTAAATAAATTTCATTGAACCAAAAATCAAAAGGTTACACCGTTCAAGAAGCCACTAAAAAAATAGAAAGCTACTGTGCCTACCAAGATCGTTGTCACAAAGAGGTGGTTTCTAAATTAAAGGATATGGGTATGATACCGATAGCTATAGATACCATTATAGCCCAACTTATTGAAGACAGGTTTTTAAATGAAGAGCGCTTTGCCAAAAGTTTTGCGAGAGGAAAATTCAATATTAAAAAATGGGGCAAAAATAGAATTGTACGTGAACTCAAGTTTAGAGATATTTCTAAATATAATATAACTACAGCTTTAAAAGAGATCGAACCCGAAGCATACTCAACCACCCTAGATCATCTCGCTAAAAAAAGACTAGATCAAATTACTGAAACAAATACCCAGAAAAGAAGAAAAAAATTAGCAGATTACCTCCTATACAGAGGCTGGGAAAGTCACTTGGTCTATGAAAAACTGCAAGAGTTAATTCCCTAAGAACCTTTAGTTTTCATCTAATGCCTCAACATTTTTATTAGTGTCAGTAATCGCCCTGATATTCTTGGCATCTATCCAATCTTGACCTTTGAGTTTTCGCATTAATACATCATAATGGCGCATAATCAAAATGTTGTAAAATGCCTTACCTAAATTTTTGGGATTCCGTGCCAAAGCACGCAAACTCATAGAAAAACCCGGGGTTATATACTTCATATAATGCCAAAACCCTTCTGGCATATACAGTACTTCTCCATGTTTTAATGTTGTTTTAAAACCGTTAGCATGTCTTAGAGCAGGCCACTTTTGATAATCAGGATTAGAGAAGTCAATGCTTTCATGAGTTATTAAAGAATGTGGTACTTTATAAAGCTTCTTTGTTTCAGATTGAGGAAACAACACCACTTCTTTCTCTCCATCAAAATGAAAATGAAAAATATTGGCTAAATCAATATCATAATGCATAAAGGTGTATGAATCTCTTCCGCCAAAAAACAACATTGGCAGCCCTTTTAAAAGCCTTAACCCAAAATCCGGAAAGACATAGTCTTTCTGTAAGGCAGGTACTTCCTTTAAAATATTCCAAAGAAAAATTCTGTATTTGGTTGGCTCTTTTTTTAAAAGATCAACATAGTCCGCCATTTTCATTTTAGCATGTGGCTCGTTAAAACCGTCTTTATGCTGAACCGGTCTATTATCATATAAGGGCACAGTAATATCCCCTGCAACCTCTTTCATGTAATCTAAATTCCATTTGGTAAAGGCTGGCCAGTCTGCAATAGCCTGTTCTAACACAACAGGCTTTTGAGGCTTAAAGTAGTTTTCTATAAAGTCGTCCTTAGTAATATTCTTTACCCTAGGAATGTCTGCTAACTTCAATTACTCTTGGTTTTTTTAGGGATGCCAAAGATAATTAACGTTAAGAAAATATTTTCTTAAAAATGTATTAATGTAGTATTATTCAACAATTTTAGCCTTTTGCTTGGCATTTTCATTACGCTCAATTGAATGACCCGGTCTTGACCATTTCGGTTTTTCGCCCATTGGTTTTAATTGAGAATCCTTTGCTTCAACAGTTTTTGGCTGTGATACTTTTGTAAACGGCTTTTGTGGATTTAAGCCTAACATTTTGAACATTTCCATATCCTCGTTTACATCTGGGTTAGGAGTAGTCAACAACTTATCTCCCGCAAAAATAGAGTTTGCTCCGGCAAAGAAACACATTGCCTGCCCTTCTCTACTCATCTCTGTTCTACCTGCGGATAAACGAACCTGAGTCTCTGGCATAACTATTCTGGTTGTAGCCACCATTCGAATCATATCCCAAATAGATACGGGCTCAATATCTTCCATTGGCGTTCCTTCTACGGCAACCAATGCATTAATTGGAACTGATTCTGGCTGTGGATTTAATGATGTCAACGCCACCAACATGCCTGCTCTATCTTCCAATGCCTCTCCCATTCCTATAATACCACCGCTACAAACGGTTACATTACTCTTACGTACATTTTCTATAGTATCTAAACGGTCTTCAAAAGCACGAGTGGAAATTACATCTTTATAATAATCCTCTGATGTATCTAAATTATGATTGTAAGCGTACAAACCAGCTTCTGCCAAACGCTTTGCCTGATTTTCTGTGATCATGCCCAAAGTACAGCAAACCTCCATGTCAAGCTTATTGATGGTTCTTACCATTTCTAACACTTGTTCAAATTCAGGACCATCCTTAACATTTCTCCATGCGGCACCCATGCACACCCTAGAACTACCAGATGCTTTTGCACGTAACGCCTGAGCTTTTACTTGAGAAACGGCCATTAAATCATTTCCTTCAATATCTGTATGATAACGCGCCGCCTGAGGACAATACCCGCAATCTTCTGGACAACCACCAGTTTTAATGGAAAGTAATGTAGAAACCTGTACCGTATTAGGGTCATGATTTTTTCTATGCACCGTTGCAGCTTCGTAAAGTAGCTCCATTAAAGGCTTGTTGTAAATTTCTAAAATTTCTTCTTTTGACCAATTATGTCTTGCTTCGCTCATATAATCTTAGGTTGTTACCAGGGTTCAAAAATAACTGAATTTAAATTGAAAAAATAATTGTTGGTTTTTAAATTAATGATTTACACCTTCTATTCTTTCTTAGAAACCAAAATACTTACTGCATTACCACCAAACCCAACCGCATTTACAAGCACTTTTTTCAGGTCTTTTTCATGCGTTTTCTGATTCAAATAAGGTATTGAGACCATTTCATTATTCTGTAACATGAGTATTGCCAATTCTAAATTTAACATACCCGATGTGGCAAACGTATGACCAATTTTCCATTTATTCGTAGTCAATTGCGGCATATCATCACCAAAAACTTCTTTGATGGCATTATATTCTGATGAATCTCCTTTTATGGTTCCTGGTGCGTGCATTACAATGGCATCTACCTCAGCAGGATTTATCTCATCCAACGCCATTTTCATAGATTTTTGAAAGCAAACGGCATTTGCGGAAATTGATGTATTATGTTTTAAAATTTCCGTTGCAAACCCCACTCCTTCAATAACAGCCAGAGCATTGTCAACAATCCCAGTTTCCAAACACGCAACTGATGCCGCTTCGCCTAAAATCATACTATTGTATTCTTTCTCCATATTCAAGGCTTGGCACGGATAACTTCGGCTATACTCAGTTACAGCTAAGTCATCGACTTCCGAATTCGAGTTTAACGTTGGTGCTTTTGCATATATTTTCAATGCCTTCATTTGGGCAATGGTGAAGTTGGTCAACGGAGCTTCACTGGCTCCTACCAAAAACTTATTTGACATTCCGCTATTAAGCCATGCCACTCCGTTCAATACCGAATGCAGACCCGTAGAACAGGTAATGGAATGAGATATTTCTGGTCCGGTTGCGCCTAGATCATGAGATACCCATGACGAAATATTACCCAATGTAGTAGTTGGTGAACTTAATGTTGATGAAACTCCAGTTTCTAAATATTCTGCATGGTATTCTTCAAACAACTTGGTCGCCCCTCTTGATGAGCCCATATTGATTCCAAAATCAGAAGTATTGCTCCAACCAGATTGTTCAAAAGCCATCCTAGAGGCTACCATAGCGAACAACACACTATCATCTAACTTTTTATATTTACTATCAGACCCTCTTAATGATACTACCATTACTTGCGCAGATGTCGCTAAAGGTGCAACCCAAGTTTCAGAACCATTTATTTCTTTTAAAGTAAAGTAATGGTCGTTATCTTGATATGCTTTCCAAGTTTCTTCCAATGTACTTCCTAAAGGAGAAAGCGAGGCTATGGATGTTATTGATATTTTTTCTTTCAATGTCTATTCTAAAAGGTGTTCAATGCTTCCGTTATGGCCTCATAAACCTTCTGAAGCTCTCCTTTTTTAATTACATAGGGCGGCAATACATAAACGGTATTCCCTAAAGGTCTTAATAAAACACCTCTTTCTAAAAAGAAGCTATATAGCTTATCTCTTAAATTACCGTAACGTTCTGTTTCTATATTTAAGTCAATGGCCAAAATTACGCCCTTAACCCTTACTTCCGCAACTTTTGGGTGTGATTTAATTTCTTGTACATATGTATTGTGAGCCCTATTAATAGCTGACCTTTTCCTCTCAATTTCTGGAGAGTTCAATAATTTAATACTCGCCAATGCTGCAGCACAACCTAATGGGTGAGCGCTGAACGTATGAGCGTGGAAAAAACCTTTATGCACCTCATCACTTAAAAATCCGTTATACACCGCTTGAGAACAGCTGGTAATACTTAACGGGAACATACCGGCCGTCAATGCCTTGCTCAAACACATGATATCTGGCTTGTTTTCCAAATAATCAGAAGCAAAATTTTTACCTGTTTTACCGAACCCGGTCATTATTTCATCGGCAATACATACAATATCTTCTTCTTGACAAATTCCTATTAATTCATTTAAACCTTTAGCCGAATGGAATTTCATGCCGGCCGCACCTTGTACCAATGGTTCAAAAACGAAAGCAGCGCATTTATTGTTCTTTAGTATTTGGGAGAGCATCTGTTTTATCTCATCTAAATTATCTTCTGTTGGAACGGGAATACGTTCTACTTTTAACAAAAAATCTTCAAACGGACCGTTATATGATGAAAGTCCCGATGCACTCATTGCGCCAAACGTATCGCCATGAAATCCATCCTCAAAAGCAATTAATGTATCTCTCTTCTCTCTTTTATTATGAAAAAATTGAAGTGCCATTTTTATTGCTGCTTCAACCGCCGTAGAGCCATTGTCGTTAAAGAAAATCTTAGCCTGATTGCTAGGCAATATTTCCATTAATTTTTCAGACAATTCAATTGCAGGTTCATGCGTTAATCCACTGAACATTACAAAGTCTAAGGTTTGCATCTGTTGTGTAATCGCAGAAACAATCTGTTCATTGGCGTGGCCATACATTACGGTATACCACGATGCAATTGCATCTATATATTCTTTTCCCTTTTCATCAAACAACAAAGCACCTTTTGCCTTTACAATAGGAAGCTGGGGTTTACCAAGCTTATGTTGTGTTAGCGGGTGCCATAGGTGTTTTTTATCTCTTGTTGATAGATTTTCTACAGTCATAGAATTTATAATTCGCCATTTTATCTATCTTGCAAAGATCGGGAAATAAACCGCAATAACTAGATGCCCTTAGAAAGAAACAGAAATGCACTTTTCACTTTTTCCCAAATGAAGGATACTACGGTGTTCCTATTACTCTCATTAATTACACTGTTTATTCGATTCCCCTTTTTCTTTAGAGACTACGTGGATCGTGACGAAAGTACCTTTATTCTTCTTGGTCAATCTTGGGTTGACGGATTTTTGCCTTATACACAGTTGTGGGACCTAAAACCACCTTTAACTTTTGCTTTTTTTGCGGCTATCATATCCATATTTGGCAAAAGTTTTGTCGCCATACGCTTTGCAGGAGTTGTTTTAGTAGCTATAACCGCATACTTTACATATAAAACAGCACTGACCCTAGTTTCTAAAAAGGCGTCTGTATTCATAGGAATCATCTGCATTGTTTTGCTAAGCCTATTTGGCAGCTTACAAGGAGTAATGTCTGAACATATTTGCATGGCTTTCTTTGTGCCATCAATCTATATTTTGATTTCAAAAAAATCTAGCTTTTCCATATTTTTATCTGGCATACTAATGGGCTCAACGGTAATGGTCAAGCTAAACATGGCCTTCCCAATTCTGTTCTTAGGACTCTTTTTATGCTATGAATCTATTTTCACTAACAGAAAAATAAGCTTTCTACAAGTTATCTTATTTGGTACCGGAGCCCTAACCGTTGTTATAGCCACTGTAGCCCCATATTTTTTGAACGATATAACGTATACCTGGTGGGAGTCCGTAATTCTTGCTCCATTAGAATATACGGAAGCTAGACGTTATTCTGTTTTTAAGCTAGCGCCTATTTTCGTTATTACAGCTGTATTTTTGTTTTATTCCCATAAAAGTAAAAATCTAGATTTTAAGAACAGAAATATTCAATTGTTGGTGATTACCATCATAGGTGTATTATTCTCTTTTGCAAAAGGAGGAAGAATCAATGGCCATTACCTGATACAACTACACCCCATGCTATTAATTTTGGTAGGTGTTGTTGTTAGCAACCTTATTAAAGTTCATAAACCAAAAATACCGGCTTACCTAGCCGTAATTGGTCTATTGATTCCTGCAGAAAGTTATCTGGAGTATGTAAATGTTGTAAATAATAAGATTGAAAAAGGCACTATTTTCAATGGTGAAGGTTTTTCTGCCCCACAATTCATTTTAGAAAACCAACTAGAAACCAAAAACGTACTATTCTTTGAATATCATATAGGTTATTGGAACTTAGGCACCTTACCACCAACTATCGCCTCTACACATCCTAGTAATATTTGTAGGGATGAACTTTTTCCATTCTTTAAAAACCCGAGAAAGAACTCTATGGAAGAATTAAAGTTTATCATGGAAGAGTTACAACCAAAAACCGTTGTCATTAGAAAAGGCAAACGTATTTTAGATAAAAAAGAAGTTGAGGAAAACCAGTATATAGACAACTACCTTGCCCAACATTATGCTTTATTCGCAACGGTAGATAATGCTACAATTTTACAGCGATTATAAGGTTTGTAATATTCCTTGAAATTTGTCGGCATATTTTTTAATGACCTCTTTTGTGAATTCTTTTTCTTCGTCTATTCTACCAATTAACGACACACCGGTTTTATGCAGTATGATATTCTCCGTGTGCGGATTTGCTTCTCCACTGAACAATACCGAAACTTCATATCCTTTATGTAACAACCATTGTATTGTCAATAAAGAATGGTTGATACTGCCCAAATAATTTCTAGATACCACAACCACTTTATAATCTGGCATTATAATGTCGAACATGGTATCTTCATTATTAAGTGGCACCAATATACCACCAGACCCTTCTATGATCAAATTATTATCCGTTTCTGGCTCGTTAATGTGAAACCTATCTATAGAGACACCTTCAATCTCGGCAGCAGCATGCGGACTCATGGGCAATTTTAGATTATAGCTGCTTGGGTGAAACTTAGACCTATCATTAGATATTAAACGTTTTACCTTATCCGTATCCGTATTATCTAAATCTCCAGCCTGTACCGGTTTCCAATAATCGGCTTTCAATGCTTCCACAAAAATTGCTGATGCAATAGTTTTACCTACCTCGGTAGAAATTCCTGTCACAAAAATCTTTTGCATATTTTCTTACTTTGAATTAGTGATCATGTTACAATTTAGGCACTTATATTTTCTTTTCTCGAAAAATGGAAAAAGTTTATAAAATATACCCTTACTGTTATAATATGGCTCTGACCTCCGCGCTTTGCAATTAGGACAAACAATGGGTTTTCCATTATTATCCAAGGCGTACGTTCTAATACTGTTATAGACAGCAATTGCCCTTTCTTTATCTTTAGAATATACTTGCAACTTTACACCACCAATGGCATTACTGATCAATGGATCTGAGTTCAAGGTGTTCTCATCCCTAAGAAAAACGGGTATACCCTCAGATTCTAGCTTACCTTTAACAATTTGCACATCGGCAACATATTCAAAAGATGCCAATTGATAGAATTTATTCTCCATAGACCACTACATATAACTAGCCAATAATTTTACCAAAAGCCCAATCTCTTCCTTTGAATTATAACTATGTAAACAAATTCTTAACCGTTCTTGTCCTACTGGTACCGTTGGCGATAGAACAGCTTTTAAATTAAAACCTTTATCCAGCATCTTATTCGCTACTTCTTTTGCGTAATTAGAACCAGGTATAATACAACCTTGAATAGCAGAATCACTTGGCAAAAAACAAGCTTCTAATTTATGCGATGCTACTTGTTTTTTAAAGTATTCAATGTTTTCAAATAGCAGTTTTCTAGGCGCTTTACCAAGTTCGTCTAAAAACTCATGAGCAGTTATAATTGTAGCCAATGAATGTGGTGTTAGCCCAGTAGAATAAATAAATGATTTTGCAAAATTAACTAGATAATCTTTCAAATCTTCAGAGCCAAGTATTGCAGCACCATGGCAACCAAATCCTTTACCAAAAGTTACCGTTCTAGCAAAAACATCTTTTTCCAATTTCAACAATGGCACCATTCCTTCTCCATTATTACCCAATACCCCAACCGCATGAGCTTCATCCACTATTAGACAATACTCATTTGATTTCGCATATTTAGCAAAGGCTTTCAAATCAGGAGAATCTCCGTCCATGGAAAAAATGCTTTCCGTTACAATAAAAACCGAGTATGTTTCATGTTCATTTCTAGCTACATTCAAAGCTATTTTTTCTTTTAAGCTAGTAAGATCGTTATGTGAAAAACTATAAGATTTGGCGTTGCTTAAACGTAACCCTTCTCGTATACTAGCGTGTATATACTCATCATAAAATACCAGGTCACCTTTTTGGGGAAGAGTACTAAATAGCCCTATATTGGCATCATACCCAGAGTTAAAAACCAATGCCGCATTAGATTTGTAAAAGGTGGCCAATTGAGATTCTAACCTAGTAAATAATTTATGATTTCCAGATAATAATCTTGACCCTCCAGAACCATTTGAGGCAACACTGTCAGTCAATAATAATTGAAAAGTTTTAGAAAATAAGGTCTCGTTAATAGCAAAACCTAAATAATCATTGGATAAAAAATCTATTAAACCTTCTGTGGTATTAAGTGTACGTAAAGTACCTTCTTTTTTACGCGTTTCTAAAACTCGCTTTAATCTATTAGGCAGTTGGCTCATAGCACAAAAATAACTTTTCTATGAAAGGATTATAACCAAATTGAAAATTTCATGAAATTTTTCTACCATCTTATCAATATCACTGATAATCCTTTAAGGTTTTGATTGAAAACGTTGCAAATATTCATTTATCAACCTGATAGATAACCACTTAGATGATCATAAAATTTAGGTGTATTGAAGAAAAAATCAATTAAATGCATTGATAAACAAACTTAAATACTATTTTTGCCTCTTTTTTTAAAGAAATTTCTTACTATTATTTTAGAATATTAGAATAAGTAACTATCTTCTTACAAAGATAACCATGAAAGGGAGAAATATTTTAGATACTAATAGATTAAAAGCATTGATTTCTTTTGATGTTATGGATACTAATCCAGAAGCTATCTATGACGAAATTACATCTTTAGCCGCTTCTATTTGTAATACCCCTGTAAGCTTAATTTCATTAGTTGATGATAAAAGGCAGTTTTTTAAATCGCACTTCGGATTTGAAGGTAATGGTACTCCTTTAAAAGAATCTTTTTGCAAGCATGTTATTACCGACGATTTAGATGTACTAGTAGTAGAGGACACTCATGCAGACAAACGATTTCAAGACAATAAACTTGTTACAGAAGACCCCAATGTAGGTTTTTATGCCGGTGCCTCATTAACTACCGAAGATGGTCACCGCCTTGGCACATTGTGTGTTATTGATTACGAATCAAGACAACTTAGTAAAACCCAATTAGACGGATTACAAACATTGGCCAAACAAGTAGTTCATCTTTTAGAATTACGTAAGGCGAAAAAAATTGAACAAGACCAAAAAATTGAACTTGAGAAAAAGGGTCGACTTTTAGATAACATTGTTTCTGCCACCGGCATAGGGTTTTGGGAACGTAATTTCGCAAACGATACCTTTACTTTAAATCCACAAGGCATTGACATTTTAGGCATAGATCCCAATACAGTAAAAAATTTTACAACCGATGACTGGTTTAAACTAATTAACCCTGAGGATGTAGCTGAAGTTGAGAAAAAAATGCTTCAATGCTTACAATACCCATCTAAAGATTGTAGCGTACAATACAGATTCCTACAAAAAAATGGGGAATTTAAATGGATACATGAAAAAGGTAAGGTACTAAAATGGAACGAAGCTAAAGAACCGTTAGTTATGTACGGTACTTTACAAGATATAACAGAGAAAAAAAGCTTTACAACTGAGCTTCATAGGGTCAAGAATAACCAAGAGGCTATGATCAATAGCACTAGGGACCTCATGTGGTCTATAGATTTGGATTTTAAACTAATTACAGCCAATACCGCATTTCACGAACTGGTTAAAAAAATCCAAGGTGAACCTTTCAATGAAGGAGACTCTGTTTTTTCTACAAGCGTACCTAGTAGTATTACGGAAAAATGGAAATCTTATTATACCAAGGCAATTAAAACCGGTAGTTTTTCGGTCAAACAGAAAATACAAGACCCCAGTAAATTTTGGACCACATACGGGCTAACCTCTTTTGATTTAATGTATAACAAGGAGGGGGAAAAAATAGGGATTACCTGTTTCTCAAAAGACATTACCTCAGAAATCTTATCTCAGCAAGTTTTAATCAGTGCAAAAGAGGAGATGCAAAAAATAATGGACACTTCTTTAGATATTATATGCACCCTTGATGAGGAAGGATACTTTTTAAGTATTAACAGAGCAGTAAACGATATTTGGGGCTATGCACCAAAAGATATTATTGGTACCAAATATACTGAACTGATCTATGAAGAGGATATAATTGTAACAGAAGAAAATGCCGAATTTGTTTTGTCCGGAAACAAAGTAATCAATTTTGAAAATAGATACGTTCATAAAAATGGTCATGCCGTACCTATGCTTTGGTCCTCTAATTGGGATGAAAAAGATAGGGTATATTATTGTATAGCCAGAGATAATACCGAAAAGAAAAATGCAGAACTTCAATTAGAAAATAGCGAACGTAGATTTAAGACTTTGGTACAAGAGAGTAGTGATATCATAACTATACTAGATGCCGAAGCCAATTTTAAATATGTAAGCCCAAGTTCAATGAAGGTCATTCAAATAAGCCCCGAAGAATTTGAAGGACAAAACGCATTCGATTACATACATCCAGATGATTTAGAGCGTGTAAAAACACAGTTCAACAAAATAACCCAAAATGATTCTATAAAAATAGAACCGTTTAGATTTAAAAATAAATTTGGTGAATGGCGATGGTTTGTAGCAAATGTATCCAACCAAATAAACGAACCTTCAATTCAAGGGGTTATTATAACCTCTAGAGATATTAATGACACCAGAATTGCAAAAGAACAACTAGAGCAAAGTGAACGCAGATATAAAACCTTAGTGCAAGAAGGCAGCGATATGATCTGTATTATGGATGAAAATGCCAACTTCACATATGCAAGTCCTACTTCCACGAAAATCTTGAATATTACGCCAGAACAATTTATGGGTACTAATGCGTTCGATTATGTGCACCCAGATGATTACAATAGAGTATTCAATGAGTTCATTAAGATCCTAAAAGTAAACCAGGTAGCCATTAAACCATTTAGATTTAAACATGGGGACGGACACTGGATCTGGTTAGAAACCATTATTACCAACAAAATTGACGAACCCTCATTAAAAGGAATTGTGGTAAATTCTAAAGATGTTACCACCAAGGTTCAACATTTAAATGCCATTGAGGAACAAAATGCCCAATTGAAAAAAATTGCATGGACCCAATCACATATCGTTAGAGCTCCAGTAGCAAGATTAATGGGCTTGGTAGACTTATTAAGAGACGATAAAGAAAAATTAAAGCCTGAAGAAAGAGATCAAATTCTCAATTATATAATTACATCGGCAGATGAAATTGACAATGTTATCAAAGATATTGTAGACAATACCATTAATGCCATCGATTTAGACGAAAATAAATGAATTATAAACTTATAATAATTGAGGACGATCCCATTTTTACATTTTTACTGGAAAAAGGAATTGATCATGCCGAACTACCGGGTGAAATATTAAATTTCTCAAATGGAAAGCCTGCAATAGAACACCTTAGCAATTCCTATTCAAAATCCCATAATTACATTATTTTTCTTGATTTGAATATGCCAGTAATGAACGGATGGGAGTTTATGGATAAATTAGAATCTATTGCAACTACAGATAATTGTATGGTATTTGTGCTTACTTCTTCTGCATATAGAGATGATATTGAACGTTTAAAGAAAAAGTCATTGGTATCGGATTTTGTAACCAAACCAATTACAGAATTTCATTTAAAAGGTATTAAAGATACCATTATAGAAAAATTCGATAAAAACGGAATTGTATAAGTCCCACCTAATTATCACCCCATATTTTCATTTTAGAATCCATTTTTCCAACATTCATTTACCAGCTTCATTATCTTAGCTAAAAATCTAAGATATGCGCTATCTCACCCTTTTACTTTTTTTAGGATTACATATTTCAAGTATTACCGCACAATCTAGTACCTATGTAATATCATTTGATAATGCGGTACATCACGAAGCCGATATTTCAGCAACCTTCAACGAAATAGTTGAAGACACTTTATCACTTAGGATGAGCCGCACATCACCAGGTAGGTATGCACTTCATGAATTCGCTAAAAACGTATATAACTTAAAGGCATTTGACAGTAAGGGCGATGTACTACCCATTTCAAAAAACAACCCTTATGAATGGCTTGTTCCTAAACATGATGGTACTGTAAAAATCACCTATACACTTTATGCCAATAGAGCGGACGGAACGTATTCTCAAATTGATGAGACACACGCCCATTTGAACATACCGGCAACCTTTATGTACGCCCCATCCCTAAGCACAAGAAAAATCACTGTAGATTTTAAAACCAGAGATGATTTAAATTGGAAGATAGCTACACAATTACCTTTAATAAAAAACAACACCTACAGCGCTCCAAATCTGCAATATTTTATGGATAGCCCAACCGAATTAAGCAATCACAAACTAAGGGAATTCAATATAGACGGGCAAACCATAAAATTAGCGTTACATGATCCATGTACCGAAGAAGAAGCATCCACATATTTTGAGAAAGTAAAAAAAGTGGTTCTTGCCGAAAAAGAAGTATTCGGCGAGCTACCCACATTTGATTATGGTTCTTATACTTTTATTGCTTGCTATGTACCAAATGCTTCCGGTGATGGAATGGAGCATAGAAATTCTACAATTTTGACAAGCACCAGAACATTATCAAATGGTGGTATGGATAGAAATATAGGGACCGTTTCACATGAGTTTTTTCATAGCTGGAATGTGGAACGTATTAGACCAAAATCTTTGGAACCGTTTAATTTTGAAGAAGCAAATATGAGTGGTGAATTATGGTTTGCAGAGGGCTTTACAAGTTATTATACCAACCTTATTTTATGCAGGGCAGGCTTAATTACACCTGAAAAATATGTAGAAGGATTAACAGGCACTTTTAACTATGTGTGGAATTCACCTGCAAGACAATTCTTTAACCCTATAGAAATGAGTTACCAAGCTCCTTTTGTAGATGCGGCAACTTCCGTAGACCCCGTTAATAGAGAAAATACCTTTATTTCATATTACTCTTACGGCAGTGTTCTTGGGTTAGCTTTAGATTTACAACTACGTAATGAAGGTCTTAATTTAGATGATTTTATGAAGCTGGTTTGGTCAACCTACGGTAAAACCGAAAAACCTTATACCATTGAAAATTTGAACGAACTATTGAACACGTACGCTGGTAAAACATTCGGTAACAACTTCTTTAATAGTTTTGTTTATAAAAGCGAAATGCCGCAGTATAACGAACTATTTAAAACAGTTGGCATAAGTATGTCTCAAAATGCAGAAATAGCCTATTTTGGTGCCGCTGTATCTATAACAGATGATTTAAACGGTAAAATTGGAAGCAATACCAAAATTGGGAGTCCGGCTTACCTTGCCGGATTAGATAAAGACGATATCATATCTTCAATAAATGGAAAATCATTCTCAAATGGAATTCAATTTAATACGTTTATCAATGAAGGATTCAAACCAGAAGACACTCTTTCAATAACCTTTTTAAGAGATGATATGGAAAGAAAAACTGAGGTCATTTTAACCTCTGAACTAGACTATGCCATTAACTTAGTGGAGAAAAATGACAAAGCTCCTACAAAAAAAGTATTAAAAGCCCGCCAAGCTTGGCTAAAAGTTGAATAAATGAGCTTAATATATACTACCGCCACAACCAAAGAAGAATTAATACAAATTCTTTCTTTACAAGAAATGAACTTAAAATCAGCTGTTTCCGATCTAGAAATGCAACAAGAAGGATTTGTAACCGTACATCACAATTTAGATGTGCTAACTAGAATGAACAACGCCTGCCCCCATATTATCGCAAAAGATGGTGATAAAGTAGTAGGTTACGCACTTTCAATGACTGATGATTTTAAAGATGAAATTTCAGTTCTAAGACCAATGTTTACCGAATTAGAAAATGTAAACATTCAAAATTTTATTACCATGGGGCAAATCTGTGTTGCCAAGACCCATAGAAAAATGGGTGTTTTCCGTGGACTCTATAACGCCATGAAAAAAGCCTCTTACCCAAAATATGATGCCATAATTACCGAAGTTGATGCTACAAACAGCAGGTCATTAGGTGCACATTACGCCGTAGGTTTTGAAAAAATTTGCACTTATCATTCTTTGGGTCAAGACTGGGAATTGATTTCTTTGAAGACATCGTAATCCAATAAATTTTATTTTTATTATTGTTTTTCGATAACTTTTATATATTTGTTATCGTTAAACAATAATTTATTATATGAAAAATCTTCTTACTGCACTCAAATGGCTTATTAATTTTTTAATTTTCTCCGTACTAATATCTATAATTATAAACTTAGGTGAACTATCAAAATACGTTCTAACAAAATTTGATTTGCTTCAATATTCCGGTGATGAAAATAGCTGGATACTAATGGTTCTAATTCCTTTACCAACTGTTTTATTACAAGGTTATATAATCTGGCTTCTTTTGAAATTTAGAAAAGTAATACCTGAATTTAAAACGGATACAATATTTACAGAAAAAAATAGTGCTATATTTAGAAAGGTCGGTAACGGACTTATAGCCTATTCTGTATTAATTTTCTTTATAAGGTTAATAGAAAAATCCTTTGAAATAACTTTAGAATATGGTGTTTCAGCTTCATATACCTTAGGCAAAAATTTTGGAACGGCACTAAGCGGAAGAATATCACTTTTAGTAATAGCTATTTTTCTACTTAATTATAGCCCAATTAATTAAAGAAGGCTATCGTCTAAAACAAGAAAACGACCTAACTATATAATTATGCGACACACTGAACTGTTTAAAGTACTAATAGATATTCTATTTTATACCCTTTGTCTTGGACTTTTAGTAATATTATTTTTTGGTCCTTTAGGGTTGAATTCTATTGCTCAAGAAAATAATTTCGTCCAAGAATGGGATGCAATTTCATGGTTAATATTAGTCATATCTATTCTTGGCTATATCTTACTAATAATTGGAGTCAAATACCTAAAGAACGTAGCTGGGATAATGACAAAAAATATAGGTTTCAGTCCATCAGTTCAAATCAATCTAAAAAAATCAGGTAAGTCCTTAATATTCAGTTCACTTTTAAACTACCTAACTTATGCCTTAGTATTCGTGAAACAATTAATTTTAAATGTACCAGTTGAAATTATATTTGATAATAATTTACTCCTTCAAGTATTCATAACAATAGTTGGATTGTATTTTATTATTCAAAGTGATATTTTGAAAATGACATATAATATAAAAACAGAAAACGACCTAACCATATAATTATGAGCATTGTCGTTAACTTAAATACCGTATTAACAGACCGTAATTTAAAAAGCAAAGAACTGGCTGAAATGATTGATATTACCGAAGCTAACCTATCCATACTTAAATCAGGTAAAGCAAAAGCCATTCGCTTTTCTACACTGGATGCTATTTGTAAGGCATTAGACTGCCAACCTGCCGATATTCTTGCTTACGAAAAGGAATAAAAAAAGGCTACACTTAAAAGTGTAGCCTTTATAATTTATAATAAAATGTACTAATTAATCCGCTAGTACAATTACTTTATTATTCTTAAGTTCAATAGTACCGCTAGAAATTTGTAAAACTGTATTTCCGGCAGCATCTTTAGTGAACTTAGACGCATACTCTTTATCTAGAGTTATATTGCCCGCAACTTTCACCTTACCCTCTTGTAGTAAAGAAACAATTGGAGCGTGATCTTTTAACATCTGAAACTCACCATTTATACCAGGTACTGTAACTGATGTTACTTCGCCAGCAAATAAGGTTGCTTCTGGTGATACAATTTCTAAATACATATCTCTTTACTTATGAGTTATGAGCTATGAGTTATTAGTTTCAATTCTGAACCATAAACTCTGAACTCTGAACTTAATTACGCTTCAGTCAACATTTTTTCACCAGCCTCAATCGCTTCTTCAATAGTACCTTTAAGGTTAAAAGCTGATTCCGGCAAGTGATCTAATTCACCATCCATAATCATATTAAATCCTTTGATAGTCTCTTTGATATCAACTAAAACACCCGGTATACCTGTAAACTGCTCTGCTACGTGGAATGGTTGAGATAAGAAACGTTGTACACGTCTTGCTCTACCTACCGCAGACTTATCTTCTTCAGATAATTCTTCCATACCTAAAATGGCGATAATATCCTGTAGTTCTTTATAACGCTGTAAAAGCTCTTTTACCCTTTGCGCACATGCGTAATGCTCTTTCCCTAAAATTTCAGCTGTAAGAATTCTTGAAGTCGAATCTAAAGGATCAACCGCAGGGTAAATACCAAGCTCGGCAATTTTACGAGACAATACAGTTGTTGCATCTAAGTGAGCAAAAGTTGTTGCCGGTGCTGGATCCGTTAAATCATCCGCAGGTACGTAAACCGCTTGTACCGAAGTAATAGAACCTCTTTTAGTTGACGTAATACGCTCTTGCATAGCACCCATTTCCGTAGCCAACGTAGGTTGGTAACCTACCGCAGATGGCATACGACCTAATAACGCCGATACCTCAGAACCTGCTTGCGTAAAACGGAAAATGTTATCTACGAAGAAAAGTACATCTTTACCTTGACCATCACCTGCTCCATCACGGAAATATTCAGCAATTGTCAACCCTGAAAGTGCAACTCTAGCACGTGCTCCAGGTGGCTCGTTCATTTGACCAAAAACGAATGTCGCTTTTGAACCTTTCATAGCTTCTTTATCAACTTTCGTCAAATCCCATCCGCCATCTTCCATAGAGTGCATGAAATCATCACCGTACTTAATAATACCAGATTCCAACATCTCACGAAGCAAATCATTTCCTTCACGAGTTCTTTCTCCTACTCCTGCGAATACTGAAAGACCACCATGACCTTTAGCAATGTTGTTGATCAATTCTTGGATCAATACCGTTTTACCTACTCCGGCACCGCCAAATAATCCAATTTTACCACCTTTTGCATAAGGTTCGATCAAGTCGATAACCTTAATACCAGTGAACAAAACTTCTGTAGATGTAGAAAGATCTTCAAATTTTGGAGCTTCTCTATGTATTGGAAGACCGGCTTCACCTGCTTTAGGCAAATTACCAAGACCATCGATAGCATCACCGATTACATTGAACAAACGACCATATACGTCATCACCTACCGGCATTTGAATCGCACTACCTGTAGCCACTACTTCAACCCCTCTACTAAGACCATCGGTAGAATCCATAGAAATAGTTCTTACCGTATTCTCGCCAACATGAGATTGAACTTCCAAAACCAATTTTGATTTGTCCTTATTGACAATTTCCAAAGAATCATAGATTTTAGGAAGATCTGCACCTGATTGAAATTCTACATCAACTACGGGGCCAATGATTTGCGAAACTTTACCTGTAACTTTTGACATTACTTATATGTTTATATATTACGTTTAATAAAACCTGAAAAATATGCTCTCATTTTCAGGCTGCAAAGATATAGTTTTCAATTTTAAAGAAAAACTGTTTTTTTTCTTTTTTACAAAAGTAAAAAGGTGCCCTAAAAGCACCTTTCCTAAATTCATATTTTAAACACAATTATTGTAGTGTTGCCGGGTAATTCGTAGGATAATCTCCTACGTTCAACAAATTACCGGATTCTTCAAAATTAGAACCATACGTTGCATCTATTGCCTTCATGAATTCATTAGCCAACAATGCATATCCTCTTGCGGTTGGATGTATACCATCTAAAGAGAATGCGCTACCAGTTACCAAATTTGAGGTTAATGTAAAATCACCACTTGTTATTCCTCCATTCGCCAATTGGTTCAATAGTCCATTTGCATCAACCAGAGCTAAACCTGCTTGATTAGCCGTAGCTTCTATAATTTGATTGAAAGCCGCTGTAGCCACGGCAATTTCTTCTTGCTCACTAGGAATTAACACCCATTTATCTTCTAAAGGCAATGAAATACCTTCCACTGAAAACTGACCTGCCAATGTCTGTGGTAAACCTGCAGCCATAAGAGCAGCAACGGATTCTGTATTTACCGTTCCTATAATAGAAGAGCTTGGTAATACGAACAAATCATCTGCAGTTGCTTCTCTGGTTTGCCCATAAGTACTACCCAATAACCCCGCCACTAAAGGCGCAGCTTCTACTGGCAGTCCAAAAGATTGTACAAAAGCCGGAAATGTAGGACTTGCACTAAGTACACCAGCTATTTGAGCTGACAAATCGGTCAACGTTTCATCTCTTATTACGACTTCACTTGCCGCGGTTGTGGAAAATTCTATGGAGCGCTCTGGCACACCCAAGAAAGCATACACCTGATTCAATTGCCCAAAAATGCCATTTAAAGTAGCAATTTGATCTCCAAAATCTGGATTGGTAGGATCTAATGGGTTATGTGGCACTGTTGTAAAATGAGGCACATCTGTTACATTAGGAATGTTGGCAACGACCCCTTGAGCACCACCTGCAGTTAACGTTGCGATCAAAGCTCCATAACTACCATCAAAACCTTGACCTGGCGCACCGGAAATAGGCGTAATAGGATCTGTTCCGTCACCTCCCGTAGTGGCATATCCCAATACATCATTATTACCTATCCATAAAGAGAAAAAACTAGGGGACTGACCAACTGCCATTTCTAAAACGCTAATATCTGGCGTGGCACCGGTCATTCTTACAAAATAAGGATTAGCAAGACCTAATTGTACGTTAGCTATATTACCATATCCCGGCGCTAACAAATGAAAACTTTTTGCACCAGGCACCCCTAGGTTATTAAAAGGTCCTGTTGGGTTATTTAAAGCAATATCCGTGGTAACGGTTACATCCCCAATTAAAGATTCTAAAGAAACGGGACCTGCTCCACCAAAAACTAATCTTGGATCTTGAATTCTTGTTCCTGCCAAAGCAAGCCCACCAATATTGTCATTGGTTAAAGGTTGACTAAAACTACCCCCACCTGCAAGGCTAAATTTTTGCGATAACAGATTGGGCATAGATAATGTCTGACTAGCTTGAAATAAAGCTCCATCTGTAAAACCTGCCGTTAAAGAGTTACCTAATGCAACATAATTTGAGAAATCTGCAGAACCGGAGGTTAAGGCCGGCAATTCCTCCGCTATCACCTCTGGTTCTAGATCAACATCTTCTGGGTCGTTACAAGCCGTAAAAGCCAAGACACCTAAAGAAATGTATAAATATTTTAAGTTTTTCATTTCAACTTTTGATTTTAATTAGTTGTTAATTGTCCAAGAAACATAGTACATAGACCCAATAAGACCCGTACCGAACGCAGTGTTATATTCTTTACCAGTTAGGTTTGTACCCCCTAATTTGAAAGAAGATTTTATACTTGGAACTTCATAGTTAATTTGCGCATCAACTACATGAAATTCAGGGATTACACCATTACCAAAAGTAGCTTCCCAGAAATAATCATCGCTAAATCTATAGGACACATTAAACCCGAAATTTTCAAAAAGTTCCTTATTTCCAAAAGAAGCTTTGAACTTGTGTTCTGGAGTATTGAAGTTCAGCATTACATCTGGATTGGCTTCACGATCAAAATCCAGTTTTGTAAATGTATAACTACCACCTAAATCAAAATTACCCAACACCTTAACATCAAGACCAATAGATGCTCCGTATGAATTAACATTGGCATCTGTATTGGTATAGGTACTGTATGCCTGGAAATCTCCATTGGCTATCGCCACAACTGACAGTCCGCCATCACCAACTTCTCCGTAGTAAGGAGCAACAACCACCTCTTGAGAGATGAAATCTTGATAACTGTTATAATACGTACTAAAATCTATAACCAACTTATCGACCTTACCTCTATACCCGATTTCAAAAGAAGTTACTTTTTCTGGCTTCACTAAATCTGGATTTGCAACTTCAAGAACCGAAGGGTCACCTGTCTCGGCCAAAGCGGTAGCTGAAGCTGCCGAGTAAGAATTATTATATGCAGCCGCACCGGTTTGTGTAACCGAAGAAGGCTGTCCTAATAACTGACCTGTTGCACTTACATCATAATCCCTTGAATATCTATCTAAATTATCTGGTGCAGAACCTACTAATATAGCCCTACCCGCATCTAAACCAATAAATAGATCTTGAGTAGTTGGATTTCTAAATCCTGTTTGAGCAGACGCTCTTATATTATGATTTCTGTTCAAGGTATACCCTGCAGACAATCTTGGAGAATAAAAACCATCAAAAAACTCAGATTTATCATATCTGATAGACCCTGTTAATTTTAAACTTTTCTCTCCGGCCATAGGCAGTGTTTTTTGAACCTGTGAGTAAATTCCAAATTCAGAATAATCGATAGGACCATCAAAATCGGTATAAATAGTTCCAGAAGAATTTAAACTATATTTTCTATAGGATCCCCCAACTTGAATTTCTGCCCAGTCTATTACATGCGAAAAATTATAGTTTCCATCTGCATGATAATATTTGGAAGCATCCCTAAATTGTGAACCAGAACTTAAATCGGGATCTTTAATTACCCTATTAAATGCAGCTTCGAATTCCGGTGTACCTGGCAACAATCTACCAGATTCTGCTTGTGCCCTCGCGGCAGCGTGCGCTTGCTCATCAGTTGCGCCAGCTAAGGTAGCCTGCACATAGGCACCGGTATATTCACCGAACCAAGTGTTATCGTCTTTCCAACTTCTATTGATGTTAATTCCGGTAAAAACCATATCATAAGAATCACCAGCTTTATCACCAACCATATATCCTCTTACAAAAAAATTGTCATTTCTAATTTCCAACTTATGTTGTTCTTGGAAGAAACCGGCAATATTATATCTATTAGTTCCTTGGTAAATGGTGTTACCCGTACCCACTTTACCCACATAGGAAAGTTCTAAACTATTATCTTCTATTGGTCTATAATATAAACCCCAATCGGCTTTAATACTCTCCGCATTATAATTGGTAAGATCACTTTCGTTATAACCAGTTCTACTAACTATTTCAGAGGGAACAAGGGCATTTGCACCAGATGGTAAAATGCCTAACCCTTCTAGAGTAAGCGCAACTTCTTTTATGTTGGTAGATACCTCATCGCCATAAACATTGACCCCATCATAATTCAAGTTATCCCTTGTACCACCAGGCGTAATCTTGTCATCTGTATTATTAGCAGCCCAGTCGGTACCTTTTAAATAACCAAAATTAACCTTAGCCGCAAACTTATCGCTGAACTTATGTGCAGCCCTAATACCAAAATCAGTATAAGAATTATCTCCAGAAGCCTGTTGAGAAGTAATACCTTGTTTAATAGATACACTGATACCTTCATAGTCAAAAGGGCTTTTACTTCGCATAAACAAAATTCCATTAAATGCATTTGCCCCATATAGTGCAGATGATGCCCCAGGCAACAATTCAACGCTTAACACATCTGGCTCTATTAGACCAACTAAGTTACCAATAGGAAAATTCAATGCAGGTGTTGAGTTATCCATACCATCAACTAGTTGCATAAAACGTGTATTGGCAAAAGATGCGAAACCCCTGGTATTAACCGATTTAAATGTTAAACTGTTTGTGTTAACGTCTACACCTTTAAGATTTTCAAGACCTCCATAAAAATCGGCAGCCGTGGTATTCTTAATTTCTGAAATACCGATTCGCTCTACCGTAACAGGAGATTCAAAAATACGCTCTGGAGTTCTTGAAGCTGAAATGACCACCTCATCCAAAAAGGTTTGAGATTCATTTAAAACTACGGTAACAGTTTGGTTAGCGCTAGTAATATCTTCAGTACTACTTGTATAACCAATACTTGAAATTTCTATTTTGAAAGGTGGCATTTCTGATGTAGCCAAATTAAAATTACCATCGAAATCCGTTACTGTACCAATGGTTTTGCCAACGATAACAACATTGGCCCCAGGAATGGGCTGATTGTTTTGGTCAACAACATTACCATTGATATTCGTTTGAGAATACCCAAAAGTACCCACAACCATCAATGCTAAAAGTAGTATTGCTCTCATTCTTAATTAAAGTTTAAAATTAGTTGTGGGTTAAGATACAGATTATTTTATACCAATAATAGTAATTTGAAAAAAATTATGCGTGCATAGTATTATTTTAATAATTAAATGATTCATTTATTGGGATATACGCAATTAACTATTAAATAACATTATGTAAAAAATATATTTATAATCCGCCATTCCTTTATAAAAAAGAGATTTTATATGCATATTATTTCATTTTTACACACAAAAAAGGGACATGAAATAAATCATGCCCCTATTATCTATTACATATTATTTTTCTTATTCTACCGTAACCGATTTGGCAAGGTTTCTTGGTTGATCAACATTACAACCTCTCATTACTGCAATATGATACGAAAGCAATTGCAAAGGTATCGTAGTCAATAATGGTGTTAAGCTCTCTAAAGTTTCTGGCACTTCAATTACATGATCCGCCAACTCTTTTACCTGCTCATCACCTTCAGTAACAATAGCTATTATTTTACCTTTTCTAGATTTTATTTCCTGGATATTACTAACCACCTTTTCATAGTGACCTTTTTTGGTCGCAATTACAAAAACTGGCATATGCTCATCTATTAAGGCTATTGGACCATGTTTCATTTCAGCTGCTGGGTAACCCTCCGCATGAATGTAACTGATTTCCTTTAATTTTAACGCACCTTCTAAAGCCACTGGAAAGTTATATCCCCTTCCTAAATAAAGACAATTAGCTGAGTCTTTATAAACATCGGATATTATTTCGATCAATGTATTTGATTCCAAGGATTTTTCAACCTTTGTAGGAATTGTTTCCAACTCAGTTAAATATTCGTGGTATTTAGACTCCGAAAAAACGCCTTTAGCTTTTGCCAACTTTAGGGCCATGAGTGTCAATACCGTAATTTGAGTGGTAAAAGCCTTGGTAGAAGCAACTCCAATCTCCGGTCCGGCATGAGTATAAGCACCAGCATCTGTCTCTCTTGCAATAGAAGACCCTACTACATTACATACACCGAATACAAAAGCACCACGTTCCTTCGCCAATTTAATGGCCGCTAGGGTATCTGCTGTTTCTCCAGATTGTGAAATTGCAATTAGAACATCCTTATCTGTAATTACCGGATTTCTATACCTAAATTCTGAAGCATATTCCACTTCAACAGGAATTCTTGCTAAATCCTCAAATATATATTCCGCCACTAAACCAGCATGCCAAGAAGTACCACACGCAACTATTATAATTCTGTTAGCATTTAAGAATTTTTCCATATTAAGATCAATTCCCGCCATTCTAATCAGACCTTGGTCCGCTAACAAACGCCCTCTGTATGTATCCTTTATAGCTCTTGGCTGCTCATAAATCTCTTTTAGCATAAAGTGATCATAACCACCTTTCTCTATTTCTTCGAGATTCATTTGAAGTTCTAAAATTCTAGGATAGGCAACGGCATCATCCTTAATTTTTCTAAGTTTTATTTCTTTCCCAAGTCTAATTATAGCCATTTCCTCATCTTCAAGATAAACAGCATTATTAGTAAATTCTATAAATGGTGAAGCATCTGAAGCAATAAAAAATTCATCTTCACCAATACCTATCGCTAATGGACTTCCCAATTTAGCTACAACTATTTCGTCTGGTTTTCTTTTATCAAATACAGCAATAGCATATGCTCCCACTACTTGATTAAGTGCTATTTGCACAGCTTTTCCTAATTTAACATCTTCGGTTTTTTTAACCTCCTCAATTAAATTAACAAGTACTTCGGTATCAGTATCCGATTGAAAGGTATACCCACGTTTGGTCAACTCTTGTTTAATAGCCTCATAATTTTCTATGATACCATTATGTATGATGACCAAATCTCCGGAATTGGAATAATGTGGGTGCGAGTTTACATCATTAGGAACACCATGTGTTGCCCAACGTGTATGACCTATACCTATTTTTCCAGCTTGAGAAATTTCTTTTGCCTTATTCTGTAAATCTTCTACTTTACCTTTCGTTTTTGAAAGATTTATTTGACTACCATCATATAATGCAATACCAGCACTATCATAGCCACGATATTCTAATCTTTGAAGTCCTTTTATTATTATAGGAAACGCTTCCCTATGTCCTATGTAACCAACAATTCCGCACATATTAATTTCAATTTGAGTATTTTAAGTTTAAATCCTAGGGCAATAAAATTAAATAATTGCGCCAATAGACTTAAACCATTTAGTGTTGACAACGTAAATAATGTATAAGTGGTATGTCAACATCCAAAATAATGACAAAAATAACTAGAACAACGTATTAATTTGCCTTGGTGTAGATGATTTCCAATTTTAAACGCTTATCAAAATTTGGATCGGTAGTCTCTAAATTACCGCCATACAAAATTGTACCCAAAGGTGTAACCGTAGAAGTAATAGGTAATTCTTCTTCACCATTGGCAACCTTTGCATCGGATATATTCCAATTCTGAATATTGGTTGACAATGTTAAACCAAGTGTAGCATTTGTTGAATCTCTCACTACCATATCATTGATATGATCGGTAATTTTCACAGAATAAACCACCCCTTTCCCATTCGTTTTTTGAATTACTCCATCATAATTCGGGTAAAAACTAAATAAATTTGGGGTACCAGCTACAGCTAAAGCCTGATCACTTGACGTATCAATTAAGGGAAATTTATTTTCGGCATTGTACAGATAAAGTCTTGGAGGCTCTAAAGTACTACCCACAGCATCTAATTGATCTCTATCAATATAAAAAACCAAATTTGCTTCATTTATCACCCAATTCTCACTTCTAATTTGCTCTAAAATATTTTCACCACCATCCTCTTCAAACAAATTAATTTCAGCATAAGTACCGGGACCTCCTTTTAAATATATTCTTGATGCATTTTCACCGGTATCTAAACTCTCTAATATTTGAGGACCATAATTCTCTGTAATTATAGTGTTCACCGCATTTCCAGAGATAACACCTGTAGATGTATTCTGTGTTAAAAATGAAAAGGTAAAATCTCTTTCTAAAATATTATTTGGGTTATCATCACTTGTATCATCAGTTGTACCATTGGTATCATAGTTTGTATAACTATACGTCATAGTAATATTTGAGCTTCTTAAATCGAACATAAAAAGAACATCATTACCATCACTATCAACAATTGAAAAATGAAGCCCACGAATAAATTCAGTAAAATTTGATTGACTGATCAATTCTGAACTACCCTCTTTATCCAAAATATTTTCCTGAAAAAAATCATTGTCCAATGCTACCCTTATTCCCGGTGGCAATTTTGTAAAAGTTTGTGACTCATCCACCTCTTCAGTAGATTCATCATCATCATTACGAATTAAAATCTCCTCATCAATAATTTCGACTTCCCCTTGGAATAAAGGATCGCCTGTAACAAAATCCGGTGAAAACACCTGATTAGAATAATACTGTTGCGCTTCCTGAAAACTGGCATTTGGATCTAAATCTCTTAAAAAGAAGGTTGACCGCTCTACCTTTAGATTAAATTTTGGTAATGGAGACTTTGCTACATCATCATAATTTACTCCATTAATATAAATACTATCTAGCTCTACCTTCTCCGCAAAATTGTCAGCAAATATAGTGGCGCCGTCCGGATCATTAAGACCATCTCGATCAGCATCTACACTTGTGTCATCTAAGGGATCTGTATTCGATGCGGTTTCTACTATATTGCTAACCTCATCGCCATCGTTATCATTATCGCTATTTTCCGGCTCCGCATCGTATTCATCAATAACACCATCTCCATCAGTATCCAATGAATTTGTTAAAAATGGTATATATAAATAAACTTCTTCTACGGTCTCATTTTCCTGAACCGTAGTTATAGCTTCATCTGTAGTACCTGCCCTATCCTCTTTATCTTGGGAAAAACTACCGAAGGAAGGATTCGCCGTACTAAGAAATATTTGCGATGTTACAGAAGCTTCTGTTCTACCATAAACCGGATCGTTATACGTACCCAATTGATAAACTGCTAATTTATTGGTCTGTACCGCTTCTATATTTTTATTGTAAGCAAAAACATCATAAACCTCTTTACCCGTAGCAAATGGCTCATTACCAACTACTCCAGAGCCTATAGTAGTTAAATCTTGCTCGCAAGACACCAATAGACCCAATATCAAAAACAATCCCAAAAACTTAGGGAAAGCGGACTTAGCAATAAAATTCATTCAGATTATTTTAAAACTTCGGTGTTATAAAAATTTGCATAAGCTTCTTCAAATTCTTGAACAGGGACATATGGCAACACTGGTTTTTCTTGGTTGGTAATGTGACTTTCCAATTCATCTGGAATATCTTCCGAAGCTAAAATAACAGCATCGGAGTAATCAACAGCCACCTTTAACAAATTATTATAGGTAGGCTCACCTAATGAAGCAATTTCCTCTTCAGGTATACCATCAAAAGAAATTCTTTTGATCATATCCTTATCCAAGGCACCTTCAAATGTTTTACCGTATACCGACAATACAATTTTACTGTCAGCAAAAAGTGGCTCATCAGCATAATACTTTTTCAAGTACAACGGCAATAAACTCGCCATCCAACCGTGAACATGTATAATATCTGGTGACCAATTCAATTTTTTCACGGTTTCCATGACACCTTTTGCAAAAAATATTGCACGTTGGTCGTTATCCGGAAATAAGTTTCCTTGTTTATCCGTAAAGGTTGCTTTTCGCTTAAAGTACTCTTCGTTATCAATAAAGTAAACCTGAATTCTTTCTTTTGGAATAGATGCCACTTTAATGATCAATGGCATATCCATATCATTAATGACCAAATTCATTCCAGAAAGTCTAATTACTTCATGTAACTGATGTCTTCTTTCATTGATGTTTCCATATCTAGGCATGAATATTCTAATCTGGCCACCATTGCTGTTGACCATTCTAGGTGCTTCATAAGACATTAAGGAAACTTCGTTTTCGGGTAAGTAAGGAACTAATTCAGAAGATACAAACAATATCTTTTTACCATTCATAAAGGTTATATTTTATTTTTCACTGGAACGTAACCGCAAAATTACAAAAAATATAGAGATTAGCAGTAATTATAGTAAGTTTGCTCGCTAATGCAATTTTCAATGCAGGTAATAAAGACAAAAAAAGTACTTACGGAAAAACTTAATAAACTTGGCAGCAGCCTAAATTTAGGTCTTGTACCTACCATGGGAGCGCTACATCAAGGGCATGCATCTTTAATAAGGAAAGCCGTTGAAGAGAATGATAAAGTCGTAGTCAGTATTTTTGTAAATCCTACACAGTTCAATAATTTAGAAGATTTAAACAAGTACCCTAAGACCTTAGATGCTGATTTACTTTTAATTTCCGAAATATCTGAAGACATTATTGTATTTACGCCGGAAGTCTCTGAAATATATCCTAAAACCGTTGTTCCAAAAATTTACGATTTTGAGGGTTTGGACAAAGTCATGGAAGGGGAATTTAGAGATGATCATTTTAACGGTGTAGGCACCATTGTAGAAGAATTGCTTATTGTAGTACACCCTACTAGGGCGTACTTTGGAGAAAAGGATTTTCAACAACTACGTATTATACAGAAACTTACCGAAATAAGACAAATACCGGTTGAAATAATTGGTTGTGAAATTGTTAGAGAAGATCATGGGTTGGCCATGAGTTCTAGAAACGAAAGGTTAAGCAAAGAAACACGACTAAAAGCAGCATTCATTTACGAAACCTTAAAGGCTGCCAAAATCAAATTTGGCACGGATAATGCACTGAGTATTAAAGAATGGGTAGTTAATGAGTTTAAAAGAACGAATGATTTTGAACTTGAGTATTTTGACATAACCGATGTCGAAACCCTAACACCCATAATTGAAAAAACAAATAATTTAAAATACAGGGCCTTTATTGCCGTTTACGTAGAGAACGTAAGGTTAATAGATAACATAGCCCTAAATTAATTGAAGTTATGCAAGTAGAAGTAGTTAAATCTAAAATACACCGTGTAAAAGTTACCGGTGCCGATCTTAATTATGTTGGCAGTATTACAATTGATGAAGATTTAATGGATGCCGCTAATTTTATTCGTGGTGAAAAGGTTCAGATTGTCAATAACAATAATGGTGAAAGATTAGAGACCTACATTATTCCCGGACCAAGAAAAAGCGGTGAGATAACGTTAAATGGTGCCGCCGCAAGAAAAGTCGCCGTTGGTGATGTTTTAATTTTAATTTCCTATACTTGGATGGATATTGAAGACGCAAAGAAATTTAACCCTTCTTTAGTTTTTCCTAACGAAGAAAACAACCTATTAACTTAGAAGTTGACCGACGCTCTGAAAAAAAATCTTAAAATTATACTCCCAATTGCCTTGGGAGTTTTTTTGGTTTGGTACTCTTATAATTCTACTACACCTGAGAATAGAAAGGAAATTCTATTTTATATTAAAGAAGCCAATCCGCTTTATGTATTCCTTTCGGTATTATTAGGCATTCTTGGTCATGTTTCCAGAGCTATCAGATGGAATTACCTTTTAGAACCTTTAGGGTATAAGCCCAAGCTTTTAAACAATATTCTAATAATTCTAACCTCTTATTTTGCCAACCTTGGTATACCCAGAACAGGAGAAATCTTAAGGGCAACCGCATTGACCACTTACGAAAATGTTCCATTTGAAAAAGGCTTTGGCACTATCGTTACAGAAAGGGTTATAGACGTAATAATGCTGCTTTTGGTAGTTACTATAGCATTTTTTCTACAAACAGATATCATTTTAGGACTTCTACAAGAACGCGGTTTTAACGCAACCACCCTAATACTTATGGCATTGCTAGGCGCAGCCCTGTTCTTGCTGTTTATATTTTTCATTAAAAAATCCAATAGTGCCATAGCTAATAAAATTAAAACCTTTGTAAAAGGATTACTTGATGGCGTGTTCAGCATTTTTAAAATGAAAAATAAATGGCTGTTCATTCTGCATACATTTTTTATTTGGGGCTGTTATATCGGCATGCTTTGGATTATTAAATTTACCGTACCAGAAACCATTTCCCTGTCACTAAGTCAACTATTGGTAGCCTTCGTTGCAGGAGCCTTTGCAATGGCAACAACAAACGGTGGTATAGGACTTTATCCAATAGCAGTAAGTAGTGCTTTGGCCATCTTTGGAATAAGTTCTGTATCTGGAGATGCCTTTGGTTGGATCATTTGGATTGCACAAACTTTAATGATAGTTGTTTTTGGTGCAATATCTTTTCTTCTATTACCGTTATTGAACAGAAGCAAGTAAGTTTACTTAGATCTAATCAATTACCCCTTATGCGTTATCTATACTTTTTTTTCGCACTATTATTTGGTTTCACCTCTTATGCACAAGTGACCCAAGAAATTTTTGAATCTTTTAAACTGCAAGAGCGAAGAGATGTACACTACTACTTTCCAGAAAATTTAGATGAAACTAAAAAATACCCTATAATCATTGTACTTGATGGCGAGTACCTTTTTGAACAAGTTGTAGCAACATCCAAATTTTACAGTAGATTTCATGGTATGCCGCAAAGTATTGTTGTAGGTATTGACCAAAGCAAAAACGATCTAAGATATGAAGATTGCGCTTTTGACCCTGAAAACGGACTACCATCCGAAAAAGGCAAAAGCTTCTACGAATTCATAGGCATGGAGCTAATACCCTATCTAGACCTTAACTATAGTACCGCTCCCTTTAAAATGATAGTAGGATATGATATCACCGCAAATTTTATGAATTATTGGTTATTTAAAGATAATTCTATTTTTGACGGTTATGTTAGTATTTCTCCAACACTAGCACCAGAAATGGAAAGCAGGCTACCTATGAGATTAGGTACTTTTGACAATCAGATTTTTTACCAATTGATCGTTGAAGGGGAAGAGAGTAATGACAGGCATAGAATTTTGGGCATGAACAATGATATAAAAGCCATTGATAAAGAGTCTCTACATTATTTCTTTGATGAATATACCAACGCAGATCATATTTCTGTAGCTACCTACGGTATAGGGAAAGCATTTGACAATATTTTTGGCATGTTTAAACCCATAAGTCCAAAAGAATACAAAACACAAATTCTTACTAGTGAAGAGCCTGTTTACAATTATCTTGAAAACAAATACCAAGGTATAGTTGATATGTTTGGTTTTAGCAAACCTGTAGAATTAAATGACATCATGGCAATTTATGCCGCTTCTAGAAAAAAAGAAGATTTTGAATCGTTAAAACCATTATCTGATCTTTGTAAAAAAGAATACCCAGAGACTATGCTAGGTTTTTATTTTGAGGCCGAGTATTATGAACAACTGGGCGAACCCAAGAAAGCATTAAGAACATTTGAGAAATCTTTTCAAATGGAAGAAATAGATTTTTTAACTAAAGAAATGGCCCTTGAGAAAATGGATGCACTGAAAGCCGATTTTGGTTTTTAAACAGAATTAATAAACGGCTAGTCCCAAATTAGCCTAACCTACTTAATTATGATTAAAATTGACGCAATGTACTTCGTGTTCTCCGGAGTGCTCTTTACTTACTTTGGATTAAAAGGAGAATTTAATCTGGCGTATAACGGAATTGCCCTTTTCATGGCATGGGCATCATTTTTTCTAGCTTTTAGCGCTTTTAAAAAAGAAAGGTCGAGTAAAAATTGATTCTAAATTTGATTTAAGAATTTACTCATCTCAAACTTCTTGCTACCTTTAGCCACTTTTTAAATACTAAAGATGGCCAAAACAAAAACTGCCTTTTTTTGTCAAAATTGCGGCACCCAATATGCAAAATGGGTTGGGCAATGTTCTGCTTGCAAACAATGGAACACTGTTGTTGAAGAGGTTGTACAAAAAGAAGAAAAATCTAGTTGGAAAACCCCTTCACAAAGCTCAAAAAGAGTTTCAAAACCTCTTTTGGTCAATGAAATTAGTATTGAAAAAGAAGTTCGTTTAAATACTTTTGATCTTGAATTCAATAGAGTTCTTGGTGGCGGATTAGTACCTGGAGCATTGGTGCTCCTAGGTGGGGAACCTGGTGTAGGAAAGAGCACACTACTGCTTCAAATTGCCTTAAAACTACCTTATAAAACCTTATATGTTTCAGGCGAAGAAAGCCAAAAACAAATTAAAATGCGTGCTGACAGAATTCACCCGAACAGTGAAACCTGTTTTATACTTACAGAAACCAAAACTCAAAATATATTTAAGCAAATTGAAGCTACAGAACCAGATATTGTAGTCATTGATTCTATACAAACGCTGCACTCCGATTATATTGAATCTGCTGCCGGAAGTATTTCTCAAATTAGGGAATGCACTGCGGAACTTATAAAATTTGCCAAAGAGACCAATACACCTGTCATTTTAATTGGGCATATTACAAAAGACGGTTCTATTGCCGGACCAAAGATTTTAGAGCATATGGTTGATACCGTTCTTCAATTTGAAGGCGACCGTAATTATGTTTACAGAATTCTAAGGTCACTAAAAAATAGATTTGGATCCACAGCGGAACTTGGTATTTATGAAATGCAAGGTAGTGGCCTAAGAGAAGTCAACAATCCGTCAGAGGTTTTAATATCCAAAAATGATGATGGTTTAAGTGGTACAGCCATTGCAGCTACCGTTGAAGGTATGCGGCCACTGCTAATAGAAATTCAAGCTTTGGTAAGCACCGCCGTTTATGGAACACCTCAACGTTCAACTACGGGCTATAATGTTAAAAGACTAAACATGCTCTTGGCCGTTTTAGAAAAACGTGCTGGCTTCAAACTAGGTGCAAAAGATGTTTTCTTGAATATTACCGGTGGCATATCCGTAGACGACCCAGCTATTGATTTGGCAGTTATCGCCGCAATTTTATCGAGCAATGAAGACATACCTATTGACAAAGGCATTTGTTTTGCTGCAGAAGTTGGGCTTGCAGGTGAAATTAGACCTGTTCAAAGAGTTGAACAACGAATTCTTGAAGCAGAAAAACTAGGCTATGAAACAATTATTATTTCAAAAAATAATAAAATGGGCCTTAAATCAACCAAAATAAGAATTCTATTGGCTTCTAAAATTGAAGAAGTTGCCGGTAATTTATTTGGTTAACGTTTATCTCTCATTATTCTAGCCAAGACCATTATTATTATCACAACGGCAACAATAACCACTATTTGCCCAAAGCCGACTTTAAAGAATATTATATTGTTCATATTATGGAGCCGGATTTGGAATTGAACCATGTATGGCTTCTATTTCTTTAAGAACATCATCAGAAAGAGTAACGTCTATACTGCCAATATTTTCTTCTAGCTGCCTTAAATTTGTTGCGCCTATAATTGTACTGGTAACAAATGGTCTTGTATTCACAAAGGCCAATGCCATTTGCGCTAAAGTTAAACCGTTGGCCTGGGCAAGTTCATAATATTTTTTGGTAGCCTCAACAGCCGTATCTCCAATATATCTATTGTACTGGGGAAACAGGCTTAATCTTGACCCTTCCGGCATTCTATCACCCAAATATTTACCACTCAGAGCACCGAAACCCATTGGCGAGTACGCCAATAGCCCAACTTGCTCTCTCATGGCTATTTCCGACATTCCCACTTCAAACAATCTGTTCAGCAAACTATAAGGGTTTTGTACCGTTATAGTTCTTGGCAAAGTAACATGTACCTTACTTTCTTCTAAAAAACGCATGGTTCCCCATGGCGTTTCATTTGACAAACCTACGTGCTTTATTTTTCCCTCACGAATTAAATCGCGCATGGTCTCCAAAACCTGATGAATATTATCTTCCCAATGGTCAGAAATATCATGTTTGTACCCCCTTTGCCCAAAGTAATTGGTATTTCTATCGGGCCAATGTAATTGATATAGGTCAATATAATCTGTTTGCAATCTAGTTAAACTACCTTCAACAGCTTCAATTATGGCCTCTCTGGTAAATCCTGTAGTACGAATGAACTTTGTCATTTCTGCTTTTCCGGCAATTTTAGACGCAAGTACAATGTCTTCTCTGTTACCATTTTTTTTGAACCAATTACCTATGACCCTCTCGGTATCGGCATATCTATCTTTATGTGCAGGTACGGGATACAACTCTGCAGTATCCAAAAAATTAATTCCCTTATCCAGTGCATAATTTATTTGCTCATGACCTTCTTCTTCGGTATTCTGGTTTCCCCAGGTCATTGTACCTAAACAAATTTTACTTACTTCAATTTCAGTGTGCGGTAATTTGGTATAGATCATTCAACTCTTTTAATTGCTTTCGAGAATTACAAAACTACTAAATATATTAAGGGTGAACGCATCTATATGATCAACTATCTAACTCAATTAAAATTGGACAGTGATCACTATGTTTGGCTTCTGATAATATAACGGACCTCAACAACCTTTCTTTCAATGTAGAAGCCACCATGGCATAGTCTAAACGCCAACCTTTATTGTTGTTTCTAGCATTTGCCCTATAACTCCACCATGTATAATTATCTGGCTCAGAATTAAACTCCCTAAAACTATCTACAAAACCACTGTCTATAAAATCCCCTATCCATTCTCTCTCAACTGGTAAAAAACCAGAAACATTTTTAAGTCCTACAGGGTTATGTATATCCCTAGCTTCATGACATATATTATAATCTCCCAACACAATAAGATTTGGATTGGTTTTTTTAAGTCCATCAACATATTGTCTAAAATCTGCCATATACATCAACTTGTGCTCCAATCTTTCAATGTTGGTACCAGAAGGTAAATACATGCTCATAATTGATACTTCACCAAAATCCGCTCTAATATTTCTACCCTCAAAATCCATATATTCTATACCGGTACCAAATACTACAGCATCTGGTTTTGTTTTTGAAAGAATTGCCACTCCGCTATACCCTTTCTTTTGTGCACTATACCAATAATTATATTTATATCCCGCTTCTTCAAACAATGAAAGATCCAACTGCTCTTCATTTGCCTTTATTTCCTGCAGACAAACAACATCTGGCGAAACTGCTACCAACCAATCCAAAAAACCTTTTCTTATTGCCGCCCTTATACCATTCACATTATAGGATATGATTTTCATGTATCTAAATTTTGACCTAAAAATAAAAAAGAGTTGTAGATTAAAGGTGTATACTTTCTTTTAAAATCATAATTTCACATTTTTAAAAGTATCCTTACAAGTCTGTTTTATATTATAATCATCTATTCATGAACAAGTTCATTTTTACAACCCTTCTAATATTTGCAACAACATCTTCTTTTGCACAAGCATATTATAATGACGATAATAGCCATGAGGTTAAACTGAATATTGGTCAGTTTTTAATTACCACTACGGTTGAACTTGGCTATGAATATTATATTAATGAAGATACCAGTATAGGAGGAACAATATATTTTGATGGAAAATCAACTGATTACAATGGTAACTTTGGTATAGGACCCAACTTAAGAGCTTATTTTGGTTTTGAACCAAAAAGTGGCCTCTTTGCAGAGGTCTTTGGTTTATATTACACAGGAGATGACGATGTAGACACTCAAAATATAGGCACAAGAAATTATGACTATTCTACCATTGCACTTGGTCTGGGTGGTGGTTATAAATGGGCTACTAGAAGTCAAAAATTTACCATTGAATTAAACGGAGGTTTGGGCAGAAATATTAACCCAGAAGATTTTCAAGATGACTTTATGTTTAGAGCAGGATTATCTTTAGGTTTTAGGTTTTAATGGGTACTTTTGAGTTTTAATCTTTTTATGAAAAAAACTCTTTTTAGCCTACTATTTATTCTTACAACCCCCTCAGTTCTTTTAGCACAGGTAACAACAGAAAATGATAGTATTACCCGTTTAAACGAAGTTATTGTAATTGACACCCTAACAGCTAAAAATGCTATTGGCATTGTGCCATCTCAAATTATAGGGGAAACTACATTTTCCAATTACAGCCCTGTTGACTTTATAAGTTCTTTAAATCAAGTGTCCGGTCTATATGCCCTCTCAGGTGCTTTAAACACCAATAGAATCACCATAAGGGGAGTTGGATCCAGAACCTTATACGGCACAGATAAATTAAGATTATACTACAACAATATACCGATCACAAATGGTACGGGATCTTCTACAATAGAAGCTTTTGATTTAGAAAACCTGACCTCTGTTGAAGTTATTAAAGGACCTAAAGGAACGGGATTTGGAACCAACCTCGGTGGCGCAATAATATTGAACACAAAACAATTAAGCGACCAACCTACAAAGTTTACAAACAATACAACTATTGGTTCTTACGGACTTTTTAAAAACAGCTTAGGATTTACCCATGCAGAAGATAATTTCTATATGACATTTCAATACGGACATATGGAAGTTGATGGATATCGTGAAAATAACAGATTTGAACGTGACGGATATTTATTAAACACCATCTTTAAACTTTCTAAAAAGAGTGAACTAGGATTATTAGTAAACCATATAGATTATTCTGCCCAAATAGCAAGCTCTATAAGTCAAGAAGATTTTAACGAAGACCCTACCCAAGCTGCATTTACATGGAGAGCATCACAAGGTTATGAAGACAACAATTATAGTCTTATAGGGTTATCGCATACTTACTACGCTAGCCCTAACCTTAAGAATACAACCAGTTTATTTTACACTTACTTGGATCATTACGAACCTGCACCCTTCAATATTTTAGACGAATTCACCAACGGTTATGGTGTTAGGACATTATTTTCTGGGAACTTGGACATATCTAAAAACACTCTCTTTTACACTTTAGGTGGTGAGCTTTACAAAGACGAATACAATTGGCAAACTTTTGAAAATCTATATCAGGAAAATGAAGGCAATGGAAGCCTTCAAGGAGATCAACAGTCAAAAAATAAAGAATTCAGAAACCAAATAAACATTTTCGCAACTGCCTCTTATTTAATTACACCCAAACTTACCACACAGTTAGGGCTGAATATCAACAAAACCCAATATGATTTTAGGGACTTGTTCAATACAGGGGAGCTAAATACCAGTGCAAATAGAAACTTTAAAGCCCTATTGCTTCCAAGTATAGATGTTAACTACGCATTTACACCTACCTACCAGTTATATGGTAACATTAGTCGCGGATTTTCCAACCCTAGTTTAGAAGAAACATTAACACCTGATGGAATAATCAATCCGGACATTGTACAAGAAACCGGCACAAACTATGAATTAGGCATAGAGCACAAGAGTGAAGATGACAGGAATAGATTTGAAATTGCCTTTTATTTAATGCCGATAAACAATTTATTAGTAGCCAAACGTGTTGGCGACAATCAATATATTGGTAGAAATGCCGGGAAAACCAAACATCAAGGAATTGATCTTGACTGGAGTTACAGATTTAATGTTTCCAATAAAATAACAATATCGCCATTTATCAGCTACACTTACAGCAATCATAAATTCTTAGACTTTATTGATGAAGAAGCAAATGAAGATTATTCAGACAATGCTTTAACAGGTGTACCAAATAACAAAATCAATTCAGGAATACAAACCAATTTTGGAAATGGACTATTCTTTAATATTACGCATCAATATGTAGATGAAATTCCGTTGACGGACGCAAATACCTTGTATAGCGATTCTTTTAACTTATTGAACCTAAAACTAGGATACAAAAATCAAATATCAGAACAACTGAGAATAGGTTTAGATTTTGGTATCAATAATTTAACCGATACTAAATACGCACAATCAGTATTGATAAATGCTAGTGGATTTGGAGGAAATGCCCCAAGGTATTTCTACCCTGGGAACAATATCAATTACTATGGTGGTTTAAAATTAAACTACACCTTATAGACTATTCCATCTTTTTTAACCAGGTTTTCATGTCTACAGCATCATGAATAATACCGTTCAATGAAGATATGGCAACACGCTCTTGTTCCATAGAATCTCTATGCCTAATGGTAACCGTTTGATCTTCTAAAGTTTGATGATCTACTGTTATACAAAATGGAGTACCATTTGCATCTTGTCTTCTATAACGTCTACCTACAGCGTCTTTTTCATCATAGGTTACATTAAAGTCCCATTTAAGGTCATCCACAATTTTTTGTGCTACTTCAGGCAAACCATCTTTTTTGACCAATGGTAAAATTGCAGCTTTAACAGGTGCCAAAACAGCAGGTAATTTAAGAACAGTCCTAGTAGTATTATTTTCTAATTCTTCTTCCTGTAATGAATTTGAAAATACAGCCAAGAACATTCTGTCAAGACCAATAGAAGTTTCTAACACATAAGGAACGTAATTTTTATTAACCTCATGATCAAAGTACTGCAATTTCTTGCCTGAGAATTTCTCATGACTGCCTAAATCAAAATCTGTTCTAGAGTGTATACCCTCAAGCTCTTTAAATCCGAAAGGAAAACGGAACTCTATATCTGAAGCAGCATCTGCATAATGAGCCAATTTCTCATGATCATGAAAACGGTAATTATCTTGCCCCATACCAAGAGATAAATGCCATTTCATTCTTTTTTCTTTCCAGGTTTCATACCATTCTTTCTGAGTGCCTGGCTGAATGAAAAATTGCATTTCCATCTGTTCAAATTCACGCATTCTAAAAATGAATTGTCTTGCGACTATTTCATTTCTAAACGCTTTACCGGTCTGAGCAATACCAAAAGGCAATTTCATACGGCCCGATTTTTGAACATTCAAGAAATTAACAAAGATACCTTGGGCAGTTTCCGGTCTAAGAAATAGGTCCATTGCACTTTCTGCATTGGCTCCTAACTTTGTGCCGAACATTAAATTGAATTGCTTTACATCTGTCCAGTTTTTTGACCCTGACATTGGACAAGCAATATCCAATTCTTCAATAAGAGCTTTAACATCGGCTAAATCTTCGTTCTGCAAAGACCTACCCAATCTACTTAGAATTGTTTTTCCTTGTTCTTGATAGTCAACAACGCGTTGATTTGTTTCCAAGAATTTTTCTTTATTGAAAGACTCTCCAAAGCGTTTTTCTGCTTTTTTGACTTCTTTTTCAATTTTAGCATCAATTTTAGCCACATAATCCTCAACTAAAACATCTGCTCTATATCTCTTTTTAGAATCTTTATTATCTATCAATGGATCATTAAAAGCATCTATATGTCCAGATGCTTTCCAAGTTAACGGATGCATAAAAATCGCAGCATCCAGCCCAACTATATTGTCATTGAGCTGTACCATGGCTTTCCACCAGTAGTCACGTATATTTTTCTTAAGCTCTACTCCGTTTTGACCATAATCATAAACAGCGCTTAAACCATCATAAATTTCACTAGATTGGAATACATAACCATATTCCTTTGCGTGAGATATTACACGCTTAAAATCATCTTCTTGCTTTGCCATGCGGCAAAAATAGGATAATAGCCTAAAAAAATAATAATTATTTCAATTGAAATTCTGAAGAAGTGATCAATCGTTCATCTTCGAAGACGTTTAAGGTATAATTACCTTCCATTAAAGAGCCTTCGGGTATGGTTATAGATTCACATAACGCCTGGTCTATACCTTGAAAAACAAACTCTACCCTCTTACTATATACATTACCGTTTACTGTAATTGTATTGGCATTGTCCTCTATGATCTGTTTATTAGGATCTAAAAATTGTAAGTAGATAATTTTTTCATTTCCAGCTTCGCTTTCATCTGCCAATACAGTAACACAACCTCTTAATTTTTCTATGATCGAAGCCTTGTTTGTTTTAGTTGGCCTTATACCTCTTATCAATCTAAAACCACTACCTTCAGCATTTGCCATTTTTAGGTAACTTTTGGTTTTTAGTTTTTGATTTAGCTCCAATATCTTTCTTCTCTGCAAAGCTTCTGCCTCTGCCAATGAATTACTGTTCGCCCTTAAGTTTTCAATTTGCTTGCGAGACTCATCATATTTATCTGTAAGCAACATGTTATTGTAACGAAGAAAATTATTCTTTAAAATTAAACTATCATTCTTAGACTCTAGTCTACGTAGCTCTGTTTTAAATTCTCTTAATCTTTGCACCGTAAAATTTAATCTTCCCACAGAATCCAAAAGTTCTTGAACCTTGAATTTAGAGTCTTGCAACTCTATTTCATTCATTTCGCTCTTTGCGGACAAACGATCCACATCTGCTTTCATAATGGTAAGATCTCTTACCAAAATTGCTTTTTCCTGCTCTAAAAAGTCTATTTGGGCGTTAGACTGGGCGTAACTATAGTAGAATGCAATTAACAATGCTATAATTACGGCAGCAAATGCAGCAAGCATTATTTTATAATTGAATTTGTTATCTTGAGTGTCCATTTAAAAAGTGGGCTGTAGGTTAAGTAATCTGTAAGGTTTGATGCAAAACAGAATTTCAAATATACTAAAGGATGTTACCAACATACTGTTACCCATATCATGTTTTGGATGTAATGCACGATTATATAGAGGAGAGGTTCTTCTCTGTACATCTTGCCGACATCAATTACCGCTTACCGAGTATACTTTTAACGAAGAAAATGCCGTTGACCGTATTTTTTATGGACGAATTAACATAAAAAAAGCAAATTCATTCTTATTCTTTACCGAAATTGGAATTGTTAAAAACCTAATACATTTGTTGAAATACAGAAATCAAGAGGGTATTGGCAGATTTTTAGGTGATTGGCATGGCCAAATCTTAAAAGAACAAGGAGATTTATTACAAATAGATTATGTAATTCCGGTACCGTTGCACCGTAAAAAATTAAAAAAACGGGGTTATAATCAAGTAGCACTTTTTGCCAAAAAAATTGCTACTCATATTGGCGCTGATTATACTGACGACATGCTGATAAAAACGGCAAATACTAAAACACAGACAAAGAAAAACAGATTAAGCAGATGGTATGACAACAGATCTTTATACGAGATAAAAAATCATGAGCTTTTAATCAATAAAAATATATTATTGGTTGACGATGTAATTACAACTGGCGCAACCATGGAAATTTGTGCCAACACGTTTAAAGATATAGAAGGAGTAAACATTTATGTCACAAGTATGGCAGTTGTTCCTTAGAACTAGTTTTCTAAAAATATGTTGTTTCTTTGCGGTCGATAAATACACTAATGAGCAGAAAAATTTTAGGTTTCATATTTGTTTTCATCATCATATTGGTGTCCTACCAATGTGCGCAACGCGGAAACCCTACCGGAGGACCAAAAGATATTACAGCCCCTGAACTTACCAGAGCAGAACCGCCTAATATGACCACCAATTTCAAGGGTCAAAAAATTAGACTTTATTTTAATGAATTGGTGAAGTTGAAAGATATTCAAAAACAACTTATTATATCGCCTCCGTTAAAAAACTCACCGGTACTCTCCCCTATAGGTAATGCGAATAAATATGTAGAAATTACCATAAAAGATACCCTTGCCCCAAATACCACCTATACGTTAAATTTTGGTCAAGGTATTGTGGACAATAACGAAGAAAACCCTAAATCTTTTTTTACCTATGTTTTCTCAACTGGTGACTACATTGATTCATTAGAGCTTAAAGGAGTGGTAAAAGACGCTTTCAACAAAAAACCTGATGACTTTATTAGCGTAATGCTATACAAAATTGACACTAGTTATACTGACTCCACCATTTATAAGAGACCTCCAAACTACATTACCAATACACTTGATAGCGCTATCATTTTTAAGCTCAATAATTTAAAGGAAGGAAAGTATGCCTTATTTGGAGTAAAAGACGCTGCCAACAACAATCTATTTGATCAAAAAACAGATAAAATAGCGTTTGTAAAGGATACGATCAATTTACCTACAGATTCTATTTATTTACTAACGTTATTTAAGGAAATACCTGATTATAGTGTTGCAGTACCTACAATGGAAGCAAGTAATAAAATTAGTTTCGGGTATTATGGTGAAGGCTCTGATATTAGCATTAATACTTTAACGGAAATACCAGATACCGTTAAGACCATAATAACCAAAGAAAGGGATAAAGACACTTTAAATTTTTGGTTTACCCCTTACGAGATGGACTCCCTAATTTTTACTTTAACAAATGAAAAATTAAAGGTTAGAGACACTTTTAAGGTAAAGAGTAGAAAAGTAGCATTCGATTCTTTGAAAATTTCCATGAGCCAGAATGGTACTATAGAATTTGACAAACCTATTAATCTATTAAGTAATACGCCATTAATACGTTTTGATAGTACCAAAATAAAATTAATGGATAAAGACTCCATTGAAATTGCCGTTAATGTAAAACTGGACTCATTAAGAAATTTGTTGAACTTTGATTTTAAAATTGATCCAGATCAAAACTATAGAATGGAATTGATACCCGGGGCGGTTACAGATTTCTTTGAAACCACAAATGACTCTGTCGCATTTTCATTTAAAACAAAGAGTCTTGCCGATTATGGCAATCTAACCCTTAATTTAAACGGCAATTCAATTGTTTACCCCATAATTGTGCAGCTTACCAATGAAAAGGGCGAATTACAGCGAGAGATTTATGCTACAGAACCACAAGTTTATACTTTTGATAACTTAAACCCTGGCAAATATCAAGCCCGTGTTATTTTCGATTTAAACGGTAATGGCAAATGGGATACGGGAAATCTATTGAAAAAAATACAGCCAGAAAAAATTAGTTATTACCCTGCATTAATTGAGTTAAGGGCGAATTGGGAAAAAATTGAAACTTTTAATTTAATAGACTAAACTCATCTCTATCATCTAAAAACCTTAGCTTATTCTTGATCTTATCAACTTTGGACTTTTCAACTTTTACTATTTTGATTTCCTCTTCTTTAGTAAAAACTTGAAGTTCACCTAATGGATCATAAATACTAGAGTGACCAGGGTATTGGTGCCCCAAACTATCAGTACCAATACGGTTAACCCCTATACAATACACCATATTCTCTATAGCTCTTGCTTTTAACAGAGCATCCCAAGCTGCAATTCGTTTACCCGGCCAATTTGCCGCATACAGTAGCATATCAAAGTTTTGGGTATTTCTGCTCCAAACAGGAAAACGAAGATCATAACATATTAATGGACAAATGGAAAAACCCTTGTACTCAACAATCAACCTTTCGGTACCCGCTGAATATTTTTCATTTTCACCAGCCAATGTAAACGTGTGTCTTTTGTCATAAGACTCAAAATTACCCTCTGGTTTTACAAAGAAAAGCCTGTTGTAATAGCTGCTATCTTCCTCAAAAACAATACTTCCTACAATGGCACAATTTTTAATTGATGCCATTTCTTGCATCCAACGCACTGTTATTGAACCTTCTTCTTTTCTAATATTACTTGGAGACATGGTAAAGCCCGTTGAAAACATTTCTGGGAGGACTATAAGATCTACTTGCTCGGTAATTTGTTCAAATTTATCACTGAACATTTGTCTATTTACAGCAGGGTTTTCCCAATGTAGCAATGATTGAACCAATGCGATTTTCAAACTATCTTTTTTATCCTCCATAAATTATTCCAGCATATCAACAAAGGCGGTCAATCCTTGTGTTTTAGCATGATCTAATGCAGTATTACCTCTATTGTCCTTAATTGTTTTATCTGCTCCATTGGCTATTAACAGTTTTGCAATCTCTAACCTATTAAATTGTGCTGCGTAAATAAGACATGTTGCGCCCATTGCATTTCGTCCATTCAATTCTGATTTCTTCTCAATTAATAATTTTGCAATATCAGTAAAACCTTTAAAACAAACACCCATTAATGCCGTATTACCAGAAGCATCTACAGCATCTATTTTCGCTCCCTTTTCCAATAGCAACTTAGCTATTTCCATTTCATCATAATAGGTAGCCAATATTAATGGCGTAGAACCTCTTGTATCTTTACTATTTACTAGCACCGGGTTTTTATCCAACATTGACCTAACCTCATTAATACTTCCTTCCCTTATGGCCTTAAAAAAAAACTCGTTCATAACTTTTAACTTTTTTCAATTCATTAAAACAATAGTTCATCAAAATTTGATGTAATTTCTTACTGAACAACTATTTTTTCCTACTTTAATGGAAATACGTACCTTTAAATCTAAATTAACATCTTTTGAAAACATTAGCCGTTGACTTTCTTGTAAAAGAGTCCCCCAATGCAATTGCTATCGTGGATACTAAGTTAAACTATATTAGCTATTCTAACCAATGGCTAAGTGATTTTAGTTTACATGAATCCAATTTGACCAATAAACACATTTTTGAAGTCACCCTAGAAACTCCCCAATCTTTTAAAGCAGCTCTTAAAAACGCTTTAAAGGGGGAAGAAAATATCAATGAAGAAGAGAGATTTGTTTTACCCAACGGTGAAATTAAATGGTTAAAATGGAAAATTCTGCCTATTGAGAATGATGTGGGCAAGATTGACTGTGTGGTTATTTTTTTAGATGATATAACCATCTACAAGAAAGAAATAGAATTATTACATAAAGCGGAAGAAGTTGCCCGTATTGGTTGTTGGGAGCTTGATCTTAAAACAAGTATGGTTTATTGGACCAAAACAACTAAAGATATACATGAGGTTAATGAAGATTTTGAACCTAACCTTGAAGACGGTATCAACTTTTACAAAAAAGGAATTCATAGAGAAAATATTACCAATTTAGTTAGTACCGCTATAGCCGAAGGCAAATCTTTTGATACAGAGCTGATAATTGTAACAGCTACCGGCAAAGAAGTTTGGGTCTGCGCAAAAGGTGAGGTGGAAATGCTAAATGGAAAGGCCGTAAAACTTGTAGGTACATTTCAAGATATTGATGAGCGTAAAAAAATGCAGTTGGCACATGAAGAAATTACGGAAAGACTTAAAATAACAACGGAAACTGCCCAAATTGGCATATGGGATTATGATTTAGTAAATAATGAGTTAACCTGGGACAAGGAGATGTACCGCATTTTCGATGTAAACGAAAATGAATTTTCTGGCGTATTTGAAGCTTGGTCCAATACTATTCACCAAGATGATAAGAAAAGAATATTAATAGCTACACAAAAGGCCATAGAAGGCACTAAAGACTTTGATGAAGAATTTAGAATTAAGCTTAATGATGGCTCGTTACGATATATAAAAGGCTTATCTAAAACCATAAAAGACATTAATGGAAAGCCAATTAAAATGACTGGTGCAAATTGGGACATTTCAGAGCTAAGGAGTGCAGAGTTAAAACTTGCCAGAAGTACTAAGTCATTTTCAGAAACCTTTGAACACTCTGCAATTGGTATGGCTTTGGTTAACCCAGATCTTAGATGGTTAAAAATAAATAAAAGTTTATCTTATAGCTTAGGATACTCTGAAAGTGAGCTTTTAAAAATGAAAGCCACAGATATTACGCACCCAGAAGATTTGACTGACAGCCAACTGTTCAAAACCAAGGTATTTAATGGATCTAATAAGAATCTACACCTACAAAAAAGATATTTTCACAAAAATGGAAATATAGTACACGCCATTATAGGTGTTACACCTGTTTTTGACTACGATGATAAACCAAGTCATGCCATAGTCCAATTTTTGGATATTACCAAAAGAATTGAATCGCAAAAGAAACTTGAAAGCCTTGTTGAAGTTACTAAAAGTCAAAACGAAAGTCTTACCAATTTTGCCCATATCGTTTCACACAATTTAAGGTCACATTCAACAAATATGACCATGCTTACCAAGTTCTTAAATGAAGAAGAAGATGAAGACGAGCGTAAAAACTTGAATAGAATGATTACCAGCGCCACAGAAAGCCTATCTGAAACCATTGCCCATTTAAACGACGTGGTACAGGTGAAGACCGGGGCGCTTGAAAAATTACAAAGCATTAGTGTTCTCAACACCATTAACCAAATTACAAAAAGCATAAACGGTATACTTGAAGAACATAGTGCTATATTAAAAATAGATGTTTCAAAGACCCATTTTGTAAGTGCCGTACCTGCCTACCTAGAAAGTATATTTTTAAACATTCTTACAAATGCCCTTAAATACAGGTCTGCGGAACGCACACCGGTTATTGAAATTAAATCAAGAACTAAAAAAGACAAAGTACTCATTACCTTTACCGATAACGGTCAAGGAATAGATTTAAATAGACATGGAGATAAAATTTTTGGTATGTACAAAACCTTTCATAAGCATAAAGATGCAAAAGGAATTGGTTTGTTCATTACTAAAAACCAAATTGAATCTATGAACGGCACTATAAATATTGAAAGTGTTGTAGACAAAGGTACAACCATGTTCATTGAACTGAACCAAGGATAATTAAGATATTATGAAAAAAGTTGAGTTATGCTGTATTATAGATGATGATCCTATATTTGTATATGGCACCAAAAGAATCATAAAAGAAGTAGATTTCGCAGAAAACGTAATAGTCTACTCCAACGGTCAAGACGCTCTTGACGGTTTAAAGAAAACATGTTTGGCAGACGAACCTTTGCCAGATGTAATCTTTTTAGATTTAAATATGCCTGTTTTGAATGGATGGGAATTTTTAGATGAGTTTAAACTCTGCAAAAGTAAAAAATCAAAGAAAATCTTGATTTACATCATTAGTTCATCAGTAGACCCTAGAGATCTTGAAAGAGTAAAAGACTACGAACAAGTAGATACTTACATATTAAAACCAATTACGCCAGATGATCTTTCTAAAATTTTAGGTGCAACAGTGGAAAGCTAATTTGTACTAATTTATTTAAATTTAATTGTTAATAATTTGGGTGAACTTTAATTTCTCCAAAGAAAATTCACCCAGTTATTTACATAACTTAGTCATTAACAATTATTTATATTTAAAACCTTAAATCTAATATTAGATTTATTATTGAACCATTTTAAATGAGCGTAATTTCAAGTTGTTGTATTATTGATGACGACGAGTTTTTCTCCGTAAGCACAAAGACCACCTTAAAGCACTATGATTTCTGTGATAATATCTTATACTACTCAGAAGGTCAAGAAGCTATTGATGGTTTGGTGGGATTATTAGTGGAAAATATAACTTTGCCCGATGTTATTTTTTTAGATTTAAATATGCCAAATAGAGACGGCTGGTCGTTTTTAGAAGAATTTGAGGCATTACCAATGGATAAAATCGGCCATATCAAAATATATATTACCAGCTCTTTTATTAGCCCAAGTTTTATGGAAAAGGCCAAGAAATATAAATTAGTAAAAGATTACCTAGTTAAACCCTTAACAGAAGATGCTATTAAAAAAATCATAGCCTCTAATGATGACGTTTAAATTTATCGTGCACCAGGTGTAAAATTCATTGGAGCATTTTGAGGTTCATTTATTGTGCCATTTAAACCGGTGTCATTATAAATCATCCACTCATTTACATTAAAAACCGTATTACCCATTATAACTTCTTCTTTTCTTAGGGCTTTACCGTCTTCAAATTCATGATCGGTATTACTACCATCTTCACCTATAATACCAAATATATCTATTATACTTCCAAATGGATCCACAAGTACAATATTATCATCACCATTTGAATCTGCAGGAGAGTTGGTACCTACCGCAAGATCCGGAGCAAAACCGTAAACGTTTTCAAACTCGTCTGCGTTTGGCGAGATAACCAGAAAATTGTTGCCCTCTATAGTTAAACCTGACAAGTCTATTATTGAGCTTACCTCCAAACTATTGTTCGTGTACCGTTGTAAAGTCCAACCTTTTAATGACAAACTTTCACTAGAGGAATTATAGAGTTCAATAAAACGGGCTCCAGAATTATTATCAGGATCGGCAATTTCCGATATGAGTAAAAATTCTGAAGTAAATTCATCAACAAAATCTTCACAACGGTCTTTGTCAAATTTTACATCATTTAAATCTCTAATTATAAGCTGAAACTCATTGTCATTATAAGTTAAAACCCCAGTTACCGACCCCATTCTATCCGAAAGTATTTCCGGCTGAAAATCTGCATAACCACTATTGTTCAAAGACAATTCATTATCATTACAATCAATTAGGGTTCTTATGGTTTCCTCTTCTTCAACAGCAAATGGCTTCCCTAATTCATTTTCTTCAAATTCAACATCATCAATCATAATTAATGTATTGATCATCGTCATATTTAGATCTTGTATCGTTGTTTTTAAAGGCTGAATACCAAAATTGTCATCACACGTAGTTAGAACGTGTTCAAAAACTTGATTTTTAGGTAATCTACCTACACTTCTATTCCCAAAAGAAGTAAATACACCACCTACTTTGTAAACACCATTAGATTCACCTAGATACAGGTTTTTTAATTTGATGACTATTTTTTGCCCAACATCAAAGAACAAATGTGAATCCCTTAATTCTAATTCAATTTGCAACCCCTCAGTAGGCTCGGCAGGTTTATCTTGAAAATGTATTACATTAAAGAAATTACCTTTTTTATCTGAAGAAACTACATAGCCATATATTGCCAAATCTTCATGAATTTGAACAGTTTCTCCGGCATAAAGACTTTTTAGATCGCTTATTTCAATAGTTTCAATTTGCGTATCCAAACAATTAGTATCAAGTATTTCAAAATCTCTATCTTTTACACAAGACATAATTACCAGCAAACAACTGCAACTTATTATTATAAAAAATCGGTGTTTAATAATCATCTATAACCCTTTATTAAAAACTAAAAGCAAAATTTAAAAAATAAGTTCTACCGAATCCGTACCAATATTTTGGCGCAAAAGACGGACTACCACTTAAATTATCTTGCTTTAACTGACCAAAATTTCCATTTCTACTTTGTTCATAACCACCAGTTCTAAAACTGGTGTCAAAAACATTGTTCACACTGGCAAAAACACTTACATATTTTCCATTTTTTAACCATGACTTGCCACCTACCAAGTTCAACAAATAAAAATCATCTAATGATTTTTGTTTTAATAGCTGTTGCACATTCTCGTCTGTTGCATCAGGAAACCTAACCTGTGTTTCTGGGTCTATTAGAAAACTTTGTGTTCTGGTAATCGTAGAAATATTTGCATAATTGTTAGCTAAATAATTAGCGGTCATAGCCACCCACCAATATTTTGGATCTCTATACTCAATGCCTGCAGCCATTGCTTTTTGTGGACCTTGAGCCAATTTATATCCTTTTATTTTTGACTGCCCCAGGAACTTTGTACCAGATATATCTATAAGGTCTTCCCTTGCCCCGGCCGTATCGAAATTTATAGTTACAAATGGGTCACTAGCATACAAATGCTTAGCGACAGATCCTACCAATGATAGTTTAACCGCACTTGATAATTGATACTCTAGACCTAATTCTACACCTAAATGTAATTTATCCATATCTGTCAATACCTCTTGCACAAAATCTGATCCCAAGCCAGAATCAACAAAGAAAAAATTAACATCTGTAGTATTTTGAAAACGGGTATAAAAACCAGTTAACCTGCCAGTTAGTTGTGGTAAACGTAGAAAGTAGTTAGCATCTATACTCGTGATTTTTTCATTTTGAATATTATGAACCGATTCATTACTTTCCCTAGGGTTTATAAAGACATTTTGAAGTACAGGTGCCTTATTTATATATGCTGCATTTGCCGCTACCCAGTGCCTACCGGTTATACTATAAGACGCACCACTCTTAAACGCCCAGTTGGAAAATCTGATTTTCTCACTGTTACCTAAAGAGTTATTAATAAAGCGTTCATTTTTAAACAGACCTTCTCGTTGATAGTCAACAATAGTATACTTGCCAGAGATAAACGACCTCAAACTTTTGAATTCAGTATTTAACTGTATAAACCCATCTATTTCATTTCCCTTTACATTATAGTTGTAGTTGAAAATATCTCCATTATTCTTATTTAATGCTGAAGACAAATCGTTTTTAGTCTCAGAGAATACGTCTATATCGTTATGATATTCCGCTCCGAGCAAATCAAAAATTTGAGCATAATTTCTTGAATTGAGCGATCTGTATGTCAAGCCCATATCTAACTTAAAATGAGCGTTCAACTCCAAATTCGAAGTCATTCTAGCTGTTAATTGATCATCTTTGGTTACATCATCATAAAGAACATATGCGGCCTCACCGTTCTGACCTATACTAGTATTTGCTGCATACAGCTTTTCCCAATCTAATTGTGGCTGACTTAAAAATCCATTTTTAGCCTCTATTGCACTTTCAAAATTAGCTCCTATGGGCGAATTCAAATAAAAACTAGGCAAATACCGATAATATGTAGGATCTGGATTAGGAGCATTAAAGTACCCTAAACGGCTTCTTGTATACTGCCCAGTTTGATATGCTAATCCAGCATTTAAACGAAATTTTTCAGATTCGTGATGATAATTTAATAAGAACAACGGTTCCCTTATATGGCGTTCTCTTGAATTTCTAATTTTACCATCTTGATATCCCCAATATGGATTATATTTATTTCCTTTTAATTTAAATACTTCCTCCGTTATTGCAGAAGAGCGCCCCCTTCTATTAGATGCAACAATTGCCGTAGTGGAAAATGAATTTTTATCGTTTAAAAAATATTCCATTGTTCCATAAAGGGAATAAGAATCATATAGAGTACCATTAATATACCCTTGCTTTGCCCATCTTCTTGAACCGGATATTATATATGCGAATTTCTCTTTCTCTACTCCAGAATTATAGGTAGCCATAAGTCTACCACTATAGGTTCTATTTGAAATAGAAGATGACAAACGAGTGCCCGCCCTTAATTTTGAAGGCCTTAAGTCTATATTGGTATTTCCCAATATTCCACCAAAGGTGACCTCTGAAGCTGTTAATCCATTAGAGTATTGTTGATTTCTAATTACGTCGTTTAGCCCGCCCCAATTATTCCATTGAGGTCTACCATCATACAATTTATTCATTGGCAGAGAGTTAAGGAAAACCTCTCCATATTGAGAGTCATAACCCCTTACCCTAAAAAACGCCTGACCAAAGTCAAACGCCGCCCTATTAAGAAAAACATCTTTTGTGGATTGTAGAAGTGCAAGTGCATTAGAATTCACTTCTTCATCTAAAAGTTCGTCATCTGTAATTGTTATAAGGTTTATTGATTTTTCTAAAGTTATATCTCGAATTAAAAAAATATCACCTAAATCAATATTTTCATCTTCTAAAATAACCGGAATACGCTTGATCGTATATTCTCCTGAAGAAATTTGCAGTATGTATTCTCCATTGTTGGAAAATGACAGTGAGAATTTACCTGATGCATTGGTTACCATCATAGTATCTTCCCCTTCCAAAAATACGGATACATTGGCAAGCACCATCTTACTTTCATTATCTTTTACCACACCTTGAACCGAAAAAGTGTTTTGAGCCCTAAGGCCGATAATTATAAAAAACAGTAATAAAAATAATGTATGCTTAACCATTAGACAGCTTAATGCCTTATTTATAAGTCATTAAGATACTGTTTAAGAAATAATTAACGTGAAAAATCCGTATACTCGTTGATATTTAAGACCAAATACATTCAACAATGCGCTTTTTTCAGTCAATATTCTTTTTTCTAACCTTATTCTCATTTGCCCAAGAGCCAGAGACATATCAAATAAGGACTATTGCATTTTATAATCTAGAAAATTTATTTGATACTAAAAATGATTCTTTAGTCTACGATGACGATAGAACCCCAGATGGCAAAGATCATTGGACACCACTACGCTATACACACAAGATAGAACACATGGCTAAGGTATTATCCGAAATAGGTTCAAAAGAAAACAAGACGGCTCCAGATATTATTGGAGTTTGCGAGGTAGAAAATTTAGGTGTTTTAGAAGATTTAGTTCATCACGAATTCTTATCGGCTTTTAACTACGGAATTGTACATTTTGATTCACCAGACGAACGTGGAATAGATGTAGCCTTACTTTATAAGAAAGATGCTTTTGTTCCGGTCAATTTTAATAGTCATAGGTTATTGTTATTTAAATTAGATGGCAAACGAGATTATACGAGAGATCAATTAATTGTCGAAGGTCTTCTGGATAATGAGCAAATTTACTTTATGGTAAACCATTGGCCTTCTAGAAGTGGTGGCGAAGCCAGAAGTAGACCTTTTAGAGTGGAAGCGGCTAAATTGAACAAAAGAATTATTGATTCTGTCAGAAGATTTAATACTCATGCAAAAATTATAAGCATGGGCGATTTTAACGATGACCCTATTGACCCAAGTTTTAAAAAAGTACTGAAAGTTGAAAAAAACTCCAAAAAGCTGGATTCCACAAGCCTTTATGGACCTATGGAAAAGCTTTATAGAAAAGGAAGGGGCTCACTGGCTTATAGGGACAAATGGAATTTGTTCGATCAGTTTTATATGACCTCTAGTTTAATCAATAATCCAAATGAGGGCTACAGATATTGGAAAACCGGCATATTTACTCCGCCTTACTTACTGGACCCTAAAGGAAGGTACAAGGGATATCCATTACGAACGTATGCCGGTGGTAGTTATATTGGCGGGTACAGTGACCATTTTCCAGTTTATCTCCACCTCATTAAAAAAGTAAATCCATAAATAAGAACCAAAATGAATCACATTTTGGTTCTTTAATCGTCAACGAATTACAGTCCAAATTTAATTAAACCATTGTCCCCAAGGAATTCTACTTAGTATGAATAACAACCCAATGCCGTAGAAGATAGCAATACTTTTAAATTTCTTATTGCCTTCAACAAATTTCTTATGTCTAGACCAACCCACGGTAATTGATACTATTGCCAAAATATTGATAAAAGGATGCTCTACAGCTAACAAACGTGCTGCAGATGTTAAACCACCCATACCAAATTCTTGTATTGCACTTAATCCACTTGGTGAAACAAAATAAAGGATCAAACCTACCAATAATTGAATATGACATAGAATTAAGGCGAACAGACTTACTCTTAAGTCTTTACCCATATCAAATATCCTTTTTGATACAAGACCAGAGATTGCATTGACAACAGCCAATATTAATACGGCCAATGCTATATAAGCCAAGTAAGAATGAAGTATGTGAATAGTTTCGTACATAGTATATAATTTAAGTTTTAAATGTACTGAATTTTGAGCAAAAAAAACCCTGACTTTGCAGTCAGGGTTTAATAATTAAGTAAGAAATAATCTTAGAAACTATAACGAGCACTTACGTTAAAAGTTCTACCAAATCCAAAGAATACTTTGTTATCAGTAGAAATTCCTCTAAATACATCATCTCCTTGTCCTGCAAATGTATTTGTCAACGATTCAGCTATATATTCTGTATCAAAAAGGTTGTTTACGTTAGCAGCAATACTAAGCTTGTTGCTTCCTCCTAAACCAAAAGTGTAATATGCACCTAAGTCAAAAAGTGTATAACTTGGTAAACGTAATGAACCTTGATTATCTGCTGAATCAAAATCTTCTGCATTTAAGAATGCATATAATCTTGAAGCATTGTAAAGGTTAGCGCTAATCTTAAGATCCTCAATAGGTCTTACAATCATTTCTAAGTTTGTAGTAAATTGAGCGGCATCACCAACTTTTACACCATCTAGAAATAAAGTAACATCTGGGTCAATAACATTTCTATCATCATCAAGAGCTTGACCAGTTGCATTCCCAGCATACTCCCAATCACCTAAAGATATCATACCTCTAAACTGTACAACATCTGACGCACGGTAATCCGCTTCAATCTCAATACCCTTATGAACTTGTTCAACACCATTAATATTAGCATTACCCTCATCTCCTGTTGGAGTTTCAATGCCAATAGAAACAAATCTATCTTTCCAAGATGTTCTATATAAATTCACCTTTGCTCTGAAATCACCTAGATTAAGACCATAACCCATTTCAAGACCTAAAATTTTCTCATTGGTTAAATCTGGGTTTAATTCGTTTACAAAATTAATGTAAACTGCATCGAACAATGGTTGTTTAGAATAGTACCCACCATTAAAAAATACGTTATTAGCTTCATTAATATTAAAGTTAGCACCACCTTTAATGTTACCTCCTAAAATATTTTCCCAATCAGTTTCTTGTAAAGGATCAGAATCTAAATAGGTAAAATAATCGATTCTTTTAAATCCTTGATTAGAAATACCACCTTGAACAAAAGCAGAAACTACGCCATCAGTATATTCAACTTGACCAAATGCACCGGCCCATCTTACAAGACCATCATTATAGTAATCAATCTTCTCTTCATCATCAATACTCTTAAATACATTCAAAATAGAAGAGAAATCAGAATCTACAACACCATTTTGACGTACAGTATGGTTAGGGTTATTAATGTCGTCATCATCAAAATAACCATCAGCTCCTAATAAATTATCCACTCTTCTGTAGTGAATACCTTTGTAGCTTCTTAAATCCAAACCTACATCATAACTCCATTTTTCGTTAATTTGAGTATTCAAATTAGCGATTACACCAAACCAGTTGTGAGAGTTGATAGAAGCTCTTCTTGCAAGACCATCACCAAAGCTTGTAGTGATATATTCGCCATCAGCATTAGGTGATAATTGATAATCGTTACCATCATAAAAAGTAACTGCCTCACCGCCATTAAAGCGTGAAATTAAATCATAATCCACTTGACCTGTTTCAGGAATTCTATATCTACTAGAACTAGCATAACCAAAACCCGGTCCTGCACCAATATCACCTGTTCCGCCACCACGACCAAAAGAAGCATAGGCAGATGTAGACAATGTGGATTTTTCAGAAGCTTTCCATTCCCACGTTAAAGAAGTAATAGGTTTGTGGTAGAAGTTTCTTCTCCAACCGAATTCCTCACCATTCAAAGTACCACCATTATAGTTGTATTTAGCACCGTACTCTAAATGATCTGCCAAAGTAGCAACATTAAAGAAACTTGATGTTCTCTGGTTATGTACTTGTGGAGCTCCAGTTAAAACAAACTGGAAATTATGTTTATCATTAGGCTCATAACCTAATCCAATAAAATAATTATAACCTTCAAATTCAGTTCCCTGAATATAACCATCACCTGAAGTTCTACCTAGTAATATAGAAGCTGCAAAACCTTTATCCGATTTCCCAGTATTGTAAGCAACGTTAGTTTTTAAATAACCATCGTTACCACCACCAAGTGTAACAGTACCACCTTCTTCTTTCTCGGTAGACTTTGTAATAACGTTTATTGTACCACCAACAGAAGAAATTGCCAACTTAGATGATCCTAAACCTCTTTGCACTTGCATAGCAGTAGTAACATCGCCTAAACCAGCCCAGTTACTCCAGTAAACAGCACCATTTTCCATATCGTTAACAGGAATACCATTAACCATTACCGCGGTGTTTCTAGAATCGAAACCTCTAACGTTAACTCTACCATCACCAAAACCACCACCTGTTTTAGTAGCGTAAATAGAAGGTGTAGACTTAAGTATTTCAGGTAATTCTTGAGAACCTAATTTTTCTTGTATTTCAGCTGCTCTAATTGTTGAAACAGCCACAGGAGTTTCCCTATCCTTAGCAATATCTAAAATTCCTGTTACAACAACACCCTCAAGCTCTTCAGCATTTGGTTCCAAGACAATTGAACCAATGTTACCTGTTGAAGTAAAGGCAACTTGTTTAGAATTAAAACCAATGTAAGAAACAACTAAGGTTCCAGACTCGGCACTTGCATTAATAGTAAAGTTTCCATCAAAATCAGTTGATGTCCCGTTAGTAGTACCTTTAACCATTACTGTAGCTCCTGGCAACGGAGTGTTTGTGTCGCCATCTAGTACAGTACCAGAAATAGATCCTTGTGAAAAAGCAGTTACGGTCATTAAAAATGCCGCTAATGCAAAATACATTTTTCTCATTTTTTCAAGTATTTGTTTAGTTTTTAACTTGCTGCAAAAGTCAAGTATTTTTAAAGTTCTAACGTTAAGACAACGTTAAATCAATACCACAAAAATACCTAAAAACCATACACGATTTACTTGAAAATTAAATAGTTACCCTTTTTTGAAAATCTTTATTGTATTCTAAATTATTTCTTAAAATATTGTAAAAGTCGCAATGTAGAACTGTCGTGATCAGAAATTTCAGAATTTTCAATATCCTTTAATATTGTACCAGCTAGCTGTTTACCTAGTTCTACACCCCATTGATCATAGCTGAAAATGTTCCAGATTATTCCTTGAACAAATATTTTATGCTCATACAAAGCTATTAAAGCTCCTAAAGATTTTGGCGTTAGCTTATCTATTAAAACAGTATTGGTAGGTTTATTGCCGGCAAAAACCTTGAACGGAGCAAGCTTGTCTATTTCAGATTCTGTCAGGTCTTTTTCTTTCAATTCCTTGACCACCTCATCCTTTGTCTTACCGTTCATTAATGCTTCTGTCTGGGCAAAATAATTTGCCATCAACTTATTATGGTGATCTTTATCTCCATGTAAAGAATACTTAAACCCAATAAAATCTGTTGGAATTAATTTTGTGCCCTGGTGAATCAATTGAAAGAACGCATGCTGAGAATTTGTACCCGGTTCTCCCCAAATAATTGTTCCGGTTTCATAATTAACCACATTACCCGCCCTATCTACACTTTTACCATTGCTTTCCATGATTCCCTGTTGTAAATATGCCGAGAATCTACTTAAATATTGTGCATAAGGAATTATTGCCTCTGTTTCCGCTCCATAAAAATTATTATACCATACACTCAACAATGCCATGACAACGGGAATGTTTTCTGAAAAATCACTTTCCTTGAAATGAACATCCGTTTGATGGGCGCCTTCTAGCAAAGCATTAAAATTATCATAACCAACTGCCAATGCTATTGTTAAACCTACAGCACTCCACAATGAAAATCTTCCACCTACCCAATCCCACATAGGGAATACGTTGGCAGCATCTATACCAAACTCAGCAATTTTCTCGCTGTTGGTAGAAACCGCTGCAAAATGCTTGGCAATATCTTCTTGAGTACCATGCTTTAAAAACCATTTTTTAATGGTGGTAGCATTGCTCAAGGTCTCTTGTGTCGTAAATGTTTTAGAAACCACTACAAATAAGGTAGTTTCCGGATCTAAGTTCTTTAAAATTTCATGAACATGATCACCATCTACATTACTTACGAAATGAACCGATAAGTGATTCTTATAGAACTTCAACGCCTCTGTTACCATAGCAGGACCAAGATCAGAGCCTCCAATACCAATATTTACCACATCTGTAAAAGGTTTGCCGGTATAACCTTTTAACTCACCACTTATTACCGCATTGGTAAATTCTTTAATATGCTCTTTAACCTCGTAAACTTCTGGCATTACATTAAAACCATCCACTAACACCTCATCATCTTTTTTTGCTCTCAATGCCGTATGAAGCACAGCCCTACCTTCTGTCTCATTGATATGACCGCCATTGTAATAATCATCTATAGCACCTTTTAAATTTACTTCATCTGCCAATTGCAGCAACAACTGCATAGTTTCATCGGTTATTCTATTCTTTGAATAATCGAACAAAAAATCGTTCCATTGAAGTGTAAACTTCTCGGCCCTATTTGCATCGGAAGAAAATAAAGTTCTTAAATGCGTGCCTTTGGTCTCCTCAAAGTGTGCAGTTAATTTTTTCCAGATATCTGTTTGTTGCGGATTTATTTTACTCAGTGCCATTTTCTTGATTAAGTGTTAGTAAGTCCTCTTCGTTTTCTAATAAAACTTTAGGATATATTATACAATCTAACTGTTCTTTATATGTTGATATATATGCAAAGTAATCTTCTTTTAACGAGTCGTGCAGCGGTTCTGCTTGCGGTAACTCTTCTTTTAACGGATCTACTTGCCTACCATTTTTCCAAAAACGATAACATACATGTGGACCACCAGTATTTCCTGTCATTCCAATCCAACCTATGACATCTCCTTGGCGTACAAATTGTCCTTTTTTGACATTTTGTGCCTTCATATGTAAATACTGTGTTGAATAGGTACCGTTGTGCCTGATCTTTACATATTTACCATTACCGCCCCTTCTTGTAGACTCTACTACAGTACCATCTGCAGTGGCCATTATAGGGGTTCCTATTGGCGCCGCATAATCCGTTCCTTTATGTGGTCTTAATTTATAGCCATAATATTTAATTCTTCTCTTTAGATTATATCTAGAAGATAGACGACCATATTCTACGGGCATTCTTAAAAACGTTCTTCTAAGATTATTTGCATTTTCATCAAAATAATCTACTATACTTCTTAGCGAATCGTTTTCATAGGCAAAGGCGTAAATAGGCTTACCATTATGTTGAAAATATGCAGCCTCAATTGGCTCTGCACCCGCATACACCGTATCGTTTATATATTTCTCGTTATAAATGATTTTAAACTTATCATTCTTTTGTAATCTAGAGAAATCAATAGTCCATGCATATACATTTGCCAGGTTGTGGGTTACATTATAATCTACCCCTTGTTGCAATATTGCTTCGGATAAACTAGATTCAATTACCCCCGAAACTTCTCTTTGCACATACTTTACCTTATTCTTATTCTTATATACTTTAACGGTATCTCTCAAATCTACCACAGTATAATTAATTGGGTCATTTTCATAAATGAATACTTGAGCCTGTGCCAGGGTATCTTTGGACTGCAAAATAACATATGGTTTTCCCACACGTATTTTACGCACGTCAAAACTATCTCTAAAGTTTTCTGAAATAGCCGCCACCTTAGGGTAATCAACTTTATGCTGCTGCATTAATTCACCAAAACTATCACCGTATTTAATGGTATCTAGTTTCACATAAAATTCATCTAGATTAAAACCAAATCTTTCATTTAAGACCGGCTTTTCAACTTCACCTATTTCTTGTGCGATATCTTTTTTTTGCACTTCGGCATCTTTACATGATATCATTACGGTCAAAGCCAAGATTATACCCCAATATTTCTGCATTACTCTCCTCTTGATTTATCTGGATTTAACATATGGTCTACCCATTGTTTGCCCCAATTATTTAGTTCTTGCTCTGTATACAACTCTGGGAAAAAAACTATTTTTTGGAAACTTGGCGGTAAATATTCTTTCCAATTTGTACCTCCAGTTGCCTCAATATCTCCCGTTTCTTTTCTTAAGTACCTATGGGCAGAACCCATGTGCATTAACTGCCAATTAATGTTGGCATTCATATCAAGCATTTTCAACGCATCTATCAATGCTTGATCCTCTCTTTGTTTTTTGGGTAAACTTAAGTATTTATGATATATTGTTGAATTCTCAACTTGTTTTGCAATTCTGATCAATCTAGGCGTGTAACGATATTCAAACTGCTTTAAAGTCAAGGTCTTTTCACCTGTAGCCAAATCTGTTGCCCCTTTTTTCCAATAGATATGTTCATAAAGATCTTCTATAGAGACACCCGGGGATAATTGCTCCCTATCTGATACATGTACCAGGTTTTCCAAAGGAGTGGCATACAATTCTATCATTCTAAATTGAGCAGATTGAAACCCGCTCGCCGGTAAAAGTGCCATACGGTATTGCAAGAACTGCTCACGCTCCATACCTTTTATCATAACACTGAACGATGATATCAATACTTTGTAATAACTATTGACTCTTCTAACTTTTTCAATAAAAAAATCTAGATTTCCACTTTTATCATCTACTAGTTGTTTTTGTTCATGTAAGATCAATTTAAAATACAACTCGGTAATCTGATGGTACATGATAAAAATTTCCTCATCGGGGAAATGAGTTCTAGGGACTTGAAGACTAAGCAACGTGTCTAAATGAATATAGTCCCAATACGTTAAATAACGCTGATGTAGCAAGCCATCTAAATACGAGCTAAGATCTTGCCCTGAATCCTTGTATTTTTCTTCTAATTTAGAGATTTGGGATTTAATCTTCTCTTTATCTTCCATCTATGGGTTAATCCATTATAATTTTAAACTGATGCTTAAGACCATTATACCCATCTAAATCTGCTTTAATAGCACCTACCGCTAAATCTGCTTTAATTCTAATTGGAATTCTATTATCATCATTTGACACCCATAACGACAAACTTTCCTGCTCCTTGAATACACGACCCGATTGAACCAAAGGCCTAAATTTTAAGCATTCTACTTTACCGTACTTAGTGTTGAGCACTTCTAAACCTAAATATTTTAGTTTAAAATTGAAGATCCCATCATCATCATAAAGCATTTTAAGGGTAATAGCTTTTCCTATTTCAAGATCTTCCGTTTCATAGTTGTTCCTCAAATAATAAAAAGCGGATATTAAATCCTGTATATTGTCCTCTAGTGTAAAATTAAGCTTTTTCTTGTTTTTCTTATCATTAAGTTCCGCTTTAGATGTATCATGATCAAAGTTTATTTCAACATCTTTGGTATAACCACCTTCGTCAATTTTACGCACAAACCTATACGGCTTACCATCTACTTTATCAAAATAGCTTTCATACGTATCATCTACCTTAAAGAACCAACTGGCAACACCCGTGGTTTCACCATGACCCACTACATGATAAACTGGCTTATTGTTTATAGTGGCAGAATTCACCTGCAAAGTAGCAAAGCTGGCATTTAAAAAACCATAATGCATTCTAAACTTTAACCATTCTCCCGTTTTAAATGCAGATTGAGAACTTTGAGCTTGCACACTAAAAGAGGAAACAATAAGAGCAAGTAAAATTAATCTTTTCATAGTTCGCAGTTTATTGTAAAAATAGCAATAGATAATTTCCCATTACTTTAGTTACAATATCTTAAACAAAATTTATTCCAAAGTATTGTTGTATAAAAAAAGCCCAGTTTAAAAACTGGGCTTTTCCTAAATAACCAACCAAACTTTAAATTATGAAAAACCACTACTTAAAGTTGTAAGGGAACCACCCCTTAGCTGATGTAAATTTAAGGCACTTTACCTTACCCAAAGTACGGTTTAACTTACTTTAACGATAAACTTAACAGTTATTCACACTTCCACTTAATATTTGGGAATCCATTAAGAATTTTAGCTTGAAAAGGTCGAATTTCACTCAAAAAATAACAGCGTTTATTTCACTTTAGAACCAATACCCGATACTTACAAAAAAATGAGAACGATCATCTTCCGGTGTCCAAGAGTACATTAGGTTTATTGGTCCTACAAAAGATTCCCAACCGTATCCCACACCATAACCGGAATATGTTGGCGCTTTAAACCAATCTCCCGTTCTAAAAAGATCATCGTCTACGTTTGCATAATTGGCGGTGAACAAGGCATGGTTCTTTGGTGCAAATTCATAATCAAGTCTAGCATATGCCTTCACAAAGCTGTTACCCACTAAACTTATGAAATCATACCCCACAAAAGGAACTAAATTGTTAATGAAATCCGTTCCGTAGCCTCCCAAAATAAAATCGAAAGAGGTAACATTAGAGGTGCCCAGCTTAAAACCTCCCTCGGTCTCTACATTTAAAGATAAATTTCTCACCAAGGGCAACGCCATTCCCATTCTAGCTTTGGATATTGAAAAGTCTTTAAAATTATTATTATAATCAGAGGATAAAACATAATAGTGCATATCTCCATTAAAATACAAGCCTCTAGATGGAAAATACTTATCATCATAGGTATCTAATTTTAAAGCTCCAAATGCACTTATGTAGTTACTTCTTTCAAAATAAGTTCTTCCATTACTAGCCGTATTACCCGGCAAGCTGTCATCGTCTACATCTCCAAATGTTCTAGTACTAAATTGCAAATGCTTAAACTCCCCACCAAGGGTAAAGGCAAACTCTTCTTTAACTACTGTTTGAACATACAATTGATTAGTAAAATCCGATACGTTCAAATTAATAGAATTCAATTGTGTACCATTACCTACTTCAAAATTACCTTGAATGAGATCAAAGTTGATTTCTTGTTCAAAATCATTGAACCTAGAATTTACACCAAAACTCCAATACGTACCTTTATCAACATAATACTCAAAGTTATACCTAATATTATCTCCCAAAATAAAATCAAATGACGCCACATCATCTTTTGACAATAGTCTCTTTTTGGTAAGATTGATTATAGCCCCACTTTTATACAGATCATCATAATGCGCACCTAATCTTAAAAAGGAAGTATTTCTGGTCTCATCTAATGGCAAGATCAAATCTTCTCCGCCATTTAAATTGTCCAATAATTTATACTTTATAGTTCTAAAATTGCCTGTGGCCGACAAGTTACTAATGCCTTGTTGTAGTTTTTTAAAATCTATGGGTTCATCTAAGTTAAATCTTAATTTTCCTTTTACATACCCCCTTGTATGATTTGTATTACCATCAATAAATAATCTGTTGACAGTAAGCTCTTCTGCCGCACCAACAACCGGAATGGTTCTTTTTTCACCAACCCCCCTTGTTGCAAGTTTTTTTAAATCATCTATTTTCAAATTTGCGGCGTCTTCCCCTTTTTTAACTATTTCTGACAGCCTGTTAAAATCAATAACAGAGTAATCTTCTATTTGCGGCTTTATGTAAATATCCGTTTTAGCCGATTTAATTTTCATATCGGCCACGGTTCTGTAATTATTTATTTGAAGTAAAATTTCGGTAGCAGACAAAAGTGCATCTCGATCAGATAAGTCATGCTGAACATCAACACCAATAATTAACTCAGCACCCATAGCCCTTACCTCATCAATTGGATAATTATTGACAACACCGCCATCTATCAATACCTTGCCATCAATAGCCGTAGGTTCAAAAAGAGAAGGCAAGGTTCCACTAGCCAATATTGCTTCTGGCAGATAACCAGAATCTAAAACAACTTGTTTACCCGTTTCTATATCTGTTGCTATACACACAAAAGGTATAGGCAGTTTATTAAAATCCTCTATATCCTTAACATGGTATAAAAGCCTCACAAATTCATTATAGATATTTTGTCCTCCAGAAAACGCAGGTGGTACGGTAACTTTAAAATTTTTAAAGGGTAAGGTAAGCGCATATCTTTCAGAATCTTCTTTTTCATAAAAAGTTTTGGCGCTTCTTGGAAGGTTATCTTGAATTAAAGAGCCAACATTGGTGACTGTAAAGAGAGAATCTAGCTCTCTCGCCGAATACCCAGAAGCATATAAAGCCCCTACAATTGCTCCCATACTAGATCCTCCAATGTAATCTATTTCTATACCTGCCTCTTCTATAACCTTTAACGCTCCAATATGTGCCATACCTTTGGCACCACCACCACTTAGCACCAAACCTATTTTTGGAGCCTTTTCTACATCTACATTTTGCGCAACCAGTGCCGTAGCGCAAAACATAGACAGCACAATAAGCGCAAATCTTGAAAACATTCTATTTTTGACGAAAAGACTCATAAATCTTCTTTGCTTTTGATGCACCAACTTCTTGACTTAAACTTTCAACAGATGCTTCTTTGATACGTTTTACCGATTTAAATTTTTTCAATAATTGTTGTGCTGTTTTTTCTCCTACACCATTTATACCCTCTAACTCAGAATTAATAGCTCCCTTACTCCTTTTGTTTCTATGAAATGTAATGCCGAACCTATGTGCTTCATTCCTTAAATATTGAATGATTTTTAAACTTTCAGATTTTTTGTCCAAGTATAATGGTATGGGATCTTCCGGAAAATATATTTCCTCTAATCTTTTAGCGATACCAACAATTGCAATTTTACCTCGTAAACCTAAAAGATCAAGACTTTTCAGCGCTGACGACAACTGACCTTTACCACCATCAATGACAATTAGTTGCGGCAAAGGTTGCATTTCTTCCTGTAGTCTTTTGTATCTTCTAAATACTACCTCTTCCATGGAGGCAAAATCATCAGGACCTGTAACCGTCTTTATATTATAGTGTCTATATTCTTTTTTTGAAGGTTTGCCATCTTTAAACACAACGCATGCCGCTACCGGGTTACTACCTTGAATATTACTATTATCAAAACATTCTATATGGCGCGGTTCTGCAGACAACCTTAAGTCTTTCTTCATTTGAGCCATAATCCTGTTCGTATGGCGATCCGGATCAATTATTTTAATTTGATTGAACTTTTCTTGCCTAAAGAACTTCGCATTACGTTCAGACAAATCAAGAATGCGCTTTTTATCACCAAGTTTGGGAATGGTTACCTTAAGACCAGGAGAAACGGCAATTTTAAAAGGCACATATAACTCTTTTGACTCAGACTTAAATCGCTCCCTGATTTCAACAATTGCCAATTCTAACAAATCTTCATCTTGCTCCTCAAGCTTTTTCTTGATCTCCATGGTATGAGACCTAATTATAGAGCCATTCGACAATTGCAGAAAATTTATATAGGCATACGCATTATCCGATACTATACTGAAAACATCAACATTACTGATCTTAGGATTTACTATAGTAGATTTAGATTGATAATTTTCGAGAACATCTATTTTATCCTTTATTTTTTGCGCCTCTTCAAACTTCATTTCTTCTGCCAAGGCTTTCATCTGTCCTTTAAAATAGGATAACGAAGACTTAAAATTTCCTTTTACAATTTCGCGAATATCTTCAATTTGTCTATCATATTCCGTAATTGTTTGGTAGCCCTCACATGGACCTTTACAATTTCCCAAATGATATTCTAAACATACCTTATACTTGCCAGCATTTATTTTCTCTGCCGATAAATCATAATTACAAGTTCTTAAAGGATATACACTTTTAATTAAATCTAAAAGCACCCTTACCGTTTTCATACTGGTATACGGTCCAAAATACTCAGACCCATCCTTAATGACCCTTCTAGTAGGAAAAAATCTTGGAAAACGTTCATTTTTAAGGCATAACCAAGGATAAGATTTATCATCTTTAAGTAATACGTTATACCTAGGTCTTAGTTCTTTAATTAAATTATTCTCTAACAAAAGTGCATCTGACTCCGTAGGCACCACTATGTGTTTAATTGCCTTTATTTTTTTTACCAGAACACGTGTTTTACCATACTCATGATTCTTATTAAAATAAGAAGAAACACGTTTTTTAAGGTTTTTGGCTTTACCTACATATAGTATACTTTCATTACTATCATAAAACTGATAAACTCCTGGACCAGTAGGCAATGCGCTTAATTGTATATTTAATGGAATATCTGTCATAATTCTACACCACTAATTTAGGCTATAATAGGCACTTTATATTATTGATAAACGTATAAATCTTATAAGCATAAAAACACACCTCTAAATAGGAATATGAAATTATTAAAACAATTTTTTGAGAATTAGAAAATTAAAACCACTCGAAATTATATTATTAATAATCCAAAAAAATTCAACACTACTGCAACTACATGGTTTTCAGTTAATTAAAACCTAAAATGTTTATTTATATGCATCATAATGTTAATTTTATAATAAAAATGTGCATTTCAACGATAAAAATGTGCATTTCAAAGATATAGTATCGATTATTTTACCTATTTTTAACTCAACAACAACAATTATTAGCTCATTTACAAATCTAGGATTATGGATAGTTATATCATCACTTTAGGAACTTACCTTGTTTTAATGTTATTTTTTAAGGTATTTTTTGCCGTTGCAGGTAAAGAATAGATTGAAAAATCTATCGTTAAAAATCACTTCACTATGTTGAAGAAAGATTTACGTATAAAATATTCAAGACTTCGAAGTTGCCTAACTCCAACAGAAATATCTCAAAATAGCACTACCATTGCAAATTCAGTATTGAAATTGCCAATTTGGGATATGCAATACTTTCATATATTTTTGCCGATAGCACAAAAATCAGAAATAGACACTGAAGGCATTATCTCTATTCTTTTAGGTCTTGATAAAAACGTAATTGTCCCTAAAATAATTTCTTCTACAGAATTAGAACACTATTTGCTTACGGACAATACTAAATTCACCACCAACACACTCAATATACCTGAACCCATTGATGGTATAACCGTTGAACCAAAAAAAATTGACGTTGTTTTTATACCATTACTAGCCTTTGATAAAGGCGGAAATAGAATTGGATATGGTAAAGGTTACTACGACCGCTTTTTAAGCGAATGCAGAGAAGATGTAATTAAAATAGGGCTGTCTTTTTTTGAGGCCGAAATTGAAATTGATGACGTGGATACTACAGATATTCCTTTAGATTACTGCGTAACACCCTTAAAATCCTATTCATTTACCTCTTCTTGAGTCCTATTCGAATTTTCTTCCGAGATGGACGACTCTACCTTTTCTTCTTTGTTGAAAGCCCTCTTATTAAAAACCAAAAGAATACCTACACCGGTACTTATTGCCGTATCGGCAATATTGAACACTGGTTCAAAAAATCTAAAATTTTGCCCTCCAACCATAGGCATCCAAGTGGGCCAGGTAGAATCTACCATTGGAAAGTAAAGCATGTCTACTACCTTACCGTAAAACAATTTACCGTAGGGTTCGTCCGAAAATAAGGTAGCCACTTCATTATAGCTTTCATTGAATATGGCTCCATAAAATACTGAATCTAAAATATTGCCCAATGCGCCGGCAAATATTAAAGAAACTGCCCATATCAATGTATTAGAAGCTTTTTTCTTGATGACATCGAACAACCAATATCCTATTCCCAAAATAGCAAATAGCCTAAAAATGGTCAATACCAATTTTCCTATATTATCTGAAATAGGTAATACATCGCTTAGCTTTGCGCCCCACGCAGCACCTTCATTTTCAATAAATAATATTTTAAACCAACTAAAGACCTCTACAGATTCTCCTAATACAAAATTGGTTTTGATATAAATTTTACTCCATTGATCAATTATCAATATCAATAGAATAAACAATACGGATTTTTTAATGTTCATGGGCTTTCATCAATGAGCGCAAAAATATAAATATTATTCGGTTTTACTTAAAAGTATATTACCGGTAATGGTTTCCAGCAAAAAAGAGGATGTACCAAAAGGAATAGGGTTCCTAGAAACGTCACCATATTTACTGGACGTTGTAATATCCGCAGCTTTTGCAACAACACTAATATTACCACTCTGAGTTTTCACTTTAGTACTCCCTAATACATTATTTAAAAAGCATGCCCCATCTGATAAAGAAATATTAACTTCTTTATAAGCACCCTCCACAACTACCCTTGCATTTGTTCCAAAAATTTCCAATTTTTTCTGAATCGGCATTATAATTTTTATGGCTATCGATATTACTTTATGGGCACTTAATTTATCGTTCGGATTTTTAAAATTTGGAGTAAAACCCGTATCTATCAAAAGGGTATTGCCATTGGTAAACACTTCAATTTCTAAATCTTGGCTATACTCGCCTTCTATTTCGGTCTGTACGGTAATTTGGTTATCATTGCTTGTTTCTACTTCAACAATAAAGCAATTGGTAGCATCTACCTGAATTAGTTCTATGTGATCGTCCAATACACTTTTATACACTTTCTTTTGTGCATTGACCGCAAAAGAGTATAATAGTAGGCAACTAATTATAAAACCTTTCAAAACTACAGCTATTAAAAAACGCCCCTAAAGGCGTTTTAATTATGATTGCATATTTTTTGCTTCAATACTTAGAGTAGCATGGGGCACCAGTTTTAATCTTTCTTTATTGATTAATTTTCCGGTTACACGACAAATACCATAGGTTTTATTCTCTATACGTAAAATTGCATTCTTAAGGTCACGAATAAATTTCTCTTGCCTAATAGCCAACTGGGTATTAGCTTCTTTGCTCATAGTCTCTGACCCTTCTTCAAAAGCCTTAAAGGTAGGTGAAGTATCATCTGTACCATTATTACCATCATTCATATAAGCACTTTTTAACAGCTCTAAATGACTTTTAGCTTTCTCTATTTTCTCTTCGATCAATTCTTTGAATTCTGCCAAATCCTTGTCAGAATATCTCACTTTTAAATCTTCTGCCATCTTTTAATGTTTTTCAATAAACAATTTAGTGTTCACCTCGTCAAAAGCAATTTCAACGCCTTTATCCAACTTTTCTTCAAAATTTAATTCGGCCGTCAAAGTTTCTGTTTTAATATACTCAATATTATCTTCTATAGCTACTTCAACAAAACCATCTTTCAATATTTTAACCGCAATTTTATCCGTTACCTCAAAACCTGAATCTTTTCTAATGTTCTGAATTCTATTTACAAGTTCTCTTGCGACACCTTCATTTCTTAATTTGTCATCAATAGTAACATCTAAAGCTACAGTTAATTTACCTGATGTTGCCACCATCCACCCTTCAATATCTTGAGAGGATATTTCTACATCTTGTAACTGTAAAGTAATACTTTTATTTTCTAATTGGATTGTTAATTCGCCATCTTGCTCAATTTTTTGGATATCATTCTGCTCAAAAGCATTGACAACTTGGGCAATTTGCTTCATTTCTTTACCAAATTTAGGACCTAAAGCCTTGAAATTAGGCTTAATACGTTTTACCAATATACCTGAAGCATCATCTAACAACTGAATTTCCTTAACGTTAACTTCAGATTTTATTAATTCTGAAACCGCCTCTATTTCTTCTCGATCTTTGGCATCAAGAACAGGAATCATGATTTTTTGTAATGGTTGGCGTACTTTAATTTTTTCTTTTTGACGAATTGATAATACCAGAGATGATATAATTTGTGCTTTATGCATTTTTACCTCTAGACCTTCATCAATTACAGATTCATCCGCTACTGGAAAATCTGCCAAGTGCACACTTTCAAAACCTTTTTTAACCGTAGCTTTATTCAAATCTAAATATAGCCTATCCATAAAAAACGGAGATATAGGCGCGGAGAGTTTTGCCACCACATCTAAACAGGTATATAGTGTTTGATAGGCCGCAATTTTATCTGCAGCATATTCGCCTTTCCAAAAACGTCTTCTACATAAACGCACGTACCAGTTACTTAAATTCTCTTGTACAAACTCTGAGATAGCCCTTGCCGCACGTGTAGGCTCATACTCCTCATAAGCACTATCTACCACTTTAATCAGTGAATTAAGTTCAGATAGAATCCAACGATCGATCTCTGTACGTTGGCCCAAAGGAATATCTTCTTCAGAGTATGTGAACTGGTCTAGATTTGCATATAGCGCAAAGAAGGAATATGTATTATATAAGGTACCAAAGAACTTACGTTTAACCTCTACAATACCTTCCTCGTCAAATTTTAGGTTATCCCATGGGTTTGCATTGCTTATCATGTACCATCTTGTAGCATCGGCTCCATGCTCGTTCATGGTATCGAATGGATCCACGGCATTACCCAATCTTTTGGACATTTTTTTGCCTTCCTTATCTAAAACCAAGCCATTGGACACTACATTCTTATATGCAACCGAATCAAAGACCATTGTTGCAATAGCATGCAAGGTGTAGAACCAACCACGTGTTTGATCAACACCTTCTGCAATAAAATCTGCTGGGAATGTTTTTCCTTCGTCTATTAATTCTTTGTTTTCAAACGGATAATGCCATTGGGCATAAGGCATAGACCCACTGTCAAACCAAACATCTATTAAATCACTTTCGCGTTTCATAGGCTTACCAGAAGCCGAAACCAAGGTTATTTGATCTACAATGTTCTTATGCAAATCTATTTTATCATAGTTCTCATCGGACATATCGTCTACAACGAAATCTGCATAAATATCCTTTTCTAAAACTCCTGCTTCCAGAGCTTTAGCCATTTCCGACTTTAATTCTGCTACAGAACCTATAATTATTTCTTCTTTGCCATCTTCGGTTCTCCAGATCGGTAATGGAATTCCCCAATACCTTGACCTTGAAAGATTCCAGTCGTTCGCATTCGCCAACCAATTACCAAATCTACCTTCACCAGTTGCTTTTGGTTTCCAGTTGACCGTCTGGTTCAATTGAAACATTTGATCCTTAACATCAGTAACCTTAATGAACCAAGAATCTAATGGGTAATACAAAATAGGCTTATCCGTACGCCAACAGTTTGGATAACTGTGCACATACTTCTCAACTTTAAATGCCTTGTTTTCTTCTTTTAATTTAATAGCGATCTCAACATCAACAGATCGCTCTGGTGCGGTACCATCTTCATAATATTCGTTTTTAACATACTTACCGCCCAATTCTTTAAGCTCTGGCCTAAATTTTCCCTGTAAGTCTACTAGAGGCACTAAATTACTGTTTTCATCCAATACCAACATTGGCGGAATTTCCGGCACTGCTTGTTTTGCCACAAAAGCATCATCTGCACCAAAAGTTGGAGCTGTATGCACTATACCCGTACCATCTTCTGTAGTAACAAAATCACCAGCAATTATCCTAAATGCATTTTCTGCATTTTCATAAGGCAACACATAATCTAACAGTTGCTCATACTTAATGTTCAATAAGTCTTTACCCTTAAATTCTTTTACGACATAAAAAGGAATTTTTTTATCACCAGACGCATATGACAACAAATCCGATTTCTCCGACACCTGATTGTATTTACCCGAAAATTGTTTCCCTACCAAATTCTTGGCAAGTATAACGTTCATAGGTTTAAACGTATATTGATTATACGTTTCTACTAACACATAATCAATTTTTGGCCCTACAGTTAACGCAGTGTTAGACGGCAATGTCCAAGGTGTCGTCGTCCAAGCTAAAAAGTAGACAGTACCTTCGTTTTGTAAAAAATCCGGTAAGGTTTCTTCTACTGCTTTAAATTGTGCCGTAACCGTGGTATCCGTCACATCTTGATAGGTACCCGGCTGATTTAGTTCATGTGAACTTAATCCCGTACCGGCTTTTGGCGAGTACGGCTGAATGGTATATCCCTTGTATATTAATCCTTTTGAATAAATCTGCTTTAACAACCACCAGACCGTCTCCATGTACTTAGACTTGTAGGTAATGTAAGGGTCTTCCATATCAACCCAATACCCAACTTGCTCCGTCATTGAGTTCCAAACATCAGTGTACCTCATCACTGCCTTTTTACAGGCAGCGTTATACTCCTCAACAGATATTTTTACCCCAATATCTTCTTTTGTAATCCCAAGTTCTTTTTCTACACCCAACTCAATCGGTAGACCGTGGGTATCCCAACCCGCTTTTCGTTTTACTTGATAACCTTTCATGGTCTTATACCTTGGAAAGATATCTTTTATGGTACGAGCCATGACATGATGTATACCCGGCATTCCGTTAGCCGACGGAGGACCTTCATAGAATACATAACTATCTTTACCCTCACGAGTTGATATACTTTTTTCAAAAATGGCATGTTCTGACCAATAGTCAAGTATTTCTTCTGCTACCTTTGGTAAATTTAATCCTTTATATTCTGCGAACTTCATACAAAATGCTTCTAGTACTGGGTTTTAAAGGCTGCAAAATTATAAAATTTTGAGCAAAAAGGAGTGTATTGAACCTACTGAAATGCTTATAAACCACCGTTTAGAACATTTATTAACAAGTTGAACATCCAAAAGTTAAAATTACACGTATATTATTGCGAACAATTAACCATTAAACGTTTACACAAATGAAAAAAGTAATTTTAGGATCATTAGCAATTTTAGCACTTAGTATGTCTGTTTCTTGTAGAGATGCTGCGGACAAAGCCAAGTCTGCAACTGAAGAAGCTGGAGCTGCATTAGAGAATGCAGGAGAAGAGTTAAAGGAAGCCGGTAAAGAATTGGAAGAAGCTGGTGAAGGCGCTATGGATGCTGCTAAAGAAGCAAGCGAGAATGCCATGGAAGCTGCCGAAGATGCTGCTGAATCAGTAAAAGAAGCAGGACAAGAAGGTATGGAAGCTGCTAAAAAAGCAGGACAAGAAGGAGTTGACGCCGCAAAAAAAGCCGGTAACGATGTAAAAGATGCTGCTAACGAAGCTGCAGATAAAGCCGCTCAAAAAGCTGCAGAAGTTGAAAAGGCGGTTAAACACTAATCATATCCTTTTTATATAATTTTAAAAGACCCGTAAATTACGGGTCTTTTTTATGTCAAAAATAATATCCTAGGCCCAAAATAACATTAATACCAGGAGCCACAATACCAGACGAATATGTTCTATAACGCTGGTCCGTTAAATTTTCCACATTAGTGGTTATTTTAATAGTACGGGAAACATCGTATTGCGAACGAAAATTCAATGTGTACCACGATGGTGAAAAAGGATTACCATTTTCATCAATTGCATAGATATAATCTTTTTCTTGTTCTGACATCGCAAGATCGTCATATGCCACTTCTCCATTATAATTTACGAATAGATCTGTACTGATTCTTTGGTTTTTCCATACAATATGAAAATCACTAAAAGTGGGTGCCGCATGTCTAGCCGCTGTTTCAGTACCATCATCTTCCTCTTCTACACCTTCGGTTAAGGTTAAATTAGATGATAATGACCATTGTTCTGACAAGTACGCTTCCAACCCAAATTCAAAACCATATACGTAAGCTTTTGCCGCATTTTGTATAGCCTGCACATTACTGAGCTCACCACCATACATTATCTCAGAAATACCATTATAGCTAAAATCCCTTCTAACCAAAGCATCAACCAAATAGGTGTAGTAGGCAGCTCCTTTAAGAATGATCTTATCATTGATATTACGCTGAAAACCTATTTCGGCATTATACGCATATTCTGGCTCTAAATCTGGATTTGGCACAACCACCGAACCTGGTTCAGAATCAAATATTTTACCGACATCGTCAATATTGGGAGCTCTAAAACCTGTTGATCCATTTAAGGTAACCTGAAGGTTTGCCCTTGGAAACCAGCTAAAACCCAAACTACCCGTTAACGCCCCTGTACTTAAGTCAGCTTTTTCAAAAGGAAAGTCATAAAACGTATCGTCAAAAACAGCATTAACCCAAACATGGTTATATCTTAAACCGGACATTAAGGTGAAATTCGGTTTTGCTTTATATTCACCATTTACATACCCGGCCAAACTTTGCCAAGAAGACCCATCTGGATATCTAGATGCGGCATTTGTTTTTTCATTGGTATTGACATTAATATCAAAACCATTGGACCTTACTTTGTTATAAATATATTCACTACCATAATAAAGTTTAAAATCACCAATTTTTTTATTCTCGAAATCTACATTGAAATTATACGCATCTACTTGTTCTTTTGTAGTATTTCTTATTTCGTCTTGAAAATCCCTATTAATTCTACTTTCCTCAAAAAATTGATAGGCCATACCAAGTTTTAAACCATCATACACTTTTCCGTTTCCTTTTTTTAGCAGCTGGGCATTACCCATAAACCACTTTTGAGGACCATAATACCATTCGGCCGAACGCAAGCCTAGACCATCACTTGTTGGCCTAATCAACCGGTCATACCTAGAATAGTTGGATGTTTCACTATAATATGCACCCAAATTCAAATCCCATTTAGAATTAGGCTTGAATAAGAATTTCTGCATCATATTAATTTGATCATAGCCCGTAGTTACCTGTTTTTTAGGATTACGGTTTTCTACCAGCTCATCTACACCGTTTACCGTTTGTACATAGTTGTTTCGCAAATATGAATCAGGACCATGTGATCCCATTCTCAAATCTTGAAAATTGTTGTATGTCAAACTAGTGAACGATGCCCATTTTCTCATTCCTAAGTTGATATCTGCATGAACTGTATTTTCACTATTGGCCGATGAAAATCTATAATTTGCTTTTCCGCTAACCAATAGACTGTCGCTTTCAGACAACATTGGTTTGTTCGTGTAAAAATTCATAACCCCTCCAATGGCATCACTTCCATAAATTACAGAGCCCGGTCCAAAAATGACTTCGGTATTCTTTATGGTATAAGGATCTATGGATATTACATTTTGTACGTTTCCTCCTCTAAAAATAGCATTGTTCATTCTAACACCATCAACAGACAATAACAATCTATTGGTAGCAAAACCCCTGATCATAGGGCTACCACCACCTAATTGACTTTTTTGGACAAACACCTTACCACTGTTTTGAAGTAAGTCTGCGGAAGTTTGGGGGGTGGTAAATGTAATGGTACGTGCATCTAATGATATAATTTTATTGGGAATATCTCTCTTTTGCTGCTCCCATTTAGAAACGGACATAACTACTTCATCTAATTCTTGTGCTTTCATAACCAAATACACTTTATTCCCTTGTCGTTGAAGCTGTTGTTTTGTGGTATTGAACTCTTGATAACCAACATGCTTTAACGTAATACGTTCTTTATATCCGAATACCGAAGCATTGAATACCCCATCAAAATCGGTCAAGGCAATTTTTGATTTATCTTTATTAAATACGGCTACATTGGAAATTTGCTCTTTACCGTCTCCATCTAAAACAGTTATTTTTTGCGCATTACCAAAACAACTAAACAATAATAGTGCAATAATTAGATACTTAGACATACGAATTAAATACTTCATTTAAAACGGCAAGCGACTTCGGTTTTCTAAATCCCTGTAAATGTAATTCAAAGTAAAGTATTAAGGATTTTAGTAGTTCTTGTCGATTGGTTTTGTTCATTTTTATGGTATGAATTGCATCAAAATTTGTGCCTAAGAAGGATTTGAAAAAATAAATATTTTCACCTTTTAGATTGGGGTTCAATGATTCTTTTTCAGCAAACTCGCCTTCCAACAGATCAAAATAAGGCTTATCTATCTGATATACATCTGGATAAAATCCCAAAAACCTTGTTAGTGACAACATAAAATACAGATGAAAATTTGCGACATTCCTATGCATATCCAACCACTGTAGAGATGCCTCTAAAAACTCAAATAATTCTTCGTTTCTTTCTTCTTCCCGTATGCTGTTCCCCAGCAATTCCGCTAAAAACAAAGTCATTGCATTTTTTGCCATATCTGCATATAAGCTTTGGTAATGATAAAACACCTTAGCCTCTTTGAGCGTCTCTAAACTACCTTTATTCTTGTGGTTGGCAACGATTTCCAATTGGGTCAACGGCTGAAAATACGCTGTCTTTAATTTACCTTTTTTAGAAGATAGGACTCCTCTCAACAAATATGATTTAATTCCGTCCGATGCCGTAAAAGCTTTAACAATAAGGCTGGTGTCGCCATATTTTATCGCAGAAAATATTATAGCCTTGGTCGTTACCTGCATTTTAAAACATCTATTACAACAAAGATAGTTGTTTGGTATTTGGTAAATGAAATGCATAAAAAAATGCGAGAACCTAGTTAGGTTCTCGCATTATAAAATTTATACTTTACGGTTGTAACCTAGATTACACCTTGAGCCAACATAGCATCGGCCACTTTTACGAAACCAGCAATATTGGCTCCTTTTACGTAGTTACAGAAACCATCTTCCTCTTTACCGAATTCAATACAAGAATCATGAATATCTTCCATAATATCCTTCAAACGCTCATCTACCTCTTCACGAGTCCAGCTTATTCTTAATGAATTCTGAGACATTTCTAAACCAGACGTTGCAACACCACCAGCGTTTGATGCTTTACCAGGTGCAAACAAAATTTTTGCATTGTTGAATTCATGAACCGCATCTGCATTACAAGGCATATTAGCACCTTCCGCAACACATATACAACCATTCTTTAATAGGTTTTTTGCATCTTGCTGATCCAACTCGTTCTGAGTTGCACATGGCAAGGCAATATCACATTTTACGTTCCAAGGCGTTTCGCCGGCAAAAAATTCTGCAGAAGCATATTTATCTGCATATTCAGATATACGACCTCTTCTATTATTCTTTAGATCCATTACAAAAGCAAGCTTTTCGTCGTTAAGACCATCTTTATCATAGATATATCCGCTAGAATCTGAAAGGGTCACCACTTTTGCACCTAGAAGAATTGCTTTCTCCGCTGCATACTGAGCAACATTTCCTGAACCTGAAATTACCACAGTCTTACCATCAAAGCTTTCATTTTTGGTCTTCAACATACTTTGAGCAAAGTACACGGTACCATACCCTGTAGCTTCTGGTCTAATTTTAGAACCACCCCAAGAAAGACCTTTACCCGTTAAAACTCCAGTAAACTCATTACGTATCTTTTTGTACATACCAAAAAGGAAACCAATTTCACGTGCACCCACGCCTATATCACCGGCAGGTACATCTGTATTTGGACCAATATGACGATTTAATTCTAACATGAAGGCATGGCAAAAACGCATTACTTCATCATCAGATTTTCCTTTAGGGTCAAAATCAGATCCTCCTTTACCACCGCCCATTGGCAGGGTTGTAAGGCTATTTTTAAACACTTGCTCAAAAGCCAAGAATTTGAGAATACTAGCATTTACCGTTGGATGAAAACGTAAACCACCTTTATATGGTCCAATAGCAGAATTCATTTGAATTCTATATCCACGGTTTACATGTATCTCACCATCATCATCTACCCATGCAACCCTAAACGAAACCAAACGCTCCGGCTCAACCATTCTTAAAAGAATGTTCTTACCATTATAAATTTCGTGCTTTGCAATATATGGTATTACTGTTTCTGCAACTTCTTGAACTGCTTGAATGAATTCTGGTTCGTGACCATTTCTGGCAATAACCTCATCCATAAATGCTTTAATTTTATTTTCCATAAAGCTATTTGAACTAATTTAAATTATTGATTTCAAAATATAACGGCAAAATTATGCTATTTGTGTAATTTGATTGCTTATTTTTTTAAAATTCGATAAAATTTGTTGTTTTAGCAACAAACTACCTCAACTTACTGCATTTAATTTAACATTTAGGCCATTATGCTATCGCTTGATCTAAATCTGCAATTAAATCATCAACATCTTCTATACCAACGCTTAATCTTATCAAAGCATCTACGATGCCACTCTTTAGTCGTTCTTCTTTCGGAATACTTGCATGGGTCATACTCGCAGGGTGACCAACCAAACTTTCAACACCACCTAACGATTCGGCCAATGTGAATACCCGTAACCTTTCCACGATCTTTATTGCCTCTTCATAACTACCGCCTTTAGGCACAAAAGAAATCATTCCCCCAAAATCATTCATTTGTTCTTTTGCGATCTTATAATTGGGATGATGTTCAAAACCTGGCCAATATACTTTCTCAATTTTTGCATTATTGTACAAGAACTCGGCAATTGCTTTTCCGTTTTCACAATGACGCTGCATACGCACATGCAAAGTCTTAATTCCCCTTAACACCAAAAAACTATCCATTGGCCCGCAAACCGCTCCACTGGCATTTTGTATAAAGTACAATCTATCCGCTAATTCTTGGTCCTTAACCACCAACGCTCCTACAACCGTATCGCTATGTCCCCCCAAATATTTGGTTGCCGAATGCATTACGATATCTGCCCCCAGTTCTAACGGTTTTTGTAAATACGGGGTCGCAAAGGTATTGTCTACCGCCAACAGAATATCCTTATCAATGGTATAAGATGCTATAGCCTTAATATCGATAATATTCATCATTGGGTTTGTAGGCGTCTCTACCCAAATCAATTTTGTCCTCGAGTTGATTTTTTCTTGAACGGCATTTGCCCCCTGCATACCTACGAAATGGAAAACTATTCCGAATTTTTCAAATATCCGCTTAAAAATCCTATATGATCCTCCATAAAGGTCGTTTGTAGAAATTACTTCATCACCAGGTTGTAACAACTTTATAACTGCATCTATCGCTGCCAATCCGCTGCCAAATGCCATACCATGAGTACCCCCTTCAATACTTGCCAATGAATTTTCTAAAGCCGTTCTTGTAGGGTTTGCACTTCGTGAATACTCATACCCCTTATGCCCTCCAGGTGTAGTTTGCGCATAAGTTGAGGTTTGATATATTGGAGGCATTACCGCTCCATAACCTGGATCGGGTTTTTGACCACCATGTATGGTCTTGGTGTTAAATTTTAAGTCTTTGGAGGCCATAGTAAAGTATTTACCATACAAATGTATCGTTATCTTTTGGGGAATACAATGATGGTGTATTTTTACATATAATCTAACTTTTACATGAAATCTACGCTTTCGTTCCTGCTTTTTGGTCTGCTACTTATTGCCTGTAACAATAAAAACCATCTACCCTTTGAACCCTATACCGTTTTTACCGATTCTTGCGAGAATTGCACTAAAGTCAAGATAGAAATACCACATGCGACAGCGAACACAAAACTTAGCAAAACTATTAATGCTGCTTTGGAAGGTGAAATTATAGCCCTATTAAATTTTGATGAAGAGAGCGATGCAACAAATTTAATTGAAGCAAAAAATGCTTTCTTGAAAGATTATGAGGAGTTAAGCAACAAGTTTTTGGAAGAATCAATCCCATGGGAAGCAACAATTGAAGGTGCCATCTCTTTTGAGAATGACACGCTTATTACCATTAATCTTATTTCTTATATCTATACCGGTGGGGCACATGGCTATGGCACCAACAGATTTTTGAATTTCAACAAACTGGAAGGTGCGGAATTATATCAAGAAAATCTATTTCATAACTTAGATAAATTCACCCATTTTGCAGAATCGCTCTTTCGTAAACAAGAAAATATCCCAATGGAAGGTTCCATAAACAGTACGGGGTTTATGTTCGAAACTGAACAATTTTACCTGCCTACGAATATAGGATATACAGAAGACGGACTGTTACTGTTTTACGAACCTTACGAAATAGCTTCTTTTGCCGACGGACCAATAACCTTGTTGATTCCATTTAGCAAGGCAACTCCATATTTAAAATACCCCAAGTAACCCTAGGCCAAATGTTTTAACAACAATGATATTTGCCCTATATGTAGCCCTTCATGAAATAAATTAAAAGCTATGGCATCATCAACATTTTTCAGTGTCACCCTTGCACTCGTGGTATACTCTTTAAAAGTTTTAAATAGCTCAGTATTGTAATCTTCTATGAGCCATTCTGCCGTAGATATCAAAAAATCCGCAATCATCATCATCTCTTCATCAGAAGCTGTGCCATCGGGCACTGTACCTTTCATGAACTTATCCACTAAATTATCTGGCACGCGCATTTGAAGTCCACTGAACTTATAAATCAGAATCTGTTGAGTAATCACGGTATGGGCTATATTCCAATACACATTATTATTAAATCCTTTCGGAATTTTTAATAATTTATCTTTTGATGTTTTTGTCAATATCGCATGTAAGTTTCTACGATTCTGCAACATTACCTGAAAAATATTCTCTGTCATCATTTCACATTTAATACCCAGTAAAAATAGCACAATTAATGTTATTTGGGTTTCTTTGTAGTACCAAAGCCTTTATTGAAAACAATATTAAATACTGCTTACCAGTAAGCCTCGCATTAAAATGAAAAAAATATATCACTTAAGCACTTGTTCTACTTGCCAACGCATTATTAAAGACCTACAACCCCTTGTTGATTTTGAACTGCAGGATATAAAAACCCAGCCTATAACTAATGACCAATTAGAGCAAATGCACAGCTTATCAAACAGCTACGAAGCATTATTTAGCAAAAGAGCGGTATTATACCGTGAGAGAAATTTAAAAGAACAAGAGCTCTCAGAAGATGACTTTAAAAGTCTAATACTAGAACAATATACTTTTCTAAAAAGACCTGTAATCATTGTAGACGACCAAATTTTTATTGGTAACAGTAAAAAAGTGGTTGAAGCCGCTAAAAAGGCAATACATTCGTGAACAAGCGATTACTAGCTATACTTGCAGCCATTGGTGCCACCACTATTTATGGTGTAAACCACACCATCGCCAAAGGGGTTATGCCCCATTTTGTACAACCTTTTGGTTTTATTATTTTAAGAGTTTTAGGTGCTGCCATTTTATTTTGGCTGATTTCTCCATTAGGACCAAAAGAACGTATTGATCCAAAAGATTATGTACGCATGCTCATCTGTGCACTATTGGGCATGGCAATGAATATGTTAGTATTTTTTAAAGGGCTATCACTTTCTACCCCAATTAATAGTGCAGTTTTAATTACAACAACCCCAATTATAGTTTTAATATTATCCGCCATTATTTTAAAGGAAAAAATATCTGCCAGAAAAATTATTGGCATTGTAATAGGATTGCTGGGTGCCTTAGGGCTAATCTTATTTGGAACCGAAACTAGACAAGATGCGCCTAATATTCCATTAGGCAATTTTTTGATTTTTCTAAACTCTATGTTTTATGGCTCTTATCTTGTATTGGTAAAAGTGCTTATTAGTAAATATCACCCATTTACCTTTATGAAGTGGCTCTTCTCATTAGGGGTACTAATATGTCTACCGTTCGGTTTTGAAGAATTTATGGATATTTCGTGGAGCACACTGCCTTTTGAAGCATATTTTGGTATTGGCTTCGTTATTTTAGGAACTACCTTTTGTACGTATCTATTTAACATATTTGCCCTAACGCAATTAAAGGCATCAACCTTAAGTGCCTTTGTATACGTACAACCTTTGGTGGGTATAGCTTATGCGGTACTTACTGGACAAGATACTATTACTACCGTAAAAATTGTTGCCGCATGTTTTGTACTGCTTGGAGTTTATCTATCCAGTAAAAAACCAAAAAAACAACAACTTCAAGAACATTAAAGGTGTGACCTCTTACTGTTTTCTAGATGAACGGCTATACTCCTTACCGCTTTTTCCTCATCTCGTTGATGCATGGCAGATACTATGTCCAAATGTTCTTGCATAATTGTTTTTAGAGGTCTATTTAACCCCACTAAATCCATAAAAGGTAAAATTTTTGCAGATTTAAACAATTCATACAATGTTCTATTTCCACAATTCCTGGCAATAAACTCATGAAAATATCTGTCAATTTTATAAAAGACATATGCATTTTGTGGTCCTTTTTCAAAGGGGACCAATAAATTTCTTAAATCGTCGATTTTTGATTGAGAAGCATTTTGAGTAAAAAGCTTAACGGTCATTGTTTCAATTGCCATTCGACAATCGAACATTTCCGCAATTTCCTGTTCAGACAATTCTCTTACAGTAAGACCATTATCTAAACTACCCACCAACAAACTTTCTTGTCGTAACTGCAACAATACTACCGGTATGGTATCGTCTTTAATATTTAATGTATGAGATAACCTATGCTCGGTTATTAATTGACCGGGAACCAATTTTTTGGTCACGATCAATTTTTTTACCCTCCCGTATGTTTCTTGAAATATTTCTTCTGGTAGGCTAACCATAAAGTAAATACATAATTATTGGTTCGTTAAAAACTACAGCTTTTTGGGGGGAACTCAACTGTAATTGTTTCGGTCAACTAAAAATAAACTATTTAAGCTTGAAAATTCTATAAATTTTTAGGAATTTTCATGAACTTTCTAGAGTCTTCTTTTGTAAGCACTTTGAAATGCTCTCCTTTTTCTATTTCACTGAATTTATTTAATAATTCTTCTGTCAACCCAGTCAGTTTTCGGGTTTTTAAATCTATCCAAGCACCCATCATCTCACACCTTGCAATATTCTCTCCTTTATGATTATAGAAGTTATGATGAAATTCAAAGAACTTACCATCTTCGCTTAAACCCATAATTTCTAATGAAACCTTTATAGGCTTACCAGGAAATGCCTCTTTAAAATAATATACATGTTCATAAAAAACTACTGGTCCTATTTCATGAATTGCCATTGTTTTATGATCAAAGCCTTGTTCAATTAAAAAAGCCATACGGGTATGACTCATGAAATTAATATATGCCGAGTTTGCTAAATGCCTATTTGCATCTACATCACTCCATCTTATTTCAAAATCTTTAAAGTACATATTTATAATTTTTTGCTATGCATGCATAATACTTCATAAAAATAACATAGTTTTGAAACCTAAGAAACAAAGAACACCGTTTTTTATAGTTATTTTTAAATAACGTTCTAAAACACATCGATATGGCTGATAAACCTGGTTTTATAAAAGAATTGTCACTTCCTGCTGTTGCAGCACCAATGTTTTTAATTTCTGGTCCACAACTGGTTATTGAATGTTGTAAAAATGGAATTGTTGGTACTTTTCCTGCCTTGAACCAAAGAACCAGTGAAGGGTTTGAAGAATGGTTAGTAGAAATTAAGTCTGCATTAAAAACCTATGAGGAAGAAACCGGAAAAAAAGCTGCTCCTTTTGGAGTTAACCTAATAGTACACCCAACAAACCCAAGATTAGAAGCTGACATTAAATTGTGCGTAAAACATAAAGTACCATTGATTATCACTTCTCTAGGTGCTGTTTCACAAGTTGTAGACGCCATTCATAGTTACGGCGGTTTAGTTTTTCATGATGTCATAAAAAAACGACATGCCCAGAAAGCTGCCGAAGCAGGTGTAGATGGGTTGATTCTTGTAGCTGCTGGTGCCGGTGGACATGCTGGTACGTTGAATCCAATGCCATTTGTTGCTGAAATAAAAAAATTCTTTAATAAAACCATTCTTCTTTCGGGCTGTATAAGTACTGGTAGAGACATAGCTTCTGCTTTACAAATGGGTGCGGACCTAGCCTATATGGGAACCCGTTTTATCAACACTACCGAAAGTAAAGCAACTCCAGAATATCGTAAAATGATTATTGATGCCGGTGCAAGCGATGTAGTCTACACTGCATCTATTTCTGGTGTACATGCCAATTTTTTAGCAGCGAGTTTAAAAGCTGCAGGTATTACCGAAGAAGACCTTAAAAAAGATGTAAAAATCGATTTTGGCAAAGAGCTAGATACCGAAGCGAAAGCATGGAAAACCATTTGGTCCGCAGGTCAAGGCTCTGCCCTTATAGAGGATTCTTCATCTGTTGCAGAATTGGTTAGCAACCTTAAAACTGAATTTAAAGATGCTATTGAAGAGCAGATAAAGGTTCTAGAAACATACCCAAAGTAAAACCTAAAAATGCCCTTAGTACACTCTTCATATAACCCGCCATTATTTTTTAAAAATGGGCATATTTCAACTATTTATGCAGGGTTAATTAGAAAAGTTAATGATTTAGAGCAAATACGAATTCGTATTGATTTGCCCGATACAGATTTTTTAGATTTAGATTGGAGCTATGCTTCAACACCTTCAAAAAAACTGGTCATTATTATTCATGGATTAGAAGGAAGCTCAAAAAGGGCCTATATAAAAGGTAGCGCAAAGATATTGTCTAAAGCTGGTTATGATGTTTGCGCTATAAACCTAAGAGGCTGTAGCGGTGCAACCAATAAACTCTACCGCTCATATCATTCTGGCGCTACAGATGATTTACGATCGGTGATAACACATATTACTCAATTAGATGAATATCACAGCATTTATCTACATGGTTTTAGTTTAGGAGGTAACCTTCTTCTTAAATATTTGGGGGAAAAAAGAGATGTCCCTAACACTATAAAAGGTGCCGTTGCTATATCTGTGCCCTGCCAATTGGCAGATTCCCTAGAGCAATTACTGCAGTTTAAAAATGCAATATACGCCAAAAGGTTTAAGGGAAACCTTATACAAAAACTGAAGATAAAACAGCAATTGTTTCCTGATCACATTTCAGATACCGATATTGAAAATATAAAAACCCTTAAAGATTTTGATGATATCTACACCAGTAGAGCACATGGTTTTAAAGATGCCTTGGACTACTACACACAAAGTAGCAGCTTACAGTTTCTAAAATATATAAAAGTGCCTACACTAATCATCAATGCCTTAAACGATTCTTTTCTTGGTAAAGATTGTTATCCCATAAATACTGCTAAAAACAACAAGAATATATTTCTAGAAATGCCCAAATATGGTGGGCATGTGGGTTTTTATGGAAAAAACAACTTTACATACTCAGAAAAACGCACTTTAGAATTCTTGGATAGCATCACCTAATATTTTACTTGTACTCACAATAAATATCATAAGTCTATAATAAATTGTTATCCTGTTACATTTATTGATTAAAAACAAGCATACATCTACTCTAAAAAGGTACTGAGACACGTAAAAATTCATATATTAGTCGCTCAATTTACAGACAACACTTAAAATTTAGTAAACGTATGCGCAAATTATTCACTTTATTAGTTCTTGGCTCCATGATAATGAGTTGTGGTGAAAAGAAGGAAGAGAAAAAAGAAGGTTTTGAAATGAACAGGACCAAAAAAGAAACTAAAAAAGAAACAGCAACTGAAGGTGTGCCTGTTGATTTAGATAATAAAGGTGTTGGTCCTATAACCAGTGTTACTTTTGACGATGCTGTTAATGAAGATATGGCTGCTGCCGGTAAAGAAAAATTTCAAGCTATCTGTACTGCTTGCCATATGGCAGAACAACGTATGATCGGACCTGCGTTAAAAGGGGTTTACGAGCGTAGAAGTCCTGAGTGGGTTATGAACATGATCATCAATCCAGATAAAATGTTAAAAGAAGACCCTATTGCCAAAGCATTATTGAAAGAATACAATAATGCCATAATGCTAAATCAGAATTTAAACGAAGAAGAGGCTCGTAATATAGCAGAATACTTACGTACGTTATAAAAAACGCCAACCTTAATATACCGAAAGCCCTTTCATAGTTTTGAAAGGGCTTTCTTTTTTAAAATACGTTAGAACATAATACATGTAGGTTTTACCATCTAATTACGACCAATTAGATGTAGTAAAAATTAAAAGACCTATGAAAAACGATAAAATAAAAATAGATATAGTTTCTGATGTAGCCTGCCCTTGGTGTTATGTAGGTAAGAAGCGATTAGAAAGTGCAATTAAACAATGGGATGGTACCGAAATTGAAGTAGAATGGCATCCTTTTCAGTTAGACCCCAGTATACCAAAAGAAGGTCTGGATAGAGATACCTATCTCACCAATAAATTTGGAAGTTTAGACGGACCCATGGAAATGACCAAACGCTTAGAAGAAAGTGGTAAAGCAGAAGGTATTAATTTTAACTTTGGAAAAGAGTGGTTAGCAGTTAACACCTTACCATTACATCAGCTTTTACATGTAGCAGGAGAAGAAGGGTTTAAAGATGCTTTAAAAGAACGGTTCATGAGAGCTTACTTTGACGAGAATCTTCATTTGAACGATGTTGACGTTCTTAGCAATATTATGGCAGAATATGATTGGACTGCAGAAAAAACAAATCGTATTATAAATGATGACTCTATTGCTTATGCGGTAAAACAAGAAATAGCTCACTACCAACAACGTGGTGTAAACAGTGTTCCTTTTTTTATTATCAACGATAAATATGGCATTAGCGGAGCTCAACCCCCAGAAGCATTTTTAGAAGCCTTTAAACAAATTGCTCCTCTAAAAATCATAGCTAACGGTGATAGTTGCGACCCTACTACCGGAATTTGCTAATTTAAAACAGTATTTAATTATTAAAACTTAAAGATATGAAAGCATCATTTTCTGATATCATTGGTGGGGAAACTCCAGTATTAGTAGACTTTTTTGCAGACTGGTGCGGACCATGTAAAACTCTTGCCCCTATTCTTAAAGATGTGAAAGAAGATTTGGGTGACGATATTAAGGTCGTAAAGATCGATGTAGATAAAAATCAGACCTTAGCATCTAAATATCAAGTAAGAGGTGTGCCAACCATGATCCTATTTAAAAACGGCAAACAGGTATGGAGACAATCTGGAGTTATACCAAAGAATGATTTATTGCAAATAATAAAATCTAATTAATAGAATTTTAAACATACGGGACTGGGCAAATCAACCTGGCTTACAAAAGTTAGGGTTCCATTTTTTTCATCTCTACTAAAAACAACAATATTGTTGCTTCGTTGATTTGCCACCAGTACATATTTACCAGAAGGATCTAAAACAAAATTTCTAGGCCAATCTCCTTTTACAGGTTCCCTACCTACTAACTTTAGTTTACCCGTAGTTTCATTTACTTGAAATATAACTACGGTGTTCTCACCTCTGTTTGTACCATACAGATATTTACCATCGGGTGATAAATGAATATCCGCACAATAACTTTCCCCTTTAAAAGTAGCATCAACAGTATTATATGTGTCCAATTCAACGAATTGCCCTGAAACATCTTTAAAAACAGTTATCGTTGAATTCAACTCATTGATGACATAAAGAAAATTTCCATTTTTGGACGTTACAAAATGCCTTGGACCAGCACCTTCGGCAACGACTAATTCTTCTTGTTCGCTAGAAACAAATTTTTCTTCTGTTTCGCTATATATCCTGATCTTATCAAGACCTAAATCAGTTACTACCAACTCATCATTTAAGAACATTGCCATGTGAGCATGTGCCGTTTTGGTCGAATCTAAAATTTTATGATCTATTATTTGAGGACCGTTCCTTAAATCACCATTTTCCAATGTATTATATACCGCCACATTGCCTCCTGTGTAATTTGCAACGGCAACGATTTTTCCAGTTGTATCTACACCAATATAACACGGGTTGGCACCATAAGTAGATTGCTCGCTAACCTTAATTAGTGTAGTATCTTTTATACTAAAGGTGGTAATTGAACCTTCATCTTTTTTATAATCGTCTACCTCGCTAACTGCGTATAAGGAATTTCTATCTGGTGAAAACGCTATATAAGAAGGATTCTTAATTTTCGCTGTTAATGATTTGTTCGTCAATTCACCTGTATCAGTATTTAAATTGAATGTATAAATACCTTCACTTCCATTATCTGTATATGTTCCCACAAAAAGAACTTCTTCATTTTCTGATTCTTCCATCTTACAACTGTTTACCACAATCAAACCTAATACGCCCAACAAAAATCCGATACTATATTTCATAAACTTAAATTAAATGGCCAAAAGGCAAGATACTGTATAAATTTTGCCAAAAATATAAAAGAATTGTAAAATCATTAAGATTTATTCAGTTATATGTAACAAAAATCGAATTTTATCTACATATAAGAAAGAGAAGACAATGGGGTACAGCGGACAACCTATGAAGGTAATAAAGGCAAATAGAGCATTACTTAAAAAAAGTAGAAGCTTTAGAGAATTGAGTAAAGATTATGTAAACCATGCCCAAGCAACAAAATTACATTTTAAAGAACTCACTGATATTGAGCGTAAAATTGTACGAGATAAAATTAGAGCGCAAGCAAAAAAAGATAGCATACAAGAAATAGGAATCTACCTGATTTCTTTTGCTATCGTTTTGGGTACTTTTTATGCCATATTCTATTATGGGTAGACCAGTAACTTAAATCACGATTTCTACAAACCCCATAATTTAAAAGGGTTTTGGGTTTCCGGATCCTTATCCTTTTTCTTAGCCAGAGGTTTATCAACCATTACTTTATACGTAGGATCTTCCATTACATTTACGTCTATAATATCATCTGCATTTGCTAATAAGCGAATACAGTCCTTACTCAAATGGCGCAATAAAACTTTCTTACCTACTTGGGCGTAACGTTCTGTAATTTTGTTCAATGCCTCTATACCACTCATATCAGAAACACGACTTTCCTTAAAATCTATAATAATATGGTCTGGATCACCTTGAACATCAAATTTTTCATTGAAAAGGGTTGTAGAGCCAAAGAATAACGGACCATAAATTTCATAATGTTTTACTCCGTTTTCATCTATGTGTTTTCTAGCCCTAATTCTTTTGGCACTTTCCCAAGCGAATACCAGTGCAGAAATAATAACACCTATTAATACCGCTAATGCTAAATTGTGCAAAAATACCGTAATCAAAGTAACCAATATCATTACAAAAATATCTGATTTAGGCATTCTTCTCAATGCTTTAAAACTTGCCCATTCAAACGTACCCACTGAAACCATTACCATAACCCCAACCAATGCAGCTATTGGTACAAGTTCTATTACTGGCGCCCCAAAAAGTATGATCAACAATATAGTCAACGAAGCAATTATACCAGACAACCTTGCCCTAGAACCTGCAGATAGGTTAACCAATGTTTGCGCTATCATTGGACAACCACCCATTCCACCAAAGAAACCGTTTAATATATTGGCACCACCTTGCGCAACACATTCTCTGTTACTATTGCCTTTTGTACCGGTAATTTCATCTACCAAGTTTAAAGTTAGCAGCCCTTCGGTTAAACCAACTGCAGCCATTATTAACCCATAAGGCAAAATAATTTTGAAATCCTCAAACGTAAATGGAATTTGCGGTATGTGAAAAGTAGGTAATGTTCCACTAAGCGACTTTAGTTCTTCTCCTGGTAATGTATCTTGATTAATGATATCAACTACCTGCTTGGTATCAATATTGAAAAAATATACTATTAAAAACACAACAATAATTCCAATTAAAGATGCCGGTACCGCCTTTGTAAGCTTTGGAACAAAAACAATTATTGCAATTGTAAATAACACCAAACCTAACATGGTATACATTGCAGGTCCCGTAAGCCAAACCGCAGCATCGCCCACACCTACTTTAAATTGATCCATCTGGGCCATAAAAATAATGATGGCCAAACCATTAACAAACCCGAACATTACAGGCTGTGGCACTAGACGAATAAATTTACCGAGCTTTAAAAAGCCAATTATCATTTGAATAACACCTGCCAAAGCAACCGCCCCAAAAACATATTCTAGTCCGTGGGAATTCATTAAGGCCATAAGTACTACCACAGTTGCACCCGCGCCACCAGAAATTAGTCCGGGTCTTCCTCCAAAAATAGATGTGACCAAGCCCATAATAAATGCCCCGTACAAACCTACCAAGGGAGAAAATCCTGCAAGAATTGCAAACATCAATGACTCAGGAATCATTGTCATTGCAACCGTTAATCCTGCTAAGATTTCATTTTTATAATCTACCTTCTGTTTAAAATCGAATATATTAAGGTACTTCTGCATGCTCTATCATTTAAAGGGCGCAAAAATAAGCCATATTTACCGGCCTCGCCACTAACAAGCTAATTATTACCAAATTATCTGTTTACCAGTCTTTTAATCCTAAAAGCTTCTCTCCCAATGGCGATAATTTTGCAGTTTCATATTTAGTCTGCTCCCATTTTCTTGGGTCACCAGGAAATGCAAAGCCTTCTGGCGCTACCCTATTTTTCCAAGAGTTTATTCTCCAATTCTTAAGAGCCTGATTTTCTGGCTCAGCGGGCATCATTGAAATGTACTGCGCTATTCTAACTTTATCTTTAGATTTATTGGGTCGTATACCATGAGGTTCTGTACTATTGAAAATCAAAAGATCGCCCGCTTTCATTTTTACTTTTACAATTTTATCTTCCAATCCTTTTAAACTGGGTTGAAATCGATCTCGGTCATTGGGCTGGGTCAGTTTCCATGAATCATAATTTCTATATAGCCAGGGTATACACTGAAAACCACCCATATTCTCATCTTCTTGATCTGCAAGGGCCAAAACACCCTGAACATTCTGGGGCTTTGTTTCTGGATCATAATCCCAATGAATAAATCCCTTTTTATCTACATCTTCCGGCAATGGAAAATTCAAATTTGCACGATCAATGGTTACCCATAATTTTTCTGTTCCCCAAACGTCTACAAAGGCATCATAGACCTTTTGTGTTTGCCTATTGTTCCACAGATGTTGATGATTGTATACCTCAACCATACCTGTACCTGTTAGCTCTTTCATTTGCATTTCTGCCCTTGGAGCTGCATACCATGTAGATTTGTCATTGGGATCTTTCTCATCGAACTCCCAAAGAAAACCTGCAGTAGCCTTAGCCTGATCCAACGGAACTGCATTTTTAACTACCACATAGCCGTTCTCTTTCCAAAATTTCCAATCATCTTCACTGAGTACACGAAGCGGCTTTCCATTGGTACGATCATTTAGTTTCTGTTTACTACTAGTTGCCGTAGACGGATTTCCTGGAATATCTACGTGAGCTTTGTTGCCTTGCTCTACATTATTTTTTGTCTGTTTCATCTTATAAAATTTAAGTCGTTATACCATAACAAAGCTATTGAGCCTTAGCAACTTAAACCACCGTAATATTGACCTAAATTTGAACAATATTGATTTTGATGGACTTGACACCTTGTATATTGCGCAATTTTGTTACATTTAATTATGAAAGTTGAATTAGAAACCATTGAACCCGCAACAAAAAGTCCGTTCCGTTTGTTGCACGACCCTAAACTGAGTCATCTCTTTTATTGGCACTTTCACCCTGAATATGAAATCGTTTATATTGAAGGGGCAAACGGTACAAGACATGTGGGCGATCATATTTCCGAGTATGAAGAAAACGATCTTGTTCTCATTGGTTCCAATATACCACATTTGAATTTTGACTATGGTGTAAAAACCACTTATAGAGAAGAGGTTTTACACATAAAACCTTCTTTTAAAAACACCTATGTAGACCCAATACCAGAATTACAAAGCCTGAATAGATTACTAGACTTATCAAGATATGGCATTGCCTTTCATGGAAATACAAAAAAAGAAGTAGGGGAAATGCTTAAAGAACTGCACACCCTTAAACCATTTGAATATTTTATGGCCATTATGGCTATTCTTAAAAGACTTTCCCAAAGCAACGAGTTTCAACTACTACATAAGAAACCTTATAAAAATAGATACAGTAAAAAGGAACAAAGTAGAATTCGTGACATTTATGCATTGATCGATGAGCGCTACCAAGGAAAAATCTCTGTAGACGAAGTTGCCAAATTCTGCAACCTGACCAAACCGGCTTTTTGTCGTTACTTTAAAAAAGCCACAGGTAGTACATTTATTGAGTTTTTAAATCAATATCGAATTAGCCAGTCTAAAAGAATGCTTTTAACAGGCAAAAACGTAAGTGAAACCTGTTTTGAATGTGGGTTTGAAAGCTTGTCCTATTTCAATAGAACTTTTAAGAAAGTAACAGGAGAAAATCCGTCGGCATTTAAAAAAAGATTGCAGACCCATTAAATGAAGTAGTATTCTATTGTATTGAGTATACTATAGGACCATTGAGTTGCTACCTTTAGGTGTAAACCCTAAAACCAACATAATGGAAATTTTTGACCCACTTTCAATAAAAACAGTAATTCAAATATGCGTTGCAGCACTGTTTGTTTACGTATACATAATGTTTATTACCCGAGTTACCGGTAAAAGAACATTTGCAAAAATGACCAGTTTTGATTTTGCTGTGACCATAGCTATGGGATCCATACTTGCAGATGCCGTAAACAAACCGGTAGACAATCTAATGCCAGCTTTAGTTTCCTTAGCCTTATTGGCTGGTCTACAAGCTTTGTTCGCTAAATTATTGTCATCTTCTGATGCTGCGCAACAATTTATTACAAACACCCCTATTTTGCTTATGGAAAATGGCACCATATTAAAAGACAACCTTAAAAAGGCATTGGTAAGTGAAGCTGATTTAATGGGTAAATTAAGAGAGGCCAATGTGCTACAATTATCTCAAGTAAAGGCTGTTGTTTTTGAAACTACCGGTGATATTTCTGTACTGCATTCCAACGACCCTATAACCATTGATTCCATCATTATGGGAGATGTGAAATCTCAAGCATAAAAAAATGCCCTCTTCTAATTGAATTGGGCATTCTTAAGACAATCAACCTAAAAACTATTTTGCTTTCTTCCTTTCAACATTCATTGTTGGGTTAGAAGATTTACTTCTTTTTTTACTTTCATCGTATCCTTTACCGGACTTTAAGTATTCTATATATCCCCTGCCCCTAAACTCATAGGTTGTTCCACTATCTGGGTGATATAATTCTATAGTGCTGTCGTTTATGACATATAGTTCAAAGTAATCATCACCAAAAAAATCATAATCCAAGGTCAGCGTTTTTAAAGAGTTATCTCCTTGAACGTTATATACCTGATAATCTCCCTCAAAATCCCACTGCAGATTAGAAATACTTGTATTGGGCGTATCTAATGAAGATCTAAAGAAATTAGGTAGAAATTGCAGGTAATTTTCTTCATCAAAATCATTTAACGCGCCTGTTTCACTTGTATAAATTTTTTCCCACGCATCATACTCCTGCAAAAAGTAATTGATGTTATCGTAGAATACCATGTCATAATCAAAATTGTTGATCTGATATCCTTTTAAATAGTATGAAGTATCAGTACCGGCATCATACAGCTCAATGGTATTATTGTTAACGGCATACACTTCTAAAAACCAAGACCCATCAATATCATGGTCAATATCTACCGTACCTCTAAGAGTACCATACGATCCTACGTCTATACCATAACCACCACCGGTCTTACCTATACCTACTATATTATTGTTAGCGTAAAAGACTCCTCTATCAAAAGAAACCGTAAATGCCCTTTGTAAAAAAGGAATTTCACCATTGCCTCGTGTAGCATTGATATCTACATACCAAAGGTCATAGCTCTGTAATACTTGATCGGTATTAAAGGCAGATTCCTCAATGAAATCATCTTCAATAATTACCTCTGTATAACAAGAAACCAACATGGTGGCCAAAAGAAAATATCCTGTAAGTAGTTTTATCGTTTTCATATGATTTCATTTAATTGATTATTTACCTAGAAACAATCTCCATGCCAAATTTTACATAAGACTGATACTAAGCTTATACCAAACATGCAATTTATTGGTAAATTTGCAGTATGAACAATGATGTAAAGTTTGCGGTTTTAGGCGGTGGAAGTTGGGCTACGGCGATTGTTAAAATGTTGACCAACAACCAAGATAGGGTAGGTTGGTATATGAGAAATGATGAAGCTATTGAGCATATTAAATCTCAAAAACACAATCCTAACTACCTTACTTCTGTAGAGTTTAGACCAGAGCAATTAGTATTGACTAGCGACATAAATGAGATTGTAAAATATGCAGATGTTCTAATTTTTGCTATTCCTTCTGCTTTTTTAGTGGGTGAATTAGAAAAGCTGAACAGTTCATTACAGGAAAAAATCATTTTTTCGGCCATAAAAGGTATTGTTCCAGAATCTGGATTGATCGTTGGCGAACATTTTCATGAAGTTTTTGATATACCATTTGAAAACATTGGAGTAATTACAGGTCCTTGCCATGCCGAAGAAGTTGCTATGGAGCGACTTTCCTATTTGACCATTGCCTGTGCTGATACGGAAAAGGCAGAACTGGTTGCCAACAATTTAGCTTGTTCATACATAAAAACCAGTATCAGTAAAGATATTATTGGTACAGAATATGCCGCAATGCTAAAGAATATTTACGCCATTGCTGCGGGTATTGCCCATGGTCTGGGATATGGAGATAATTTTCAAAGTGTATTGATGAGCAATGCAATTCGTGAGATGAAGCGATACACTAAACGCATTCATAACCTAGATCGTAACATTAATAAATCTGCCTATTTAGGCGATTTATTAGTTACTGGGTACTCTATTTTTAGCCGAAACAGGATGTTCGGTAATATGATAGGTAAAGGGTACACCGTAAAAAGCGCACAGATGGAAATGAGTATGATCGCTGAAGGCTACTACGCAGCAAAAAGTGCTTATAACATTAAAGAAAACTTCAGTAAAAAGGTTAAAACACCTATTATAGATGCTGTTTATAAAGTTCTCTATGAAAATAAAAACCCTAAAAAGGTTTTTCTAGATTTAACAGAGAAATTAGACTAACCTCGCTCCAAAGAGAAATCTGAATGCTCTTTTAATTCTTCCTCTAAAGTAATTCTCCAACCTTGAACTATATCATTAGATACCCCAAATTTATTCTGGAATTCTTTTAAGATAGGTTCCATTAGGGTTCTAATGCTTTCAATATCAAAATACAGTCTACCCGTTCTTCTTATGAAAAAGTCCATTGGGGTTTGTACCATTTCATAATCTATACCAAATGCTACTTCTGCCTTTGCCAACCTTACATAGGGATCAGCTTCTACAATGGTTGCATACAGTTCTAATATTTTCTCTGTCTGCTTACCATAATTGGTTACCAAAAACCAGGCATCATGTTTTGAAAAGCCTTCATTTTTAATGTTGTCGTAAACCTCGCTTATGTATTTTTTTACATGTTTGAATTTTTTGAAATCCACATTACCACACAAAAATATCTTCTCTGTATAACATTCTTTCAGTTCGGTATCGTATTCTTCTTCCATTTTCTTGGCAATGCGATCTACAACTCTTTCTGCCATTTTACGATAACCGGTCAACTTACCCCCCGCAATACTGATCAAGCCTGTATCTGAAACAAAAATTTCATCTTTTCTAGACAATTCTGATGCAGATTTTCCTTCTTCATGAATTAACGGTCGTAAACCTGCCCAAGAAGAAACGATATCATCTAATTCCAGATTTATATCCGGGAACATATTGTTAACGGCAGATATTAAATAAATAGCGTCTGCAATATCTGTTCTTACGCGGTCCTTATTATCATTATAGTTGGTATCTGTTGTACCTACATAAGTAACTTTACCTCTTGGTATTGCGAACATCATTCTACCATCAGGTATATCAAAATAAACCGATTGCTTCACCGGCAATTTTTCATATGGAAAAACCAAATGTACCCCTTTGGTCAAATGAAGCTGTTTTCCTTTTTTAGAATTATTAAGACTTCTTAGCTCATCTACCCACGGTCCGGCAGCGCTAATTACATACTTAGATTTAATGGTAAACTCCTTACCCGTAGTTTCATCTGTAACTTTTACCCCAGCAACCTTTTCATTGTCATAAAGAAAGTCGTTTACCTTGGCATAGTTCAAGGCCTGTGCACCAAAAAGTAAACTAGTTTTTATGTTTTCTATAGTCAAACGGGCATCATCTGTTCTATATTCCGCATAATAACCCGCCCCGTTCAGTATCTTTTTTGGCAATAAAGGCTCTAATTTCATTGCTTCTTTTTTCTCGAGCATTTTTCGTTTATCGTCACCAGATACCTGTGCCAGTATATCATAAACCTTAAGCCCTATTGACGTTAACCATTTACCGTAGGACCCATTTTCAATTAAAGGTAACAACATCTTTTCGGGCAGAACCAAATGTGGAGCCAGTTTGTGCACAATAGCACGTTCTGAACCTACTTCTTTCACCAACCAAAAATCGAATTGTTTTAAGTAACGGAGTCCGCCATGTATTAATTTGGTGGATTTGCTACTTGTACCCGAAGCAAAATCTCCTTTCTCAAGCAGCACTACCTTTAATCCACGCGAGGCAGCATCTAACGCAATACCACCACCAGTGATACCACCACCAATAACTACCAAATCAAATTCCTCCGATTCTAGATTACCTATTGTTTTTTGGCGTTCTAAATTTGTGAATTTTATATTTTCCATCGGTAGTTTCTATTTAAATTAATATGCTTGTGCTTGTTCCATATTGCAGACAAAAGCCAGTACAAAAAATCAAAGATAGCGTGACCCTTATGCTATTTTATGCTCTAAAGAATTAATTAATTGTAAATTCAATGTGTATTTACTCTTCGTCTTCCCAACCTTTTGAGCGTTCTACCGCTTTTTGCCATTTCTTATATAGGCGCTTTCTTTTTACACGGTCAAAAGTTGGGGTAAATATTTTGTTCATTGGTCTACTCTCATCAATATCTGACTGTTGCCAGAACCCGACCTCTATGCCCGCTAAAAATGCCGCACCCATTGCGGTAGATTCAATAATCTCTGGTCTATGCACCTCTGAATCCAAGATATCGGCTTGAAATTGCATTAAATGGTCGTTAGCACATGCACCCCCATCTACCCTTAAGTTCTTAAGTTGAATACCAGAATCATCTTCCATAGCCTTTAAAATATCCTTTGTTTGATATGCAAGTGCCTCTAGTGTTGCTTTCGCCAAATGAGCTTTACCGGTATCACGCGTTAAACCGAATACTGCTCCCCTTGCATACATATCCCAATAGGGCGCCCCAAGACCTGCAAACGCCGGCACCACATAAACCGGGTTTTCACCTTCAATGGAGTTGGCCAGTTCTTCTGTTTCCTTAGCGTGGTCTATCAACTCTAGACCATCTCGCAACCATTGTATTGCGGCACCTGCAATAAAAATACTTCCTTCTAGTGCATAGTGTACCTTACCATTTAAACCGTAAGCTATAGTGGCCAGCAATCCGTTTTTAGAAAACTGTGGCTTTTCTCCCGTATTCATTAGCATAAAACAACCTGTACCGTAGGTATTTTTAGCTGAACCTTTTTTAAAACAAGCCTGACCAAAAAGCGCTGCCTGTTGATCTCCCGCTATTCCTGCAATAGGTATTTTAACACCATCAATTTCATAATTACCAAAATGAGCAGAAGATGGTTTTACTTCTGGAAGCATGGTTTTGGGTATATCTAACACCTTTAGCATTTTGTCATCCCATTTTAAATTTACGATATCGTAAATCATAGTTCGTGATGCGTTGGTATAGTCCGTTACGTGATTATGTTCTTTGGTCATGTTCCAAACCAACCAGGTATCAATGGTGCCCATTAACAAATCTCCTGCCTGTGCTTTCTTTTTTGCTCCCTCAACATTATCCAAAATCCACTTTACCTTGGTGCCAGAGAAATAGGAATCTATAACCAGACCAGTAGTCTTCTTTACATGCTCCGTAAGACCGGATTTTTTAAGATGTTCGCAAATATCAGCTGTACGTTTATCTTGCCAAACAATGGCATTATAAATAGGTTCTCCGGTATTTTTATCCCAAACCACAGTAGTTTCCCTTTGGTTGGTAATACCAATGCCCATAATTTCTGAAGGCTTTACTTCTTTTTCAAGAAGCTCTTTTAAAACCATCATTTGAGAATCTAAAATCTCTTTTGGATCATGCTCTACCCAACCCGATTTTGGAAAAATTTGTTTGAATTCTTTTTGAACCATTCCTTGAATAGTTCCATCATGGTCTACCAATAAAGCTCTTGAGCTAGTGGTACCTTGATCTAATGATATTATAAATTGCCTTGACATGTGCTATAGTTATTTCTTTAAATATAGCAGATTTAATACCCAATTCAAACATCAAAAATCTAATGGACCAAGTATATTTCTATTCAAGATAATTTCTCTACCTATACATTTTAGGCAGCTCTTTTTTCCGAACAGTTATTCAATGTAATTACTTTATAAATTCTTTTTCCAGGAAGTAAGAGACAATTGCTTCTTTCATGAGCACCGTTTGCTCACCCGCTTTTAGAGAAGGTAGTTCCTCTAATACATTATAATGTGGCCAGCCATCTTCATCAAAAAAGCTAAACTCATAAAAACCGTAAGGCTCCAACAATCTGCAAATTGCTATGTGCATAAGGTCTAGTTTATCATCTTTCTTGTATTTTCTATGATATTGGCCCAATTCTTGAACACCCACCAAGTAGATGATAGCATCCAATTCTAACGGATCTCCATCAGAAAACTTTTCAGATAGTTTCTCTACTAAATAATCCCAACGTTCTTTTAACTGTATATCCCTTGCCATATCAACCTGCTATCTACTATAATCTAGACCTTGCAAAGGTACAAATCAAAGTTCTATATTTGTCAAAACACTATACGAATGGGACTTTTGGATATTTTACTTGGATTACCGCTCATTTGGGGTCTGTGGAAAGGATATAATAACGGACTATTCATGGAAATTGCTTCTATAGTAGCCTTGGTAGCCGGTATTTTTGGCGCTATTCACTTTTCATATATAACAGGCAACTATCTATCTAACCATTTAGATTGGAATGAACGTAATATGAGTATTATAGCTTTTATAATTACGTTGATCCTTATCATTATAGTAGTGAACCTAGCCGGAAAATTATTGACCAAAGTCGCCAATTTTGCTATGTTAGGGTGGTTGAATAAAATAGCCGGTGGAATTTTTGGCACCTTAAAAGTAGCTATTCTATTAGGGGCCGCATTTATCTTTTTTGATCGTATGGATACCTCCTTGAACCTACTTACAGATGAAACCAAGAAAGAGTCTATACTTTACCAACCCATTAAAGATATAGGTGCGTTAATATTTGATACTGTTCTTAAGACAGAAGTAATGCCAGAAGAGTCTAGCGAAGAATCGATGACAATCTAAATTTGATCGTTCAATAATCTTACATATTGTGCACTTTGTCGAATAAGTAATATTGTTCCTCCCCTGTGTTCAATTTTTATATAATATTACGTTATCGATAACCCAAATCGAAAATAGAGAACTTAGAACATTCTCACCTTCTTACCTACTTCGCTACGCCGAGAGGCTAATTAAAAGACACTTATATGAAAATGAGATTGCTTAATGCGGTCACTGTCTTTTTATTACTTTTTCTTGGTTCTTGTACTAGCGATTCTCTTGAAGAAACGCCTGTATTGGAAGCTGAAAATGTTTTAACTATAGAGCAGGACCTACTGGATATTGTCAACACACATAGACTTAGTCTCAACACTAATACTTTGCGGTTTAGCGATGTAGCATATAAATATGCAAACCTGCATACAGATTACATGATTTCTAAAGGTAGCATTAGCCATGACAATTTTAGCTCTCGCGCTTCAAACATAGATTCTGAGATATCTGTTGAAATGGTGGCTGAGAATGTTGCCAAAGATTATGATACCGCACAAGAAGCTTTTGAAGGTTGGTATATAAGTAGTAGCCATAAAAAAACCATGGAAGGAGATTTTACCCATACCGCCATTAGTGTCAAAAAAGATGATTTCGGCAATTACTACTTTACACAACTTTTCTACAAGCAGTAATAATTTTTTTCAACTCCTAATTCGTGAATATCCAACGCTTGAACATGACTGCTTTGGGATGACATGTTCCGTTTTGCAGATTAAGTGGGAAAAATCATATTAAATGCACTTTTTTACGATGTAAATCAAAGTGTATTTTACCGATGAGTACTTCTATTTCAATTAGATGCAGCTTATCGAATATTTTACCCTATCTATAGATGTTCTTCTTTTTAAGCCTACTCACTAAACTACTTTTGGCACTCAATAAGACAACAACTATTCCCCCTATGAAAATTAAATTTCCTTTCTTAATAGTATTAATAGTCATCACTTTATCATCTTGTTCAAAATATGAGAATTTCGCAGGTTACGAGAGTAAATCTGAAGACACCCTAGAGCAATATACTTTGGCATCTTCTAAAAATCACAGTACACTGGAAGATGAACTTTTTGAAATAATAAATACATATAGAGCTAGTATAGGATTAAATGAAATGGAATTTGAAAGTACCACCTATTATTATGCAACGCTTCATACCGACTATATGATTTCTAAAGGAAATACTAGTCATGATAATTTTACGCAACGTGCAGAGAATATTTCAAAGAGAACCGGTGCAGTTTTTGTAGCAGAAAATGTTGCAAGAAATTATGACACTATTGAAGAAGCTTTTGAGGCATGGTTAGAAAGTCCGGGGCATAGAGTAAATATTGAAGGTGAATACAACTACTCAGCCATAAGCATTAACCAAAATAGCAATGGCGACCTATACTTTACACAGTTGTTCTTTAGATAAAACATCGTAAAATATAATTTTAAGAAGCCTTTGTTATACAAAGGCTTTTTTTATGCTTAACTTTTCAGTGAGAAACGATCGTTTAATTAACTTTCAATTAATTTCAGTGAAATGAGTATACAAGCACCATTTAATCTCAACAAATGGATAGAAGATAACAGAGCATTACTAAAACCTCCTGTTGGAAATAAAAACTTATATAAAGATGCTGGCGATTATATTGTCATGATCGTAGCCGGACCAAATGCACGTAAAGATTACCATTACAACGAAACCGAAGAGCTGTTTTATCAATTAGAAGGAAATATAGAAGTTCACATTCAAGAAGACGGTAAAAAAAGGACCATGAAATTAGGTCCGGGAGATATGTATTTGCATCCTGCTAAAGTGCCACATTCTCCTGTTCGTAAAGAAGGATCTATTGGCTTGGTCATTGAAAGAAAACGAGCTAGCATGAATGTTGATGATGGTTTGCTTTGGTTTTGTGACAATTGTAATCATAAACTCTATGAAGCCTATTTCACCCTTCATGACATAGAAAAAGATTTTTTAGCACACTTTAAACATTTTTACAGTTCAAAAGAATTGAGAACATGTGATAATTGCGGCACGGTAATGCCTGTTGACGAACGTTTTATTGCCAAGGAAGAATGATAGTATTAGCTAAAATAATTACAGTACTTGTAGCATTTATTCATGTTTATATCTTATGGATAGAAATGTTCGCATGGACCACTACCGGTAGAAAGGTGTTTAAAAATTTCCCGAAAGATTTATTTATACCCACTAAACAAATGGCGGCAAACCAAGGACTTTACAATGGTTTTTTGGCAGCAGGGTTAATTTGGTCCTTACTGATTTCTGATGGTAACTGGTCATGCAACGTAGCCCTTTTCTTTTTAGGCTGTGTTACTGTCGCCGGTATGTACGGTGCCGTTTCGGTAAGCAAAAAGATATTTATTGTACAGAGTGTACCTGCCTTGGCAGGTATTATTCTATGGTTGATCGTCAAATTTGCCTAGTCGTAATTAGTTCTTCCTAAAGACAAAATTCTTTGTATTTTTGTAATATATCTAACATTAATTGCGTAAAAAGTTATAAAATGTCAAAAATAGCAGCAGATTTTGGAATACATGATGCCCTTAAGGCACTTGGAATTAAAGAGGTAAATGACGGTACATCAACCGGATCAGATTATTTCTCCTCAGGTGATATTATCTCATCTTACTCACCTGTAGACGGATCTTTAATTGCAAAGGTAAAAACGACCACAAAAGAAGATTATGAAAAAGTAATGTCTTCTGCTACCACTGCTTTTAAGCAATGGAGAACAAAACCCGCACCTCAACGTGGCGAAATTGTAAGACAATTTGGTGACAAACTTAGAGAGCTAAAAGAGCCCCTTGGAAAACTGGTTTCCTATGAAATGGGAAAAAGCTACCAAGAAGGTTTAGGAGAAGTGCAAGAAATGATAGATATCTGCGATTTTGCCGTTGGTCTTTCTCGACAATTGCACGGATTGACCATGCATTCTGAAAGACCTGGGCATAGAATGTACGAGCAATACCATTCACTTGGTGTAGTGGGTATTATTTCCGCCTTTAACTTCCCGGTTGCCGTATGGGCATGGAATACAGCGTTGGCATGGATCTGTGGTGATGTTTGTGTTTGGAAACCATCAGAAAAAACCCCTTTATGTGGTGTAGCCTGCCAAAACATTGCTGCTGAAGTTTTTAAGGCAAATAACCTACCCGAAGGAATTTCCTGCTTAATAAACGGCGATTATAAGATTGGTGAACTTATGACCCAAGATAATAGAATACCGTTGGTATCCGCTACGGGTTCAATTAGAATGGGTAAAATAGTTGCCCAAGCAGTTGCCGCCCGTCTTGGAAAATCTCTATTGGAGTTGGGCGGAAACAATGCTATTATTGTTACACCGGATGCCGATTTAAAAATGACCGTTATAGGAGCCGTTTTTGGTGCCGTAGGAACGGCTGGGCAACGTTGTACTTCAACCAGAAGATTGATTATTCATGAATCTATGTATGATAAGGTGAAAGATGCCGTTGTTGCCGCTTACCAACAATTAAGAATAGGTAATCCATTAGATGAGAATAACCACGTAGGACCATTGATTGATACTGATGCTGTTTCACATTATAAAAATGCTTTGAAAAAGGTAGTTGAAGAAGGTGGTAAATTAATTGTTGAGGGTGGTGTTTTAGATGGTGAAGGCTATGAAAGTGGTTGTTATGTTAAACCTGCCATTGCAGAGGCTAGTAATGATTTTGAAATTGTTCAGCACGAAACTTTCGCACCTGTTCTCTATCTTTTAAAATATTCCGGTGACGTTGAAAATGCCATCGCCATTCAAAATGGAGTTGTTCAAGGGCTGTCATCTGCAATTATGACCAATAATTTAAGAGAGGCAGAACGTTTTCTTTCTGCTTGGGGCAGTGATTGCGGTATAGCTAATGTAAACATTGGTACCTCTGGCGCAGAAATCGGCGGTGCCTTTGGTGGAGAAAAAGAAACTGGCGGTGGTCGTGAAAGTGGTTCAGATGCATGGAAAGTGTATATGAGAAGACAGACCAATACCATTAATTTTACTACCGAACTGCCATTGGCTCAGGGAATAAAATTCGACCTATAATCAAATCATATTTTCTTTTGCATGTTTATTATCTAAGCAGCTTTTCTATTTGTTGGTTCATGAGACCAACTTCCATGTAATAATGTTTGAGTGCCCAGTACGATAAACATGCAAAGAAAATTGAAACACTTTTTTATTTTTTTCTTCATTTTCAATACAAATACAGCTGTTTCAAGCTAACAAATTGTATCCTTTAATGGTGTGAAATCTGTACAAATTCATGTAAAAATTGTATAGATGGAAACCTACTTTATAAACTATTGAACATAAAAAAATCCTGTCGACATATTGAAGACAGGATTTTTTAACCAACTAACTCAAAACTTTAAATTGTATAATCAATGCCCAAACTTTGTGGGGAGATGCATACCATTTAAATACTTACGCAAAATTGCAATTAATAGTTGTTGCATCATTAACTTTTTTTACAATCTCACCAACTGATCGTATACTTGGTACTATACGCTACATAAATGTTATTACTATAATGATTGACTGTAAGGCAATTAGGCTCAAATGATTTAACATTTTTAAGATTTTTTTAATAAATTGTGGGCTAAACACTAAACAGTATTAATAATGACAAAAACAATAACGTATTTATTAGGTATGTTGATTACCATTCTAATAGGTACTTATTTCTTTATCACTTATTGTAGCGAATGTAATGCAACAAGTACACATGAAGAACCCGCTAAAGAAAAAGTAATCGTAAAAGAACCCTCGGCAACATCTTACCCTTTTGCAATTGATGCAAACGGATTTGCCTATAATACTAATGACAACTACAATTTTAATGTCTCTTCCAATGCTATTTTAATGCCTTTAAGCGCCAACCTTACAAAAGGCATTAATGGTCTTAAGAGCTATTTAGAAGCAAATGATGGCAACGTAGTCAATGTCACCGGTTATTACACAAGTGAAGAAGAGAACAACTCAGCGTTTCCTAATTTAGGTTTAGCAAGAGCCAATGCCATAAAAAATGATTTAGCATCTAAAGGTATTTCTACTGCACAAATAAATACTTTGGGCAAACTAATGGATGACATGGTACCTAAAGAAAATACCTATTGGGGTGCGGCTTCTTTTGATATTGAAGAGCGATCTGTTAATGAAAAGGATGACCTTAATGCCCTTTATGAGAAAATTAAAGCCGACCCGTTAATACTTTACTTTAATACTGCAGAAGCTTCTATTTACCTAGATGCCGAGCAGCGCCAAAAGGTTGCAGATATTTCTAGATATATAGATAAAGTTGAAGATGCAACAGTAAGTGTTGTAGGCCATACCGATGCTACTGGACAAGCAAGTACTAACATGAGGCTAGGGCAAGACAGGGCAGAATTCGCCAAAAACTATCTAATGCAAAACGGTATAGCTGAAAGTAAAATCATTGCTACATCCAAAGGGCAGACCCAACCTATTGCAACAAATGCTACCGAAGAAGGCAGAGAAAAAAATAGAAGAACAGTTATTACATTAAATTAAAACATACACTAATCCTATAAATAAGTAAAATCATGAATTTTGAAAATATGAGTATTTGGTGCTGGATAATTCCATTGTTAGTAGGTCTTATCTGCGGTATTTTAGGTTATCTACTCGGTAAAAGTTCTACCAAAGTAATTGACAACTCTGCTGAAATAAACAGTCTTAAAGCCAATAATACAAAGTTAAACGCCCAATTGGCAGAATTGAACAACTTAAAGGCAAGCAACACTAAATTAAAAGCTGACCTTGATGCCTGCAACCAAAAGGTAATTGCCGCTAGCAAAGCCGTACCGCCAACAACAAGCACAAATCTTGGTGCTTCTGCTACAGCAGCATCATTTGCCGCCGGCGCCGCTACAAGTAGCGCCTTAGCTTTTGATGGCGCTGCTGCAAAAGCTGCTTTTGGCAAAACCGTTAAACAAGACGATTTAAAACTTGTAGAAGGTATTGGTCCAAAAATTGAAGGTATGTTCAAAGACCATGGTATTAAAACCTGGAAAGCACTTTCTGAAGCCAGTCTTGAAGATTGTCAGAAAATATTGGATACAGGTGGAACACGGTATAAGATACACGACCCGGCATCTTGGCCAATGCAAGCTAAAATGTGTTATGAAGGTAAATGGACAGAACTTGTTAAATGGCAAGATGAGCATAAACACGGTAAACTATAAATCACCGTTTAGCAAAAAAAATCCCGATAATGAATTATCGGGATTTTTTATTTTATAATGCTCCATTAGCTTCTACCCACTTAAAGTGATATTGATCTTCTGGAAATTTCATTCTTTCCGCAATTCGCTCTAACCTTGCCGGTAATTTAATTAAATAATCACGAGCCTTTTCTGCTTCCTCATTTAAAGAACGTACAGAATCTAACTGCCAATAAGCATTTAATTTGCTTAATATATCTACATAATCCTGTGCTGTATATACACCTAAACGTTGTGCGCAATTTGAAAAATTCTCAAATGCCGATCCAATTGTACCACCGGACTCCCTTAAAAAATGAGCAGGCATTACAATCTTCTTCTTCATCATATCTGCGAAGGCAATCATCATACCAGATGGATCTTCGCCAAAAATAGTCTTAACGAATTCTCTATATGCCAAGTGGTGCCTCATTTCATCACCTGCAATAATTGTACACATTTTACCTAACAGGGTATTTCCTTTCTTCTTAGCCATTTGCCCAACACGCTTGTGTGAAATATTGGTAGCCAATTCTTGAAAAGAGGTATATACAAAGTTCTTATAAGGGTCACGATCCGTACCAATATCAAAACCGTCTGAAATTAAATGTTGGGTGGTCAACTCTATTTCTCTCATATTTACCCTACCGGATAAATATAGATACTTGTTCAACACATCGCCATGTCTATTCTCTTCTGCTGTCCAAGCTCTTACCCATTTTGCCCAACCATTGGTCTTATGATCACCATGTTGGTCTATACCTACTACATCCATCAACCAAGATTCATAGGTTGGCAAAGCTTCTTCAGTTATCGTATCCGCTACCATGGTTACCCAAAAATCATAACCAAGTTCTTTAGACTCCTCTCTAATATCTTTTACTTCTTGTAAAAATGTATCTTTTTCAGAATTTGGTAAAAAATCCGTAGGCTGCCATATATCCTCTGGTTTAATAAGGAAAGAATCCATAAATCCTTCTACCTGAGGCTCTAAAGCCTGCATCACTTCTAATCTTATATTTTTAGTAGACATAGTTTATTTTTTATCAAAGATCGTCATTTAAACAATCCATTTTTAGTAAAGTTAACTGTTTTCTTAGTTTCTACCCTTTTCATTAGGGTAAAACGTATGTACGGGATCGCTTTGCCAGTATTCTTTTGAATCTGCATTGAAAATGGTCAAAGGTCCTTTAAAAGCTGCACCTGTGTCAATATTCCAAACATTGGCCGCTTTTTGCGGTGTAGTTTTACCAATTCTTGTTACTGGTGTATGACCAATATAGATTTCAGAATAGTTCTTTAGTCGTTTTGGGTAATGTATATGATCTTCTTCTAAATTTTTGTTCAGAGAAAGAGCTAGCTCCCATAAGGTACGGTCCCAGTAAAACGTTTTTTTAAAATATTCATGCTCAATACCTTTTAAGTTAGTAAATCCTGCATGTAAAAACAACCTATTTTCGGTATCTAAGTGATAATTCTCTAGACTTTCATAAAAATTGAGATGAATCTCTTTATCCTCGCTAGAAATATTGGCGTAAGAATTGGAAGTAGCTTCACCACCATGCATAAACCAAGTTGGGTTATCTGCTTTACCTGTCAACCATTCATAGCAAAGTTCATCATGATTGCCCCTTAGGTATATGCAATTGTATTTTTTCTTTAATTCTAGTAGGTAATCAATAGTTTCTACCGCTTCACTCCATCCATCTATATAGTCCCCTAAAAATATTATAGTATCGTGTTCTGATACAGCTGCTTTACTAAGCACTTGTTTTAACGCTTGTAAGCCCGAATGAATGTCACCTACAACCAGTGTTCTATTTATATTCATTTAGCAAAAATCGCAATTATGGTGATTATGACAAGTATAAAAAGTACTAAAAAGAAGATTTTCCAGAATGAATATGGCCTATTTCCGCTAAGCACCCCGGTTTGTCCATTTATATAAAAGTTATATTCCTTTCCCTCATATCTGTAGGAGCTTATATAAACAGGAAGCAGAATATGTTTAAATTTCTCGTTAGATAATTTAATGTCGGCATTTGCCACTCGTTGGGTATCGCCACCAATGTCTCTTCTGATCCAGTTATAGGCTATATTTTTGGCTTCTTGAAAAGACTTATGATGACCTTCTTTTAATGAAACGGTATATTTCTCTGTTACAAACCCCGATAAATATTTGGAGTTGAATACCACCAAATCCTTTAGGTTCCAAAAAGCAACCTTTGACGGTATTTCTTTTCTCTTTTTTTCCGATGCACTGATCAAGATGTCATCAACAAACCCATCTACTTTACCAGAAGCATACGTCCATCTTGTTTTACGAACCCTTCTAGTTCTTTTGCCCTTATCACTATTATAGGTCTGATTTTCGTAATAATAATCTCCTCTTTGCCCTTGATAAGACGCAAAAAGATTGGCATCAAAAGTCCAGTAAGGAATATAAAGACCATGCAAACCTTCTGGATCTAATGCTGCTTTTTTCAAATTATCCGGTGCAAACCAAATTTTGCCTACCCAAGATTTAAAAATAGATTGTGCCTTCTTTGCATCCAATTCAAACGGTACCAAGGCACCGGGCAAGATCCAACCTTCTTTTTCAACGTCTTCCCGTATTAAAGGTTCACTACAGTACACACAATTTAATGATTTATAGTTTTCCTCTACATGCTGGTTTGCCCCACAATTTTTACAATGCAATAACTCAATGGTGTCGGTATAAGCATTTTCACCAACAATTTTTAAGTAGTGCTCTAGTTCTAGTTCTTCAAAACTGCTCTTAGATTGTTCAATAAATTCTTCATAACCACAATATTCGCAGGTAAGTTGATGGGAACCTGGCTTAAATTTAAGTTCTGCCCCACAATTGGCGCACGCTTTTTTATATTCCGATTGTTGAATATCGTCCATAGAGAGTATACCTTATCTAAAAAAGAAAGATTGTCCAGTAATATTTTTACATTTTTTAGACCGTTGGTAAAGGTGGTGGTGTATTACCACCCAAGAAAGACTTTAACTCCTCAATTTCTTTAAGTGCCGCCCAATTTTCCATTCCTTGTTTCCAAATTAAGGAGTCTCTATTAATGGTTCTGCCTGCAAAGAGCTCCTTTAATTTCTCAAAAGAAACAGGGCCCAACTGCTGACCGTTTACAGCATAGAAATAACTAACCTGTGCTGGTATTGGTGGTGGCGCCTGTGGTTGTTGTACTGCTTGACCACCAATTGGCTGTGCTGCCGGTTGTCCCATAAGACCACCCATTTGCTGAGCCAGCACAAAACCCATGCCCATGCCCATGCCAGCACCTGCTGTACCGCCTTCGTTCTTTGCTGCCAGCTCCATAGCCTTGGCCGCTTTGAACTGTGCCAGTTTACCCATGTCCAATTTATCTAAACGGCTGTACTCAAAAATTTCCTTTTTAAGTTCTTCTGGCATAGACACATTCTCAATGTAGAATCGCTCTAATTCTATACCTACCCTATTGAACTCAGGTTGCATAACCTCTTGGCAAGTTTCAGAGAGTTCACTGGTATTGGCCGCATATAACTCTATAGGCAAATTGGCTTCGCCAACAGTATCTGTAAATCGGGTTACAATTAAACTTTTTAAATGTTCGTTTACTTCATAATTGGTAAAATTACCATCGGTACCCACTACATCTACTACAAACTTACCTGGATCATTTATTCTAAAACTATAAGTACCAAAAGCACGTATTTCTACCAGACCAAACCGGTCATCACTAAGCATGAACGGATTTTTAGTTCCCCATTTCTCATCTGTAAACAAACGGGTATTTACGAAATATACCTCTGCCTTGAACGGACTATCAAATCCATATTTCCATCCTTTTAACGTTGTAAGAATAGGTAGGTTTTGGGTGTTTAGTGTGTACGTACCAGGTTTAAAAACATCTGCCAACTGCCCTTCATTAATAAAAACTGCGGTTTGCCCTTCCCTTACGATCAGTTTTGCGTTATTCTTAATTTCGTTTTGATAACGCTCAAATCTATGTACAATGGTATCATTGCTAGTATCTAACCATTCTATTATGTCAATAAATTCATGACTTAGTTTTTTCTTAATTTCATCAAATATGCTCATAGTCGGTTTGTGTTTTAAAAATGTGCAATTCAAGATATGCAATTAGGCAACAGACCCAAAATACCTTGGGTAATAAATCATAAAAATAAACCGTACACAACCATAATTTAATATTTATTTAAGATTATTTAGGATGAAGCGACCATTTCTATTTAACTTAGACCTCCTAATTTTCTTTTTGTACTATGAAAAAGGTTTTTTGTATTGGAGAATTACTGATTGATTTTGTTGCCGAGAACCAAGGCAAAGATTTATCAAAAGCAAAAGAATTTTCCAAAAAAGCAGGTGGTGCACCTGCCAATGTAGCTTGTGCTATTAGCAAGCTTGGTGGTGACAGCTTCTTTGTTGGTGCAGTTGGCAATGATCCATTTGGCTCTTTTCTATTGCGTATTCTTGAAAATGAAAAAGTAGATATTTCGTTAGCACAGAAAAGCGATACCTTCACTACTCTAGCTTTTGTTTCTATTGCCGAAGATGGTGAAAGAGATTTTGTGTTTAGCCGTGGTGCAGATAAAGAGCTTACCTATGATTCTTCACTAAAATCAAATTTTGATAATAATATAATACACTTTGGCGCTGCAACAGCTTTATTGGGAGGTCCGTTAGAGGAAACTTATAGCAGATATCTTTTTGATGGTCTTACCAAAAATGCCATTATCAGTTTTGACCCTAACTATAGAGTTGACCTTTGGAAAAATAAAGAGGAAGTATTTATTAGAAAATGCCATCCTTTTATTGAAAAATCTCATTTATGCAAATTTAGCCTTGAAGAAGCCCAACTTCTTTCCGATAAAGAGGACCTTGAAGATGCTTGCCAAATTTTTCATGAAATGGGAACAAAAATTATAGTTGTTACCCTTGGTGGAGCAGGTACATTATTAAGTACCGAAAAATTTAAGAAGACCATACCTAGTATAAAAGTCTCCCCAAAAGACACTACAGGCGCAGGTGACGCTTTCATTGGCTGCTTTCTTCAACAAATTGCGCAATACTCAAATTTTGAAGACTTACTTACAAACGAAAACCTATTGACCAACATGGTTGCCAGAGCTAATAAAGCCGGCGCCATCACAACAGAAAACTTTGGTGCAATAGAATCTTTACCTACTTTACAACAATTAGATTCTTAATATGAACCAGGCGAAATTATTAAGATTGTTGGCCTCTAGGGACCAAAAGAAAAGAAGTACCCAATCTTTGTTTGATCAGAGGTTAGCTACAAACATTTCTCTTATTAAAACCCAATTTTTCTCTTTATACCAAGAGAAAGAACACAAAGTATTTTTTAATACGCTGTTAAATACCTTAGAATCACTCTTTAAAAACCGACCAAAAGAACTGCAAAATCAAGACATTGACCGTTTAAATTCTGGTAATTGGTACCAAAGCGAACAAATGGTGGGTATGCAAATGTATGTTGATAGGTTTAACAAAGACATTAACGGACTTAAAGATAAACTGCCTTATTTTGATGATCTAGGAATTAATTTTCTACATCTAATGCCTATTACCACCCGGCCAGATGGTGAAAATGACGGCGGTTATGCCGTAAACAGCTATCATGATATTGATAGTAAGTATGGTACCAAGGCAGATTTTTTGGATTTCACCAAAAAGGCACGTAAAAACAATATGTTCTTAATGCTTGATTTTGTTGTTAACCATACTTCAGATGAATTTGAGTGGGCACAAAAAGCAAAAAAAGGTGATCTTCATTATCAAAACTATTACTACACCTACCCTGACCGTCATATCCCTGACGAGTTCGAAAAAACCATGCCCGAAATTTTTCCGCAATCTGCACCTGGTAATTTTACCTATTGCCCTGAAATGGAAAAATGGGTAATGACCTGTTTCAATAGTTACCAATGGGATTTAAATTATAGAAACCCAGAAGTGTTCATTGAAATGCTCAGTAATTTAGTTGGACTTGCAAATTTGGGGGTAGATGTTATCCGTTTTGATGCTCTTGCGTTTCTATGGAAAAAACTAGGTACACTGTCACAAAATTTACCGGAAGCCCATACCCTAATTTCCCTTTTTAGAATGTGCTTACAAGTTGTGGCACCTGGTGTTATTCTTTTAGCGGAAGCTATTGTAGCTCCTAGAAATATTATAAAGTATTTTGGGGAAGGCATATTAACCGGTAATGAGTGTGAAGTTGCCTACAACGCCTCTTTAATGGCATTGCTTTGGAATTCAATAGCCACCAAAAAAGCCTCTTTATTGGTAAAAAGCGTTTCTGATATTCCTACAAAACCAGAGGATGCCACTTGGATCAATTACATACGCTGTCATGATGATATTGGTCTTGGCTATGATGATGATTTTGTAAGGGCTATGGGTTATGACCCTACGGCACACAAACAGTTTATTCTTAACTATTATTGTGGAAAGTTAGATTGGTCGCCAGCAAAAGGGCTCATGTTCATGTACAACCCTAAAAATGGAGATGGTAGAATAACCGGAAGTGCCGCATCCTTATTAGGTTTAGAAACCGCACTTGAGCAAAAGAATGATAAAATTATTGACTATGCCATCGCTAAAATTTTAATGATGCACGGCATAATTTTAACCTACGGTGGCATACCCATGATTTATGCTGGTGATGAAATCGCCACTTTAAATGATTATAGCTATGAGCAAAACCAAGAGCATATAAATGACAATAGGTGGGTTAACAGACCCATACAAAATTGGGATGTAGTTTCTAAAATTGAAAAAGATATAAAAAGTGCCCCCTCTATAGTTTATAACGGATTAAAAGATATGATCCGCATACGAAAAGAGCATAGCGTATTTGCCGACACTAACGACCTTAAAGTACATGGTTGCCCTAATGAACATATATTTGTTTTTGAACGTACCAATAAAAACGAAACTATTTGGGTACTGAGTAATTTTAACGAGGTCACCGAGATGATAAACGTAGGCTGGCTACTTTCTATAGGCATTCACACGGGCAAAAAATCTACTGATTTGCTTTCCGGAAAAACATTAGAATTAATACGTAACGAATTACCTTTAAAACCCTACGAGCAACTGTGGATTAAGAATATTTAACTTTTCTTAATACACGAAGTGCTTCTTTGAGCGAAGCATTTATATTAGGATACTTAGGTTTTAAAATCTGTCTTGCTTTTTCCATGCGCTCCTTTGCTTCTTCAAATCCGTTTAAAAAACATATCAAATAAGAATCTGCCAAATATTTTAATTGCTTTATTTCTGCAATGGTCAGTTCTACATTTTTCTTTGCCTTAATCACCAAGGCATTGTTACTTTCATAGATTTTCTTCAATTCCTCTTTATCATGTACAGGTGGATCAAACAACAAATCGCTTTTAATTTGATAGGTGCCATTTTCACTAAAATTAATGACAACCTTTTCTAACGGGTAATATTTTTGCTTTGCGCCCAAGCCCAATTGCACAAACTCTATTGTGGAAAAAGAATCATTGTCATAGGTTATAGTTACCTCATCTAAATTTGAATAGAAGAGTTTTACTTGCTCGTTGATTAATTCTATATCAACACGATAATAATAGGTAACACCATTGACCACCTTCTTATTACCCGCCCAACAGACTACAAACTGTTCTTTAAAAACTTTATAATCACTTTCAAGATCCTTGTGACGGTGATTAATAAAATCAATTACACCGTCTAACGTAAGTTCAATATTATTCTTGGCGTGTTGCTCAATGGTGGCGACCGCTTCAGAATTAATATCTTTCAATTCAATATCAAACACTTTTGGCAAGCTTATACTGCCTTCCCTAAAGAAAACAGAACCTCCATAATACTTCCAAATATTTTTTCTGAGCGAGCAGATTTTTCCAATAGATTTTATGGTAACCAAGCCCACAACTTTACCTTCGGGCAAATGTGGAAAAGGAATATTTTCATAAGAGATCAACGGTGGATTATCCAAATAAGCGTTCACTAAATTCTGAATCTTGCTGTCATCAAAAAAATCTACACCTACAATACTATTATCCTCATCTTCAACTCCAATAACAATGAATGAATTATTGGATGGGTTGCTATTGGCCAAAGCACAAACGTGCTTTAAGAATTTGCCTTTCCCCTCCTTTTCCCCAATTGCAATAAACCGCTTTTTATCGTAAAAACTGTTCTCATCATTATGTGCGAGCAAGTTTTTTACCAAAAGCCGTTTATTGATCATTTTGAGCTATTTTTTTTAAATGTAAACTTCTAATTATTAATGACCTACGTTTTATCTACAATTGTTGAAGAAGCTTGGGCGGTGGGCATAACTACCAAATCTGCAATATTTACATGATATGGCCTGGTAACTACAAAATAAATAATATCGGCAATATCCTCTGGTTTTAAAGGTTGAAAACCCTTGTAAACACTATCTGCCCTTTCTTCATCTCCCTTGAACCTTACATTACTGAACTCGGTTTCTACCAAACCAGGGTTAACGGCACCAACACGTACACCTGTACCGTTTAAATCTATCCGCATACCTTGGTTAATGGCATCAACGGCATGCTTACTGGCGCAATACACATTTCCTTTTGGGTACACTTCTTTACCTGCAGTTGAACCAATATTGATGATATGCCCAGATTTACGCGCTATCATTTGCGGTAGCAATGCCTTTGAAACATATAGCAAACCCTTTACATTAATATCAAGCATGGCATCCCAATCATCTATACTACCATCTTGTATGGTATCTAAACCATGGGCATTACCGGCATTGTTAATTAGAATATCTATTTGAGAAAATTCACTAGGTAAAGATGCTATGGCCGCATGAACAGCTTCCTTACTTCTAATATCAAAATTCAACGAATGAATTTGTACTTCTTTCCCCAATTCTTTTTCAAGGGCATCTAAACGGTCTTGTCTTCTACCGCACAACACCAAGTTTATTCCTTTTAAGGCAAAATGAATTGCCGTTGATTTTCCTATGCCGCTTGTAGCGCCTGTAATAAATGCTGTTTTTGTCATTTTCTTTTTTAATTATGCAACTTCGTGCCCCTCATTAGCCTCAAGTAAAATAAACCAATCCTGTAACTCCATGTCAATTTCAACGGCATCCATGGCTAGTTTCAACCGTTGTGGTGTTGCGGTACCAACCACAGGATGTATAGTACTTGGGTGTTTTAAAATCCATGCCAAGAGCAACTGGTCTTCTGTAGCGCCATACTTTTTGGTCAGGTCTGCCAATACCGTTTTTATCCTAAGATTTGCCTTGGAATCTTCCCTAAAATAACTTCCCAATGGGCTCCAGCTCATGGCTAGTCTGTCAAAAGTTACGCAGTCATCCAATGTTCCATCATTCATTACCCCATTGGACGAAAGTGAAAATTCTACTTGATTGGCTTCTACCTGAATCTCTTTCTCTATCAATTGTATTTGGGAAGGTGAGAAATTGGACACTCCAAATTGTTTGATCTTTCCTTCAATTTTTAGTTTATCTATTGCTTCGGCAATTTCTGAAGGATCCATTAAAGGGCTTGGCCTATGTAACAAGAGTAAATCCAAATAATCTGTCTGTAGCATTTTTAATGACCTTTCTACAGATGAAATAATGTAGCTGGCATTATAATCATAGTGCTTAACCCTATTACTTCTTTCTTTTACGTTGAATTGAATTCCGCATTTACTTATAAGCTGAACATCTTCTCTCTTGATACTACTCTTACTAAAAGCCTTACCAAAATCTTCCTCATTTGTATAATCTCCATAAATATCGGCATGATCAAACGTAGTAATCTTATTTTCAACACAATGGTTCATTAAAGCTATCATTTCAGCAGTAGAAAGTTGTTTTCCCCATTTGCCCCAGGTCATAGTTCCTGCAATTATTCTTGAATATTTCAATATATTGTATTTTGTTTAATGAAATTAAAAAGAAATACCTTAAAACGTTCATAAAAATAAGGGCTTTTCCAATTTTTTAACCTATCATTAACAGCGACTGACTGAATTAATTTTCAATTTGCATAACTGTTAAAATTAGAAGCCTTAACAATCAATAATATAATATTTTAAATGGAAGAAAATACCTCAATTGACATTAGTGCAGTAAATGAGAAAATTGCTCAAGAAAGCGCTTTTATCGATTTATTGATGCTTGAAATGAATAAAGTGATCGTTGGCCAAAAATATATGGTTGAACGATTATTAATTGGACTTTTAGGACAGGGCCACATATTATTGGAAGGTGTTCCGGGGCTAGCAAAAACATTAGCGATCAACACTTTATCAAAAGCTGTAAAAGGTAGTTTTAGCAGAATTCAGTTTACACCCGATCTTTTACCCGCAGATGTTGTTGGTACCTTGATCTATAACATGAAACTGAATGATTTCTCAATAAAGAAAGGACCAATTTTCGCAAACTTTGTTCTTGCAGATGAAATTAACCGTGCTCCTGCCAAAGTACAGTCGGCACTGCTAGAAGCCATGCAAGAAAAGCAGGTGACCATTGGCGATGAAACCTTTGTACTTGACAAACCATTTTTAGTAATGGCAACACAAAACCCTGTAGAGCAAGAAGGTACATACCCATTACCAGAAGCACAAGTGGATCGTTTTATGTTGAAAACGGTTATTGACTATCCAAAAATAAACGAGGAGCAATTGATCATGCGCCAAAATTTAAAGGGCAGCTATGAAACGGTTAATCCTGTTGTTTCCATAGATCAAATACTTAGTGCACAAAAAGCCGTTCGTGAAGTGTATATGGACGAGAAAATAGAAAAATACATACTTGATCTTGTTTTCGCTACCAGATATCCGGAAAAATACAATTTAGAAAGCTTAAAGCCTTTGATCAGTTTCGGTGCATCTCCTAGGGGTAGTATCAATTTAGGTACTGCTGCCAAATGTTATGCCTTTATAAAAAGAAGGGGCTATGTTGTGCCAGAAGATGTACGTGCCGTAGTACATGATGTATTAAGACATAGAATAGGTATTACCTATGAGGCCGAAGCGGAAAATATTACTTCTGTTGATATCATCAACAAAATTGTAAACGAGATAGAGGTTCCTTAAATACAGTACAACTTATTCAGCATTTGCTTTTTATGCATTGATTTATTTTTGTGCTGAACCAATGATACTTAAAACGGAAACTGTAAACTGTTTACCTTACAATGGATACCAAAGAGCTACTCAAAAAAGTACGTAAAATAGAGATTAAGACAAGACGTCTTTCTGACCATATATTTGGTGGGGAATACCACTCTACCTTTAAGGGTCGCGGTATGACGTTTAGTGAAGTACGGCAGTATCAATTTGGAGATGATGTTAGAAATATAGATTGGAACGTAACCGCTCGTTATAACGAACCCTACATTAAGGTCTTTGAAGAAGAAAGAGAGCTGACCATGATGCTAATGGTAGACATTAGTGGTTCAGAATTATTTGGTACTACCAACCAGTTCAAAAATGAAATTGTGACGGAGATATCTGCCACTTTAGCTTTTAGCGCCTTACAAAACAATGATAAGGTAGGTGTAATATTATTCTCTGATCAAATAGAACTTTTTATTCCGCCCAAAAAGGGTAAAACGCATGTTCTGCGAATCATTAGGGAATTATTGGAGTTTAAGCCTAAAAGTAATAAAACCAACATTGCCCAAGCGCTGAAATTTTTGAGCAGTGTCATGAAGAAAAAAGCCATTGTTTTTGTGCTTTCTGATTTTATTGATGAAGGATATGAGAAAACTTTAAAGATTACAGGTAGCAAACATGATGTCACGGGTATCCGTATTTATGATGAGCGTGAAGAATCTATTCCCAACTTGGGCATGGTACAAATGGAAGATGCCGAAACGGGCAAATTGCAATTGGTGAATACCAAATCTAAAAAAGTACGCAATGCCTATGCTGAGTTTCACAGAGAGCGTGTTACGTATTTCAAGGATTCTTTTACAAAATCAGGTTGCGGTGTTTTAGACTGTAGGGTAGATGAAAGTTATGTGAAAAAATTATTGGGCTATTTTAAAAGAAGAGGTTGATACGAATGAGTTATACTAATAGAACAAATAAAATAGGTGTATCGTACTTTTTACGTGTATTACCCGTATTCGTATTTCTATTATGCGGCTCTAAAATGAGCGCTCAAGAAAGTCCACGAATATCCACTGAGATAGATACAACTTTTATAAAAATAGGTGAACAGGTTCAATGGAAGGTTACCGTAGATATAGATTCTACAGACTTTGTAATTTTTCCTGAAGGGCAAACATTTTCGCCATTGGAAACCGTAGAAGCCTTTGCAACGGATACCACTAGAAATAAGGATCGGCTTACGCTCCAAAAAATATACGCATTAACCCAATTTGATTCTGGCGCCTATAAATTACCATCTCAACGTATTGACATCAACGGTACCGGTTTTATGACCGATTCTTCTTTGATCAATGTAGCTACGGTTCCTGTAGATACCCTGAATCAGAAAATGTATGACATAAAACCAATAATCAATGTAGAAAAAAGTAATTATACCTTTTGGAAATACCTACTTATCGGTCTTTTGATCCTTTTGATTTTAGGAGCACTTTTCTACTGGTTCGTCTTACGCAAAAAACCATTGACCGAAGAAGAAAAAGTAGCACTGTTACCACCTTACGACAGGGCATTACTTGAACTTAAAAAGTTAGAAAACTCCAAGTATTTAATTCAAGATGAATACAAGCAATATTATTCTGAATTAACCACCATTGTACGTTCATACTTAGAAGAAGATGCCCACGTAACTGCTTTAGAGAGTACCACCGGTCAACTGATCGAAAAGTTAGAACTACTAAAGGATGCTGGCGAATTAAAACTAGATGATGATACTATAAAACAGTTTCAACAAATTTTACAAACGGCAGATTTAGTAAAATTCGCAAAGAACAAACCTTCTACATCTGTTGCTGAACAAGATCGAAAACTGGTTGAGCAAATAGTAGAAAAAACACACGAGGCTTTACCTGAACCTACAGAAGAAGAATTGCTGGAGCAAGCTGAATACCAAGAAGAATTAGAGCGAAAGGCAAAAAAGAAAAAAATACAAATTGCCGTAATATCCGTAGTAGCCGTAATATTGATAGGTTTTACCATTGCCGGTGTTAAATTTGGTTTCGGTTATTTAAAAGACACTGTTCTGGGCCACCCAACAAAAGAGCTTTTAGAAGGTGAATGGGTACAAAGTAGCTATGGTTTTCCGCCAATACAATTAGAAACCCCACAAGTACTGGTACGCCAAAAGATAAAATTACCGGCAGAAGCAAAAGCTGCCATAGCGGATATTCAAGCTTTTGAATATAGAAGTCCAATTGCACTTTTTAACATTGGTACAACCAGCATCACTTTAGCACAACAAGATGTAGAACCAGAATTTGATAAGACCATTGAACAAATACTATCAAATTTTGAAAGTCAGGGAGCTAAGAACATCATTACCAAACAAGAGGAATTTAGCACTATTAGCGGGGTAAAAGGTGTTAAGGTTTTTGGTAGTGGCAAGTTTCCTATGCCCGGATCGGAAGAATTAATTGATGGCGAATATGCAGTATTACTTTTTGGCGGAAAAGGCTTTCAACAATATGTAATACTCACCTGGCTAGAAGAAGACACATACGCACAAGAAATAGTAGACCGTATTTTAACATCGGTAGAAGTAAAAACAGAAGCATAAATGTTCGATAATATATCATTTGCAAATCCTGATTTCTTTTGGCTGTTCCTATTACTGCCATTGGCAATTGTGTGGTATATCTTTAAACAAAAAGAGCAAACTGCATCACTACGAATTTCTAGTGCCAAAGGATTTAGCCATAACAGTATTTTACCAAAACTTAAACCATTACTTTTCTTATTAAGATTACTGGCTTTGGGCGCCATTATAGTTGCGCTGGCAAGACCACAGACCGAGGATATTTCTACCAGAACAAAAACTACAAAGGGTATTGATATTGTTATGGCCATAGACGTGTCTTCAAGTATGTTGGCACGCGATCTAAAACCCAATAGATTATCTGCATTAAAGAAAGTTGCCGCAGATTTTATAAAAGAGAGACCAAACGATCGTATAGGTCTTGTTGTATATGCCGGTGAAGGTTACACAAAAACACCTATTACCACAGACAAATCTATAGTGCTCAATGCGCTGTCTGAAATTACTTATGGGCAATTGGACGACGGTACTGCCATTGGTATGGGGCTGGCAACCTCTGTAAACCGACTTAAAGAGAGTACGGCAAAAAGTAAAATTATCATTTTATTGACCGATGGTGTAAACAATTCTGGTTTTATAGAGCCGCAGACGGCTGCAGACCTAGCTATTGAATTTGGCATTAAAACGTATACCATCGCTATAGGAACTAACGGAAATGCTTTAACTCCCATACAATACAATCCAGATGGTTCTTTTAGATATGGCATGAGACAAGTAGAAATCGATGAAAATCTTCTAAAAGATATTGCAAGTGCTACGGGCGGTAGATATTTTAGAGCTACGGACAATGAGTCATTGGAAGAAATCTACGATGAGATCAATAAGTTAGAAAAAACCGAAGTAGAGGAATTTAAATATTATCGTTACGAAGAGAAATTTAGATTTTGGGCACTTTTGGCACTAGGGTTGCTTTTGTTAGAATGGATATTAAGAAACACGGTATTTAGAAGCTTTGTATAATATGATACAGTACGACGAAAAAATATATTTCTATTTGCTTATTATCATTCCGGTGATAGTGGTACTGTTCCTTTTGTTACTGGTTTGGAAAAAGAGAACACAGAAAAAATTTGCCAATACCGATCTATTAAAAAGGCTAACGCCTAACCGTTCATACAATAAAGGCGGTATTAAACTTGTGGTATTTATATTGGCCTTGGCTTTATTGATCATTGGTTTGGTCAACCCTAAAATTGGCACGAAACTAGAAACCGTTAAACGCGAAGGGGTGGATATTGTTTTTGCTGTTGATGTCAGTAAAAGTATGCTGGCAGAAGACATTGCCCCCAATCGTTTGGAGAAGGCAAAACGTTTGGTCTCCGAAATTATCAACCAACTGGCAAGCGATAGAATAGGTATAATTGCCTATGCTGGCCAAGCCTACCCGCAATTACCTATTACTACTGATTATGGCGCTGCAAAGATGTTTTTGCAGAGTATGAATACAGATATGCTAACATCACAAGGTACGGCAATTGACCAAGCTATTGAATTGGCCACTACGTACTACGATGATGCCGAACAAACCAACCGGGTTCTATTTATAATTTCTGATGGTGAAGATCACTCAGAAGGATCAACTATAGACGCTGTTGAAGATGCTGCAGATGAAGGTATCATTATTTATACCATTGGTGTTGGTAAAGAAAAGGGAGCTCCAATACCCATTAAAAGAAACGGTATACTAGAAAGCCTGAAGAAAGATAGTCAAGGTGAAACCGTAATTACAAAATTAAACGAGAGTGTTCTAGTAGATATAGCAAGTGAAGGTGACGGACAATATATTGACGGGTCTAACACTGATGCTGCCGTCGAGTTCATAAAAGAAGAATTGTTGAAAATGGATAAAAAAGAATTTGAAGCCAAACAATTCGCAGAATATAAAGATCAGTTTCAATGGTTTATTGGCGGGGCACTATTGCTTCTCTTTTTAGATATTTTTATCTTGGACCGCAAGACAAGCTGGTTAAAGAAACTCAATTTGTTCAATGAGAAAAGAAATGAATAACACAAGCACAATTTTAGTATTACTTCTTGTTTGCTTTTCATCTTTTGCTCAAGAGGTAGACGAGAAGGAAAAAGAAAAAGCTTTAAGGTTATCTACCAATTTAACTTGGGATGGTAACAAGGCTTTATCAGAAGACAATTTTATTGCCGCCGAAGTAGATTACAGAAAAGCGATTTCCAAAAGCCCGGATAATAGCGCTGCACCCTATAATTTAGGTAATGCTTATTATAATAACGAAACGTATAATGAAGCATTTAGTAGGTTTAAGGAAGCTGGTGAAACCTCTACCTCCAAAGCTGACAAACACAAAGCCTACCATAATATGGGCAATGTTTTCATGAAACGTAAAGATTACGCTAAAGCTGTTGAAGCATATAAGGAAGCATTGCGTAACGATCCAACCGATGAGGAAACCCGTTATAACCTAGCTTTGGCAAAAGAGCTTCTTAAAAAAGATCAAGACGAAAATAAACAGAACCAAGACGATAAGGACAAGGACAAAGAGGATCAAGACGAGAATAAAGATCAAGACAAAAAGGACGAAGGAGAAAACGAGGATAAGAAAGATCAAGGTGACGACGGTGACAAGGGTGATGAAGGGGATCAAGACGAAGAGAAAAAAGACGATAATAGTGAAGGTGACGGGGACAATAAGTCTGATCAACAAAAAAAGCCTGAACAAGGTGATGGAGAAAATGAACAGAACCAACAACAACCCAGACCTAACCAACTTTCCAAGCAACAAGTTGAGAACTTATTAAGGGCAATGCAAAATGCCGAGAAAAAGGTTCAAGATAAGATTGATGCCAAGAAAGTAAAAGGTGCTAAAATTAAAAACGAAAAGGATTGGTAGACTTTAAGTCCATAACTAAGCTAGGGTTAGTATTAACCGTTTTTCTATCATCTGTTTTGATGATGGCCCAAGGCAGTAATGACGTTACTTTTGAAATGAAGTTGAGCAAACCAAAGCTTGGCATCAATGAAAGGTTAAGGGTAGACTTTGTCATGAACCGTGATGGTGATAATTTTAGTCCTCCGGACTTTACTGGGTTCAAAGTTATTATGGGTCCGTCGCAATCTATAAGTTCATCTTGGATCAACGGGGTTAGAAGTTATTCCAAATCATATTCATACACCTTGGCACCTACCGCCAGGGGTAAGTTTACCATAAAACAGGCTACTATTGTCATTGGTGGCGAGACCTATAAATCACTAGCGCAAGATGTTGAGGTTACTGCCGCGGTAGACAAACCAAGCGATCAAATGACCGCTGATGATATAGCCGATGAAAATTTACATTTAGTTGCAGAAGTCTCTAAATCCAACCCATATTTAAACGAAGCTATTACGGTTATTTACAAGTTGTATGTGAGTCCTAACATTAGTGTATCCAACTATCAACCGTTAGACAATCCTACTTACAATAATTTTTGGAGCCAAGACATTAAAGTGAATGCCCTAAGTGCCCAAAATGGCACATATAAGGGAAAACCTTATCGTTATGTCATATTAAAACGTGTAGTATTGTATCCCCAAAAATCCGGTAAATTAGATATAGAACCCTTATCCCTAGATGTTACCGTAGACGTACCCACAGGAAGAAGAGATTTCTTTGGTCAACGTATGTACGCTCAAACAAATAAAACCGTATCTGCCGGTAATAGGACTATTAATGTAAAACCTTTACCATTAGATAATCAACCCGCCAATTTTAACGGCGCCGTTGGCGATTTTGATTTTGCCGTAACTACTAGTAAAACAAGTTTAAATGCCTCTGAATCTTTGCAAGCTACCGTAGAAGTTAGTGGAAAAGGAAATCTTAAACTGTTTAAGCTTCCTGAACTTGAACTTCCAAGTGCCTTAGAAGTTTATGAGCCAGAATTTACGGAAGGGGTCAGAACTACATTGGCCGGCATGCAGGGTAAGGTAAGCAACCAATATACCATTGTACCATCATTTAGAGGAAAATACCCTATTCCATCTTTAAACTTTAGCTATTTTAATCCATCAACAGGTAAATATGCCACACTTACCTCAGATGAAATAGTAATCAATGTTTTAGAAGGACCTCTAAGCGCATCTTCCAATGCTTCCGCTTCTACCAATAATCAAAAACAATCGGTTGTTGCCAGTGGAAATCAATTCAATTTTATTAAGTTGAATCCTAATTTAACCGGAAAAGGTTATTCATATTTCTTTGGTTCCACCTCATTTTACCTTTGGTTGTTATGCCCATTATTATTAATCCCTATTGCAATAGTATTTAGAAAGAAGAGAGATGCAATGGCCGGCGATATTGTAGGTAATAAAATAAGAAAGGCAAACAAATTGGCACGTAAATATTTATCTGCGGCCAGAAAAGAATTGGGTAACAAAGACTCCTTTTATATTGCCTTAGAAAGAGCTCTTCATAATTACCTGAAAGCCAAGTTAAAAATTGAGACTTCTGAGTTCAGTAAAGATAAAATTACCGAATTACTCACTGAAAAAAATATAGACCCTACCACTGTTGATAGTTTTATAGCATTACTTAAAAACTGCGAAGCTGCTAGGTACAGTCCTTTTTCAAACGTACAGATGCAGGCAGATTATGATAAAGCGAGCGAGGTAATTTCTATAATGGATAAACAATTATAAACATGTTCAAAAAGCTAGTTACTCTTATTGGCCTATTTATGGTTCTACTGTGTACCGCTCAGAACGATCAATTGTTTGAGCAGGCTACCGATGCATATAATGCGGGAGATTATGAGAAAGCGGTAAGTTTTTATAACAATATCCTGGATAATGGTAAGCATTCATCTGCCCTTTATTATAACCTGGGCAATGCTTATTACAAACAAAATAAGATTGCAGAAAGTATCTATTTCTATGAAAAAGCCCTGTTACTATCGCCAAATGATCAAGAAATAAAAACAAATCTTAGCTATGCTCAAAATATGACCATAGACGCTATTGATACCATGCCCGAGACTGGTTTGGCTAGACTTTATAAAAACGTTACCGGTAAACTAACCTTTGACCAATGGGCATATTTGGGAGTAATCTTCATGTTCCTTTTTGTACTACTTTATATTTTATTCTATTATTCCAACTATTCAACTAGGAAAAGATTTACGTTTATTGGTAGTTTACTCGCACTGTTTTTCTGTATAATTTCGGTATTGTTTGCTTACGTGCAAAGAGCTGATTTTGATAAAGACCAACCAGCAATTGTTTTTGCAGAAGAGAGTACCGTTAAAGCGGAACCCAATACCAATAGCGCTGAAGTTTTTGTAATACATGCCGGTACAAAGGTGAATGTTCTAGACCAATTGGAAGACTGGAAAAAAATTAAACTAACGGACGGTAAAACAGGTTGGTTACCGCAAGATGATATAAGATTGTTAAAGGATTTTTAGTACCTTGTTAACAGTTTATACCCGTTTGGGTACTATCTTTACCTTTCTTATTTTAGTATATGCAATTAATCGCACGTTTAACTCTTTTAATATTTTGGCTTTTTGCAATTACTGCACCAAGCATTATTACCCTGTGCGATGTTGAAAACCCTATTGTTATTACCAATTTAAACGAAGAAGAGCAAGAATCCGGTAAAAAATCCTTAGGGGAAGAAAAATTTGTAAATGAAAATTTTATTGATTTTTCATTCATTTCAATTTATGAAAATTCCGTAATTGGAAACAATAATAAAATAGGATATCTAGATTTATATTTAGAAGTCTTTTCACCCCCGCCAGATTATATTAGTTAATTGTACCATTTTCAATATTTTAACTAATCTGTCCTTAGTTTAGGGCAAAATTTTGTATTTCATGTTCAAACATATTAAAAGTGATATTCCATCGAGTATCGTTGTATTTTTCGTTGCGCTACCTTTATGTTTAGGTATTGCATTAGCTAGTGGAGCTCCCTTATTTTCAGGGTTAATTGCCGGTATAATTGGAGGTGTCGTAGTCGGCGGACTTAGTGGCTCTAAAATTGGGGTTAGTGGTCCCGCTGCCGGATTGGCGGCAATAGTACTTACTGCCATTGGTACTTTGGGCGGTTATCAAAATTTCTTGGTTGCCGTGGTTTTAGGTGGAATTATCCAAATTATTTTCGGTGTTTTAAAAGCAGGGGTTATTGGTTATTATTTTCCATCTTCTGTAATTAAAGGCATGCTTACCGGTATAGGTATCATCATTATACTAAAACAGATTCCTCACTTTTTTGGCTATGACCCAGATCCAGAAGGTGATTGGGCATTTTTTCAAGTTGATGGTGAGAATACCTTTTCAGAAATAATAAATACAGTCAACAATATAAGTCCGGGTGCAACCCTTATTGCAATTATAGGACTATCTATTTTGTTACTCTGGGATAAGGTGCTGTCTAAAAAAGGAAAAATCTTCCAATTGGTACAAGGTCCTTTGGTAGCGGTTGCCGTTGGTATTATATTTTATATCGTCACCCAAGATAGTGAAGTACTTGGTATCTCTAAAGATCATTTGGTGAGTGTTCCAGTTCCTGAAGATGCAGCATCATTTATTGGTCAGTTCAGCTTTCCAAACTTTAGTGCCATAACCAATCCTCAGGTATGGGTAACAGGATTTACCATTGCCTTAGTAGCAAGTTTAGAAACATTGCTGTGTGTTGAGGCTACGGATAAGTTAGATCCACATAAAAATGTTACCCCAACAAACAGGGAATTATTAGCACAAGGTACCGGTAACATCATATCTGGATTGATCGGTGGTTTGCCTATTACACAGGTAATTGTTCGTAGTTCCGCGAACATTCAATCTGGTGGTAGAACCAAATTATCGGCTATCATACATGGATTCTTGTTGTTGATTTCGGTGATTTTAATCCCAACTTTGTTGAATATGATTCCGCTATCGGTTTTAGCTGCAATTTTATTTATTGTAGGTTTTAAATTAGCAAAACCATCGTTATTCATGAAAATGTACAAACTTGGCTGGAAACAATCTATTCCATTTTTTGTAACCGTATTAGGTATCGTATTTACGGATTTACTGGTAGGTATTAGTTTAGGTCTTGCTGTTGGTATTATCGTTATTCTTTTAAAAAATTACCAAAACTCTCATTTTTTGCATATTGAAGATAATAGTGATGGTAAAAACAAAATAAAAATGACTTTAGCAGAAGAAGTGACTTTTATTAACAAAGGAGCTATTTTAAAAGAACTTGACAGTTTACCCGAAGGAACCTACCTAGAATTGGATGTTATGAAAACTAGATATTTAGATTATGATATCATTGAAATTTTAGAAGATTTTAGTCTAAAGGCAAAGGAGAGAAATATTGATATTAAGTTAATTTCCAAAAGAGGTGTGGTTGAAAACCCTCCTAGCTATATTGAGTTTTTTAAGCAAAAACCAAAATCTAATTTAAGCTTAAGTTAAACAGTACCTTTAACACACAATAAAAAATAATGTCCATATTGCTTACCCAAACTTTATAAACGCTTAAGTTTATAACGCTGTTATAGCAGTAGTATTAGGAAGAAATTACTGGACAAATTAAAATATTAAAAACATTATGAAAGCACATACTAAAGAAACACAGGCTACAATGACTCCTGAAAAGTCATTAACTTTTTTAAAGGAAGGCAATGAAAGATTTCAAAACAACCTTAAAGCAAACAGAAATCTGTTAGAGCAGGTAAATGATACTAGTGAAGGACAATTTCCATTTGCAACCATATTAAGTTGTATTGACTCTAGAGTTTCTGCAGAACTGGTTTTCGACCAAGGACTTGGCGATATATTCAGTGTTAGAATTGCAGGTAATTTTGTAAACGAAGATATTCTTGGTAGCATGGAATTCGGTTGCAAATTAGCCGGAACCAAATTAATTGTTGTTCTAGGACATACTAGTTGTGGCGCTATCAAGGGAGCTTGTGATCACGCAAGGCTAGGAAACCTAACGGCATTGATCAATAAGATAGAACCAGCCGTAGAAGCCGTAACTGAACCAGCGGATGAAAGCATTAGAAATTCAAAAAATTTAGAATTTGTAGATAAAGTAGCAGCTAAAAACGTGGAGTTAACTATAGAGAATATAAGAAAACAAAGCCCGGTACTTGCAGAATTGGAAGAAAACGGAGAAATTAAGATTGTAGGTGCTATGTATGATATTGCTTCTGGAGCTGTAGAATTTTATGCATAACCGCAAATACATTTTAACAAAGTATTTAAAAAAACCGATGTACATACATCGGTTTTTTTATTAATGAATGTTCTATCTACATTTTTAATATAAAGGTATTTGTATCATTTTAATTCTATAAATTCTACTTAACCTATATAAACCGCCAAAAACATATTAAACCTCTTGTAAAAGTTTTAAATTTGCGGCTTTAATCAACATTTATGATTGATAATATAAAGAAAGAAATTGCCACAGTAGCTTCGTTCACAGCAGATAATATTGACGCTGTTGAGACATTTAGAATTAAATACCTTGGTAAAAAGGGTATTCTTAATGACTTTTTTGCTGAATTTAAGAATGTACCCAATGAACAAAAAAAGGAATTTGGGCAAACCATTAACGAACTTAAGCAAGCTGCAACTGCAAAAGTTGAGGAATTAAAAGAGGCTTTAGAGAATTCAAAAACAGATGAGCAGTTATATGGTGATTTGACTAGACCAGGTAATCCTATTGAACTAGGATCGCGCCATCCAATATCTATTGTAAAGAATAGAATCATTGATATTTTCTCAAGAATAGGTTTTAATGTTTCAGAAGGTCCTGAAATTGAAGATGATTGGCATAATTTCACCGCATTGAACTTACCGGAATATCATCCGGCAAGAGATATGCAAGATACATTCTTTGTACAAACTGATCCAGATATACTATTGCGTACCCATACCTCATCGGTTCAAGTACGTTATATGGAAAATAATAAGCCGCCTATACGAACTATTTCTCCTGGACGAGTATATAGAAACGAAGCCATTTCGGCTAGATCACACTGCTTCTTTCATCAAGTTGAAGGCTTATATATAGATAAAGATGTCTCTTTTGCCGATCTAAAGCAGACACTTCAATACTTTACCTCTGAACTTTTTGGGAAATCTAAAATTAGACTAAGACCTTCATATTTTCCATTTACTGAACCTAGTGCAGAAGTAGATGTTTATTGGGGGTTAGAATCAGAGGCAGACTATAGAATAACCAAAGGTACAGGTTGGTTAGAAATTGGTGGCTGTGGTATGGTTGATCCAAATGTATTGACCAACTGTAAAATTGACCCTAATGAATATTCTGGCTTTGCTTTTGGCGTAGGTATAGATCGTATTGCTATGCTTTTACATCAAATCACCGACATTCGTTTATTAAGTGAAAACGATGTTAGATTTTTAGAACAATTTAAAAGCGCCCTGTAAAACCATTACGTGAAAAAAGATATTGAAATACCGGTTGCCAAAGATGTCTATGTTGCCATGATCCGTGAATGGAACAAAGAGTTTTTGGATAAAGATTGGAATGCCTATATCATTAACGATCGCAACACTCCTATTGAGATGACCATGGTCGTTTCAAAAGGATATGATAAAGATCGTAAATCTTCAACTATGAGACATGGCATTGGTGATATGCAACCAAAATCTTTTAGAAAAATTGAAGTTGTTCAAGAAGATGTTCTAGGTTTGAACAATGAATTTTTTGTCACATTTTATGCCGATAATAAATTGTACGAAAAACGTTTTGTGTTTGAAAAAAATACGGTTAAAGAAAATAATTTAGTCCAAATTCAGCTTATAGATAAAGAAGGGATAATGGCTAAATAATAGGTTCTAAAGCAACCAACGCTGTTCGTTGGCGTCTTATGGATAAAAAATGAACCTAAAAACGGCAATTCTTTTTGTTTTACTTATTATAAACTATAGTTGTAATGTTTCTCAAGAAGGAACTGATTGCTCTTTAGTAGATTGTGCTATTGAACAGTGGTTTTCAATTGAACTGGTTGATGCCAGTGGCAATAATTTATTTACCAATGGTACCTACTCACTTTCTGAAATTTCAATAAACTATAATGAATCTGAAGTAGATGTAATACCTTTTAATTCAAACGATTTTCTAAATTTTATAGTTGAAAATAAAAGTGGAGAAAGCATTTATACCATACGATTTTCAGAATCTGAAATTGATACGTTAAATCTCAATTTGGTTGAATTAAATCAAACATCCGAGTGCTGTGGTCCTTACTTCGATATAGAAACCGCTACTTATAATACAACTGATTACAAAGTTTTACCTAACGAGAACCGTGATTTTTTTAAAATCACCATAATCAAACCATAATGGTAAATACTGCAGCACACTATTGGTAAAAACCTACACATCAGTTAGTTATGTATATTATATTTTACCAAATACCGTTTAAATATAATTTTAACAATTTTTAAGTTCTTTTGGTTTGCTTGCTACCGAACTAATCATACCTTTGTGGTTTCAAATTAAGAATGATGAACAAAGAACAAAGCAAACAAGTGTTAATTGAGGAGTTAGGAGTATACTTTGAGACAGAGTATGACCTACCCCCACTTGCTGCCAGAATATTTGCAAATCTTGTGGTAACCGATGAAGATGGATTAACGTTTGATGATTGCCTTGAAAAAAGAGGTGCTAGTAAAAGTTCCATTTCCACATCTTTAAACCTTTTACAACAAATTGGTTTTATCAACTATTTCACTAAATCTGGTGATCGTAAACGTTATTTTAAAGTTTCAGAAAAGGATGCATTCTTTAGTAATAAATTAAAACAATCATTAAAAAAATTAGAAACTGAATGCAAAATGATTGATAAAGTCGCTGAATATAATAAAGAGCACAACATTACAAAATATGAGGAAAACAAAGAGAAAAAAGAAATCTACCTTAACTGTTTAGAAGAAACTAGAAAGATTTTTAAACAAACTATTAATAATCTTAAAAAATTAGATGACTAATTTTTTTATTTAATTAGTTCGTTTATTACCGAACTTACAGAATTAACAAAACCTTAACACGCAAAAACAATCATACAAACAACAACTATCTATCATGAAAAAATTATCGATTATAGGAATATTAAGTTCTGCTCTACTATTGAGCTCTTGCTTTGGCTCATCTGAGCAACCGGCACAAGGTGCTACGGCACCACCGCCACCTAGTTTAAAAGTAGCGTCTCTAAGCCCCGAAACTATAACCGTTTACAACGAATTTTCAACCACCTTAGAAGGAAAGCAAAATGTTGAAATATGGCCAAAAGTATCAGGATTTGTACAAGAAGTTTATGTTGAAGAAGGGCAGAAAATAAAGAAAGGACAATTACTTTTTAAATTAGAAACTCAAACCTTAAATCAAGATGCCAATGCTGCTAAGGCTTCTGTTAACGTAGCACAAGTAGAAGTAAATAAATTGAAGCCTCTTGTTGAAAAGAACATTATCAGTGAAGTTCAATTAGAAACGGCAAAAGCCCAATTGGCTCAAGCAAAAGCCAACTATGAAAGTGTAGCTTCTAATATTGGCTATTCTAGAATAACTAGTCCTGTTGACGGTTATATTGGTGAAATTCCATTTAAAGTAGGCGCATTGGTCAGCTCTAATATGACCCAGCCTTTGACTACAGTTTCTGATATTAGTGAGGTACGTGCATACTTTTCCCTAAATGAAAAAGAGCTTTTGAAGCTTAAGGAGTCTATGCCTAAAAATGAGAAGAACCAAATGGACCTTAGCCAAGCTCCTAAAGTATCTTTAATTATGATCAACGGCGAAGAATATCCTGAAGAAGGAAAAATTGCAATGATCAATAACATTATTAATAGTTCAACGGGCAGTGTTACCGCTAGAGCGGATTTTGACAATAAAAACAACATGCTAAGCAGTGGTAGTACCGGTAAAATTAAATTACCCACAGTTTATGAAAATGCATTTGAAATTCCACAATCTGCTACCATAGATTTACAGGGTAAAAAACTAGTTTACATTCTTAAGGATGATAACACAGTAACCACACAACCGTTGAACATTATTGCAAATACGCAGCATGGTTTTATTATTAAAAACGGATTGGAACCAGGAACACAAATTGTTCTTGAAGGTGTTACAAAAATTAAAGACGGTATGACCATTTCTCCGGTTAAATAAACATCCGCTATTTCATAATACATAAATAAAGAACAATGTTTCAAAAATTTATTGATCGGCCAGTACTATCTACGGTTATATCGATTATTATAGTAATTCTAGGTGTCTTAGGTTTAAGTACCTTACCTATTGAGGAATATCCAGAAATTGCACCGCCAACAGTACAGGTAACTAGTACTTACACGGGTGCCAACGCAGAGACCGTACTAAAAAGTGTAGTAGTACCATTAGAAGAACAGATAAACGGTGTGGAAGACATGCTTTATATGACCTCTAATGCCAGTAACGATGGTAGTGCCACCATAAACGTCTACTTTAAATTAGGAACCGATCCAGATATTGCGGCGGTTAACGTTCAAAATAGAGTAGCTAGGGCAAATAGTGTATTACCACAAGCTGTAATACAAACAGGTGTAATTACACAAAAGTCACAAACAAGTGCCCTACTGTTCTTTTCATTATTTTCAGAAAATGATAATTATGATGCTACGTTCGTAGAAAACTATGCTCGTATTAACCTAGTACCTAAGCTTCAACGTATAGAAGGTGTGGGTAACGTAACGGTTTTTGGTGCCAAAGATTATTCTATGCGTATTTGGCTAGACCCAGCTAAGATGGCCGCTTATAAGCTTATGCCTTCTGATATTCAAGCAGCCTTAAACGAACAAAACCTTGAAGCAGCAACTGGTAAAATAGGTGAAAATGCGGATGGTGTTTATGAATATGTTCTTAAATATAAAGGTAGACTTTCTGAAGAAGAAGAATATGAGGACATCATAATTAGAGCTCAAGAAAACGGACAATTTTTACGCTTAAAAGATGTTGCAGAGTTAGAATTAGGAGCATTTAATTACGGTACCAAGAATGAAGGTATGGGTAACCCTGGAACAGCAGTTGGGGTTTTTCAAACTTCTGGGTCAAATGCAAACGAAATTATTGACCAAATACAGTCTATATTACAAGAGAGTCAACCAGATTTTCCTGACGGTTTAGATTATGTAATTCCATATAACACAAAAGATTTCTTAAGTGCCTCAATAGAGCACGTAGTACAAACCTTAATTGAAGCTTTTTTACTTGTATTCTTGGTTGTTTTCTTGTTCTTACAAGATTTCAGATCCACCTTAATTCCCGCAATTGCGGTACCTGTGGCCATTATAGGAACATTCTTCTTCCTATCCCTATTTGGGTATTCTATTAACATGTTGACCTTGTTCGCTATGATTTTGGCTATTGGTATTGTTGTAGATGATGCCATTGTAGTCGTAGAGGCGGTTCATGCTAAAATGGAGGAAGGTGCCACCAATGCAAAAACGGCAACGAAATCTGCGATGTCCGAAATATCCGGTGCCATTATTTCCATTACTTTGGTAATGTCAGCAGTATTTATTCCGGTATCATTCATTAGTGGTTCTTCTGGGGTATTCTACCAACAATTTGGTATTACATTGGCCATCGCCATATTAATTTCAGCAGTTAACGCTTTGACTTTGAGTCCGGCATTAGCAGCACTGTTCTTAAAACCACACAATCCATCAGAAGAACATAAAAAAGGATTGAAGCAACGTTTCTTTACAGCCTTTAACACTGGTTTTGATACTATAACCGACAAATATGTAGGATCCGTTAAAGTATTTGCCAAAAATAAATGGCTTACCATTGGTAGTTTAGTAGTATTCACGGTAATTACCATTTTCATGTTTAAGACCACACCTACCGGGTTTATACCAAATGAGGATAAAGGAATCATTTTTGCCGATGTTACTATGCCTCCTGGTACTACATTGGAAGAAACTCAAAGAACCGTTAAGCAATTAGATTCTATTTATGAATCAATGGATATTGTTAAAGCAAGAATGAACATTACTGGCTTTAGTATATTAAACAGTGTTAACGGGGGTTCTTACGGCTTCTCTGTAATTCGTTTACAAGATTGGGAAGAAAGAACAGAACCTTCACAAACTGTAGATGCTACCATTGGCCAATTGTTTGCTAAAACGGCAGGGTTAAAAAATGCCCGTATCTTTTTCTTTACACCTCCAGCGGTTAGAGGTTTTGGTAACTCGGCCGGTTTTGAGCTGAATCTACAGAATAAAGATGCAGAAGATTGGCAGTCTATTGGTCAAACGACCAATGAGTTTTTGGCAGCTTTAAATGCACGTCCGGAAGTTCAATATGCTATTACTTCCTTTAACCCTAATTTCCCACAATATGAGCTGCAAGTAGATATTGAAAAAACCAAGTCTGCAGGTTTAGCAGTAACTGATGTATTCAATGCTATGCAAGGATATTATGGAGGACTGTATACTACCGACTTTAATAAGTTTGGTAAGCAATATCGTGTCATGATACAGGCTAAACCCGAAGATAGGGCGAATGAGGAGTCACTGAACCACATCTTTGTGACCAATGCCAACGGAGAATCTGTTGCGGTGTCTCAATTTGTATCGCTACAAAAAATATATGGTCCTGAAATTGTTAGTAGATTCAACTTACTGAATTCTGTAAAGATTAACGGTGCCATGAATCCAGGTTATAGTACCGGTGATGCCATTACCGCTATAGAAGAAGTGTCTGCTCAGGTATTGCCCAATAATTACACCTATGAATACTCCGGACTTACCAAAGAAGAGAATAGCGCTGGTAGTCAAACCATCATCATATTTATATTGAGTTTGGTATTCGTGTATTTCTTGTTAAGTGCACAGTATGAATCTTATATACTGCCATTCTCCATTTTATTATCGCTTCCGGTAGGTATTGCAGGTGCCATTGGGTTTGTTAGCCTGTTTGGACTAGAAAACAATATTTATTTTCAAATTGCATTGATCATGCTGATCGGTCTGCTATCTAAAAATGCCATTCTAATAGTTGAGTTTGCGCTTCAGCGTAGAAAGCACGGCATGTCTATAATGGAATCTGCCATTGATGGTGCAAAAGCAAGGCTTAGACCAATTTTAATGACATCCTTTGCTTTTATCCTTGGTCTTTTACCATTGGCACTATCCAGTGGAATAGGCGCAGTAGGTAACAGGTCTATTGGTATGAGTGCCGTTGGCGGTATGTTGATCGGTACCATTTTCGGTGTATTCGTAATACCTGCGCTATATGTCATTTTCCAATCTATTCAAGAAAGATTTACCGGTGCTCCAAAAGAAGCCATAGAAAAATAAAGAACTATAGAAATCATGAATAAAATAATAGCAAATAAACTTATACTGGTAGCCATACTGCCACTGTTATTACAGTCTTGCTTTACGGCAAAAACGTATGAACGCCCTAGTGTAGAAACAGAGAATCTGTACAGAACAGATAATCTGCCACAAGACAGTATTTCTTTTGCCTCAGTGTCTTACAAGGATCTTTTTACAGATACTTACCTAAGAACTTATATTGCAAGAGGTTTACAGAACAATTTAGATATAAGAATTGCACTGCAGAACATTGCGGCCGCAGAGGCTTACGTTAAACAAGGCAAGGCTGGTTATTTACCTACCTTGAACGGTGCCGCAAGTGCTACAAGAACCGCTAGAACTAGTGAGAACGGACAATTCGGTAGCTTTTTTACGCAACCTTTTAACCAATTTGAAACCTCTGGAACGTTGTCTTGGGAGGCAGATATTTGGGGAAAGATCAGAAGTACAAAAAGGGCCAGTGATGCAAGTTACTTACAGACTGTTGCCGCTCATAGAGTGGTAAAGACAAGTCTGGTATCACAAATAGCAACTACCTACTATCAATTATTGGCTTTGGACAAACAAATTTCAGTTACCGAAGAAACTATTGAAACCCGCTCTAAAAGTTTAGAGACCATTACAGCTTTAAAAGAAGCCGGGCAAGAAAACCAGGTAGGCGTAGACCAAACAGCAGCGCAATTGTATAGTGCACAAAGTCAATTATTGGATCTTAAAAATGCCCTTTACAAAACAGAAAATACTTTAAGTATTCTTTTAAGTGAGGCACCACAAAATTATGACCGTGGAACTTTAGATGATCAAAAACTATCTGCCAACATGCAACTTGGTGTACCTGCACTTTTATTACGTAACAGACCAGACATTATGCAGGCGGAATACGGATTGGTAAATAGTTTTGAATTGACCAATGTTGCCAGAAGTAACTTTTACCCATCCATTACCCTATCCGCACAAGGTGGATTTCAAAGTTTAGAATTGGATAATTGGATAGATTCCAGCTCTATTTTCGCAAATTTAGTTGGCGGTCTAACCCAACCTATTTTCAACGGCAGAAAAGTAAGAACTGCCTATGAAGTAGCAAAAGCACAACAAGAGCAATCGCTATTAAGCTTTAAACAATCGCTTTTGGTTGCTGGAAAAGAAGTATCCGAAGCCTTATATGACTACAATATCTCTGTTGAAAAAGAGGCTTTTGTAAGCAAGCAAGTTGTTGCTTTGAAAAGAGCTGAAGATAATTCTGAAGAGTTATTGAACAGTGGTTACCTTACGTATTTGGACCTATTAACGGCAAGAGAAAACTCTTTAAACGCAGAACTAAGTTTAGTGGACAACAAACTTGATCAATTATCTGCTACAGTAGAATTGTATCGTTCCCTTGGCGGCGGATGGCAATAAATCTTTGCTTATAAAAAATGCAGAAAAAAACTGAATATATAGAACAGGCATTACTGCTTTTCTCTAAATATGGATGCAAAAGGGTCGGAATGGATGATGTGGCTGAGACCCTTGGCATCTCTAAAAAAACATTATATGAAGTTTTTGAAAATAAGAATAATCTAGTTCAGGAAAGTGTTTCTCTTTTGCTTAATCGTACCCATGATAAAATAAGCAGGTTTATTCTAATTTCTGACCAAGAGCCAAATCCGTTTAATAATATCATTCATATTTATAGTGTAGGACTTAAGGAACTTAGAAACCTGAGTCCTACATTTTTTTATAGTTTAAAAAAATATTATCCCCAGTCCTATATTCTTTACGAAAATTTTACCCAAGCCGTTGTTTGGACCTATGTATTAGATTTGCTTGAAGTGGCAAAGAACAAAGGCCTTTTAAAAGATAATATCAATCTTAAGCTCATATGCGAGTTATTTCTCATTCGAATAAATGAGGTTATATTGCCAAATAGAGACTTTTTTGATAGCTACAGTACAGAGGAACTACTGGAACACTTAATTATGGTACCCTTACATGGTATCAAAAAATAAAATGTGAATTACCGAAGTCCAAAACCTTTGGCCGCCCACCACGGGTGAATTTCTATTTTTAATCTACCCGCTTTTACCATGGGATCTGCGTTGGCCAAACTATCGGCAATTTCCATACTTGGTGTATTGTAAATAGTTATTCCCCTTATATCGCCATCATCACCAAATGGTCCAGAAATATCCGCATAGCCCAATTCATACATTTTACCCAAGTGTGCCATATGTAGCATTTGCAAACTATCCGCTACAGCTTTTGGCTGATCACGGTTTGGACCACTTTTTAAAAAAGCAATATAATACTCCTGCATAAGTACCGTGTCTTTGGTTTTCTCATCTACATAATCAAAAATCTGAAAACCCTTCTCAGTTAGTTCTGTTTTCAACTGTGCCGCCGATTTCTTTTCCTCATTGGGCACGTTAGGGCTTAATTCTACTTTCTTTTGATTACATGCCAAAATGAGCATCAATACCAGTATGCCAAAAAAAAGATTCTTACTTCCTACCATAGATTAAAAGGTGTTTTACTTAATTGGGAGTTATAATATTTTACCTCACCGGTGACCTCTACCCCCAACCAAGCTGGTTTTTCAAATAATTCATTCTCATCGTTCAATTCAATTTCAGCTACTGTCAAGCCTTCATTTTCATCACGGAATTCATCTACCTCATAAACATGGTTCCCTACCGGCACTTCATATCTATATTTATCTAGAATTCCTTTTTCACACAACTTCAACAGACTCTCAGCATCTACTATAGAAATTTCCTTTTCCCATTCAAACCTAGATGTACCTGAAGCATTGGATTTCCCCTTTACGGTAATAAAGCCTAAATCTCCCTTTATCCTAATTCTAATCGTTCTGTTGGGGTCCGTATTTAAAAAGCCTTGTACTATTCTAGTTTTAGACCTTGCTTCAGATTTATAATCTTCTGATCCTACCAAAAATTTACGCTCTATTTCTAACATATGAATGGGTAAAACTACTATTCATAAACTAAGATAAGTCTTAAATTTGCTTATGCCCAATGAAATGCCTCTTCGAAAAATTATTCATGTTGATATGGATGCCTTTTATGCGTCCGTAGAAGAGTTGGACAACCCAGATTTAAAGGGCAAGCCCTTGGCCGTTGGTGGCAGTGAGAAAAGAGGCGTGGTATCGGCAGCTAATTATGAAGCCCGTAAATTTGGTGTGCGTAGTGCTATGAGCGGATTTCAAGCTAGAAAAAACTGTCCTCACCTTACTTTTGTAAAGCCCCGGTTTGATCGTTATAAAGAAATCTCAAAACAAATACGGGCCATTTTCTTTGAATACACAGATTTGGTAGAACCATTGTCGCTTGATGAAGCATACCTTGATGTAACCATAAATAAAAAAGGAAACCCTTCTGCCACTATGCTTGCCACAGAAATCCGACAACGTATTCTAGAAAAGACAGGCTTAAATGCATCCGCAGGAATCTCGATCAATAAATTTATAGCCAAAGTAGCAAGTGATATCAATAAACCTAACGGACAAAAAACGGTTAATCCAGAAGAGGTAATTCCGTTTTTAGAAAATTTAGATATACGCAAGTTTTATGGCGTTGGTAAGGTTACTGCAGAAAAAATGTATAAGCTGGGCATTTTTACGGGCAAGGACTTAAAATCAAAATCCATTGAATTTCTTGCCGATAATTTTGGCAAAAGCGGTCCATACTATTATCATGTAGTACGTGGCATTCATAATAGTGAAGTTAAACCGCACCGCATACCAAAATCTGTTGGAGCGGAACGTACATTCAACGAAAACCTCAGCAGTGAAATTTTTATGCTGGAAAGGTTAGAGCATATTGCTCAAGAACTAGAAAGAAGACTAACGAAATCTAAGGTAGCAGGAAAAACTATTACGCTAAAAATAAAATACAGCGATTTCACTTTAAACACTAGAAGTAAAACTATGCCCTATTTTATTGCGGACAAAGATCTTATTTTAGAAACGGCTAAAGACCTTCTCTATCAAGAGGAGTTACAAAACTCTGTTCGACTATTAGGCATCTCCTTATCCAATTTAAATACAGAAGATAAGAAAACTAAAAAAGTTGACGATAAATCGATTTTAGTGCAATTAAAGTTTGATTTTTAATTATTCACCCCATTTTTTCGCCTTTTGACCAATAATTGAAAATGTTAACAAAAATTAACGGCTTTTAGTTGTACAGCAACTATAGCTAGAATAATTTTGGCTCCTTAAATGAAAAAGAGTTTTTTAAAATTTCTTCTTTCCATCTGTATACTACTAACTGGTATATACAGCCCTCTATACGGTAACTACAATATAGAGCATACCTCTTTTCATAACATTCAGCAATTTCAACATGCTATAGGCAATACCCAAGAAACGGTTGCTTTACACAAAACTGTTCTTAAAAACTCATTTGGCAACCTAGATAAGGTAATGGCAATTGAGGCCATTGAAATTGAAGAAGAAGAAAGTAAACAATCTCATTTTCAAAAAGATGTAGCGCAGCAACAAGCTTCTGCTTCATTTTATTTATTAGCTGTTTTATTCTTATTCAGCTATTTTACAAATAGCAGCACACTACAAAAGCTATTTACTTTTCTACCCATAGCAAATAGGCGCTTTGTCCTATATCAGGTATTTCGTATTTAAAATTTCTTCAGGTCAAGTCTCTATTTGACCCAAAACACGTCTACATTTTTTTAGCAGCAGCCAATTTTAAGATGTAATCATCTTCTGCTTTAAGAATTGTGCGTGTCTCCACATATTCACATTTTATTTTCCAATCAATTAAATATTATACTTATGACCAAGAGCGTACTCCTGATCGCTACCGCATGCACTTTGTTCATTGTGGCAAGCTGTAATTCTAAAAAAGAAAAAAAAGAAGAGCACACCAAATTCTTAATAACCAGTCCAATTAAAAAAGACACTTCTATTACCAAAGATTATGTATGTCAAATACATTCATTTAAACACATTGAACTTAGGGCCCTTGAAAAAGGATATTTGAACGAAATTCATGTAGACGAAGGACAGATAGTGAAAAAAGGGCAAAAAATGTTCAATATAATGCCCAACATTTATGAAGCAGATTTACAAAAAGCAAAGGCAGAGGCTAAAGTTGCCGAAATAGAACTACAAAATACCCAACTTTTAGCTGATGGAAATGTGGTTTCTGAAAATGAATTATCCATGGCAAAAGCCAATTTTGATAAGGCCAACGCAGAAGTTTCTCTCGCACAGACCCATTTAGGCTTTACCAATATTCGAGCCCCTTTTGATGGTATCATGGACCATTTACATGTTAGGGAAGGTAGCCTTTTAGACGAGGGAGAACTACTTACCACCTTATCCGATAATTCTAAAATGTGGGTCTATTTCAATGTACCAGAGGCAGAGTATCTAGACTATATCATGAGTACGGACAAAGACTCTAAAAAAGAGGTTCAACTATTAATGGCCAACAATAAAAGGTTCAACCAAAAGGGAATTGTTGAAACTATTGAAGGAGAATTCAATAATGAAACCGGTAACATTGCCTTTAGGGCCACTTTCCCTAACCCAGATCAGATTTTAAGACACGGTGAAACCGGTAGCGTACTCATGACCATACCTTTCAATGACGCTTTGATCATACCACAAAAAGCAACTTTTGAGATATTGGACAAACGCTATGTCTTTGTTCTTGATAATGATAATGTTGTTCACCAAACCGAAATTTCGGTTGCCGCTGAACTACCTCACCTTTTTGTAATCAGCAAAGGTCTTCAACCTAAAGACAGAATTTTGGTAGATGGTATCAGAATGGTTAAAAACAATGAAAAGATTGAAACCCTATTTGCCGAACCTACCGAGGTAATGTCAAAATTGGCCGTTTACGCCGAATAACCAAAAAACAAAGAACATGTTCAGTAAGTTTATAAAAAGACCGGTATTGGCTATCGTCATATCGGTAATCATAGTATTCGTAGGGTTGCTCTCCATAAAGCAATTACCTATTTCACAGTTTCCGGATATTGCGCCCACAACGGTCAATATCTTTATAGCCTACCCGGGCTCTAGTGCAGACGTACTGGTAAAATCAACGCTTATTCCATTAGAAACCGCAATTAATGGTGTACAAGATATGCGCTATATTGCTTCTGATGCTACAAGTGCCGGTGAAGGTACCATCCGTATCATCTTTGAGCCTGGCACAGACCCTGACCAAGCAGTTGTCAGGGTCAAAACAAGGGTGGATCAAGTAATGCCGTTATTACCAGAACTGGTACAACGTGAAGGTGTTATCATTACTCCTGTACAGCCAAGTATGCTTATGTACGTAAACCTGTATAGTGACAATGCAGATGATCACGAGCTGTTTCTATACAACTATGCATACACCAAAATGATTCCTGAAATTCAAAGAATAGATGGTATTGCAAGTGCACAGATCTTAGGTAGCCGTAAGTTTGCCATGCGCGTATGGTTAAAGCCTGATCGTATGCGTGCCTATAATATTTCTGCCGAAGAAATTCTTGAGGCTATGGAAGAGCAAAGTATTTTGGCACGTCCCGGTAGAATTGGGCAAAGTTCCGGCAAAACCTCACAGTCCCTGGAATATGTTCTCATGTACCAAGATAGGTATGATGAACCTCAACAATACAAAGACATTATTCTTAAGGCAAATGCCGAAGGCGAAATTTTAACGCTTGGTGATGTAGCAGACGTGGAGCTTGGTAGCGAATTTTTTGATATCTACTCTAATCTAGATGGAAAACCATCAGCATCTATAGTATTGAAACAAACCTTTGGCAGTAATGCCAGTGATGTTATAGATGAAGTAAAATCCAAGTTGAACGAACTTAAAAAAGACCTTCCCACTGGTCTGGATTACAAAATTAGTTATGACGTTTCCAACTTTTTAAATGCATCCATAGAACAAGTAATACACACACTACGAGATGCCTTTATTCTGGTTGCTATAGTTGTATTTCTCTTTTTGGGCGATTGGCGCTCTACCTTAATTCCCATTATTGCCGTACCCGTTTCCTTGATCGGGGCATTTTTTATTATGCAGTTATTTGGACTCTCCATTAACCTAATTACCCTTTTTGCATTGGTACTGGCCATTGGTATTGTGGTTGATGATGCTATAGTAGTGGTTGAAGCCGTACATGCCAAAATGGAAGAAACCCATGTGGGACCTTATGAAGCCGTAAAATTAGTAGTCAACGAAATAGGGGGTGCCATAATAGCCATTACTTTGGTAATGGTTTCGGTGTTCATTCCTATTGCTTTTATGACGGGACCTGTTGGGGTTTTCTACCGTCAGTTTTCTATAACCATGGCAGGCTCAATAATTCTATCGGCTATTGTAGCCCTAACCTTAACACCTGTGCTCTGTGCCATGATTCTTAAAAACAACCATGGTAAACAACGTAAAAAAACAATTGTAGATAAATTCATTGATTGGTTTAATAGAGGTTTTGAAAAACTTACGGGTAGGTATGGTAACATACTTAATAAAATTGTTGCAAGAAGAGTATTGACCTTTAGTATTCTGGGTGCTTTTTGCGTCGCCATTTTTTTCACTAACAAAAGTTTGCCTGCTGGTTTTATACCAAACGAGGATCAAGGTATGATCTATGCCATTATACAAACACCACCAGGTTCTACCTTAGAACGTACCAATGATGTAGCCCATAAATTACAGCAAATCTGTGAAGAGACTGAAGGTGTGGAGTCCGCCTCTTCATTGGCTGGTTATGAAATCATGACCGAAGGGCGTGGATCAAATGCCGGTACGGTGTTGATCAACCTTAAGCCCTGGAGCCAGCGTCATCATTCCGTTCATGAAATCATGGAAGAGCTTGAAGAAGAAACCAAAGATCTAGGTGCGGTAATTGAATACTTTGAACCACCTGCGGTACCCGGTTTTGGATCCTCTGGCGGATTCTCCATGCGTCTTTTAGATAAAACGGATGGAACCGATTATCACGAATTTGAAAAAATCAACAATGATTTTATGGAAGCGTTGTCTAAACGGGATGAGCTTACCGGACTGTTTACTTTTTACTCTGCCAATTACCCCCAATATGAATTAAAAATCAACAATAAGATTGCCATGCAAAAAGGGGTTTCCATTGATAAAGCCATGGAAAACCTGAATATATTAATTGGTAGTACCTATGAACAAGGTTTTATTCGCTTTGGTAGATTTTTCAAGGTGTATACCCAAGCTGCTCCTGAATACAGGGCGTTACCATCTGACCTAGAAAAACTGTTCGTAAAGAACGAAGAGGGAGAAATGGTTCCATATTCCGCCTTTATGTCCATGGAAAAGAGACTGGGACCAAATGAGATCACCAGATATAATTTATACAATTCGGCTTCTATAAGAGGGCTTCCGGCTAGCGGTTATACCAGTGGTGATGCTATACAAGCTATTAACGAAGTTGCAGAGCAAACTTTACCTAGAGGCTTTGATGTGGCTTGGGAAGGTCTGTCATATGATGAGGCGCAAAGAGGAAATGAATCGCTCTACATTTTTATGGTGGTATTGATCTTCGTATACTTTGTTTTGGCGGCCCAGTATGAAAGTTTCCTACTTCCGTTCGCCATCATTCTATCACTACCGGTAGGTGTTCTTGGGTCTTTCTTTATGCTAAAGGCAATGGGATTAGCAAATGATGTTTATGCACAAATCGGACTCATTATGCTTGTTGGCCTACTGGGTAAAAATGCCGTGCTTATCGTGGAATTCGCAGTTCAAAAAAGAAGACAGGGGAGCACTATTCTAGAAGCCGCCATTGAAGGTGCAAAGGTGCGTTTTAGACCTATTCTAATGACTTCCTTTGCTTTTATAGCTGGACTAATTCCTTTGGTTATTGCACATGGCGCAGGGGCAATAGGTAATAGAACCATTGGTGGGTCGGCAATGGGCGGTATGCTTATGGGTACATTAATAGGTGTACTTATTATCCCTGGCCTGTATTACATTTTCGCAAAAATGGCAGATGGTCGTGGACTTATAAAAGGGGAGTCGGACGAACCCGTATCGGAAGAGTTTATGAGACTAAGCGAAGGTGAAAGTAAAACACGCCAAAAGCTTCGCGAACTAAAGCAAATGATTAAAAAACTAACCAAAAAAGAAGATAATGATTAAGATAAACAATACCATGGAGCATGGTAAGATCCTATTGCTATTTTTAATACTAATGGGTCTCTTCTATTCTTGTGTGCCCACAAAGCAATTAAAATCGGCAAATACGGACTTACCTTCAAGTTTTAATGGTTTGCCCGTAGATACTTTAAATAGTGCTCAATTACAATGGAGCCATTTCTTTGAAGATGAGCATCTTATTGCATTGATAGATACTGCCTTGGCAAATAACCAAGAGTTGCGCATTATGATGCAACAAATTGATGTTGCCCAGAACGAAGTGAAGGCAAGAAAAGGAGAATATTTGCCTTTTATAAATTATGGAGCCGGAGCTGAAGTAGAAAAAGTTGGCGAATATACCCGTAACGGTGCTGTTGAAAAAAACTTGGATATCAGGGAAGGCGAAGAATTTCCTGAGCCTTTAACAGATTACTCCGCCGGTCTATTTGCTACCTGGGAATTGGATGTTTGGAAAAAACTACGCAATTCCAAAAAGGCCGCCACCTTAGAATACCTATCTACTATTGAGGGAAAAAACTTTATGGTTACCAGGTTAATTGCGGAAATAGCCCAATCATATTACGAATTGATCGCATTGGATAATCAATTGACAATCATTGAGCAAAATCTAGAATTACAAGGTAATGCCCTAACTATGGTCCGGCTACAAAAGCAAGCAGCTAGAGCTACCGAATTAGCGGTAAAAAGATTTGAGGCAGAAGTAGCTAAAAACAAAAGCCACAAATTTGAAGTTCTCCAAGAAATTGTTGAAATGGAAAATAAGCTGAATTTTTTGGTAGGTAGACAACCACAGCATATTGCCCGTAATTCCGATGATTTTATAGCAACGGCAATAAATACTATTGATGCCGGTATACCATCACAGTTGCTTTTAAATAGACCGGATATTAGGCAAGCGGAATTTGAACTGGAAGCGGCAAAATTGAATATAAAGGTTGCTAGGGCAAATTTTTATCCTTCAATAGGATTGAAGGCTGGCGTTGGGCTACAGGCATTTAAACCAAAATACCTGACAAACACCCCAGAATCTTTGATTTATAGCGCCGTTGGAGATATTGTAGGCCCTTTGATCAATAGAAATGCCATTAAAGCAGATTACAATACCGCAAATTCCAAACAAATACAGGCAGTCTATGAATATGAAAAAGCTGTATTAGGCGGTTATATTGAAGTTGTAAATATCCTTTCTAAAATTGAAAATCTTAAGCAAAGTTATATGCTGAAAGAGGACCAAGTAGAAGCTTTGACCGCTTCGATCGATTTGTCTACACGGCTGTTTCAATCTGCAAGGATAGAATATATTGAAGTATTGTTGACACAACGTGAAGCATTGGAATCTAAAATGGAATTGATCGAAACCAAAAAAGATCAGTTACTTGCAAAAATAAATGTATACCAAGCTCTTGGTGGCGGGTGGAACTAGCAATACTCTTGTTTAAAACTTAGCATATAAATCCCCAAAAGTGATAACACACTATTGGGGATTTCTATAAAACCATCAATTTTCAACAAATTTTGGCCATGGGTTGTTCAACCTTTTAAAGATCTATTGCCCAATTATCAAAGATTACTTAAACATTTATAGTAAACCATTATTAAAGTTATTCCCGTAGCAAGTATTTTTCATAGCTTTAACTTCCAAAAACCATGAAAAAATATAGATTTTTTTAATCTAAACTTTACAAGATGATGGAATTAAGAGATTATGATAATGCACATATCAAGTTTAGAAATAGCTTAAAATTCACCATGTTACCTATTCTTTCATGGGATTTTTATGCTTCTAATTATGAGGAGATCAAAAACCTTGATGAAGATTATAACTCATTGTTATCTTTAGTTTCTACTAATTCTTGGAATATTGATACAAGCATTTTAGATAGAAAATTAAGAACAGAGAAAAACATTGTTGTTGTAACAGATACTCACCTAAACATTGTTTTTGCCACAAAGAACATGTGGAACATGAGCCAATATAGACCTGATGAAATAGTAGGTAAGAACCCTAAAATGTTTCAAGGTGACTTGACTTCTAATTCTACATTAAACATAGTTTCAAAAGCAGTAAAGGAAAAAAATCCTTTTGAAGTTACTGTTGTCAATTATAGAAAAGACGGTACTACCTACAATTGTAAAATACAAGGAGAACCCGTTTTTGACTATAATGGCAAGGTGGTTAATTTTATAGCCTTTGAAAAAGAAGTTGCTTAACACTTAAACAAAAAGCATAAAAAAAGGACCGCTAGTTAGCGGTCCTTTTATTTTATGAAAATGGATTCATTAAATATCCTTGGATTCAATTTCAGTAACCCTTAAGGTATTTACCATTCCTTTTTCTTTAATAGGCATGGCCGCAAGACTAATTACCATATCTCCAACCTGTAAATGCCCTTTATTAAAAGCAATGTGGTTAACATCTTCTATGGTATCATCCGTAGATACGAATTTATCATAATAGAATGCTTTAACACCCCACAATAGATTCAGTTGCGTTAAAATTCGCTTATTGGATGTAAATACTAAAATGTAAGCACTAGGTCTCCATGCAGAAATCTGAAAAGCGGTATATCCACTATTGGTCAATGTAGAAATTGCTTTAGCCTTGATATCATTGGCCATTAAGGCTGCATGATAGCATATAGATTTTGTGATAAATCTTTTAGTACGAATGTGTGGTGGATTTTGTGGTACCTGAATTAAATCTGAACCTTCAACGCTCTCTAAAATACTAGACATCTTTTCTATTACCTGTACCGGGTAATTACCCACCGATGTTTCTCCAGATAACATTACCGCATCTGCACCATCCATTACCGAGTTGGCAACGTCATTTACCTCTGCTCTTGTTGGTGTAAGACTTGTAATCATAGTTTCCATCATTTGAGTGGCTATAATTACAGGTATTCTGGCCTTTTTAGCACGCAACACCAATTGCTTTTGAATTAATGGAACCTCCTGTGCAGGAACTTCAACACCTAAATCTCCACGAGCAACCATTAAACCGTCACAGTATGCTACGATCTTATCTATATTCTCAACAGCTTCCGGCTTTTCTATTTTTGCAATAATCGGAATTTTATGATCAGAATGTTTGTTGATGATATTCTGAAGATCAATAAGGTCTTGACTGAATCTCACAAAAGAAAGTGCGATCCAATCTACTTCCAATGAAATTGCAAATTCCGCATCCTTAATATCTTTTTTGGTAAGTGCAGGTAAGGAAATATTGGTATTGGGCAAGTTTACCCCTTTCTTGGATTTTAAAGGTCCGCCTTGAATTACTTTGGCCAAAACTTCGTCTTCACCATTGGTCTTTACAACCTCGAACATTAATTTACCGTCATCCAATAAAATACGCTCCCCAGCTTTAACATCTCTAGGAAACTCCTTGTAATTCATGTAAACACGTTCTGCACTACCTTCAAAAGGCTCACCTGTTACAAATGTTATCTCATCACCAGGGCTCACTACAACGTCACCTGCCATTACGCCTACACGCAATTTAGGGCCTTGTAAATCCGCTAAAATAGAAGTGTTGGTTTCCATTTCGGCATTTAACTCACGTATCATATTTACACGCTCCTTAACATCTTCATAATCAGCATGTGAAAAGTTTATCCTGAATACATCTACTCCAGCATCAATCATGCTCCTGAGCACCTCTTTCTTGCTAGTTGCAGGACCCAGGGTCGCTACAATTTTCGTCTTTTTTACAGTTGGCATATTTAAAAAATTAGATTGTTCTTTGATTTTAGTTTCTCTGTACTTATTTCATACGCTGCCATAATTCTTGGCAACGATTGTATGTTCTTAATAATAGAATTTATATCTAAATCCTTATCCGTTTCAATCTTTAGAAGATAATCAACATCTTTATACTCAGGAAGTAACCTTGGCGTCTTAAATGTTGTTTCGTTCTTAAATAAATCGTCATGTACAATGCTTTCTTTTTCACTGCTATGGTTGGCGATCAACACCCAGTACATATCATTATACTCGTCTTCCCATTCAAAGATTGGAAACGATTTATTTTCAGCAAGATTAAAATTCTTTTTTGCCCTTACAAATTTTGCCTTCATACTTTGGTTTAAACCGTAGGCCAAAGCAAAATCTTCTAAGGTAGTGTGTAAAGCTATAAGGCTAAAGGATTCATCGTAAAAATCATCATTTATTTTAATAGTTGCAGCCATAACTCAACAAAAGGGTAAATATAGAACTTCTAAGCTATAATGCCTAGTTTCATAAATTGATAAAAACACTCTAAAAGTTATTAAAATGTTAGCATTTTACCTTTTGGCAAAATGATCAGCTATCCATTTTATCCTGCAGTGCAAAAAATGCCCTTTTAGCTGCTCTTTCTTCCGCTTTTTTCTTTGAGGTGGCTCTTGCTTTTGCAACTACATCTCCCCCAATGGAGAGTTTAACGGCAAAATGTTTTAAAGGATCATTTCCGGTATCTTCATAAACATCAAAATCAAAAGACTTCTTTTGTTTCTGACACCATTCGATCACCAAACTCTTATAACTAATGACCCGGCCTTCTAACTGTTCTATATCTACGTAAGGTTCTACCACCCTTTTTTGAATGAACTTTTCACAGTATTTATAACCGCGATCTAAATAAATGGCACCTACCAATGCTTCAAAAACATTGCCGTGTATGTTCTGTCCAAAATGGGATTTAGGTATTCTACTCTGTACAAAATCTATTAATTTCAAGTCTTTACCCAACTCATTTAAATGCTCTCTACTTACTATTTTAGATCGCATTTTAGTAAGGTAGCCTTCATCCCCTGCAGGTACCTCGCTGTATAAATGTTTAGATATTATGGTACCTAGCATTGAATCTCCCAAAAACTCTAGGCGCTCATAATTCATTGCATTACCCTTATCATCCTTTTTGTTCATTGACCTATGAAGAAAGGCCTTTTTATAAATAGATAAGGTTTTAGGTTTGAAACCTAAAATTTTGGTAATTCCCCAAAAAAAATCCCCATCCTCTTTAGGATGGGAATTAAATAAGTTCGTGGGAAAAGGCATATAAAAAATTAATCAATTTTCTTAAAAACTACACATGCATTATGCCCACCAAAACCAAATGTATTGCTCATTGCAACTTTAACATCTCGTTTTTGTGCCTTGTTCAACGTTAAGTTTAAACTAGGATCTATATTCTCATCTACCGTAGTATGGTTTATGGTAGGTGGTACCATACCATGCTCCATGGCCAATATTGAAGCAATTGCTTCAATAGCACCCGCAGCACCTAACAAATGACCGGTCATTGACTTGGTAGAGTTAATGTTTATGTCTTTAGCATGCTCCCCAAATACTTGAGTAATCGCTTTTAACTCTGCCACATCTCCCAAAGGGGTAGATGTACCGTGAGTGTTTATAGCGTCTACATCTTCTATGGACAAGCCTGCATCCCTTAGACAATTTTCCATTACCCTAACCACCCCTATACCATCTGGATGTGGCGCGGTCATATGGTAAGCATCACTTGACATACCTCCACCGGCAACTTCTGCATAGATTTTTGCTCCTCTGGCAACGGCATGCTCATACTCTTCAAGAACCAAGGCTCCTGCACCTTCACCTAGAACAAAACCATCCCTGGTTGCATCAAAAGGTCTTGAAGCTGTTTCAGGACTATCGTTTCTTGTTGATAATGCGTGCATTGCGCCAAAACCGCCCATACCTGCAATAGTTACTGCCGCTTCACTACCTCCTGTTACAATGACGTCACAATGACCCAATCGTATATAGTTCAAGGCATCTATCATTGCATTTGCCGATGATGCACAAGCGGAAACGGTAGTGTAATTAGGTCCCATAAAACCATGCTTAATGGATATGTTCCCCGGGGCAATATCAGCGATCATTTTTGGAATAAAGAACGGATTGAATCTTGGTGTACCGTCTCCATTGGCAAAATTCATTACCTCGTTCTGAAAAGTTTCCAAACCTCCAATACCCGCTCCCCAAATAACGCCTACGCGAAATTTGTCGATTTTCTCTAAATCTAATTTAGAATCACGTATAGCTTCATCTGAAGATACAAGTGCGTACTGCGCAAATCTATCCAGCTTACGGCCTTCTTTTCTATCAAAGTGATCTTCTGTCTTGTAATTCTTAAGCTCACAAGCGAATTTTACTTTGAATTTTTCTGTATCGTAATAAGTAATGGGCGCTGATCCACTTTTACCGTTTACCAAAGCATCCCAATACTCTTCAATATTATTACCTATTGGGGTAAGTGCCCCCAAACCTGTAACTACAACTCGCTTTAACTGCATTTAACTTTGTATTTGTTTAAATCTAAACCAAGCGTAAATTAAAAAAAATTATCCATGCGGAGCATTTACCACATGGATAATTTGAATTCTATTTAAGAAAACATGTTTTACTTAGCTTCTTCTATATAGCTGATGGCTTGACCAACAGTTGCGATATTCTCAGCTTGATCGTCTGGAATTTGAATATCAAATTCTTTTTCGAACTCCATTATCAACTCTACCGTGTCTAATGAATCTGCGCCTAAATCGTTAGTAAAGCTAGCCTCGGTTACCACTTCGTTCTCATCAACTCCTAATTTATCAACGATGATAGCTTTAACTCTTGATGCAATGTCTGACATAATAATATTTGTTTTAAAAATTTAAATTGAAGGCAAAAATAAAAAACTTTGGTTTAATTACACTAATTGTCGTTAAAATGTATGGTAATTTAATAAAATTAAAGACATGTGCTGTAATTTTACCGTATTAATATTTTGTTTCGGTAACGTTGATAAAAGGTATTGAAAAGTAGTGAGGTATTAGAACTATTCTATTTAATCGTTTTTTTCTAAATTCTGACAAGCTTTAAATTTGCTTTATTTGCCAAACTTAATTTCATTGTTCGTTATCTTATAAAGACCCTTTCTATTGAAAACCAAGAAAATTATACTTTTTGCCTCAGGTTCCGGATCCAATGTTGAAAACATTGCCAATTATTTTAAGCTTCGCAAAGATGTTACTATATGCTGCGTACTTACTAACAAAAGCGATGCCAAAGTCATTGAGCGCTGTAACAGACTTGGAATCAACGCCTTGTTTTTTAACAGGCAAGCGTTTTCAAAGAGTAATTTTATTCTAGATATGCTACGATCACTAGAACCGGACCTAATAGTGTTGGCCGGCTTTCTATGGAAAATACCCGAAGCCATTACCAATGCCTTCCCCAATAAAATTATAAACATACATCCTGCCCTACTACCAAAATACGGCGGTAAAGGCATGTACGGTATGCATGTTCATAATGCCGTAAAAGAGGCTAAAGAGACGGAAACCGGTATTACCATTCATTACGTTAATGCACATTATGATGAGGGCGCTATTATACAACAGGTAAAAACTGTAGTGAACCCAAAAGATTCGCCCGAGGAAATCGCATCAAAAGTACATCTGTTGGAATATGAATTTTTCCCAAAGGTCATAGACGAATTATTATCTAAGCAGTAATGGGCAAAAAGAAAAAGTTCTATGTTGTTTGGAAAGGTAAAAAGCCGGGTATTTATGAAACATGGAAAGAATGTAAAAAATCTATTGACGGCCATGCCGGTGCCGAATACAAATCATTTGAGTCTTTTGAGGTAGCCAAAAAGGCATATAATGGCACTTACGCAGATTTCAAGGGAAAGAAAAAAACTGCACCTACTTTATCCAAAGCAGAATTAGAAAGAATTGGGCTACCAAATTATCATTCCATTTCTGTTGATGCTGCTTCTAGCGGCAATCCCGGTATTATGGAATACCAAGGGGTTGATACCAAAACTGGTAAAAAATTATTTAAACAAGGTCCTTTTCCTAATGGAACCAATAATATTGGTGAATTTTTAGCCATTGTCCATGGTTTAGCTTTTCTAAAAAAACATAATAGCGACCGTATCATTTATACAGATTCCAGAACGGCCATGAGCTGGGTGCGTAAAAAAAAGTGCAACACCAAACTTACACCTAACGCAAAGAACAAAAAACTTTTTGAATTTATTGATAGAGCGGTAGATTGGCTGAACAAGAATGAATACAAAACCATTATCGTCAAATGGGAAACGAAAGCTTGGGGAGAAATTCCTGCAGATTTCGGTAGGAAATAAATGGCAATTTATATCAACAATTCGCCTTTGATAACTATTACAATTTGTATTCCATAAACCGTTTTAATTAGCTTATCAAAATCGTATATTTGCAGCTTAAATTTTTTCACATTTATGGGCAAGCTTTTAATAGTAGGTACTGTCGCTTTTGATGCAATAGAAACTCCTTTTGGTAAAACGGATAAAATATTGGGCGGCGCAGCTACCTATATTGGCTTAGCGGCATCTCAATTTGATGTTGATTCAGCTATCATTTCTATTGTAGGTGATGACATGCCTAAAGAATATTTAGACCTTTTAACCGATCGCGGTATTGACATTTCTGCCTTGGAAATTGTTGAAGGCGGTAAAACCTTTTACTGGAAAGGAAAATACCACAACGACCTAAATACCAGAGACACCTTAGTAACGGAGTTAAATACTTTAGAGGACTTTAATCCTGTTGTACCGGAAAGTTATAATGATGCAGATGTGGTTATGCTTGGTAATCTTCACCCAATTGTTCAAATGGGTGTAATCAACCAGATGAAAAAGCGACCAAAGTTAATAGTATTGGATACCATGAATTTTTGGATGGACAATGCTTTAGATGATTTAATGAACGTTATTAAACATATAGATGTAATAACTATTAATGATGAAGAGGCAAGACAATTAACCGGTGAATATTCACTTGTTAAGGCAGCGCAAAAGATTTTTACCATGGGGCCTAAGTATGTAGTAATCAAAAAAGGAGAGCATGGCGCACTTTTGTTCAATGAAGACCAGATCTTTTTTGCACCGGCGCTACCTTTAGAAGAGGTATTTGATCCTACTGGTGCCGGAGATACCTTTGCCGGTGGTTTTTCAGGCTATTTGGCAGCAAGCGGAGATAGCTCTTTTGAGAATATGAAGAAGGCAATTATACACGGTTCTAATCTGGCATCCTTTAGTGTAGAGAAATTTGGAGCGGAAAGAATGTTACAGTTAGACCGAAAAGAAATTAGAGAAAGACTGCATCAGTTTAAAAAATTGACCCAGTTTGACATAGAATTACAATAATCCCCTAGCCCCAAAATATTTTGGGGTTTTTTTAATACCAAAAACAATGAGTGACGCAATTAAGCATGAGTGTGGTATTTCTGTAATACGGTTATTAAAACCTTTAGAGTATTACAAGGAAAAGTATGGAACAGCATTTTATGGTGTAAATAAAATGTACTTAATGATGGAAAAACAACATAACCGTGGTCAAGACGGTGCAGGTTTTGCCAGCATTAAATTAGATGTTAAGGCAGGTGAACGCTACATGAGCCGTGTTCGTTCTTGCCAACAACAGCCTATACAGGACATTTTTGCACAAATAAATGATCGTATCAATACCGAGATGAAAGAGCATCCGGAGTATGAGCATAATGTTGCCTTGCAAAAAAAGAATATACCTTATATAGGTGAACTCCTTTTAGGTCATGTGCGTTACGGTACCTTTGGCAAAAATAGCATTGAGAGTGTTCATCCTTTCTTAAGACAGAACAACTGGATGCACCGTAACTTAATTGTTGCCGGTAATTTTAACATGACCAATGTTCATGAGCTTTTTGACAACCTGGTTCAACTTGGCCAGCATCCTAAAGAGATGGCAGATACCGTTACGGTAATGGAAAAAATAGGTCATTTTCTTGATGATGCCGTTGCTAAACTATATAAGCAGATAAAAAAAGAAGGATACACCAAACAACAAGCTTCGCCTATTATTGCAGAACGTTTAAAGGTGTACAAGATATTAAAAAGAGCCGCCAAGAATTTTGATGGTGGTTATGCCATGGCAGGTTTGTTAGGCCATGGTGATGCTTTTGTCCTACGAGATCCCAGTGGTATAAGACCGGCTTATTACTATAGGGATGATGAAGTTGTTGTAGTTGCCTCAGAAAGACCTGCTATACAAACGGTATTCAACGTACCTTATGACGAGGTAAAAGAACTTGACCCTGGTGCCGCCATTATCATTAAAAAGAACGGTACTAGCGCCATTCACCAAATTCAGGAACCTAAAGAACGTAAAGCATGTTCTTTTGAACGTATTTACTTTTCTAGAGGTAGCGATAAGGAGATTTACCAAGAACGTAAAGCTTTAGGTAAATTGGTATTTCCACAGATATTGGAATCTATAAATGAAGATATCAAAAACACTGTCTTCTCTTATATACCGAATACTGCAGAAACTTCTTTTTACGGTATGGTAAAAGAGGCTCAAAACTATTTGAACCAGAAAAAAGAAGAACAAATACTTGCATTAGGACCTGCAATTACCGGCGAGCAACTTCATGAAATACTAGAGGTTCGTCCAAGAATTGAAAAAGTAGCTATTAAAGATGCCAAGCTAAGAACCTTTATTACGCAAGATAGCAGTAGAGATGACCTAGTGGCACATGTATATGACATTTCTTATGGTTCTGTAAAAAAAGGAGACAACCTTGTTATTATAGATGATAGTATTGTAAGGGGTACTACCTTGAAAAAGAGTATTCTTAGAATTTTGGACAGGTTATCTCCAAAGAAAATAATAGTTGTATCATCTGCACCACAGATCCGCTACCCAGATTGTTATGGTATAGATATGGCAAAGCTTGAAGATTTTATTGCCTTTAAAGCAGCCTTGGCGTTGCACGAGGATAACAACTCTATGCATATTGTAGAGGAAATCTACAAAAAATGCTTAACACAAGTAGAGAGCCGCGATCAAGATGTCATCAACTATGTAAAGGATTTCTATGCACCATTCACTGCAAAAGAAATTTCTAAAAAGATCGGAGAACTATTGAGTCCAGATGATATAAATGCAGAAGTTTCCATAATATACCAAACAATATCTAGCTTACATGAGGCTTGCCCTAAGAATTTAGGTGATTGGTATTTTACCGGCAACTACCCAACGCCTGGTGGAAATAGAGTTGTAAATAGAGCGTTCATCAACTTCTACGAAGGAAACAACGAACGCGCTTATTAAATAATAATTCGATGAAATGCACACTTTTTATGTATTTCATCGACGAATATAGCATTTTAACGACTCAATAGTCGTTTTGACTTAACCCTGTTTACTTTTAAAGCTACCATAGCATAAGTAGGTTAAGTTCATGGTAAGATTTGGGGCAAAAAAGGTGGAGACTTCTCCGCCTTTTTTATTTTATACAGATTACAGATTGTTATTTTGTAATCCAATTCTTCACAAAGCCCCCTTTAACGTTTTAACGGTACGTTTAACTAGTACTATTTTCAATTGTAGTTAAGCATATTACATTTACAGAACCATAGCATAAGTAGGTTAAGTTCATGGTAAGATTTGGGGAAAAAGGCGGAGCAATGCTCCGTCTTTTTATTTTTGACCCTATTTCATCAAAGCTCTCGTTACCTAAGTATCATTTTCATCTAAAATAGTAGTACAACCTAGGTTTACGACGTACATCGATTAGCTTGCCCAACCACACTAACATCATTTATATTTACAGAACCATAGCATAAGTAGGTTAAGTTCATGGTAAGATTTGGGGAAAAGACGGGGCTATGCTCCGTCTTTTTATTTTAATGCAACCTAGTTTACTTTCAGGCTGTTATCTATCATAATTCACTAAGAGAAATATAACACGACATAAATAAAAGTGAATTTTTTTCTTAAAATTCCTTTTTTTATTTACTCAATACCAGTAATTTAGTATCGCCATAGCATAAGTAGGTTAAGTTTATGGTAAGATTTGGGACGAAAAGGGTGGAGACTTCTCCGCCCTTTTCTATTTTAAAAACAAAAAAACCACCTATGAAATTTTCATAAGTGGTTTCCTACAAGTTAGTTAGGATTTACTTTACCTTTCCTTATTTGTTACTAGCATAAAGTTTAGATACCTCATCCCAGTTGATAATATTAAAAAACGCTTCAATATAATCTGGTCTCTTATTTTGATAATTTAGGTAATATGCATGCTCCCATACATCTAATCCTAAGATAGGTTGCCCACCACATTCTACTCCTGGCATTAACGGATTGTCTTGATTTGGTGTAGAACAAACTTCTACTTTACCACCTTCATGAACACATAACCATGCCCAACCAGAACCAAATCTAGTACCTGCAGCAGCAGTAAACTTGCTTTTAAACTCTTCAAAAGAACCAAAAGCACTATCAATAGCAGATGCTAATTCTCCACTAGGCTTACCACCACCGTTTGGTGATAATATAGTCCAGAATAATGAGTGGTTATAAAAACCACCTCCGTTGTTTCTAACTGCACCATTACTCATATCCAAACCTGTTAAGATATCTTCAATAGATTTTCCTTCAAGATCTGTACCTTCAATAGCGGCATTTAACTTAGTTGTATATCCGTTATGATGTTTTGTATGATGTATTTCCATCGTCCTTGCATCAATATGAGGCTCAAGAGCGTCATAAGCGTAAGGCAATTTTGGTAATTCAAAAGCCATAATTTATGTGTTTTTAGATTTATATTAATTGTATTTCAAAGTTACGGATTTTAACATTTATATTCACGTAATAATTTGTTAAGAACTGTACAGTAATCCTTAATTTGCAGTAAAAATCAGTGTCTAATAATCCGTTTACCATATATAATGCTTCTGCCGGATCAGGCAAAACGTATGCGCTTGCCAAGGTGTACTTGAAGATTATACTGGCTTCTCCTCAAAATTTCAGAAAAATATTAGCGATCACTTTTACCAATAAGGCGGTAAATGAAATGAAACATCGTATTCTTAACAGTCTTTTTGAGTTTTCAAAAACGACTTCTATGGACCATGCAGCTCCATTGTTCAAAGATATACTGAACGAGACCGATTATACTTTTGAAGAATTGCCCGCTTTGAGCAAACTGCGTTTAAAGCAAATTTTGCACAACTATGCCTTCTTTGATATTTCTACCATAGATAAGTTTACCCATAGGCTTATTAGAACATTCGCCAAGGATTTAAAGATCCCTCAAAATTTTGAAGTGGTTCTAGATGTGGATCTGCTTTTACAAGAAGCCGTAGAGCGCGTCATAGGCAAAGCTGGTGAAGATCCTGAATTTACCAAGGTTCTTTTAGATTTTGCACTAGAAAAAATAGAGGACGATAGAAGTTGGGACATTGGTTTTGATCTTTTAAAAATCGGAAAATTAATTTTCGACGAAAACAATGCTGCACATTTAAAGAGCTTAAATGCTATTGAGTTAGGTGATTTTTTAAAACTTCAAAATCACCTTAAAAAACAAACTAAGGATATTGAAAAAAAAGTTGAGGAACTTGCAACAGCTTGTCTTGAACTCATTACCAATGCCGGATTGGATTTTAAAGATTTTCCAAGGGAAACCTTACCCAATCATTTTAAAAAAATAATTGCCGGCAACTATTCACCAACTCAACTTTACAACAATAAACTAGAAAACAATTTAATTGAAGGTAAAATTCTAAAAGCCACGGTAAAAAATGCCCCTATTGATTTAGCTCCTCAACTTTTAGTTTATTATCAAACTATAAAGCAACTTATTTACAAAAGAGGGCTGTTTGCCAACATTAACAGAAACATTGTTCCTTTTGCGCTCTTGAACGCTATTCAAAAAGAACTAAAAATCATTCAAGAAGAAAAAGATCAGTTATCCATATCTGAATTTAACACATTAATTGCAAAGGAAGTAAAGGATCAACCTGCCCCTTTTATTTATGAGCGCTTAGGAGAAAAATACCGCCATTATTTTATTGATGAATTTCAAGATACCTCGCAAATGCAATGGGAAAACCTTATACCTCTTATAGGGAATGCCATGGAAGGTCAAGATGAGTTAGGCAATACGGGTTCTCTATTTCTTGTGGGTGATCCCAAGCAAGCCATCTACAGATGGCGTGGCGGTAAGGCCGAACAATTTTTAGAATTGGCGACCCATAAAACACATCCTTTTACCGTACCATCTGATTTGGTTACGTTACCAAAGAATTATAGAAGTTACGCGGAAGTCATTAACTTCAACAACAACTTCTTTCAAAGTGTGAGTCCTTTTTTGGAAAATGAGGTTTATCAAGAATTTTTTAAAATAGGCAACCAACAGGAAATCAACCATAAAGAAGGTGGCTATGTTCATATATCTCTTTTGGAAGATGATGACGATGAGCTTTATGCCGAAACCACTTTAGCGACCATTCAAAAATGTCTAGCACAAGGTTATACCTATAGTGACATCTGCATTATTATCAGAAAAAAGAAACACGGTCTATTGCTTGCAGATCAGTTGATGCAGCATAATATACCGGTAGTTTCCTCAGACTCTTTATTGTTGAGCGAGAGCAAAAAGGTTATTTTTCTTGTACAGCTAATTAGGCACTTGGTACAACCCTCGGAATTGGAAATTCAATATGAATTACTTCATTTCCTTTCTGAAAACAAAGCTGACAAACACGCTTATATTTATGAGAACTTAGATAATCTAAACAACCATTTCCTAAACGTTTACGGCTTTGATTCTTCTAGATTAAGACAAACATCTGTTTATGATGGATTGTCATATGCCATCAAAACCTTTGACCTTATACCTACTTCAGATGCTCACTTGACTGCTTTTATGGATCTTGTTTTTGATGTAGAGCAAAAATTTGGCTCAGATATGCAGTCTTTTTTAGATTACTGGGACAAAAAAGGACATTCGGCAAGCATTAGCACACCGGAAAATATTGAATCTGTGCAGATAATGACCATTCACAAATCTAAAGGTCTGGAGTTTCCAGTGGTCATTTTCCCCTATGCAAATTCAAACATATTTGAAGAAATAGACCCTAAATTATGGCTGCCGGTTGATAAAGATGAGTTTCTTGGCTTTTCTGAAATACTGATCAATAAGAAACAGGAAGTTCAAGAATACGGAGAAACCGAAGCCTTGTTGTATTCCCTTGATCACCAAAAATTACAGTTAGATGCGTTCAACCTTTTATATGTTGTTTTAACCAGAGCCGTAAAAGCACTTTTCATAATTAGCGAAAACAAACTTGATAAGAAAGGGGAACACAATACCAATTACTACTCTGGGCTTTTCATTCATTTCCTAAAAAGCATTGGTGCGTACCAACAAGATAAATTAGATTACCATTTTGGTGAGTTCCCACTTAACCAAGCCAAAAAAGAAATGGATAACGATCCTCTGACCATACCTTATATATATACCAATAAAGACAGGGCAGATTTTAAAATACTGGCCCTGGCAGGAACCCTTTGGGATGAAGGTTTAGATATTGCCATTAATCAAGGTAATGTTATACATTTTATACTGGGTGCCATCCATACCGCAAAAGACCTGGAAAGAGCCATGCAACTGGCATTACAAAAAGGTCTGATCAAGGAACAAGAAGTCAATGAGATAAAGGAAGTTGTAAAAAAGGTCATCTATCATAAAGATTTATCGCAATTTTACAGTCAAGATTTTGAGGTGCTGAACGAAAGAGATCTTTTAATGGCAGACGGTTCTACCCAAAGACCAGATAGGGTCGTGCTTAAAGATAACCATGCAACCATTATAGATTATAAAACCGGTGAACGCAATAAGCACTATCACCAACAGGTGAACGCCTATGCCCAAAGTTTTTCAAATATGGGCTACACCATTGATCACAAAATCATTGTGTATATTAATACTGAAATAGAACTAGATTATATATAGAAGGAATATGTACGGAAAAATCAAAGAACATTTACAGCAAGAAATTGAAACGATTAAAAAGGACGGACTTTTTAAAGAGGAAAGAATTATTGTTTCTCCACAAGATGCCGTCATTAAAATAAATACCGGGCAAGAGGTCATTAATTTTTGCGCCAATAATTATTTAGGGTTATCATCACATCCAGAGGTTATACAAGCGGCAAAAGACGCTATGGATACCCATGGCTTTGGTATGTCATCTGTAAGGTTCATTTGTGGCACACAAGACATCCATAAAGAACTGGAGCAAAAAATAGCTCATTTCTATGGTACCGAAGACACTATTTTATATGCTGCTGCATTTGATGCCAACGGTGGCGTATTTGAACCTTTGCTTACCGCAGAAGATGCTATCATATCAGATTCATTGAACCATGCCTCAATCATAGATGGTGTTCGTTTATGTAAGGCAAAACGTTATAGATATGCCAATAGTGATATGGCAGATCTAGAAGCACAACTTATTAAGGCAAACGAGGACGGGGCACGTTTTAAGATCATTGTTACGGACGGTGTATTCTCCATGGATGGCATTGTTGCCCCGCTGGACCAAATATGTGATCTAGCCGATAAGTACGATGCCCTGGTGATGATAGACGAATGCCATGCAGCCGGTTTTATAGGCGAAAAAGGAAGAGGTACCTTAGAAGAAAAAGGGGTAATGGGTAGAATTGATATTATAACCGGAACGCTGGGCAAAGCCCTAGGTGGTGCCATGGGCGGTTATACTACAGGAAAAAAGGAAATCATTACTTTATTGAGACAACGCTCTAGACCTTACCTATTTTCAAACTCCTTGGCACCGGCCATTGTAGGTGCCTCTATAAAGGTATTTGATATGTTGGAGAACGACACTTCTTTAAGAGATAAGTTGCAAGAAAATACTGCACACTTCAAAAAAGGCATGATAGCGGCAGGTTTCGACATTGTTGATGGCGATTCTGCCATTGTACCGGTAATGTTATATGATGCCAAACTATCTCAAGAAATGGCAAATAAGCTTTTGGAAAAAGGCATTTATGTTATCGGGTTTTTCTACCCTGTTGTTCCAAAAGACAAAGCTCGTATTAGGGTACAACTTTCGGCCGCGCATTCAAAAGAGCATTTAGACGCTGCCATTACCGCATTCACAGAGGTAGGCAAGGAATTAAAAATCGTTTAAATGCACCATTTAATCTATTAAATGCATTAAAAAAAATAGGAAATTGATTTTGTTAATAATATTTAACAAGTTACATTTGCAGCTAATAAACACTTAAACTTAAAAATTTGAACATGAAACATCTTAGCAAATTATTGGTTGTTGTACTACTTGTTGTAGGTATCAACAACATACAAGCGCAAGACGAGAATAACCCTTGGCAAGTGCAATTTGGGGTTAATGCCATTGACGTATATCCAACTTCGGATGTAAGTTCTTTCGGTAATGAATTCTTCAATGCAAACGATCACTGGAATATCTTACCTTCTATTTCTTATGTAGGAGTATCTAAATCTATAGGAGATGGTTTCTCTGTTGGAGCTAGAGGTTCTCTTAACAAAATTAGCAAATTAGGTGACGTTAGTGTTGACGATCTATCTCACTACGCTATAGATGGTACAATTAAATATGATATCATAAAAAGACAAACTGTTCTTGACCCATTCATCGAAATAGGTGGTGGTTATACTTGGATCGATGAAATCGGTGCTGGTACTGCAAACGGTGGTGTTGGTCTTAACATCTGGTTCTCTGAGAACTTAGGTCTTACTTTACAATCTTCTTATAAGCATGCTTTCGAAGATTACTTAGCTCCTCATTTCCAACATTTAGCTGGTATCTCAGTTAAGTTTGGTGGTACTGACACTGACGGTGACGGTATCTACGATAAAGATGATGCTTGTCCAGAAGTTGCTGGTCTTGAAGCATTCAACGGTTGTCCAGATTCTGACGGTGACGGTATAGAAGACAGCAAAGATGCTTGTCCTAACGAAGCTGGTTCTAAAGAAATGAACGGATGTCCTGATGCTGATGGTGACGGTGTTGCTGACAAAGATGACGCTTGTCCTAACGAAGCTGGTGTTGCTGCTTTAGCTGGTTGTCCAGATGCTGACGGTGACGGTGTTGCTGATAAAGATGATGCTTGTCCTTCTGAAGCAGGTCCTGCTGAGAACAAAGGTTGCCCATGGCCTGATACTGACGGTGACGGTGTATTAGACAAAGACGATCAATGTCCTGAAGTTGCTGGTACTGTAGCTAACGCTGGTTGTCCTGAAGTAACTGAAGAAGTTCAAAAGCAATTGAACGATTACGCTAGAACTATCTTATTTGATACTGGTAAATCTTCTATCAAAGCTGAGTCTACTTCAGTAATGGTTGACATTATCACTATCCTTAAAGAATACCCTAACGCTAAATTTACTGTTGAAGGTCACACTGATAGCGTAGGTAGCGAAAAATTAAACCAAAGTCTTTCTGAGTCAAGAGCTCTTTCTGTAAAAGAATTCTTAGTTGACAAAGGAATAGAAGAGTTCAGATTATCTGCAGTTGGTTACGGTGAGTCTAAGCCTATCGCAACAAACAACACTAGAGCTGGTAGAACTCAAAACAGAAGGGTAGAAATCAACTTAGTAAAATAAGTAAAAAACATACCTAAGTGTTTTAATAAAATAAAAGCTCCGCAATATTGCGGAGCTTTTTTATTTTTACATCATGCAGAGCTTTATACAAGATGTAGTACAGGATGTTTTAAAACACAATTCCAACATTGCCAATACCATTTTTATCCTACCCAGTAAACGGGCTGGTGTCTTTCTTAAGAAAGCACTATCCAAATCATTGACCAAAACCATACTTGCTCCTGAAATCTACAGTATTGAAGACTTCATTGAAAAAGTATCCAACCTGGTAACCGCCAATACTACTACCCAGTTATTTGAACTATATAATGCTTACTTGAGCGTTGGTGACTATGAAAAAGAATCTTTTGATTCTTTTTTGAAATGGGGACAAATACTATTACAAGATTTTAATGAAGTGGATCGCTACTTAGTAGATGCCACTGGTCTGTATCAAAATGTTGCCGCTATACAAGAGGTAAATCATTGGTCATTGAACAGCGACAAATCTGAAATGATCGAAAATTACCTTCATTTTTGGCGCCACCTTGAAGAAATCTATACCAAATTCAATAATAACCTCATACAAAAAGGTTTAGGTCATCAAGGTCTTATATACAAAACATCGGTATCCCAACTTTCTGGTTATCTTGAATCCAACAGCAAGAAACATATTTTTCTTGGCTTTAATGCCTTGAACACTGCTGAAAGTATTCTTATACAAACCATTCTTGAAAAAACAGATGCAGCTATCTATTGGGATATTGATCCTTATTTTCTAAAAGACAATATTCATGATGCCGGATACTTTATACGCCAGTATCAAAAAACATGGAATGTTCTAAAAGACAAACCCCTTGCCGGTCTAACCAATTACTACAATACTGATAAGCACATAGAAATTATTGGTGTACCCAAAAATGTATCCCAGGTGAATTACGTAGGTGATATTTTAAATCACATTCAAGGTAACGCACCAGAAACATTGCAAAACTCCGCCATTGTTCTCGGTAATGAAGAATTATTAAACCCCCTATTAAATTCTATACCGGATCATATTCCGGCAACGAATATTACCATGGGTCAAAAGCTAGAATCTACTACCCTAGCAAGTTTTTTTATAAACCTCATAGAATTTCATGAACAAAAAACAGATCGTGGCTGGTTCTATAAACACCTATTGAATCTTTTGACGCATTCATATTCTGTCATATTATTCGATGCAAATGAGGTTTCAACCCACCAGTTAATTTCAAAAATAAAGTTGAATAATTGGACCTATATCAACCATGGACAAATAAATGCGCTTTTACCGGAGCATGCCACTGTTTCTTTATTGTTTGAAGAGATCAGCAACGATCCCAATAAACTTTTAGAAAACTTTCTAGCCTTAATCACTTCTATGAGAAGCATAGAGGCGGTAAAACAGAATTCATTATTGTTAGAGCAGTTATATAAATTCTATACCTTGTTCAATCAGCTCAAGGATCTTTGCAACAATTTTACCTACATAAACAATTTAAAAAGTTTAAAACACCTTTTTAAACAGTTGTTAAGCTCAGAAACCTTAGATTTTCAAGGAAACCCTATAGAAGGCATACAGATTATGGGAATGCTAGAAAGTAGGTTGTTGGATTTTGAGACCATTATCATCACGTCAGTAAACGAAGGTGTGCTGCCGTCTGGAAAATCCAATAATTCCTTTATTCCGTTCGACTTAAAGACGAAAAACGGATTACCCACTTACAAAGAAAAAGATGCGGTGTACACCTATCACTTTTATCGATTATTACAGCGTGCCAAAAACGTATACATCTTATATAATACTGAGCCAGATGCTTTAGAAGGTGGAGAACGTAGTAGGTTGATCACCCAATTACTAACGGATGATAACAGAAGCGATATCAAAGAAGTCATAGCCACACCTACCATACAACCTATTGCCAAAGAAATTGAGCAGATAGCAAAGACAACTACGCTTACACAACTTATTCATGAAAAAGCCGCTAAAGGATTTTCACCAAGCTCTTTGAGCAACTACATTAGAAACCCAATTGATTTCTATAAGCAGAATCTATTGAATATCAATGAGGTCATGCAGGTTGAAGAAACCCTTGCCCCCAATACTTTTGGTACTATTGTACATGATAGCTTAGAAGAGTTATATACACCTTTAATTGGCACAACCCTTACCAAAGAGTCTCTAAACGATATCCGTAAAAATGTAACTACCTCGGTAGCCCGTAACTTTGAAAAAACGTACAAGGAAGGGAACATCAGTTCTGGTAAAAACTATATTTCTTTTCATGTCATCCTTAAGTACATTCAAACATTTATAGATGCAGAAATAGCCGCTATTAAAGACCATAGCATTAAAATAATTGCACTGGAACAGTCACTATCAGTACCCCTGGAAATTGTCGGTTTGGACTTCCCCATCACCTTAAAAGGAAAATTAGACCGTGTTGATGAATTTGATGGCGTTACCCGTATCATAGATTACAAAACAGGTAAGGTAGAACGACGAAATGTTGAATTAATGGATTGGGACGTACTTACTGAAGAATATCAGTTTAGCAAGGCTTTTCAATTGCTTTGCTACGGATTAATGTTTTTTAAAATGCATCCTGCAGATAACTTAACCATTCAAGCAGGTATTATCTCTTTGAAGAATTTTGCCGATGGTACGTTGTTGTTCGCACAAAAAGAAACTGCCCGAGGACCCAAAAATCACCTTATTACAAATGAGGTCATTTCTGATTTCGAGCAGCTACTTGGTCAGTTAATTACAGAAATCTGTAATGCCGACATTCCTTTTTCTGAAAAAGAAGTCTAAACTTATTTCTTGTCCGGTCTTGTTGGCCTTACCTCTATTTTACTAGGTAAGGTTCTTTCGTTCATCTGCAATAAATCTAACACCAATTCGCCAATGTCCTCTGGCTGTATTTTCCATGCATCTTTATCACCTGGCTCATTATGGTTAAAATGTGTTGCCACAGAACCCGGCATTATGGTAGATACTTTTATACCGTACTGTCTAAGATCTAGCATTGCCGCTTGTGTAAAGCCTACCACACCAAATTTTGATGCATTATACCCGGCACCTTGAGCAAAGAAATTGGTACCTGCCAAACTTGCTAGGGTAATATAATATCCTTCTGTTTTCTTCAGGGACGCTACAGATGCTTTTAGGGTATGAAAAACACCACTAAGGTTTACATCTATCATTTGGTGCCATTGTTCTTCGGTCATTTCATCTATGGGTGCAAAATTACCAACACCGGCATTTGCAAGAACAACATCTACTTGACCCCATTTATCCGTTATTTTTGCTACGGCATTTTCTTCGTCTGAAAGTTTAGCGACATTAGATACAATTCCTAAAACATTATCGTTATTAAAATCTTTTAACGCCTGATCTACGCTTTCTTGAGACCTACCGCTAATGGCCACTTTCATGCCTTGACCCAATAATGTTTGTGCTACGGCAAAGCCTATTCCCTTAGTGCCTCCTGTTATATAAGCTACTTTATTTTTTAAATCTTTCATTGTTTCATTTTTAGATGACCACAAGTTACCAAATCTTATATTTTTTTCTTGTTCGTAAAGATTAAGAATTAACGGTTTTCATTCGTTATATTTAAGTACAACTTAACACTCAACAATGAACAGAATTATCGTATGGTCCATTACCGTGGCCCTCGCAGGATTTTTATTTGGTTTTGATACCGTTGTCATCAGCGGCGCAAATGAACCTATTAAACAAATTTGGAACACATCACCTTTATTTCACGGCACCTTTATCATGAGTATGGCACTCTGGGGTACCGTAGTAGGCTCTCTTTTTGGTGGCATTCCCACCAAAAACCTAGGGCGTAAGAAAACGCTGTTATGGGTAGGTATTCTGTTTCTGGTCTCCGCACTTGGCTCTGCCTTGGCGCAAGATCCATATTCATTTTCCCTATTTCGTTTCATTGGTGGTGTAGGTGTCGGTATTTCTTCGGTTGCCGCTCCTATTTACATTTCTGAAATTACATCTAAGGAGAATCGTGGAAAGCTTGGCGGACTTTACCAATTTTGGTTGGTATTCGGTATTTTGATCGCCTTTGTATCTAACTGGTTATTAAAAGGTTTTGATGGTTCAAATGATTGGCGTTGGATGCTTGGTGTAGAAGCCATACCCGCTTTCATTTACACCGCAATGGTATTTACCGTACCTGAAAGCCCGCGTTGGTTGGCTTTACACAAAAAGGATGATGCAGGTGCCTTAAAAATATTAGAGATCATACACTCTAAAGAAAAGGCCGCGCTACAATTGGCAGAGATTAAGACCGATGTACAGCACAGCACCAAAAGTGAAAGCCTTTTTCAAAAGAAATACTCAAAAGTACTTTGGCTCGCTTTCTTTATAGCATTCTTTAATCAATTATCAGGTATCAACTTTGTACTGTATTATGCCCCTGAAATTTTAGAGCAAGCCGGGTTAGGCGGTAAAGAGTCTCTTTTCAACTCGATCGCCATTGGTATCGTAAATCTTGTATTCACCTTTATTGGAATTCGCTTGTTGGATAAACTAGGAAGACGACAACTGATTATTATTGGTTCTATAGGCTACATTATTAGTTTGGTTATGGTGGGTCTCTGTTTTCAAATGGATTTGGGATCTACCCTTACACTTACTTTCATCTGTACTTTTGTTGCCTCTCATGCCATTGGGCAAGGTGCGGTAATTTGGGTCTTTATATCAGAAATATTCCCTAACAGTGTTCGTGCTTACGGGCAGTCTTGGGGTGTTAGTGTACATTGGGTATTTGCCGCGATCATTACATTGATCACTCCCTTTTTCCTAGATGCTACCCAAGGTGTTCTTAAAGACCATGTTTGGTATATTTACTACTTCTTCTGTGCAATGATGGTATTGCAACTTATTTGGGCAATGACCAAAATGCCGGAAACCAAAGGAGTTTCTTTAGAGGAATTGAGCAAGGAATTGGTGAAAGAATAAAACATCATCTTGTTAAACATAAATCAATTACAAAGCCCTCATTACAGATGTAACTAGGGCTTTGTAGTCTTTTCCCTTTAATAGTAATGGAAGTATCTAATTCACACTAAACTTTTCACGATAAGCCGTTGGACTAATACCTTCTTTCTTTTTGAACAACCTTGAGAAATAATGCGGATATTCAAAACCTAACTCATACGCAACCTCAGCAATACTTTTACTGGGATGCAATAACATATTCTTTGCTTCATCTATTAACAACAACTGCAAATGTTCCGTGGTGGTCTTACCGGTCTCCTTTTTTAAGGTATCGCTTAGATAACGTTGCGAAATTGCCATTTTATCGGCAATCTGTTCTATGCTAGGTATACCATTTTCCTGTAGCTGACCAGATTCTACGTACTCCAACAACTGCGTATTAAACTGTTCTAACAAACTCGTAGAAAGTTCTTTTCTGTTTAAAAATTGACGCTCATAAAATCGATTGGCGTATTTCAACAGGGTGCTCAATTGAGATATAATAATGTCCTTACTGAACTCGTCTTGATTGTTTTGATATTCAATTTCAATATTCTCGACAATGGACTCTATCTGCTTTTCTTCCTTTGGTGAAAGGTGCAATGCCTCATTGACCGAATACGAAAAGAAACCATATTTTTTGATCTGATGCGCCAACTCTGTCCCTTTTAAAAAGTCCTCGTGAAAGCTGATCGAAAACCCTTTTTGTTCAAATACCGCTGCCTCGTTCCATTGCAACACTTGCCTTGGTGCAATAAAAAATAGCGCTCCGTTATTGAAATCGTATGTTGTACGGCCATAGTTTAAATTACCTTGTACAAACTTCTTAAAACTAATAGTATAACAATCATTGGTAATGGGTGGCGAACTTTCCTTGGGGCAAGGTAAAAAACCATCTCCCGTTGCCGAAAATACACTCAACATAGGATGTTCCGGACCAGGTAGTTCCAAATACGCTATATAGGACGATAATGTTTTAAAATGCTGCATACTACTTGTTCATTTCTTTAGCTGCCAATTGTAATTTTTTATTATACCCATCTATTCTGGCATGAGCGGTACCATCTACCAACAGGATAGCGACCAACATAGCTATAGCGGTAATCATACTTGCTCTCCAAACCGGTGTGCTTACAAACAACAGTACTATGGCACAAGCTATGATTATAATGGGTATCGCCTTAAAGACAATAGTATCGTATTCTTTTAAGGTAGCTTCGGCGCGTTCCAATTCTGATGCTACAAACGCCAGTGCATCTGTTTGATAGGCTTTTTCAAATTGGGGAATTCTTGATTTATTGGTAAAAAACAACCCAACACCAATGATTAAAAGTAAACTGCCCGCTACCAATGTAGGAATTATATACGCTCTGGCGATATCTGTTTTACCCAATTGCCAAAACCCCAAGCTTGCCACTAAAAAAGCCAGACCGAAGAGCATGAAGAACGGAGTTGAAAATAGTTCTGCCTTTGCCCAATCTGTTGCCGCTTTTAATATATCCATGTCTCTATGATTTAATTGCTCTATTCTACTAAATTAAAATTTAATCTATTGTTTTTGTCTATTTCCTAGACCCTATATTATTTACAATTTTTGCCGGACCTTCTGGAAACCATGTTTTTGCCAAGAAATTAGGAACCGAACCCACCGGAACATAATCTGCATTATAGGTGATTTTAGTACTTGTATTGTCTACCTTTTCAAATTCATAAACAACTTTATAGTCCGTCATTCTTTTTACATCTTCCTTCTTGTAATCATTTGCAGCAGCTATGGCCGTAAAAACAAGTTTATCCTCTTGCTTTACCCTATTGATTTTTATCACAATATCACTATCTGCCATGGGCCAAGGAGCATCAAAATAATAGTAGGCCAACCATGCATTTTCCGACACTTTTTCTATCTCTTGGGTTACCGGGGTTCTCTCCAAGAAATTTTTATGGTTGGCCGTATTTGAAAAATAGGCATCTAGCGCTTCTAAACTTATGTTGGCAGTGGTCTGGGCAACGTAATAAAAATGCGTTCCTTCTTCTTCCTTTACCAATTCGTATTTTACTACCGTTTTACCGTCTTTAGCGGTTTCGGTTTTCCAGTTTCTTTCTTGTGAAAAAACGTGTAATGATGCTAAAAGCATTACTACGACACCAATGTTTTTTATCCTCTTCATTTTATTCCTATTTCATTATTAGTTAACTACTACACGTTCCATTCATAACCAACGGCTTCTTCTGAAACTTCCCACAGTTTTTCCATGACGGGTTTGTCCTTGGCATGTTGCTCAAGCTTGCACTCACCTACGGGACCTGTCCAATAATTTTTACCTGTTGGTCCGTAGAAACCTGATTGGTCCAAATCTGGCTCGGTGGCACACATGATTTCTGGGTATGCCCCTTTCTCTGCAGATTGTACCATGGGCGTTAATTTCATAATCTGCCAAATAAATCTTGTCAACAAGCTACCGCTGGTCTTAATCAATGATGTTGAAGAGGCACCCGGGTGGCATGCGTATGACTTTACACCTGTTTTGCCCACCGCCTTAAGTCTATCTTGCAATTCATAAACGGTCATGATCTGCGCCAATTTACTTTGACTGTACACGCCGTTTGGGCTGTAGTTCTTATCCCAGTTCATATCATTGAACTGTATGGTCTTTATGCCCAAATTGTAGCCCATACTGCCCACGGTCACTATTCGCCCTTTTGATTCTTCTATACGTGGGTACAGCAAAGCCTGTAATAAGAAATTACCGTAATGGTTTACCCCTAACTGACTTTCAAAACCATCTTCCGTAAATGTTTGTTTGGGTACTTGCGCAATGGCGGCATTGCACATTAGGGCATCTATTTGTGGTACAGTTTTCAGTATTTCACCTGCAGCTTTCCTTACCGATGCCAATGATGCCAAGTCCATTTCTATATTGCTTACCGGTATGGCATTGCCAAGTTCCTGTTTTAAGGTTGACAACGTATCGGCAACCTTTTTGGGGTTACGGTTTAGCATGACCACTTTAGCCCCTTTTTTCAACAGTATTCTTGCCGCCTCAAAACCAGTACCACTGGTTGTCCCGGTAATTATGAATGTTTTGCCTTTAAGGCTTTTGATTCTATCTGGGGTCCACCCTTTTTTACCAAATTGTGTTGTACTCATATCGCCTATTTTTTAATGTCTATAAGAATAGGACAAAGGTATATGCGAAGAAGCCGTTAGGACTTACACACATTTTCGAATGTTGTGTACTTTTTGGTGGGGATAGTGGGATAGTGGGATAGTGGGATAGTGGGATAGTGGGATAG